>Ga0190363_1000004_pt1 | contig 263169 bp, 276 predicted proteins | sample 48721867_MG_FD_161272 | JGI IMG/M metagenome (GOLD analysis project Ga0190363, IMG submission 161272) | Hydrothermal vent microbial mat bacterial communities from Southern Trench, Guaymas Basin, Mexico - 4872-18-6-7_MG | ecosystem: Environmental > Aquatic > Marine > Hydrothermal vents >...
AACATTCAGCAAAGTACATTTAGGAGCTAAGCTTGAATTACCATAGGCAAGAGATTTAATGTCCTAATTAGTAATTGGCTGAGGGTGATTGGCGTGGGTAAAGTGCGATACGTATGTAAGGATTGTAATGCAAATAAGAAGGGAGGCTACTTCAGCGTTGATTCTAGTAATTTGAAAAATGTCTCATGCCCGTACTGCGGATCCAAGAACGTTAAGCGTCTAGGTTAATTCAATTGCGATATAATTAATTATTCCTATAATTCTCATTATATTTGAGGTTTAATCATGAAGGACCTGCTATTGAAAATCATTAATGAAATTGAAGAGAAAGGTGCAGAGTACGTTGAAATTAGGGTTCAAAATAATAACAACACTCTAATAAACATCAGGGATAACAAGGTGGAGGCCATAACTGCTGCACTTGAAAGGGGAGCTGCTATTAGAGTTCTAGTTAATGGAGCTTGGGGTTTCAGTACTACTGGAGACTTGTCTAGAGAATCATTGACTTCAGCTGCCAATTCGGCATTTAAAATGGCTAAAGTTGCTAGCGAAAGCATTAAGGAGCCCGTTAAGCTTGCTGAAATAAAGTCAGTGGAGGATAAAGTTTCAGTTCCATTTAAATTAAATCCGAAGGACGTTAGCATAGATATTAAAGTTAAAAATCTTCTTGAAATTAGCAAGACCTGCTTTTCAATTGACAATAGAATTAAAACTGTAAGTGTAAGATATGCGGATTTAGTTACCGATCAAGTATTGGCAACTAATGAGGGAACTTACATCGAGCAGTTGAAGATGTATGTTTGGAATTACTGCTGGGTTACTGGAAAAAGTGACGGTGTTTTAGCTAGTGCAAGAGATGAAATTGGCGCTCATGGCTATGAGTTATTTGAACGTGATCCGCCAAGTAAAATTGCAGAGAGAGTTTCTAGAAAGGTTCTGCAGCAATTTGAAGCTAAAACACCTAAGAGAGGGCAATTTCCAGCAGTTATTGGAACTGACGTAGTTGGCGTATTGGCTCATGAAGCTTTAGGCCATATTTGTGAAGCTGACTTAACTCTTGCTGGAAGTGCAATCTTAGGGAAAATTGGTGAGAAAATAGCAAGCGATGTAGTTACAATTAAAGATAGTGCACTAATTGAAGAGGGCTTCGGCTACTTAACTTATGATGATGAGGGAGTTAGAGGGCAAGAAACGACTTTAATTGAGAATGGTGTTTTAGTTGGATTGATGCATAATAGGGAAACTGCTGCGAAAATGAATGTTCCCCCAACAGGTAATGCTAGAGCTCAAGACTTCAGATACCCACCACTAATTAGAATGAGAAATACGTACTTTGAAGTTGGAGACTACACTTTTGAAGAATTGCTTGAAGGCATAAAGTTTGGCTACTACTTGGAGTCGTTTAGAGGCGGTCAAGCAAATCTCGATGGAACATTTACCATTGGAATTCAAAGCGCATTTGAAATAGTTAATGGCGAGTTAGGAGCACCTGTAAGGAACATTGGAATTAGCGGGAATACTCTTGAAACGCTGATGGAGGTTGATGCAGTGGGTAAGGACTTTGGACTTGAAATGGGTCGATGCGGGAAGGGGCAGTACATGTTTCAAAGTTCAGGCGGCCCGCCGATCAGAGTTAAAAGAATATTGATTGGATAGGGGTGAAGATCGTGTATTTAGATTTGTGTAGAAAAGCTGTTAATGAAGGATTAAAACTCGGTGCAACCGAGATTGAAGCCTCACTACTTTTAATGAGGAATATTAGCGCTGAAATTGAGCGCGGTCAAATTAAAGGCTGTAGCGCTACAGATGATGGAGGAATTGGAATTAGAGCGATAGTTAATAGGAAGATAGGCTTCGCCTACACCAACAATCTAACTGTTGAAAGCGTTATAGAAGCTGTGCGATCTGCCGTTAAAGCTGCAAGAGCAAGCTTGGAAGATAATAAGTGGAAGAGCCTTCCTGAACCCCGGCCTTATCCATCGCCAGCTGATGGCTATGATGAAAAGTTAGCTTCTCTACCTGCTGAAAGGGCTGTTGAAATTTGTCAAGAAGTTATCGATGCAGCAGTAGATTACAGTAAAAAAGTTTTGCCAGCATTTGGAGAAACAGCTATTTCAATTGGAGAAGTAGTTATAGTGAATAGCCATGGAGTTGAAGTTCATGATAAGTACACTAGAATAGAGTGCTACTTGGCAGCAATGGCAAAAATTGGAGATACAACTTCTCCAATTTGCCATGAATTCTCTCAATCTAGGAAATACGAAGTAAATCCTAGGGAGATCGGCTCCAAGGCTGCGGAATTAGCTGTAAAGTCAACTAAAATTGGAAGAGCTGAGCCGGGAAAATTCACAGTGATTTTCGATCCAATAGCCTTGGCATCATTATTAACCTTCACCTTTGCCGAGGTCATTAGAGGCGACATGGTTATACGTGGTCGAAGTCCCTATCGCGACAAGATAGGTGAAAGGGTTGCTTCAGAGAAAATATCATTTTACGACGATGGAACACTTCCAGGAGGAATTTACTCTGGAAAATGCGATTTAGAGGGCGTTCCCAGGCAGAGAACCCCAATAATCATTAATGGTATTCTCGAAGGCTTCATCTATGATAGTTACTGGGCAAACATAGCTGAAGTTGAAAGTACGGGAAATGCTTGGAGAGGCGGAGGCGGATTAAGACTTCCTCCTTATGCAACGCTGCCATTCATTCAGCCAAGCAACTTAGTTCTAGAAGCTAAAGACATCGTCGAGAGCGACTTGATCAAGGAAATTAAGAATGGATATTACGTAAGAGACCTCCAAGGTGCACATCAGTCAAATCCAGAAACTGGCGAATTTTCAGTTGCAGCAGTGCCATGCTGGAAAATAGAAAATGGCGAGCTTAAACACGCAGTAAGAGGAGTTATGCTAGCCGGAAACGTGTACGAAATAATCAAAAACATCACATTAGTTGGAGATAGGTCGAGGCAAGTAAACTTCTTCATATTGCCACAAGTGGCAATAGAGGGTGTTCAAGTAATTACGTAGTTCTAAAATATCAAATTTGTACATTTATATATATATTGAAATAAAAATAAAATAATAAATATTAAAAATTCAAGTAAGATATAAATTAGCCCAATAAAGTAAAGATTGAATGGGATTGCCATTGGAGATGAGCTCCCAATACGTCCTTTTTCTCTTAATTTTGAATGCGATCATTATGGGTTATAATGACGGTAATGAAGTGTATCATTTGGAATATGTAGGTTTTTTGCCTAGAGCGGATTATGTTTTTAAAATTGAACTTATAAATAGTAGTGATATTTCTGCTAAGAAAGTCAATTTTAATGTAACAATTATAAAGATCGATAACACTTATAATCTCTGCATTTCTATAGTTATGGATTCCTTGGTGAAGCAAGTTAGTGTTAATGTTTCCCAGCAAAATGGGCGACTATTTTTTGAAGATGCGCCAACAATTTTTATTGTTGAACCATTCATTTTACAAAAAAGTAGTGGTTCAATTTATGTGACTTCCTGTCTAGATTGGAAGATCTTTGGAGAAATAATTAGAATGGGCAAATTTCCCACAGCAATGGATGCTTATCGTGTTGAGGCACTTGCAATTTCAGCTTATCATTATAGGGGTGATGTAAAAGCAATGCCTTTGAATTTAGCTTATGACCCAGATAACGGGTTTTTAGTTCACTTTAGCGGTGTTATTAGTGATCCCTTATTGTTAAAAATGGGAATAAAACATATATGGGGTGGTGAATGGAGATTAAAAGAATATTCAAATAATATCAAATTAAGACTTATTTCTCCAAATTATGTTAATATCAATTTATCATATTTGCTATTCATATTTATCTTAATTTTTATTTTAGCGTTTATAACATTTTATATGATATTGGGAGGTGGAATTAGGTGAAGTATATCATTGAAGTTCAAGACTTAGTCAAGACATTTAATTCTACTCTGGCTCTTAATGGTCTTTCCTTTAAGGCTCCCAAAGGCGTTATTGGGTTTATTGGACCCAATGGTGCTGGAAAGACCACAACTATCAAGATTTTACTTGGGTTAATTAGGGCTGATTCGGGTAGTGCTAATATTTTGGGTTTCGATTGTTGGAGGGAATCATTTGAAATTAAGAGGCGTATAGGTGTTCTTCATGAAAAGGTTGCTTTTTACGACTTTATGAGCGGCTTTGAATATCTGCTTTTAGTGGCTAAAATAAAGAATGTTTCAAGCCCGCGCGAGGAGGTTGTTGAAACGTTGAAGCTTGTTGAACTCGACGAGAAAGCTTGGTATAGGCAGATTAAGGGATATTCTGCGGGTATGAAGCAGAGATTGGGGTTAGCTCAGGCATTAATTGGATCGCCAGAATTAATTATACTAGACGAACCTACATCAAATCTGGATCCGCTTGGTAGAATGAAGTTTCTCAAGATTATAGAAGCGTTACATAGGGAGCGGGAAATAAACTTCTTAATTTCAAGCCATATTTTACCTGAGCTGCAAAAAGTTTGTAACTACGTTATACTGATAGATAAAGGCAGGGCTATTAAAACAGGCTTCCTAGATGATTTAATTAAAGAGATAAGCTATTTTCCATTCAGAATTAAAGCATATCCTTTAGAGCCCCTAGCTTCAGAACTGCAAAAATTTGATTATGTGAAGGATGTTTCAATCCAAGGCGATTACCTAATAGTTAAAGTATTGGATAAGAGCATCTTCCTGAGGAATTTGATCTTATTGGCAGCAAGATTAAATGTAACATTGGAGGATGTGAAGCTTATAGAATCAGAATTGGAATTACTATTCAAGGAGGGTTTAAAAAATGAGTCTCTTTAACGTCGAAGTAATGAAGGCTGAATTTAAGAATATTTGGTCATCGTGGCTTCTTGAAATCTCAATATTTATTCCTCTCTTCTCTTGTTTAATTTACAATCCCCATCTCTTCGGAATATTTCCTTATGAAGATGTAGGTATGGCGATTCAAGAAATGGTTGCAGCTAGGACGATAAGTGTTTTCCATTATGCCTTAACTTTTATGATTGTTATATGTTCAGCTGTTTCCGCCATATCATTTGCTAGGGATTATGAGAAGGGGCTACTTCAAACATTATTTTCTTTACCGCTTTCAAGAACGGAGATCTTCTTATCTAAAATGCTTTCAATTGTTTTGGTCTCTTCAATAATAGTTTCAATTTCCCTCACAATCACGCTCATGCTCGATTTCTACTTCGCAATATCTTACCTTTTGAAGCCTATTTTAATAGGATTCTTAATGGCATTTGCACCATTAATTTTCTACTTTAGTTTGTCAGCATTTATCGCACTTATAATTAGGAAGACTGTGGCTTCAACAGTTATATCCATAGTTTTATCTTATGTGTTGCAGGCGTCGCCACCTGCACTATCAGATATAAACTACTATATGCCAGATAAAATTCCAATATTCGTACTTTGTAAATTACTTGGTTATAGAAGTACCCCCAGTTTTCATTCTGGTTATGGTTTACCATCCACTCTTTTGGCAAATGCACCATCAATAGAGCTTCTTTTGATTCTTTTAGTTATCTATTCAATTGGCATGATGGCTGTCACGTACACTTACTTTACAAAGAAGATGGAGTTGGCAGGATGATGAAACGAATAGGTAGAATTTCATTAATTATAGGATTAACTATCCTGCTTACCTCACTTATAAATGCAAATCTAGAACCTTCAATTAAGTATGGGTTTGGATATCCAACATCAACGTACTTGATCATAACTTTTCCAGTAAATGATGTCAATTTTACAATAGGTGCATTACCAGGAAGCGGAGATGTTTACAAGGGAAATATAACTTTGCAGCTATTGGATGACGCTGGGGAAATTATTACTGAGGTGGAGGGTTTAACTCCACTCCACTTTCGCATCAATTTATACAGGAGAGGTGTCTATATGATTAGAATTATGAAGACAGGCAATGTAGCACTAAGCATACCCATATCAATTGAAATTAAAAGAGTTAACATTGAATATGACAAAGTTTATGCTGGGGGCATAATCTCAGTTTTATCCGCAATAATATTACTTTTCTCACATTTTATCACTCCAAAATTTCACAAGAAAATAATAGGTTCATAGACATAAATTTAGAAATCTAACTTGAATATTGTATTTGTAGAAATGGCTTAATTAAAACGATAAAATTACATAACTCGCACGCGAAATAAGCGTTGACTTGCAGAATCAACCCTAAATCAAACACTAAAAGAATATAAGAAAATATCCTAAGTTTAACCATCTAATTTTAGTATGTTGGCAAGTTTAAATGTCTTGGTTTGGGCATCTGATTATAAAATTCTTCATGAACTCCTACTTTGTTCTTATGATTTTCATAGCTTTTTCCACTGCTTCTTCAGGTGTTTCAGCTACTTCAATGTTATACTTGCCTATTTCAGCTTCTGCTAATAGGTCTGAAAATCCTCCAGTGCCTTTCAGTATTATAACTGGCTTTTCATATGCGAGTGCTAATCCTATTTCTGAAAGTGTTCCCGGCCCGCCTGCAATAGCTATAACTACATCACCTGCCAACACGTTTAGAGCATTTCTGGCATAGCCTAGTCCTGTGGGAATTGCTATGTCAACATACTTGTTTGCTTCATCTCTGGTAAATCCAGGGAGTATGCCGACTGTTATGCCGCCTTCATCTTTAACACCTTTACAGACTGCTTCCATTACTCCTGTTCTTCCTCCCGTAATGACAATTACACCATTTTTAGCAAGTAACTTTCCAACCTTGACGGCTTTTTCATATACTTCTTCTGAGATTTTAGAGCTACTGCCAATTACAGTGACGTACGCCTTTTTCATATTGGCACCTCAGGATCAAGTCAAATTTATTGATTCTTCCTAATTACTGCTTGCATTGGATTCAGCTTGACTAAAATATCAATTAATTGTAATATGTAATCTTAAGCGTAATTTACTTACAAAAAATTAAAATCTTAAAAATTATTTTAATCATTTTCAATTGATTTATAGTTTAATTTATTCTGGCGGCTTCTTTTCTTCTCTGTCATCATTTTCACCTCCTACTTGTAATCTCATAGGAGGGGCATGTAGTGCTAGTTTTAGTCTCTTGGATAAAGCTCCTTGTAATCATGTCTCTGGAGTTTTGATATTCTGAGTTTATTGAGTAGGTTTTGCTCCATCCAATGTTGACGTTTAGGATTCCGAGAGTTTCTAGCATTTTTAGTCGTTTACATATGGCTTTTCTTGATGCTTCTCCTCTGATTGCCTTTATTTCTCTTACTATTTCAGAGATATTTAGTGCCCCCTTAATTGCTAGGAGCTTTAATATGAGTTTTGAAATTTCATCCGAGGCTAACCCTGCCTTAGCTGATATTTCACTTACAATTTTCAATCTTCTCAGCACTTCCGAATAGTCTTTATAGATTTCACTTAGGTTTATCTGTCTGCTTATTATGATGAGCATCTCTATTTCATCAAGCTTCCTTAGAATTCTTTACAGTAGATTTATCATGTTATCGTAATTTTATATGTTGGGCAATGCATTCACCAATTCTGGGCTTTATCTTCAAAACTTAAGCATTGCTTTGTTCGAATGAAAAATTTATATGTTAAAATAATGTTTTGCTTTTTCCTTTTACCACTCTTCCTCTTCTTCCTCTTCCAGCTCCTCGTCCCATTCCTCTTCTTCCCAGTCCTCTAGTTCCTCTTCTTCCTCCTCTTCGTAATCCCACTTTTCTTTCCATTTAGACATGCTGCTCGCCCCGCATGCAGCTTTTTTCGTCTTTCTTTAATGTTTTTTGTAATTGCGTGTTGAGACTCTTGTTCTTGAATTACTTAAGTTAAATTTCTTAGGGAATTGAAATTAAATGCTGGCTTGTTTCTGTTGTGATTCACGCTTTTATGTCGTAAACTATTTCAAATTCGCTTACTTTATCTGAGTTGTTTTTAATCCACCTTTCTACATAGCTGCACTCGACTATTAGTTTTGTAATTTCCTTCTGCTTTGCATATTTTATTGCTGCGTCAACTATTCTGCCCGCTATTCCGAGGCCCCTGTATTCTTGAGGTGTGTATGTGCTTTGCATTTTCATGGTTTTTCCTTCAATTTTAAATCGGTGGTATGCCCTTTTTCCTGGTTCAATTTCAATGTAAATCAGGCCTTCCTTTTCATCTATCTTCACTTTCTTCATTTTCGCTTTTAATGCTTTGACGTACTTGTTTGCGCTTATTGCTGCTACTGCTCCATCCCCTGCTGCTACGACAACTTGAAGTCCTCTTCCAGTGCAGTCTCCTGCAGCGTAAACTCCTGGAACGTTCGTTTCTTGATTCAAGTTGACTTTTATGAAGCCTATTTTATTCAATTCTAGTCCGGCTTTTTTGAAGATTTCGGTTTTAGGTTCGTCTCCTTTGGCAATGAATATTGCTGATACAAATATTTTTTGCTCTTTTCGTTCTCCTTTAACTGTTATTGCTTCTACTCTTTCTTCGCCTATGATCTCTCTTAACTCTGCATCTACAATCTCTACGTTTTCTTGCTGCTTTAATCTTTCAATTAATGGTTCGGGTGCCTCCAGCTTTTCCCCATCCGTTATTAAGTAGACTTTTCTAGCTAGGTTTGATAGGAATAGTGTTTCTTCGATTGCTTTTTCACTGTTTCCAAGTATTGCAACGTCTTTACCTTTGAAGATTGGGCCGTCGCAGACTGCGCAGTAGCTTACTCCTTTGCCCATTAGCTTTGCTTCTCCTGGCTTTAAGGCCTTCTTTTTCTCAAGTCCAGTTGCAATTATTATTGATAGTGCCTTATATTCGCCGCTTCTAGTTCTTACTTTCTTAACTATGTCTTTAAGGTCTAAGTCCACCACTGCTTCTGGATATTTTATTTCGGCTCCAAATTTTATTGCTTGTTCGTACATTTTCATGGCTAGTTCTAGTCCATTTGTTGGCTGAGTTAATCCTGGAAAGTTTTCTAAATGAGGTATTTCTCCAAGTTTTCCTCCTGGCGATGCTTTTTCGAGCACTAGTGTTTTAAGGCCAGCTCTTGCAGAGTATGTTGCTGCTGTTAATCCAGCTGGTCCTCCTCCAATAATTATGACGTCATACATGGCTATCATCCTAGATTTCCTTTGGCTTTATAAATTCGAATCCAAGCCTCTTCAATATTTCGGTTAGGTAGATTTGCTGTGCGCTTCTTTCAACCATGCATATTAGCCTATATGCTTGCTCTAGAGTTTGTGCGGCTGTGAATGTTCCGTGTCCTCTCACGATGACTGCGTGATGCTCTTTTAGTGCAGCTGCAACTTTCTTGGCCAGCTGCTCTGAACCTGCTCTGCCTTCAACTATTGGGACTTCCCTTAATATGTGGCTGGCTTCAGCGTCTATTGGCTTCATTTTTTCTGTGAAGAATGATATCGCTATTGCATATGGGCTGTGGGCGTGCATTACTGCTAGATTTTGAGTTTGCAAGTACACTTCTCTGTGAACTACTGTTTCGGTTGATGATATGGCATCGAAGCTTGTTACTTCATGTAAGCTTACTTCTATAACGTCTTCTGGTTTTATATCCTCTAGCGTGCAGCCATGCCTTGTTATGTATATTTTGCTTCCTGCTCTTATGCTCATGTTGCCTCCGTGGCCGGCTGCGTAGCCCTTTTCAGTTAATCTTCTTCCGTAGAGTCTAAATAGCTTATAGGCTTCTTCACGAAGCTTCACGTTTAACCACATCCAGTAATTCTAGCTCTTTTAATTTGTTTTCAAGTGGAACTCCGTTTGGATCCCATCCTCTAAATTCATAGTATCGTTTAAGCATTTCTCTTAAAGGAACTTTGCCTCCCATCAAAAGTCTGGCTGGTAGGGTGTCGTCGCTGAATTTTAATCCTGCCCTTAAGTTGAATAGGCGTTCTAAGTTCCAAATTCTCTCTCCAATTTTCAGTAATTTTCCTCTATCGAATGGCTTTCCAATTGTAGCCGTGATGATGTGGCTTATGATTTCATCATCTAATTCTAGGGTTGCGAATTTGCAGATTATTAGAGAGTCTACTGCTGCAAGGAAGTTTTGATTTACAGCTACAAGCTCTGCTTTACCAATGGGCGTTTTCCTATCAATTAGTATTGGCACTCCAAGTACTTCCATTGCAACTATATATGACCTTAAATGGCATCCTCCTCGATTTGATGTGGCGTAAGCTAATGCCATGCCATAGAGTTCTCTTGGATCATAGGCTGGCAGTTCCAGCTTTTTAACAGTCATTGCGAGTTCATTTGCCTTAAAAGCTTTTGCTAATCTTTCAGCTCCAAGCGCCATTATTTTCCCTAAATCCTCTCGCTTAGCTATTTTTTCTATCAAATTTGTTATGGCTTCTCCATCTCCCCAGCTAATTTTCTCATTAATTACTCCTCTTTGAGATAGTTCGATTAAGCAGGCAATCGTGCTTCCAGTGCTAATGGTGTCTAAGCCCAATTCGTCGCATAATTTGCTTGCCGAAAATACTTGCTTCAGCTCCTTTACCTGGCAGTTTACTCCTAAAGCCCATAGGCTCTCGTACTCCGGCCTATGCATTTTCACTCCGTCGACTTCAATTTTGGCTTTACATGCTATAGGACACATTGGGCATGCTTCTCTATCCGTTACATATTCTTCAATGACTTCACCTGAGTAAATCCCTGCTTCAGTCCATGATTTTTCGCAGAAGTTTCTTGTTGGAAGAGCTTCAATGTTATCTATTATTTTGGTTAGAAATGGTGTTCCAAGCTTAGGTAGAACTTTGCCGGTTATTGGGTTGATTTTAATTCGATCAATGGCCTTTCCGCTAAGCTTACTTAGTAGCTCTGCATTTGCAACTTCCACTTTTGAATTTCCTCTAATTGCAATTGCCTTTAGATTTTTTGATCCCATAACTGCTCCTAATCCACCTCTACCGAAAAAGTTTCCATCTCCGGCTCTTATGCATGCGAAGTAAACTTGATTTTCGCCGGCGGGGCCAATGCATGCAACTTCGAATTCATTTCCAAAGTCTTGCTTAATTGCTTTTATTGTCTCGCTTGTTTTCATGCCCCAATACGCATCTGCCCCTTTTACTTTAACTTCTCCACAGTCGATTATTATTACTGCTGGCTTTGAGCTTGAGCCTGAAATTATTATTGCATCGTATCCTGAAGCTTTAATTTCAGGTCCAAGTTGACCTCCTGCGTTTGAGTCGAATATTGTTCCTGTTAGTGGAGATTTGCTTACTGCAGCGCATCTACTGCTCGATGGGGTGATTGTTCCAGTTAATGGTCCAGCTGCAAATATCAGTATGTTTTCAGATGATAGTGGATTAACTTGAGGGTCTACCATACAAAAAATTAGATAAACTCCAATACCCCTTCCGCCGAGGAAGCTGAGTGCAGTTTCATCGTTTAGCGTTCGAACTTTAGATTTTTTATTTGTTAAGTCAACTTCAAGTAGCTTGCCCATCCAACCGTACATCGCGTCACCTGTTCACTATGTTTAGTGTAATTGGTGCTTAAAAGGCGCGCTCTAATTGATGGGTAAAGCTAAGCTTCCTCTTCGGTTACTACTCTAGCGGTCGCGTACCTGCTTCTTACTGCGGTTATAAGTATTTTTACGTGATCGCCAGGTTTTGTTCCGGGAACGAAGATTATGAATCCTTGGATTCGAGTCAATCCTTCGCCTCGCCTGCTAAGCTCGGTAATGTCTACTTCATATGTTTGACCTACTTCAACTGGCTTTTTACCGCCAAAACTTCTCCTTCTTCCGTACAAATCCTACCCTCCTTTAACGTTTTTCTAGCTCAGCTAGAAAATGTGAATTCATAGTCTAGCTAAGCTAGCCTTCAAACATTGTCGCCGAGTAATATAAGGGTTTTGGTTTCAAGTTATTTGTCATAGGCAAAAATATTAATTTCGTTTTCACTATTTAACTGGGAAGTTTATGCGCAGGAATGTGATGCTCAGCTCCAATAGGTTTTCAGTATTAATTGCTATAGCACTGCTAATTTTGACTTTCTCATTAACAGTTTACGGGCTTGCATCCGCAGCTAATGCCAAGCGAGTCTACCTTGCTGAACTTGAGATGACTATTGATCGCGGCGCTTACGAGTTCTTAAGTGATGCTCTAGCTAAGGCTGAAAGGGATGGGGCTCCATTAATATTGAGGTTAAACACTTACGGCGGCTACATGGAGAGCATGGACCTGATAATCGACCTCATATTAAACGCAAAAGTAACTGTTGTTGCTTGGATTGGCCCTAGAGGTGCAAAAGCTACTTCAGCTGGAACATTCATAGCTATGGCGGCTCAGCGCATAGTAATGGCTGACGGAACTGTCATTGGGTCATGCCAGCCCAGGTCCATTGATCCTGCTCAGCCTGTTGACCCTAAAGTTCTCAACTATGCTATTGCTAAAATGAGAGCTTTAGCTGAGAGGCGCTATGGCGTTAATGATAGTAGAGTTGATATTGCAGTTAAGTTTGTAACTGAAAATTTGGATTTAACTGCTAGGGAGGCTTACTCTCTTAAAATGATAGACTTTTTGGCCGACTCGGTTGAGGAGATTCTCGACGAATTAGGTTTAACAGGCGCTGAAGTGATAACTCTCTCTCCAGGAATAACTTCTCAGATCTACTCATTTCTAAATGATCCACTAATTATTGGGCTCTTCTTTGAACTTGGCTTCTGGCTAATATTAATAGACCTATTTACAGCGGGTATTCAGGTTTATGGTTTTGTGGGAGCAGCATTAATAGTACTCGCCCTATTTGGAATGGGAATACTGGGTGTAAGTGCAACCATCATTGCATTGATGATCGTTGGAGCAGCTCTAGTTTTTGTCGAGCTCAAATATCCGGGAATACAAATCTTCGGCTTCGCTGGCCTAGCTATGTGGATTATAAGCATAATTCTTATGTATCGTGAGCAGCCATATATTGAAGTGACAATACCGCAATATGCGATCATAGCATCCCTCGCGGTTGGCGGGGGATTTCTCTTATTCTACCTCCATAGACTTAGGCAAGCAATGAGGTTGAGAAAACGTATGTTTGATCCCAAAAAGCTCATCGGAATGGTTGGAACTGCAAAAACAGATATAAAGCCCGGTAAGTACGGTGTAGTTCACGCAGCATCCGACAACTGGACTGCATTTTCTGATTATGAGATAAAGGCTGGAGAAAAAGTTAAGATCATAGAAGTAGTGGGCTTGAAAATCAAAGTTGTGCCATTAAAGAAGGAAGCGTCATCAAATGCTGCTAGCTAAAGCTTTATTTACATTTAGTATAAGGTTAAATGGTGATTTTAATTGCTGCTTGGAAGGTTTCCCCGCGTTAAATTAGTAACCCTACCAACACCTCTGGAATATGCCCCGAGGCTAAGTGAAGAACTTGGAGTTAAAATTTACATGAAGCGCGACGATGCCATGGAATTGGCTTTTGGGGGAAATAAAGTTAGGAAACTTGAATTTCTATTGGCTGATGCTCTCGAGAAAGGTGCAGACACCATTATAACTTCGGGTGCCCTCTGCTCCAATCATGCCAGATTAACTTCTGCTGCCGCTCGGAAGCTAGGTTTAAATGTAGTGCTGATTTTGAGGAACATTGGTCCAAAAGCAGTCAAGGGCAACCTCCTATTGGATGCCATTTTAGGTGCGGACATAAGGGTGGTTGAGGCTGATAAAAGCGAGATACCTAGAATCATGGAGGAAACTGCTAAGGAGCTGCTTGATAACGGGAGAAAGCCATACATAATCCCCGGCGGTGGTGCAAATGCGATAGGATCCCTAGGATATTTAAATGCTTCAATTGAGCTTCTACATCAGTTAAATGAATTGAAAGTCAAGGCAGACTACCTAGTTCACTCAACTGGTTCAGGTGCAACTCAAACAGGATTAACGCTTGGATTTAAAGCTTTGAATGCAGACATCAAAGTTTTAGGAATAGCTTGTGGAGGTAGTAAGGAGTCGATTACCAACGTAGTTAAGAATCTTGCTGATGACACATCAAAGCTAGTTGACCTCCAGTTTTCGCTTAACTACAACGAAATAACAGTATATGACGAGTATACATGTGGAGGCTACGGCGTGATCACGAGGGATGTTGTAGATGCAGTTAAAAAGGTCGCCAAACTCGAGGGAGTGCTGCTAGATCCAGTGTACACTGGAAAAGCTATGATGGGACTTTTCGATTTAGTTGAAAAAGGAGACATACCGAAGGGGAGCACAGTCGTATTCCTTCACACCGGAGGAACGCCGCTGATATTCCAGTATGAGGATGAATTGAAGAAGTACGGCTTTAACGTCAATTTCCCCTAAATCCATTTTTAGCGTAGTTGAAGTGAAGTTATGTATAGAAATTTTTATATATAATATTATTTTTAATACTTCTTGTGGAGGTAGCCCTATTGTGGAAATTAAGAGTGAAAGGGAGCTGGTTCGATTGTTAAAAGCGCTGGCAAATCCATTGAGGTTAAGAATTTTAGCGAGCCTATGCAATGAGCCTAAAAGCATTTATACATTATCTAGAGAATTGAAAAAGCCATATCCTCTTGTTCACATTTACTTAACGAGTTTGAAGAAGCTTGGCTTAATAAGAACAGTTAGAATTGAAAAGAGAGCAGGTTCTCTACCTCCAATTCGCTATTATGTGACTGAGGATTTTCAAATTGTTATTAATCCGAAATTAATTAGGAAATTGATCAGAGAGCGTGATGAATATGAGTAAATTTTCTGCATTCATGGCTTCACTAATGATTATTGCAATTGGATGTGGTGTTCCTGCAATAACAATTTACTTTACAGTCAATTATGGTTTTAATGAAATAATATCCGGCATAATATGCTTCGCGGCTATTGCTGGAGCTTTCGTGTTGGGGGTAGTTGGTTTAGAGGGAGGCCTGTTTTCAATGCCTTATGGAGATTCAAGTAAAGTTGATAGGGAGAAATTGAACATGCTTAGGGCTCATCAAAGAGCAACGCTTGAAGAGCTTGATGAAATTGCCAAGATATTAAGGGAAATTCGAGATGCACTTAAGGAGGCTCAGGAGGTGGAGTAGATGAGCAAATTAAAGTTGAAATACAAGAGTGCAACTGATGAAGAGGTCGTTGAAGAGATGAGGAGAAGACTTAATGAAATAAAGATGCTTCTTATCGAGATTAGGGATTTGTTAAAGACTGCTGTGGGGTTGCATAGTGGCTGAAAAATATGATGAATATGAAAAACTGCTTAAGCGCAGTCCTAAAGTGAAAATTAGCGGTTCAGGAAGAGTTTCAGATGAGGAAGTCATCATAAGTGGTAGCGGTAAAATTCTAAGCGATATAGAGACGAAGGTGTTCAAAGTTTCGGGATCAGCTTATATTGATGGCAAGCTTGTCGCTGAATATGTTAAAATTTCTGGATCCGCATCATTTCATGATGATGTTGAGGCTAGAGAAATAGTTATTTCTGGATCCGCTTCGTTTCACGGTAAAGTTACATGCAAGTTGATGAGAGTTTCAGGTAGCTGTAAATTGCTAAGCGATTTAGATGTTTTCGACCACTTAAGATCTTCAGGTTCACTTAAAGTTGAAGGAAACATAAATTCTCACGGACTTGTTGAACTTAAAGGTGCATTTAGTATTAGAGGTACAATTACAGCTGGAAAGCTCTACGCGGATGTTAGGAGTAAGTCTGAAGTTAATGGTGGAATAAGAGCTGATGATGTTGAAATTTATGGTGGAGTTCATGAAACTGGCATCGTTCTATTTGGCATAACGATTGTAGGATTAAGACGTAAAGGTGCAAAGCTATACACTTCAGCTATTTTTGCCAAAAATATAGTACACATAGAGGGTGTAGTTTGCAATAATGTTGAGGGTTTCATTGTTGAAATTGGCAGAGGATGCGAGATTAGGGGAAAAGTTAGGTATAGAAATAGCGTTGAAATTCACTCCGACGCGAAACTTGCTAGTCCTCCTGAAAAAATAGTGTAGAGATTTACTTTTTAAGCTTCGAATTAACTGCTTTTCCTTGAAAGTACATATATAAGTTAAGTTCTGCCCTGAAAGATTATGTTTTAAATATTGACGGCTTAATTAAATGAAGTAAAATGCATGGTTTGAGGTGATGCAGTTGATTAAAGCTGTCTTCTTCGACTTTTGGAAAACATTATTCCAGCCAACAGTTGAAATAAATGAATATTATAGAATTAGAGTTGAGAAACTTCACGAAGTCCTATGTGAAGTTGATTCGAGTTTGTCATTAAAAGAAGTCGATGAGGCCTATTGGAGAATTCGAGGCTTATGTGATGAAGTTAGGAGTTTGGGCGTTGAAGTTCCTTTACAATTTGAAGTTAAATTGCTACTTCACAATTTAAGGCTGCACTTCTTTAATGACGATCTTATTTTTAAGCTCATTGAAGCTTACATGCATCCATTTGTTCATTTTACTAAGCCAATGAATGATGTTAGAATGGTTTTAGAGCGAATAAGGCGTCTGGGTTTAAGGGTGGCTTTGATTTCAAATGTGCTGAGCGGGCGGCACATTACAGCCGTGCTTGAAAAATGGGACTTAATTTCATTTTTCGACGCTTTAATTTACTCAGATGAAGTTGGTTTTAGGAAGCCTAGATTAGAAATATTCGATTATGCTTTTTCGCTATTGAATGTTAGGGCTGATGAATCTGTGATGGTCGGTGATGATGTTGAAGCTGACATCAAAGGTGCATTGAATTGTGGGATGAGGGCTATTCACGTCCATAGAGGCTGTAGCAATTATGAATTGGCCGTGAAGAGCCTACTTGAAGCTCTAAAAATAATTGAGAAGTGGGCTGCCCCCTGAATTAATACTCGTAAGAAATGATTTTTTGACGAACCTGCATTTTGCTCCAACAATTGTTTTTGGGAGCGACTTTGGGATAAGGACTTCATCGCAAAAATATGCTATCAACTTGTTTTGTAAAGACGTTCACGTCAACGTCCGGCTCAAATTTTAACTTTTTAATTGCTATAAATGAGGTGGGTTTGCCGCTTTCTTCAAGATCTTTTCTTGATATACTTAGTTCATCCACGTGCCTCAGAATTCTCACTCTTCCTTTTTCGAGTTCCTCTATGAAGGCTTTGGCAATATCGCTGGTTGCTTTTACTATTTTCTTAGCTACTATTTCTGACCCTTTAAGTATTGCCAGGTAAAGCTTTATTGCTTCATTTGTAACTTCTCCTACTGTTTTACCCATTTCCTTGGATAAAATTAGAAGCTGCCGGTATATTTTTCGTTAAGTCCTCTAGTACTTTTGATTTTTTTACTTTTTCCTCATTCATGGCATTTTCCTTATGTATTGCTTGTATGACATGTCATACTTAACCTTTTTTGAATCCCAGCGCGAATCCTCCGAGAAATGCGGCTGCAAATGGTAGATTCGCTACAACTTGACTGACGATTGATGTACCTTCGCCTGCAAATCCTTTAATCAAACTCTCAATTTTTTGGACTAGTTGTTCGTAATTTACCTGAAGTATTCCCTGCCATTGTAAGTAGATTAATGCTAGTGTTAGAAGTCCCAGAATGAGGATTAGCAATTTCAGTAGCTTCTTAAACGCATAGCCAACTGCGAATCCAGCGATTGCGCCAAATCCAAGCTGAAAAATTATTGCGTTTAATTCGCTCATCACTTGCACCTCTCGGCTCTATAATCTATAACATGCTTTATAAATTCTCCTGGATCTGTTTATTTTGAGTGTTAAATTCACGTTTCAGTCGTTTCTGATCATCGAGTAGATTTGATATTTCTTGGTGCAGTAAAATATTTTGATCCTAAGTGGAGTGGAAGTTCTACCTTATCGATATCCCATATTCCTTTTTTGAAGCTGTCCTTGTCTGCATATGCTGCAACTACTTGGCCTAGAAATATCGTTATTTCTCCAGCTTCAACTGCATTTACAAGTTTGCACTCTAAGTGTGCGATGCAATTTTCAATTATTGGAGCTTTAACCCTTCTAGCTTTAGCAAGCTTTAATTTTAGCAGTTCAATTTTGTTGACTCTTTTCCCACTTCTTGTTCCAGCAGTCCAGATTTCCTTGATCATGCTCATGTCTGGAACATTTACGGTGAATTCTTTGGTTTTTCTTATGAGTTCATTGGTGTATGCTTTGCGTGATATTGCTAGTGCTATAAGTGGCGGCACTTCGCTTACGGGCATGCTCCATGAGCAGGTCATTACGTTGGGTTTTCCATTTTCATCTGTTGAAACAATTAGTAATGATAATTTGGGGTGAAGCAATTTGTAGAAGTCGTCTTCAACGTCTATCTTATTATATTCTTTCACGTTCATCACCTAAATGTCATCGGCTTCCCGTATATTTCACTTCTTCAGTCGACCGTACTTGATCATGATGTCTATGAGCTTATCTATTGGTATTGCATGTCTAACGTGGTTGTCTCTTCCTTCCATTGTTACTGCCTTTAATATTGAGTTTATTATTGCTTCTTCAACTGCTTCAGCTGCTGCCTTGAATAGTGGTGATAGTTTTTGATCTATTAGAACTTTCTCTTCATGAATTGGCTGTTCAGAGTAATGGGGAATTTTAATTGCTGTTGAAAATGCAACTACAAAGTCTCCGCTTCCATGGGATGAGTAGCTTCCAGTTCTAGCAAGCCCGTGAGTTGCTCTTTTAGCTAGTCTGTGAAGTTGTCTTGCTGTTAGTGGCGCGTCGGTTGCAATTACCATTACAATTGATCCACCTTTTTGAGGTTGAGTGCTTCTCATGTAGTTTCTTAATTCCCATCCCACTGGTACTCCTGTTATTAGAAGGTCTTCTCTTCTTCCGAAGTTCGAGAGGACGAGTGCGCCGACGGTATAGCCACCATATTTAGCTGGAAGTTTTCGTGAAGAAGTTCCTATTCCTCCTTTAAATTCAAATGCGGACATGCCTGTTCCTGCTCCTACAGCTCCTTCTTCAATTGCTCCGCCTTTGGCGCTCTTGATGGCTTCAAATACATGTTCATGTTTAACGTGTCTTCCTCGAATGTCATTTAAGTAACTGTCATTGCATTCAAGAACGACTGGATTGACGGTTCCCGTCGTAACTCCTATGTCTGGATTTAATTGAAGCATGTAATCTATTATTGCATCTGCAACCAAGCCGACATTTAATGTGTTCGTTAAAGCTATCGGAGTTTCAAGTTGCCCTAGCTCATTTAGCTGTATGAGTCCAATCGGTTTTCCAAATCCATTAATTACGAATGAGCTAGCTCTCACCTTATTTTTAAAGGGGTTGCCTTCATGAGGCAGAATTACTGTAACTCCAGTTCTCACTGGACCTTTTCCAGGTATGAGCTTTCCACTCCCCCTTATGATTGTGCAGTGGCCTACGAGGACGCCTTTCACGTCGGTTATCGAGTTATATTTTCCCGGATTTAAGTGCCCAATTTCAATTCCAATTTCTCTTGCACGAGGTCTTTCCAATCACATCACCAAACGAAGTTTTTGAGTTTGATTTTTAAGTGATTAGATTGGTTTAGCCTTATAGACTTCTATTTCGTCGATGCTTCTGATTGCGCAGCTATACTCTTCTATAGTTTCAATTACGTCATCGAAATCTATGTCTTTGCCTTCAATGGTTATTGATATGGTTTCAGTGTTCGCATCTACCTCCTTAACTACTATTGCGACATCATTAGTTCCCGATACTTCGCAGAGAGCTTTAGAGAGGTCGACTAAGGATATTTCTCGAGGCTTTAATACGTCAATAACTATTCTCTTAAGCTTAACATCCGACTCAGACATACACCTCCCCCCTACAAGCTATATAGAACGTGCAACAATAATCCGAGAATTCCAGTTACTAGTCCAGCACATGTAGTTGCAATGCTATAGTAAAGGATTCTTTCGCCAGATATTTTGCCGAGAAATAGCCCGAGAACCATTAGTAGTACTAATATGGTAGCTATTGAAGCTAGTATTGCTGTCCAAGCATCTATTACTCCTATGACTGCTAGTAATATTGGTATTAGAGATATTGCCGTAGCAAGTACTGGAGAGAGAGCGTCGATGAAGGCAGCCATGATGGCTGCGACTTTAGCTGCTCTCTCAATTACGGAGTCATCTAAGTCTATGTGAAGCGCTCTTTCAAGTTTTTTAATTCTTCTTGAGCGCTCAGCTTCTTCAGCTAAGTAAGCGCCGAAAAATCCTGAAACGCCCATTGCAATTCCAGCGCCTATTCCTGTTGTTAAAATGATTTTTGGAGATAGTCCTCCTCCTATTATTGCTCCAATTAATACTCCTAACATTGTAACTGCGCCATCAAATGCGTTCATGACGAAGTATCTTCTTGCAATTTCACTTACACCTGAGAGCTTTATGTAGTACCTTAAATTGTCAGCTTTTTCTTCCAATACTTCTAAGAAGCTGAGGGAATCGCTTTCTTCTTCTCCACCCAACTTATATGTTAACCTCCAAAATAGATAGAGTGTTATTTGCTATTAAAATTTGCGACCACAAAATCGATGTGAAATGATAAAGTAAAATAAAGTGGTAAAATAAGGTGAGGATTTCTAGTGTCCAAGAATTTCCTCTATTTCGTCAGTGTCGCATTCTTCAACTAGTGGTATGCCTGTAACTTTAGCTGCTCTTTCAGTTAGTGCCATGAGGTCTTTTCTGTCGATTAGGTCTAGGCGCCACTTTCTGCATCCGGCTACTAGCTGCTTTAGTGAGAACGCCATTTTGTCGAAGTAGCTGTATAGACCAACTGCTGGTAGCGGTATTTCCTTCCACCTTTCACCGAATCGGGTCTTTAGCTCAGGTATTGCTGAGAAGAACTTGTATGGGTCTTCACCGTACTTGTTCTTGAACCAGGCTGGAAGCTTGCCTTTCTCAGCTAGCTCTACGAAGTATCTTGCCTTCATAACGGCGGTTATCGGTGCTCTTGCCATTGCTATTGCCTTGACGTAGGGGCCTTCTCCAAAGTTGCTTAGAGCTATGGCTTTGAACACTTGGGTTTCATTTGAGAATCCGCCTGCCATTACAATGTCAGGTATGTACATTCCCTTCTTGTACATGATTCTAATGCACTTCAACACTAGAGCTTCGAGGTACACAGTGGGTATGCCCATTTCCTGCATCATTGGAATTGGACTCATCCCAGTTCCGCCGCCAGCTCCATCGAAGGTCACGTAGTTAACCTTTGCTTCAGAAGCAACTTTCAATGTCCAAGCAACAACTGCTGGCCTATACGCTCCAGTTTTTAGCGTAACGTATTTTGCTCCTTGCTCTCTAAGCCACTCAACGTCTTCAACGAAGTCTCTAGCTCTTGGCATTCCAACTCTGCTGTGCCTTTCAAAGCTTCTTAGGGTTCCATCTCTAAATGCCTCTTGAACTACTGGGTCTTCTGGATCTGGAATTACTATGTATCCTCTCTTCTTGAGCTCAATAGCCCTTTTCAGATCCTTAATCCTGACTTCTCCTCCGATAGCCTTTGCGCCTTGACCCCACTTTCTCTCTATGCCGTTGACTTCGAGCTTGCTTAGAACGTAAACGTCAACACCCAAGCGCATGTCTTCAACGTTTGTCTGGACAATTATTTCGCCGTACTTTCCATCCCAAAACTGCTTGTAAGTTTGAATTCTGTACTTCATATCAACTGTGTCTACAACTTTTCCATTGCTGTCGAACTTTGCCTCCATATCCATTCCGACCACATTTTCGCCTACTGTCATTATTGTGCCTGAAATTGCAGTTCCAACTGCAAGGCCATCCCAGTTGTTCTTTGCAACTGCTGTTGAGCCTAAAGCTGCAACTAGGAATGGCACCTTTAGAGGTATTCCTCCTATCTTTGTTGTTACGTCTACGTTTGGAAATATTGCTACATCGGAGTCTTCAGCTATTCCCTTAGCGCCTCTCACTTCAGCTTGAATGTTGAAGTGCGACCAGTCTAGGCCGTAGTTCTTGTTTGATGCTGCGGTGCTCCAGCCGAACCAGTCTGGTGAGGGGTAAACGAGTTCTTTACCCCTGATTGCTGACATGCCAACTTCGCATGGGAATGGGCAGTCCTTAATGCATAGTGGGCATAAGCCGCTGAAGGGACTTACTTCAGCTAGTGGTACTCTAGTTGATGTTTCATTTGTAGGTTTTCTATTTCCATATCTTTCAGATAGCATTTAAAATCACCCTCCACACAAAATTCCATTTCATGGGCGTTGAGCAATAGCGAAAATCTAAATATAAGGTTTACTGAAAAATGTTCATTTAACGTCTCCTAAATATTTCTTTTACTTAACTAATGTGAATCATAGCTTTTTGGCTTAAAAGGTTAAATTGGTTGAAGCTGAAAGATTCATTAGGCTATTTGCGAAACATATGTTGAGAGGATTTGTTTGAAGATGATTGAAGTAGAAGAGGAAATTATGCTTAGGCTAAGAGGGGGGAAGGTCGCATATCACCTCGTTGATGGTGAAACGATTTTAATTGATGCTGGCTTATATCCATTTGACAAAAGTAAAATTCCGATTCAATGCAAATTGCCGGAGGAAAAGCTTGAAGAAAAATTTGGGTACACTAGCGGGAATAGGTCCGTGGTGTTTAGATTTGGTGATGGCTGGTTTAAAGCTAAGGCGATAGGTATTCCTTCAGGAGTTTCCCAGCCGATTTATCGTCGAAGAATCGTGCACACATACTACTTGTATAATGCTTTTATTGGGTCTGGAAGAGTAGTGTGGGGTTTCATGACCATTGGAGAAGCAGAGCGAGAAATATATTGGATGAATAAAGCTTGGGAGCTTGATTTACCAGCAACTCGTCCAATTGGAATTGGAGTTTATCCTAAAGTGAAAATTCTTGAGTTTCCAAATAGGCATGCTTTATTCAACTTCCTAAGGGCAAAGAGCCGAGATGAAGTTTTGAACTTATTTGAATGCGATGGTAAAAATGCTGGTGCGGCCTGCCTTTTTAGCCTTGAACCAGGCGATGTCAGAGCCGACGAAATTCTATATGGCCTTTTATTTCCAAGAATTGATGAGCTCATGGATTTAGAGGAATGCAAGGCATATTTGAGGTGGCTAGGGTCTTCTTGCGCTTACAATTTAAGGCTGCATCATAATAGTGGAATTTTGCATGGTACTATACGTAGAGAGGATGGGTTAATGACTAACTCTCACTTAGCAAATCACATTGTTGGTTTTGAAAAAACTTGGGTTACCGATTATCACATGGCTTCAGAAATTAGAAGTAGGGCTGAAGAGAAGCTTAAGTTAGAGGAGTACTACTGCTTATGGCATGTAATGAATCCGCTTCCAGCAGCTAGTTTACTGGTCAGGGCAAGAAGAAGGAGAATATCTCTTCTCGAATTACCTCAAATCCAGTTTGAAGTAGCGCCTTACAAGAGCTTTTATGTGTGGGAGAACATCATGAAGATTCACGCTGGATTATATTCTCCTGCAAGCATTTATGAAGAGCTAACTGCATCATTAATTGACGGAATGGAGTATGGGTATAATAGGGGTAAAGTGCTTGAGGTTGAGCGGAAGTTAAAAAGGAAAATGCTAATTAATCTATCTATTCTTAAGGAGGAGCTCTGGAACCTTTATGGCTTGCCGAAGGGAATGCAGCGGGGAGTTGAAGTTTTGCGCAACTTGATGAGGGTGAAAAAGCTGGATGAAGATTACCTGAATCGAAAAATTTTGGAGTTGAAAGAGATACTGTGCGTCTAGCGTAGCATGTCAGCTTCGACTTCTGTGAGAACTTCCTCGATGATGTCTATTGCTTTGTCCATTAGTTCCCTAGTTATGGTTAGTGGTGGAGCAATTCTAATCGTAGATTTGCCTGCACCTATCACTGCAATGCCTCGTTTAAAGCAGCGTATCAGCGTCTCAGAAAGCTCTTTAACTGCGGGCTCCTTGGTTTCCTTATTGCGGACTAACTCTACTCCAATCATTAATCCCTTACCTCTAACGTCGCCTATGATTTCCATTTTCTCCTGCATTTCCTTGAACCGCTTAATCGTATACTCTCCAATTTTAGTTGCATTTTCGAGCAGATTTTCCTCTTTAATTATTTCTATAACTACGTTGGCGGCAGCGCATGAAACTGGATTTCCTCCAAATGTTGATGCGTGGCTTCCCTTCGGCAGGTTCATTATCTCTTCTCTGCCGATTATTGCTCCAAGAGGCATTCCTGCAGCGATGCCCTTGGCAACTGTAATTAAGTCTGGAGCTACATTCCAGTGTTCGATTGCAAACCACTTTCCAGTTCTTCCCATGCCTGCTTGAACTTCATCTGAAATCATTAAAATGCCGTATTTTTCGCATAGCTTCTTTATTTTTAGCCAGTAGTTCGGCGGAGGAACCACGTATCCTCCCTCTCCTTGAATTGGCTCGAAAATTATGCATGCAGTTTCATCTGGTGGAACGTACTTTTTGAAGTAATATTCCTCTATGAAGTCTACGCACCAGTATCCGCAGTCAGGGTATTCCTGCTTCCAAGGGCACCTGTAGCAGTATGGGTATGGGACATGCTCGACGCATGGCAGAAGTGGTGAAAACCACTTTCTCTGAACAGGTTTGCTTGAAGTTAGAGCCATCGCTCCGAAGAGCCTTCCATGGAACGAACCTATGTACGCTATTATGTAGGGCCTAGATCCTTTAAAGTACGCCCTTGCAGCTTTTATGGAACCTTCAACTGCTTCAGCTCCGCTATTGCAGAAGAAAACCTTTTTCTTGAATTTTCCTGGAACTATCTCTACGATTTTTTTGGCTAAAGCTACTGCCGATTCATAGTAGAAGTCGGTTAATGAGTAGTGGAGAAGCTTTTCGCACTGCTTCATAATTGCTTCAATAACTTTTGGATGCCTATGCCCAACAGAAATGACTGCAATTCCAGCATTTAAGTCAATATATTTATTTCCATCAACGTCAATTAGTATGCAATCTTCGGCTCTATCCACGACGAGTGGATACCACCTTACAAATGACTGCATCAAGTATTCAGAATCTTCCTCTAGTAGCTTCTTTGCTTTAGGTCCTGGAGGAGTTACGATGATTTTTGGAATATCGTCTAATTTCATGTTTATCCCCATTCATCAAATTAAGAAACAAAGTATAAAAGGTTTAAGAGGTTGCAGAATATACGATAGCTCCATTAACGATTGTCATTATAACTTCAATGTCCTTCAACTTTTCAGCTGGAATTTCCGTTGGGTCATCTGATAATACGACTATGTCTGCAACTTTCCCCACTTTAATTGAGCCCTTTATATCTTCTTCGAAACCTAAGTAAGCCGCGTCCAAAGTAAACATTCTTATTGCTTCTAGTGGAGTTAAGCACTCGTTGGCGGTGTATTCATACAATTTTATTTTTTCGAATTTGCCTCTTGTAACTGCGGAGTATATTTGGTAGATTGGGTCGAGTGGATCTACTGGGCAGTCTGATCCACCTCCAATTCTAACTCCACTTTTCATCATTGACTTGAATGGGTATACCCACTTAGCTCTCCTTGGACCTACCCTGTCCACCGACCAAAAGTCTGAAATTATAAATCGAGGCTGGACGGAAGCAACCATTCCAAGTTCGCTCATTCGCTTAATGAGATCTTCTCTAATTACCGATGCATGTTCAATTCTATGCCTATGGTCTAAACGTGGATTTTTCTTGATTGCTGCTTCCACAGCGTTTATAGCCATCTCTATCGCTCTATCCCCGATAGCGTGAATTGCTAGTTGTAATCCTGCTTCATGGGCTTTCTCGACTATTGCCGCAAGCTTCTGGTATGGTAGCACTACTATTCCCATGTTATTTGGATTTACGGGATCATCGGCGTATGGCTCGCTTAATGCAGCTGTTCTCGCTCCTAGGGATCCATCAACGAGTAGTTTTACTCCATTGATTTTGAGGTTATCATCTCCAAATCCTCGCATAACTCCAAGTTTAGTTAAGTGTTCTAAGCAGTCTGATTTAATGTATAGGCAGACTTTAAGTGGAAGTTTATCCATTTTCTTTAAAATTTGAAGCAGCCTAAATTCTTCTGGTGTTGCAGATACAAAGTGCACTGTTGTGATTCCATGCTTCACAGCTTCTTTACAAGCTTTTTCTGCTGCTTCTAAAGATTCCTCTAAAGTTGGTTTTGGAATTTTCTCCCATACAAACTGCATTGCCTTTTCTCTCAAAATCCCGGTTGGCTCGCCACTTTCATTCCTGTCTATTTTGCCTCCTTCAGGATCCGGTGTATCTTTCGTTATACCTGCTATTTCCAATGCCTTTGAGTTTACCACGCATATATGGCCGCAAACTCGTCTTAACATCACTGGATTTTCCGGAGAAACTTCGTCCAAATCCCATCTCGTAGGGTATCGGCCTTCAATAAATTTATCTTGGTCCCAGCCTCTACCAAGAATCCACCTTCCTTTCGGCGTAACTTCAACTTTTGATTTAACTTTACTCTTAATGTCTTCGATTGACGTTGCATCTCTTAAGTCGATCCACATTAATGAAAAGCCGAAGCCTATCAGGTGTATGTGCGTGTCGATGAAGCCTGGAACAACTGTTTTACCTTTGACATCAATTACTTTAGTATTTCCGCCGATAAGTTCTTCAACATCCTTGTTTGATCCTACATAAATTATCTTTTTATCTTTAATTGCAATTGCTTCTGCTTTAGGTTTTTCCTCATCCATCGTTATTACATTCGCATTTAGTATAACTAGGTCTGCAAATAAATTCACTAAAACGCACCTCCGAACTAATTTTAATTGATGATAATATAAGAGTTGAGTGTGTCAATTTAAGTGATATTGAGTTGAGAGGGAGGTTCATTTGAAGTTAGTCATAGACTTTGTCAAATATCAAGGATGTGGAAATGACTTTATAATAATAGATGAACTTGATCATGAAATCGTCCCTGAGGAGCTGAAAGGCGCAGTCTCAAGAATTATTTGCAAGCGAAGATTTTCAGTAGGTGCAGACGATGTCCTATACTTGCTTCCATCCAATAAAGCTTATGCATGGATGCGTATTTTCGAACCCGACGGCACCGAAGCAGACATGTGTGGAAATGGGATAAGGTGCGCTGCAAGCTACCTTTGTGAAAAGCTTAGGAAAAATAGCGTTCTAATAGAAACAAAAGCCGGAGCAAAGTTGATCAAGAAGATAGATGGTTACTTTAAGGTTGATATGGGTAGGCTTCTAAGAAAACTCTATGAGCTCAAGGATTTCGTCAGCGTTGAGTTTGAGGAGGAAGAGGACCTTATAGGAAGGCGTGTATCATTTCCGTTGGTAGGTGAACTGGAAATTTCAATAGTTAAAGTTGGAGAGCCACATGCTGTAATTTTTGTTGAAGATGTTGAAAAGGAGGATATGGAGGAATACGCTAAGGCAATTGCAATGAACAAAAAGTTTTTCCCAAAGGGAATAAGTGTAAATTTGGTTCAAATTGTCAGTGAAAATACAATAAAAGTTAGAACTTATGAGAGGGGAGTTTGGGGAGAAACTTTAGCTTGTGGAACCGGCTCAACTGCTTCAGCAGCAGTAGCTTATATCTTGGGTAAAGTTAAGGATAAGAAGATCAAGGTAAAAGTGAGGGGTGGAGAACTAACGATACTTGTGGAAGGGAATGCCTTATACTTGATCGGTCCTGCTCAAAAAGTATTTGATGGGAGAATTGAAATAAATGTTTAATTACCAAATTATTCTTTCATGACATCTATAAATAAACTCGTTAAGGCAATAAAATTTCTTGCTTCAGCAATTGCATCAGAAATAAATGTTGGAAACACTGCTACAGCTCTACATTTAGCTGCGTTAATAGAGTTTACCTTTGGCTAATGGAGAACGTGTTCATAGAAGATTTTTGAGCTTAACTTATCATATTAATGATGCGTCGTTAACTCCGAGTGCGGTAGTATTGCAGTTCAAGCAAGTGGAATTGCTTTAAGCCTTAATAGTTCAGCTAAAGTTAAAGTTGCATTTGAAGTAGCTGTCAGTGTTAGCTAAGCAATGTAAATTGGCATAGTAATTGAAGGAGTAAGAGGGATTGAATGTGCTTCAATAGTTCAGAAAAACTTAGATTAAACCGCAATATTAAGAATGTAAACTGCCAATTTAGATTAAATTGCATAACTGGAGGTGGCTTAAGGTGTATGATCTCGTTATTAAGAATGGGCGTGTAATTGACGGCACCGGCAACCCATGGTTTAAAGCTGACATAGCAGTTAAAGATGGAAAGGTAGTTGAAATTGGAGAAATACCACAGTCAAAAGCTGATGAAGTTATTGATGCAACTGGCCAAATTGTATGTCCGGGTTTCATAGACATGCACAGCCACTCAGACCTTTTTCTTCTAATAAATCCAAAGGCTGAAAGCAAAATTAGGCAGGGCGTAACGACCGAGGTTATCGGCAATTGTGGAGCAAGCCTATTCCCAATATTACCTGGTAAAGTGGAGATTTTCATGAAGCGAGTTGGCGCATTAGCTGAGGAAGTTACTTGGGACTGGCATACGCTTGATGAATATGCCGAGAAGCTTGAGAATCAGGGGATTTCCGTAAATGTCGTTCCACTTGTTGGTCATGGCACCTTAAGGATCAATGTTATGGAATTTGAGAATAGAGCTCCAACAAAAAATGAATTGGATGAGATGAAGGCTTTGCTCGAAGACTCTCTTAAAGTTGGAGCTTTCGGCATGTCGACTGGACTGATATACACGCCTGGGTCGTATGCCAATACTGAAGAGATAATTGAGCTGGCAAAAGTTGCTTCAAGATATGGCGGAATATATGCGTCTCATGTTAGAAGCGAAAGCACGTGGCTTTTAGAAGCAGTGAGGGAGGCAATTAGAATCGGTAAGGAAGCTGATATTCCAGTTGAAATTTCACATTTAAAGTCAGCTGGAAGGAGGAATTGGGGAAAAGTTAGAGATGCTTTAAGAATTATTGAAGCTGCTAGGGATGAGGGCGTAGAGGTTACGTGCGACTTTTACCCATATACTGCTGGAAGTACTGGTCTTGCTGCATGTTTACCTCCTTGGGCTCATGAGGGCGGATTGGAGGAAATGCTAAAAAGGCTCAACGACCCGTCGGCAAGAGCTAAGATGAAGAAAGACATAGAACGGGGATTGCCTGGGTGGGAAAATCTGGCTGGAACAGCTGGTTGGGACAGCATAGTTGTAGCTTACTGTGAAAAGAATAAGGAGTATGAAGGATTAAGCATAGCTGAAATAGCAAAGATGAGGGGTGTGGATCCTTTTGATGCTGCATTCGACCTTCTTCTAGAGGAGGAGGGTGTTGTAAGCATTATTTTGCATATGATCTGTGAAGATGACATGCGATACGTCATGAAGCATCAGCTAACGATGGTTGGAACGGACGGCTCATGCTATGCGCCGTACGGGCCATTGGCTAGGGGGAAGCCTCACCCGAGGAATTATGGAACGTTTCCAAGAATTTTAGGTAGGTATGTTAGAGATGAGAAAGTGCTTTCACTGCAGGATGCAATTAGGAAGATGACTTCAATGCCTGCGCAGAAACTTGGATTGAGAGATCGCGGCTTAATTAGAGAGGGATTTTGGGCTGACATAGTGATATTTGACCCGCATAAGGTACTCGATAAAGCTACCTTTAAGAATCCGCATCAGTATCCTGAGGGAATAACCTATGTCATTGTTAATGGGAAAGTTGCAATAGAAAAAGGGGAGCATACGGGCGTTTTGGCAGGGAAGGTTTTAAGGAGAGGTTCTCATCGATACTCCGCCAATACCAAGTCGTAAACCATATCTCTTTCAGTCAATATCCCAACAAGCTCATTATTTTCAACTACTGGTAGTGCTCCAATTCTCCTCTCGGACATTATTTTTGTTGCTTCGCCCAATTCGGCATCTGGACTTATTGTTATGACTGGAGATGACATGATATTCGATATGGGTATTCGAATTAAGTCGTATATGCTGCATTTGGGCGACAGCTGAATTGCCCTTTTCAATTGAAATAGCTTTACTATATCCATGGCAACAACTATTCCAACCAGCTTGTCATCAACTATAACTGGAAGCCTTCTAAAACCTAAATTTATCATGGTTTGGGAAGCTTCTTTAACTGTTGTTTCTGGGGATGCCGTAACTACATCCTTTGTCATTATGTCCTTTACCTTCTTTCCGGTAACCTTATTAGCCAAATATCGAAGCACATCTCTTTCGGTGATGATGCCAAACACCTTTTCATCTTCATCTACTATTGGGACTGCCCCCACATTATTGACTACCATCCGCTCTAGAACATCTACAAACGTCTCGTCAATATATGCCTTAACGACGTTCCTCACCATTATTGATTCAATAGGCTCTTCAACCGCCTTATACAAATTTCCTTCATGCCTATTAACTATGATGTTGAAGTAATCTCCACCGCCAAAATAATTCACCAAGTCTGTTGCAGTTACAATTCCTAGCAGCCTCTTGTCAGGCATGGTGATTGGAACCCTTCTGAATCCGTGGCTTACCATCATTTGAATAACCTCTTTAACTGGAGCTCGCTGGGATGCCGTTATTACAGGTTTCTTAACAATTACGCTCAGTTCAAATTCTCTTTCGTAAATTTTATCTGAGAAGTTGGGCTTGCCATCACTCCTTAAAAAGCGAGGTTCAATTCTTCTCATTTTACATTTCATTTAGTCACCGATGATAATTAGGTTAATACAAATATATACGCATTAGGTTAATGCGTTACTGCAACTTTATTTCCACCGGCCCTTTTAACTTCTCTCAAAAGCTTTAACGCTCTCTTTCTCGTATAGCTGTTATATGCATCTCTTCTATTTTTAGCTGGCTTGCCTGTTACTGGTCCCAAAGCTACTGCAATAGATATGGAAGCACCTAACCGACTTATTTCCATCCTAATACGCTCTAGATCTTCAATGATTTCTTCCAAATCCTTCTCAGAAATGTCTGGTATTTCAAGAACAACTTCTTCCGTACCTCTCTTTTCATCTAAACCATAAATAACCACTGCAAAGTGCTTGCGAACGAATTGCCAGACCAGCGTTGTGAGTGTTCCAGTAATTATATTTGGCACATACTCGCTCCATCCTCGACTTTTGCTGAGCTCCTCAAACTTGTCTAAATCCATTATTATGACGCATCCAGTTAGCATAACTTCAAACACCAATTTACTTAATGGTTAAGTTTTTGATTTCAGCTGAGGACCACTTCTTCATCTGGTGGTCGGGCGGGGTATTTTCATCATCAAGAACTATAAGAGTGCTAAGGTAAATATAAAATTGGCTGAATTGAAGCGATGACCCGAGGTTGAATCATGAACTCGATTAGGAGTCATGGAATATATAGGCATGCTTGTCCAAACTGCAGGGGCGAGGAAGATGATGGCAGGCTCTTTCTGGGAGCTCCATGCTTTAAGTGCTTCCCACGTGAAGTTGAAAGTAGAATTTCAATCTACAAATTATATGATCTTCTAAGGAATTATGGTTCTCTTAAAGAAGTTAAAGAGCTATTTAAATTGCATAAGGGCTTGGATGAAGTTGATGAGCTTTTCCATAAAGCGACTGGAAGTAGGTTGTGGAGCATTCAAAGAACATGGGTTAAGCGTGTTTTGAAAGGAAGGAGTTTCACTATCATAGCTCCTACTGGTGTTGGCAAAACTGTTTTCGGCATGATAATGGCTCTTTTTCTTGCCTTAAAGGGTAAAAAAGCATACATCATAGAGCCAACCACTCCACTTGTACTTCAAGTTTATAATAGGTTAATTAGTTTCGCAGATAAAGCAGGATTAGATGTGCAAATAATTGCTTATCATGCCCGTCTCAAACCTAAAATTAAGAGCGAAGTACTAAGCAAGATTTCAAATGGGGACTTCGATATTCTCATAACAACATCAAGATTTCTAACTGCGCGATTTGATGCTTTAAAGGGTAAGCATTTCCATTTCATATTTGTTGATGATGTCGATGCGATATTGAAGAGCTCTAAAAATATCGACCGTATTCTAAGCTTGCTTGGATTTACTGATGACGAAATTGCAGACGCTTACGAGCTCGTTAAACTTAGGAATAGAATTACCAAGTTAATTAGCTTGCATAGGAAAAGTCCGGAGATCAAAGAGTTAATGGAAAATTACGATAAACTTGTGAAGCGAGTAGCAAAGATTAAGGGCAAATCGAAATCGATTCTCGTTGTTTCGAGTGCTACGGGAAGACCTAGAGGACTGCGCGTTAAACTATTTAGAGAACTTTTAGGCTTTGACGTTGGATCTAGGTCGGAGCTACTTAGAAACGTAGTAGATGTTTACTGCAAGGTTTCTCCTGAAAAATCAATTGAGGAGATGATAGTTGAGCTGGCAAGTAATCTTGGATCAGGAGGACTCGTATTCGTTCCAGTAGATAAGGGTCTCGAGTACGCTGAGAAGTTAGCAGAAATACTTGTTGAAAGCGGAATTAAAGCTGAAGCTTTTTCCTCCAAGAACATTGAAGCTTTAAGTAGGTTTATTGAAGGGGAAAGCGATGTCTTAGTTGGCGTAGCTTATTACTATGGAGTTATGGTTAGAGGCCTCGATCTACCAGATAAAGTGAGGTATGCATTATTCGCCGGGATTCCAAAATTTAAGTTTAACACCAAGTTAGATGAGCCTCATCCCTCAAATATTCTTCGTGGATTAACGATAATTAGCGAAGTTGTTGAAGGAATTGAGGAAAAAAGGCGAATTGAAAGGCTAATTGCTAGGGTTAGGCGTTACATGCAAATTTTGCCTGTGGCGCTCTTAAATGAAATTGGTGGCAAGCTAGCTGAAGGCATTAAACCTAGTACTGACGCTGAAAGAGTATTTTACGAGGCTCTTCAAGTACTTAGGAGCTACTTGGCTAGAAGCGACATCAAGGATAAGCTGAAGAAACTGGAAGATGTAAGGTTGATCGAAGAAAACGGGAAAACTTTCATTTTAATACCGGATGTCATGACTTACATTCAAGCTAGCGGTAGGACATCCAGAATGTTCGCTGGAGGATTGACGAAGGGGCTCTCGATTGTAGTGGTTGATGATGAGCACTTACTTAAGGGACTTATGAAGCGCGCTAAGTGGATTATTGAAGACATGGAGTGGCGAAGCTTAGAAGAAGTTGACATAAAATCCATAATTGATGAGATAGATAGAGATAGGCTAGCGGTTAAGCAGTTGCGTGAAGGTAAAATAAGAATGGAATTTAAAGATCCAATGAAGACGGCGCTGATGGTTGTAGAATCGCCAAATAAAGCTAGAACTATCGCCAACTTCTTTGGGAAGCCTAGCGTGAGGAGATTTGAAGAACTTAAGGTATACGAGGTTTCTACTGGAGAGCTACTTTTAATGATCACCGCAAGTGGCGGCCACATTTATGACTTAGTGACAGACGTAGGTTATCATGGAGTTTTACTTCCAAAAGATGGTGGAGCCTTCCTCCCAGTATACACTGCAATAAGAAGGTGTTTGAAGTGCGGATATCAATTCAGCGATGACCTGGATAAGTGTCCTAAGTGCGGCAGTAGCGTTTTGAGGAATTCGCTTAAAGTAATTGACTTCATTAGAGCTCTCTGCGAAGAAGTTGATTTAGTGCTGATCGGAACTGATCCTGACACTGAAGGAGAGAAAATTGGGTGGGATTTAGCTGCTCTCCTCACGCCATACGCGAAAGAGGTTAAGCGAATAGAATTCCACGAAGTAACTAAAAGGGCAATACTGGAAGCATTAAGGAGCGCGAGAAGCTTCGATACAAATCTCGTAGAAGCGCAGATAGTTAGGAGAGTTGAAGATAGGTGGATAGGTTTTGAATTGAGCAAACGATTATGGAGTGCATTCAAGAGAAGGGGATTATCTGCAGGTAGAGTTCAAACACCAGTTTTAGGCTGGATTATTGAGAGGGAGAGGGAGTTTAAGGAGAGCTTTAAGAACGTGTACTCAATATTGCTGCCATATGGCATTAAAGTTGAATTGACGGAAGATGAAGTATTGGAAAAGCTCGTCAAAGCTGAGCTCGTCAAGGCGAAAATTAAGGTCTTGGACGTGGTTGAAGAAGATATGCACCCGCCTCCACCCTACACGACTGATACTTACCTGCACGATGCTTCTAAAAAGCTTAGGTTAACCGCACCTGAAGCCATGCAAATAGCGCAGGACCTATTTGAACTAGGCTTCATAACATATCACAGAACAGATAGCACGAGAGTCTCCACATTTGGACAATATGTTGCTAAGGAATATTTGTCTGAGAAATTTGGAGCTAAAGCCGAAGAACTTTACATGCCTAGAAGCTGGGGGGAGGCTGGTGCACATGAGTGCATAAGGCCTACAAGGCCATTGGACGTAAATAGGGTAAGAGAGCTCATAGCTGAGGGAATAATAACGCCAATAAAGCCTCTAACTAAAAGGCACTTTCTCGCCTATGATATGATCTTTAAGCGATTCATTGCAAGCCAAATGAAGGCGGCAAAAGTAGTAAGGCAGAAAATAGAGCTAAGCATACTGGGAGTAGCTAGAAATATAGATAGGATCATTAAGGTTAAGGAGCCTGGCTTCTTAACGGTTAATCCAATAGTAAGAGTTGAGGTTAAAGTCGAGGAAGGCGAAGTAAAGCCGGTAAAAGTTGATGTAAGGCGAAAGGCGCTGGTAACCCTTTACACGCATGGAGATGTGATAAGGCTTATGAAGGAGCGCGGAATTGGCAGGCCATCAACCTACGCCAAAATAGTTCAAACTTTAATACAGCGAGGATATGTTATGGAGACAAAAAGGAAGAAATTGATGCCGACAAAACTAGGCAAAAGCGTCTATAGGTATTTAGCTTCAAAATATGGCAATCTAGTATCGGAGAAGAGAACTGCAATGCTTGAAGAGATAATGGATCAGATCGAGAGAGGGGAGCGCAATTACATTGAAGTTTTAAGTGAGCTATATAGGGAAATTTCGTCAATACCTTAATTCCAGCATATTTGTCTAAGATCATTAATGGCTCTGGATTAATTGCATTTAGCTTCTTAAATTTACACTCCATCTTTCTGATATCGACTTTAATCTCTTGAATGCGAATAACTTCTCCTTACTGCCAACTCTCATATCCGATATGATTTGCTCAAGCTCGTAAACTACGCTGTCGTAAACTTTTCGGTTAATTGGATATGGTATTCCATCTTTACCTCCAACTGCGAAAGACCATTTAATTGGGTCGAATATGTGTGTTATAGGATCCTTCTTAGATGGCGGTTCGTCGTAAATGAGTTCTGAAATTAATGCTAGCGCCCTGAGAGTTGAAGGTCCTATGCCCCTAAATAAAAGAAAACTTTCAAAATCCTCAGGCTTAACTTGGAACACATTTCTTAGCGCTCTCCAATTGATTGCTATTTCTTCAATTGGCTTGTAATAATCTAGCTTTACGGCTAATTCATTTTTGCCGCTAAACCACCTGGTTATTGGACAATTCTTTCTCAGAAACCTCTTAATAGAACCTAAATCTCTCTTTAGCTTTGCAGGTCCATGATTAATAATTTCTAGAATCGTATTCCTGCAGCTTCTACTCTCTCTAGCAACTAGATTTAAAGTTGATTCGCTTATTTTAACGTCGACTATGGCGTTATGAGGGTCTTCAACGAACTTCCTTACTTTGCTTGACAGCCAATGATATCTTCTAGCCATGCGCTTTTCAACGTTCATTCCCTGCTGAATTACAGTCCACGATCCGCTTTTTGAAACTATCATTGAGTGGTGATATATTGAGTAGCCATCTTGAAGAGCTGCATTGTCAATTTTTGCTACTAACCTACTAATTCTAGCAAGCTTCTCTCCATACTCCTCTCCTAAATCAAGCTTGATGGCTGCCTGTTTAACTTCAATTGGCGTTTCCAGACTTTTCTTCCCTTTACCGCCGGCTATGGCTATTTCAACTTCACTTTTGTTTAGAGCTTGCCTTAGAACTCCGCAGACAACTGTTGTGGACCCTGAGGAATGCCAATCGAATCCTAGAACATTGCTGAAAGCTTGAAACCACAGTGGATTTGCAAGCCTTTCGAGAAATTTGTCCTCTCCAAATTCGTTCACGAAGACTGTGATAATTGCATTTGCTAGTTTAACCATTCTATTAAATAGCCATCTTGGAACTGATCCTTCATGTAATGGTAGTTCTGCTATTCCTTTGATGCTCAATTTTACTCCCAATTCAATATGCACTTTTAGGAATATTTTTGTTGCTGATTTGGTTTCTACCTATAAGCTCTGCGCCTTAAGGCTGTTAACTCTTCGATTGCTAAGATGTTTTCTCTAATCATAATGTTCTTTAATGTTTTTCTAAAATACCTATGAACTTTAACTCCCATTTCTTCAAGCTCATTTTCAAGTCGTTTTGAGAGCTTTTCACCTTCGCTGTCGAAGTCCATTAGCACTGCTATTCTTTTCCCTTTGAATTTCTCTGCTAATTTTTCAGTGAATTGAAATATTGGCTTTCTAGAATCGCAGAACCTTATGATTTTACCTCTATATCCATATCTTCTCAGCGCTTTTTCGTCGTGTGACCCTTCAACTATTACTGCATCTACGGAGAAATTTAACTCTTCGATCAATTTTTCTATGCGCTTCATTAATTCAAAGTCCGCTTTTCTTTTCCTCTTCATTTACCCTTTCCTCGCGTGGAGAAGTATGTGTCCTGCTTCTGGTAGGAGCAGCTTTTCTAATGCTAATTTTACAGCTGATTTTGATCCAGGAATACAAGCTAATAGCTTTCCATTAACTATTCCTGCACATGCTCTTGAGATTATTGCTGAGCTTCCAATCTCCCTATAACTTAAAAATCTAAATATTTCTCCAAATCCTTCGAGTTCTTTCTCAATAATTTCTTTAATTACTTCATAAGTATAGTCTTTCAATCCTACTCCTGTTCCTCCAATAAATATGATTACATCAGCTTCATTTAGGCTATTTTTAATGCTTCTCCTAATTTCTTCAGGATCATCTGGAATAATTACCTTATTAGTTATTTCGTAGCCATAATTTTTGATGAGCTTTCCTGCTAATTCTCCAGATTCATCTTTTACTTCTTCTCCCTTCATTAATCGGCGATATCTTGAGCTACTTACTACTACGATTTTAAATTTTAAGTCCTTTAGGGCTTTAGCTTTATGCTCCCTACTCATTCAACTCCCCCTATAAATTAGAGTTCCAGCTTCTCCTTTAATTGCTTCAACCGCTCGTTCTAGATCGGCAATTATTGCTTTTTCTCCACCCCACTCGAGAAATCTAATGCATGCTAAAACTTTTGGACCCATGCTTCCAGGTAGGAAGTGCCCTTCAGAATAATATTTCTTCGCTTCTTCAAGTGTCATCTTATCTAAGGGTTTTTCATTAGGCTTTCCATAGTTTAATCTAACCTTATCGATGTCGGTTAAAATTAATAGGATGTCTGCTTTAACGACTTCAGCCAGCTTTTCACTTGCCAAGTCCTTGTCGATGACTGCTTCAACACCTTTAAGCTCACCATGTTCTTCAACTACTGGAATGCCTCCTCCACCTGTAGCTATTACTATCATGCCCTCCTCAACCATAGCTCTTATGGCATCTCCTTCAATGACCTTTATTGGATCTGGAGATGGTACTACCCTCCTATAAACCCTGCCTTCTCCTGGCTTTATCTTCTTTATGATGTAACCTTTATTCCTAGCAATTTTTTCTGCTTCATCTTTATTGTAAAATGGGCCCACAGGCTTGGTTGGATTATTAAAGGCAGGGTCGTTCTTGTCGACTAAAACTTGAGTAACCACAGTCACAACGGGCTTTCCAATTCCTTCTGCGCGCAACATGTTCTGTAAAGTTTGCTGCAACATGTATCCAATTTGACCTTGAGTCATTGCGCCTAAAATGTCAAGAGGCTGGGGCGGAACTCTGTCTTCAGCCTCCTCCTGCTGAATCATTAAATTGCCAACTTGAGGTCCATTGCCATGCGTTATTATTAACTGATAGCCCATTTTAACTAATTGAATTAAATTTTTACATGTTTTCCTAACATTTCTGAGCTGCTCCTCAGCAGTTCCTATTTCGTCAGCCTTTTTAATTGCGTTGCCGCCCAGGGCCACTAAGACTCTTTTAGTCATATTAAACCTCCAGCAAATCTTTAATTGACATTTTAGTAGCTCATTGAGTGGGAATTTATATTTGTACATTAAATCTAATATAAGTTTCCAACTAAATTTAATTTGGTGAATGTTATTGTCTAGTTTATCTTATGGAAAAGTTGCGGCAGCAATATTCTTCCTATACTTGGGGATCTCGGTATGGCTATACTCGAGCCAAGTAGTAACTGACGTTCTGATGTTATTTGCTGGATTACTGATAATGATTGGGGCATGGACAATTGTCTTTGGATTTATTGGTGTGAGGAGGGATTTGACTTTCTGGCTTGCTAACGGTTCTTTTATATCATTAATTTCAGCAGCCATCTTTGCATTCCAACTAACAGGGCAAATTTCAACATCAATTGCAGTACTATTCATAGGAATAGGATTACTAATCGTTGCTTTCATTTTAAGACGCTAACTCGAGATAAAAATGGCAGCGTTGATGCAAGTTTAAAATGAAAATAAAGAAGAAATAATTTATGCGTATTTTCATTTCTTTTTAAATTATTTCCTTAATGTTTTTGATTACGCTCCATACTTCATTTGGAATATACTTCTTTCCTAAAATAAAACTTAAAACTTTACTTTTTAATGATAGTTTTAATCTAAATCCGCAAGCATATGGATGTCCCCCTCCACCATATTTTTGAGCAATCGGCAAAAGGTTTATTTCTTTGCCTTTGGAGCCTACGTAAAGTGAAATGGCGTTGTTTCGTCTTAGAACCATAATGAAATCTAAATCCAGTTTTTCGGATATTTTTCTTGCAATCCAGCTTTTTGGAAGATTTACCTTTCGCAAATCTATGATTGCAAATTTCAAATTATTATGGGTTTTCATCTTAATTGCTCGTTTTATTGTTTTTGAAACTTCAGCTTCCGCTTCCTTTCTTAATCGGTCTGAAATTCTCCTTATTTCATCATCGAAAAATATTCCCTGGGTAAATTTTTTGAGAAGCTTCTTTTTCCATTTGCTTTTGTAGGTTAAGATTCTAAGTATAGGGCTTTCATTAAATTTATCTCTCAATGAATCGATATCGTCGGCGTACATTGCTATCTTCTTTGAGATTTCATCTTCCGGCATGAATTTTTCTAGAACTATTCTTGCTGCACTTGGTGCTTTTTCCATTAAAATTAGCTCAGCTATGTTGGATAACTTTTGAATGTATTCCCTTCTCCACTTGTGATGATCTATCCATGTAATTTTTGAACCATGATTTTTTATTTGTTTTAATTGCCTGAGAATTGAATGTTCATCAATAATGTTTGGGGATATGTCTGTTATGTATAGAGTAATTGAAGATTTTGGAATTACGCTTAGGACTCTTAATAATGATGAGGGTCCAGAGAATATGACTGAAATTGCTTTCTCATCGATTTTTTCCTTTAATTTCAGGTATCTTTTGAGAATTGCTGCGCATGAAATTCCATCTACGTCTGAGTGCGTTATTATGATTGCTTTAGGTTTTTTAAAGGCTATTTTCGCTCTGAGCTTGATTTCATCCAGCTTTCTCATGCATGCTTCAATGTGAAATTTTCAGCTTAATATATTTAACTTTAAATTATTTATGCTAATTATTTTGCGAATAAAAATTCATGTTAATATTCATTCTAGTAATATTTAAAAGTTGTTTTACAGATGTTATAGCGGTGACTTATTTGCTGATTGAACCTAGAAACTTAGGTTTTATATTACTATTAATTGGATTGGGACTGCTATTGACTTCATTTGGATTAGCTTATGTGGCTTATGCTTCAGCAGAGTTGACAGTAAGCTTAGGGGGCGATATTGTTGAGGCTTTTACAGCGCTTATTCAAGTTATTGCGATGCTTCTTCCAAGATTGATTTGGATTGCAATTATGGTTTTCATCGGTAGTATTGTGCTGTCTAAGGGTATTTCTCTATTAAGCTCTAAACCTTCCGAGGAAGCGGGTTAGTTAAGCTGCGGGGAAAATTAATGATTGGAGCGACGTTGAGGAAGATATCTGCCGCATTTCTATTGGTTTCCATAGTCGCTGTCTTCCTAACACTTTACTTCATGGCTAATGACTTATCGACTTTAAGAGTCTTAGCAAGAATTGATGATATGATGGTTGATAGTGATGGAGTTCATTTTAATTTAGAGTTGAATTTTACCTATAATGGATTGCGGCCTTTAATCAATTTTAAAGCAGTGCTCTTATTAAATAATGAGTCATTCAGTTCGCGGGCATTGGATTTGAATAAAGGAACTACTATCTTCGTGATTCCATGCAAGCTTGGCCTATCCTATATTGGTAGAAATGTAACGGCATCAGTGGGCTTTAGCACTTCTTATGCTAACTTGATTCCAATTCATGTTTCACTACCTGCCAAGAGCTATATTCCGATTGAAGTGATAGCACCTGCTTCTGCAGTCTCCTCAATTGACTTTAATTCGTCTCATGCTGAAGTTTCATGTATGATCATTGCTTTGGCAAACATCAAGCTTAGTGGAGTTGCGAAGCTTACTTCCAATGGAATTGAGGTTGCTAAGACTAACATCCCTCCACTGAAGAGAGAATCTACTCAATTGTTGAAGTGGTATGTTAGATTTGAGGATCTTGAGAAGCTTGATGCAATTGAATTTTACTTGGACACGCCTACAGGTTACATTAAAATTTACGAGTGGAGGTTAAAGGGTGGTTAGGTTAAATTGGCATAGAATTAGGAGGATATCTAAAAGAATTGTTTTAGGCGTTTTTTCAGGTTTATTTAATTATGTCTTATACTTCATAATTCCAGATTACATCTATAAGTTTCTTAGATTCATGATTTCGAGCGCTTATCCTGAAGTTGCAGGTGTTATTGGGCTTCCAGCAATTCGACCAACAGTGGAACTTTCAGCACTGGCGATATTCTTGATTTTAAGTTGCTTATCATCATTGCTTTCAGGTTCATGGTTTGGGTATTTAATTGCTGTAACTTCATCTTCTGTTTTCATGTTTTACGCCATTTCGCTCATGAATTTTGGAAGAATTTCCGTCGAGTACCAAGGTGTTGGCGTTACAGTTGAATTCTCGGTGCTTATAGTTGTTTGGTTTACGTCATTTATTTTGGATGTTTTGGGTCGAGCATTTGACTTGATTGAGCGCGAGGCGAAGTTTATCCCTACCCTCTAATGCCCCTTCCAAGTTTTCTTGCTGCTGCTATTGATGCGCTCATTGAGCCTAAAATAACGAATACTATTCCAATGTCTGAATTCGCCATTAATAGTACGACTCCGAGTACTGTTATTATAACGCCTAGAATCAGTATAAATGTTAATTCCTCTCCTCCACTTCTCCTCATGTTTGATCTCCACCATTTAACTATACGACTTTAAGTTAAAAACTTAATGAATCTTAGTGCTTAAATCACTTTTATTTTCCCTTTTATTTAAACTATTAAGTATTGCGGATGTTACTATTCTTAGCCCTTAAGATGGAGACTGTTCTTGCCATAATCTTGTAAATTAGCCTTAATGCGTTGAGGTCATCATAGCAGTGCTCTTTAATTAATTTTAAGGCTTCTATTTCCCCAGATATTGCTTTCATATAGATTGGAGGCATATCTTTACCCTTCAACTCTATTTTCTTTGGGATGTTGAAGAACCTGGCGACTGAATCCAAGCTGTAGTCACTTAGCTTGAGTAGTTTTTTAGCATATATGCACAGGTCTATGTGCTCTTTCATCAGGATATTTGTGGGATCTAGTCCATGAAGCAAGCTTCTGGAAACTATCATGGGTATGTCGAAGCCATCGCCATACCATGTAACTATTATATCTACCTCTTCAATATTTGTAAGTAATTTTTTTAGCAGCTGCTTTTCCCCTTCAATTACGGTTCCCTCTAAAAATTCATGAATCCATTCTCCATCTTCGAACATTAGGCCGAATCCAACTATGAATCCGCTGTCAGCTGTTAGACTTGTGGCTTCAATGTCCAAAAACGATAGTTTCATAATGTTACCTCCAACTCATTTATATTGTAAGTCAGGTATCTTAATTTTATTTGAGGTGCATTGCTTGCTTAATTTCCTCGCAGAGGTTGTGGCAATTACTGCTTCAGGCGCTCTTTCTCCAGGTCCATTAACCATAGCTACTATTAGGAGAGGAATCGAGCATGGTTGGAAAGCAGGTTTTCAAGTATCTATTGGCCATACGATTGGCGAGTTTTCATTAGTCATAGTTTTGGCGCTTGGTTTTTCTAAATTTTTGATCTTCGATTTTGCTAGAATTATTGTTGGTATTGTTGGAGGAATTGCTTTGGCAATTTATGGTATAATGCAGTTGAGATCTATAAGTAAGGATGACTTGGTTCATCCTCATGAAAATTATGATGGTAGTAGTGTTTGGATTGGACTTACCTTTTCAATATTTAATCCATATTTCATAGTGTGGTGGGCTACTGTTGGATTGAAGTTGATAGCGGATGCTCTTACCTATGCCTCATTTATGGGGATTATTGTTATGTACGTTGCTCACGTTTGGATGGATTATGCATGGCTCATGCTTTTATCGCACTTGGCATTTGAAGGTAAGCGGCTTTTTAGTGAAAAAGCTTATAGGCTGCTTTTAGTTGGGCTATCTTTAATGATGCTTATTTTCGCTACCTACTTTATAGTTGATTCTACTCTTATTTTGCTGGCTCAAACCTGATTTCATGATCGAAATAATCTTGCAATTTTTCTTTTAGAGCATTCTTCCTTCTATTGTGTTGCTCCAGAATATTTATGAGAGCATTTGCCAGCATTTCCTTGCATCTCCCACATATCAATTCTCCTGCAACGCACTTTTCCACATGTTTTTTGGCTTCATTCTCATCTGGAAACACGTATACTGTTAACCACTCGAAAACAACGCACTTATTCGGTTCTCCTCCAAGTTCCCTCTGCTCCTTAACTGTCGGCCTTCCGCCAGTAAATGCGTTCCAGACCTTCTTTTTAATGATCTCTGGCGTGTCATTGGTGAATATGCATGTTTCTGGCTTTGAAGCTGACATGGGCTCTCCAGTTAATCCCTTTAAGTATTTTGTGTAGATTGACGCTGGCTTGAACACCTTAATTTTACCAGCGATGTCTCGTGTTAATCTCATGTACGGATCCTGATCCATTGCAATAGGCACTACTACTGGATATCCATATTTTATTGTTGGCATAAGAATGTGTGCTGCTTGAACTGCAGCGTAAAATACAACTCCTGGATTTGCACTTTCATTCAATCCGAAGGTTGCTCTGACAGTGCTGTATGTCAAGTGTCTTGAAAGCTTTATGGATAATGGGTATACCCAGCTTGTTCGAGATGATATATACATGTGAGTTTTTGATGGATCATAGCCTAGAGCGGCTATGTCAAGTGCATTGTCTATTGCATATTTATACGCCTCTTCAAGGCTGCCTACCTTTTCAAAGACGAACTTTTCATCATCTGATAGTGGTATAAAGACTTCAGCGTTCAGCTCTTTTTGCAGCCATCGAATGAAGTCGAATACTATTAGGTGTCCTAAATGCATGTAATTTGATGGTCCTCTTCCAGATACTATTGCTACTTGCTTTCCGCTCTTGAACTCTTTTAAGTACTCATCGAAGTCTCTATGTGCAAAGAAGAATCCAAATTTAACTAATTTATATTTCTCCTTAAATATGTCTAAAATTTCTAAATTCAAAGGTTTGGCGCCGAATTCTTTAATTAGCTTTTCATAGTCTGCTTTTTTCTTTAATCCCTCAATCTCTCCAAACGCGACCACCCATCACCACTGCACCTCTTATTTTATGCAATTAAATAGATATGTACTATAGTTAAATGTTTTTTGAAATTAATAGGTTTGTGTGCAGGGTGAGGTGAGAGATTATGGTTAAGGTAATATATAAACCGATAAAGGAGGTAGTGATTTTCGAGTGCGTCTACTACCCAAATTTGGAGCTATTTACTCGAAACTTGAGAGTCTTGATGAGGCTTGGGCAACCAGTACTCCTTGCTTGGGCTGAAGGCATCCTATTTACGCACACTTCCCTATCGCCTGCAACTGATAAAGTAGTAAGTGAGCTCATGGAAGGAAGGGTATTTTGGCCATCAGTAGCGTACACCGTCTTGCCCAAATATCAACCAGTAATTAAAGTCAATGCACTAGAAATACATGTTGTGGACGTTTCACTGAATCCAGTTTTAAGGGAAGTTGCGATTTGGCTTAAAAATAGGATTAATCAGTTTAGAATAAATTCGCAGTGAAAAATTTTATTTCGCTTGAACTTCGCATAATCGGCGTGTTCAAATTTTTGAATGTAAATTTTTGCATCTTTCTAATAATGTTAAAAATTAGTTAAACATCAAATGAAATAAATATTCGTTAGCCCACACGTAGCTCGGTGAATTTAAATTATTAGAATGAGTAGGTCTGCTGCTATTTCTCTTGTTACTATATTACTAATAGTTTCACTACTAGGAATGGTTATCTCCACATGACTAGCACGTAATAAACTTACTTTTAATCAAAGTTCGCAAGAAAGCGAAAAGCCTCATATAAGTACTATAACTGTTACAGGACAAGCATCCATCTATGCATATCCAGATCAAGCTGAATTGGTTATATCAATTATCACCCAAGCTAAATTAGCCGATGAAGCTGTCAAGGAAATTCAGCTAGGACAAGCGATGCCGTAGACGCTTTAATTAAATTAGGAATTTCAAAAAGCGATATTGAGATAATTCGATATTCTCTAGTTCCCATATACTACTATTCGTCTAAAGTAACATTGATAACTGGTTATAAATTTATCTACGAACTTTAAATAACAGTCCAACCCATCGATATTCTAGGCAAAGTGATGGATGAATCTGTAACTGCAGGTGCAAATAGAATTTCCTACATAGTATTTAAGCCGTCGGAAGAAAGCTCAAAGAGCTAAGAAATGAAGCATTGCGAAAAGCTTTAGAAAATGCAGTTGAAAAAGCCAATATAATGGCTGAAGTACTTAACATTCATTTGACTAGAGTTCTTCAAGTAACTGAAAACGTATTTCAACCAAGTTGGAAACATTATTACGTTGAATATGGTGTGGTTGAAAGTGAAACCCCAATAATTCCAGGAGAATTCAAAGTAACTGCAAACGTGCAAGTAGTCTTCGAAACTTCTAGTTAAAATTTAGGTTCTTCTTATTATATTCTTATATTTTTTACTTAATTATTTAAATTGAGGCTGAAATATAAATTTTTTATTTGATAACTGCTAGGATCTGATGGGCGCTAGCCAACGACTTGAAACTTAATTATTAAGTTTTTTCATTAATGTGCTAGCGAGAATTTCAAGTTTATCTTTAAACTCGCAATTGAATTCCTTTGAAGCTTCAAGAGCTGCATTTAAGATTACCTTGCTCCATTTAGGTGTAATTTTAAGCAAATATTTTTCAATTTTAATTAAATTTTTCCGATGAATTTTAGTTGCGGGTAAAGCGCACATAACTACCTTTAATATTGAAGCGAGAGCCAAGGCTCTATAGCTCAAATTTAGCTCACTTAAATTATAAACATCAAATTCATTTTCAGAAGGAATTAAAAGAAAATTTATGTATGCAAGCTGGTCCTCGATAAAATTTAATTTTATTAAGAACTCAGTAACCTCATAGTCTTTTATGCCAATGGAAAGCAGGTAAGCTATTTTTTGAGATATTTCATAATTAAATTTTTTCAGGGATTTTGGAATTGTAAATAAATAGTATTTCAAATCGCCGTGGAGTATTGAGTGAGCGGCTTCATGTCTTATGCAGCCGATGTAAGCTTTTTTAGGCATTTTCATCTTGGCATCTATGGAAACCATTATTCTTGGATTTCCCAACCAAGCGTCATGTGTGGCATAGAATTCTTCAATTTCCCATAAAATAGGCATTCCATGTTTAATTCTCTCAGAATTTAAAAATGAGATCATCGAGCTTCTGCTTTCGAATATATATAAGTCAACAATAGAGGGTTTTCTCCCAGCTTGCTCAAAGCATTCTAGAATAACATTAAGTATCTCGTTAACTGATTTATCATCAACTTTCCCAAATCTTTTTACAATGATTTTACCGTTAACCACATCTACATCATGTTTAGTAGCTTAAATTTTAACTTTCCCGCTTAACGTAAAATAGCGAAATATGCCGCTTAGGTTTATATGCAAGTTGAGAGCATTAAATTTTGAAAACATAGCATTGAAACTCCTATCCTGACAATTTAAATTGGATATGCGTGGAATTAGATGATCAAGCAATTTCACATTGATGTTGCGGGCATGTTCGGAGGTTCAATTATTGCAGTGTGGGAAGAATAAGCCTCTTGAAGTCATTATTGATAAAGGATGCACTTTAATGGTAGAGGGCCCCTCAACAATTGTTTTAAAATCTGGTGAAGTTGAAGTTTTTGGCGCAAAATTTAAGGAAGGCTGCAACTTTGAAGTTGAACTTTTCAAGTCTCTCCCTATTTATGCAATCAGGAAAAGCAAAGCTGAAATTTATGGCGGTAAGGCATCTCTCGTTCCGTGCGACACAATTCCCTCTGACTGGAGGAAGCTGCCTTCAAAATTGGGATTTAGAAAAAGAGGATTTAGAAAAGTTGTAGTTTTAGGTGGAATTGACGTAGGCAAGACAGGGCTCATAACCTTTTTAGCTAATAAACTTTGCAGTCGCGGTTTAAAAGTTGGCGTAATTGATGCTGATGTTGGTCAAAGCGACATTGGACCGCCAACAACAATTGGTTTAGGAGTAGTTGATGAGCCCATATCTTCGCTAAGCTGTGCGCGCTTTGTAGACGCAGTATTTATAGGACTTACATCCCCTGCTGCCCTACTTCACAGAGCAATTGCAGCTGTCATCCAGCTAATTAAAGTGGCATCAGATCGAGAGAAATGCAATGTAATTCTTATCGACACTACAGGCTGGATCGACAGTAAAGGGAGAGACTATAAAATTCATAAAATATCTGCAATCTCGCCGGACTTCATAGTCGGAATTCAGCATAGAGATGAGCTGGAACCAATATTAAAATGGGCTGAAAGGCAATATCAAGTATTAAGAGTGCCTGCCGCTTCATATGCTAGACCCAGAACTAAAAGTGAAAGGAAAGCCATTAGAGAGTCAATTTATAAGCGATGGTTTAAAGGTGCTACAGTTAAAGAGCTAAGCTTCGACAAGATAGCGCCAATTGGAACAACTCTATTTACTGGCACACCCATACCAAAACTGTTGCTAGATCACCTATGCAAAAATAGCGGAATGAATATCGTTTATGGCGAAAAAACTTCGGAAATGCTAATTCTGGTAGTGGATGGCGGGAGAGCAAATGATGACCTCAAAAGTAAATTAGCTAAAGCATTCAACATTCAGAGAGTACAAGTCTGTCAATCTTCATTATTTAAGAATTTACTTGTCGCCTTCCAAAGCAAGGACAAGTTATTTGAAGGTCTAGGAATTATTGTAGATGCCGACTTTAAGAAACGCAAATTTAAAGTATTAACAAAAGTTGATTTAGAAAAAGAATTGATAATGAACTTCGGCTACATAAAAATAAATTCAAATACTTTTGAAGAGGAAGAGTGGCTAAGAACCATTTTACCTTAATATTGGATAATATATTTTCTGTGATATGCCCAGCGAACTTTGGAAGGTCAATATCGGAGAGGAATGGCCAATTTATTATGTGCCAAATGAGGGATTTCGAAATGAAGTAGATGAAGAATTGAAAGATCTCTCTGAGCTTAAAGAGGAAATTATCTAAGCATAGAATGAATTTCTTTAAGCACTTTCACAGCACTTTCTTTGTTGTTTTTATAGAAATCCTTTTTCCATCTCCCAGCTCTTGGAGATGGATTTGGGAAAACTGCTACCTTACACTCCGCCAATTCTTCTAGTACTAAAAATGAAGGTCTGTCACCCTCGAGAAGTTTCTTCACCGTAAGCAATCCTCGTCCTCTAACTACCTCTTCTAATTGCATTTTAACAGTTTCCCTATACCCTTTCTTGAAAAGCCTCCTCAAAGCTTCTGAAGATGCACATATAATCAGTTCCGGTCTAATTTTGCTCAATTCTTTGGGAAAAGAGTAACAAAAACACCTGTCCATAGCCATTCTCTTATCTCTACCTTTTAGACATTTAAGGGTCTTCTTAAACACATGAGTCCAATAAACTTTCCTTAAGAAGATTTCAGCCCAATCATCCCTCAATTCATCTGAGAAAATGGGCTTAAATGTGCAATAGATGAAATCAAATATGTTTCTAGGCCATAACTTTCTCCTTGCATTAGGAATTTCTGCCGCCTTAACTAATCCACATAGAAGATCATTTTCAATGAATTCCTCTAATCTACTAACTCCCGGTCTAGGGTAATTGTAGGGAGACTCGGATATGAACATGACTTTCTGATGCAAAACGGGGAATATCAACGCAGGCTTATTAGACAGATAGCAATCGCAGCCTTTGCAGATTTCCTCCTTCCATTCTCTAGCTATTTCAACAAGCTTTCCAACCCTAACCATAAAAACCACCGCGATATCATTATAAAATGCTAATATTAAATTAATATATCTAAGTAATTAATAATTTTATTTAACTTATTAATTTTTAGCTTACTAATTAACTATTTATATAATCTTCACTAGATTTTTAATATGCATCGTTAAGGCGTCAAGATCTATGTTATAAAACTCACCATTATCTAAAAAACACTAATCAGGTCATAGTTAATCCAGCAACTTTCTTCTCCAATCCTGAGAGCTAACGGGTTAACTTGAGGAAAATTTTAAGCATAAATGAACTTAGTTTCATAAGGTGATGAAATGGTGGTTGAAAAAATCTACTTAAACGACTCCTATGCTAAGGAGTTTGAAGCTACTGTTTTAAAGGTGGAGGATAAGGGAGGAAACATTTGCTTTGTAATTTTAGATAGAACTGCATTTCACCCAACTGCTGGCGGCCAGCCTCACGATACTGGATTCATCATAGGCTTGAATGGAAAAATGAACGTAACTGACGTGTATGAGGATGATTCGGGCAATGTTATTCATGAAGGGGTAGTTGAAGGGTCGATTGCAGTTGGCGATAAGGTTAGAGGTCAAATAAACTGGGATAGGCGATATAGGTTAATGAGAATGCATACGGCTGCTCACATATTAATTCAAGCTGTCAGGGATTATTTCAGGTCGCCGGTTAGGTGCGTTAGTGCAGGTAAAAGCTTAGATCGAGGAAGGCTTGATTTTCAAGCAAAAATAAGTAGGGAAATGCTTCCAGAAATAGAGTCGATTGCAAATAGCGTGGTTTCCGAGGATAGACGGGTTATAATAAAGTACATGGCTCCTAGCGATGCTGTCAATTACTTGAAGAAGTATCATGAAAGCATTGATTTATATGCAAGGAAATATGCTTTGCCAGAAAAGATTAGAATTATTGAAATTGAGGGCTGGTATGCCATTCCATGTGGAGGTACACACGTTAAGAGGACTGGCGAAGTTGGTAGAATTAAGCTTCTTAAGAGAGCTAGCAAGGGTAAGGGTGTGGTTAGAATAGAGTACACAGTTGAACCTTGAGCAACCTTTTAAATGTATTTAAAATTCTTTAAAATGATTTTTCTCCTTTAATATTTCCACGCTTTTGTAGAAATCGCATTTTACTACTATTTCTTTATGCGATATTGTTTTCCCTAGCTTACTGCACTTCCAAGTCTTATTTTATTTAATTGCATATGCGCATGAGTGGCATAGCGATTTTTCTGCCTTTAGCTTGTATTTCGATGCGAGGTTAGTTGGTGATAAGCGAACTGCTTCTCCGCATTTTTCGCAGTATAGTATTGAAATTTGGAGTTGGGGTGGAGGTGCTAATATGAATGTATTCATGGATGGGAACTTGGATGCGTCTAGCTTTAGTTTTCCTCCGCATCTTGGGCATTTTAATTCTGATTTTTCCGTCAATGCTCCAAATAATCTTTTAATGTTTCTCTTAAATATTGCAGGGCAATGTGAACCTTTGGCGTGTAAAACTTTGTTCTCAAGTTTCTTTCACTAAACCTCTCCGAGACTTCCTCTAGGGTCATGCTCATTGCGTTGTGTTTATCTGAGCCAAAGGCGAACGCCCATTGATTGGCGAATGATGGTATGTAAACCGCGTAGAAATCCACTATTTTGAATAGCTTCTTGAAATCCGAAGTTATCTTTCGTAGAGCTCCTGGATGCTGCTGTAAGCCTAGGGCTTGCGTTACAAGTATCCCCTCCTCGCTTAGAATATCCTTTGTTATTTTATAGAAGTCGACGGTGTAAAGGGGGACTGCCGGACCTATGTCGTCCGTTACATCCATGAAAATTACATCGAATTCTTCATTTACCTCTTTAACGTACTTAAGCCCATCTTCAATAACTATTTGAGCTCTTGGGTCTTCGAAGGCTCCTTGAGGTACAAATGGCATGTACTTCTTTACGACTCTGATCACTTCCTCATCAATTTCCACTAGAACTGCTTTTTCAACTGTTGGGTGTTTTAAGACTTCCCTCAGTGCCCCTCCATCTCCGCCTCCAATTATTAGAATTTTTCTTGGACATGGATGACTTATCATTACTGGATGCACAAATGATTCGTGATATATGTGCTCATCTTTCTCGCATATTTGTGTGCTGTGGTCTAGGTGGAGAGCAAGTCCGAAGTCGTAAGATTCAATGACTTCAATGAGCTGATACTTCGATTTTCCGGAATAAACTATCGATTTAACTCTTTCGACCGTGTGCGCGTTTGGAGTCATGGGTTCAAGATAAAAAAGCTCTCCATCAATTTCAGTTAGACCACTTTTGATTTTCATCATGATAGTTAAAGGTAAGCTATGTAATATAACTCTTGCCTAGGGACTCGAATCGTTAGCCCTTCAGGTTGAAATAAAAATGTGGTAGCTGGGTGAGCACTCACTCTCCAAATATGAGCCACTTTCCATCTTTCATGACTAATTTGCCGTCAAAGTATATTTCACCGCCTTTGCGAAGGTCTTTAATCATATCCCAGTGGATTGCTGACTCATTTTTGCTTAGAGTCGCCTTGTATCCTCTACCTAAGGCTAAGTGTATTGTCCCTCCTATTTTCTCGTCAAATAAAATGTTTTTCACTGGCCTAGTTATGTTATAATTTAATCCAATTCCAAATTCTCCTATTCGTTTGGCTCCTTCATCCGTGTCGAGCATTTTCTTTAGGAACTTTTGGTTTTTAGTTGCTTTTGCTTCAACTACAGCTCCATTCTCAAATTTCAAGGTTATGTCTTCGACGACATTCCCAAGTCTTACTGCTGGAACATCGAATCTGATATATCCATTTACGCTGTCTTCAACGACGCTTGTGTAAACTTCGCCGTCCGGCATGTTTCTTTTGCCGTCGGCTACAAGCGCATTTCTTCCCTTTATGCTGAATTCTAGTTCAGTGTCGTCGCTAACAATTTTCACCTCGTCTGTTGAGTCAAGGAGCTCCTTTATCTTCTGCATTTTTTCAGACATAGCTCTCCAGTCAACTAGGCATGCGTTGAAGACGAAGTCTTCAAATTCTTCAAATGACATTTCTGCTTCCTGTGCTAGAGCGTTGGTTGGATAGTAGAATACGACCCACCTTGTTTTTTCAACTCTCCAGTCTCTTATTGGTCTAAGAACTTTAAGCCTTGCGCTTATTCTTCCTGGATCTATGTTGATGAGCTCTCTAAGATTTGTTGGCGCTCTAATGGCGAAGTAGACGTCTGTATGCTGAATTTCATAGTATTCGTGCTCGGGAAACCAATTTATTTGATTATCAGTTGCATATTTATAGAATATGTAATCTGCTAGTGGCAAATCTATTTTAATCCATGGGTGAGCTCCTCTTAAAATCGACAGCCTATAGATTTCCAGAGCTAAATCCTTAGCTTCAAGCCCAGCGTGAATGAGTACTCTGTCCCCTTCTTTTATCTCCGTCGAGTAGTCCACAAGTATTTCTGCAACCTTCCTTAATCTCTCATCAACCATTTACATCACCACAAATACCTCTATCAAAATCAGATTTAACTTTACTTATAAAATCGTCAGCTGTAATGGCTAGCTATTAACATCCCAATCTTTATAAAACTTCTAGGTCGCATAATGTGAGAGGTGCATGCCTCATTGAAGATACGGCGCTTCGAGGTCGCTGCATTATCATTAATGTTTGCAATGTATTTCGCAGCCATGGCAATGAAATTTCAAAGTTTAGAAGTTGCATTAAGTATTGTTGCAGGTTTATGGCTTATTCTACGAAGCAGTAAAGTTGCAGTTGAGGGCCTGAGATCTGCAGTTATGCACATGGGTCAAACTGAGTATATTGCAGGGATGATTTCGAGTTTTGCTTCAAATACTCCTGAACTTGCCGTCGCTCTGATTATGGTTATTAAGGGAATGAGCATTCAATCTAAATCTCTAATTGAAACTGCAGTTTTAACAGTGATCATTACGGCCGGCTTTGATGTTCTTGTTTTAGGCATACTAATTGTAATGATGAGCTGGAGTAAAGGAGAGCTTCCATTTCCCTATAGAGCAATTGCTCATGAAAGTGATATTATAAGGATGACGATAATAATTTGCTCATTGATGTTTTCGCTTGGGGTTATTGAAGGTAATGAGGGTTTCATTCCTCAAGAGTTGGGATTGCTCCTAATTTTAACTTATGTTTCCTACTTGGTGCTTGCTGCTAGAAGTCAGAAGGAGCATTATGCGGAAAAGCCAAAGCTTTCAGGTAATGCTACGATCCTCTATCTTTGTGCCGGCTTTGCTTCAATGATAATTGGAGGTAAACTTTTAACTAATGTTGCTGAGCATATTTTGCATAATCTGCACCTGCCAGTTGTTGTTACAGCGATGATTATTGGGTGCTTAAGTAGCGTACCAGAATATGGAATTATTATCTTAAGTGCCAGTAAGGGGCACGTGGAAATGGGATTAGCTAATCTTTTAGCTGGAATGACTCAATGCATTTTCATAGCGATTGGCTTGATGTCGCTTTTAACTTCAATTCCGCTGGATGGGTACATAATGTTTCAGTTAATTTCTATAGCTGCTACTCTTTGGATGGTGAAGAAGGCGATTTTGGACGATAATAAGTTGACTTTGGATGAAGGGATGTTTATCATAATTCTTCAGGTAATGGTTTTCATAATGCTTGAAAGGCTTAGAGCTTAAAATTAGTAGGAACTAATAAAAGATACTTTGCTAATTTTACGGTGGAGGAAGAATTTTGCAAATAGTAAGTGAAATTTTAAGTAAGAGTGATAATTTTTCGATGTTGATGGGTGATATTCTCAGAGTTTTAAGCTTAAGCTTTGGGAGGCTCTGGCTAAGCGAGTTAATTATGGAAATTGAGGGTTTTAGAAGTAGTTTTGGTGAGGTTGGGAAAGTTAATGCTGATGATGTTGCTGATGCAGTGGATAATCTGGAAAGGTTGAATGTATTGCAGACTGAAAAGAGATTGAGAAGCTCCATGCTTTCAGGTAGCATACCGGACTTGATGGTTACCTTGCTAAATCTAAGTTCGGTTTTAACTATTGTTAGAAATGATCCGCGCTTTCTACAATATATGAGGTTGAAGGACGCTGCATTCAAGGATTTGAGAGGTAAATAAAGGTAACTGTAAACTTTAATTTCTTTTTCATACATGATTTCTTAGAATGTTCAGTCCTGAAAAGGTTATCAATAAGGCTTTGCTTTTGGGTGCTGAACGTGCTGATGCTATACTCTTAGAAGTTGATCAGGTGGAGCAAGCTTTTAGAGGAGGTATTGTTGAATCAAATGAAGCTAAGACGAGGATTTATGGCGTGAGAGTTGTAGTTTCGGGAGTTATGGGGATTGCTTCCAGCACTAGGCCTGATGCTGAAAGGCTGGTCAAATCGGCCATTAAGGCTGCTTCGATTGGCTCTAGAGCTAGGAAGCTTGCTTCTGGCGAGCTGGCTCGAGGGCGCTATAGGTTTCCCGAAGTTCATCCTGTAATTGAAAACTTCATGAGTGAAATTTCGGATTACATATTAGCATTTACTTCAGAGGTGCGTGAGCGTTTAAGTGGATTAATTAGGTTTATTGAAGTTGTTGCAACCGGAAGTAGAGTTAAGAGATTATTGGTTTCAAGTGAAGGTGTTGATGCATTTGAGGAAAAACCGTTAGTGGACTTCTCTGCTTCAGCGATAGTGTCTGGTAGGAAGGAGATATCTAGCATCGCAATTGGTGGAGCAGGTGGACTGGAGGTTGTTATTGACGTTAATCCTAAAAAGCTAGCAAAAGCTTTAATTGCAAGAAGTATTGCGGGGGCCATGGCTAGGAAGTTAAAGCCGGCATTTAGAGGTTTCGCTTTTCCAATAATATTGAGTGGTAAATCTGCTGCTGCTCTTATTCATGAAGCCGTTGGACATACTTTGGAGGCAGACGTGGCACTTGAGAGGGGAAAGCCCATTAAGATAGGAGTTAAGGTGGCTTCCAAAGAGCTCACAGTCATCGATGATCCCCTCACTCCAGGTGGATATGGAAGTTACTTCTTCGATGATGAAGGAATAGTTGCTAAGAGAAAGACTCTCATTGAAAATGGTTTCATAGTTGACGTTCTCCATAACAGGTGGTCAGCATATGAATATGGCGCCATCCCTAAGGGTAATGGAAGAGGATTATTCTTCTTTCCAAAAGCATTAATGAGTAATATTAAAGTTAAACCTGGAGATTGGAGATTTAAAGAAATAATTGAGGAAACAAAATTTGGATTTCTAGTGAATGACGTAGTCAAAGCAGAGCTTGTTGATGGAATGGTAACTTTAATCCCAGATGAAGCATGGCTCGTTGAAAAGGGTGAAGTAAAAACTCCAGTTATGCTTAGGGAAATCAGAATTCCCTTGAATAAAGCGCTTAATAAGATAGATGCCATTGCAAGAGAAGTGGCCTCCAGATTTACTGTAGAAAAGGGTCTTCCTATTGGTGAGTATTCGCCTCCATTAAGAATATCTGAAGCTTATGTTTTCTAGAGAAACTTAGAGGCATATGCTAAGGTTGAAACTTGTAAAAGAGCTATTGAAATTGAACAATAACTTCATTCTTGCTATTTATAAGCTAGAGGAACGGTCTATAGCATATTTCTTCACACTAATGAGCATGCCAGGAATAATTATGCAAATTATAGCGTCACTATTAGTCGGTCCCCTGTGGAATATGGAGAATATTTCCAATAGCGATAATGCTGTACCTCTTAACATCAATTCCGATAGAATAATAAAAGTCTAAATCATCCACGCCTATATGGTGTTATAGTGAAAAGAAGAATTGAAAAAACAACTAAAAGGGCAGATAAAGCATAAGGCAGTTGAGCATGAATGGATGCTATAAAACCTGCAATTAAAGGAGAAACGATCCCAATCACTTTTGAAGCAGCACTCAAAACACCCATATAAGTACCCTTAGACTCCTCAGGTATAGTTGAGTAAAGAATGTCTCTTTGAAATGGAAATGCAATTGCACCACCAATTGACATTAAAAATGCAGGATTTCTAATCAAAACTGTAAAATTATGTTTAATGTCATAATATGTACTTAAAAAGCATTAAAATCAGATTTTATCAAATAATATAAATTAATGTAATTGAAATCAGATAAGAATAATAAAATATTTAAAAGAATTCATATTTAAAGATATAAAGTTGAATTCAATTGAAACATTAAAGGCTGCAAAGCGATTTCAGATGAGAAGAAAGTTACTGAGTACAGATTTTATATGAATTATTGCAATCTTTAACGATTTGTTCTTGAGAAAGTCGTAAATACGTATAAATATGTTTAAGTATGTATAAGGCAGGTGTGTGGTGATTTATGGGTGAGCTTAAAGATCCAAGAGTTAAATTAACAATTACAGTTGATGAAGATGTCCTTAAAATGGCTAAAGGCAAGGCGAAGGAATGCGGCATCACTTTATCTAGAGCAATTGAAAAATTTCTTAAATTCTTTGCAGATCCCCATGTTTACTGCTTTAAATGTGGAGAGAAGTTTAGAGTTAGTGAAGCTGAGATATGCCCTAAATGCGGTTGGCTCAGTTGTCCAAGCTGCAGTGCTTGTAGGTGTGATTTAAGCGAGGAAACTGCTATTGCCATTTTTCATATGAGGCGAGTTTACGAGGATCTATTAGTAAGAAGAATTAAGTAAGAGGTATTACTCATGCCTTATCATAATCATAATGAAAATTTTAACCCATCAGTTAGGAGTATATCCTTAATAGCTTCTCTTTCAGCTATATACGTGATTTGCACGTTGATACCAATTTCTCCATTCATTGGAGGCCCATCCATACTAACATTAAACTTGATAATAGTTCCTCTTATCGCGTTATTACTTAACCCCGTCGAAGCTTTGTTCGCTGCTATAATTGGTAGCTTAGTTTCCATGTGGATGATACCAACTGCATTAGCAAATATTTTCGGTCCATCTGCGGTGTTGCTTCCAACTTTAGGTGCTTTCATGGGGAGCTTCTCAAAGTATAGATATGGAAAATTAATTGTAGGAGTATATCTCGCATTCTGCATAATGGCCTTCACTACAGCCATACCTGAATTTCCATTCTGGGTAGCTCCGCACGCTCTGGCTCTAATTCTTTGCCTAACAGCTGAATTCATTGAAAATGAGAAAATTAAAACTATGATAATAGCATATGTCTCAACAATGTGTGAGCAAGCAATAATGATGAATCTTGCTGTTTACCAAGTCCAACTTCCATGGCAAGTTTTTGCAGTAGCATTTCCATTTATGATATATGAAAGAGTCTTAGCCGCATTTGGAGGCTTTATACTTTATATTGCTCTTAAAAAAGCACCTATACTCAGCGACCTAATTAAATCTTCTTAAATTTCATTATCTCCATAATTATAGTGCTTTTCAAGCCCCTTTGCGTCTTTCTTAAGTCTTTTTGCTGCTTGCTGAATCATTAATTTAACGTGAATTTCTCTTGGAGATCCTAGCACTTTCTTCATCTCTAATAATTCCTCCGTCCTGCTTGGCGGCTCCAATTTTACTTTAAGCTTGTTTAAAACGTATTTTATGACTTCATTAAAGTTCCTGCTACACTTAACTGCTTCAGCAACGAGTTGATGCATTTCCCTATAAGGTGCGCCCTGCTTCATTGAAATGTATTCAGCTAAGTATGCAGTTAATGTCATGTATTTTTCTGCATCTGCGCTCATTTTCTTCGCATTTACTTTCATTTTAAGTATGAAGTCTGCTAGGACAGTTGCACTTTCAATTGCATTCTTAAGGACTTTCCATGCATGTCTACTTATTTCCTGCAAATCCAAATTATAGCCTGAAGGTAGCCCTTTAATGATGCTTAATATGCTCATGAGAGATCCGATGGACTCTCCACTTCTTGCTCTTACGATCTCCATTGTTATTGGATTTCTCTTGTGAGGCATTATGCTGCTGGTAGCTAAGTGGTGTTCATGGGGAGTTATGTAGTTGAATTGAGGAGTGCTCCAAATAATTAAGTCCTCAGCAATCCTGCTTAAAAATACTTGTAGGCTAGTTGTAGTGGCAGTAACTAGAGTTAGAAAGTTCCTTGCACTTGTAGCTGCCAACGTGTTAATTACTATTTTGCTCATTCCAATCATTTTAGCAAGCTTTTTCCTATTAAGTGGAACAATCGTTCCTGCAATTGCCGCTGCCCCGAGTGGAGATTTCTCAACTATTTCATTCAGCAAAAAGCGGAGCACATTGAAGTAACATGACAATTCCTCTTCAATGTATAAAAGGTAGTGAGCAAGTGTTATTGGCTGTGCAGGTTGAAGATGGGTGAATCCCGGCATTATTGTTCTAATGTTACTTTGAGCTTTCCCGATGAGCGCTTCTCTCAACCTATTGAGACTTGAAAGAAGTTCCAATGTGAGTGTTCGTGTGTGAAGCCTTAATGCTGCTGACACGTGATCATTTCTGCTTTTGCCGAGGCTAATCCAATTGGCTGTTCTTCCAACTTTATTTTTCAAGTAAATTTCAATTGCCTCATGCACATCTTCGGCTTTTATTGAGAATAATGGCGACGGATCTCGAATTAAATCGTCTACTACTTTTGCTACCTTATTAGCTTCGTTTTTTGGTATTAAATTTAATTCAGTTAAATGGTTGATGTGTACCTTAAGTGCTTGAAGAACTTCAGCTGCTATTTCCCTGTCATCAATCATTGATGACGTATACTTTCTAAGCCATTCGGGCTGTTTGTCTAGGAGCTTCTTCCTATACATTTTGTTTCACAATTAATGCTTCTAGCTTATATTGGAAGAGGTTTGTTTAGCTAGTTCTCTCATTTTTTCAGTTGCAATCCTTGTTTGGAGACCCCATATTTCGATGAATCCCTTTGCGAGTGATTGGTCAAATCTACTCCAAGCTTCATATGTAATGAGATTTAAGTCGTACAGGCTAAGCGGAGATCTTCTACCTACAATTTGTACAGATCCTTTGTACAGTTTAACTTTAACCTCGCCAGTAACTCTTTTCTGCGTTGAATTTATGAATTCGTCGAGATCTTCTCGCAGCGGATCCATCCAGAGTCCTGCATAGACTAAGTAGCTCCAATGCATATCTACAATGTTCTTGAACATTACTTCATGTCTAGTTAAAGTCATTTTTTCTAGCTCCTTATGGGCTTCTATGAGTATTGTCGCGGCTGGCGCTTCATAAACTTCCCTAGACTTCAATCCCACGATTCTGTCTTCTATGTGATCTATTCTTCCTACACCATGTTTTCCGCCGATCAAGTTTAACTCCTGAATCAAGTCTGCGAGTTTCATTCGCTCGCCATTAATTGCAGTTGGGCATCCTTCTTTAAATTCGATGGAAACATATTCAGGCTCGTCTGGAGCTTTCTTAGGACTTGCTGTCCATTTAAAAACTTTTTCTGGCGGCTCGGCTGATGGGTCTTCAAGCACTCCACATTCAATGCTTCGACCCCAGAGATTTTCGTCAACACTATATGGGTCCTTATCTATTTTAACTGGAATATTCTTCTTAAGCGCGTATTTAACTTCCCAATTCCTAGTTAACTTCAATTCTCTAACTGGAGCTATAACTTTCAAATTCGGAGCAAGCGCTTTAATCGTAATTTCAAACCTTATTTGATCATTCCCCTTACCAGTACATCCATGTGCAACTGCATCAGCACTTTCTTTTAAAGCAATTTCAACTAACTTCTTTGCAATTAATGGCCTTGAAAGTGCACTTGAAATTGGGTATTTTCCCTCATAGAGTGCATTGGCTTTTAAGGCAGGAAGTACGTAGTTTGCTGCAAATTCGCTTTTGGAGTCAATTGTATAATGCTTTACTGCACCGAGCTTTTCAGCTCTCCAAGCTATTTCATCAAAGTTCTTTGCTTGGCCCAGGTCTAAGCTCATAGTTATGACTTCAGCTCCATACTTTTCTTGAAGAATCTTCACGAGTACTGATGTATCTAAACCTCCCGAATATGCCAATACGACTCTCATATATAATACCCAGAGAGTGCATTTGCTTTGTAAAGTTATATTTTGCGTAATTAACGTTTCATCTAATTAATAATTTGTTTCATTTAGAACAATTCTCGGATCTTAAATCTAGAATGGCTTTCTCAAGAGTGGCAAAAGCTTTTGAAGCATCCTTCCTATCTACAATTAATATTGTATCTTCGTGGCATGAAATTATTTGGGTGATGTTGATTCCTTTTCTTGCAAGCAATGCAGTTATGTATGAGATTACGCCTGGAACTTCAATTACGCTTCGCGGACTTAAAAGAATTATTGCAGATTGGTTATCGATGAAAACCTCAATATCATCCTCTCCAATAATTTCAACAACTTTTTTCAGCTCTCTACCATCAAAAATTAGCGTGAATGTCTGCAATCCTTGAGTTAATTGAAAGAATCTCGATGCAACCACGCGTTTCATGAGGCTGTCTAGCTTGTCAGTTAATGCTTCTTGCCTTACCGTTAAAACTACAATGTCACTTTTCAGCTCTAAAACTGTGTTAGCAATAACTTCCCTAATTTTATTTTCAAGTATTTTATTATCCTTTATTAGTTCATCACTAAATCTAATTAAAGCCATTTTAATAGCTTCGATTCTCACGTTTCTTCTTCCTGTTGTTTTTTCAACTTCGGGTTTAATTCTCGCTGCGAGAGCGGAGTAGTTTATAACTCCCATCTTGATGCAATCCGTTATGCTTGGATGCTGAAGAATGATTCTTCGAACGGCTTCAGCAACAGAGATATCACTTCCACTATTACTCATAGAGCTTTACCTCAAATCAAAATGTTAAGTTGAAAGTTAAATTATAGCTATTGCTACTTCTCGCGTTTTTCTTCGTCGCTTAACTTACTTAGGAACTCCTTCTTCCATTCCTCAAATTTCCTCTTGTAATCCCTTTCTATACTCTCTTCAATTCTTTTTCGCTCTCTTTCATACATTTCAGCTAGCATGGCCATGGCTTTTCTCTGTGCTTCTTCAAAGGCCTTTGTTTTCATCTTCTCCCTAAATATTCCATAAGTTAAGAATGCTCCAATAGAGAAGGAAAGTGCAGCTAGTATTGCTTCGCCAATCCAATCTACCAATGATTCACACTCCACATGTTTCAATTATAATTACTTAGTTCTGGACTTCGCCTTTTAAGTGTTTATTGAACCACCTTAGCGTATGCTTTAACCTCTTAATTCTATGGCTTGGCTTGCCAGACCTGCTAAATACATGTCCTCCCTTCATGAATAAGACAAGTTCCACAGTTTTGCCTAAGTACTTGAGTGCAGTGAAGAATAGGAGTGCTTGGTCGAACCAGCATCTGTAATCTTCGAGGCTGTGAATTATCATTAGAGGCGTTTCCACTTTAGGTGCGTGAGCTAGCGGTGATTTTTCAATGTATCCTTTCATGTTACTCCAATAATCATCACCGATTTGATCTGGAACGAAGTGAAAGCCTATGTCTGCAGTTCCGAACTCTGCAATCCAGCTTGATATTCCATTAAGTGAAACAGCTGCCTTGAACTTATTGGTTTGAGTTACAATCCAGTTGGTCATAAATCCTCCATAGGATAAGCCCATGACGCCGAGCTTGTCTGGATCTATGAATTCGTATTTCGAAATAACGTAGTCAATCCCCTCGATCAAATCCTTGTAATCTCGCTCCCCATAATGCCTTCTGATATCGGCAAATTCCTCACTATAGCCGTCACTTCCGCGCGGGTTTAAGTAGACAACCACGTAGCCATTGGATGCTAAAATTTGATTCTCAAACATAAAGCTATATCCAAATGCGCTCTTCGGCCCTCCATGAATGTTTAGTATTGTTGGGTACTTCTTCCCTGGAATCATTTCAACTGGTTTCATGATCCAGCCTTCAATCTTAACGCCATCAGAAGCTATAAACTCAAACCTTTCAGGTTTGGAAAGGCTAACTCGCTTCAGCCACTCATCATTAAATGCAGTTAGCTTTACATCACCTCTTTCATCTTTAACCCAAACCTCAGCAGGCTCAACTTCGGTAATCTTAGTATATGCTATTGCATTATTTTCAATTGTAAAGTTGTCAATAATGAAATCTCCAACAATTACAGGCTCAATTTTCTTTTCGGTTAGCTTCAATTTGTAGACATTAATTCTACCTTCACTTGAGAGTGGGAAGTAGATGTAATCTCCTATCCATATTGGTGGCTGATCTACTCTAATTGGTCCGCGTACATCATAGTATACTCGCTTGCTGGAGCCTCTATCAAGTTTGCCTGTTAAGTTTTCAATATAATCTCCATCACGACTTGCAATCCAAATAGTTTCATGGGTTGCGTATCCTCTATGGAGGTCGCTTGCTCTAAAGACTACGTATTCATCATCTGGGCTCCAATTTAAAGTTCCAATCCGCATGCCTTTACCAGTAATTTTTCTAGCTTCTCCTCCGTTTACTGAAGCAATGTAGATGTAGTTTTCTAATGGTTTCATGTCATCAATTTTAGCTGCATATGCTATTTCGTCTCCTTTATTTGAAAATGTAGCTGAAACAACATCGAAGTCTCCACTTGTTATCTGCCTAACCTCACTTGAGAGTGAGTCAACAATGAATAAGTGCTTTCTAAAGTGGTGTGTATAACCTATGCCATCAAACCATATTGGAATCCTATTAATAGCATGCACTTCTTCATCGTGTTGTTCATCGAAAACTTTTGAAATGAACATTATACTTCTGCCATCAGAACTCCATTGCGGTGATTCAATCCCTTCCTCACGCTTTAAAACAAGTCTTGGCTCACCGCCAGAAATTGAAAGAACCCAAAGCTCGTTGCCTTTATTTCCTTCGCGCAATGTTCTCTTAGATAAGAATAGTAATTGCCTACCGTCAGGGGACCATCTTGGCCAATAGTCCTTATCTCCACTAGTGGTTAGCCTTACTTCGCCAGTAATCCTGTCGATAACCCAGATATTCATAATGTAGTCGTCTTTAACTTCATCTACGCGAATCGTAACGAATGCGATCAAGTCGCCTGAAGGAGATATTTGAGGGTCAACGACGGAAATAATTTTGTTTAAATCTTTAAGTTCAAGCTTCCTCATGCAATCACCAATTTAGATTCGATCGAAAATAGTTAAAAAGCTAATTATCAGGCGATGGATGCACTCGTTATTCAAGTACTCTATTTTTCTTTGCTGCGTGAAAAACAAGTGTAGGTGCGTCTGGGAAGGAAGCTGACTTAACTTCAAATCCCTGAGATTTCAACGTTCTATCTATTTCGTTTTGCCACTTCCTATCTCTGCCAGCAAAAATAGACATGCTGCCTCCTAATTTAAGCACCTTAGATAACGTGTAGAGGGATTCACGCGAGTATAATGCTGGATTTCTCCTAGGATTAGGTCCTCCATCATGAATTATGTGGTCAAACATTAGGTTTAAAGCATCTGCAGCTTTCAATGAATCGTAAAGAACAATTTTTACATGCTTCCTCCAGAGCGATTCCCTATACGCTGAAACAGTATTCCTAAATAATGCAATAGCAAGCACGAATGGAGAAACGTCAATAGTTACGAATAGTGATGGATTAGCCCATTCAATAGCGACATAACACGTCCTGCCAATTCCAGTTCCAATTTCGAGAACTCTGCCGCCATCAGGAATAGCTTCAGGCCAAGCAATAATTGAGCCACAATAAACCATTCTCATGATATTGAAATCACCTTTCCTATAAGCTAAACCGCCGGTAATTTCATCAATAAGCTGAAAAACTTCACAATCGTTCAAAGGCTTAACAAATCTTTCATAAGTATCTTTAGCAATCAATCTAGACTTCTCATCCGCAGCATCAAACTGCCTCCTCCTGAGTAAATTCAACATTTCCTCTTCAATGCTTTCAACTGCTCTTCTTGCTTCCCATAACTTGGTCATTTACTTTCCCTAACTATCAGCAGATTTAGTAACAGTTATACTTAATTTCTATCAAATGAATGCTGGTGATCTGCTTGGACGAATGTGACATTTTAATTGAAAATGGCTTGATTGTAGACGGCACAGGAAGCCCTGTGTTTAAGGGCTCAGTAGCCATTCAAGGTGACAGGATTGTTGAAGTTGGAAAAGTTAAATGTGACGCAAAGGTTGTCATTGATGCTTCTGGGCTAGTGGTTGCTCCTGGCTTCATAGACGTGCATACGCATGCTGATAAGACTCTACCGCTATTTCCAAAGGCTGAGAATTATGTGATGCAGGGAATTACAACAACTATTGGCGGTAATTGTGGGAATGTAGCTGCACCAATTCTCGATTGGTGGCCTCCAAACATGTTTTGGGATCAAGACATTCTGTTTGAGTTGAAGCCATATAAGTATTATATTGAGGGCTTACTGCCGGCTGATGAGGTGAAGAAGAAGGTTAAGGAAATTTATGGCGTTGACATAACTTGGGGCTTATTCAAAGACTTCATCAAGTGGCTTGAAGAAAATGGCATTTCAGTTAATCATGTCCCGCTAGCTGGCCATAATACTATTAGAGCTCAAGTAATGGGGCCAGATTGGAATCGCGAGCCTACCCCCAAAGAGCTGGAGGAAATGAAGTGGCATGTTCGTGAAGCAATGGAAGCTGGAGCTTTCGGATTATCTACAGGTCTTGACTATGTTCCTGGAGTATTCTCAAAAACGGAGGAGATCATTGAGCTGGTGAAAGTTGTCAAGGAGTTTAATGGAATATATGCCACTCACTGGCGTAGAACAGGATTGAGGCGGGAGCGAGCAATTCCAATAATTGATAAAATTAGAGGTATTCATGAAGCTATTCGGATTTGTAGGGAAACGGGCGTGGTTACGGAGATTTCTCACCTTATGTCCGGATACACGATTTACCCTGAACCTCCAATAGAGCTGGCTTTAGCAGCCGTCCGAGAAACAATCAAGGTGATCGATGAAGCTAGGAAGGAAGGGCTGAAAATATATTATGACATCATTCCAAATGTCACGGGTGGAACTTTAACTAGCGTTTACTTGGCAGCCCTACTAACTCCATGGGCAAGGGAAATAGGTTCCCTCGTGGGATTGGGAAGAGCATTAAAAATGAAGGATTTCCGCGAAGAATTAAAATCGTTAATATTAGCTGGAAAATGGTGGGCCTTAAATCCTAGAGTTAATCCATATTGGGACAACAAAATAGAAATTGTTTCCCATGCTAATCAAGAGTATGTTGGTAAAACTATTAAGGAAATAGCCGAAATCAAAGACGTCGACAGCATAGAAGCTCTATTCGACATTTTAAGCGAAGACCCCAAAGCAAAGTACAAAAATAAAGGTTATAGAACTGATGAAGAAATAGCAGAATTCATCAAATACCCTTACTGCATGATAGGCCTAGACACCTACACTTTCGATACTAAATGGAGCATGAAATTACCTCCGTACTACGTTCCACATCCAAACACTTACGGTGGAATGCCCAGATATATTAGAAAGTATGTGCGAGAAATGAAGGTGCTACCATTAGAAGAGGCAATAAGGAGAATAACGAGTCTACCTGCAAAGGTATTCAAAATTAAGAATAGAGGAATAATTAAAGTTGGAGCATATGCGGACATAGTTATATTCGACTATAAAACCATAAGCGATGTTGAAGATCCAATTGACCCAAGACGCTATCCAAAAGGAATACATTACGTAATAGTTAACGGAGTAATAGTAGTTGAGAAAGGCAAGCACACTGGAACAAAACCAGGAAAAGTATTAAAGCTAAATGAACAGTAAAAAAATGAAAATTTTAATTACAATTTATTTTCTCTGTTGCATTGAAATTTCTTTTACTTAAAATATCTTATTTTTTCTTGTTTAACATACGTCTTTTATGCAATGCTTGTGCGTGTGAAATTCCAAATTATATCTTCATCTATTGTTTTCAACAATATAGTGCCTCCCACCGTTGTTTAGTGGTATTTGAGCTTTGAAATAACTTCCTGTCTGTTAGTGAAGTTGCCTCCTTATTTTGTAATATTGGCGCTACTGTTTGTGGCATCTTTTTATTTTAAATTATAATATAATTAATGAAATTATGTATTAGAAATATTTATAAATAAAATTTACGAAATTGTATTGGGGGCCCCACAAATGTCTAGTAAAGAACTTTTGATGAAGACGAGACCTCTGATATTTGCCGCATTGATGGTTACTATTCAAATATTTGCAGTTCAAATTGTTGCAAAAGAGTTAGATGCTATTCATCTGAGTGTAACTGTGGTTAAAGATGGGAAGATTATCCCTAATGCGAGAGTATATGTTTTCGCAATCACGCCGAACGGAACACGCTTCATAACGAGAATATTGACTGGACCAAAAGGAGTTGGAGGAGCTACTCTTTCAATTAGAGATATAATTAAGCCGATAGATGACTGGAACAAAATGGAGAAAAGAAGCTTTATATTATATCCAGGCTTGTATATAACTGCTGTAGGTGAAGATGGAGAATACGAATACTTTGGAGCCTCGTCAGTTAAATTGCCTTTAACCTTAACGGGACCGCTATCCGTACAGAAAAAAGTTCAATTAAAAGATAAACTTAGAGTTTCTAAAAAAATGTACTCGGCTCAAGAAAGTGGGAGAAGCATTAGTGTTGAGCAACAAGCTCCACCATGGGCGCAGCTAATTTGGAGTGAAGAACACACGAGAAGAGAAACTGTCTTGCAAGTAACTACAGATGCGCATAGTATGGCGAGTGTGGCATACTTAATAGAAAAGAATAAAGAAGTGGCTTTTAAATGTACATATTCCATTACAAGCGAAATTGACGATGAAGTAATCGTTGAATGGAGTATAGGTGCGGAAATAAGTTGGGTAATATCGAGCACCGAAAAATACTTAACAATGGATGTGGGTCCCAATAGTGTCGGCTACGTATCTTTCATGGCAGCAGTAAACTATGAATGTTGGCGTTACGAGGAGCCTGCCGACAGCGGTCAATACTTTTTGGAGCATAGAGTTTACATAATGTATTATTGGCCAGATACGCTTGACAAAATTAAAGGAGATGATGAGATAACTGGAAAACAAGAACTTCTTAAATCAAAATCTGGACAAGGATGGGATCAATCCGTATATACGGTCTATTTCCACTACGCGACAAGTTACAGTTTTGCAATTCCTGTAGGAACAATTGTTAAATTGTTGGCTTCCCCCTATCTTCCAGCAGCACTAGAAGTACCCATAGATGTAGAACTCGTACTAAAAGATACAACTGCAATAAATGCGGATGCTAGAATTTTTGCTGAAGAAGGGTACATCGTCGACATTTATCTCATTGAAGTCTGGCGCACGCTAAATGCATACTACCACATTCCAGCATGGGCATTAATACTAACAACAAGAACTGGTTGAGACCTTAATCTTATAATATTATTGAGCTGTCTGCTTTCGCATTTTAGATTCTATTTAAATACCAATGCCGCGAAATACTATGTGATCTTTGTAAAAGTGAAGTCTTGGTTGTCCTTGCTTCAATGAGGTTGGCTGCACCTTTTCATAAGAAAGTTAGTTGCATAGCTCAAGTCAACTTTTAGAATTTAAGGGAGTTATTTTAGTTTGAGAGCTGGTTGAGGATATTCAAAATTGGAATCACAATGCGTTGTAAAGCTTATCTTATTCACAGCGAAATAGAATCGCTTGACATCTTTACCTTATGTTACTCTAAGACGCAGGTATCCTTATAGGATTGAATTTTGCTGAATGATAGTGGACATGCTTGTCGATTTTTCTATTTAGACCTATAGCTCTAAGAATGAATGTATTGCTTGCTTTCCTCTATTTCCTCTTTAAACCCTAACTGTGAAGGAAAAATCTAAAGCTTCTTAATAGAGGAAAGATGGAAATTTACCTACATTTCTCTGCCTCCCTTTTCTGCTGTTTATTGATTCACTCTATGCATCGCTTAATTCTGTCAAGATGTTTCTATTCGAATTCGTCGGAGCCGATAAGCATAATTTTAATGAGTTTTCTGAAATAAACTTGAAACGCTATTTTACAGCTACTTACAAATGCTTTATCTGGATTAAGTGATGCTTTGCAGGAGTTGAAGGATATGGGTAGTAAGTTGGAAAATGCTATGAGTAAAATTTCAGTATTGGAGGGAAATTTAAGCAGTGTTCAAATTGAATTGGAGGATATTTTAGATCGAGTATGTAAACTTGAGATAATTGCAACTTCCCCCCATATAGCTGATGGTAATGAGTTATGCAATGTCTACGTGAAAGCTTATAATGTTAAGGGTCAACCTGTTTCAAATGCTGTAATTGCTTTATTGAGTAGGACTCGTGATTCAAGCCGCATTATATTTAGTTATTTTCATGGCGTTGGGGAGTGCATTTTCCGTTAGATTGGACATAAAATAATGCCTCTACTGAAAAGGCAGTCAGCGCAGCTTGGCGCATTTCCCCAGCAATCTAGTTCGTTGGTTGATGTGAAATGGCATATTTCATGGAACTTGCAGTCAGTGCATGATGGGTATTTGAAGAATCTGACTCTAAATCTAAATTGAACATATCTTTGCTTCCGCCAAATAGTGCTTAGTGATTCCCTAGTTGCATTTCCAAAAATTACCTGTTTGATTGTTTTTTCAACGTTGTAAATGTAGCATTTGTAAGTGTGGAGGAAGTTGAAGCATGGTGATACTAGCCCATTCCAAGTTACGCATGAAGCCATGTTTAATACGAATGGGCAGCTTCTCTCTGTTTTGAGAGTGAATTCAGGAATTTTTAATCCTACATTTGCTTCTAAACTTTTGATTGAAGCTTTTTCAATAAGTCTCTCAACTTCCTCCTTTTTTTCTCCATATAATTTCTCGCAGTTGAACTCCTTTTTAACTGGAATTACATTTGTAATTGTTATCATGTTTACTCCATGACTTGCAGCTAATTCTATGAGGGGAATGAGCTCATTCATGTTTCTTCTCATTAACGTGAAGGAGAATTCGATTTTTGGGTAGATTTTTCCCATCTTCTTTTTGGCTTCATGCATGAACTTTAGTGTTCTTAGCAATTCATTTATGTCTCCACCTCTAATTTCCTCGTATATTCCCTGCGTTGATGCATCAATTGAAATTACGAGTCTATCTAAGCCAATGTTAATGAGCTTCAGAGCTTTATCCTCGTCGAGCAGCAGTCCATTACTATTTATTCCTAGCTTTAACCCTTCTTCCTTAATCATTTCTGCAAATTCTATAGCTTTTTTGTGAATTAACGGTTCTCCCCATCCGCCTAGCCAGAGGAATTCGCCTCCAGCCTCCTTGAATTCTAGGAGGATTTTCTTGAATAGCTTTTCGCTTATATCTCCAAGTTCTTCCGTCCAAGATTGCCTAAAACACATTGGGCAATTCAAGTTGCACCTAGTTGTTAACTCCACTATCGCTTTCCTAGGTCCAGGAGATGGATTGGCTATTACTGTGCCTTCCTCAAATTTCTCCAATACTTGATTTGCAATCATCTCAGCTAAATAATATATTTGACCTTGAAGTTAAACTTTGTTAATGGCAATCATTTGTAAATCTTGTCATACATTAATAAAAGATAAATATGCCTTGCGATATTAATTATTTTTAGACATTCCATTAATTTTGGGTGGCTAAATTGCCCGGAGGATATATGGGAAAAATTTTGAGAGTAAATTTAACTGAGGGCACGCTAAGAGACGAAATGCTGTCAGAAGATGTTCTAAAAATGTGGCTTGGAGGTAGAGGGCTAGGCGTCTACTTAATGTTAAAGGAGGTTGATCCTAGGGTAGACCCGTTGAGTCCAGAAAATAAGTTGATTATCCTAACTGGCCCATTAACTGGAACTGCCGCTCCGGAGAGCGGCAGGTGGTGCTCAGTAACTAAGGCTCCGCTAACCGGCACCATTCACGACTCACACTCAGGAGGGAAGTGGGGTCCTGAACTTAAATTTGCTGGTTATGATGGAATCATTATTGAGGGTGCATCCGAAAAGCCAGTTTACTTGTGGATTCACAATGGTAAAGCCGAACTTCGCGATGCAAAACACCTTTGGGGCAAAGACACTCATGCGACAACTGACATTTTAATTGAAGAGCTTGGAGACAAGAACATCAAAGTTATGTGCATAGGGCCTGCAGGAGAAAATCTAGTGAAATTCGCCTGCCTAATCAACGATAAAGGTAGAGCTGCAGGAAGAGGCGGCCATGGCGCAGTTATGGGAAGCAAGAAGCTTAAAGCAATTGCAGTGCGAGGAACAATGAAACCTAAAATTGCCAATGAAAGCAGATTTAGGGAAGCTGTGAAGCTAAATGTTGACAAAATAAAGAAGCACCCGGTCACTGGAGAGGCTTTGCCAAAGTATGGAACTGCCGTGCTAGTCAACATTATCAATAAGCATGGAATCCTGCCAACAAGGAACTTCCAAACTGGAGTTCACCCAACAGCAGATAAGTATAGTGGCGAGACAATTGCTGAGAAGACTCTCATTAGGCGTGTCCCCTGCTGGGGCTGCATAATTGCATGTGGAAGATACACTAAGATTTCAGATGCAGCTCCATTCCAAGGGGAGGGGGACGGTCCAGAGTATGAGACGGTCTGGGCTTTTGGAGCTCAAACTGGAACTGATGACTTGGCTGCAATATCAAAGGCTAACTTTCTCTGCAATGAGCTTGGCTTAGATACAATTTCAATGGGTCACGTCATAGGAACTCTTATGGAGCTTTACGAGAAGGGCAAGGTTCCAATTGAAAAGCTAAGAGGTTTAGAGCCAAAGTGGGGTAATCGAGCTGCAATAGTTGAGCTAACATGGAGAACTGCTTACAGGTCTGGAATAGGCGACGACTTAGCTGAAGGGGCGAAGAAGCTAGCTGAAAAGTATGGCGCACCTGAACTAGCTATGGTAGTTAGAGGTCAAGAACTTCCAGCTTACGATCCAAGAGGAGTTCAAGGACACGGGCTAGGATACGCAACTTCAAATAGAGGCGGATGCCACTTAAGGTCATACATGATAGCTCCAGAAGTTCTAGGAGTTCCACAGCTAGTTGATAGATTTACAACTAATGGTAAAGCTGAGCTAGTAAAGACATTTCAAGATGGATTTGCAGTTATCGATAGCCTAGTACTATGCAAGTTCAATACCTTTGCAACATGGGTTGAAGACTGGGTTGGCATGGTGGCTGGAGCAACTGGCTGGAACATAACGTTGGAAGAGCTAACGAAGATTGGTGAGAGAATTTACAACGCTGAAAGAGTATTTAATATTCTTGCGTTTGGAGATGGAAGGGCATACGATACGCTGCCCAGGAGACTGCTTGTTGAGCCAATGCCTGAGGGCCCGGCTAGAGGCCATACAGTTAAACTTGATGAAATGCTTGAAGAGTACTATAACCTTCGAGGATGGGTTGATGGTAGACCGACTAGGGAAAAGCTGGAGGAGCTAGGTTTAAAGGAATTTGCAGACAAGCTTGAAGAGAAAGGGCTTCTACCAAAATAATTAAATTTTAAAGCATCCTCCTCCATTTTTATCATGTATGAGAGTTACAGTAGAATTCTACGCAACTCTGAGAGAGAAGTTTGGAAGGAAAGTAGAGCTAGAATTAAACTTCGATAATCCGGCTCCCCTAATAACCGTGCTTTCACAAATAGATGGGTTACTTGAAGAAATTGCTGAGAATGGCAGAATAAAGACAATGTATAAAGTTCTACTTAATGGATTGAACGTAGAGTTTATTAAGGGGCTGGATACGCCCGTAAAGGATGGAGATGAAATATGCATTTTCCCTCCAGCTGGAGGAGGATAATCTGGATTCGAAGCTCAAATTCTCATCATTTTCAGTCCAAGCTTCTCAATGATTGGAAGTAGAAAGCTTCGATGACGCTTTTTCAATCCCTTCCATTCAACCACTGCCAATTCAACTTCCCCCTCGGTTCGCATCACTGCAGCTTCAACTTCTCTCTCACTAATTTTATCAAAGACGTATTCGGGAATGATGTGTCCAATTGCAATATCAGACCTTTGAACAAGCTTGGTGAATATGGGTGCATAATGAGGACCTCCAAATCCAACTCCAACTCTAAATTTTGGTTCTCCTTTAATGCGATTTTCAGCAACCATCATTATTGCCTGAGCTACAGCTCTCGCAGCAATTTCATTTCTCCAGTACCTTTCGCTACTACCAAGTTCAATGAATATTGTAGGCGTCTTTTCAATGTATGGTCCATGATGCGTAACTTCCAATCCAACCCTCCAATCGCTCAGATTATGCTCTTCTGCAGCTCTCATCAATTCTAATAAGGCTATTTTTAAACTTGAGGCTGGAGCAATGCAAATCGCCCTCGGTTTTCCTCCAAATTTAGCTTCTTCCGTCCAATTTCCAGGAGCGTGGGTCAAAAGTGAGGGAATTCCACTTGCAGCAGAATGCCGAGTAGCGAAAATGAACAATTTTGCTTCAAACTCATTCTCAATGCCTTCAGCGTAAATCGAGTCAACTTCAATATCAGCTAAGCATATTGATTCACGCATGTAAACCTTCTTTCCACCAATTTTAATTTCCTTAAAATCATAATTTGAGAGAATTTGCCTTTTAATTGTTTGAGATGCAATGTCGACTTTTGGCGTAAAGATTATTATGTCTGCAGTTAATTTGCCTGACATTTCGGGTCGAATACTACGCTAATCTTGGATGTATATTAGATTTCCCCTAATCATCCAAGCGTTAACATAATTTAATAACTAGGTACATTAAAACTTTAGGTGCAATGGGGATGTAAATGGCTAAGCGCATTTGCTGGCTTGCATTAACATCTATTTTACTGTTGATTGCTTGCCTTGCGAATTTTGATGCGTGCGCTAATGGAGTGCTAAGCTTGAATCAGCTTGTAACAAGGATTAGGTTTTTCGATGGTTTAAATGTGAGAGTCAGGGGATACTTAACCGCCTACTCATCTCCACTTGGCTTAAATTTCGTGCTTACGGATGGTGAGCTGAGCATCGGAGTTAAACCCGTCAATGTTGATCTGACAAGGTGGCTGGGCTGCGAAGTTGAATTGTACGGCACTGTTAATTCGAATAGCATGAAATTAGAAGTATTAGCTGTAAGTTCTCCAGTTGAATATGCTGCGCCAAAATTTGAATCCTCAATTGCAGTTTCACTTGAACATTCCCCTCTTGGTGGGCAGCCCACATACGTAATTCCAGTAAAGTTTCCAGATGTGGCGCCAAGCAAAAACATTACGGAGATAATGGCTGTTGTAGAAGAAGCTGCAAACGAGTATTATCCTAAAGTTTCATACAACTTGACGTGGTTTAACTGCAAATTTATAGATAACTGGCTTTTAATGCCGAGAAATATGTCATATTATGCAGCTGATAATGATACTACGCGGGACGATCTAATTAAAGATGCCATTGCACTTGCAGACTCCTTCATCAACTATACGAGATATTATCGAATAATCATAGTCCACGCAGGAGGTGATGAAGCTTTAACCCACATTTCAAGTGACATATGGTCATATGCCGCTCTTGGAGAGCTCTTAATATCGACGGACGATGGCTCAGTGAAGATTTCAGTTGCAGTTGTTTCCGAATTTGATCCTCTGGGAGTTTATGTTCATGAAATGGGCCACATGCTTGGTTTGCCCGAGCTATACGACGTAGATCATGTTGAGGAGTTCATGGGAAAGTGGGATGTAATGGCTAAGGGAATGTGGAATGGACGATTTCCTGGAAGTTCACCTGCTCATCCATCATCCGCATGCAAAATAAGTCTCGGATGGTTAGATCCTGACAGCATAGTTGAGGTCGAGTATGAGAGCTTCATTACAGTCACAATAAATCCACTTGAAAGCGAAAGTGGAGTTAGAGTGGTTAAAATTCCAGTTACACCTGAAGCATATTATTTGATTGAAGTTAGGCGTAAAGTAGATTACGACCTTCATCTTCCAGGTGAGGGTGTGCTAATAATTTTTGTAAATGAGTCCATATCTTCAGGCGATGGACCGGCACGGATTATAGATTCGAAGCCTAAAACAGCTACGCTAGACGACGCGTTCTTCACTGTAGGATCCTCATGGAGCGATGCAAATTACAATATAACTATTCGCATCGAGAGCCAAGTAGGTTCAGCCTATATAGTATCAATATTTTACGGGGATAAGGTTATCATAGATGAAGCAGAAGTAAGCAGGTCAAGAGCTGATGTAAACTCAACTCAATACGTTAGATTTCATGCGAAATGGGCTTCAAGTGGGGAAAACGCTTCAAGGATAGAGCTCGAAATCAATGGCACTTTATGCACCACTGATGACGAAGGCTGGGCTACAGTAACTGTCAACTCAAGCAAGGTTGGAAAGCAAACCTGGATGGTAACTGCAGCTTACATTGATGAAATTCCAATAGCATTGATAGTGGAAGCTGAAAATCCATCTATAATTTGGGATGAAGTTGTCATAACACTTGTAGTTCCACCTGAAAAGCTAAGAGTAAGTATAAATTCGAATGCAACAATCCTTTACGATGCCAAGTACGCATATGACGATTCACCATTTGAAGGAAAGGTTTACTTAAATGGCTCAACTATTTCCTCCATTCTTGGAGTTAGGTGGTTCAAGGTTTACCGTATCATTGATTATAAGTATAATCTAACGGCATTTAAATCAAATGTAGTGAAGGTCATTTTCGATGCACTTAAAGTTGAAGTTCAAGTGGATAAGCAATTGTACAACCCAGGAGATGTATTTGAAGTTAAAGTTAAATTGACTTATGCTAGCGATGGCACTCCAATTGTAGGTGGACGAGTTAAATTGAATGGAAATCAACTTTCAACTGAAATTGGAGGCATAGCTACATTCAATGTAAGGGCTCCAAATTGCACTTGCGAATTTACTCTTCACATTGAAGGTGTAAGCGATGGAAAATCCGTTGATGTGGCGTACAACCATGAAAACTTGACATTATATGCAACTGCAATAGTAATAGACCGAATATCGCCGAGAAACGTTAGAGTGGAAATTGGAAAACCAATAAGGGTTGATTTTCATGCTATATGGGCTCACAATTATACTTCTGCAAGTAATGTGGAAATGTGGATTGCAGATAGAAAGTTAGTGACTGGAAGTGATGGTTGGGCTTCAATTGAAATGGTCATGAGTAGAATAACTAAAGTAGACCTTGATGTTGAGAAAGTAGCTGCACCTGAAGGTATAACTGCCTTTAGGCAGCCAATTCCGGCTTACATCATTTGGGATAAGCTCAACATTAACATCGAAACTTATACTCTCACACCTGGCTCGATCAAATTCATAGTCAAAATTAGTTATGAATATGATGGATCGCCAGTGAAGAATGCTAATGTCATGATAAATAGGTTTAAAGTTGCTAAGGTAAATGCAGGAACCTATAGCTTGGTGTTGGACTCCTGGGATTTAACACTAACCGTTGAAGTGCTTGTTGAAGTTGAAGGTTTCCAGCCTGTAATAAAAGTGGTTGAAGTTATTGCCATTGGAAACATAGTTTTCTACAGCGTTTCACTTACTTTAATTGGATTAATAATCTTGTACTTCATGAGGGAATTCAAAATCATTAAGAGGCTTCCAAGAATTAGGAGTAGAATTCGAATTTCACGTGATGCAGCGTCATCCCCGTAAGTTAGCCTCGCTGCGATTTAATTGATATTTCATTAGACATCAAGCTATCGATTTTAATTGAAGAGTTTCCGTTGCTTGTGCTTATAATGGAGATTTGGTAATTTATTCTTTTTAGCGGAATTAGGTAATTGCATTGTCTTTCAATTGGAAACATAGTGCAGCTTAATGAAAATATTTTCTGGCCTAATAATTGAAGCTGTTAATTTAATTATTTTACATTCAAGCTAGATGAATTTCTTGGTTCTAGCTAGTCTTGGGAATGGCAGAGTATCTCGTACATGATCAAGCTTGCATATCCACCAGGTTAGTCTGTCAATTCCAATCCCGAAGCCTGCGTGGGGAACGGAGCCATAGCGTCTTAAGTCTAAATACCAGCTGTACTCTGATAGATCGAAGCCTTCAGCTTTTATTCTCGCAATTAATTTATTGATGTCATCTTCTCTTACACCTCCAGTTGCCATTTCACCATAGCCTTCAGGTGCAAGTAAATCTACTGTTAAGCCGATGCCCGGCCTCTTTGGATCTTCTTTCACGTAAAAGGCCTTGAGGTGAAGTGGATATCCATACATGAATATTGGCTTGGTTAAATTCATAGTTAATAGCTTCTCTTCATCTCCGCCGATATCCTCTCCCCACCTTATTTCCTTCCCCATTTTTTGAAGCCTATTTATTGCTTCATCGTAGGTTATTCTCTCGAAGGGAGGCTTAATGCTTCTCAGGAAGTCCGGATCCCTACCAAGCAATTCCAGTTCTTTTGTGCAGTTATCTGCTACTGAATTACATATGTGGGATACTAGCTCTTCTTCAAGTTTCATTAGGCCTTCAAGATCCATCCAAGCAGCTTCAGCTTCAAGATGCCAAAACTCACATAGGTGCCTTCTAGTTCTAGATTTTTCAGCTCTAAATGACGGGGCTAAGCACCAAACTTTCTCTAAGCTGAAAATCATGACTTCGAGATAAAGTTGAGAGCTTTGAGTTAGATATGCTTCATTTTCAAAATATTTCATTTTGAATAGGGTTGCACCACCTTCGCATGCAGTTGCCACTATGATTGGAGGTGAAACTTCATACCATCCATTCTCAACGAAGTACTCCCTACTTGAGCGTAGAACTTCATGTCTAATTTTGAATATAGCTTGGTATCTTGCTCCTCTAACTGCTAAGTGCCTATACTCCATTAAAGTCTCTGGTGAGTGAGATTTCTTGCCTAGCGGCCATGGAGTTTCGGCCATGTGAACTATATTTAATTCCTTAACTATGAATTCAACTCCTCTCGGAGCTCTAGGCTCCTTTCTCCAAAATCCCTTCAAAATTACGCTTGATTCCTGAGAAGCCTTTTTGGCTAAACTCCAAGCCTCATCAGAAGCTACTCCTTTCTTAATAACGCACTGCGTAATGCCAAGCGCATTCCTCAAGTCGAAGAAGATTATCTTTCCGTGTTCTCTTTTCTTGAAAATCCAGCCTCTAATTTCCTCAAGCTTCTCAACTTCGCTCATATTTTTCCTCCACAAGTTAATTCAATATGCAAGCTAAATATATTAAATTGAACCTCAACATGGATTATTCCAATTAACGTTCTTATAATCTAACTCAATTCAAGGGTTAATTTACATTTTATTTGGCGAGATTTATAGGATTCTGGCTTTAGGCGCATACTTCCTTGCAATTTCATTTGGATAGTCGTCGCTGTATTTTTCAATGAAGCTTCTCAATTCCATTTTCAATTTATCAGCATTAACAGCTTTAATTCTTATTTTAATTGGTGTTAGTGGAGTGGCCCATGTGCTGCCACTTAACATTAAAGTTTTCAGCTCCTCATCAGTTAGGAGTGCATCTATAACTTCAACTGATAGAACGAAGAAGTGCTGGTCCATGTAGCATACTTCCACCGAACCTATTACTTCTCCATCTCCAATTAAATTCCAGCATTCGAAGTCTCCAACACCTGCCACACCCTCAACTTCCAGCATTAATGAGCCATGATACCTTAACTTCAATTCAACCTTTTTTCTGCCTACTGCATCAAGAAAGCCTCTGCTCTGAATTAGATTTTCAAATTCCTTTAGGAAGTTAAACCAATTTCTTACTCCCACGAATTCCAATTCAACCATATTCAAGTTGAATCACCAGCTTAGCTTCAAATATATGGCTTGAATCTACTTCTCCCCCTTAAACTTAAAGAATTCGTCCAGCTTAGCATGCTCTCTTCTAGGTGGGCCGTGGCTTAATAGCCACTCCTTGACCTTCTTTGGAGACTTCAAATTAAATAGTATTTTTTGAGCTTCATCGTAAAGCTTTATCAGCTCAGCAATGTCTTCAGGCTTGTAGTTTTGGAATGGAATTATTGCGTTCTTGGCGTAATTTAGCGCTTTAATTGTATGTTCAAAATCAATGTTACCTTGAGCATAGTGACTTAAGATATCCTCAACCTTTAGAAATGCTTCTCTAGAACTTTTACTAAATTTTCTGCCTCCACTTAATGGAGGGGGATTTGGGTTGAAGCGAAGCTCTTCGAGCTTAAACTTCCTAATGGCAGGCACTTCAACTTTCTTGGGAATAAGGAGCTCAAGCTTTTTCTGAATATTTTCAGCAGGAATCAAAGTTTGAGGGGCTTCCCTCTTAACTTCTCTTGGGTAGGGCCCTATGATTTTAAACGCCTTTCTTGCAAGTTTATCGGCTTCTCCTTCAACGTAGCTTCTCCACTCATGGTTATGCTTGAACCTGGTTGGATCAGTCCATTCAAAATCAAATTCGCTGATTTGGCTGGGCTTAAATACTATGCAAGCAACATCTAACTGCTTATGAAGACTTAGGGGAGCAGTGAAAACTCTTTGGGGATCCATTAAATTTTCAACTTTAATTTCAACCTTAAAGTCTAAATTGACTTTCAAAATTGTGGGCTTAATCTTCCTAATAATGTAGTCAACGATGCAATATGCTACATTCATGGGTCCAAACTTACCGTACAATTCGCTTGAAATTGCGTCTTCATGTACGTGTACATGAGCTCCTCTACCACTCCACTTCACATATACCGATTCACTCACACCTTCATCCTTTAATGCTCCAACTATTGCTTCAACAACTTTGATAGTAGCCCTCCACCACTCCGGCCTACTATCAATATCCCATGTTGGAGTTCTAGCATACACATTTTCATAATAGTTAAGAGCATCCTCCTTTGAAGCCAATCGTGAATATAGGCTTGCAGAAGCATAGAAAGTTCTAGGCTTAAGCCCACTAAATCTCCGCAAAATTTTCTTGACATCTTCAGGATAACTTATAGTTAAAGGCTTACCCCTATCATATCTAACCAGCAGCGGCCTGCCATCACCCTTTTTAGCTTCACAATGAACTGCAACCCACCTATTCCTACAGAAATCCGCTATCTCCCTCCTCACCAATTCACTTTCATAGTACTTTTCAACATCTAAGCCCATTAAAATCCCTTCCAACAACATTAATAGACTACTCTAAGTAAAATTATTATACCTCAAACTCTGACAGGTTAAGTGCATCAGATGTGCTCTTGTCTTACTTTAAAGCTTGGAGGTGATGATTTGAACTGGCTGGCACTTTCAATTATTGCCACTTTATTTTGGGGGCTTTGGAGCATAATGATAAAGATGGCTTTACAGTATCTTGATTGGCATCAAGTTTACCTCTTTTCATCAATACCCGGCGTAATCATCGCAATTACAATGTACTTCACTTTTAAATCATCAAAAATCGATATAAACTCTCCAGCACTGTACTACTCGATCATAGCTGGAGTCCTAGGCGCAATTGGAACAATAGCGTTCAACATGGCCCTAAAAAGCGGCAAGGCATCAATCATAGTGCCCTTAACATCCCTATATCCAGTAATAGCTATAATCACTGCACGAATACTCTTACGAGAGAGAATTACCTTAATCCAAGGAATTGGCGTTTTGTTTGCAATTATCTCTATGCTTTTGCTATCAATAACTGTAGAATAGAATTCTGGCCATTAGCACTCGGAGCTTGATAAGTTACATTGAAGATTTTGCAAGCGAGTTCACATACGACTTTTATTAATTAATTGTAAGCCCATTTCAATAGTTAACTGATTCCACTCCTTTGTTTTGGTGTAAAATTGCTTTTTAGAATTTTTAAGTTGTTTAAAGTGTATTTTTAGTTGTGATGATTATGGAGAATATTAAAGAATTGATTGTCAAGGCTGCAAAAATACTTGTAAAAAGCAAATATGCTGTGTGCATAACCGGTGCAGGCATTTCAGCTGAGAGTGGCATTCCAACTTTTAGAGGTAGGGATGGTTTGTGGAGGAGATTTAGAGTTGAAGATTTAGCTACCCCCGAAGCTTTTCATAGGAATCCAAATTTAGTTTGGGAGTGGTACAGGTGGCGCATGCATTTGGTCTATAGTGCAAAGCCTAATTCTGGGCATCTCGCACTTGTGGATTTAGAAAGAATGGGTATTCTGAGGTGCATTGTCACTCAAAATGTTGATGGTCTACATACTATTGCTGGTAGCAAATGCGTTGTTGAATTGCATGGAAGCATCAGGCGTGGAAGATGCGTTGAATGCAATTTTAAAGTTGTCTTTGATGCTCCTCCAGAAGTTGTTCCCCCTAAATGTCCCAAATGCGGTGGTCTTTTAAGGCCGGATGTAGTGTGGTTTGGAGAAGCCATACCAAGCGACGCTCTCAACAAAGCAATGCAATTATTTTCTAAAGCTGATGTTGCCCTAGTTATTGGCACTAGTGGGGTCGTCTATCCTGCTGGCTACTTCCCACATATTGTTAAGGAAAAAGGCGGGGCTGTAATTGAAGTTAACATTGATGAGAGCGCCATAACTCCTATAGCTGATGTTTTCATTAGGGGCAGGGCTGGCGAAATACTGCCAAAAATTGTTGAAAAGATAAGATTAATTTGATTATAATTGAGTTTATCTTGTAATTCTGATGCTCTCCATCTCTTCAATTAAGCTTTTGCCACTGCCCTCCCTAAAGTGCTTCCTAATGGGTTTAAGAAGCTCGATCAATTTTTCAGCCACATAGTTTTTTAAATCAAGTGGGTGGATCTTTCCCTCGCTATATGCTCTCTTAACTTCATCGAAGCTTTCAAAGCTCATTTTTTCTCCAGTTTTTTCGTTAACTATTACAATTTCATCCTCGCTAATGTTTCTCGAAATGATGTACTCTAATATTTCTATTATTGGGTTGAATTCAACTTGCTTAAATGGGCAGAATGCTTTCCTAATCTTCATTTTAATTTCGTCCTCACTGTCATGAATGAAAATTGCACTTCCCGGCCTGGATTTTGACATTTTAATTTCAATTACGCTGTCTTCAAATACTTCGCGTCTTCCTTCCATCTTGGCTTTAATTATTGCATTCCACTCTTTACTGGTTAAGTCTAAGCCCATGATTAGATGGTGATGAACTGCAATTGGCTTGTATCCGAATGCCTTTTCTCCAACATCTATTGCAATGACGTGGGCTTTTCTTTGATCTATACCTCCATGAGCTAAATTAACCTTCAACGTAAATATGTCAGCAACTTGCATTGGAACGTAGATTAACTGGGCGAAATCTAGGCTTCCCCCCCTTTTCCTACCCATGATTGTTATGGATCTCCTAACTCTTGAAAGTGTTGTTTTCATTGAAACTTTAATCACGTTTTCGAAGTACTTCAACCCTTCTTTCTCGTAAAGTTCGGAACCCATGATGAATTTCGTTTTATCAGGATCTCCGCCGACAACCTTCAATGACTGCTTCAAAGCCTCCTTAAAATATCCTCCTGCAACTCTCTTTATGGTGTCTAGATCGCCGCCAAGCTTTCTATTTATCCATGAATGGTAATCCGCCAAAAACACTATGGTTTCTATTCCTGCCCTTTGAAAATCAGCTACCTTTTCCATGCAAATTATTCCAGTGCCAATATGAACGTAGCCTGAAATTTCCAATCCAATGTAATGCCTCAATTTAATGCCTTGATTTAAGTACTCTCTCAACCTCTCCTCGGTTAATAATTCCTCCGTCGGAGTTCTCCTGACCAGTTTGATTATCTCCTCAGCATCCATCGTCATCGCCTAACTATAATCAATTCACCAGCATACATTAAAGCTTTAAGTCGAATCAATTGATATGATGATGCATGCAAATTTGAGTTAAAAATGTTATTTCGAGTTATTTTGAAATTTAAATTACAGTTAAAAGCGCTTACCAACAAATATATGGTGTCTGCAACAATAACATTGTTTGATGAGCGTAGATGATGCTTATCTGTTTGGGGAAGCTGCCAAGCTTCTTAGGTCAGGTGAAACTATTGCTTTATGCATAATTGTGGATAAAGTCGGTTCGGGACCTAGAGGTGTTGGTGCAAAAATGATTGTTTATGGTGATGGCAAATCTATCGGCAGTATTGGCGGTGGAAAATTTGAACGCATTTTAATTGAAAGGGCTTTGGAGGTAATTAAAAATGGGCATAGTAAATTAGTTGAATTTTCTCTTGGCAGTGGAAGTGGAATAGAAACTGGATTAATTTGCGGTGGCAATTTAAAAGTGCTCATTGATGTAATTAAACCTAATCCTAGACTAATAATCGTTGGTTCTGGCAGCATTGCTAAACCACTAGCGGAAGTAGCATGCATAGCTGGTTTTGAAGTTATAGTTGTTGATGATAATGAGAAAACAGCTACGCATGATAGATTTCCAATGGCAAGTAGACTCATAGTTAAACCCTTAGTTAAAGCATTGAGTGAGCTTGAATTAAGAGGCAGCGACTTTATCGCGATTATTCATGGAGATGTCGAAATTGAATACGCTGTTTTAAAGGAGCTTTTAAGGAGGAAGCCAAGATACATTGGGCTCCTAGGCAGTAAAAGGAAAGTTGCGGAATTTAGGAGAAGGCTTAAGATTGAAGGTTTTAATGAGGATGACCTTAGCATTCTCCACGCGCCTATAGGCATCGACATTAATGCTGAAACTCCAGGTGAAATTGCAGTAAGTATTGTTGCTGAGTTAATTAAAATTTTAAGGGGAAGCTAAAAATGATTTCAGCTGTCATTTTGGCTGCAGGAGTATCGAAGAGGTTTGGACGTAACAAGTTGATTGAACCAATTGGCGGTAAACCAATGATTAGATGGACGGTTGAAGCGGCAGTTAATTCAATAGTAGATGAGGTTATAGTTGTATTGGGGTTTGAAGCTGAAATTGTGGGTAAAGTGATTAAAGATTTACCTTGTAAAATCATTATTAATGAGAATTACTTGGGAGGCATGAGTTCTTCAGTTAAATTTGGAGTTAAACATGTAGCAAGGAATAGTGATGCTGTGGTTATAATTCCTGGTGATTGCCCATTTATTGGTAGTGAATCCATAAATTCGGTTGTGAATGCATTTAGAAAGACAGGCTCACCTATCGTTATAGCAACGTATAAGGGTAGGAGGGGGCATCCAATACTTATTAGTCGCGAGCTTTTCCACGAAGTGCTTGAAATTAGTGAGGAGACGTTTGGTCTAAAGCAGCTTATAAAGAAGTATGAAGAAAAAATTTTCTTCGTGGAAGCGCCAACAGTCGGCGTACTGATAGACATTGATTATCCTGAAGATGTGGATAGGACGGTTAAATTGCTTAAAGCATGATTTAATGGTGATTGGAATGATTGCTTCTAAGCGCTTTAGATACTTGCCTGTAAGTGATGCAGTTAGGAGAGTTTTAAGTCAATTGGAAATTAATCAATGGGAAGTTGAGGAAGTTCCATTGGTTGATGCTTTTGGAAGAGTTTTAGCTGAAGAGGTGAAAGTTAATTTTGATATTCCGCCGTATGATACAGCTCATTTTGATGGTTATGCAGTTAATTATGAGGATACGTTAAATGCTGCACCTAAAAATCCTATATACTTAACCGTAAAGGGTTATATTCCTCCAAATAAAATCCATGATTTAAGTATTGGTAGAGGTGAAGTGTATACTATTAGCACTGGTGCCTACCTACCTAGGGGCGCCAACGCAATAATTCCAATTGAATCAGTCAGATTAATTAATGATGGTAAAATTGAAGTAAGGCATCCAAGTAAGCTTGGAGATCACGTGATTTGGAAAGGCAGCGACTTTAAATTTGGCGAAATCATTTTCACCCCGGGCCACGTCTTAAGGCCGCAGGACATCGGTTTGCTTGCCTATTTAGGTTTTAAAAGAATTAAGGTATATGTCAAACCTAGAATTTCAATAATATCAGTTGGAGATGAGTTGTTATCGAGGGGGTTTTCCGACCATACATATGTTATTTCGGGTCTAGTTAAAGAGTATGGAGGCATCCCTATAGATTTGGGAGTGATCGGTGATGATGTAATTGAAATAAGAAGAGCACTGTCAAGAGGGCTTGAAGAAGGTGATTTAGTTATAACGATAGGTGGGTGCTCTGTTGGCAAGAAGGATTTGGTTCCAGATGCAGCAATGTCATTCAGCAACTCAAAAATAGTAGTTAGGGGATTAAAGAGAGTTCCAGGTCGTCAAACAAGCTTAGCAATCATAGACGGCAAGCCTGTGCTGATGCTTCCGGGATTAATTCAATCAATGATTGTGGGTTTCTATTCGCTTGGAATTCCTATTTTAAGAAAACTCACCAATTCTTTAATTCAAAATAATTGTATTGCAGTTAGGCTTTTTAGGAGCTTAGAGTTAAATTACATGAAGCCATTTGAAAGAGTGGTTTTTGGTAAAATCATTGACTTTAATGGTCTTCCAATCGTTAAGCCCTTGACCGGCTATTCCATGCTTAGAAGCATTGTAGTTAGGTCCGATGGCTTTATAATTATTCCGCCATTTGAAACAAAAATTGATGTCAATAAAATCTTTAGATTTAACCTCTTCAGGCCAATTTTATAGTTCAAATTGGAGCGTGCATAGGTTTGAAGCAAATTAGTTTGGATGATCTTGCTAGGGATTATGATATTGATGTTAATAATCTAAGAGAAGAGTTGAGGAGGAGAGGGTTGAGTTTGGATGATGTTAATATTTATGCTTTAAATTATGTTCCAATGAGGTTGCAGCACATATTTTTTGAACTTAATAAGTTAGATTTAATTGTTATTGAAACTAGAATTATTGAATCTAAACTATTATTGATTTGCGCAAAAATTTAATCTATTATTAAATAAACATTAAATTAATGAGTTTTTTACTTTTAATGTTTAAGTGTTAAATGCTTTGGTGCATGTTATTTCACGTATTCACAGCCGCACCATTCAACTATCATTGTTGCCATGACTTTGGTGGCTCTGATTACATCGCTAACTTTAACTCTCTCATTGTAGGCGTGCATTTGGGTTATTGTTCCAGGTCCGAAACATACTGTTGGTACTCCCATTTTCATCAGTATTCTCATGTCTGTTGCTCCTTCATGTCCCTTAATTATTGGATCCATATTTAGTGCGGCTCTGTAGGAATTGATTAATGATTGAACTACTGGATGTTGAACTGAGATTTCTGCTCCTTCACCTGCATATCCTTCTTGCCTGATTATTGGAGGATTAAATCTCAGCCAAGGATCAGTTTTAGAATAATTTAGTATGAAGTCTTTTAATTCATTAAATGCTGATTCGATGGTTTCTCCTGGTAGTAGTCCCATTCTGCCTTTAAGCACAGCTTTATCTGGTATTGCGCTTGGATAGGTTCCTGCATTTAGAATTCCTATGAAGAGTGCGAGCACGCCTTTAGGGTCAGGGTATAGTGGATGCTTCTTCTCCTTAATCCTTATTTCATACAGTTTTTTCACTGCTTCATAAACCTTGTATGCTTGTTCAATGGCGTTTACTCCCTTCCATATTCTTGACATCGATGCGGTTTTGCCTTTAACTTCAACTGTAAACCACATGCTTCCCGATACTGCTGGTTGAATTTCCATGTCGCTTGCCTCGGCATTTATTGCTCCATCAGCTTTATATCCTCGTAGCAGTGCTGCTAATGTGCCATTGCTTGTGTATTCTTCATCTATGACGTAGTGCATGTATATGTCTCCTTTAGGTTTGAATCCAGCATCTAAAATTAATTTTACAGCCATGGTATATGCGGCTATGCCACTTTTCATATCTGAGGCTCCTCTACCGTAAAGATAATCCTCTTCAACTACGGCTTCAAATGGGTCGTACTTCCAAGATTCTTTTGGACCTGGAGGTATTACATCAACATGACCATTGAATAATAACGATTTGCCACCGCCAGTGCCCTTAACAATTCCAGTCAGCATGGGCCTATTCTTGTATGGAATTTTCGGTTTTTCAGCTAGTGGGCTCTTTAAAAGTTCATTTTCATTAATAATCCACATATCGTAATTTATACCCCATTCCTTGAGTTGAGAAGCAATAAATTCTTGAATATCCTTTTCTTGACCTGTAATGCTTGGAATTCTAATTATTTCCTGTAAAAATTTAATTATTTCGTTTTTACTTTCGTCGATTTTACTAACTATTTTCTCGATGATCTCTTTCTTATTCACTTTCTCACCAAATATATTGATGACACATATTTTATATAATGTTTTATGAGATTATTATTGGTGAAAACTTGAAGGCAGCTATTCTTGAAGGACCTAAAAAATTGCTGGTGGCTGAGGCTCCAACACCTACATCTGTTAGAGCTGGTGAAGTTATAATTAAAATCGAATATGCCGCGGTATGCGGCACTGACGTTCACTTATATGCCGGAGATTTACCTGCTAGATATCCAGTTATTCTTGGCCATGAATATGCGGGCAGAATATTGATGGTTGGGCCCAGAGTTAGGAATTTTAAGCCTGGAGATAGAGTTGTCGGCTCCTACGTAGTTTATTGTGGTGATTGCAGATTCTGTATTTCTGGGAAATATCAATTATGCGAAAGAAGATTGCTGTTTGGAATAAATATAGACGGCTCGTTTGCCCAGTACATGAAGGTCCCATTGGCAGATAGAGTTTTAATAAAAGTTCCAGATGACCTTGAACTTAGAGATGCTGTCCTTATACCAGACATGTTTCTCACGGGCTTCTGCGGAGTCGAAGCTGGAGTTAAGCCTGGAGACTATGTTCTAATCAGTGGGCTTGGAGGCGTTGGGTTATCAGCAGCAATTGCAGCTAAGCATGCTGGTGCTTCACTTGTCATAGGAGTTGACATGCGAGACAAGCCGCTTGAGCTTGCAAAGCAGTTGGGCATGGACCAAGTAATCGACGCGCGAAAGGAGAATGTTGCTGAAGCAGTTAAGAAGCTCACGGACGGGTATGGCGTTCACGTGGCAATTGAAGCGAGTGGAGCTCCTCCAGCAATTAAATCAGCATTGGAAGCAATTAGGCCAAGTGGAAAACTTGTTCAAATAGGAATTCCTGGAAAGCCAGTGGAGCTAGACTTGAAGTATCTCATAGGGATGGAAAAGTCAATTATCGGTGTGTTAAATCCAGCAACACCGATACATATGGAGAGGGCAATGAACTTCGTTAAACCTAGGATAAGTGAATTGAGGAAGCTTGTTACTCACGAGTACTCACTGGATGAAATTGTTGAGGCAATGAATGTTGCTTACAAGAAAGTTGGCGACCCAATTAAAGTGCTAATTAAAGTTGCGCCGTAGGAGTTTCTCCTACTTGTTAATTTATTCTCCTCCTTTTGGCAAGCATATCTATTGGAATGCTCGTGTATTAGTATTGCAGTATCCTCTTGAAGTGGGGTTATTTCTCCGACCTTCTAACTCCTTAATGTCTTGTTGCCCTTCATGGCTATGTGGAGCTAAATGGTTGTAGCGCTCATTTACATACTAATGTACTTCGCAATGTAATTGTTAATTCTGCTGAAAACAAATCTATAAATCGTTATGTTGCTCTCATAAATTATGTGTAGGTGGTTGTTTTGACGCGCGTTGCAATTGTTAAAGTTAGAGAGCCAGTAGATGAAAGTAACATTCGAGAAGCAGTGGAGAGCGCGATTGGTAATCTTGGTGGAATTGATCGATTCATTAAGCCTGGAGAAAAGGTGTTAATTAAGCCTAACTTGGTTAGCCCTAGGCCGCCTCCAGTTACTACTGATCCGAGAGTTGTTGAGGCTGTTGCAATGATTGTTAAGGAAGCTGGAGCTCAGCCAATTATTGCTGAGTCATGCTCGGCGATGACTCATTGGTGGAGGGAGGGGATGAATACTAGGCAAGTTATGGAGCTGCTCGGCTACATCGACATGGCTAAGAGGGTAGGTGTTGATATAGTTCCTCTCGACGAGGAGGGCTTCAAGTCTATTAAAGTAAAAATTCCAAATGGAGTTGTTGTAAAAGAAATTGAGCTTGCGGAATTAGCTCTCAAAGTTGATAAGATTATTGGTGTTCCCGTTTTAAAGACTAGCATGGAAGGAGGAGGATTGACTGGTTGCTTGAAGCTCATGCATGGCTTGACAAACACGTTTAATGACAGGTTGAGATGGCATAGGTCCGACTTATGGTATAAAATTGTTGATGAGCTTAAGCCAATAATGGATAAGTATGTGCTGGGAATTTTCGATGCAATTAAATGCATGGAGGGGGACGGTCCAATTCATGGAGATCCAGTTGACATGAACTTGATAATAGCTGGCGACGATCCAGTTGCAACGGATGCAATTGCAGCTAAAATTATTGGATATGAGTACCCGCATCTTGAAATTGGGCCAATAGCTATTGCGCACACGCAGGGATTAGGCGTTGGAGATCCTTCCAAGATTGAAGTTGTAGGCATGGACATAGATAAAGTTAGGAGGAGATTTAAATTTGCCAATTGCGAAATCGTTGAGCCGCACTTTCCAAATACCTACGTGATTGATGGAGCAAGCTGCAGGACATGTAAAGCTTGGATCAAATTCACGCTGTACATGCTCAAGGATACTGGTTTCTTCGATGAACTGAAATCTATGAACAAGTACTTGTATTTCTTCGTTGGCTTGAACGCTCCATTACCATTAAGCGTTGAAGAGATAAGTAAATTAGCTGAAAAAGGTTTGGTCATAGTTTTTGGGGAATGTACAGTATCAACAACTGGCAGGGAGCTTTACTGGATCTTGACTCAAGGATCATTAAAAGATAAGGTTATGATTGTTCATGGATGTCCACCCTTCGCCGTGTCGGAGTATGCTGCTGAAATTAGGAGGAGATTTGGGCTCGAAGTTACTGAACGTGAAGTTGAAGCTTTCAAATATGTTCCAACGTAAATTGAATTTATTTGGAGGCGATTAAATCTGGCTGAGGATCCAATGCGCTTGCTTGAAAAGTGGTTAAGAGCTGAACGTTTTCTAGTAGTAGGTAAATCAGTTAAACGATTGGATGCAATTGATAAGGTTACTGGTAAAGCTAAGTTCATGGAGGATCATGTTTTACCAACTATGCTCTATGTAAAGCTTTTAACTAGCACTGAGCCTCATGCGAGAATACTTGGAATAGATGTTGGCGAGGCGTTGAGAGTTAAAGGAGTGGTTAAAGTTGTAACTTCAAATGACATTCCAGGTGAAAATCAAGTTGGATACGCCCTTCCAGATCAACCATTGCTGGCTGCTTGTAAAGTTAGATTTCATGGAGAACCTATAGGGCTGGTAGCTGCTGAAACGCCCGAAGCCGCGCTTGAAGGAGCAATGGCAGTTAAAGTGGACTATGAGCCGTTACCAGCAATTTTGGATCCAATTGAAGCTATGAGGCGAAAGGACGTTTTGGTTCATGAGGAGATGGGTAGTAATATTGCATTTACGACTAAAGTTAGGAAAGGTGATGTTAGAGCTGGATTTGAGAAAGCCGACGTTATAGTTGAAAATGAATATAGAACCCAACATCAAGATCACGTTTATCTTGAAACTGAGGGTGCATTGGCCATACCTGAAAGAGGAGGAGAATTAACGATTTTTTCATGTGCACAATATCCGCATTTAGCTCAAGCCATAACTGCAAGAGTACTTGGTTTACCAGCTGGAAAGGTAAGAATAGTTCAGCCATTTATTGGTGGAGGATTTGGTGGAAAGGATGATACTGGCCCACTTGTTGCAGCTCAAGCAGCACTTGTAGCTTACTTAACTGGTAGGCCAGCACTTCTAATCTACTCTAGGGAGGACTCCTTTAGAGCTAGATGTAAACGTGAGTCCTCAATCATAAAGTACAAGTCAGGGGCTACGAGAGAAGGCAAATTAACTGCAATTGAAGTGATGATAATAATGGATGCAGGGGCATATGCTAATCGGGGTCCATTCATTCTTTGGAGAGCTACGATGCACTCATCAGGGCCATACGTTGTTCCGAACGCTAAGGTCGATGGGTATTGCGTATATACGAATAAGGTTTATCAGGGCTCGTTTAGAGGCTTCGGAAATCCGGATATTCAATTTGCAGTTGAAGCTCAAATGGATGAGCTAGCTAATAAATTAGGTTTGGATCCTGTCGATTTTAGATTGAAAAACATTTTGAAGCCAGGCTCGCTTACAGTTACGAGTCAGCTTTTAAACCATTCGATTGGAATTGGAGAAGCATTAAGGCTTGTTGCTGAGAAAGCGAATTGGTGGGAAAAAAGGAGTGAGTATGGTTCTCAGAAAGGTAGGTTTCGAAGAGGTATTGGTGTAGCTTGTGCTTGGCATGGAATTAGCACCAGTAGAGGTGTGCCAGATTGGTCTAATGCATTAATAAAAGTCGAAAAGGATGGAAGCATTCAGGTTTTCACTGGAATTACTGAAATTGGACAGGGATCTCCTACAACATCGCATGTGCAGATAGTTGCTGAAGTTCTTGGAGTGCCAATAAATTATATTTCAATGCATTTTGGAACTACGGATGCACCAGATACTGGAGCAACGCATGCTTCCAGAGGAACGAGTATTGGAGCTATAGGCGTGCTTTTGGCCGCGGCCAGAATTCGTGAGAGACTAAGCAGACTTGCAGCTAAAATTTTAAACTGCAATCCAGATGACCTAGTTTTTAAAGATGGAAAAATCTGTTCAAAAAGTGATGCTAGTAAATTGATTGGGTGGAAGGAATTAGTTAAGGAAGCCTATAACCGTGGAGTTGAACTATCAGCTACAGGGTACTTCTATCTTCCGAAAGGAACTTTCGATCATGAAAGCGGGCAGGGATTTGCCTATCCAGCATACAGCTACATCGTTAATATAGCTGAAGTTGAAGTTGACGTGAAAACCGGCAGGGTGAGGGTTCTGAGAATGTGGCCTGCACTTGCAGCTGGAAGAATAATTAATCCACTTGCAGTTGAGGGGCAAATTGAGGGCGGAATAGCTCAGGGATTAGGCTTAGCGTTGATGGAAAAGGTTGAATTTGACGAGAAGGGGGCAATAGTAAATGCGAACTTAACGGACTATGTGGTTCCCATCTCACTTGACATGCCTGAAGTGGAGAAGCCAATTTACGTCGAGGATTTATTCAAGTTCGGACCATTTGGAGCTAAGGGAGTAGGCGAGATGGCGTTGATACCAACTCCAGCTGCAATAGCTAATGCAGTTGCGCATGCAATTGGAGTGAGAATAACTGAACTACCATTAACTCCAGAAAAAGTTTACTTCGCAATTAGGGGGAAGAGACATGCCTAAAGTAAAGTTGAAGCTACTGTTTAGTCCTCTGAGAAGCCTGATAAGTGAAGATGAGCTGACAATCGAAGCTAAAAGCTTCAGAGAAGTAATTTCAAAGCTAACTGAAAGGTATGGGGGAGTTGTTAGTAATATGTTCTTCACTGAAGATGGGGGAGACCACCACTTCAACTATTTAATAATGGATGGAAGAACTTATAGGGTAAGCGAATTGCTCGATTTGAAGTTTAATAGAGATAAAGTAATTTACGTATGGCCAGCATTGGATGGAGGCTAGAAAGTGGCCCAATTCTATTTGATTCCAAAGATAAACTACTTTAAGCCGAAAAACTTGGATGAAGCATTAAAACTGTTAAGTAAACTTGAAGAAGCTAGAGTAATTGCTGGAGGAACAGACCTGATAGTGGACATGAAGACCGGTAGAACGAAGCCAAAAAGCGTAATTGACATATCCTCACTAGGTGAACTTAAGTACATAAAACTGGACTCAACATCAATCAGAATTGGAGCAGCAACAACTTTACAAGAGATACTTGAATCTAAAATCATTGTCGAAAATGTTCCTGTACTTGCGGAAGCAATAAGCAATATGGGTTCATGGCATTTGAGGAATGTAGCTACGATAGGAGGAAATCTCTGCAATGCGTCTCCAGCTGCAGATACAGCTCCACCCTTGCTTGTTCTGAATGCTGAAGTAAAGTTGAGAAGCTTAATGGAAGAGAGAATAGTTCCAATCAGCAAGTTCTTCCATGGCCCCCGCTCAACGGAGTTAAGAGCTAACGAAATCATGACGGAAATAGTAATTCCAAGACCTCCCAAAAAATCCGGAATGAAATTCTTGAAATTGGGTAGAAGAAGCGCTCACACCCTATCAATAGTTGCTGTTGCAACGTTAGTGACTGTCGATAAGGGTAGGTTTAATGATGTTAGAATATCATTAAATGCTGTTGCTCCAACTCCAATAAGAGCTTACAAGACAGAAGAAGCCTTGAAGGGAGAAAAGGTCGAAATAGGAGTTATAGAGGATAAAATGAAGATGATTGCAGAGGAAATCAAGCCGATAACAGACGTGAGAGCTTCAGCTGAATATCGCAGGGAAATGTCGATAATATTGGCTAGAGATGCGATTTTTGAATCTCTAAAACAATTAGGATTCAAATTGGAGGTGGATAATTGAAAATTAAATTCAACTTGAATGGAAAGTATGTTGAAGTTGATGCTCCGCCAAATATGACGCTACTTGACCTATTGAGAAGAAAACTATTAATAACTAGTGTGAAGAGAGGCTGTGAGAAAGGAGAATGCGGTGCTTGCACAGTTCTAGTTGATGGGAAGCCGGTTTATTCCTGCTTAATTTTGGCTCCAATGATCGAGGGTAGAAGCGTCATAACTGTAGAATATTTATCTAGAGATGGAAGCTTACATCCAATACAAGAAGCATTTGTTGAAGCTGGAGCTGTTCAATGCGGATTCTGCACTCCAGCATTCATATTAACTGCATACGCACTACTTAATAAGAATCCAAAGCCATCAAAAGAGGAGGTAATGAGGGCATTCGAGGGGCTAATATGTAGGTGCACAGGATATGTAAAACTAATTAAAGCAACATTACTTGCAGCCGAGAAGATCCGTGGCAAGTGACATGGAGATCAATTATACATTATTAAGTTCAGAAATTTGAAAAGATGCTTCGAAAGCCGATCAAACCCTAACATAAATATTCATTTAGGATTAATTGTATTTAATTGGTGATTAAATGGTGCTGGCTGGTTATGGAGGCAGAGTTGTTAAAGTCAATTTGAGTACTTTAAAAGTTCAAGTTGATGATATAAGCGAATCAATAGCTAAAAAGTTCATTGGCGGTCTTGGATTAGCATCATATTACTTCTACAAGTACCTCCCCAATTACAATGTCGATCCATTAAGTCCAGATAATCTTTTGATTATAGCTTCAGGGCCATTCAATGGAGGATTAATACCAATGAGTACTAAGGCCATTTTACTGTTCAAATCTCCACAAACTAACGTTCTAGGCGCTTCAATTGTTGGTGGAAGCTTTGGAAGTTACATGAAGTGGGCTGGAATTGACTTGATAATGATCACTGGAAGAGCTGTAGAGCCAGTCTACATATTAATAAATGATGGAGAAGTTGAGATCAAAAGCGCCTCACATCTGTGGGGTAAGGGCTCTCACGTTGCTGAGAACAGTATTAAAGAAGAAATTGGGGATTCGGCGTCTGTGCTCACCATAGGTCCTGCAGGCGAAAACATGGTTAAATTTGCATGTGTAAATAATGACTATTGGAGGCAAGCAGGCAGAACTGGTGGAGGGGCGGTTTTTGGCTCCAAACGGTTAAAGGCGATAGCCATAAGAGCTTCTCCAAAGGCATCTCATTACTACGATTCTGAGAAGCTGCATGAATTGGTGGCTGAAGTTCATGAGTTAATTAGGAGCAGTAAGCCGATTCAGGGCTATTCTTTAAGGGGAACTGTTGGAGCAGTTGAAGTGGCTAACGTTTTAGGGTATTTCCCGACTAGATATTGGAGCAAAGTTAAGCTCGAAGACTACGAAAAAGTTTCGTGGGAAGCCTACAAGGATTATCGAGTTAAAAGAATGACTTGCATAGGATGTCCAGTAGCCTGCCATCAGTATGTCGAAATAAGAGATTCAAGATATGGATTAATTAAAGTTTCACTTGAATATGAAAATATATTTGCAATAGCTGGTTTATGCGAAATTTCAGATTCAATAGCAGTTGCCTATCTTAATGCAATTATAGACGACTATGGCTTGGACACGATTTCAACCGGCAATGTAATAGCCTTTGCAATTGAAGCTTTCAAGAGAGGGCGATTAAAGTTAGACAGGGAAATTGATTATGGTGATGTCGAGGGATTTACATGGCTCTTGGAAAAAGTAGTACGCAGAGAAGGGGTTGGAGAAATTTTAGCTGAAGGGGTTGCTAAGGCAGCTGAAAAACTTAAACTAAATGAAATTGCCGTGCACGTTAAAGGACTTGAGCCGCCTGGATATGATCCTAGAACTCTAAAGGGAATGATATTGTCATATGCTGTGTCATTTAGGGGAGCTTGTCATTTGAGAATGATGGGTTATCATGCAGATTTAATGGGACTTGGTGGGGGAAGATATTCAGCTAGTAGAGAGAAGGTTGAAATTCTAATTGACTTGGAAAATAGAGGTGCCATGTATGATTCGCTTCCACTATGTAAATTTGGAAGATTCATTTATGACTGGGATTTGATGGCGAAATTGCTTAATGCCGCAACGGGCTTCAACTATGAAGTTTGCGATCTGAAGAAAATTGCGGAGAGGATAATAACATTAACGAGGTTAATTAACGTCAAATTTGGAGTTAAAAGGAACGATGACAAGCTTCCGCTGAAGTTCTTTATAGAGCCAGTAGCCCATGAAGGTGAAAGGAAACTAAGCGAAAAGGAGGTTGAAAATATGATAAGCACATACTATGCAATGAGAGGTTGGAACGAAAGTGGAATGCCTAAGAAGGAGAAAATAGCTGAACTTGAACTGGGATGAGGGATTAGTTATTCACAAGAATCAAGATGCTTTCAAAGATCAATAAGTATTATTAACTATTAAGTCTAAAACAATATGTGAGGGATTAGATATGAATGAATTTTTTAAGTCATCCAAAGAAGTGATTGAAAGTCAAAAGAAATTAATGTTCCCATGCATGCCAAAATATCGGCAGCCGGTGGTGATCGTTGAGGGTAGAGGAGCTTTAGTGAAGGATTTGGATGGAAAGTTGTATATCGACCTGTTTGCCGGTTATGCGGCAGTAAATATCGGTCATTGCCACCCTAAGGTCGTAGAGGCAATAACCTACTGGGCTAAAAGGATTCATCATACCTCATATGACTATTATAATTTGCCATCAGCATTATTGGCCGAAAAACTCGTTAAAATACTTCCAATGGAGGGGGATAAGAAAGTTTTCTTCTGCGTTAGCGGTGCAGAAGCAATTGAAGGATCAATTAAATTAATGAAAAAATACATGCTTAAAAATAAAGGAAAAACTGGAATTGAAGTATTAACTTTAAGGTATAGCTTTCATGGAAGAACTCACATGGCAACAGCATTAACTGGGCAAAGCAAATACAAGAAGGGAATGGCAACGGTTTCAACAATTCCAGGAGTAAAAATTGTTCCTGCACCTTACTGCTACAGATGTCCATTCAAAATGGAATATCCTGAGTGCAACTTGTTCTGTGCTTACTATATTGAAGACATCATAAGATTCGAGACGTCAACTGACATAGGTGCTTTTCTAGCCGAGCCAGTTTTGGGTGAGGGTGGAATAATAGTTCCTCCAAAAGAATACTTTAAAGAAGTAGTTAAAATCATCAGGGATTATGATGGCCTCTTCATAGCCGATGAGGTTCAAACTGGATTTGCAAGAACAGGAAAAATATTTGGAATTGAAAACTTTGAAGTGGAGCCAGACATAATTGCAATGGCTAAGGGAATTACTAGCGGATTACCATTAGGTGCAATTGGAGCTAAAGCAGAAATTGCAAATGCGTTTGAATCAGGAGATCATTCATCGACTTGGGGGCCAAATGCAGTTTCATGTGCAGCTGCAAGTGCTGTAATAGATGTAATTCTTAAAGAGAATATCCCTGAAAAAGTCGACGAACTTGGAAAGTACTTTATAAGCGGAATTGAAGAATTGGCTAAAAAGCATAGATTAATTGGCGATGTGAGAGGACTTGGACTAATGATTGGAGTAGAATTAGTTAGGGATAGGGCTGAGAAAACACCTGCAGTTAAAGAGGCAATCAAAGTTAGAAATTACATGAGGGAAAGCGGTTTCCTCATCGGCGCCGGAGGAGCATTTGGCTCAACACTTAGGATTGAACCGCCATTAATGATAACTAAAGAGCAAATAGATAGGGCATTAGAAGCATTAGATCAAGCTTTAAAGAAAGTCGAATAAATTCATAATCCTTTTCTTAATACTTAATTTTAAATTATTAAAGTTTTAATGTTTAAATATTTTTGATATTTTATTCCATATTTTTCCCTTAATTTTTATATGCTTCTTTTTGAATACTTATTTTTGAGGGTTGATTCTATGTCAAATGTAAAAGTTTGGAAGAGTGAAGAGTTAGGTATTACAATTGAAATTGATTATGATAAGTGCACTGGCGTTGGTGAGTGCGTGAGGATTTGCCCTGTGCAAGTTTACGAGTTAATTGATGGGAAGGCGGCTGCTACAAATATTGATCAATGCATTGAGTGCTGTGCTTGTGTAGCAGCTTGCCCGAACAATGCGATTAGGCATAGTAGCTGTGCATAGTTGTCATGCAGTGCAGGCTTGAAGCGTATCATTAAACTGAAGCTACACGTTGAAGTTGTAATTTTTTCTTGCTATTTCCTCTAGTTTAGCTATTTGTTTTTTCCTAAAGCCAACATATATTCCTCCAAATTTCCCTCCTACCCATGTAACTATTTCCTCATTTTTTGCCAAAACATCTTTTAAGTATGGATGGAGGACTTTAATTGAATACACCACTATATTTTTATCTTCTATTTTCAAGTCAATTCCTTTATTGAGCTGTATTCTGAAGCCATTTTCTATTCCAATAATTTTGAGAAATTTTCCTCTTTTTGGCGGTATTATTTTGTCTAATATTGTATGTTCAACATCCAAGTGAGTTACTCTTGCTAATGAGTATCCTTTAATGTGAATGTAAACTTCAGCTCCATTTAACTCGATTTTACCATGGTTGGTTAGCAATTGGACTTCTGCTTTTCCGAGTAGTATTTTTCCTTCTGCAGGACCAGTCATCTCGATCTCTTCCAAGGTTAAATGTTGCTTTTACTTATATTAACTTGAATCTATACCAATTTTGACAATAAATTTTTAACTTTACATGTAGCATGTATCACTAGGTTGATTGAAGGTGGTTGCGGTGCCAGAAGATAGTGTTGAAAGGCAAAGGGTGTATACTTTCAGTGAAGGTGATTTTAAGAACGTTAAGCTACTTGGGGGGAAAGGTGCAGGGCTCTGCTTAATGACTCAACTTGGGCTGCCAGTTCCTCCAGGAATTATCATTACTACTGAAGTATGCAAGGAATATTATTCGGCGGGCCGTAGGCTTCCAGATGGGTTGATGGGTGAAGTTAAGGAGAAGATGAAGTACATCGAAGAAAAGACTGGCAAGAAGTTTGGTGATCCAGAGAATCCACTATTGGTTTCTGTTAGATCTGGAGCTCCTGTTTCAATGCCTGGAATGATGGATACAGTTCTCAATCTCGGGATCAACGACGTGATTGTAAAGGGACTGGCTAAGCAGCTTGGTGATGAAAGAGCAGCTTATGACGCGTATAGACGTTTCCTTCAAATGTTTGGTAAAATCGTTTTGAACATTGACGAGAAACTTTTCGATGAAAAGTTTGAACATGTAAAGCAAAAGTATGGCGCTAAAACTGATGCTGATTTAACTGTTGATGCTTTGAAGGAAATTGTTGAGGAATTTAAGAAAATAATTAAGGAGAACTATGGAAGGCTAATTGAAGATCCTTGGGAGCAACTTGAGCTAGCCATTAAAGCAGTATTTGACTCTTGGAATAATCCAAGAGCAGTATTCTATAGAAAAGCGAATAAAATTACACCCGACATTGCTGATGGAACTGCAGTTAGCATAGTTGCGATGGTTTTTGGTAATGTTGGATTAAACTCAGCTACTGGCGTCATATTTACGAGAAATCCAGCATCTGGAGAAAATGAGCTTTACGGCGAGTTCCTAGTTATGGCTCAGGGCGAAGATGTGGTAGCAGGCATTAGAACTCCTAGGCCAATTAAGGAGTTAGCTGAATTAAATCCGAATCTCTACAAGCAGCTATATGATAGTGCTAAACTTCTGGAGAGAATTAAGAAGGAAGTTCAGGACATAGAGTTTACAATTGAGAATGGAAAGCTGTACTTCCTCCAAACTAGAAACGGCAAAATGACGCCTCTAGCTAGAGTTAAAACTGCTGTGGACATGGTTAAGGAGGGTATTCTGAAGAAGGAGGAAGCGCTATTAAGAGTTAAGCCAGAACACATTGAACAATTACTCTACCCACAAATCGATCCTAAGGTTAAGGCCGAACCAATAGCTAAGGGACTAGCATCATCTCCAGGTGCAGTTTCAGGAATAGTCGTCTTCGATGCTGATAAAGCGGTTAAGTGGGCGAATGAAGGAAAGCAAGTAATATTAGTTAGAGAGGAGACTAAACCTGACGACGTTCATGGAATGTATGCTTCAGTAGGCATTTTAACTAGCAGAGGTGGAATGACAAGCCATGCAGCTGTAGTTGCTAGAGCGATTGGAAAGCCATGTGTAGTAGGCTGTGAAGCAATAAAAATTGATTATGAAAGTAAAAAATTCACAGTGCCTAAAAATGGCGTAGTTGTAAGTGAGGGTGACTGGATCACCATAGACGGCTTCACTGGAAACGTCTACGTCGGCAAGATACCTACAATCAAGCCTGAATTGCCAAAAGAATTCCACGAGCTCCTAAGCTGGGCGGATGAGTTTAGAAGATTAGGCGTTAGAGCAAATGCAGACGTCCCTGAGGATGCGATAACCGCAAGGAAGTTTGGAGCTGAAGGCATTGGACTGCTCCGAACCGAAAGAATGTTCAGAGCACCAGAAAGGCTCGAAATATTTAGGAAGGTAATATTATCCGAAACAAGCGAGGAAAGGAGAAAACAACTCGAAAAGCTCGTCCCACTACTCAAGAGCGACTTCTTGGAAATCTTTGAAGCCATGGAGGGCCTCCCAGTAATTGTAAGATTATTCGACCCGCCATTACACGAATTCCTGCCAAGCGAAGTCGAATTAGTAACGGAAATTATGGAATTGAAGGCTAAGGGTGAAACCCAGAAATTGGCTGAAAAGGAGCTCCTTCTCAAGCGCGTAAGAGCTCTTAAGGAAGCTAATCCAATGATGGGGCATAGAGGAGTCAGAGTCGGCGTAACCTATCCGGAAATTTATGCTGCTCAAGTAAAAGCTATTCTCGAAGCTGCTGCAGAGCTAATTACGAAAGGAAAGGACATAAAAGTGTCCATAATGGTTCCACAGGTTTGCGATGCAAAAGAGCTAATCTACGTTAAAAAGAATGCCGTAGAACCAGTTGTAAAGGAGGTTGAAGCAAAATATGGAATCAAAGTGCCATTCAAGTACGGAACAATGATTGAAGTCGTAAGGGCATGCTTAACTGCAGATGAAATAGCAAAGGTTGCTGAATTCTTCAGCTTCGGAACAAACGACCTAACTCAAGGAACATTTACATTCAGTAGAGATGACGTTGAAGGAAAGTTCATGGCTAGGTACCTTGAACTAGGAATTCTCAATGAAGATCCATTCAAGACGCTTGATGAGAAAGGTGTTGGAAAGCTGATGAAAATTGCAGTTGAACTAGGTAGAAGCGTAAGAAAAGACATTGAAATAGGCATTTGTGGAGAACATGGAGGGGATCCAAAAAGCATTGAATTCTGCCATAAAATTGGATTAGATTACGTAAGCGCTTCACCATATAGAATTCCAGTAGCAAGACTAGTAGCAGCACAAGCTGCAATAAAGGAAAAGGGCATTGAACTAGCAAAATACTAGCGTTAATTCTTTTAACTATAATTAATTATTTTATAACTTAATTTTTATATTTTTACTAATTATGGTATTGGTTATTAAGTTACATTTATAATTGATTCTCGTAATGATGTATGCCTTTTATTTTGATTTCACTAGAAATTCGCAGTATGGGTCTCCTTTTGCAATACATTTAGATTCAATCACCGAAACTTCGCTCTTGAAAAATTGGCTGAACCAACCAGCAATCATACCTCTAACTAGATGTGAGCTGGGCTTTTTGGATCTTTTATATAACTCACACTCGAAGCAACCATATATCCTAATTATTGCTTCCCTCCTATCCATGTCAAGCTTTATTGTTTTCATTATTCCAAAGCCAAGATGTTGAAACAATGCTTCAGACACTTTTACCAACTTTTCAGCGTCCCATCCTACAAGCCTGCGATGTCCCTTTTGAAACACATTAACGCCAATGTCATGGCCCAAAAGGTATAGGATTGCACTAAAACCAGAGCCTAGCTCCTCCCTAATCCTTTTAGCAAACACTTCATATTCGCGTTGTAAAAATATTATTCCGCGTTCCTCACCTATCATTAATGGGAAGAAGTATTGATCATAAACGAAGCCATTAAAAATTGGATTAAGCAATTTGACATCCAATACATATGGCATGTTTTTCAACACCATAAGCAAATCTTCAGCTTCAATATCTGAATCAGTTAAATCAACGAAAACCACACCATGGCTTGAGCCTTCCAAATCATGGGATACGGCATAATGAATAATTGGAATTCCCCTCGAGGCAAAAGCACGTGTTATTTGCTCCAAAACACCCGCTCTATATATTGCGCGGGGATCAAAAATTATATGAAAGCCAATCACCCGCCTTCCAGCAGCATTCACATATAATTGAAATCTAAATGGAGTGTGTTTATCAATCAACGTGAACCACCGTTGAAAGCTATTGAAATCAAACATATTTATGTATTAATTATGACCAAAACATTGATGTTTTACTTCTAATTTTTAATTATTATTAGTAATTATTCTATATTTAATTTTTTAAATTTTACTAATCAATTAATTGTTAATTCTCTAAGTGAAATAAATGAATTTCTATTAATTTTTCTTTTATTTTTAAATTTAACTCCTTCAAGTTCGAGCAGCTTCCTCTTAAAATCCACTCCTCCTACGGCAGAATATCCTCCAATTTCGCCATTTGACCTTACAACTCTATGACATGGAATTATGGGTGCTTCATCGTTCATTTTCATAAGCTTTCCTACTAATCTTGGATTAACACCTAAAGCTAGTGCAAGTTCCTTGTAAGATGTAACCTTACCTATTGGAATTAAGAGTAGCAGTGCTTTTGCTGCTTCAAGCATATCTATAATGCCTGCCTTCCTCACATTTCCATTTTCATAAACTAGTAGAGGCACGCAACCACCGTTCTATAAAGTTTGTTTTATAAGTTTCTGAATTTTCGTCAGGTATCTTGCAATTTTCACGCATTTAGGGTTAATTTCAATGTCTTTTCCATTTTCAATTACTATGTGCTTCACATTGAGGTTGCCAACTATCCGCTTGACTTCTTCAAGGGCCATGTGAAGTTGAATGCAGTGAGGTGAACCATCAACAGTTAGTACTACGACTTCATCCAACTCAACTCTAGCAGCCATTGAAGCGACTTTAAGAGCAACCATGTTCATGTGCTCTTTTTCCATGCAGACAAATAGTGGAACTCTGCCTTCTGCATACCTTTCAAATATGTCTTTGTGCTCACTTATTACGCATGAGCCACATATCAACAGCTTACGCTTCTCTCTAATCTCCTTTCCAGCAACATTTACGCTAAGTAGGTCTCGGATCAAATTTACCACCCAATAAAATTATCTATATATTAATAAAAGTGCAGTGTCGAATGTAGGAAATTCTTATTTTTAAATGGCAGTTCAGGGTAAGTTACTTTTTTATGTAGATGTTCACTTAATTCTTCGATACTTATGAATCCTTCAGTGTAAAGCCAATTGTGCGCTTTTGAAAGTTCAAGCATTAAATTTTGGTCCAGTACGAGTGGAATGTTCAAATCTGCGGAGAGCCTTCTAATCTTATAGTCTAGTTTTGGTGTGTATCCCGAGCAGGCTACAAGCTTTATTTTATGTTCCTTTAAGGCTTTGCAGGCTTCATCAGCGTTTAGCTTTTCGAAGTTTCCAATAGCTCCTTTTTCTAGTGTGTAGATTTCTACATTTAAGTTGGCTAAAAATTCTGCAGCTTTGCTCATTATTGGCTGATGGCGTTTAATGCCGCTGTAAATAAGCACTGTATCTCCAGGATTTATGAGCTTATTGGGCTGTATTGAAAGCCAGCTTTTAAGTAATGCTTCTTCAAAGCAAAGTCCTTGGCTTGCTGCTTCCCCCGTACTTCTCATTTCGGGTCCAAGGTAAGGATATGCCTTTTTCATTTGAGCCCATGAAAATTGAGGCGACTTAACTGACCACCCATTTATTGGTGGCTCGTAAAAGTCCGCATTAGAAGGTAGTTTTAACTTGGCTTCGAGAATTGCTTGAGCGGCCATTTCCATGAGGTTTATTCCTCTAGACTTGCTTGAGAATGGCATTGAACGGCTTGCTCTCAAGTTTAACTCTATAACATATGGCTCTCCATTCTTAACTATGAACTGAATGTTAAATGGTCCTTTAACATTTAATTCTTTAGCTAAAGTAACTGCTATTTCTTTAACTTTTAATGCAGCAAATGGTTCGAGTTTTCGTGCTGCTGGTGTAACCATTGTTGAATCTCCGCTGTGAACTCCTGCTTCTTCGATATGCTCTAAAAGTACTCCAACAACTTGCTTTCCATCCGAAACGGCGTCAACTTCAACTTCAAGTGCATTTTCAATGAACTTTGAAACTACTGCTGGATGTTCAATTGAAATTTTGGCGGCATTTCCCAGGTACTCTATTAGCTCGCTTTCATTATGGGCAATTTTCATGGCTGCGCCGCTGAGGACGTAGCTAGGTCTAACGATTACCGGATATCCCACCTGATCTGCGAATCTCAGGACTTCCTTTAAGCTTGAAGCGGTGCACCATGGAGGCTGCTTAATACCTAGTTTTTCAAGAAGTTCAGCGAACTTTTCTCTATCTTCAGCTTTGTCGACGCTTATTCCGGATGTACCGAGTATCGTCACGCGTTTCTCTTCAAGTTTCTTGGCTATGTTATTGGCGATTTGTCCACCAGTGAAGACTACGATTCCTAAGGGATTTTCCTTCCAGTAAATGTCCAATATTCGTTCGATGCTTATTTCCTCGAAGTAAAGCTTGTCATTTACATCCCAGTCCGTTGAAACTGTTTCTGGATTATAGTTAACTACGATTACTTCATATCCCCTCTTCTTGGCGGCCTCAGCAAATTCGACACATGCCCAGTCAAATTCCACTGAAACTCCGATCCTAAAGGTTCCGGCTCCGAGAACTATTATCTTGGGTTTCTTTGCGGTAAACGATATGTCGTCCTCAACGCCATTGTAGGTGACGTATAGGTAATTTGTTTTTGCAGGCCACTCAGCAGCCAACGTATCTATCTGCTTGACAACGGGAATAACTCCATGTTTAATGCGCGCTTTTCTTACCGCATCTTCGCTTAATCTTGTGAGTTTAGCTATTTGAAGGTCGCTGAATCCAAGCCGCTTAGCTTCAGCTATAAGCGTGTAAAGCTTATTCGAATCGCCTCTTCTCGCCGTTTTCCTCAGCTCTTCGGCTAGCTTAACAACTCTTCTAATAGCATTTAAGTAGTACTTATCTATTCCAGTAATTGCGTAGATTTCATCTACAGTTGCACCTAGCTTGAAAGCTTTAGCTGCCCTTAAAAACCAATATGGCTTTCTTGACTTTAAATCTTTAAGCACATCATGTAGGGATTCGGGCTCATCATAGTTACGCCCTCCTACGAGTCCCGGTTCACCGATATCCAGCATTCTAACTGCTTTCTGTAGGGCTTCTTCAAGGCATCTGCCTATTGCCATGACTTCTCCTATGCTTTTCATTTCCGAGCAGACTGAGCGTTCAATTTTAGCGAACTTGTCGAAGTCCCATCTCGGAACCTTAACTACTACGTAATCTAAGCTAGGTTCAAAACAGGCATGCGTCACTCCTGTGACTTTATTTAGAAGCTCGTCGAGCGTGTAGCCTAGAGCGAGTTTCGCTGCGATGTATGCTAATGGGTATCCAGTTGCTTTGCTGGCTAATGCGCTGCTTCTTGACATTCTTGGATTTGTTTCGATAATGAAGAATTCTTCGCCAGCTGGATGTAATGCAAGCTGAACATTGCACTCGCCTATTAGTTCTATCGCTTCAGCTACTTTAAGTGATGCTTTTCTTAAGAGGTAATATTCTCGATTGGTAATTGTTTGCGAAGGTGCAACAACTACTGAATCTCCCGTGTGAATTCCCATAGGATCCACGTTTTCCAGGCAGGCTACAGCAACGCTATTTCCTCGAAAGTCTCTAACAACTTCAAATTCTATCTCCTTCCAGAAGTGAAGGTACTTTTCAATTAGGACTAAGTTTATCTCGCTATGGGCGAAGGCTCTAGCTAAATCATTTTCTAGCTGTTTTTCTGACCAAGCTATGGTTGAACCTCTTCCACCTAGGTTAAAGCTAACTCGGACAATGACGGGATAACCAATTTTCTCTGCTGCCTTCAATGCATCTTCAATTTTCTCTGCTGCTTTGCTTGGAGGAATTGGCAGTCCATGAGATGTCATGGTCTCGCAGAATAATTCCCTGTTTAAAGCTCTTTCAATTCCTTCAATTGGCGTGCCCAAGACCTTGACGCCATACTTTGATAGGATGCCGCGCTTATGCAGCTGCAGTCCAATTGAAAGTGCAGTTTGCCCTCCAAAACCCAATAAAATGCCATCTGGCATTTCCCTCTCAATAACTTTCTCCACGAATTTCGCTTTAAGTGGAATTAAGTAGACTTTGTCTGCAAGTCTATGGGATGTCTGAATAGTAGCGACATTTGGATTTACGAGTATAGATTCTATTCCCTCCTCTCTCAGAGCTTTCAGTGCTTGGCTGCCACTATAGTCGAATTCGGCTGCTTCAGCTACTTTTATTGCTCCAGACCCTAAAACCAACACTCTGCTAGGATACTCCATATCTAATCACCAACCTATCGAAAATGTCGAAGATCCACGAGGTATCTGGAGGGCCAGGTGAAGCTTCAGGATGAAATTGAACTGTAAGTATCGGCTTGTCCTTATGCTTTAATCCTTCTACGCTTTTATCATCGACATTTATGAACCAAATTTTAAAACATACTTTCTCTGCAGTTTCACCGCTTACTGCAAAGCCATGATTTTGACTCGTAACGTAGCATCTCCCAGTTTCTAAATTCATGCAGGGCTTGTTGGCCCCTCTATGCCCGTACTTTAACTTGTACACTTCTGCCTCTTGGGATAAGGCTATTATTTGATGGCCTAAGCATATCCCCATCAGTGGCACCCCATATTCTACGAGTGCTTTGACGGCCTCTATGGTGTCACCTAGGATTGCTGGGTTTCCAGGACCATTGCTGACCACTACTCCGCATGGCTTCCACGACATGATCTCGTCAACTGAGCAGTTGTATGGAAATCTAACAATTTTATAACCTCTCGATAAGAGCTCCCTTAAAATTCCATACTTTACTCCGCAATCGATTATAGCAACGAGCTTTTTACTTTCGCGGTGCGGTTGGTGAACTATGATCTTTCGCGGCGAAACTCTTTCAACTAAATTCAAGTTATCGTATCTTGGTGTTTTTGCAAGTATTTCTGAAAGCTCCTCTATGCTGCATTTTTCTTGTTGTGAAAAGACCTTGAGTACTCCCATCATAACGCCTTTAGTCCTTAGCTTTTTCACGAGGAACCTCGTGTCAACGCAGCTCATTCCAGGAATTCCTTCAGCTTTAAGCCACTCATGTAAGCTCATGGTTGAAGCCCAGTGGCTTGGATCAGTTTCTTCAGCTACAATTAATCCTTCTACATGTATATTGTCGGACTCGTAGTGTAATGGTATTCCGCACAACTTTAGCTCTCTGCCCGGCACTCCATAATTTCCGACGAGCGGATAGGTAATGACGAGTATTTGCCCCTCATAAGATGGATCGGTTAAAGATTCTGGATAGCCAACCATGCTTGTAGTGAAAACGACTTCTCCAACTTTAAGACCAGGAGCTCCAAAACCACAACCTTCAATGAGAGTTCCATCCTCCAAGAGAAGAAGCGCATTTAATCCTCGCCTGCATCTGGCTTTAAGCTTGACATGCTGCAATCCATAACCTCTCTACACAAAAGTTTGAGGGTGCTTTTAACCTTAACGTTATTCCAATCACATATGTTTCGAAATATGTTCCATTTAAAACTAACATAACAGATGTTCACCATGAAGTTGCGTGTGAAAATGGCTTCACAAGCAGATTTGCTTTATTCCAGCAAAGCCTTAAGTATTTGCTAGCTCTTAAAGTAAGTATGCCTCGGCGGATGGAGGTCAAACATGTCAAGGGTGAGTTCTAAAATTTGGATAATGCGAGACTACCTGAAGTGCAGCGGCTGTAGATTATGTGAAATTGCCTGCTCGCTATTTCATGAAGGTAAAATTTGGCCTGAAGCCTCAAGAATACGAGTTTTCATGCTGGTTCCAGGCCTAGAATTTCCCCACTTCTGCGCTCAGTGCATCGACTACCCATGTGTCAATGCTTGCCAGGTAGGTGCTCTCAGCGTCGATGAAGGTACTGGCGCAGTAGTAGTTGACAAGGATAAGTGCACTGCCTGCGGCGCATGCATCGAAGCTTGTCCAGGAAAGATACCGCATATTCATCCATCAGAGAAGTATGTTCTCATATGTGATTTATGCGGTGGAGATCCTCAGTGCGTAAAGGTCTGCGAGATGGGCAAGTGGAATGCTCTTTGGATCGTTCCTAGAAGTAGCGTTGAGAAGCAGTGCAAGCTTTACGCTAGAACTCCAGAGGAAATTACTGAGGATTTGGCAGTTAATGTTTATGGCGAGTTTGGGAGGGAGATTTGTAGTGAGTAGGGGTTATGCTGGTAAATTCCTTGAAATAAACTTGAGTCAAGAGAAGATTTCCGAGATAACGTTTGAAGAGGAAGTTCTCCAACAATATGTTGGTGGAAGGGGCCTTGCAGCTAAAGTTTTATGGGACAGGCTTGGGAGCAGGTGGGATGAAGTAGATCCTCTTAGCCCTGAGAATCTGTTGATAATATTTTCAGGGCCGCTAACAGGCTTTTATCCAGGAGGGCGAGTATGCGTTTCAGGTAAGTCTCCGCAAAGCAATGGTATCGTTGGATCTACGGTGGGCGGGGAATTCGGCATAGAGTTGAAGTGTTCAGGGTATGATGGCATCATTATTAGTGGAGCTGCAAGCAGCCCAGTATACATCTTCATCAAAGATGATAAGGTTGAAATTAGGGATGCTTCGCATGTTTGGGGGAAGGATGGCAAGCAAACTGTGAAGATTCTAACTCGAGAACTGAGAAGTGAGCTGGAGAGGAGCTACCCTAGATATGGGAAGTGGAAGGAGCCAGCATTGCTTTACATTGGGCCGGCTGGAGAGAGCAAATGTAGAATAGCTACTGTAATGGCTAAGTGGACTCACGCGGCAGGGTATGGTGGGTATGGAGCTGTAATGGGCTCAAAGAACTTGAAGGCAATAGCAGTGAAAGGAACTGGTCCTCTTCCGGACGTTTATAACCCAATTAAGGTGCACCTATTAATGCATGAAGTTTTCAACGCCTGCATAGCGAGAGATGGAATGAGGCGATGGGGGACTGGAAGTGCAGGCTATTATGTAGGTTATGCGCTTAGCTCTGAGCCTGTGAGAAATTGGCAGGAAGAATGGCATGATGAGAAAAGCTTCGGCGTTGATAAGTTTGAGCGCAAAGTTTGGGTTAAGAGGTATTGGGGCGATTATGGCTGTCCAACTACTTGCCTTAAAATAGCTGTCGTAAGATCTGGACCTTTCGCTGGAGCGATAACCGACAATCCAGATTATGAATTGCAAGCATATTTAGGAACTAACCTCGGCATCTTCACTCCAGAAGGAAACGTTTATGTTTCATCAATAATAGATGACTTGGGATTATGTGGAATAAATGCTGGAAACGTACTTGGATTTGCCGCAGAACTTTATCAGCGTGGAATATTAAGTAAAGAAGATTTAGGTGGAATAGAACTAAAGTGGGGCGATCCTAAAGCCTTTGCAGAATTAGCAATTAAAATCGCGAAAAGAGAAGGCATTGGAGACGTTTTAGCTGAAGGAACGTACAGAGCTGCCTTAAAGATAAGTGAAATGAAAGGAGTAGATGTTATGAAGTACGCAGTCCAAGTAAAGGGAATTGCAGTTGGAGCTCATGGAATTAGAAGTGGATTAGATTATCCAACTCCAATTGCATATGCCTGCTCAGTTCAGGGTGGAGACCACACGTCGGTTGCTAGATTACCCATTCATTCCCATGGAAGTGAAGTCATAAGATCGCTTCTCGACTCGGCAGTAATATGCATATTCAACTATTTCGCAGATCCAACTTTATTCTGGAAATTCTTTGAAGCAGTTACTGGATGGAGCCTCACGCCAGAGCGATGGGCTTCAGAGGATGGATTAAGGATAATACAAATACAGAGGGCAGCTTTACTCCTTGGAGGTCCAGATTTTACATGGAACCCGCAAATTCACGATGATAATCCGCCGAGGTTCTACGAGCCTTTACCATCAGGGCCCTATAAGGGACAAGCAGCTGATAAGGATGAAGTTGAAAAACTGAAGAAGGAATACTATGAAACTGTTGGCTGGGATGATAAGGGCATTCCAAAGAGCGACATGCTGAGAAAGCTTGGATTGGAAAGCGTTGATAAAGCACTAGATAAAGTTAGGAGGAAATATGAATGAGCGCATATGAAACGATTCTCAAAAGAAGAAGCATTAGAGCTTATAGGAAGAGCGAGCTAACTAAAGAGCAACTATTAAAGCTCTTAAATGCTGCGAGAATGGCTCCAAGTGCAAGAAACTTGCAGCCATGGCACTTCATCGTAGTACTGGATGAAGAATTAAAACGTAAAATGGTTCCAATATGCAGAAATCAAAAATTTGTTGGAGATGCAGCATGCCTAATAGTAGGTCTCGCAGATGTGGAAGCATCTCCAAAATGGTCGAAAGTAGATGTGACAATAGCCTTAGAGCACATCGTCCTAGTAGCACAAGAATTAGGACTAGGAACCTGCTGGATAGGGGCATTTGAAGAAAATGAAGTTAAAAAATTGCTGAAGATACCTGACAAATTCAAAATAGTTGCAATAATTTCAATTGGTTACCCAGCGGAACAACCTCCACAAAAGCCAAGGAAGCCCCTCAAAGAAATATACTCAATTAACTACTATGGAAATCCACATAAACCAATTAACTAACAATGGGAGCGAGAAAACGCCGTGAGCAAATATGAAATTGAAAGAATGGCGAGAGAAGCAGCAGAAAGATATAATAAGTATAGAGCCCCAGAAGCAATGATCAAATTATTATCAGTTAAAGATAACGCCATTGAAGCATTAATATCGGGATCATTCTGCAGAAGCTGCGGCTTATACGACTGGATTGAAGATTACAAATACGAGTTAATGGACATGATTGGAACGCAGATTGAAATAGTTTACATAGAACAAGTCAATGAGGAATCATTTAAAGTTAAATTTAAAATAAAATAATTTTTATTTTTTAGATTTTCTTAACTAGCTTGTACCTTTCATATATCATTTCGACTTTATCCTCTTTAATCGTAAATTCAATAGTGTGTCTTCTCCAGTTGGATATGGTATAGAAGGTGGATTTCTCTTCTTTAACTTCAACTGGAATTAGTGGTATTGTTATTTCAGTAAATTTATCTCTAATCACTGCAATAAGGAAGTTACCCTTTCTTTTTACATCGATATTCATGGTGCCCTTGTACGTTTCGTACATTCCTTGAAGTTTACTCAGAATTCTATCTTTCTTGATTATTGGTAGTTCTTCTGGATTAACTCCTAGGAGGTAAGCTATGACGTACATCCCAATATTGGATAATGGATATCCGCTTGAATTAGCTAGAATTGCAACTCCAATTTTCTTCTCAGGCACGTATCCCACGTAGGCTGTGTGAACTAGTACTGAGCCTGAGTGATTTATGAGCTTGTAACCGTAGAAGTTTGGTATGATGCCCCACCCATAACCGTAGGATTCGCCGCCGAACAATTCGTATGGTAGGCGAATGTGCTCCGTCTCCATAACTTCAAGTAGATCTTTGCTTATGATTCTTTTTCCCTCGAATTCGCCTCTACCGATGTACATTTTAATGTAGTTTGATAAATCAATTACATTGCTAATAAGGCCTCCATCTGAGGTTATACCATATGGAAATCTGCTTGGAACGTGTTTTCCATTCTTATCGACGATGTAAGGCGTAGCAAAATCTCCATCAGCTTCAACTTCGACTTTAGAGAAATACGTTCTATTCATTTTCAGGGGCTTCAAGATTTTCTCCTTAACGTATTCTTCGTATTTAATTCCGCTTACTTTTGAGATTATGTAGCCTAAAAGCACGTAGCCTTCATTGAGGTAAAAGAACTTTTCACCCGGCTTGCAATGCACCCACTTATCGGCTTCTTTCATAAAAGTGATAATATCATCTGGCGTTGCAACTGGAAGCCAATGCCCGTCCAAGCCTAAAACTCCTCTAATGAATGCTTCTGCATAAGCTAGTGCTGGTATGCCTGAAGTGTGAGTTAAAAGATTGTGTATTTTTATTTCTTCGCCAAAAGGCCTAATCCTTAAGGGAACGTACTTTTCAATGGAGTCTTCAAGATTAACTTTACCTTCCTCTACGAGTTTCAATATAGCAAGTGCAGTGAATGATTTGGTTACCGAGCCTATTCCAAATAGAGTTCTTGGAGTTACTGAAACTCCAGAAGATAAATCTTTAAAGCCAAAACCCCTAACATAGGCGAGTTCATCCTCTTTGACAATGGCGATGCTAAGCCCAGGAATTCTGGTTTCGCTCATTTTTTCGAGGATAAATTTTTCGCAGATGCTAAAGTTTTCATGCTTCATGATTTCACCAAATATTATTTTGAATTATCTTAGTTATATATTAGTGTAGTTCCAAGCTACTTAAGCTAGATTCTTAATATTTTGCTCATTAAATTTAACTCCACTTTAATGCTATTTCAATGATGATTTAAATAGAATTTATAACACAATAAGAATTAATGGAAGAGAAAATCCTAAGCGACCCAACCTTAAGGCTCCCTTTAGCAGAAACTCAAGTGAAAGCACTGAAAATCAGTACATCTAAGCAATCAAAACCTCTACGAAGTATACAACACAAAATCATTGGAATTGATTTCAAAATAGAGGTAGAAAAATATGTTCCATCAAAAATCAAATGTAATGGGAGACTTTGCCTTGATACACTCAATAGTTAAAATAAGGCAAATAAAAAGCAATATGAGAAAAATACTAATAGATCAAAAATACAAAGATACCCGGATTAATGGAAGAACAGTAGCAAATTATAGAAGAATTAACAAGAAGAATTGATTTTTGTAGCAAGAAATTGCATATAAACTTACGGCATTTCAGCAATCTCAGCCCTTCAATTTTTCATGATAAATGCAAATTTTGATGGAAGTTTCACATCAGCACTTTGCGATAAAATAGTCAATGCAAACTTATATCCTTCCCATTAATTTTAAATTAGTGATGGTAATGGGCCGTAGGGCCTGAATCAAAGGACGAGTGCTGAGCTAACTGAACTGTGATGAAGGGGTTAACAGCTGATGACCCCCGGCCCAATTCTATTTGTGTGACTTACCGTATAAATTCTTTACTTCACCGTTTGTGCAAAAATCATGAGGGCTCTGCCACTCAATAGTGGCATCAAATTGCTGAAATTTTTGCTCTTAATTGATTTTTGAGCTGATTCGTATTCTAGCGATTATTTAAAGTAGCTGGAAGGATTAGCTCAAGGTTTGAGGTGTGTAATTAAGAAGAGAATGGTAAATTAACTTGCTAAATACGAAGAATATTATGTTATTTGGAGATGCAGGTTAGTCAATAACTCTACATTACTTAAATAGCCATATCTCCTTCATAGTTTGGCATGCTATCAAGTTAAACCTCCCATAATTCACCGTGGGCATTAGTTGAAAAATGAACGAAAAGAATATCTTGAAAAATTACTTAGCATGGGATTACACAGTATTTAAAAATTAAAGGAGATAACTGAATCATAAAAGTTGACAATATAACTACACCCTATACTTGTAATAGTCATGCTTGTAATTTGTAACGATGTCGACGATTACTGGTCCTTTCGTTAGCAGTGCTTCTTCAATTGTTGATCGGAGGTCCTTCGGGTCTTCAACTCTTAACCCTTTTGCTCCAAGTGCTTTTGCGCATTCCGCGAAGTTTATGTGCATTAGATCTACTGCGAAAAATCTGCCTCCATACCTATTTTGCTGGATTTTCCATAATATCCCATATTTTGAGTCATTCATTATTATAATTGGTAGGTCTAGCTTTTGTTCTACTGCTGTTGCTATTTCACTTAATGTCATGAGCATGCCTCCATCTCCTGATACTGCTACAACTTGCCTTTCAGGATATGCTTTCTTTGCTGCTATTGCTGCTGGGAGAGCGAATCCCATGCTTCCAAATCGTTCTGAAATTATGAATGTATTTGGAGAACGAGTTCTAAAGTATGTTTCCATCCAAACGAAGTTGCTTCCAATATCAGCCGTAAATATGGCGTCTTTTTCTGTGACTTTTTGAAGTAGATCGCATATAATTGCTGGGTGGATGGGCTTGTTTTCCAAATTCTCTTTAATTATTTCATTTAATTCTGCTTCAACCTTTTCCTTTATACTTGAAATTCTTTCGGGTAATTTATTCCATGAGCTTTTATATTTGAATTTTATTTTTTCGCCTATTTCCTTGATCGTCTTTCTCAAAGATGGAACGTTGATTTCCATGATGTTGTCGGATTTAAATACTCCAACTTGACCATCTTCCTGATAAATGTGTATTATCATTTTATCTTTTGTCTCGGTAAAATCTGGCATTGCTCTTACTCCTGCTTCTAATCCAAGCGTAAGGATCATATCTGCTTCATTTAATAGCTCTTTAACTAGTGGGTGAGTGGTTCTTCTAAATGCTGAGCTAAAGCAGTATCCTACATTTAGTGGGTGATTGAATGGTATGGCGCTTCTTCCCCACCTCGAGTTGAATATAGGTGCATTTATGTTTTCAGCTAATTTTGTAGCTTCAATCCAGCTGAATGTCCTTAAAACTCCCTTACCTACTATGATGACTGGCTTACTTGACGATGCTATTGCTTTAATTATTTCATCGAAATCTACTCTTTCGTTCTTGTCCTCTGCTATTTTTGCCTCGTCTGCTTTGTAGTTGACTTCAATTTGAAGTATGTCTACTGGTATGGATAAATGAACAGGTCCGCTTCTACCTGTCGTAGCTATTTTGAATGCTTTGTGTATTGCTTTTGGAATTTCTTCTGGTTTTTCTATTGTTCTGCTCCACTTTGTTATTGGTGCAAATATTTTTTGAAGGTAATGCCAGTCATCTACTCCATGGAATGGTTGAATTCTATCTTGCGTTGAGCAGTGTCCCGTTATGTGTAGCATTGGTGATGCGGCTGCATATGCTCCTGCAACTCCAGTTACCGTATTTGTGGCTCCTGGACCTGCTGTAACTAGGCATGTTCCTGGCTTGCCTGTTAGTCTTCCATAAGCATCAGCCATGACAGCCGCTGCATTTTCATGTTTAACAAGTATATGCTCTATGCTTGAAGTTCTCAGCACATCGTAAATGTCCAGTATATTGTAACCTGGAAGTCCAAATATCAACGTGACATTATTTTCTTCAAGTGCCTTAACGAGTGCCTCCGCACTTTTCACTAACAATCACCAATATTAGTATGCTTATTTTATGCTTATAATTTTATTATGAGCTATAATGTTAGAGCTCATGTGGTGCTTTAAAATTAGGTATCATTATTTAAGCGTAAAATTGATTTACACTTCATTTGCACATTAATTCGAAATGTCTATATTTAGATTTTAACAAGATTGGGGAAAAGTGATTTGCTTAAGGAGAGTTGTGTCCATATCGCTGCTCACAACTTTTCTAGCTTCAACAATTAGCGGCTTACTTATGCTTTTAATTCCAAGGAGAGTTAAAGGAGCATATTTTTTCTTGGATTCTAGGTTTTTTTGGAGTGATTTGAATACATACGCTTCGATTTTTATGATAGTCTTAGGAATTATTTGCATATACTTGAATTGGAGAGCTTTACTTAGCTATTTTAAGTTTCGCTAGCTATTTCAATTTTAATAATAAACATTAGTTGAGGTTTTATGAGTGGTGGTGATGGATATTAGGTTTAGCTCAGTTATACTAGCTGGCGGAGAATCTAAGAGACTTGGACGATATAAGCCAACTGTTAAGCTACTTGATAAACCCCTTTTACTTTACGTCATCGATGCTCTGCTACCTATATCTCGTGAAGTTATTATCGTACTTAAAAATTCGATGCAGAGGGTGTTTCTGGCCGATTTCATCGAAAAATTAAATTCACCGAAAATAAGGTTCACCTACGATGTAAGTGGTATAAATGGTATTCTGGCTGGAGTTAAAGCTGGGTTGCAGGCTTCGAAGGAGTCGGCGGTCTTTCTAACTGGCTGTGATTTACCTTTAATGAATTCGAAGGTGGTCGAGTTGATAATGTCTAATCTCATTAAGCTTAATGTAAATGCAGTGGTTCCCATGTGGAATAATGGGTTTATAGAGCCTTTATATGCTGGGTATATGGTTTCCTCAACTTTAAGGGCGGTTGATGAAGCAATTAATTTTGGTGAGAAGTCGTTTAGAGATTTGCTTAAAAGACTTAATGTTAATTATCTTTCCGCTGAGCAACTAGTTGATGTTGCTGGCTGTCAGACTTTCTTAAACATTAATTCTCAAGAGGATCTTCATCTTGCTGAAAGGCTTTTGCTAACCTCTTCTTCGATGAGTTGTGACGATGCTGATTACATCTCGATCTCTTAAAATGTAATCTTTTGGAAGTCTAATGCCTGTTTTTGCGTCAATAGCGTATATTACGCCTTTTGCTAATTCGCTGTGAATCTCCCTTGCTAAGTCTAGGACAGTCGAGTTAGGAGGCATTAAAAATGCATCTGGAAGCACGTTTCCATGCTTATCTGATAGCTTAACTGGGTCTTCAACTGGATATACTACGTTCATTTTTAGGAGTTTGAAGACAGCAATGTTTAATGCTTGCTGAACGCCTGTCCTAAATATTTTTCCCATAACCCTGTTTTGCACATAATTTAATGCCCACCTTTGCTTTGGAGTTAAATTAGCATCATTGACAACCCTGAAAACTTCAGTTCCAGGCACGTACTCTATTAGTCCTGATCGCTCTGCTCGCCTTAAGGCTAGCTCAGCCTCAGCACTGCATGGAACTACCAACGATCTTCCAAATTCTTCGACAAGTTTTTCGTAGTTTTCTTCAGCTGGTCCCAAGTCCATTTTATTTGCCACAATGAGAGTTGGTTTAGCTCTTATTCTAAGTTCGTAAGCTAATTTTTCATAATCTGCCTCACTCCACCTTTCAATGGGCTTATCCTCAACTTCAGCTGCTGCAAGGGAATCAATAATGTGCTGCTTTGTTACTTTCATTCCTGAAAGTACCTTGTGAAGTGCATCTACTATGGCATGCCTTCCGCCTTTAATTAATCTTTCAACGCGATTTTTATTCATTTTTAATACTCGCTTAAACCATTGGATTAGTTCATACTCTACTTCATAGAAGTCAGCTATGGGATTTCCGAGTCCTGGCTCGCAGATTTTTCCTTCAGCGTCTATGCTTCCAGACGCATCTACTACATGTAATAATGCATCAGCTTGCATGGCTACACTTAAAAATTGATTGCCTAATCCCCTGCCAAGGTATGCCCCCTTAATAAGTCCCGGGAGATCTATTAGTTCGATTGGGATGAATCTCCATCCATTGATGCAAGTGGAATTTTTTGGGTTATCTTTAACTTTGAATTCTCTGCATACGCATAGTGTTTGAACATATGCCAATCCTATGTTTGGCTTCTTAGTTGTAAAAGGATACGTAGATATTTCAGCTTTCAAGAGGGTTGCTGCATTGAAAAATGTAGTTTTTCCAGTGTTAGTTTTTCCTATCAGTCCAATTCGAATCAATTTTTGTCCTCCTAGTAACTCGTATTGCAGTCCGTGTCATATTAGGTTCTCGGTAATTAAGCGAGGATAAAGTTGCTTTTATATAAATGTTTTTCTAAGTGAATTAATGTTCATAATAGTTCAGATTTAAGAATTAATTTAAGTGTTGTTATTATTTTACTATCATATTAATTACGAATTTTAAAGTTAATAATTTTAAGTTTTTAATAGTGGCTTCATTGCTGCTTATCGCATAATAGGTAAAGTGCTATTTTCTTAACTTTTCCGCGCGCCTTATCTTGTTTTGACCTGTAGTTAGTTTTGGACGTGAAGCTGCGTTATTTAGGTAAATGGCATTTGATGGATCTTTAGTAGTTCACAATTTATCCGCTATTTTTTCAAGCTCTTTTCTGAGCCTAATGCTCAATTGCGCTTCGGCAACTATTTTTCTTGTATCTTCTATGAGTCTTCTCATCACGTCTATTTTTGATCTCAGTTCTGGAACTAGCGATCTTGGATATTCTAGTGGTTGTAAAATTTCATGCAGCCTCTCCATTAGCTCAACCATGCGCTCTGATTCTTCAATATCTTCCGCTTTAAGGAGATCTATCGCTTTTCTTCTTAGCTCTCCTATTAGATCAGCTAGCCCCAATACGTATGCTTGTTCCAATACCTTCAATTCACTGTTTAGTGGAATTCTCTTCCTCGTCACTATTTCGTAAAGGCTTTTTGCTTCAACATATTCTTGCATTGCAACAATAACGCTTCCGCTTATTAACTCTGGGCGTTCTTTGATGTTTTTCATGATTTGCTTTATCTTTTCGTCTGCCAGTTTTAGCTTAGACTCTGCAATGTTTAGCGCTCTTCTATGAATTGCAGAAATAGCTTCACCGCACATGCGCACAGCTTCTCTGCATGTTATTTTTAGGCTTTCTTTTAGCTGTAGATTGTCATTAAGAGTTAAGGCTATTTTGCCAATTTCCTCAGCTACTTCCTCCAAATTAATCAATGAAATCACCGTAAACTTGAGCTACATCAGCCTATATACAAGTTACTCTAATCCCATGCTTCTCATTTCTTCTTCCTGCTTCTCCCTTACTACCTCTTCAAATTCGGAAAGTTTTCTCCAATCCATGAATTTAGCCATTGTAGCAAGAATCTTAAGCGATTTGGCGCCATCTACTGGAATTTGAAATGTTATTGCTCTATATTTTTCAACGTCGACATCCTCATCTCTAGCTATTTTTAAGTAGAGGTTTTTGAAGTCGCTTGGAGGCATTAAACTTAAAAGAATGTACTCGACATCGCCTATTGCTTCAGTGAAATCTCTTAATTCAGTTGAAGTTGGGAATATTAGTGCATTTATGTTTTCCTTAATTTTCCCTTGCTTGAGTCTGATAATTAGTTTTGCCAATGGCGGTTCAACCTCAACTTTTGCAAGTGCTTCAACTGGCTTTTTAACTCTAAACCTATGGCGTGTAGGCAAAATGATATATGGATGTCCTTCATCTGTTACGCCAAAAATATAAATTGTTCTCATTTTTTCGATTATGCTTCGAAGATCTTCGTCCACGAAATCACTTCTCCAGTTCTCAATTGTTTAGCCCAAATATATCTTTATTGCATTTTCGCATGCAATTACGATGAGATTTATATCGTGTACATAATATTTAAAGCTGGAGTCGAATGTGCTTCAACACTAATATGTGACTTATTTTACTCATTGCAATTAATTAACTTTAGAGGAGAAATTTGAAGCATTAAGTATTGGTGTTATGGAAATGTTATTCAATTTGATTGGGAATTTTACTAGCGATGTGATTATGTTGGTTTGATTAATTGGAATTATTTTAACTATTGTTATAATGGCTGAATTGAAATAAAAAGTTAATATATTACGACTACCGCATCAGAAGGGCATATTGAATGAATAATGGAAGTAACGTTATTGAAACTATGCTGACGAGCTTAATTAATATGTGCAGGCTTGGCCCAGCACTATCCTTTAACGGATCTCCAACCGTATCCCCAATTACTGCTGCTGCATGTTCTGGCGTTCCCTTACCCCCTAGAAATCCTGACTCTATTAGTTTTTTGGCGTTGTCCCATGCTCCTCCAGCATTGAACATGAATGTTGCTAGAAGTGCTCCTACAATTGACGCTGCAACCATGAATGCTGCTAGTATCCATGGCCCGCCAAGGAAACCTACGATTGCTGGAGTTACTAATCCAACCAGTGTTGGCAGAATCATCTTTTCCAATGCATGCTTTGTGCTTATGTCTACGCATTGCGCGTAGTTAGGCTTCGCTTCGCCTTCAAGAATGCCGGGTATTTCTCTAAATTGCCTCCTAACTTCTTCAACCATTTCGTGGGCAGCTTTGCTTACAGCTCTGATTATCATGGCTGAGAATATGAATGGAATGGTTGCACCTGTTAGGAAACCTGCGATTGAGAGTGGGTTTACCACGTTTACTACGATGTCATTAATTGAATTAAGTTCGATGCCAGCATACCTTGCTGCTTCACTTACGTAGGCAAATAGTATTACAACTGTCGTTAGAATTCCAGCGGCCATAGCGAAGCCCTTCGTTATGGCTTTAGTTATGTTGCCCACGGCGTCGAGCTTGTCCATGGCTTCTTCAACTTCCCTTTCTAAGTGGGACATTTCGGCTATTCCTGCTGCATTATCTACTATTGGTCCGTAAGTGTCCGATGCCATTATTATTCCTTTCATTTCGGTTAGACCCATGGCTGCTGCTGCAACTCCAAATATTCCTAATATGTCTCCGCCGAAAATGAGGTATGCAGCTGCTATTGAAAGTGCGACTATTGTCATTGACGGAACTGCGCTTTCAAGACCATAAGCCAATCCTATCATGATGTTTACTGCGGGGCTTGATTTGGATGCTAATGCGATGTCTTTTACTGGCTGCCAACTTTCACTAGTATAGTATTGCGTGACTATAGCTACTACTAGTGCAGTTACCAGTCCAAGCGTTAAGCAGTAGAATAGTCTTATGTCTCTCATGAAGTAAACTGAGACGCAGTAGAATACTATTAATGATAGTACGCCTGCAGTTAAGTAGGCAAAGTTTATGCGGTTTATTGGCTTCATCCCGCCCGTAAATCGTATGGCTGCTATACCTGCTATTGTCGCTAAATTTCCTGTTGACCTTATTAGGAGTGGAAATACAACTGCTTTCCAGCCGTAGACGGGTAGGAATGTCAGTCCTAAAATCATCATGCACACTAGGTTGTCCGAGCCTGATTCGAATAGATCTGCTCCTCTTCCGGCGCAGTCACCGACGTTATCCCCAACTAAGTCAGCTATGACTGCTGGGTTTCTTGGATCGTCTTCCGGTATTCCTATTTCAACTTTACCGACAAGATCTGCTCCAACGTCTGCTGCTTTAGTGAATATTCCTCCGCCTACTTGGGCGAAGAGTGCAGTTAAGCTTGCTCCAAAGCCGAATCCTACTAGTTCGCTTACGACTTCTGGATTGTGGGGGCCGCCTCCGAATATTACGTAAAGCATTGTTACGCCTATTAGGTTTAATGACACGATTAATAGGCCAGTTATCCCTCCGCCTCCGAATGCTAAAGTTAAAGCTCTGCGCACTGATGATCTTGCAGCGTTGGTAACTCTGACATTTGTTTTAACTGCAGCTTTCATTCCTATGTACGTGGCTATCCCTGAGAACAGTGAGCCTAACATGAAGCCGACAGCTATTTCATGTCTCGGCCATAATGCCACTAATAGGGTTACTGCTATTGGTACGGAGAAGTATGCTATTGTTTTGAATTCTCGCTTGAGAAAGGCGTTTGCGCCTTCTTCAATATATCCTGCAATTTCTCTCATTTTTGGAGTTCCTGTATCTTCTTTTGTAATTGAGTAGTATATTATTGCAACTACTAGCAGTGATAATGCTCCTACACCTAGAGGTATTAGTAGTAGCACGTCCATAATTGTGCCTCCAATCGTCTTTACCCAGATTAAATCAACCTTATGTTATAAGGTTTTAGCTCGATCTAGCGAATTTTAAGGTTATTCCGTTTTGGTAAGTTTTTTAACATAATTGCATCTGAAGATACTTGGGGATTATACATGGGCGAAATACCCATTACCTACGCCAAGGACACTGTCGTTAGCTTTAGTGAGGAGGAGAAGCTGTTCAGAGAGGTTGTGAGAGAATTTTGCCAAAGGTATGTAGCTCCTAAGTGGGTTGAAATCGATGAAAAAGCTAGTAAAGATCCTATGGATATTCCTATTGACTTAATAAAAAAGATGGGGGAGCAAGGTCTCTTCGCAATTCCCTGCGACCCAAAATATGGCGGTCAAGGTGGAACATATACAATGGCTGTAATTGCAGTTGAAGAGATAGCATATGCTGATCCATCAGTTGCAATAGCTGTTTATGCTCTTCTAAATAACGGTTGGCCATTTGCCCTTCAACAATTTGGTAGAGAAGATGTTTGCGAGGAGATAATTCCAGAAGTGGCGAAGGGAAATGCGTTTTTCGGTATAGCAACAACTGAGCCTCAAGGAGGATCTGACATTGCTGGAATGAAAATGACTGCCGTAAAGAAGAATGGCGTATACGTATTTGATGGTGAAAAAGCATACATAAGTGGTGTTGGAGAAGTTATGAAATTACCTTGGGGTGGAGGGTGGTTCCTAGTAGCTAGAACCGGAGGACCTGGGCACAGAGGGCTATCGGCCTTCGCATTTATACCTAGAAAGAATGGGAAGGAGAGGCCTGGCTTTCACCCAACCATATACCCTGACATAGGAAGGCACGGACTTACAACAGGTGGCTTTATATGCGAAAACTTTGAGTTAGAAGAAAAATACCTACTTGGAGAGGAAAATAGAGGTTTCTATCACGTCATGGAAGGCTTCAATCTAGCTAGAATCGTTGTTGCAGCTGCATGCATAGGAGCAACCCGGTGGCTTCTAGAGCAAGCTGCCCAGTGGTTTAGGCAAAGAAGGCTTTTTGGAGGTAGATACATATCATCATTTCAGGGCATTAACTTCAAATTTGCCGAGCTCTACGCTCGTTATGAAGCTGCTAAGTACTTTGTCTACAGAGCTGCGAGGCTTGCTGATAAAATATACGTTGAAAGAGATCCAACTTTAAATCCTAAGGATCTAAACGTGCCAGTGGCAATGGCAAAAATGTGGGCTCCTGAAACTGCAGTTGATGTTGCTGAAGAAGTTATGAAGTGGCATGGAGCTTTCGCATATACCAAGGAGTGCCCAGTATATCGTGCTTGGCTTGGACTATTTTCATACGTCATTGGAGCCGAAGGAGCGCAAAACATTATGAGGTACATAATCGCCAGGGACACGATTGGCAGCGAATACGTTAGGCCATCATGACCTTAAATTTTTATTTTACTGCATTATTTCTTATAAATCTGAACATTCGAATTTCGTAAATTTTTTAAATTCTTGAAGTATTAGATATTATTCTAAGTGTCGTATAGGAATAAAAGTCTATAAAGGGAGGATTCAAGTTGCACGCTGCAGCGATCTTGATTGATGAAATTATAAGGGAGGGAAGAGGCTCAAGCCTAGTAATACTAATAATGGCGGCAGTATTCTTCTACATTGCATACTACTTGACAAAGATAGGAAGGCCTCCTAGGCTAAGAAGGTTGGTTGCAATTGTTGCAATAGCTGAAGCTGTTGGAAGAGCTGCCGAGATGGGGAAGCCCGTTCATTACACTCCCGGATACGCTTATGAGAGTATAGCCACCCATTAAGGATCGCAAACATTAGCTTCAATAAGCATTTTAGGCTATATTGGCCAGCTTTGCGCTCGATATGATGTGTCAATAATAATTAACAATTCCACTGATGGAGGAGACTCTTAGACTAGCTTACTTAAGGGAAGGTAAGCCTGAAAAATTTGACCCTAAGTGCATTAACTATCAGCCGGGGCAATCTCCAATGGTAACTGCAATTCTAGGGACATTTCAGAGGGAAAGGCCTGCAGCAAACTTCATGATTGGAGGATTGTACTACGAATCGGTGGTTATAGGAGAAGCAGCTAACTTCATTGGAGCAATGCAGGTGGGCGGCACTGCAAATACCCACCAAATGCCATTTATCGTTGCGACATGCGACTACGTGCTGCTAGGCGAAGAGCTTTACGCTGCTGCAGCCTACATATCTAAAGAACCAATACAAATAGCGAGCATTGCAGGAGAAAATTGGATAAAGTTCCTACTTCTAGCCCTAGTTGTCTTGGGAATAATCTTGGAGTCAGCAGGATACCCCCTAATAAGCGATTTCCTGAGGTGGTGAGATTATGGCAACTGTGTTTAGAAGGGCTGAGATACTAATTTTAATTTCAGGAATGTTGACGGGATTAATTCTATTCGACTACTTCTTTCCAGTCCCAGGGCTGTCAGATGCAGTTGGCGTAGTCAATACATGGGCGGCGGGAGTATCAGCATTTGCACTTGCTTTAGGCTTCCTATCTGCAGCGAGAATTCACCTATACTACATTCAAAGGAGAATTCCTGGTAGGTGGCCATTCAGCCTGTGGCTATTCATATTGACTGCAGTTCTAACCGTTTCAGGGCTCATTAGCGAAGGATCGCTGCCATATGCTTGGTGCTTTAAATGGGTTTTCACGCCTCTTGGTGCAACTCTATACGCCATAACGGGATTCTACATATTCTCAGCAGCTTATAGGGCATTTAGAGCTAGAAGCTTAGAGGCTGGAATTCTATTAGTAGCTGGAATTATAGTGATGCTCGGCAATACGACTATTGGTGAATTAATTTGGAATCAAATACCAATTATCAACGAGTGGCTTCAATTAACTGGCCAAACTCCTGCAATGAGAGCTCTTCTATTCACGGCATCACTAGGATTAGTCATCTTCGGATTTAGAGTGCTAATTGGAGCAGAAAGGGGCTATTTAGGCGTATCTGGCGAGGGGGGAAGCTAGATGGCCGAAAAAAGCATTTGGATCAAGCTGGGCGAATTGGATAGAAGAATTCTATACTGGGCTTTAGTAATTGTTCTAGCAGTACTCTTCATTCATCCATTGCTTCTGCCAGTTTCAATCTCTGAAACTACCATTTCACTTTACAACTTCATTGAATAATTAGGTCCAGATGACGTTGTAATAATAGGAATTCAAGCTGGAGTAAGCGCGTGGCCCGAAGTGCTTCCGGGACTAGTAGTAGTTTCAAAACACCTCATTCAAAGGGGTGCCAAGATAATATATTGGGGATTCTCTATCGACGTTGACATGACAATGAACGCAATAAAAGCTAGAGTACCGCAACTTAAAGGTCCAAACGAGGCGGCTGGACCTGGGGACTACAAGTATGGTGAAGACTGGGTATACTGCGGGCTTCTGCCTCCAGGAGAAGCCACAGTAGCTCAGTTAGCCGACAACATTCATTCCATAATAAAGTATGACAAGTATAGTATACCCGTTGAGGAATTGCCATTACTACAACGAGTTAAAAGCGCAAAGGATGTTTCATTAGTAATAACCTCAGACACTGGCGATTATGGTGATTATTACATCAGGCATTGGAATGCAAGATACAATACTCCAATAGCTGAAGTTGGAATAGCAATGATTTACTCGAGCTACATGACGTACTATCAAACAGGTCAAGTGATAGGCCTGCTTAAAGGTTGCAGAGGTGGAGCAGAATACGAGAGGCTGACAGGTGCAATAGGAGAGGGAACACGGAGAATGGATGCGCTTAATGCATCTCACTTACTAACGATCTTCGCAGTTATAATTGCCAATCTAAGCTATTTCGCTACAAAGAAATCTAGGAGTGGAGGTGGATCGTAAATGCCCTACCCAACTGAGCCTTTAGAATTACTCGGCGCGTGGACAGGAGCTTTATTGACCGTAATGGTCTACAGCTACGTGCTTTATAGAGAAAATGTAGCTTTCAGATTTGCCGAGCACACGTACATCGCAACTTCATTTGCAGTTGCAATAGTGCAAGCTGTTAGGCTTATCAAGAATAACATAATCATCCCATTAAGCAAAGGTGAAGCAATATACATCGTTCCAGTAATTTTAGGCTTCATGCTATACACGCTGCCCTTCAGGCGCTACAGGTGGATAAGCCGCTATCTAGCAGCCTTCCTAGTTGGCGTAGGTTTAGGATTATCAATAAGAGGAACATTAACTGCGCAAATCGTTATGCAAATTCTTGGCTCAATATCAGCGCCAGGTGCAGGTGCAACACCTCTAGATTGGTTCAACTTCCTTTGGATAGCTCTAGGCTTCGTACTCATAACCATGTACTTCACCTTCACAGTAGAGCATGCCGGTCTGTACTACTATCCTACGAAGCTTGGGAGATACTTGCTAATGCTGGGCTTAGGCGTATACTTCGGCAATACAGTTCAATTCAGAATGGCAATGCTATCAGGCAGAATTCAGTACTTACTGCAAGTATTCAAAATAATTCCATGGCCGTAAACAACCTAAATTTTCTACATCAATTTTTACTTACTAGAAATACTTATAATTTAAAATAAATTCAATTCCATAATTAGTCACTTATGTGCATTTAAAAGTAAATTTAAAGTGCTTCTCAGAAAATTTAAATCGCTTAACATTAAATTAGAAGTGTATTACTTGGAGGCTTAAGATTTGGCGGAGGCAGTTACTGTCCTTACAAAAATTGCTCAGCTAGAATTATTGAGAAGATTACTGAAAGTTCCAGGTGATCAAAATCCCCTCAGTTGCATGCAATGTGGAAAGTGCACTAGTGGATGCACAATAATGGTTTTACTTGAAAATTATCCTCATAGAGTTGTTGATAGAGTTAGGCTAGGCTTAATTGAAGACTTATTAAAATCAGATGTAATTTGGGCTTGTACTCAGTGTTTAAAGTGCAAGGAAGCTTGTCCCCAGAAGGTTTCACCAATGGAAGTTTTCCTAGCTCTCAGAAATCTAGCTATATCTGGAGGTGCAAGTCTCCCTGAATCCTACATGAAAATGCTGGCGACAGCCATTGAAACAGGTTTCATTCAAGAGCCCCTTGAAGTTGTTGGGAGAGATGGAAAATCCTATAAGAGAGAGGACCTAGGCCTCCCACCGATAAGCGGCCCGAAAAAACTGGATGTTTTCCAGTTAACAATTATGAAGGCGTTTGAGAAAAGTCCATGAGGTGGCGCATGTGAAGTATGTTATCTATCCAGGATGTCTTACATTGACCGAGCAGTACGCTTATGAGCTATCCACTAGAAGAGTTTTTGAAGCTCTTGGAATAGAGCTACTAACTCCAGAAAACATCTCCTGCTGCGGTGCTCCTCTCAGGAGTGTAAACGCGTATGGCTGGATCTATCTTGCAGCTAGGAATATGGCAGTCTTAGAGGATGAGGAAGCTCCAGCCATGATATTGTGCAACTGGTGCCATCTTTCATTTACTCATGCAAGAAAGCTTCTAAGTGAAAAGGAAGAACTTAGATTGTGGGTTAATGAGTTGTTAAAAGAGGAGGACTTGGAGTATAGGGGTGATTTAGAATTTAAGCATCTCGTAGAAGTGCTTCACGATGACATAGGCATTAAAGTAATTGCTGAATCAGTCAAAGTTAAACTTGAAAGCCTAACTTTATCACCGCATTCAGGTTGTCAATTAATAAGGCCAACTGAATTGGGGAGGCCCGACAACTCAGTTAATCCAGTAAAGCTATCAAATCTCATAGAAGCACTTGGAGCTAAAGCCGTAAGGCACGTTGGAGAGCTAGAGTGCTGTGGGTGGGCTATATATAAGACTAGAGTGGATGCTGGACTAACCCTAGCTGGCAATAGAATTAAAGCAGCTTCAGACGCCAAGGTTGATGGAATGATTGTTGTATGCCCGCATGGAGCTGAAATGCTTGATGGAATGCAGAGTGAAGCTGGGAAGGCTATTGGATCAAAGTTGGAATTACCAGTACTCTACTACACGCAGTTATTGGGATTAGCGCTAGGCATAGAGCCGAAAGAACTTGGATTGCAACTAAATCGATCTCCTGTTGAAAGAATTTTGGAAAGAATATCCATTAACTCTAGTTGATTTAACTTATAAGTGATTTACAATTTCTCTTCATAATATTTTGGCTTAGCGTCATTTATTCTTAATTGTCGGAACAAGAAGAGCCGCATCATCAATTATAAGTATCTTTGCATCCCTTCCTTTCTCCTTCAAGGCTTCGCTCACTGCTTTTTGCAAGTTACTGCATGGCTTAATGAATATTTTTCTTAATAAATCTTGATTCATCGATGTGTAAGCCCAGAGTTCAGCCCAAGAAAGTAGATTTGCTAATCTAGCAGCTTTATGATAACCTAAACGGTAATTATCCTTCACTTTCTCAAAGACTTCCTGAGGCGAATTAGAGCTTGAAAGCAGATCGTAAAAGTTTCTTGGTCCAATACCTTCCCTACACTCTGCAACTAGAATTAATATTCCGCCTTTCTTGAGAGCCATTTTTGCGTGCTCAACCGCCTTATGCGCTTGATATAAGCTAATGTCGAGTGGAGGTCTAGCAACTGCAATTACTATGTCAGCTTTCTCCTCTAATTCAATGCAGTGTACTTTAATTGAAGCTTTTACTGACAGCTCAAATGCGTCTTTTACGTGTCCAGAGCATGAGAAGCAAATTCTTCTCTCTGCATCTAAAACTGTCATAATAGTGAATATATCGTTGAATCTAGATAACAGCTCTAGAGCATCCATCATATCTTCATGAACTGGATTTCCATCTAAAGATAATAGTTGAGCTTTCTCATCCAAGGCGTACATGTGATTATGCTCGATTGTCTCATACCCAGCTACGCCGGGGATAAGGAACTTTCTTCCGCCTGTAAACCCTGCAAAGTAGTGAGGCTCCACAGAACCAGTAACAATTATCCCATCGGATTGCAGAATCAAGTTATTAACGTATACATCGGTGTCGTAGCTTGTGGTTCCAATAAAAGTTAAATTGCTTTTTTCTCGGCAATTATGAATCTTAATGTGTTTTCTCAAAGAATTATAAAACTCGCCTAAAATATTATTTAGCTCCAGCTCGGTGGGAGGTCTATGTGCTCCACTTGCAACGAGAATCGTAATTTCTCGGCTTTTCAAGTATGGGTAAATTGACTTTAATATCTTGGCTGTTGGCGTAGGCCTCTCATGATCGTTTATAATCATTGTAACTTTCTCCCTTTCCTCAAGAAATGATGACAAATGCTCAAAGTTCACTGGATTTTTAACTGCAGCTTTAAGTAGTTTGCTTTCACTTTCAACTTTCAAATATTTTGGCTTTAGTAATTCAATCATGTTTTCTCTGGGTATCTCAATGTTTATAGTGGAAGAACTGTAAGGAATTCTAATCTTCATTTTAATCACTTTTTGTTAATTAATCACTTTTTGTTAATAGTGCTTTAACTGCTGCTACTATGGATTCATCAGAAAATTGTTTTTGCTTGATTGCTCCGGAGGGGCATGCTGCTGCGCAAACTCCGCATCCTCTACATAATGCAATGTCAAGTTTAGCTACTCCTTCATCAACGTCTATTTCAATAGCTTTGAAGGGACATGCTGCTGCGCATATTCCGCAACCACTGCACTTTGATTCGTCAATTTCAACCGTAAATGGTTCAATTTCAACTTCGCCTGGAGCTAGTAGAGCTATTGCTGCTGCAGCTGCGCCTGCTGCTTGAGCTACGCTATCTGGGATATCCTTTAATCCTTGAGCGCACCCGCAAATGAAAACTCCAGTTACCGCTGTTTCAACTGGTTTAAGCTTTGGGTGGAGTTCAAGAAGGAAGCCATCTGAACTTCTAGGTAGTTTGAGAAGTGAAATTATTTTTTCAGAATTTGCATTTGGTACTAATCCGGTTTCTAAAACAACTAGGTCAACTGCGAATCTATATAGCTCATTCGCGTTGATGTCAAAAACGTCAAAAGTTACTTTTCCATTTTCCTCTTTTATCTCCATAGGTTTGCCTTTGACTAGGTAGACGTTCTCCATTGACCTAATTCGCCGATAGAATTCTTCAAATCCTTTTCCAGCAGCTCTAATGTCCGTGTAGAATACGTATACCTTGGAGTTTGGGAGCGATGAAGCTATGTAGTACGCATGCTTCAGTCCAGCCATGCAGCCGACTTTACAGCAATAATTCAAATGTCTTTCGTCTCTAGAGCCAGCGCAGAGTATTATTGCAACTGACTTTGGAGGTTTTCCTGTTGAAGGGCGTATTATTTTTCCTCTTGTTGGGCCTTCAGCTGATGAAAGCCTTTCTAACTCCATTCCAGTTATTACGTCTCTAATTTTGCCATAACCATATTCCTCAAGTCGCTTAGGATCGTAGATTTCATATCCAGTTGCAATTATTATTGCTCCAACATTCAGCTCAATTATCTCCTCCTCCATTTCATGGTCAATAGCTCCTGCAGGGCAGGCTTTGACACATAGCTGACAGGTTTTCCTAGTTAGATACAGGCAGTGCTTGGGGTCAATGACATACGTGTTTGGAACCGACTGGGAAAATGGTCTGTATATTGCCTTCCTTGTAGACATGCCGTAATTAAACTCGTCTGGAACTTTTACTGGGCATACTTTAGCGCACTCACCGCATCCAATGCACTTATCTTCCTTAACGTATCTAGGCTTTCGTAGGACTTTGACTTTGAAGTCTCCAGCTCTGCCTTCAACTTCAATTACCTCTGAGTACGTCATTAGCTTTATGTTTGGGTGTCTTGCAACTTCATTCATTAGTGGAGTTAAAATGCATAAGGAGCAATCTAAAGTTGGAAATGTCTTATCTAATTTAGCCATTTGACCTCCAATTGTGGGCTCCTTCTCCACCAAATAGACTTTAAATCCAGCCTTTGCAAGGTCGAGGGATGCTCTTATTCCAGCAATTCCTCCGCCAACAACTAGAACTTCTTTTCTAGCAGGTAAGCGCAAGCGCTCTATAGCCTCATAAAATGAAACTCTAGCAACTGCTGCTCTAATAAGCTCGATAGCCTTTGCGGTAGCCTCTTCCGGATTATCATAGTGAACCCAAGAACACTGCTCCCTAATATTTGCGATTTCAAGCAAATATGGATTTAGACCTGCATCTTCAAGTGCATGTCTAAAAGTTTCCTCATGCATTCTCGGAGAGCATGCCGCTACAACGACTCTATCGATCATTCCGCTTTTAACATCGTTGATGATTAAGCTTTGACCCGATTTGGAGCACATGAATGGATAATGCCTAACTACATTCACGTTAAGCATTTTCGAAACTTCGCTTGCTACCTTTTCTACATCTATAACTCCAGCAATATTCTTTCCGCAATGGCAGATATACACGCCTATCTTCAAGCGAGCTCCCTCAGCACTCAATAAATTTCGTGGATTATCTATTAAGCTCTGCGGTCTTACATAATTCTACAAATTGCATTTTTAATTCTCACTGGTGAGGTTTCTTGGGGATGGCGAGCAATTTTATATTGAACATGTAAATTTTAAATAAACGTGAAAAGAATATTTAAATGACCTCTGTATAAAGTTTCGATTGGTGATTTCATGGCAGCAGTTAAGTATGGAAATCTCATAGCCGTGGCAGTGATATCATTAATTGTAGGCGCCGCTATTTCCTACGCTTTAATTCCGCCAAGAATTGTAGAGAAGCCCGTTACTGTTCCAGTGGAGAGAGGACTTAAGGCTGCTTGGATTTACGTTGGACCAGTTGGTGACTTTGGCTGGACCCATGCACACGATGTTGGTAGGCGCTATGTTGAAAACAAGTTCAGTTGGCTAAATACGACTAAGATTGAGGAGGTTGAGGCAGGGGAAGTTGAAGCAGTTGTTGAAATGCTCGTGCAGCAAGGTTATAATGTTATATTTACAACTAGCTTCGAATTCATGAACCCAACGATAAAGGCTGCTAAAAAGTATCCTGATGTCATATTCTTCCATTGCGCAGGCTGTATGAGGGCGCCTAACGTTGGAACTTACTTCGCTGAATTTTACCAGTTATACTACCTAAATGGATTGATGGCTGGAGCTCTAACTAAGACAAATAAGGTGGGTTACGTAGCTGCACACCCAATTCCTGAAGTTATAAGGCACATCAATGCTTTTGCTCTCGGTGTAAAGGAAGTAAATCCGGATGCAAAGGTCCACGTAGTTTGGATAAATGCGTGGTATGATCCGCAGTTAGCTAGGGAGGCTGCCGAAGCACTTATAGCCGAAGGGTGTGACGTGCTTGCTTTCACTGAAGATTCTCCGACTGTTGTTGAGGTTGCTCAAGAACACTACGATTTAGGCGAGCCAGTATACGTGTTCGCCCACTATAGTCCAATGCTATCCTTCGGTAAAGATGTTTGTGTTAGCGGTCAGCTAGTGCATTGGGAGGTAATATATGAAGACATCATTGCTAAGGTCTATGCTGGAGCATACAACACAACCAACCTTGAAAACGTGGATTACTGGTGGATGTTAAGGGAAGGCGCAGTTGAACTTGGAGCCGACTTTGGAGTGCCAATAAATCCAAAGTTCATTCCAGTGCTTCAGGAAAAGGTGATTGACCACCCAGAGTTTGGAGAAATAAGCGTGTATGACCTAGTAATGAAGAGACTTGAACAGATGAGCGAACCTACAGTGATATTCGACCCATTCACCGGCCCAATCTATGATCAAAATGGAGTTCTACGCATACCTGCAGGACAAAGAGCCAGCCACGATGAACTATGGACGATGAACTGGTTCGTCGACAACGTGGTTGGAACTATTCCATCGGGAGGCTAAACCCTACCCTTATTTTATTTGGGGGATATCCTGCTTGAATCTGAATTTAAATCAAATTTCATATTCATCAAATGAAAATACAGAATATGTAGTTGAAATGAAGGGCATAGTTAAGCGTTTTTTCAATGTAATTGCAAATGATCATATAGATTTCAAACTTAGGCGAGGAGAAATTCACGCGCTTCTAGGTGAAAATGGAGCTGGAAAAACTACTTTAATGAACATTCTATATGGAATTTATACTCCAGATGAGGGAGAAATCTACGTTAATGGTAGGCTGGTTGAAATTAAAACTCCGAGAGATGCAATTAAGCTTGGAATTGGAATGGTTCATCAGCACTTCATGCTTGTCGAAACATTAACAGTAGCTGAAAATTTAGCACTTGAACTTGAAACCAGCTTCCTAAATCCCACTGAGGAAGTTAGGTTGAAAGTGGAGGAGATCATGGAAAAGTATGGGTTAAAGGTGAACTTAGATGCTAAAGTTTGGCAATTATCCACTGGGGAAAAGCAAAGAATTGAAATTCTAAAAGCAATTTGCAGGGGGGCCAATATACTAATACTCGATGAGCCAACATCAGTTTTAACTCCTGGGGAAGTGCGAGAGCTATTCAAATTCTTGAAGCGAATGGCTAGTGAAGGAAAGTCAATAATATTTGTAACTCATAAGTTGAAGGAAGTTATGGAAATCAGCGACCGCGTGACCGTATTGAGGAAAGGCAAAGTTGTAGGGATATTGGATACTTCCAAGACAAACGAATATGAATTAGCTAAATTAATGGTTGGAAGAGAAGTCATATTTGAGCTTGAAAAGGCACCTTCCAAGCTTTCCGATCCTCAACTTGTAGTTGAGAAGCTAAATGTATTGAATGATAGAGGTCAACTTGCTGTTAAAGATGTTTCTTTTGAAGTTAGGGGCGGAGAAATTTATGGCATTGCAGGAGTTGCAGGTAATGGCCAAAAAGAGCTTGTTGAGGCCATAACTGGATTAAGAAGAGTTGTTTCTGGCAAGATCTACATTGGCGGTGTAGATGCAACTAATAGAGGACCTAGCGCCGTCAGAAGAATGGGAGTTGCCTTTATTCCTGAAGATAGGAAAATGGGCTTTGTTCCAAGCATGAGCGTAGCTGAGAATTTAGTTTTAAAGCGGTATAGGGAAAGTCCATTTTCTAATCGCTTCTTCCTAAACTACGATGCAATTCAGCTTTATGCGAAGAAGCTCATTGAAGAATATAAAATAGACACTCCAAGTGAAAGGTCGCCAGCCAAGCTACTTTCAGGAGGTAATGTTCAAAGGATGATTTTGGCAAGGGAACTTTCGAATGGAAGTGAAGTTATAATTGCAGTTCACCCGACATATGGCTTGGATGTAGGGTCAACCGAATATGTTAGACGGCTTTTATTGAAGAGGAGGAGTGAAGGTGCAGCAATTCTTCTAGTCTCCGAAGACTTAGATGAAATTTTAAGTTTAAGTGATAGAATAGCAGTGATGTTTGAAGGTAAAATAGTTGGCGAACTTCCTTGCGAGAAAGCTGATATAGAAACTTTGGGGCTAATGATGTCAGGAGCATATGCGAGGCGTTGAAGTTGATTGAAATTAAGCTGGAGAAGAGGCCTCTACCTTCAAGGATTGAGGCTTTCACTTACTCGGTAATATCTGTAGTCTTCGCTTTAGCTGTTAGCGGCGCTATTTTAAAAGTTTATGGAGTGGATCCTGTAAGTGCATACGGGATTATTGTATTTCACGTATTTGGAAGTCTTCCAGGCATCTCAGAGACCATCGTCAAGTTAATTCCATTAACGCTTTGCGGCGTTGGGTTAACGGTTGCTTTTAGAGCTAGATTATGGAATATTGGCGCGGAAGGTCAGCTCCTTTTGGGAGCAATAGCTGCAACTGGAGTTGCCCTATTTAGCGGAGATTTGCCATCCTACGTGTTAATTCCATTAATGTTTCTTGCAGGATTCTTGGCAGGCGCACTTTGGGGGGCAATTCCAGCATTACTGAAAGCTGTTTTAAATGTCAATGAGGTGATTGTCACGACTATGATGAATTATATTGCAATAGAGCTAGTTAGATACTTAATATACGGGCCTTGGAGGGGGGCAAAGGAGTGGGGTTACCCCATCACTGATGAAATACCAGATGCAGCTAAACTGATTTGCATTCCAGGAACTAGAATTCACATTGCAACGCTAGCAATTGCTGTGGCATCAGTCATCCTAATTTACATTTTAATAACAAGGACGACTTTCGGCTTTGAACTTCGAGTTGTAGGTGGAAATCCTGAAGCTGCTAAATACGCGGGTGTTAGTTATCTTAAGATTGTCCTATTGTCAATGATAATAAGTGGCGGACTTGCTGGTTTGGCTGGGACTGGAGAAATTGCAGGAATACACTATAGGTTACGATATCCCGAGAGCATTTCCATGGGTTATGGCTTCACGGCCATAATTGTTGCTTGGCTGGCCAGGCTAAATCCATTGCTGGTTTTAGTCACTTCTATTTTCTTTGGAGGTCTACTTGTCGGAGGATATGTTATGAAAATAATGCTAGGGCTTCCCGTCGCAATGGTCAATATATTTAATGGTTCAACGCTTATGTCCCTGCTATTATGCGAGCTTTTGCTACAATATAAGATCAAATTCATAGTGAAGAGGAGGGAGATGCATTGAGCTGGCAGGTTTATCTTGGAGATCTGCTTTACTCGATGATAAGGGCGGGTACTCCGCTGCTTCTTGGAACTTTGGGTGAGATCTATGCTGAAAGAGCTGGCGTGCTTAATTTGGGAGTTGAGGGAATGGTCATTGTCGGGGCAGTAACCGGCTATGTCGTAACGCTTTCAACTGGAAATCCATGGCTTGGAGTTCTTGCTGCTGCAATTTCTGGGGGGGCACTATCTCTGATTCATGCTTTCTTAAGCATAACCTTGAGAGCAAACCAAGTGGTTTCAGGGTTAGCTCTAACCATGCTTGGGCTGGGGTTAAGTTCAATTATAGGCAGAATTTTTATCGGAATTCCCCTGCCATCATCTATAACTCCAATCGAGATCCCCATTCTAAGTAAAGTGCCAATTATCGGTCAAGCCCTTTTCAGTCATGACCCCCTCGTGTACTTCTCAATGCTCTTAGCTCCAATTATGTGGTTCGTATTATATAAGACTAGAATTGGAATAAAAATTAGGGCTGTAGGCGAAAATCCTGCAGCGGCTGACGCAGCCGGCATAAACGTGTACATGATAAGGTACATCTGCGTTTTCATCGGAGGATTACTTTCAGGACTTGCTGGAGCATATCTCTCTGAATCCTATACGCCAGCTTGGATTGAAAATCTCACAGCTGGAACTGGCTGGATTATTGTTGGCTTAACGATCTTTGCGCTTTGGAACCCAATTAGGGCTATGCTTGGCTCATATCTGTTTGGAGGAGTTAGGGTGCTCCAGTTTAGACTTCAACCTCTTGGCATTTCACCTAACCTGCTGGCAATGCTCCCATACATTTCCACAATAGTTGTATTACTTATCGGAGTTAAAGAAACTCTTAGGAAGCGAATTGGAGCGCCTTCAGCTTTGGGAGTGCCGTATGTAAGGGAGGAGCGGGAGTAGTTTAATAATATTAAATGCCGGCAAAAGGTAAGATTGCGCCAAATTGGAAAGCGATGAAATATGCAAATAAGCTTGCCATTAATAAGGCTGATGCCAAATCGCTTCTTGCAATTCTGTCTCTTAAGAATAAGTAGTAATTAGTGAAAAATTCAACTACAAATGAAGCTGCAATATAGGTTAACGCCACTGCTATTAAGTAAGCGTAAATTGAAGTCATGTAAATTGGAATTGCAATTTGAGTTAACCATATAGCTTGCATAATTACTATGAAAAGCAAAGTACTTATTAGATTTGAGAGTAATGCTTGAATAGTATACTTGATGTTTCTAACCGGTTTTCCAAAAAGCATGAATAGCATTATAATTTTAACAATTGAAGTAATGGCATATAGAAATGCGAAGTCCTTAATAATTTCACCTATCAATATGTGGTGGGCTGTTTGCAAAGCTAAATCCCAACATATCTTAAGAAACGGTTCTTATCAATTTATTGCTCCTCAAATTTTAATGCTACTTTCAGCGCATTCTCTCTTAAAGCTTTTTCAAACTTGTCAATAACCTTACCAGCTTCGAAATAGTCTTGATAATCAGATGTTATGTGATATTTTCCATCCAAATTTAATGTAACTAGCATTCCAACCTGCTCTCCTTCATACTTGAATTGGATGTCGAATGAAATGCAAGTTACAAGCGCATCTAGAGGAGCATAACTACTTAATATTTCAAGTGCTTTCCAAAACCTATCTTCCGTATATTTTTCTCTACAATCCAAGTATATCATGAAGCCCGCATAGCCTCCATTTGTGAGTGGATTGGTGAATTCCTCAATTAACTTATCCTCGAATTCACTCACCGCGCAAGACAAGTAGATCATTATCCATTGAAGGTCTCCCGTTAAGTGAATTGCCTTTGCTATGAGTTCAAAGATATTTTCCACGCGCAATTTTATCCACAAATTAATTGTCATTTTGAGCTTCATTAACCTTCCTATCTGCATCTCTTAAGCTTGTAATTCTCAAATTGGAAATAAATCCATTCTCAACCCACACTGGGACAATGTTAATTGTATCTATGTTTCCGCAATAAATTACGTCATCTTTATAGCCGATGCTTGACAAGTACCTTCCAGATGGAGTTAGGAGTAGAACTTTCTTAATTAGTGAAGGGTTGGGGGGTTCAGCTAATTCGCCATTTAATAGTGCTTGAATTATTTCAGCACAAAGAAGGTCATCAGAGCATGGTGCGCCATACCTTCCAGCGTGAACTATTGATATATCTGTATTCATCTCATCTGCCTTTTCATTTGCATATTTTACTAGGCTACTGATGTTTAAGTAGCATCCAAGCATTAAGAGACGAGCTTTTCTTGCAACTTCAATAAGAGGCGCGCAATTACTGCTAGTGAAAATTACAGTTTTACCCTTTATAACGTTCTTATTATACTCGAGCGGTGAATTGCCAAGTGCAAATCCTTTTATTTTCAATCCCCTTCTTTCACCAGCTAAAATGCTATTTCCATAGATTTTAGAGAGCCTAAAAGCTTCCTCAACCTCCTTGACGACGATAACCTTTTCAGCTCCATTATTTAAGGCAGTTGTTATAGTGCTTGAAGCTCTAAGCACGTCAACTGCAATTATTATATCTCCTCTACTAACTGCCTCAATTGCACCATTAATGCCGAAAAGCACGTTGACCTTCATGTTCTCACAGCCAAACTAATCTTAACATAAATTTATTAAATATTGTAGCCAACGATTAGTGGGTGAAACTGTTTGGCCAAAAAATCGACTTGGCTTGAAAAACTAGAAACAATAATTCCTGGATTTAGCGGTTACAAGAAGAAGGAACTGGCTAGAGAAGACGACAGGCTATTGAGAGATTATGTATGTAAAGTTCTCAACGACGCTAGAACGAAAATCGAGGAAGCTGCTGCAGCAATTGTTGAGTTAGACTTCAGCTTAGCTAAAAGGCTCAACAACATTGCTTCAATTATAAGGTACTCTGCAGATAAAGTCAAATTTGCCGAAGCAGGATATGCTTCGCATTACTACAGGGTTAAAGTTGAGCTTGAAACTCTAGAAAAGATTAAGGAGGTTGATAACGAACTCATTGGTTCTGCAGAGAAAATTAGGGAGTTAGCCTCAGAAATTGCTAAAATAGCTCCTATCGCTCAAATTCCAAGCGATAAGCTAACGCGATTAGCTGAAGAGCTGGGCAGGATCGATGATATTTTGAACCGAAGGCTTAATGTACTTAGAGGGTGGAGTAGTGAAAGTGAGAGTTGAGGTGAAACTTGTTGATAGATATTATTGGAAAAGGAATGGGTAAAATTGCGAGAAAGGTCAGCGGCCTGCAGCCTAAGGTGATTGAGTGGATAAACCCATCTGAAGATGAAATTGTTTGGCGCTATCCTGACGAAGTCATTCCTTGGGGAAGTGTTGTAATTGTTAAGGAGTTCGAGTCCGCGATTTTCTATAGGGATGGTAAAGTTTACGGAGTTTTAGGCGCAGGAAGGCATATACTAGACACTCAAAACGTGCCGTTCTTGAAAGGGCTAGTTGAAGGGCTTTATGGAGAGAGCATATTTAAGTCGATGATAATATTCGTATCTCTAAGGAGATTTCAGGGCAAATTTGGCGGAAGAACGCAAACTATAGAACTTGCACCGCTCCTATTTCACGGTAGCTTCTATTTTAGAGTTGAAGATCCATCAATGTTCGTTAATAAAATAGTAGGTCCTCAAAGCGCCTATACGACTGAAGAGCTGAACAAGTACTTAAGAGGATACTTTAATGAGAAGGTAATGTCGTACATGAGCAAGTACAGCATTCAAGACGTGTACGTTAAGCAGACTGAAGTAACCGAGAAACTAACGATAATGCTGAGAAAGGATTTCAAAGAGCTTGGAATAGCTTTGGAGAAAGTCGTATTTGAGGGAATTGACACTGAAGGCGAGTGGCGGGATAGGCTGTTCTGGATAATGAAGGGTGGAGTTCAAACTGGATACGTGCTTCAAATGGAAACAGCGAAGGAAGTTGCAAAAGAGCTTGGCAAAAGTCCTGGAGCTGCTATTGGAACTGGCATAGTAATGATTCCACCATTGCTTCAACCGCCGCCACCAGTCAAACCTCAGCAGCCAGCAGCTACTACTGCAGCCCCGTCATATCAACCCATATGCCCATACTGCGGTAAACCCGTACCATTTGGAGCAAAGTTTTGTCCACACTGTGGAAAGCAAGTAAAGTGGTGCTCTAAGGGTCATCTAGCATCCTCCGAGGCAAAGTACTGCTCAATATGCGGTGAACCCATCGCATAAGCGCGGGAGCGCTTATGAGCAAAGCAATGCTAGCATATCGATGTGAAAGATGCGGAGCACCACTCGAAGTCACACCTGAAACAATAGTGGCTGTATGTGATTATTGCGGACACCCAAACTGGATGAGCGAAGTTAGAGAGGATATTGTTCTAGTTGCCTCCGTAAGTAAGGGCGTTATAATAAGAGAATTTAGGCGTAGAATTGAGGAGGATTTCGATCTAAGCAGAATTAAGGATAAGATTGGCGTAACTGAGGTAAGCGGAGTTTACGTTCCATTCTACTTTGTAACTATTAAGGCTGAAGCAACTTATGAAGGCTACATCAAGAAGATCGAGCGTGTCGGAAGGGGTAAAAAGGCTAGGTGGATTACCAAGAGGGAAATAGTGAGCGGCACTTTAAGAAGCATTTTAAAATTGCCAGTGCTAGCTAGAAGGAGCGCTGAGGATTTTTCAATAAATGAGCTGGCCGAGCACTACAAATATTCAAAGCCAGAATTGATGAAGCTTGAGGACGTGGATTGGGAGAAATTTAGATTGACAGTCTTAAGTGCTGAAATAACTTCTGATGAGGCTGCTAAAATAGCTAGAGATGAAGCCGGTGATAGAATGAGAGCACGTGCAGAGTCGAAGGTCGACAATTTGACTGAATTCCACTGCACAACAAAGGTTCTTTCAATCTCCCCCATAACTCTCCTTCCATACTGGTACTTGGTGTATAGGTTCGGGGGTTCCCATTACAGAGCTGCATATGCAGGGTGGAATTGCCACTTACTTGCGATTCAAGAGCCGGTTTTAATTTATCATAGAGCGCTCTATTTTGTGGGAGCATTACTGGGATGCGGAATATCTGCTATGGGATTGACATTCGCCGCAACTATGAATAATTTAGGATTGTCTATTGGATTGTTAGCTTTAGGCGCAGGAATTAGTTATGCATTTGGAAGAAGAATGGTTTCAGACGTGAGAGTTGAGAAGGAATGATGTGAAATGAAGTGTCCGCATTGCGGAGCTGAATTTGATGTACCAGATGGAGTATCAGCAGCTGTCTGCCCATATTGTGGAACAACGATTAATGTTGCAACTAGGGAAGTTGAAGTCGAACACTATATTTTCCCAGTAATTTATGATCTAAATAAAGCCTATGGGAAGTTAAAGGCTATCGTTTCAAGGCAATTCGGCGTCCCCATAGACCTAAGCGATGCTTCCAACCTAATATTTAGGCGGTTGCACTATATCCCACTTTACGTTTACTACGTGGAGGGCAGAGCAATCTGCAAGGACTCCGAAGTTCTTGAAATTGATTACGTGGCTATTCCAGCATTGAAAATTGCTCCAGTTCCAATACCAGAAAATTATAGATTTCCCGTTAGAGGAAGACAGTACTTTAAGCCAGCAATACTCGAGATGGGTAAGTACTATACTCCCGCCCTCTCTAAGGATGCCGTAGAAAAATACGCTAAGTCTAAAATTTACTATAGGCTTGTTAGCGAAGCGAGGCTTTCGTGCCCGGAGGCTCCAATTAAAATTGATTGTAAGTATGAAGGACTAGTTCACTACCCAATATGGGAACTAGTGTACTCCTATAAAAATGAGAAGTTTAGGGGGATTGTGGATGCAGTGTGCGGTGAAGTTCTTTTCGCAGAATATCCTATGTCCACTCTTCACAGAACCTACGCTTTAGCACTTGCAGTGGGAATGGCCATTGGAGGATTAATCGTTGGATTAGGTGTAGGTCTACTGTTCAAATCAACTTTAATTGGTGCATTTGGAGGATTAATTGCAGGCATTGCAGGCGCATACCCGCCGTTCACCAAATCGGCATTTAAAAAGCAGGAGTATAAGCCTCCATTTTACGGGAAATTAATGAAGGAAGATGAGCTCGCTTCACTGCTGAGAAGGGGATTTAAGCTGGTGACATTTCTCCCTAAAATCGAATTGTAGTAAAAAAGGGTAAGTGGTTTAAGTTAACTATGGAATTTTGCTTGCTCTAGCGCCTCAATCAACTTTGGCAGGACTTCGTATAGATCTCCTACTATGCCATAGTCTGCTGCACTAAATATTGGAGCTTCAGGGTCCTTGTTTATTGCAACTATAATTTTGGCACCTTGGATTCCCGCCAAGTGCTGTACTGCTCCTGAAACTCCAACTCCAATGTAAAGTTTAGGTTTAACTTTATGCCCTGAAAGTCCAACCCAGTCTGGAAGCCACTTTAAATCTGCCGCTATAGGCCTTGAGCAAGATACTTGACCATTCAATAGGCTAGCTAGCTTCTCAAGCATTTTGAAGTCTTCCTTCGACTTGAAGCCGCGTCCACCAACAACTAACACTTCAGCCTCCTCTAGTGGCACGCCTCTGATTTCCTTCTCCTTAACTTCAATTACTGAAATTCTTGGCTTTCTAACTTCAATTTCGACTTTAACTAATTCTCCTTCAGACTTTCCTCTTCTAACTGCCTCAAAGACTTTTGGCGGAATAGTAATTATGGCCGTTTTAGTTTTGATGATTTCTGTTGCAACTGCTCTTGCAGCGTAAACCGGCTTCTTAACCATGAATGCATCTCGGTCTTTATCGTAGGTTAAATCTGTGCACTCTGTAGCGCATCCAGCTCCAATTTTAGTTGCAACTCTTGCCGCTATTTCACGCCCATTTTTAGTTGAACCTATAATTACTGCTTTTGGATTAAACTTGTCAATAAGTTTTGCAAGAGCGTCAGCCCAGCTTTCCGGAATTAAGCCTCTTAGGTTTTCGTGCTCAACAACATATACTTTTCCTGCTCCCCATTCGAAGAGCTCTTCAGCTCCACTTACGTTTTCTCCTAAAACCACTGCTGCGGGCTTGCCATTGATCATTGCAGCTACTTCGCTTACCTTTGAAAGAAGCTCCTTAGTTACATTAATCTTCTCGGAGAAAGCCCATACTTCAATGCTCATTCTATTAACCTCCTATGACACCCTCCTTTGCAAGTAACTCTAAGAGTTCTTTAACGGCTTCATCAGCTGGCTTATCCTTAATTATGTGCATTTTACGCTTCATTTCAAGTGCTTGAACATCAATTACTTCAATTCCCGGCTCCTCAACTTCAATTCCCAATGCTTCTGCATTAAGAGTGTTAATCTGCTTTCTCGCTGCCCTTAGAATAGCCATGAGGGGTGGAAGTCTAGGTACGTTGATTTCCTTTGTAACTGTTAGTAGCACAGGCATTTCAGCTTCAATGATTTCATATTTATCCTCCAAATCTCTTTCAACAACTACCTTTTTCCCTTCAACTTTAATCGACTTTGCATGAGTTATGCATGGGATGTCAAGCAGTTCAGCAGTTCTTGGACCTACTTGTCCTGAATATGTGTCGATTGTTACTTCGCCGCATAGTATGATGTCGATTGGACCTATCTTCTTGATTGCTGAAGCTAATGCCTTTGCAGTTACATGGGTGTCGATGTTCCTAAGCTTTTCATCACATATTAGGTATGCTTCGTCAGCTCCCATGGCCAGTGCTTCTCTAAGCACTTCCTTAGCCTTCTCGGTTCCGACAGTTATTGCTACAATGCTGCCGCCATATTTTTCCTTCAGCCTCACAGCTTCTTCAACTGCATTTCTATCAATGTCGCTCATTTTTCTTGGTGCAGCAGCTATTATTGGCTTCTTAGTTGTTTGATCGATTTTCAGTTGACTTACATCTATTGCCTGCTTTATGCACACCGCGATTTTCATGCTGCTAACCTCCAAAACCTCATTTGCATGTTGAAATTTAACGTTTAGCATGCTGGAGAAGCTGATCCTAAAAACTTTTAATTTTATAATTGGTGAGTTTTAAGCAGCTGGTGAATTGGCCATGGGCAAATCATCTAGAATTCCAGGCTTCTACAAGCTTTCAATTGAGGAAAGGCTTAAAATCGTGAAGGAGTTCGCCGACTTAAGCGATGAGGACATTCAAATTTTATCAAAGACTGGCAGCCTCTCAATAGAGCTGGCGGACAAAATGATCGAAAACGTCATTGGAACACTTGAGATACCCCTAGGAATTGCAGTTAACTTTCTAATTAACGGTAGAGACTACCTTATCCCAATGGCAATTGAAGAACCTTCTGTTGTCGCGGCTGCTAGTCACGCCGCTAAGCTTACGAGGGCTGGCGGAGGAATATTTACTAGCAGCACAGGCCCCTTAATGATTGGTCAAGTACAACTAGTAAATGTAATTTCGCCCACTAAGGCCATGTATCAAATACTGAGCCATAAGGAAGAAATTCTGCGTATCGCTAATGAGCAAGACCCAATTTTAGTAAAGCTTGGCGGTGGAGCTAAGGACTTGGAAGTGCGGGCATTAGACTCGCCGCTTGGACCAATGGTTATTACGCACTTAATTGTCGACGTGAAGGACGCCATGGGCGCAAATGCGGTTAATACTATGGCTGAAGCAGTTGCACCATACATCGAAAAAATAACTGGAGGTAAAGTATACTTGCGAATACTTTCAAATCTAGCCGATAAGCGCCTAGTGAGAGCTTATACTCGTGTGCCCAAAGAAGTTATTGGAGAAGATGTTGTAGATGGCATTGTTTATGCCTACGCCTTTGCTGCAGCCGACCCATATCGAGCTGCTACCCATAATAAAGGAATCATGAATGGAATAATTGCTGTGGCTTTAGCAACTGGAAATGACACTAGAGCTCTTGAAGCTGGAGCTCATGCTTATGCTGCAAGATCAGGCAAGTACATGCCGCTGTCAGTTTGGGAGAAGGATGAAAACGGCGACCTGATAGGCTGGCTTGAGCTTCCAATTGCCGTTGGAATTGTTGGAGGAGCAACTAGAAGTAATCCAATTGCGAGAGTTTCGCTCAAAATACTTGGAGTTAAGAGTGGAGTGGAATTAGCTGAAGTTATGGGTGCAGTGGGCTTAGCTCAAAACTTAGCTGCTCTGCGGGCTTTAGCTGCTGAGGGTATTCAGAAAGGACATATGAAGCTTCACGCTAGAAATATTTCTATTATGGCTGGTGCAGTGGGCGATGAGATTGAGAAGGTTGCAGAAGAAATGGTTCGAATAAGGGTTATTAGAGTTGACAAGGCAAAGGAAATATTAATGAAATTGAGGGGGAAGAGCTGAATTCCAAATGACGTTTCCCTTATTTAATTAGCTCCCTAATCCACGCATCCAAAATCTTCTCTCCAAACTTTACTGTAACATGCTTAAACTCTCTTTCGAATTCCTTTGATTTTTCTTCAACCATTTCTTTAAGCTTCACAATTTCCTCCATCTCCTTAAGCAATAGTTTCTGAGCTTCTTCAACGCTTATCTCCTTGAAATTCACTGTCTTTCCGGGCTTAGTTTGGGCAAGCCTTCCAATATCAACCTGAATTACAGTTGCAATGATCGGGTATCCTCCAGTAGTCTGAGCGTCAGCCATTAGCACTATTGGATTTCCATCTGGAGGTACTTGAACTGCTCCAATTGTGGTTCCGCATGAAATTAACCTACCTTTGCCCTTAACGTGCCTTATCTTAGGACCTGCTAGCCTATACCCCATTCTATCCACGTGAGGTGTAACTTCGAATTCGCTGTTCAGGAAATCCATTATCGACTTTCTTGAGAAGCATTGCGTGTGAGGGCCTAAAATGACTCTAACTTCAACTTTGCCAAGATAATTCGCTTTGCTTAGTTGTGCCGGAATTTTTCTTGCTGGACAGCTATTGACGATTGATTTGAATTTATTCTCTGCTACATGTATTACTGTGCCTCCAGTTATCCTCCTTCCAATGTTAGCTCTTAAGTAATGCGATTTACTTCCCAAAACTTTATTCTCCGAAATTCCTCCGGCAATTGCAATATATGCCACTTGACCATCAATGAATCTCTCCACTAAAATTTCACTTCCCTTACGCACTGGCACTGCCTGCATTAATGGAATTTTTTCATCGTTAACGGTGACCTGGATTTTTGCTCCAGTAATTGCAATAATTAGATCGTCCATAGCTTTGAACGATGCTGTGCTTTGGAAAAGCTCTATGCAAGCTTCATCAACATCATTTCCAACAAGTATATTTGCAATAGCTAAAGCTTTCCTATCAAGAGCTCCTGAAACAGGCACTCCATATTTCCTAAATCCTATTCTTCCTAAGTCTTGTATGCTAACTCCTAAGCCTGCCGATATCACTTTAAGTGCCGGCTTTCCTTTAATTGCCGGTAAAACCTTCTCTTCTTCAACTTTCTCCTTTAACTTCTCATATTCCTCCTCGGTTATTGGCTTGAATTTAACTAGGTCTCCAGCTTTAAGGAGGGTTGGCGGATCCTTATTTGGGTTGAATAGCTTTAGTGGAGTTCTACCAATTATCCTCCAACCCCCTGGACTTTCAACAGAATATATTCCTGTCTCCTTGCCAGCTATACCTACAGACCCTGCAGGAACTCTTAGCCTTGGTTTTTCAAGTCTAGGCGCAGCAATAATTTCAGGGACTTCCCCCATGTAAGTGAATCCCGGCGTGAAGCCAATCATGTAAACTAGGTATGTTTGGCTTGAATGTATCTTGATAACTTCGTCGCAACTTATGCCCGCATACTTTGCTACATATTCAAGGTCTGGTCCGAACTGCTTTCCATAGACTACGGGAACTTCAATCAGCCTTTTCTCTCCAATCGCCCTTTCAACTCCTTCAACTCGAACTTCCTTTTCAGCTTCTTCTACAGCTTTGCATACTTCCTCGAACGAAATGATTGTCGGGTCATAGTGTACAAGCAGTGTTGTATATGCTGGAACTAGCTCCACAATGCCCTTCAATTTCTTGGCCTCAACTTTTCGCATTAATGCTAAAACATAGTTATTTGCTTCTCTGCTTATTTCTTCAGCAACTTCAACTAAAACTGCAGATTCGCCCATTGGCATTAACTTGAACTTCTCATGTATCGGCAATTTTAAGTCACCCTTTCACATAAACGCTTACAACACAAAAGGGTATTTAAGGCTAGTCTTTAAAAGCGGTCTGGAGGACGCAAATTGAGTGTGCGCGGTGAGGAGGACAAGTTTAAAACAAAGCTGGCAGCACTACTTGCAGCAGTTAATTTCTGGCTCAAGCATGAAGGCAAAGTTGAGCCAACTCTAAAGGTCAAAGTTGAAGATGAAGAGTTTTCAGCTACTATAACGCAATTAGGAGAGCGGGAGTTCGAAATTGAAGTTGATAGGGAGAAGTTTAAAGTCAAGCATACCCCTGATTTGATTGCAATAACTCAAGCAATAGTTCCGAAAGAACGTAAAATTGCATTGCCGAAAGCTGTGAAGCCAAAATTAACTCTTGAAGAAGGTGAAGTCCTCGTTAAAGCTCAGACAGCAGGTAAAATAATCGAAATTCTAGTTAAAAGCGGAGATGAAGTTAAAGAAAATTCGCCACTAATAATAATAGAAGCCATGAAAATGGAGCTTGAAGTAACTGCGCCTCATCCAGGCAGGGTGCGAAAAATCCTTGTAAAAGTTGGAGATGAAGTTAAGATTGGAGATCCCCTCATAATATTGAAGAAATCTAAATAGCAGGTGACTTACCGTGGTTAAAATCACGGACTTAACCTTGAGAGATGCCCACCAATCCCTACTTGCAACTAGAATGAAAACTGAAGATATGTTGCCAATTCTGGAAAAAATGGACCAGATAGGATTTTATGCGATGGAAGTTTGGGGTGGAGCAACTTTCGATGCTCCATTAAGATACCTACGTGAAGATCCTTGGGAGAGACTAAAGAAAATAAGGAGCATAGTGAAGAAGACCAAGCTTCAAATGCTATTGAGAGGTCAAAACCTAGTTGGTTATCGCCACTATCCAGATGATGTTTGCATAGCGTTTGTTGAAAAGGCTTACGAGAATGGAATAGACCTCTTTAGAATTTTCGACGCTTTAAACGACCTAAGAAACCTTGAAGTAACAGTTAAAACTGCAAGAAAAGTTGGAGCTGAAGTTCAAATATGCATGGTTTACACCACAAGTCCAGTGCACACTGTGGATTATTACATTGATTTAGCAAGGGAGATAGCCGCCATGGAAGTCGACTCAATAGCCATCAAGGATATGTCAGGCATTTTAGAGCCTTATGTAGCTTACGAGCTAGTTTCAAGAATCAAACGTGAAGTGAAAATTCCAATAAATATTCACTCTCACACAACTGCTGGATTAGCTCCAATAACACTAATTAAGGCAGTTGAGGCTGGAGCGGATATAATTGACTGCGTAGTTTCATCAATGTCCATGCACACCTCTCACCCACCCGCAGAAACCATAGCAGTAGCGCTTAGAGGCACACCATACGACCCAAAGTTAGACTTAAAATTGTTATTCAAAGTTTCAAGGTACTTCTGGAGGGTACGGCAAAAATATAAGGAATACGACTATGCCCTTAGAAACCCGCCAGTCGATGTTAGAGTAATTGAGCATCAAATTCCAGGAGGAATGTACAGCAACCTTCTAGCTCAATTGAGACAGCAAGCTGCCGAGGATAAATTAGGTGAAGTGCTTGAAGAAATACCTAGAGTTAGAAAAGATTTAGGTTGGCCTCCGCTTGTAACGCCACTATCTCAAATAGTTGGCACGCAGGCGGTTGTAAACGTACTGATGGGAGATAGGTATAAGCTAATAATCAAAGAGGTGAAGGATTACATTAAAGGATTTTATGGGCGGCCGCCAGCTCCAATTAACCCTAACTTAATAAAGAAAGCTTTAGGAGATGAAAAACCAATCAAATGCAGACCTGCAGACTTACTAAAACCAGTACTATCCGAAGTTAAAAGAAAACTGCCAAAAGACCTCGTACAAAAAGAGAAGGATTACTTGACTTACGCAATATTCCCAGAAGTTGCAATGGACTTCTTCAAGTGGAGAAAGCGATTTCTCGAGAGAAAGATTGAAGAGTATGAAGTGATGGTGCCGGGGTCGAAGTTTAAGGTCATAGTGGAGGAAGACATAAAATAAGTATTTATTTTTGAAAAATGTAAATAAATATCTTAAATAATGTCCACATGTGGTGTCAAATCCAATATAAAGTCGCAAGTCTTAAATACCATTCTTTGAATAAGTTTAGTCAAAGAAATCAAATTCTGAGAGGGAAGATACTTGAACCCCCTAATATTCGAAATTGTAAAGGAAGAAAGGAACGCTCCACTATTAATGCTAATAATAATAATGGGCGCAGCATTTTACTTCATTCAAAGAGCTAAAAGAGGAGTAGTTCCAAAGATAAGGCGAGTTCCGGGATTAGATGCCATTGATGAGGCAATTGGAAGAGCAACTGAAATGGGCAGACCCGTATTCTGCTCCCACGGAATCGCAAACATTTCAGACGCTACATATGGGCCTCAAACCATTGCAGGACTAGGCGTTTTAAGCTACGTAGCGCAAATGTGCGCAAGATATGGAGCAAGATTAATTGTGCCAGTTAGGCAACTAAGCGTATTGCCAATCGCAACTGAAATTGTTGAAACAGCATATAAGTTGGAGGGCAAGCCCGAGCAATTTAGAAAAGAAGATATTATGTACCTCTCACCATGGCAGTTCGCCTACTCTCTCGCCTACATGAGCTTGATGGAGCGAGAGAGGGCGGCTGCAAACATTATGGTCGGCGCTTACTGGGCTGAGTCACTGCAATTAGCGGAAACTGGATATAGGATAGGAGCAATACAAGTTTCAGGTACGGCCAACACCCACCAAATACCATTCTTCGTAGTAGCAACCGACTACTGCCTAATAGGTGAAGAAATCTACGCTGCAGGTGCATATCTATCCAAAGATCCACTGCAAATTGCAAGTATTGTAGCTCAGGACGTTGGAAAATACATTGCGATAATTATCGCACTTATAGGAGCACTACTGACGACAGGAGGAATAGATTGGGTTGTAAAAGCTCTCCAATCTTAGGGGTGAGGGTTGGTGGCATGGTATAAACGTGTCGAAATCCCCATAATTATAACAGTAATATGCGCACTCCTTCAAATAGTTCCATACTACCTAGACGTGCCGCAGTGGGAAGCAGTTGCAGACGACTTCAATGAATGGTCACTCGTAGTATTGACAACAGCTCTCTTCCTAGGAGCTGGCTCACTTTACTTGCTTCACATTCCAAGAGTTAAAAGACAAAGACCAGGATGGGAGTTCAGCGTAATTCTATTAGTAATAATGACAATATCGATAATCGCCGGACTACCAATTCCTCAAATTGGACTTGGTTTATCAAATGATGTATATCAGTTTATCTATAACAACATGACTGTAGCGCTATCTTCAACAATGTATTCAATATTGGCATTCTTCATAACCTCAGCAGCCTACAGAGCATTCAAAGCTAGAAACATAGATGCAGCAATACTGCTGGTTAGCGGCACCCTAGTAATGCTTGGCAACGCACCAATAGGAACAGCTACATGGGCAGGATTTGGCGACATCAAGAATTGGCTATTCGATGTACCGAACTTAGCAACTATGAGAGCAATTAGAATTGGAGCAGCACTAGGCACACTTGTGCTGGCTGCAAGAACATTCATGGGAGTCGAGAGAGGCTACTTCAGAGGCGGAGGTGAGTAAAATGGGTGAAAATGAAGTAACTATTTGGGAAAAACTGGAGAACGTTGATAGGAGAATAATATACTTACTACTGTGGATAGTAGTTCTAGCACCGCTCATAAGCCCACTAAACTTGCCAGTTTCAATAAGTGAAGAAACAAAGATAGCATATCAATACATCGAAAATCTTCCTCCAGGAAGCGTGGTTGTAGTTTCACTTGACCATAGTTTTGCAGGGATGCCGGAGCTATATCCACACGACGTCGCGTTTCTACATCACCTATTCTCAAAGCCAGTTAAGATAGTTATAATAGCAATTTGGCAAGAAGGATCATTAGTCGCAGATGTTGCATTAAAGGAGCTTGCCGGAGGAGAGGACCCAAGAACAGGGATAGAGAAAATCTATGGAAAGAAGTATGGTGAAGACTGGGTATTTCTCGGATGGGTTCCAGGCGGAGAAACAGGAATGAGAGTTCTCGGACAAGATATGCACACTGCAGTTCCAGCAGACTTCTGGGGTACACCTATAACTGAATTTCCAATGATGGCTGACATAAAGACAGGCGAGGATGTAGATCTCCTCGTTACCATTGAATCGGGAACTCCAGGTGCTCCAGAGTGGATAAGACAGTGGTGGTCTGTCTATCGGACTCCAATCATCTGCGCAATAGTTGCCGTAGGTGCACCTGAGCTTGTACCAGCTAGACAAGCCGGGCAGCTAGTTGCATTGTTGCCAGGAGTTAGAGCTGCTGCCGAATACGAGCAACTTATTAAAAGACCAGGTCTAGGAACATCCCAAGCAGACGCCCTATCAACAAGTCACATACTAGTAATAATTTTCGTAATTATAGGCAATATCGGCTACTTCAGCCTTAAAGCTAAAGGGGTGAGAAAGTAATGGCTGAGCCAATTGAAGTTTTGGGAACGGCGGTTGCAGTACTATTCACTCTAGCTGTATATAGCTTCACGTACCGAGAAAATCCCTGGTCAAGATTAGCCGAGCATGTATTCGTAGGATCTGCAGTTGGCGTTCAAATAGCTATAGACTTTGACTGGCTAGTAAATAAAGCATATCCAGAGTGGGTTGGAGACCCGGCGAAAGCACCATTCTTCTGGATTGCCATTCTATTCGGCTTACTATACTACTTCTACTTCACAAAGAGATACTTCTGGCTATACAGATTCCCATTAGCAGTGTCAGTAGGCACTGGATTGGGCTTAGCAGTTAGCAGAGTAGTTAAAACTGAATTCGTCGATCAAATAAGAGCTACTGCAGGCCTAGCATGGTACATGCCTGATGATCCGCTTGGAAGCTTCAACAACTTCCTAGTAGTAATTTCATTAGCAACAGTACTAATATACTTCATATACAGCTATGAACTAAAAGGATCTTCAAGATTAGTCTTAACCTATGCTAGATGGATAATGATGGCCGGCTTCGGTGCGGCATACGGCTACACCGTAATGACGAGAATGTCACTATTCATCGGCAGATGCCAATTCTTGCTAGGCATTCCTCCAAATCCACCCGAAGCCAAACCACTATTCGCAGTATTTGCAATAATAATCCTCGCAAGCCTACTAGGATACGATTACTATAAAAAGATGAAAACTACTGCTGAAGCTACAGCTACACCAACATCCTCCTAAATTTCTCCGCGTTTTTTACTTTCATTCTTATCATATCACGATCTACGCTATTTTAAATTGATTAAATTAGGAGTTTCTTCCCCAAAACTCTCTCGATTGGCTCATACAATTTAGAATCCTTTAATCCAGCTCCCAAAATCAACCTATCCCAATTTACTTTGCAAATTAAAACTCGCCGCCCTTCCCTAACTTCAGACGAAATAAGCGGATAACCACTTTCAACATCAAATAAATTGATAATATCTGGAAATGTTGCCAATCTTTCACCGTCAACTTCTAGAGTCATATACTCATTAACAAACGTAACCTCAAATTTTTTACCCGCAGAATCTTCAACAATAATTGAACCCACATCAAATCCACCAGTTCTCATCAACCTATATTCAACAACCCTTCCTTCACAAACAATATCGCCATCTAAAACACTTATAGCCGCCTTAACCCTACTAACTCCATCACCAGCAGCAAGCATAGCCTCTCCAACTCTAAAAGCAAATTCTAAAGCTCCAGGAGCCCCGTTCTCAAGGGCATATTGTGATGTGACGGGATTCCTTGAAACAGCTACAACACCACCAGCCTCTATCGAAATCAACCTAATAATTCTGTTAACAGTTTCAAGCTTACCACTAACAATAACCTCCAGAGCATCCCTCCTACTTGAGCCACCTCCAACTGCAGACTGCAACGATATATAATTCTCTAACCGATGTAAACCCATACAACCCATAAGTCCCGTTGGATGAGCCCTTCCATCACATGGACAATCTAAAACTGGAATACCTAAAATTGCAGCTTGAAGCCAACCATTCACCGTACTAAAAGCTCCGCATTCACTTGAAATTAAAGCATCAATACTAAGACCAACATTTTGCAGCAGCTCGACAGCTCTCACATGATGCCAAGGCCTAAATTCACCTTTTGACTGAACCCCAACGGCTGAAACAGTAATAACAATACCTTTAGGATCAGCTTCCTTTGGTTCTAAAATTTCCACAGGAGCTATTTTAATGGCAAGATTTCCTACTTCAAGGCCAGATGAAATGCTTCCTCCTCCACCTCCACCCAATACTGCTCCACCCAAAACATAAGCCTCAACTTCCTTCTCACTTGAAACTACACGCATACTATTCACCACTACAAGAGTATGTCTGACCGCTCTTAATAATAGTTCCAGGCTGAATTAGCATATGCGCCTTAATTCTACTATGATTTCCAATAATAGCTCCAAGCTTTGGAACCAGCTTACCTCTAACCTTAACTGGATGAAGCCTACTAACTTCAACTCCAGATGGCAATACATTTGAGATTGTAACTCCAGGTTCAATCACAGTGCTTCTACCAATTATTGAATCACCAACGAAGCAAAGCCTTCCAATGCTAGTGCGAGGTTGAATTACCGATCTCGAAACTTCAGCATATGCTCCAATAATACATTCATCCTCAATTGAACTATAATTCCTGATTATTGATCCAGTACCAACATACGCGTTCCTACCGATGTAAACTGGACCCTTAATAACTGCGTTGTGGTCAACTTTTACATTATCATCAATTATAACTGGCCCCTCAATAATTGCTCTAGGCGAAATTTGAGCACTATTACTGATAATTGTTTTTTTCACACCTTTAAGGAGGTGCTCAGCAGCCGTTATTAAGTCCCAGGGATATCCAACGTCAACCCACCATCCACTCCATAAAGCCGCAATTATCTTGGAAGTTCTCGAAATTCTATTTAATGCTTCAGTCATGTTCCAAGTTTCCTCTAAAATGCTCATGAAACTTCCAGGTAGAACATATGCACCAGCAACTGCATATTCAATTTCCTGCTCAACTTTTGGCTTCTCAACTATTGCTTCAACACTATATTCTTCATCTAAAACTGGAACGCCATAGGTGGAAACTTCTTTCTGCGGTGTAATTAAAATAGCTCCATCTCCACCTCGATCAACATATGCATTCAAAAGGATTTTATATGATTCTTTAGGTGCTATGATGTCTCCATAAGCAAGCAAAAACACTTCCCCTTCATCAATGAATTTAGCAGCCGACATTATTGCACCTTCAACTTCAGGCTTATCCTGCTTAACTATCCTCAATTCCATCTTTCCTTCATAGTTGCTTAAACTGCGTCTAAATAGTTCAACATCATTTACGACTATGATGATCTCCTTAATTCCAATACTTGCTATGGCATCCAAAGCGTAGCTAACAATAGGCTTACCTAAAAGCTTAAGCAGAGTTTTAGGATGCCCCTCCGATAAAGGTCTCATCTCCCTACCTTCACCGCCAGCCAAAACAATTGCCTTTAAGGATCTAAATTCATTAATCACCTTCATCACCTCACTCCACAGTAACAGTCTTGGCTAAATTACGCGGCTTATCAGGATCATACCCTTTAGTTACAGCTGCATAATACGCTAATAACTGCATTGGAATCACATATATTACTGGCGCAACTAGTGGGTGTAACCTAGGCATTTCAATAGACTTATCCAATAACTTTCCAAACTGCTCCTCACCAATTGGAGTAAGTCCAATTGTAAGTGCCCCTCGAGCCTTCATCTCAGCAATGTTTCCAGCTAGACTTTTCCTATAATTATCTAGCAGCACTGAAAAAATGACAGGGAAGTCAGGTTCAACTAAAGCTATTGGTCCATGCTTACTTTCCCCAGCGGGATAGGCTTCCGCATGAATATATGCTATTTCTTTTAACTTGAGAGCTCCCTCCATGGATAATGGCACTCCAACTCCTCTACTCAAGTAAAATGCGCTATTAGCACTACTTAATGTTACCCCTATCTCCTTGCACTTTGCTTCATGAGCTCTAATGATATAGCTTGCATATCTGGGCGTCTTAGCAATTTCGTCCTCAATCACTTCGACATCAACGTTAATGCGCTTTGCAGCTTCGCACGCCACTTTTAGCAATGTAATAATTTGGGTTGTGAACGTTTTGGTGGCTGCAACTCCAATTTCAGGTCCAGCTCTAGTATAAATTGCAATGTCAGATTCTCTTGGAATTGCACTATCAATTACATTTGAAACTGCAATAACCTTCATCCCTGCCTTTTTCATTTTTCTTAATGCAATTAAACTATCAATGGTTTCTCCAGACTGGGATATTACTATTCCAACATCATCTTCACTAAAAACATTTTCATACTTCAAGAATTCAGAAGCTATAAATGCGTGCACTGGAATTCCAGCTATGCGGGTCAAAGCGTAGTCAGCAACTAATCCAGCGTGAAATGATGTTCCACAAGCAGTTATAAAGACTCTTTTAGCTTTAAGTATCAAGTCAGCTGCTTCAGCAACTTCAGCGGCGCTTAATCCTTGGAGAGTCCTTCTAATAGCAATTGGCTGCTCATGTATCTCCTTCAGCATAAAGTGGGGATAACCGCCCTTCATGGCCATTTCAGGAGTCCAGCTAATCACTCGTACTCGAAATCTTACATTTACCTCTCCCTGATTTAAATCCTCCAGGTAAATCTTATTGGGAGATATGTATCCGAATTCACCATCCCTAACCACAATAACCCTATTAGTAAATTCGAGAAAAGCAGGAATGTCACTGGCCAAAAACTTAGCTTTGCTTCCAATTCCAATAACGAGTGGAGAAGTCATCTTAGCGAAGAAAATCCTGTTGGGCTCTACGGCGAATATTGCTGCAAATGCAAATGCTCCCCTTAAAATCCTGAATGCTTCTTTGATGGCTTCAATTGGGCTATAACCCCTATGTAAATATTCTTCGAGAATGTGCGGAATAACCTCAGTATCAGTTTCACTTCTAAATGAATGTCCCCTAGAAATTAAATCCTCCTTCAACTCCAAATAGTTCTGAATAATGCCATTGTGGACAACTGCTATTTCTCCTTTACAGTCGATGTGGGGATGAGCATTGTAGTCGCTCGGCTTTCCATGAGTAGCCCACCTAGTATGTCCAATAGCTACATTGCTGTCAGCCGATTCAAAGTCCAATTTACTTGAAACCTCATCAAGCTTCCCCTTAGCCTTTCTAACCACAATTCTGGAGTTTATAAAGTCGATATATGCAAAGCCAACTGAGTCGTAGCCCCTATATTCAAGTCTTTTTAAGCACTTCTCAATAACCTTGCCGATTGGCTCCTTAAAATATGAAGGTAATGCTGAAATTCCTATTATTCCGCACATTCAATTTCCCCAAAATAATTTTATTGCATGTTGTTATAAATTTACTGTTTTTAACTCTAAATTAGTTTTTTGTAATTCGCCTCAGCTACCCTGGAATTCTTCACCATTCAGTAGGCATGACTCACATCATCGGCAAATAATCTTCAATTAAAATTTAGAATCCGCCTTTTAAAGTTGAATACCAAGCAAAGAGGCCGGCCGCGGTAACGGGATCAACTACGGGAATTCCAGTTAATTTGTGAATCTTGCTTGAAATTCCAATTGTTGAAAATCCTGTGCATGCCAATAATATTATGTTGCACTTTTCCCTTTTCAGCTGAATTGCAGCTTCAAAAATGTACTTCTCGTTTTCTTTTCGCATTAAGTCAAGCGTAGTTTTTACTCCTTGAGGAGAAGCTTCAGCAACTAGGTTATTACCTAGAATTTCCCTTATCACTCTTGGTGTTTCACCGGTTAACGTTAACACGCCAATTCTATTCGAAATTCCGAGAGCTAAACATGCTGAAGCTGAACCAGCTCCAATTACGGGAACATGCACAATTTCTCTCAATTCTCGCACGCCTGGATCGGCGGCACAACTAACAATCAATGCATCAACATTCATCCTGATAAGCTCTTTGCCAACTTCAATTATCTTTGGAATGGCTTTCCTCTCACTTTCATCATCATAAATGCCATATGGCTGATCATCAATACACTTGCTAATAACTCTTAAGCCTGGAAAATGTTTTTCAATAATTTTACCATGAGCCTCAATTAAATCCCTGTTTTTAAGTGTTATCACCCTAATCAGGCCTATAGTCTTAACCATTAACCACACCATAATTTACATTAGTAAGTTAATTTTCTAAATATTTTCTTCATTTTTCAGTGTAGGGTTCCATCAACAATTTAGCTATAAATACTTTCAACTTAAGTTGACCTAATTATATTATAATATTGAATAAATATAAAAAGGGAAATTTAAATGGCAAATAACGATATTGCTCTTGACAGTACTTTTTCTCCTCTGTATTCTGGTAGCAATATTGGTGATTTTCTTGTTGGCGGTATTTTCGCTTCTTTCAGCATTTCAACGTAGCGGTTAACATGTTTTAGGGATAGCTTGCCTGGCTCGACGTTTTGAACGTATTTTGCAGCTGAAATTCCGGCAATTCTACCGAAAACAGTTACTTCTAATAGTGAATTGCCCATTAATCTATTCTTTCCGTGAACTCCTCCGCAGACTTCGCCTGCTGCGAAGAATCCTAGTATTGGTTCTCCACGTCCATTTAGTACTTGGGCGTTAACGTTTATTTCAACTCCTCCATTCATGTAGTGCAGTGTTGGGAATACGAGGACTGGTTCTTTGGTTGGGTCAATGCCGAATCTGCTGAACATCCTGTAGATTGCAGCTAGCGATTTCTTTATTGTTCCTTCACCGTGAATCATTTCTATCATTGGAGTGTCTAGCCAAACTCCTCTCATTCCTGTTGGAGTTATTACTCCCTTGTTTCTGCCGTAGCATTCTCTAATAATTGCAGCTGCAACTACGTCTCTTGGCTCTAGTGGGTAGATGAACTGCTCTCCGTCAGCATTTACTAGCTGAGCACCTAATCCTCTAACTTTTTCTGTTACGAGCAGGCCTACTATCTGCTCCGGATAGGCTGCCCCAGTTGGATGATATTGCGTTGCATCAAGATCTCTTAGTCTTGCTCCAACTCTGTAAGCCATTACTACTCCATCCATTGTTGCGCCATAGTGGTTGGTTGTTGGGAAGTTTTGAATGTGAAGTCTGCCAAATCCTCCTGTTGTTAGAATGACTGCCTTTCCTCTAGCTATGCGGTACTCTTTAGTCTCTAGATTCCATAGAACTGCTCCAGTAACTCTTCCTGTATCTGGCTCGGTTAAAAGTTCAACTGCAGGCGAGAACTCGACGACGCGAATGCCTCTATTTAAAACTTCATCCATTAGAACTCGCATTATTTCAAGTCCTGTGTAGTCCTTGCATGCATGTAGCCTCTTTCTACATGTTCCTCCACCAGAAAGCTCTATCATGTTTCCTTCTTCATCCTTGTCGAACATCACTCCAAGATCTTCAAGCCACTTTATTATGAATGGAGCATTTTCAACTAGAGTTTTTACCAGTTCCGGCTTATTCGCATAGTGTCCTCCACCCATGACATCTATAAAGTGAAGTATTGGACTGTCATTTGGCCTGTCGGCAGCCTGTATTCCTCCTTGAGCCATCTTGGTATTTGCATCTCCAAATCTGAGTTTAGTGGCAATTAGAATTCTATCGGCTGGAATTCCACTATTATTTGCCCATAAAGCTGCTGAGGCTCCAGCTCCTCCTCCACCTATAATTAATATGTCCACATCATAGTCGATTTTACTTAAGTCTATGTTGCTTGGGTCAATTAGTGGATAAGCTTCAATTAGGTCTGCAACTTCATGAGGTACAATTAAACCTTTACTTGGACCAATTTTCAGCGGCCTCTTCCCTTCAGGCCTATAATCTGGGTGCCACTCCTTCAAGAGCTTATCCTTCTCTTCAGGTGATATTCTTGGAAAAGCTTCTTTCAACCTTCTATCTCTAGTCTCTTCAACTTTCTCTATTGACCGTCTCATTTCCTCCGAATATGTACTTTCGTAAGTCATACATTCACCTCCTACGTTTCGATCTCCCTCGACTCATAAAGCTTCTTCAACTCCTCAATGCTCATTTTAGTTAGCTTTTCCAGTTCCTCCTTGTACTTGCCTTGAAGTATTTCATTTATCCTCTCTTCTAAGTGCTTGGCCTTCTTGGATAAGTACTTTCCATAAAGCCTTCTAACTAGCTGGAAAACTTGGTAGTGAACTATTTCCGCTGGACATCTAATGCTACATATTCCACAAGCTATGCAGTCGAAGCTTAGTTCAGCTGCTTTAATTAAATTTCCTCTAATTAGTGATTGAATTGCATCCATAACTTCCAGGTTTTGTGGGCAAGACTTGGTACATGTATTGCAAGCAACGCACCTAGTTATTTCGGGGAATATGGAGAGCACGGTTGAAGCAGTTGGCCTCAGCTTTTCAATATCGTATTTTGGCTTTTCAGCTGGAACGAACGGTATCTGAACTAGGTACATTCCCTCTTGAACTGTTGTTTGGCATGCAAGTCCAGTATATAACTTATAATCATTCCCAATTCTATACACGGTTGCACATGCTCCGCAGAATCCGCCTCTGCATCCGCATCCTCGAATAAATTTGTAGCCTGCATACTCCATTGCCTTCATTATGGTTAGTCCTTCTGGAACTTCGTACATTTTGCCCATGATGTATATTTTAACCATCTTAATTTTCTTCTCTTCATTACTCATTTCACATCCTCCCCTAAAAGTGAAGAAATAACCTTTCTAACTTCAGGGTTAAGAACATTTTCAATTCCAAATGCGTAAGCCATTAATTCAGTAAAGTAGACGACTGGGATGCTTGGTCTCCTACTTGGCAGCGTTAGATTGTACTGGCATAAGGGGCATGTTGTTGCAATTACGTTTGCTCCCCACCTGTTTGCTGCTTTTCGAATTTCGAGTGCTCTATCAACTGCTATTTTCTTGTCATAGACTACGTTATATGCGCTGCAGCATTTAATTCTGTGCGGGAACTTTATTGCCTCTGCTCCAATGGCCTCTAACAGGTTTTCGAGTGTCGTTGGATTTTCAGGATTATCAATGCCTATTTCTTTTGGCCTAAGCAGTGTACAGCCATAGAATGGCGCAACTTTAAGTCCATTTAATGGCTTAACTGTAAGCTCCCTTACCTTTTCAAATCCAATAAGATCTCTGACCACTTCAATAAAGTGCAGCACCTCTATCCCGCACTCATAGTTTTCCTCTTCATCCATAAACTCATTTATAGTCTTAAGCTTTTCACTATCAATTTTAAGTAGCTCATTTACTCGCTTGAGTACGTTATAGCACATCGAGCATAAAGTGACAAGCCTATTATCATTTAATTTTCTGCCCATTTCTTGAGCTCTAACTAAATCTCTTACAGCTCCAATGTGGTGAATTACGCTATCAATAGCTAAGTTTAGCACTGCTCCGCAGCAATTCCATCGGTCAAGTTCAATTAGATCTATGCCCATCTTCCTTGCAACTGCAAGTGCGCTTTCCTCATAATTTAATGCAGTGGTCTTTAGCGTACAGCCTGGAAAGTACATGAGCTTCACACTCTCACCCCATAAGCTTTCTCGATGCTGCTACAAGTGCAATTTGCGGCATTTCACCGACTTCCGGCACTTTTCTAAGGTTAACCACGTATAATCCCTTCCTCATCTTTATGTTTCTTAGAGCGTTGATCACTCTTGCGGTGTCTATTCCTCTGGGGCATCTGACTGTGCAGTTGTAGCATGAAGCGCAGATCCAAAGAGTGTTCGAGTCTAGTACATCCTCCATATTTAGCTGAATCATTCTAACTACTTGATTTGGCGGCACATCCATGATGCTTACTAGTGGGCAAGTTCCGCTGCAAATTCCACATTGGAAGCATAAATACACGTTTTCCCCAGTTAATTCGTAAACTTTTTGAGCCAAACCTTTAAACATGCCCACACACCTCCTAAATTTTTATTTTTGCTCTTTCCTCTGGCTTTAACGGTCCAAGTCTTTCAACCATCTTTACTAGGTCATTAAGGTTCTTCGCCAGCCTCTCCGCAGTATCGACTGCAATTGTGTCGAACCTTAGTCTCCTAGCATCGATTCTGCATCTTCGCAGTTTAGCTCTAGTTTTACGCATCAAGTCATTTATGGCATCTAGAACTTTGGGGTGATAAGGGGAGCCGCCTGGCAGGCAGTCTCCAATGAAAATTGCGTCTGCGCCGAACTTGAATGCGCTTAAAATTATTTTTGGAGTTAACCTGCTTGAGCTTGGAATTCTTATGATTCTAACTTTATCAGTGTAGTTTATTCTGCTTGTTCCAGCTAGATCTGCCGCTCTGTAGGTGCATGAATCGTCGAAGAATGCTAGGACTCTTATTTCTCCTTCCTTCTTGCTTGCAAGTATGGCCTTTATTTCATCAATAATCTGCTCTTCAGTGTAGTGCTTTAAGTCTATAGCGTTCTTGGGGCAGTATGGTATGCAGCTACCGCACCCACCGCATAGTGCCTCGTTAATTTTTGCAGTGCTATTCTCAATAGTTATTGCTCCTAGTGGACACTTGTCAATGCACTTTCCACAGCCATCGCAAAGCTCCTCCTTAACAAAGGCCTTTATTGGTTCAACTATTATTCTTCTTTGGCTGATTAGCCTTAATGCTCTTCCAGCAGCTGCGCTCGCTTGCGCTACGGTGTCGCATATGTCCTTTGGACCCTGAGCGCAGCCACAAATGAAAATGCCCTCTCTTAGGGTATCTACTGGCCTGTACTTTGGATGAGCTTCAAGGAAGAATCCGCCAGGTCCAGTTGTTATTTTAAGTATTTTTGCTAGTTCTTCGGTTCCTTTGCTTGGGACTAGTCCAACTGAAAGCACTACAAGATCGAATTCCATTTCAATCATTCTGCCTGTAAGTGTGTCCTCAGCTCTAACTATCAGATTTTTAGTTATTGGATCCTCAATTATTTCAGCAACTTTACCTCTAATGAACTGAATGCCCATTTCCTGTGCTCTCATATAATATTCTTCAAATCCCTTTCCAAATGCCCTAATATCAATGTAGAAGATGTACACGTCTCGCGTTATGTCCTGCCTTTTAAGTATCATCGCCTGCTTGATCGCGTACATACAGCATATTCTCGAGCAGTTTGGTCTTCCAATTGTTTCATCTCTTGATCCTATGCATTGGATGAAAGCTATTCGCTTAGCAATTTTTCCGTCTGAAAGTCGGATTACTTTGCCTGCAGTTGGTCCTGTCGGCATGACTAATCTTTCGAGTTGGGGTGCAATGATGACATTAGCGTACTTGCCATACCCATATTGCTCAAGCAGAGTTGCGTCAAATGGGTCATAACCTGTAGCCACAATGATCACATCAACAGTTACGTTTATCGTTTTAGGTTTATCTTCGAAGTTTATTGCATTCTGTGGACATACCTTTTCGCAAAGGCGGCATACACCCTTAGTCAGGTAGAGGCAGTGAGCTTCATCAATTAAGTACTTATATGGCACAGCCATTTCATGGGGAACATAAATTGCCTTTCTCATTCTTAAGCCATAGTTGAACTCGTCGGGAACTTTAGTTGGACATTTTTCCGCGCATTTGCCGCATGCCACGCACTTGGTCATGTCAACGTATCTTGGCTTAACTTTAATTGTAACTTTAAAGTTTCCAACGTGCCCCTCAACCCTTTCAACTTCACTGTAGGTCAATAGGGTTATGTTAGGGTGATTGTAGACTGCAGCCATTTTAGGCGATAAGATGCAGAGGGAGCAGTCGTCTGTGGGGAATGTGTAGCTTAGCTGCGCCATTCTACCTCCAATTGTCGGCTGTCTTTCAACCAAGTATACTTTGCAGCCTGAATCAGCCAGGTCTAAAGCGGCTTGAATGCCTGCAATTCCTCCTCCTATTACTAAAACTCTCTTACCAATCTCGATTTCTTTAACTTGAAGAGCTTGATTCAGCCTGGCCTTAGCGACGGCTGCTGCCACTTGATCTTTAGCTTTCAAAGTGGCTCCTTCAGGATTGTCGGAGTGAACCCATGAGCACTGCTCTCTTATGTTGGCCATTTCAAGAAAGTATGGATTTAACCCAGCTTCTTCAATAAGTTTTTTAAATGTAGCTTCATGGAATTTTGGGGAGCATGCTGCAATGACGATTCTATTCAGATGGTACTTCTTAATGTCTTCTAGAACCATTTTCTGGGCAGTTTCCGAGCACATGTGCTCATGATCCTTGGCCAAGACAACGCCAGGTAAATTTCCAGCGAAATTTCTTACTTCTTCGACGTTGACGACGTTAGAAATGTTTCCGCCGCAATGACAAATGTAAACGCCTATCCGTACGCCGTCGCTTGTCATTAGTATCACCGCTCATCATTGGTTGGATAAAAAGCATATTTATCGCTTTCTTTAAAATTGTAGGCTTAACATGAGTATTTTCCGCGTAAATTATTTAAGATTATTATACATGATTAGCTCGCTGGAGATGGTTTGAAATGAGTGAGGAGTATGAAGTTCGTGAAGGACTATATTATACTGAAGACCACACTTGGGCTGAAGTTTTGCCTGACGGAACCGTAAAGGTCGGCATAACGGATTATGCTCAGAAAATGTTGAAGACAGTTAGGCGAGTTAGACTTGAAGAAGTTGGCGCAGAGGTTGAGCAGTTCGAGCCCTTTGGAATTATCGAGTCAACTAAAGCTACTAGCGACTTAATTTCCCCTGTTAGCGGAACGATTAAGAAGGTAAATGAAAGCGTCCTCCGCCAACCATCAATAGTTAACACTGACCCCTATGGCGCTGGTTGGCTAGTGATAATTGAGCCTTCAAATCTAGAGGAAGAACTTGAAAGCTTGCTGGACGCTGAAGGATATAAGGAGTACATGGTTTAGCAGCGAATTAAATGCGAGGCAATCATATGACTAAACTTGAGCTTCAAAAAGTTCTTTTATATGATCCAAATAAGTGCTCGGGATGCCTCTACTGCATGATAGTATGCTCATATTCTCATTATGGAGAAATTTCACTTGATAAAGCTCATCTGGAGGTCTTGAGAGACCCCTTTAATCCAAATATGTTTATAAATGCTCACTGTGCTCACTGTCAATACCCATATTGTGAAGCCGCCTGCCCGCTTGATCCTAAAGCCATAGTTAAAGATGAGGATACTGGCTTCGTTTTGATAAATTCAGCTCGATGTATTGGGTGCAGAAGCTGCAATTATGCATGCCCAATATCAATCCCACATTTCGACGAGATATTCAAAGTAAGTGTCAAGTGCGATGCATGTAAAGGAGAATTTTTATGTGCCAAGTACTGCAGCACGGGCGCTCTGAGGGTTGTTACGAGGAAAGAGGCGATGGAGGCTCTTCAACATGAGTGAGAAGGAGCTTAAACTCTATCCTTTAAGAAAGAGGATTATCGGCTTGCCGCAGCCATTTAAGCCTCCAACAAGTGGGATATTGAAGTATGGTCACGTGCCCAGGCTATCAGGATTTTTGCAGAGAACTAGATCTAAGCTTGGACTTTCAAAAGCTCCACCTACAGCCTATCAAGTTAAAGAAGCAGTTGAGGAAGTTCAAAATATAATTAGAACTTTAAAGCTGGACATAAAGTTTGCTTGGGATTGGAAGAAAAAGAGATTTCAGTATTAGGAGATGAAACTATATGGCTAAGTACTCGCTTTTCCTTGGTTGCTACATTCCTTCAATGCAGCCATTTGCTGAGGCTGCTCTCCGTAAAATATCTCCTGATCTAAACATTGAATTGCTAGATATTGTTGGAGCCACGTGCTGTCCCGTACCCGAAATAGTTAGGCTAGTTGATGATGAAGCTTGGATTACAATTGCAGCTAGAAATTTAGCTCTAGCCGATTCAATGAGTCATGATATCCTCGTATTATGCAATGGGTGCTGGGAAACCCTTTATGAAGCGAGGGAAAAGTTGCTGCATGATATCAAGCTTAGAAATAAAGTGAATTCGAACTTGAAGCTCCTAGGTAAGAAGTTTACTGGAAAAGCTGAAGTTAAGCATTATACTCAAGTGCTGGTTGAAGATGTAGGTTTGGATGCACTGAGAAGGAACATTAAAGTGGATTTAAAGAACTTGAAAGTTGCTGTTCATCCAGGATGCAAGTTGTATAAGAGTGATGGTGAGAAGCTAGCTAAGTACTTAAGAGATATTGTTGAAGCTTTGGGCGTCCAAGTAGTTGAATATGGAATTGAAAGAGTTTGCTGCGGATACCCCCTAATGCTTGCATCGGTTGATAAGGCAATTCATGAGAGAACGAAGTGGAAGTTAGATGCAATTAAGGATGCTAATGCTGATATGATCGTTGTTGCATGTCCAGCATGTTATGATCAATTAGAGAAGGCTCAACTTGCTCTCCGCGATGAAGGGCTAGAGTACAATTTGCCAGTTCTTCACCTAACCGAGCTTATAGCCTTAGCTTTTGGCTATAAAGCTGGAGAGATTGGTTTAGACTTGCATGGAATAAGCTGTATGCCAGTAATTGAGAAACTGGAGGGAGTTAAGTGAGATTTAAGCAGAAAATGATGGTTTTCTCCCCATGGTTATTTCACCTACATGCTGGGGGCTGCAATGGCTGCGATATTGAGCTGGTTGCAGCATTAACTCCCAGATTTGATGTTGAGCGTTTTGGAATAGTGTTGGTCGGTTCGCCAAAATTTGCTGACATTCTAGTTGTAACGGGTCCTGTTCCAAAGCAAATCGCACCTTTTCTGAAGAGGGTTTATAATCAAGTTCCAGATCCAAAGGTAGTTGTTGCCGTTGGCTCATGCGCTTGCTCTGGAGGAGTATTTAATGATGAAGAAGGCGAGGAAACATATGCTATTGTGGGAGGAGTAGATAAGATAATTCCGGTTGACGTTTATGTGCCGGGGTGCCCTCCAAAGCCTGAAGCGATTATTGATGGTGTAGTTAAGGCGATTAAGATTTTAGCTGAGAAGGCTGGTGGTAGGGGTGAACATTAAGTATAAGTACTTGCCATTCATTGCATCTCTAATTGCATCAACTACAGGCATCATATTTGCTTTCATCGTAGAAAGCCCCATATTGCTCTTATTCCTAATCGAGCTGGCATCAACTTCAGCGTTCTACTTACTATTCCTAGTTATTTTGTCTTCACTTCAACCTGAAAAGGTCGACATGGAAACTACTTTTGCATGTGGCTTGGCTAAACCTCCATACCTAGATCCAAACGAACTCTATCAGTTCAAGTTTCCAATAGTTGAGGAGGAAGGGGAAAATGAGTAGCGAACTTATTTTAACATTAGCTATTCCATTAATTGCATCAATAACTGTCGCTTTACTTGAATCAAATGTAGCCCACGCTATTTCATTAACAGCTCTCGGGCTAACCCTAATAATAAATACTCACTTACTCACGATTTCGCTGGCAGGTACAACTCAAGTTTGTGGCAGTCTAATTGGTGATCCTATTGGCCTGCTGATGAGTGAATTAATCCTAATCGTAGGTTTCATATCTGTAAGCTACTCCTTCCAATACTTCCCCGTAGGTCAAGATAGGAGAAGCCGCTTTTTTATGGCTTTAATGCTCGCCTTCGCTTCAACCCTTATTGGATTAGCACTGTCTTCAAACATTCTAGGAATGCTTCTTTTCCTAGAAGCCTCAACAGTTCTCAGCGTCGTCCTAATAATTTATGGCGAGAGAGGTCGTAAAGCAATGCTTGCCGCTTCAATATACTTGGTAATGTCCATTGTAGAGTCATTATTGATAGTTGGTGGAATCTACTATTTAGCTAAGGCTTCAAACCTCCAGTTGTCAGCAATCAATATTTTCAATATTCAAAAATTGCACCCAGTAGCAGAGCCTGAAGCTTCAATTGCAGCTTTCCTTATATTGCTAGGTTTTGGTACTAAGGCTGGCATCATACCTTTAGCGTTAATATGGCTTCCAATAACGCATGCAGAGGCTCCATCACCAGTTAGCGCTAATCTCTCAGGTGTGATGATTGAGGCTGCTTTCATAGCTACACTCAGATGCGCGTATGCATTACTTCCTCATGCTTCAGATGTTGTTATTACGTTGCTCGCTGGCCTCGGAATGGCTAGCATCTGGGCTGGAATTTTTGGCATGATAATAGATAGAGACTTAAAGCGGGTTCTAGCTTTTAGTAGCATTTTAAGCATGGGCAGTGTATGCATGGTAACTGGACTTAGCTTGGCATCAAGTGGAGAAAACTTAGCTGCGGGACTTCAAGGCGTATTGTATTATTTAACTGCACATTCAGTTGGAAAGGCACTGCTCTTCTTAGGGAGCGGATCGTACTTAAAGAAAATCGGAGAACGAAACTGGACTAAAATGGCTGGCGCAACCAAAATTTTGCCAATAACTTCAGCTCTTTGGATTGTTGGAGCAATTAGCATAGCCGGACTGTTTCCTCCTGCGGCAGGATACTACGCTAAACACTTAATGATAAACTGTATAGATAACCTCGAAGTAGCGGTATGCGGCATACCTGCATTCTACTATAAGTTGTCCCTATATGCTGGAGGGATAGCGATATTTCTCATATTATTGGGGTTTACAGTATTTTCTCTTAGAGGAGCTGGAGAGCCAAATGATGTTTCAAAGTTAATGTTGATATCAAAAATTGCTCTTGCAGCAATCTGCATAATTTTAGGATTAGTTTCAACTAGCCTTGAACATGAGCTGTTCGCAACAGCTGTAAATGCAATCTTAAGATTAGGAGGTGGATGACGTGGCTGGCATTAGGGAAGTAACCGCTGAACTTGAAAAAATATTATCACCAGACTTTGAAGTTGCCCGAACAGATGTTAATGGAAATCACATTTACATTAAAACTTCTCCAAACAAACTTCTAGATGCAGCTAGATACTTACTCCTAATTGACGCAAGGTTAGTTCACGTAACCGCTTCAGATATGGGAACTAAGGGCTTAAAGGTACTTCACATATATGGATTAGATCACTTAAAGCAGCACGCTCACATAATTTTGTATGCACTTGTTCCCAGAAATGCTCCAAAGGTTCCTTCAGTTGCTGCTTTAACCTATCAAGCTTCGTGGGCTGAAAGAGAAACAATGGAACTTTTAGGCATAGAATTTGAAGGTCATCCTGACCCTCGACACATATTCCTTCCATTCGAGTGGCCTAAGCCAGTTGAAAGTGCTGAAGGCGAGTGGAATGAGGTTAAAGTTGAACGCCGTACTACTCTGCCAATAGGTCCATATCATCCAGCTCTTGTTGAAGGTGGATATTTCAAAGTTAAAGTTGATGGAGAAGAAATTATTGACGTTGATATTAAGGTTGGATTCAACCATAGAGGTGTGATGAAACTAGCTGAAAGAAGAAGTTTCTGGAAAGACATCTTCCTTGTTGGCAGAATATGTGGAATCTGCAACACTCCCCACCGATTAACATTTGCTATCACTGCAGAAGCAATTGCAGGCATTACTCCTCCAGAAAGAGCAGAGTACATTAGAACTTTATTAGCAGAGCTCAATAGGATACATAGCCACCTTCTATGGCTCGGCATAGCTTGTGAGCTTATAGGTTTCAAAACTTTACTCATGTGGGCATGGAAAATAAGGGAGCCAATTCAAGATTGCATAGAGCTGCTAACTGGAAATAGAGTTCACATGGACGCTATAATTATTGGCGGAGTGAGGCGAGACGTCTCACAGAGCCAAATAACTAAGGTTGAAGAAAAGCTAAAGCAAGTTAAAAAGGAATTAGAGTCACTAGTTGAAGTAGTATCTACTCATAGCTTAGTTAGAGCGAGAACTGAGGATATTGGTGTGCTTACGCTTGCAGACGCCAAGAATGGAGGAGCAGTAGGGCCAACTGCAAGAGCCAGTGGATGGAAAATTGATGTTAGGCGAGACAGCCCATATGCCGCGTATAGTGAAGAATATACGACTTGGGACGTAGTAGTCGATGATGGAAAAGACGTTCTTGCGAGAGTGATGGTTAGAGTTAAGGAAACATTAGTCTCGATAGATCTTTGCCTCCAATGTTTAGACGCGTTGAAACGTGTGGGCGGCCCGGTCATTATAAAGGATGTTAAGGAATTTCCCGAAGGTGAAGCTATAAGGAAAACTGAAGCTCCAAGAGGTGAATTATTCTACTACTTAGCATCAAATGGATTGAATATTCCGCAAACGGTTAGAATTAGAACTCCAAGCTATAGAAATATAGCTGCACTAGTGTTTATGCTTAAAGGTTACACTCTTTCGGACGCACCAATAATTATCGGTAGTGTAGATCCCTGCTTCTCATGCACTGATAGAGTAATAATAGTAGATGAGAAGAAAGGCAAGAAGGTGACTCTAAATTATGATGAATTCATGAGGGGTTTGGCGGTTAAAAAATTGGAGGAGTAGCTATGCTTGTCGCACTTGCAGTATTAATTCCAATCATAAGCTTCATGATCGGCGTGTTATTGAATTTTGAGATTAGAAAGGTATTTGCAAGAGCTCAATATAGGCTGGGGCCGCTTTTAACAATGTACAGCGATTTAAGGGGACTTTTAGGTTTTACGAGAATTTTGCAGCCGCTTTATGATATTTTAAAGCTTTCATATAAGGAGACTCTGATACCTAAAAGTGCAAATAAAATGCTCTTCACGTCATCTCCATGGATAAGCCTAATACTTGCCGTCGCAGCCTCATACTTCATATCCTATGGAGGATTAACGATTTTAGCTAACATCGAACTTAGCTTAATCTTCCTAACTTACCTCATCGTAGGAGTATCTCTATTCTGGATTATAGGTGCATCTGCAAGCTCATCACCCTGGGGCGCTATAGGTGTTAGGCGGGAAGCTGAACTTCTATTCTCAATTGAAGTTGCCCTGTTGTCGTCCATTTTTTCAGCCGCATTATTGGCAAACACTTTATCAGTTCAAGGCATAGTGAATGCGCAGTTGAAACTGTATCCATACATATTGTTGAACCCATTAGCTGCAATAACCTTCATGATAGCCCTTTTAGGCAAGTTGCAATTAAAGCCATTCGACATTCCAGATGCTGAAGTTGAAATAGTGGCCGGTCCATTTACGGAGTATTCAGGAAAGCTTTTAGCATTGCTGCTTGCCTCCAAGTACTTTTTAACGGCAATCATGACTGGATTATTCGTCAATATCTTCCTGGGCGGAGGGCAAATTCTACCTCCCACAAATTCATTAAACTTGGCAGTTAATTTCATCGTCTTCCTAATACTATGCATTGCAGTGGCATTTATAGCCTCGTTAATCCACGCAGTAGCGCCGCGATTTAGAGTTGATCAGGGATTTAAGTGGGTCATAACGCGCCTATGGCCGCTAGCCTTCGCATCGCTTGCCTTATCAATAGTCTTTAAAAGTATGGGGGTGTTATAGATGCTGAAAGCCTTAAAGGAAGCTATATCTGCAATTTTTAACCCCGTGACAATCACGTATCCAGCTGGAAAACCTGAGGAAAAGTACAGTCAAATACCAGAAGGTTTGAGAGGGAAGCCGCAGTTCGATGATGAGAAGTGTATTGGGTGTGCAGCATGCACGGTTCAATGCAGTAGCGGCGCAGATACATTTCGCGACGAAGATGATAAGCGCATTATAGAAATAAGTTTGACAAAATGCATATTCTGCGGTAGATGTCAAGAAATATGCCCTCAAGAGGCAATTTCCCTAACTCAGGAATTCGAGTTGGCTAGCACTTCTAAAAACAACCTAAAAGTTACCATTGAGCACAATCTATTAAAATGTGAAAACTGTGGAGCACCAATTACAACCGAAAAGCAGCTGGATAAAATTGTTGAGAGAATATTAAGTCAAATTGATGAGAAAGCGAGAAAAATTGCTGAAGAAGACCTGCCTAAGTACATCCATCTATGTAGGAATTGTAGGAGAAAGTTGAGTTACAAGCTTAATACGCATCCAAGAAAGCATTACTTATATGTGGATAGCAGTTAGCTTTTATTAATCAGCCTGGAGGTTTGATTTGAATGAAATTTAAGGCCGCATATAAGGCAGCTAAGCTAATTAAAGTTTCAATTGAAGTTGAGGCTGGAAGAATTAAGAATATCAAGTTTACAGGCGATTTCTTCATATACCCAGAAGAAGCGCTTGGAAAGCTTGAGGAAGAACTTAAAGGTGCAGAGCTAAACGAGTATAAGTTACTTCAAATCGTAGAGTCCTTTTTCATCAGGGAGAACGTAACTACACCTTTAATTGAAGCAAGAGATTTCGTTAAAGCAATAATGAAAGCGGTTGGAAGGGAGATTTAGGTGGTCGAATATATTAGAGTTTCAATTGGAACTGCTGCAGTACTAGGCTTGTCAAGAATTAGAATGGCAGCATCCCCTACTACAGCCTATCTAATGACATATTACCCCGGAAAATGCTTAGCTAAATGCAGTTTTTGCACTCAATCCAGCGCAAGCATTACCGATGCGCAGTACTTATCTAGAGTATGCTGGCCCAAATTCAAATTCAGTGACGTTGTAAAAGCGCTATCCTCATGCAAAGAATTCAAGCGAATATGCCTTCAAACAATAATCTATCCAAATATGATCCAAGATGCAGTTGAAATAGTGTCGACTCTTAAAAGCCGTACGGCTTTGCCAATATCAGTCTCCGTTCATCCTAAAAGTGTGGATGATGTTAAGCTTCTTATAAATGCAGGAGCGGATAGAATAGGTATTGGATTAGATGTAGCTACGCCAGAGCTTTTCAAGAAAATTAAGAGGCCATTTTCATGGGATAGAACATTGAAGTTTATTGAAGATTCTATAAAGTTTCTTGGTGAAGGACGTTTAACCTGCCATTTAATTTACGGGCTTGGAGATACTGATGAAAGCTTCCTTAAACTTATCTACAAGCTCATGAAAAAAGGCGTTTTCACAAGCTTGTTTGCATTCACCCCAATGGAGGGAACGCCTTTAGAAAATCTACCTCCGCCTAACCCATCAAAATATAGGGCAATACAGCTAGCTCATTACTTAATCACAAATAAAATTGCAGATATCAGTGATTTCAAATTTCAAAATGGAGATTTAGTAGGTATATCTTTGGAGAAGAAATTGTTAGTTGAAGTTATTGAGAGTGGAAAACCATTCATAACGCGAGGCTGCCCAAACTGTAATAGGCCCTTCTATAATGAAAGTCCTAGAGGCCCAATATACAACTATCCTTCAATTGAATGGGTTAAAAAGGATATTAATATTATCAAGCTTCAATTAAAGCAAGTTTTAGGTGAGATAATATGAGCGAGTGGCGCCTCATATATCTAAATGAATTTGATGGGTACTGGAACATGGCTATAGATGAAGCAATGCTGATAATGAAGTCTAAAGGTAAAATTCCAAATACCCTTAGACTTTATCGATTCACTCCATCCGCGGTTACCATTGGATTTTTCCAATCGCCAAAAGAGGAAGTGAACATTGAGTTTTGCAGGAAGAATGGCATTGAAATAGTAAGACGCATAACTGGTGGAGGAACGGTATATCATGATGAAAATGGCGAAATAACTTACTCAATAGTTGTAAGTGAAAAGGATGCGCCTAAAGATATACTTAGAAGCTATGAACTATTCTGCAGTGGCATAGTCAAGGCATTGGAAAGACTGGGACTTAAAGCTGAATTTCATCCAATAAATGATGTCCTAGTCTCGGGGAAGAAGATTTCAGGGTCGGCGCAAACAAGAAGGCGGGGAGTTGTTTTGCAGCATGGAACTTTAATGTACAATACAGATATATCAACACTAGCAGTTACGCTTAAGGTAATACCTGAAAAGCTTAAAGATAAGGGCGTAACTAAGCTCGAAGAAAGAGTGACAACGATTTCAAAGGCATTGAGTAGGCATGTTAGTAGGGATGAAGTTGTGCAAGCCATGATCGAAGGCTTTGCAGAAGCACTTCAAGTCAAATTTCATCATGATGAGCTGACAAGTGAAGAATTAGAACTGGCAGAAAAGCTGATGAAAGAGAAGTATTCAAAAGATGAGTGGAACTTTATGGTGTGAATTATGATTAAAGCCTATAAGCCGCTGCCAAAATTTCCATCGATTTCCATAACTGGATCGTGGTGTGCCTTAAACTGCAAGTATTGCCAGGGGAAAGTGCTTAAGGAAATGATTCACGTGAGCTCTCCAACGCAACTCTACGCGTTATGTAGGCAATTAAAGAAAAGGCATGGAATTGTAGGATGCCTAATAAGTGGAGGTTTCAATAAAAAGGGAAAGTTGCCGATAAAAGCCTATTTGCCGGCGATTAAGGAGATAAAGAAAACGCTTGATTTAATCGTAAGCGTTCATGCGGGACTGGTAGATGGAAATTATGCTAAGGAATTGAGAGAAGCAAAAGTGGATATCGTAGACTTAAACATACTTGATCCTCAAACAATGAGTGAAGTAATGAATATGGATTCAAACTGGGAAGACATCGAAAAAACGCTTGATGCGCTTCAAAATTTTGGTCCCCCATATACTGCACCACACATACTAATTGGAGCTTACTATGGAAGAATAAAGAGTGAATACGACTTAATTTCAATTCTTAAAGACTACGATCCGTACGTGATTGTTATGCTAATATTGCTTAAAGTTAGGGGAACACCCTTTGAATCAATAGAGCCTCCCAAAGCAGAAGAGATAATAAAAATTTTCGACTATGCGCGAAAACTCATTCCGAAAGCTGAATTAGCATTAGGGTGCATGCGCCCCAGAGGTAATTACAGTGAAAAACTAGAATTTGAGCTAATAAGTAAAAATCTAATTGACAGAATAGTTTTACCTTCAACATTTAAGCCTAAATACCTTCCATTTTGCTGTTCACTTCCAAAAGAACTTGAAGAAAAAATAGTTAAAGAGTTATTATGATTATTGATCATGATGTGTTGTTTCGTTATTTTGTTCTGTTTATTTAAATTTTAATTTCATATAGAATATTGGTAGGAATGCAATTAACAGTATGGATATGATTGTTAGGGTTGTTTCAAATGGCACATAAGATAGCATTATACCTGTTACTATTGGGCCTGATGCTTGTCCAATATCTTTTATCGTTTCCATCGCTCCTATTGCAGCTCCATGCTTCTCTTCACTAGCTAATTCGGATATTAGTGGTGGGGTTGAGGCTGTGGTGAACGCCACGCCTACTGCAAATACCCCTATAAATGTTATTAGAGTTAGATAGCTGTTGGAAAATGCGGTTCCCATTATTCCAGCAGATGAAATCAATATTCCAACGGTAATTGTCTTTACTCTGCCTATTCTATCTGAAAGTCTTCCTGCATATGGTTTTAGAATTGTTATAATTAATAATTGTATGGTGAATGTTAATCCAATTAGCCAAGGATCTATTCCTAACTTTCCCATATAAATTGGGAGAAAGGTTTCGAGGCTTTGCATTGCGAAGTAAGTTACAGCCATAATGCTACTTGCAGTAATTATGTTGCTGCTAAAGATTAATGGTGAAGCTTTACGCGCTTCTTTTCTACTGAAGTTCTTTTCAACTTCAAATGCAGGTAGGTTGAAGAGTGCAATGAATGCTGCTAAACCAGCTAATCCACATGTTAGGTAAGCTTCTTTAAAGCTTGCTAAGCTTAATAATGCTCCTGCAATGCTGGGTGCAAGAAGCCTTCCGATCATAGTGGTTGATGAAAATATCCCCATCATTTCACCGCGCCTGGACTTGTACATGTCTGCTATGGATGCCATTGCTACTGGAGTAAATGTGGCCGTTGCAATTCCATGATAAGCTCGTATTAATGCTAGTTGCCAAGCATCAGTTACAACTAGGTAGAGAAATGGAGATGATGCGAAGAAAAATCCTGAAGCAATTAATAATTTCTTCCTGCCGTAAATGTCTGATAATGCTCCAGCGGTTATATTTACTATTATTCCAGTAATTGTTGATGCTGCTGCAATGAATCCCAGCTCGCCTTCACTTACGCCAAGTTTTTTTGCAAATAAAGGTAATGTTGGAGATTTGGACATTGTTGAGCTGAGAATTGCTAGCAGTCCTGCTATTGACATTATGATGAATGCCTTGGAGGTGCGCAAATTGAGTACCTAGCTTTCAGCTTTTAATCAGCTTTTTGAGGAATCTCAATCTTTCCATTCTACTCATTTTCTTCAATTCTTCTTTATGCTTAATTTCTAAGTCTTTAAGTTTAAAATACGTGTACAGTGCCTCCCAAATATTCACACCCATTTCTAGTGTTTCATAATCATTCTCGGTCATGAATCGAAGCCCACTTAATAATGCTTTTATGCCTACAGCTTCAGGTGCTTTCTCTAATTCGCCTTCAATGTCAGCTGCATGAACAACTTCAGCAACCTTATACACATATGGGTCAGCAATATTATATTTTTCAACTATGACCTCAAAAGTGCACTTACCGTCTTTATGCCCTAATTCTACCCCCTTATGTCAAATGGAGTTCCGTGTTCAGGCTTTAATTTTTCTTCCGGCCAGTTAATGAAGTTAAATTCTGCTTGGGGGTCAATAAACTTCTTTATTAACCAAGCACTTGCTGTTCTATCAACATAGGGAAAACTTCTCGTAACCCACTTCACATAAATCACAATTAAGATATTTAATTAGAACCTCACATAAATTTTTCCAATTTAATAATCCACATCTTCTTAAGAAACATATAAACTTAAACTTTAAAGTTAATTTAATAATAAAATGTGAAATTAATTTATTCACTTAATAATATTGAGAATATAAAGTATAGCTCAATTAATACAGAAAACAATTATCAGAATAACTTTAGCAAAATGATGAAGAATGCTAAAGTAAACTTCAAGTGAAATCGCATGCTTTCTAGATGAAAATCATATTGGTGGCATTAAGTTGTCTAATGCTTATAACGTTGAATTCCCGGTCAGATCTGAATTTCAATAATAATTATCAAATAGGTGCTTAAGCATAAATCTGCTTAATTAAATTGAATAGTCATGAAGGTTGATTGCGGAAATGAGTATGGATCTTGAAAGATTTACGAAGGAAGTTAAGGATTATGCTATAAAAATGGCGCTTGCCTAGTAGGTATAGTTTCTCCTATTGATATTGATTCTAGATCTAAAATTTGGGTGGGTTGGAAAATTCAAAGTTATACCAAGAAAACTTTTGAAATTATGCTCAAAGCGAGGTCAGTAATTGTTTTAGGCTATCATGTTTGTGATGACATCTTTGAAGTGGCAGTTAAAAGTGATGGTAAGTGGATTTATCCGGAATATTTTCCTTTGAAGTTCGTTGAATTAAAGGTTATTCACTATTTGAGGATGAAGGGTTTCAATGCAGTTTCAGTTAATAACATATTCCTCAAAACTCTAGCAAAGTTAGATGGATTCGGAAATTTCGGGAAGAATTCGCTAATAATAAATCCAATTTATGGTCCATGGCTGAGGTTTGCTGCGATATTAACTGATGCAGCGTTGAAGCATGACAAACCTTTTGAAGATGATTTGTGCGGTGACTGTGAAGAGTGCATTAAGGCTTGTCCAGTTAACGTATTAACTCCATATAAGGTTGATGATGAGAAAAGCCTCGTCGGAATTCACTTGAATGATAGTCAGAATGCAAATTATAGTTATATTGAATTGTTCAGGAAATATGAGCCATCAATAACGAGAAATTCGCATTTAATGTGCATGGAATGCCAAAAGGCTTGTAAGTATGGAAGAGAATTGCATTTTTAAGCATGATAATCAGGGTTTAATAGATCAATAATTTATGTAGAAATCTTGAAAATGAATTCTTTTAAGAGCATGCGATGTTTGTGTCGTTATGTTGAAAGGATTTTGATGAACTTAGAGTCAGTCTTATACTCGAATAGGCGTGTTGGGGAAAGAATTAATTAGCGTTTTAGTTAGTATAATTCTAAATCGTAGATTCGGCGCAATGGTGAAGGTGTAATTGATGTGGAGCATGCTGTACTTAGTGCGAAATGATCCTGATAAAATTAGGTGGTCTCAGCGTAGGCGTGGTCTTAATGAAAACATCGTTGATCAGGCAGTTAAGCTTGACTTGGAGTGGAGGAGGGCTTTAACTGAACTTAATGAGTTGAGGAGGAAGCATAACGTCGTGTCTAGGGAGGTTGCAAGGCTTACTGGTGAGGCGAGAGAGGCTAAGATTCGGGAGGCTAAGGAGCTTTTAAAGGAAATTGAGAAGAAGGAGAGGTACGTTAAGAACCTTGAGGAGGAGAGGAATAGGGTTCTCCTAAGCATTCCAAATATTGTTCATGAATCTGTTCCGGTTGGAAAAAATGAGGATGACAACGTTCCAATTAGATTTTATGGTAAACCTAAAGTTTGGAAGGGATATTTGAATAGATTTTTAGAGCAAATTAATGGGTTTAATGTGGATTATGAAGTTATTGATTGGAAGCCTATTGGACATGCAGACATGCTTACTAAGCTTGGATTTGGCGACACTTTGAAAGCTGGCCGAGTGGCAGGCTCCCGATTCTACTATCTATTCGATGATCTCGTGTGGCTTGATATGGCTTTACTAATGTATGCAATAGATCACATGACAAAGCAGGGTTTCACATTAGTTCTTCCACCATACATGATGAGGAGAGAGCCTTACCGTGGAGTTACAACTTTAAGTGATTTTGAAGATGCAATTTACAAAGTTGAAGGTGAAGACTTATACTTGATAGCTACAAGCGAGCATCCAATAGCTGCCCTTCATATGAATGAAGTTATTAAGGCAGAGGATTTGCCACTGTTATATGCTGGAATTAGCCCGTGCTTTAGGAAGGAAGCGGGGGCTCATGGAAAAGATACCAAAGGAATATTTAGGGTTCATCAATTTCATAAGGTTGAACAGTTCGTGTTCTGCCTTCCTGAAGATTCCTGGTATTGGATAGAGAAGCTAATTGCAAATGCAGAGGCCCTATGGTCTGGCCTAGACATTCCTTATAGAATTGTGAATATCTGCACTGGAGAGCTTAGTGCAGTTGTAGCTAAGCGTTATGATTTAGAAGCTTGGATGCCGGCTCAGGGCAGGTATCGTGAAATGGTTTCGTGTAGCAACTGCACCGACTGGCAAAGTTATAGGCTTAAAATTAGATTTCAGCGTAAAGTTGAGAAAGGCTTGGAGAAAGGTTATGTTCACACTTTAAACTCAACGGCAATAGCTTCTACTAGAGCTATTACTGCAATATTAGAGAATTATCAGGAGCCTGATGGCACGGTGATCATTCCTAAAGTGCTCAGACAATATCTTGAATTGTTCCCTAAAGCTCCAAAGGAATTTATAGTGGCTAGGCGCAAGGAATGATATTGTAGGCAAATTGTAATACTTAAAGTCCGGGGGGCTTAGGGTTCAGACTGGCCACGGTCATCATTTTTCAGGGATTTCATTCATCATCCCCTAAGCCTCTATATTGGGACTAGCTGTTTTGCTCTTAGCTCTCCGGTTAGCTCTTCTATGACGATTTTCTCATAAGCATGTATTTTCACTGGAACTGCGAATTTAAATCCTGATGGCGGCGAAACTATTAGTGCTTCACCTTTATCGAGCGTCTTAATTTCTTGACCTGCATTTTCAAGGTATGGGCTATAATTAATTATTAGTTGGTAGTCAGGCTTGGTTGGGAGGGGCAGAATTACTTTAGTTAATTGCTGCCTAACTATTGGCTCATCAAGTTCCCCCGGCATTTGAGTAATACAACATATTCCTACTCTATACTTTCTACCCCGCTTGCTTATTCTTGAGAAAATATTTTCCCTTCTAGATCCATCGCTGTAAAGTGCTCTTTTAGAGAGATATCTGTGGGCTTCTTCAACCATAATTAACGTTGTTGGAAGCTGCTCCCACTTTTTAGGTGCAATTTTCCTCAACTTTTCATATAGATTAAATATTCGTCTTGCAAATAGAACGGTAATCAATTTTTCTTGTGCTTCAGATGAACTCGGCATATCTATTAAAACAACTTTTCCTTCCGAAATAGCTTGCAGGACTGCATTTATCAAGTTAGTTTCACATCTTTTCATTTTGAATATCTCGTCATTACCTAAAATTCTCCTTAACTTCCTTTTCGTAACTAGTATTGTTACTTTTTGAGATTTACCTCTAAATTCGTTGTAAATGTAGTTTGCATCTTCGTATATTAGGTATTTTAGCCACTCCTCCTCATAAGCTTTCCAAGCCATCCATAGGAGCGCTTCTTGGGGAGGTGTAAATTCTCCTGTTTGCTCAAAATCACTTGGCCTCAGATCTCCCCACCAAACTTCAAGTGGATGTGCTTGAATTTTCCTGGTAAATAGCTCTCCGCTTAATTTGAATTCATAGTACATTTTACAGGGAAACTTGACTTTAGGTGTAATATAGAATAAGCTTCTTTCAGCATATATGCTGTGAACTAATCCTAAGTGGTATGCATCGCCTCCGTCGAAGTACTCGCTTTCAGTGTCGATGACTAATAGGGAGTAAAGACCTCCACTTCTCATTACATTCCAAGCTAAAACTTTTCCAAAATTCGTCTTTCCTCCACCAGTTATTGAGCATACTAGAATGTGGTGAGGGAATGCTCTAGCTCCATTCAATGTCACTTTCCTAGTAGTTGCAGTATGACCGCTTCTTAGAAATCCAATTTCAATGTCACCTGTATCCAATGAAAGCTGCTCAGTGTCTTCATCAGTTAGGTACTCTACATATGAGAATAGGGATGGCACTGCAGTTGGGCCTGAAACGCGGCCAATTTCATCTATTTGAGCAATTATGGTTGCAATTGCAATGTCATAGCACCTTAAAGGCCTATCTATTAACTCAACTTCCTCGCCTTTTTCCTTCTTAAATGATATTCTAGCCACTTCAGCTGGAGAAAGTAGTGCTTCGGGTTTGAAGTCGAAAACCCTAGCTATGAATTTTAAGCCCTTATCAACCACCTTTAAAAGCTGACCTCTCTCAACTCTTTTCCCAGTATAAACTCTAAAGTGAATTAAGTTGCTTTCAGCCCAAACTACAACTCCAACCCTATCTACTTCTCCCATAGCTTTTCCTCCTTAAAGCTCGTTGACTTCAAATTTGAAATGAAGCGTGCTCTCAAGCTTGGATTTAATGATTCGAGAAATGTGAGGCGAAGATAAGCTAGCTCTTGTCTTCCAATTTTAGCTTCTTCATGACAGCTTTTAAGAGGATAGGGATATCCGGGAGTTGCTGGATCTTGAAGGTAAGCTACTTCGCTCAGGTATTCTCCAATGATGGTGCTATCAAGTACATCTCTTCTATTTATGTCCACTCTAAAAATGTGGTCGGTGTCATGTGAGAATTTTACAATGCTTATTGCACCCAAATACCATTTAGGATATTGCCTTAATCTGAAAATAGGATAATAATACCATCCTGAATCTGCGAAAAGTTCGCTGCTCTTATGTAATAAGAATCCCAGAAGACTCTCTCCAGTATTAACTTCCAATTTAGATGCTTTAGTTACTCCTATAAGCCTCACTCCTTGCATGTGAAAGTACTCACATAACCTATCCAAAATCCTCCTGGTATCCTCCTTATATGCTGGAATTGCAATTAAAGGCCTGTCTAGAATGCAGTAATCCCCTCTACTGAGCCTTGAAGCAGCAGAAATTGCTGACTCAACTTCAACTTTAAAAAGAAATTCCATTGCTTCAAGCCTACTCTTGACCAGCTTAGCTCTAATAATGGGCTCAACTTCATAAATCCTCTGCCTCCCCCTCCAAATTGAGCATGAAACTTTAGCTAATGCAATCTGAAAAGTGCCGCAGTCAAATAGAATTTTAAGTGAAGCATCTACTGAAAGAACTTTTCGACTATGCTTCTTAACTTCAAGTCTATGGAAATTTTCTATTCTGATTGGAATACCTCTGATAACCTTCCCGCGATCCCTAATTACGGGATATGGATTTGTTATAAGCTCACCAGTTAAAGTCCACTGCGGAGATTCAACTTTACCGATAAACATTCTTTCTAACTCTCCAACAATGGTGCGGAAGTCTTCAATTAGCAGATTCATGTTACTCGCCCGTGGCCAGTCGCATAAAAATTTTTTAGTAAAAAAGATATTTTAAGTTCACTTTAGAAACAATTTTAAAAAATTAAAATATTTCTAATATTACCTTTTCGCCTAAAACGTACGTTCACAGCTCAATCATACCATATTACATCGCATGAAAACGGTATCAAAAATTTGTTACCGTACCGCTTTTTCACCTTGAACTCATTTTAGCTTGCTTGAAAAGAAGGCTTAAGCGGGAAGAGTAATTATTTGCGTACTGTAATTCATGGCATGATGACTATTATGAATTATTTGTTATGGTATCCATTTTATGTTACTGTATCAAAAGCTATATAACTGGTACCAGCTCTAATTATTGTTAGAGCAAATGGTGACTTCAATGGTAGTGCTAATGTGCTTCGTCGGTCACGACTATCAGAGAATTATAGACGGTATAAATTATTGGAGAATGAGAGAACCAATTGAAGCAATATATCTTTTCTATGATAAGAAAAGAGATCCTTATGGCTATGCGTCCAAGAGGAATACCAGGGATTTGGAGAAGGCCCTAACATTCGCTGGATCCAAACCTAAGGTTATTGGAATTAATCCTCAAGATTATGAGGATGTTTTCACTTCACTTTATAAGGCTTTAAAGATTGAAGTTGTTGATAATGGAAGAAAGGTTTTAATCGATGCAACTTCAACAACGAAGGAAGCTTATGGAGCTGCAGTCACTGTAAGCTTAATGTTTCCTAAGGTGGGAATTTACATAGTTCCTCCAGCTGAGCGTGGATGGTATATTCCTGAACCTGGAACGCCTGAGTATGAAAACTGGTTTAGCCGCGTTAGAATGAGAAGAGGAACTCAGCCTCAAGAAATATACTTGCCAGGCAATAGACTTGAACATCCAAGTTTTGAAGAAATGAAAATTCTACTCGCGCTCATAGAGCATGGAGGTAAAGCTGACTCAATAAAGTCTATAATTAAGTGGTGTGGAGAGAATCCTAGAAGTCCTGCAGTGAAAAATAGGTTTAGCAGATTGATTGCAAAACTAGTTTCCAAGGGGTTAATTGCGGAGGAGCCATCGACCAGGACCAAAAGATTAAGGTTAACTGATTTTGGAAGAGTCTTTGCTAAGGCTTTAAGGCTTATAGCATCACGGCCTCAATCAGATATGGAAGCTTCAGCTGAATTTCAAGTCAATATTATTGCTCCGAAAGTTTTTCAGACTCTTCAAGAACCCATAACCTCTAGGAGCGAACTAGAAAAAACTTCAACTTCGGATTTAGAATTAGTTGGAAATTTAATTTCATCATTCCATGCTGATTCTGAAGAAATTCCTCAAGAATTAAAATCGGAATTTGCATCTTTAATTGCTAAATTGGCTAAAGAATTTAAAGTTAGATTTGCTTAGGTTAAAACAAGCTAATAATTCATTTTAGCTTGATTAGCAAGTCAGGCTTATTAGTTACAATTCCATTAGCTCCATAAAGCTTTAGAGTTTCAGCAGTCTTTAAGTCATCCACTGTCCATGGAATTCTCATCAATTTTAGCTTTTTAGTAAATGCTATTGCCCTTTTTGATGCTAGCTTGCGGAAAGGAACTGCTTTTCCAGCCATCAAATTCAATATCTCCCCTCAATAATTGTATTTTCTCTCTTCAAAACTTGCGTCGAGTTTTCTAAGCTCTTTTAATGTAAACTTACTAACTCCTCCCATGCCATTCGTAGTTCGATCAACTGTTTCATCATGAATAACTGTCACATAATCGTCTTTAGTAACTCTTACATCGATTTCAATTGCGTCTGCGCCCATTTCATATGCACTAGCACCTCTATGTGCTACTATGAAAAACTTCTCCAAGAGAATCGGCACTTGCTGTCATTAAGAAAAATTTTCCTTCTAAATGTTCATAATTGTTTATTTGGTGCGTCTCATGAGCAATTAATATTTGACAATTAATTCTTCTATTTGCGCATCATCTGGGCGTAAGCTCGCTACCGCCTTTCTAATCATATGTTTAACGTTTGACACGTTGAAGTTGAACTTACTCATAACGTATAGGTATATTATGTGAGGAATATTTTCAACGTAAACTGTCTTAATTGCTGTAGGCTCCCATCCCGGTATTGGAATCATGTGAGCGACAATTCTAGTGCCAGGCTTAAGTTCTTCTTCAAATTTCCTTTTCAAAAGCTCATTTGCCTTCCTTAGCAAGTAGAGTGTAATTACGGTTGCATTGCTTAAATCAACTTCAAATAGGTTTCCTAAAATCACTTTTGCTCGTTCAAACAATCCCTCTCTAATGATTCGCCTTTTAGCTATATTCACTAATTTCTCCTGAATTTCTACTCCAATTGCTTTTGCTCCAAATTCCTTCGCAGCAGTGACTACTATTTCCCCATCACCTGCACCTAAGTCATATACGATATCGTTAGGCTTAACCTTAGCTAGTTTAAGCATCTCCCGAGCTACTTCTCTCGGAGTTTTAAAGTATGGTGATACGAACATTGTCATTCACCTTCAGCTAACCAATTTTAATATAAAAACTTAGTGAGCTCGGAGTTTCAGAGGTATTTTGCATCAGAAACAAGAACCCATCATCATTCACATAGTGTGTCTGACGAAACCTCCATCATCATCTGCAAACTAACTTAATGACTTCCATGTTGAAATATTTTGCCTAAGCATTTCATTTTTTGATGCTTGCCAGTCGCATTGCATTTAATATAACTGCGAATGAAACGCCCATGTCGCCGATTGCGACGGCAGTCCAAAGGTTAACTATTCCTAGTATTGCCAGAATAGCTAGTGCTGCTTTTACCCCAATTGAAATAATTACGTTTTGCTTAACTATATTCATTGTTCTATGGCTTAAATCAGTTAAATATGATATTTTCCTTAAATCTGGTCTCATTAAAACGATATCTCCGGTCTCAATTGCGACTTCTGCTCCTGAGCCTATTGCTATGCCCACGCAAGCGTTTGCTAGTGCTGGAGCATCATTTATTCCATCTCCAACCATAGCTACATGCTTATTGTGCACGGTCATTAAGTCCTTGACAACTTTGATTTTATCGTCAGGAGATAGGTTGGCTTTATAATCGTCAATATCCAATTTTTCAGCTATAGTTTTAGCCACTTTCTCATGATCTCCAGTTATCATTATTACTTTCAATCCTCTTCGTTTTAGGTCAGCTATAACATCTCTACTTTCTCCTCGAAGTTCATCTTCAACTCCAATGACGCCTATTGACCCATCTTCGTTTCCAATTGCCACCGAAGTTATCCCTTGCTGTCTAAGTTGATTTACGATGCTGAATGGGAAATGCACATTAAATTCCTCAAATATTCTTTCATTGCCTATGAAGTAGGTTTTACCGTTAATTACTGCAACAGCGCCTTTTCCTGGTACAGCTTTAAAATCCTTAACTTTCAATGCTTTAATTCCTCTTCTTTTCGCCTCTTCAATTATGGCTTTTGCTATTGGATGTTCGGAATGCTGATTTATTGAGTAGGCAATTTGTAGGACTTTTCTTTCATCGCCATTTAATGGAATTATTTTTGAAATTTTTAATTCACCCTTCGTTAAAGTCCCAGTTTTGTCAAATGCGATCACGTTGACTTTCGTCATGTGCTCTAAATATTTACCTCCCTTAATCAGCACGCCGCTTCTGGCTGCGCTGGTTAAGCCTGATACAATTGCAACTGGAGTTGAAATTGCCAACGCGCATGGACAGGAAATTACTAATAGTGTTAATGACCTATATAGCCAGTAACGCCAAGTTCCGCCGAGAATGATTGACGGCACAGATGCAACTAATAATGCTGATAAAATTATGGTTGGAGTATAATATTGGGAAAAGTTTTCTATAAAGCGCTCAACTTGGGACTTCTCTTTTCTCGCTTGCCCAATTAATTCAATAACTCTCGAGAAGAGGGTGTCTTTTGCCTCTTTCTCAACCTTAATTTTCAGTACTCCATCAATGTTTATGGTCCCTGCATATACTCTATCTCCAATAGTCTTTTCTACTGGAATTGACTCTCCAGTTAATGGAGATTCATCAACATTTGATGATCCCTCAATTACAATTCCGTCCAATGGAATTTTCTCACCTGGCTTAACAAGTACAATTTCCCCAATCTTCACGCTTTCAACATCTAGCTCAACTATAACTTCACCTCTAATAACCCTAGCCTTTACGGGTTTTTTCTCTAAAAGTAATTCGACGCTTTTTCTAGCCTTATCCGCCGCATACCCTTCTAAGAAGTTGGCTATGCTAAATAAGAAAACTACTGCGCTCCCCTCGCCATACTCGCCTATAATAAAAGCTCCGATGGCAGCTAGCATCACGAGAAATTCTATGTAAAACTTCTTTTCATGTATTAATCCGTGAATTCCTTCGGCGAATATTTTTCTTCCGGATATTATTAATGTTAGAGTGAAGCATATGATTGCATATAACTCTAATTTCAAAATGAAGATGAGTACTAATCCCAAGATCAGGGATGTTAGCGAAACTGCACTTTCAAGTACGAATTTTATGAAGTCAGTTTCATGCTCATTATCATCTGAGCTGTTTTGATTTTCTAAAGCGCAAGCTACGCATGTATTATTATTCCTAGCTTCACTATTATGTGTGTGAGGCGCCATTTAATACTCTCCTTTTTGTAGCTAATTTACTAAGTAAAGTATTTAAATGCAAAAGTTTCTTCTAGGATAGTAATTTCACTAGTAGGTAGTGATCATAATGGAGCGGGAAAACGTATGCTTCTGTCCCCTCTATGGTTTGCTTGATGTAATCGCTAAAGTGGTCTCTACTAATCATTGCTATTCTCGGCAATGAGGGAGCAAAGGGATTTAATGAACTTCACAGGGAACTTAAGGGGGTAAGCGCAAAAACGCTTTCCAAAACTTTGAAGGAACTTGAAAGACACGGGTTAATTGAGAGAAAAGTATTGAGTACTTCTCCGCCAAGAGTTGAGTATTCATTATCTAAAGATGGTTGGGAGTTAAGGTCACATCTAATTCCACTTTTAAAGTGGGTTTCTGAGAAAGGGGCAAGGGAAGCACCCTGGTGTCCAATAAAGTTAACTACAAAACATGAATTTTAACCATTAACTAGCTACCAACTGTAAAAATGTTAAAAAGCATGTATAGCAAGTTTATCTTCCCATGTACCTTGGCTCTCTCTTCTCGAAGAAGGCTTTTATTCCTTCAGTCTTATCCTCAGTTGCGAAGCAGTTGCTGAAGGCTTCAACCTCATAAAGTATGCCTGCTTCAAAGCTTACTTCAAAGCTCTTATTTACTAACCTCTTAACTGCAGCTAATGCTAATGGAGCATTTTTAACTATCTTTAAAGCTATTTCCTCCGCAGCTTTATCCAATTCATCAGGCTTTACGATTTTATTAATTATGCCAAGTTCCATCGCTTCTTCAGCACTTATCATGCTCCCCGTTAAAAGTAGCTCTTTAGCTTTCTTTTCTCCAATTATTTTGGGTATTCTCTGTGTTGCTCCCCATCCTGGAATTATGCCTAAAGTTACTTCTGGACTTCCAAATTTAGCATTTTCAGATGCAATTATAATGTCGCATGCTAATGCTAATTCTAATCCGCCTCCAAGTGCATAGCCATTTACTGCTGCAATAAATGGTTTCGGGGAATTCATAATTGCGTTCATTACCTTGTGCCCAAGGAGAGCTGCCTCCTTGGCTTCATGTACGCCGTACTCTGCGAACTCTTTAAGATCTGCTCCAACGCTAAACGCTTTTTCTCCACTTCCCCTAATAATTACTGCTCTAATGGAATTGCTTTTGCTTGCGTAATTTACCGCGTCATACAGCTCTCTTAAAACTTCGGATTTCAAGACGTTTAGAGGTGGATTATTTATTATTATTTTAGCTATTTTCTTTTCAGCATCTTCCTCATAAATTATATGCATGAAATCCATTGTCATCACCTTAATACTTGTAGAATCCTTCACCAGTTTTTCTTCCTAGTAAACCAGCTCTAACCATTTTCCTAAGGAGGGGACATGGCCTATACTTGGGGTCTCCAAGCTCCTTATAAAGCGTCTCCATAATTGCCAACACTATGTCCAAGCCAATGAGATCGGCCAATTCAAGTGGGCCCATTGGATGATTTAAACCCAATTTGCATGCTGCATCTATGTCCTTAGGCTTTGCAACACCCTCCATAACTAAGTAGATTGCTTCGTTTATGAATGGTATTAAAAGCCTATTAACAATGAATCCTGGAGCTTCCTTGACTGCTACAGGCTTCTTGCCAAGTTTTTCAGCTAATTTCATTGTCGTTTCAAATGTTTCGTCTGAAGTGCGTGCGCCCCTAATTACTTCAACTAGCTTCATTACTGGAGCTGGATTGAAAAAGTGCATTCCAATTACCCTATCTGGCCTTTTTGTAGCCATAGATATCTCAGTAATGCTCAAAGATGAAGTGTTGGAAGCTAATATTGCATGTTTAGGAGCATTCTCATCAATTTCTTTGAAAACGCTCTTCTTGACATCTAAATTTTCAAATACTGCTTCAATTACAAAGTCTGCTTCCTTGACTGCTTCTTTAACAATAGTAGTAGTTTTTATTCTATTCAAGATTTTTTCAGCATCCTCTCTTGAAAGCTTACCTTTATCTACTGCCCTATTAACGAATTTTTTGATTGTAGCCATGGCGCTTTGAAGAATTTCATCCTTGATATCACATAAATACACCTCAAAGCCGGACTGCGCAACTACCTGTGCTATTCCTCTACCCATTACTCCCGCACCAATAACTGCAATCTTTCTGATATTCTCAACTTTCAAACATATCTCCTCCGCACAAAAATTACTCAATAAAACTTAAAGCTTTATTGAAGTGAGTCTTACCATTTGATGAGTATGGAAGTTAGATTCATGTGGAGGATGATGGGTTTTCCCTGCATTATACATGATGGCGCGATGCCATTTTACGCTGAAAAGTTCGAAACGTAGAAAAGCATGATGATCTTGAAAATATTATTTTGAATACTTTATAAATATTTTAATTCAAATAAACTAATTTTAGATGACTTTATTAATAAAATTTTATCGTCAATTAACGTATTTATTAATCGTTTTAAGGCTCTATTGAGATTTAACCTCAAAATGTTTTTACATTTTTGTTTTAAAGATGTGATGTTTTATTTACCACGTCACCTAAGAATTAGTTGAATTGATTGTTCAATTGTTTTACATTTATGATTAATACGCACGTATTTTAGTCGGTTAATCTATTTTTCGTCAATAATCTATTTAATCAATTATTATAATTTTATTGACCTCCCTCATATATTCTGAAATATTCTTCCTTCTTTAGAGTTTCGGGAGTCATATATATTAATGGTAGTCGGATGAATAAATCTATTAATAGTGCTAGGATGAATGGTGCTTCTGGGCTAAGGTAAGTCCAAATATACCCTCCTATTGTTGCGCTGGGGATTCTTACTAAACCTGAAATAAAGCCCTTAATTCCTGACCATCTGCCTCTTTCTTCTTCGGGAACTAATTCCATTGCTATTGTCTGCCAGAGAGGTGTGGAGGAGAAAAATACTCCTCGAAGTGCCCATGAGATTATTAGGAACCATGGATTTGGCGCTAGGATGAATATTAACTGTGAGAGATAAAATGTTGGCCTAAATGCTACCAGTAGTTTAACTCTCCCAATTTTGTCTGCTAGTCTGCCTATGGGTATTGAGCACAGCAATGAGATTGCGTTTAGCGTTGAGCTCATCAAACCTAGAATCCATGGTGTTGCGCCTTTATATTCTACTGCATATATCATAACGTATGGCATTGTTATGCCCCATACGTATCCTCCCAATGCTTCAATGAGAATCCATCTTTGAAGCCACTTTCTTCCCTTTAATATCTTTACCATTCCTTTGAAATCATCCCTTAAATTGAACTTCTTACCAGATCCCTTAATGTCCTTAAGAAAAACCATTGGAATTGGCGCTAAAGCTGCTAATCCCAGAAACTGTACAATGAAAAGTGGCTTTATACCTTCAGTAGAAATTCCACCAAACGTTTCCACTATAAATGCCGCTATCATTGGTGCTATTAGGCTTGATATGGTTGATATGGTTGAAGAAATGCCGAATCCGGTTGCTCTAGTAGTTCTTCTAAGTGAATTTGCTAGGTAGACCACTTCAACCACATTCACAATATTCATTGTTAAAACTGAGAAAATTGATGCAAGAATTAAGAGCTTCCAATCCCATGCGAAAATGTAGAAGAGAGGTGTAATAACTTCTATTAGCATAGCTGTCATCAGTGATCTCTTTAAGCTTTTAACATCAGCGAAGAAGCCCACGAACGGCGATACAATTGCTGAGACTGCATCTCCAAGGCTTCTCAAATAGCCAATGCCTATTTCTTGCATTCCCAGTGATTTCATGTAAAGTGAAGTGTAGGACATGGGTAAGCTGTTAAATAGTGAAGCATATCCTCTTCTGAAGAGTAAAACGAGGTAGTTTTTACTCTGTCTACTGAAGAATTCCTTAATTTTCGGTAGCATTTACAGTGACCTTCCCATTCAACTTTTCTCTTGATCTGGATTATAGAGGGTAAGCTGAACATTGATTTAAGATTTTTGATTAAAAATGAATTTAAATGCAGCTAATAGGATACTTGCCTTCACCTCACTCTTGTTCCAGGAGGAACTTCGCTTTCGATCGTAAGCCATACTGGTCTGCCTTGATAGTCAGCAGCTAAAAGCATTCCTTCAGACTTAATTCCAGCAATGACTTTCGGCTTTAAATTTGCCACCACCACGAAAAGCTTACCTTCAAAGTACTCTGGAGAATATATCTCAGCTCCGCCGGCAATTATGGTTCTAGGCTTCTCTTCTCCAACATCAACAGTCAACTTTAAAATGCGCTTTCTACCAGGGATTTTCTCAGCCTTCAAAACTCTTCCAATTCTAATATCGATCTTCATGAAATCGTCAAATGATATATAGCTCATATCAGACCTCCCCTCTCAGCTTCATTGTATCAATCTAAACTTAAAGTTTATCATATCCAAAACTTTCAGCAACCTAATTTAATTTAAATGCTAACCTTTATATGGTACTTGACAATAATTAGCTGTCAAGATGAGCAGCGATAATACATTACTCATGCGCCTAATAAGGAAGATAGCAAACCTAAAGGTCAGCGGACTTGCCCTCAGCAAGCTTGAACAACTTGCTTCAAAGATTGGAGTAAATGAGAAAGAAATACTTAAGCTATATGTTGAAGTTAAAAATAAGATCAATCGAGCAAAATTCTCCATCACTTCTTTCAGCGAAAGAATAATTCTTCTACCTCAATGTCTTCGCCCAAAAAATTGCCCGGCAAAGCTTGGCGAATACGGATATGAATGCGTCGAAAATTGTAATTTATGTGAAATAAATCGGGTAATTAGTTATGCAAAGAAGCTGGGTTACAAATATATCTTCATATTGCCAGGCGGAAGTATAATTGAGAGGATTTTTAGAGAATTAAAGCCTAAAGCCTGCCTAGGTATTGCTTGTCTCAAAGAGCTGGTGCTTGGCAGTTTTATCTGTGAAAAATTTAATGTTGCTTCTCAAGGAGTTCCATTAATTAAAGATGGCTGCGTGAATACCGAAGTTAGGTGGAGCGATGTCTATAAAGCCATAGCTTTAAGTGCGGGAAGTACATCTAAATAAATTACTTTGCAAGTTTAGCAAATGTAGTATTATCACTTAAATCTGAAGCCTTTCTTTGACTTCATTTGCACTGAGGCCCTCAACCAGTAGCATTTTCTCTCTCTACTCTTAGAACCTGAAATTAAAGTTACTCTTGCCTTAAGCTTCTTCTTTAAAAGCTTTAGTAGCTCTTTATTCGCTTTTCCCCTAATTGGAGGTGACTCGAGATTTATTATAATAAAACCGTTCTCAACGCCAATGATGCCCTGCTTTCTCGAATTAGGCTTAACTTTGACATGAATTATTACGCCTTTCCTACTTTCAGAAATACATGGTTTCAAATTTTCACCTCGAAGCTCTCATTTTAATCATTTTACTTTGAATTTTAGCTGGCACCAATAATGCTTTTAGCTTGCTCTCAATTTGATTTCATAATCCCTAAATAACTTGCTTAATTCGGAGACTTTATAATTTTCATTTATGATCATCTTAGCCTCTTCAATTAATTGTATTCTTTGCTCCTTGTTCAATCTTTTAAAGTAGTTTCTCCCTTCAATAAATCCTCTAAGAACTTTATGAACAAGTTCAATGCAATTAAATGTCCACGCAATATATGTATAGTTTGCCAACCTGTAAAGGGGCTTCTTAATTACATCAGCTCTATCAGCGCAATCATCAATTGATACGTTTAAAATCATGTTTACCAGCTCTTCTCTAGAGCCAAAATAGCTTGATTTATGTATAATGCCTGACCAGAAGGGCCTTTCTGCTTGTAAGTGAAGATTTGCAACTTCCGCTTGTGGAACGAAGTAAACTTTAACATTATCCCTACTTAATAGAAAGGCTAAGTATGTTTCTATGCCATAATTGCCTACTAAGCGTATTTCCTCAAGATTATATTTAGAGGCTATTTCAAGTGGCATTACTCTATTGCTAGCTAAATTAAATATTTCAAATGGAGATGAGTAGTTTTCTGGGATCGCATCGAAGTTCGATGTTATTCCATACTTGTGAATTTGACCGATCCTGTTTTTTGGTTCATTTCTTGGTTTCGTCGTTCTTTCGAAGACTGGCAATTGGAGAACGCAGTTATTTAATTTTTTAATTATCTTTTCAAGGCGGGATATTTTGGTTTTGGCAGCAATTTCATCATCACCTTGAATTAGCACATAATCTACATCATTGGTGCGCGTTAGATAATTTATACCTCCCCAAGTTGGATTATCACCATAGTATGTCACTGTATTTACATTCACTTCATTATAATTGTTAAACTTATTAGCTATCTTCCTTATTTTTGCAGGGTCTTTACATTTTTTACCATCAATAACAATTAAAATTTCCAAATTGCACGCATAATCATCTTGATTCAAGTAGGATTGCAAAGTATAGCTAATAGATTTTTCTCGATAGCATCCACCCTTAGTTGGCATTATAATTGCAAGCTTCATAACATCCCCAACAAAACTTGATCCAAAGTAAATTCTCCAGCTAAAATCGTAATATTATGGGGGACTTTATATTAAAATACCTTTAGCTTACATTTTAATGAATAATCTCCTTCAATCTTAACCTTTAACATTGGATTTTCAACTTCTACAAAAATTATTTCATAGGAGTATGAAATCCGAAAAATATTAATTCAATTATTTATAAAATAAAATTTATAAGTTCAAAATTTAATATTATTGATGATGAGGTGGAAGTACTGGAAGATAGATCTTGCAATAATATTTTTCTATTATTGACCATTGTTGATTTTGGCATGGCATTTGCTTGGGCTAGAATGTCCTTTCCCTCCCAATTAATTTGCATACTATTTCCATTCTTCTTTCCAGGATCATTTGTATGGGCAATAGCGCTGTTCATATACAGGATACATCTTATGGAAAAGGAGCGGCAAATGACTAATTTAATTGAGAATTAAAATCATTTTACAATCTTAAATTACATATTATATAATTTTCTCAAGTTATTTAATGAATCTCAATAACTTAATGATTATTTGTAATATTAATTAAAGACAAAGCTCATTTAAATCACCTAAATCCATGTGGCAATTTTACATAATTAATGTCATTTTTCAAATGGAAAGATGATAATTGATTTAGCAGCGATTTCATCGTCACCCTGGATTAATAGGTAATCAGCATCTCTTTTTTGAGATGAAATATTCCTCCCCAAGTTGGATTGTACCCACAATACGTTATCGTATTTACCTCTAAGCTACTTTGAACATTAAATTTGTCAGCTATGTGTTCAATTCGCTTTATATCCTTACAGTTTCTGCCGTCAATGGCTATGAGAATTTCCAGCACAAAGTGATGTTTATATTGGTTTACACATGATTGTAAAACGTAGTTTAGCGATAGCTCCCTACAGTATCCTCCCTTTGTGGGCATTACAACTTCCAGTTTCATAAGAGGCTCATGATTTTTGTGTAAAAGTTTACATTCTTTTAGGCGACGAGCTCCATTCAGAGCTCTAGTTGCAAAGGCGATGCAAGTTAATTCTCCGCATTCACCGCAATTTTTCTTAGGAAGATAATTATACGGCTTTGGAGCTGAAAGTTTAACTCTTACGTCTTAATTCTTTATCACTAGGCAGTTGATTGGGCGTTCTTTTCCTAACTTCACTTATTAATTCACGCAATAGTCTTAAGACTAATTCAGCTTCATCTGAATCTTTAGCACAAAAACAACTTCACCTGAACCATAAATTTCAATAATTCTGCCAAGAAATTTCAATGTCAGGCGATTCTAGGCAGGTAAATATTTTACGTTTAGTGGTGGAAGCATCATAGCTAGAGCTTTAACTTCCTCCTTCAAACCTTTAGGGTCTATTGCCTCAATCTCGCATCTATCAAGACGTTTAATGCATCCTCCTTTAACAATCTTTATTATGAATTCATCAGTAACATGGATTTCAAGTATCTGTGTTGAATATTGAGAATTTTTATCATAAAGTTTTCTTTTTGAAGAGTAGACCTCCTCTGTAATACTTCGTAGCTGGGCATCCAAGACACTTCTCTTCAATATACCTTACACATGATGAACAATTCACATTGCATGGTGCTTTTTTCAAATTTCTGCCAGCTAAAAACACTCTTATTGGAAGATAAGGCGAATACTCAACCTCTCCGACAGGATAATAGTTTATCCTCCTAACACCGGGAATCTTCCTGATCGAGCACTCCTCCGTAGATATTGACTCAAGAGTTTTCATATCTTCAGCTATCATTAAAGCAACCAAATTGAACTCACCAATAATAGTGAAAAATCTCACTATTCTTGGACATTCAGCAAATCTATGCAAAATTCTTCGAATAACATCACCACTTTCAGCCTCGATAAAAATAATGACTGGAATGCATTGAAACTTATCAACATTTACAAGAGCTGAGACTTTTACGAGTTTTTGTTTAAGAAGCTTGTCAAGCCTCTTTTTCACTCCCATACTAGTATATCCAATTTTTTCTGCCATTTCCTTCAAGGTTGCTCTTCCATCAGCCTGGAGCATACTAATGATTTCCCGGTCAATAAAGTCGATCATCAGTTTATAAAATAAACAAAAATAATTTATAAAAGTTTTGAAAATAGCCTGCAGGGTGATTATTTGGAGGCGCATTGGATTTGGCTTATCGTCGCAGGAGCAACTGTAGGTTTAATTAGTAGTTATTTTGGTGTTGGAGCTTGCTTCATAATGGTTCCAGTAATGATATCAACATTAACAAGCATGTTCAAAGTGGATCCAAGTCTTGCTCCGCTAATTGCCTTCGGAAGTAACATGGCTATTGTAGTTCCAACGGCAATTAGCGGAGTACTAAAACATAAAAACGAATTAGCTAGAAAAGGAATGCCATTCCCACTAGAGCACTACCTAAAATTTGCAATTCCAGTTGGAGTAGGAAGCTTTTTGGGATCATTATTAGCATTTGTCTTCTTCACCACTCATAGAGCAATTGCAGGATTAATCCTAAAAGGATTATTTGGAATTACGTGCCTCATCGGCGCTTATAGGTTTATGAAAGCAAGAGCGAAACCAATTAACGAACTAAAAGAGCCCTCAACCATTAAATACACTCTTGCTGGCTTGCTCTGTGGATGTTTAGCTCATTTCATGGGTATAGGTGGGGGATTAATTTACATTCCAACGTTAAACGTCATACTCGAAATTCCAATTCACATTGCAGTCCCAATTTCAATAGCAACTATGGTTATTGGATCATCAATAGGCGCCCTATCATTCGGGGTACTAGGCTATCTAGACCAGCTAAAGCATCCAGCTGAATATCCACCACTAACCTTCGGATGGTTTAACCTCCTCCTATTCATACTAATAGGAATTCCAAGCGTGATTTTTGCGCAGATAGGTCCAAAGCTAGCACATAAAACTCCACCTAAAAAATTGAAAATACTCTTAGCAATCCTGTACATTTACGTTGGACTCAGATTAACTATGAATAGCATAATGCAAATGACTAATTTAACTGAGAGGTGATATTTGTCTTTCGAAAAACACTTTACTTATTTTTTCGCCGCCATTTTTTCCCAATTGGATAAGCATCATCGGGTACATTGTGATATTCCAGTGTAGTTAGGTCTGCTGGTCCTAGACCTGGGGAATCTATTGGGTAATCTAGTGCTACTATTTTATCCCAGAAAGCTCTATGATGAACTCTATCTTTTAGTACGATGATTGCTTTCTTTCTTGGATCTATGCCTAAAGCTATAAAGCCTTGATCATCTAGGGGAGCTCTTAATGTCTGTGAAATAATTACGTGCCTATCTTCACCCATGTTTATAACTGCTATAAGCTCTTCCTGCACTTTTCTGCCTCGACCCATGGGTCCAACTAGCGTATATTCAACAGGACCCAAGTATTCTAGTTTACCTTTAATCTCAATAGGTTCACCTGAAATCGGATGAGCCCATCCGCCAATCTTAATTGTGACCTCATCTCCAACCTTATATGTCTCCTTTAATTTTTCTAAAGCAGTGGGATCGGCAATTCCTCCAATAACGAAACTTTTAGCGCCTTGCTCAATTAATTCCTTTAAAACATGCGTTCCATCACCAAGTCTATCACTATGCTCTGCAATTAATATGGGCTTTACACCCTTCCTTACTAAGCGTATAACTTCAGCTACACCCTCCTTTGGCTTTGGAAGCGGCTTAGTAAATTCGTATCGAAGACTCCAAATTAAGTTAGAAATATCCTGTGCAGCTTTCTCAGCCAATTCTCTATTACCATTGGTAACGACGAATACTGATGCACCAATATCAGGTACATCAGCGTAAGCATAGCCAGCTGCCACTGATGCGCAATAAACGCCCTTAGCCTCCCACTCTCTACACCTATCATACACGAGTTTCATTGGCGGACGATCAGTGGCTTGAAATATGCTTGCTGAAACTACACCTGGCTTTCTAAATGCCATTACTGGCTTGAATTCACCCCTAATAGTCTTAATCATGCATCTAGCGGCAATCATTCCAATTTCCTCGGAATCAACATGTGGATAAGTCTTAAGTATGAATACTGCATCAGCCACTTCAGCTAATTCGTGATCTTCATTAGCATGCAAATCAAGTGTAACCATAATTGGAATATTTCCAACAACATTTCTAACTCGCCTAACTATTTCGGCTTCGGGTTTTGGAATTCCTTCAACAGCCATTGCACCATGAAGTGCAAGTAACACGCCATCAAAAGAACCTGCCTCTCTCATTCTATCCAAAATTTCATTAGTTATCTTTTCAAACGCATCTCTAGTTATCCAACCGGTAAATCCTACAGCTTTAGTTCTGCCAGCAGCTAAAATACCTACTAACTTAGCATTTTCTTCTTCAGCGACTTTCATAAAACCCCTAATATAATTTGGAAAGCTTTGGAAGTGCTTGAAAATTTCATCGCCTCTTAAAATGTAATCTTCAAACAGGTCATACGTGGTTTTTTGTGGAACGAAAGTGCACGTTTCATGGGAAAAGCTAGCTACGGCAATTCTCATGGCTCATCAATTTTAACTATAAATTTCAAAATACTATATAAGTAATGCTATTTGTTTGGGGATGGACATAATCGATTATTTTAATATTAATCGATACTTATCTTATCTAAATTAAATGAAAAATACTTAGATGTAGATTATCTTAGTTGGTTAATCAAGATTAGAAATATTCAAAAGAAATGTGATGTCATTAACTTAAAATCATCTTCAATTTCTTGGCAATTTTAACCATTAATCCATGATCGTGTGAGGTTAACGAAGCCATATTTAAAAATGAGCTTAATTATATCGATATTTATCAGCAATCCTAAACGATAAATTACCCAATCTATCTTAAGTTAATCCATGAAATCCAAGAAATATGATGGATATACGTCGTATCAATACTTGGAAGAAAGAGTTGACTTTAAGCCCTATATGCTAGTTAAGCAAATTGGTAGAGTTCCATCCTCAACCATACCTCTAACTAAAAGTGAAGAGGAGCGAGTACAAGAAATACTTGAAAAGTACGTAGTAATTTCACTTCACGACCACTTAGAAGTTTACCCTGAAGATCCAAGTCAAATACCAGATTATATCAAGCGAGGTAGAATGTGGATTGCCTATGAAGGATTAGCGGCTTCAGGTTTGGATGGAGTTTTCGCAGGACTATATGATGGAGTAGGCTCAATTGAATCTAGAGATCCATGGGCGTGGGAAAACATAATTTATCAAATAGGAATGTTTCTGTCAGATCTCAAGCATCAGAATTTTGCTATTCTAGCTGAGAAAGTCGATGACATAATTAGGGCACATAATGAAGGTAGAGTTGCAGTAGTAATTCACCTTGAAGGAACTCCAAATATTGGGTCAAATCTAGATAAAATAGATGTGCTTTACGGCTTAGGAGTTAGATGTATGGGAATAACGTATAGTCAGGGGAATCATTTTGGATCCGGCCTAGCAGATGAGAAGGATGTAGGATTAACAGATTTAGGCTATAAGCTCATTGACAGAATGAATAAACTTGGAATAGCAATTGATCTTGCACATGCAAGTGACAAAACCTCGCTAGAAGTTATAGAGGCAAGCAGATACCCTGTATTCATAACACATGCTGGAGCAAGAGCTTTATGGCCAACGAGGAGAATGAAGCCAGACGAAGTAATCCAAGCACTGGCTGAAAAGGGAGGAGTAATTGGCGTAGAAGCAGCACCGCACACAACATTAACACTCAATAGGAGAAAGCATACCATCGAGTCAGTTATGGAGCACTTCGAATACATTGCCAAGCTAGTCGGAATAGACTACGTAGCATTTGGGCCAGACACGATCTTTGGAGACCACGTAGCAATACATCAAATATTCAGAGAGGAATTGGCAATAAGCAAAACCAAAGAAGGCATACCTCCATATGAAGAAGTGGATTACGTCGATGGACTCGAAAACCCATCAGAATTCATCAACATAATTAGATGGCTAGTAAAGCACGGCTACTCAGATAATGAAATAGCTAAAGTCATCGGAGGAAACATCCTCAGAGTCCTAAATAAAACGTGGAAATAAGCTCTAAAGCACAAGGCCGGGGCGACCCAAATTGAATAGCGTGCTCCAGCGAAACTCTCCGTCACAACCCGCGTTTCGACGGATAGGGGTTGCTATTCAGACGAAAATTAAATTTCTGACGGAGACCTTATATGGCGTATCCGACAAAATATTCTGACGGTGCAGCTATGAGGGCAGTAATATATGCCAGAGTAAGCGTCCGTGGAGAAGACATAGAGAATCAAGTTAAAACCATAAGTGGCTGGGCTCAGCGCCACGGATACCAAATTGCTGCAGTATTCAAAGACATAGATGTGACTGGAGCCTCAAATCCACTAGAAAGGGAGGCATTCAAAGCATTAATGAAATTCTGCAAAGACAATGACGTCAAAACAATCCTGGTTTACGACCTAAGTAGATTTGGAAGATCCCTACCAGAAGCAGTGGGAGCACTAAGAAAACTACTAGATGAAGGCTACACCGTAATTTTCACGCGATTCAACCTCAAAGCAGACTTAAACGATATTGCAGGCAAAGTAATGGTCTACACACTACTCATGGCAGCGGAACTAGAGAGAGACTTCATGCATATGAGATTAGAAGCAGCGAGAATGGCCGGTAAGAGAATTGGAAGAAAACCAGTTGAAATACCAGTTGACCTAGTTAAACAGCTATTGTCAAGAGGAAAAACAATAGCCGACATACACCGATACTTAATTTCGAAAGGCTACCTAAAATATAGGGAAAAAGGCAGGGAAAGAACGTTAAGCTACGAGAGGTTCCGGCGAAAATTAAAGAAACTTGGTATTACTAGTGGTGGAAAATCGTGAAGCAGCGTCTATCCTCATTTTGCAGTAATGGAATTTTTGCGTCAAAAAATTATTTGAAAGATAAAATAAATGTAATACTTTGGTATTTTACTTGTCCCTCTAGCCTTTAAGCCTCATTTTCTTCTGCACACGTATAATGAAAAAGTGAGTAAAGTATCATAAATTTTATAAACTTAAAATTAAATAACACGTGATGGTGAAATCTTTGCAGCCACTACTGGCAACGGTACGCAGCCACCTCTCCCAAAAAGGCTACGACTTTCAGGAAAATGCAGAACTGAGGGGCACAATAACTTGGAAGGTCGACTTCTACCTTCCAGATAATAAAACTGTAATAATGTGCCTCTCTTCCGCGGATGATTTCTACAAGTTAATGTTCATAGCCCAAGATTTAATGCAATTTAGCCCGATAACTTTTATTATAATCTCTCAAGCAAGAAGCTTTCCATACAAGTACTTACAAATAGCAAGAAATTATGGCATTCCAATTTTGAATCGCCGTAATCTGAAATTAATCGATAAGGTGATTTCTGGAGATATTGACGTTGAAGAGATCAATGCTCAGCTTCAGACCGTTGAGAGAAGAGCTTCTCGAAAAGTTGCGGAAGAATGTAGAATGCGAATTTATGAAATGCTGAAAGTTCGCCCATTAACCGAAGATGAAATTGTAGAATCGTTAAGTACTGATTTTCCTGAAAGAACGATTAAGTGGTGCTTGCTGACTCTAAAGCGGCAAGGGAAAGTTAGGAGATTGGCTTCACTCAGCGGATCTAGAAAAGCTGTTTATGGAGTTAAAGAGGATCAGATTTTTCAAATACCTAGATACTATACGGTTGGAAAGGAGCTTCAGCGCAAAATTAACTCTCACCGAATAATTGAATTCCTGAATAAAGCTGGAAGAAAGGGGCTGACAATTACTGAAATTTCAAACTTAGCAGGACTTAAGATTTCTCAAGTTGTCGCATACCTAAGATTTTTAGAGAATAGAGGCCTAGTGAAAAGGCTAAAAGACAAAAGGAAAATTAGATGGAAAACGTTATGATCGAACCCCATAAATGTATGTAAACGTTGAAAAAAGACTTAACAGATCCTGCGGCTCATGGATCACCAGATACGCATAAAATAATACTGGAATTATGTAAAAAGCCGAAATTAACTTAAAGAGAATAGTACGGTTGAGTTGTGCTGGAGGACGAGAAACTTCTGGAAATGTTTCGGTCTGCTTACGAATATTCTTGGGTAAAATCGGCATTTAAGAGTTAGTTCAAGAGATTGCTAAACATCAGCCGAGTTCATTGCATCATTGCTATAATGATTTTTGCTCTTCAACAATCTATCTCTTATAGCTGTAATTGAGAGCACTATAACTCCAATTATGATTAGCATCATCCCATGCTTTGCCCTACTCCAATCAACCCCAATTAGCGATAGCTCTACTACACAGTTTTTGAAAATCGTGAAATTTATGAATTCCACTACATAAAGCCCTGGTTCATCCAAGTGAAAAGTAAATCCAACTTCTTTTTCACCTCTCTCAAGAATTAGCTTTTCATTAACATCATATATAGGCTCTTCACCGTTCAACACGTAATTTAAGTAGCAATCTAAGCGTGAAATTTTAATTATTACGATTTCAGTGCTATTTCTTACGTTTCCATTTGATCTAGCTATTTTCACATAATAGGTTGCTTCATCAAAAACTTCACATACTGGTCCCGTGAATGGTGAACTTTTAACGTCAAATGTCCTATTAGAGTAATGACTGCTATTCACTAGCATGCAAAGCCCGATGAGAATTAACATTACAGAAATCCTATAGTAGACCTTCAAGATTTCACCTCTCAAAACTCATATGCTTACACATTAGGAAGCTAATGACCGTTATTGCCGAAATTAATAGAGCTGATAATGAGATCGTATTGAAGACTTGGAGAGCATCAAGCACAATGAAGGGTTCAGTTAGCGGATGTATTCGCTTCCATCCAAAAAGTAATGCTAAAACCAGCCAAGTAAGCTTAGGCGGCAACATGTAAGAAATGGGGTCAGGTAGATGACCTAGCTCTGCCAAAACTCTGAAAGCCATCCAGAAAATCACAGAGGTAATGGAGGATAATATCCATTTTTCTTTAAATAGAATGGAGATAACTGATGATATAGCAATTATGTAGTAGGTTTGCACTAAAAGCGATACCAGTAACAATGGTAGATTAATTAATGAAAATGCATAGTATGAAAGTTCGAGATAAAAGTTTAAAGCTAAAGGCAATGCTAAAATAGTAAAGTTAACAATTGTGTGAAGCAAAATCTTCGAAGCTAGCAACTCCATTCGACTTACAGAGCTACTTAAAATAATCTCAAATTCGCCCCTTTCTATAGCCGCCGAAATCCTATAGCCAATTATTAAAGGGATGTATATGGTTGAAACTGCAAAGTTATAGCCTATCATTAAGAATATGAAGAATTGCATTGCCCTCTCCAATGATGAATTAATTCTCTGCAAAAACAATATGGTATTATGGTTACTTGGAATTGAAAAAGTAAAATCAAATTGTATTTGCAGTAAAAAGTACATTGACATGAAAATGAGGGCTTCCATCACTGGAAAGCGATATGTCTCTTTAAATTCAATACTCATTAGATCAATTATGTTTTTAAATTTCATATTATCACGTCTCCAGAACCTTCTTAATTAGAAGTTCTAAATTACCGCCATAACTTGATTCATGAATCGTGTCAAGAAGTTTCTTAAATCTACTTTTACTAATCCACTCAAAGAATCCTTCCCTATCATTAGTTACAACAATTACTGTGTCATTTTTCATAACTTCAATTTTATCAATAAAACTTAATTTTTTCAATTGATCTATTAAGTCGCTTTCTGCACTCTTTATCGCGAACTTTTTAGTCGTCAAACCATGTTTTTCATAAAGATCAGCTAATTTACCATATTCAATGAGCATGCCGTTACTCATTATCGCAACGGTGTCACACACCCTCTCCAATTCGTAGAGGATGTGTGAAGAGAGAAGTATATTTATACCGAATGCACCATGCAATTCCTTCAATTTCTCGAGCATTATAGCCCGGCCATTAATATCCAGATTTGCTGTTGGCTCGTCGAGAATTAAGAGCTCAGGATGACCAATTAAGGCGCATGCTAATGCAAATCTCCTACGCATTCCCATGGAAAGTTTACCAATACATCTATCAGCATGTTCATAGAGATTCACAAATTTAAGCCAAAATTTAACTTCTTCATTAACTCCGCTAACGTTTTTAGCTTTAGCTACAAAGCTTAAATAATCAATGCATGAAACATGCTTCGGGTATGAAAGGTTCTCCGGCATGTATCCAACAAGCCTAGCTATTTTGCTACTTTCTTTCCACGAATTGAAACCGAGGACGAAGGAGCACCCAATTGTTGGCTTTATAAAGCCCATCAATATTTTGATTAAAGTAGTTTTACCAGAACCATTTGGACCTATTAAGCCTAGAATTCCTTTCTTAAAGGTAAAGGATACATTTGATAAAGCTGATATTTTCCCAAACTTCTTGGTTACATTTTTAACTTCTATTACCTCTCTCAATTATTTAGTCCCCCTAAATAATTTTTTATAAATAAGAGCAAATAAAATAATTGATGCAATAAGTATGATTATTAATATTAGCATTAAGTTTAAAGGATTGAGGGGCGTGGATAATATTGGTTGAGCATTCCCATAAAGCGAGAAGCCCAAATCAAGATTAGCAATCATGAATATCCCAACTGAATATAGAAGTGCATCAACGATGAAGCCCTCCATGTAAAGAACAAGTAAAGATTTAGAATCATAATAGTAGTTGAATGCTAATTGTCCCCTTTCAACCTCAAAAGCTGAGGAGATCATCAGGCCGCAAATATCTGTTTTATTTACAACTAACCTTACATCATCCACTACTCTCCCTACAAATTTGTATTTTTCAAAGTAAGTTACAATAAAACTCTTATTTTCAATATCATTTCGAGTTAAATAAAAACCAGTTATCCCTATCATCTCACCATTTAGCTTATAAACTTCTCTTGTTTTAATGTTTAAAAGCACTGATGTGCTGTTAGCATAAATGATTTTTGACGAGTTATAGATTTCAACACTCAAATTCAAAACATAAAACGTATTATTAAGCTTCTTCGGAGTTATGACAAATAGTATTTTAAGCAGTGCTTCTTTTGATGCTAATTCTGGTCCTCCAGAACAATATAAGTAGATGCCATATGCTTGTCCTTTATAAATTAGTCGAGCATTTAATGGTCTTAATGGTAGGGGCGATGTTATTAGAAAAAATAGGAGAAGTAACTGCACAAACATGTAGTAGACCTCGCTCTTGCTTTGCTAGTCATATGTGGCCTTCGTTATTGCTTTAGCATATGCCCACCATTCATTTCCGAGAGCTACATTTCTAAACTTTGCAGAACGCCATGAATACGCCAATGTTGTACCCATGTAATGTCCTTGATTACCTTCATCGACCACAGCGATACCATAACATGCCCACACTCCAGTATCCCAGTCGTGAAAGTCATATGAATCATCATTGCCTTCTTCGACAGCACATATGTACGCTTTGACTCCCCAACTGAAAATAATGCAATATCCCCAGTCATGAACTTCCCATTCATCAATTTCTGGATCTGGATTGCTATCTCCAGAGCTTGTGACAGCAATTGTCTCAATTACATTAACTAGAGCTAATAAGGTTATAAGCACCAATATGCTGATGATATGTCTTCTCTTTACAACATTTCCCATTATTATCACCAAATATTCTTTTATTTTTCTAATATATATTGAAAAATTTGGCCCAATTGCATGAATTAATAATTAATAGAAAATGAAAGATCATTAAAGCTGGAAATAAAGCGTCTGGCATCATTGTAGAGTTTTGAGATGACACCTAGCTGCCTTTCAATTGCTAATATGTAAACAAAATGTTTATATTAACGTAAACAAATCGTATTACTGATCATTATGTCAACTGTAATAAGTATCAGGATAAGAAGCGAAGTTAAGGAGCTTCTCGAGGAAGCAGGCATCAACATAAATTATGAGGTGAAAAAATTTCTAGAAGATTTAGCTTGGAAAGTGAGGGTAAAGAAGAATTTACTTATGATTGACGAATTTTTAAAGAATATGCCGCCTGCTCATAGAGGATTTGCAGTTAAATCAGTGAGGGAAGATCGTGAACGTCGTTGACTCATCAATTATTGCAAAGTATATTTTAAGAGAAGAAGGCTGGGAGCAAGTCAGAAAATACCTTGAAGAAGGTGCTTTAACTTTTAAAATCGCAATTAAAGAAGCATTAAATGCTTTATGGAAGAGAGTTGTGATGAAAGAAATAGAATCAAATTATGCCTTCCAGATCGCTAAAATATTATTAAAGCATCCCATCGTAAAATTCGAGCCTCAAGACCCATATTTGCCTGATGCATTTCGCATAGCAACTGCAAGGAAAATAACCGTTTATGATGCGTTATTCATAGCTTTAGCTAAGCGCCATAATTCAAAACTCATTACTAGTGATAGAAAGCAAGCAGATGTAGCCGAAATTGAAAATGTAGAAGTTATATATATCCCATAATAAGCTATCAATCGAATAATTCAGCTAATTTTTATAAGGAATTAAATATATTAAATTTAATTTTGATTCACTCATTATGCTACCTTAATTAATTCATATTGATCACTGCCTATTCCGAGTTTTACTGCTGCTTCTATCATGCTTTTCCAGTCAGGTCCTCCCTGCGGTTTTGCATAGCTGAATGGCGGGTAGTCTATTAGGGCGGATAGCTTATCTTTCCCTGGTTCCATTACTCCGAGTTCGTCGACTGCAGATCCAGGTATACCGGGCGAGTTATTTATCATGTCTATAGACGCCTTGTCGATTGCTACTGGATCTTTAGAGGCCAGTACTCCTATGTCAGGAACTATGGGGATGTCTGCGTATGCTGCGCAGTCGCAGTGTGGCGTTATGTCGTAGGCGAAATTGAAGAAGAACACTTTGTCTTTTCCAATGAGATTTATTATGGCAGACGCTGCATCTGCAACTCTTATTGATAATTCGCTGTTTCTTGGATGGTGCATTTCGCTCCAACTTGTAATTGCATTAATTGGACATATTGTCCAGCAGCCGCATCCCCAAAGGCATTTCTCTTCTATTACCTTTAAGTGGTTATCCACTAGTTGAATTGCCTTTGCTGGGCAAAATTCTACGCATTTCATACACTTATTGCACACTTCAACTTTAATTTTCGGTTTCATCGCCAAGTGTAGTGGAGCCTTTCCAGACTTGGTTAGGCACCCTACACCGATATTCTTCAGTGCACCTCCAAATCCCGTTCTTGAATGCCCCTTGGCATGAGCAAGTGATACCAATGCGTCGGCTTCAGCAATAGCTTGGGCAACCTCAACTTCCTTAAGTCTTAAACCATTAACTTTCACTTTAACTCCACTAAATCCCTTTAAACCATCGGCTACAACTATTGGAGCTCCTAATGATTCAGGAGTATATCCATGCATTGCAGCTGCTTCCAAGCACTTTTCAGCTGTACCCCTACCTCCAGTGAGACCAACTCCAGTAGTATCCGTTATGAACGGCTTTGCACCTAACTCCTTAATCTTATCAACGATGACTCGAATATGACTAGGCCTAATAAAGCGAAAATTGCCCGGCTCGCCGAAATGAATCTTTACTGCAACCAAATCACCTTTACTAATAGCGCTTGCCGCACCAGATTTATCAAAAAGTTTAGCCAATTTTACCTCCAAGTTTTCATTCTTCTTCCTCGACTTAACATCGATGAAATAAACTTTTGAAGCCACGACTATCACCGCAATACAATATCTCCAACTATCCTATTATAACTACTTACGACTACTTATTAATGGTGTATTAAAACAATTTTATTGTAATATACTTTATCGTCAATCGTCGTGATACATTGCTAGATCATTGATTTTAGCAAATATTCATTTAATTATTTCCATTAATTATTTACTGCTTCTTTACACTAAATTTGAATTATATGTGTAATAATTAGACCATTTTTCTATTACGAAAATAATGCAATATTAAAGATATATTTAGATTAAAATTGAATTAGACGATGTAATTAATCTAAGGATTTTTCATTTTCTTACCATCGAAATTTTCTGGTTATTTGACGGTGTGATTTTAGCTGCATTTTTATGTTTGTCAGGTTGAAGGTTGTTGGTTTTATTCAAGTATTGTCGATTCGTTGTTGTTGATGTTATTACGTCAATTGACGTATAAACGCTCCATTAAATAATTATTTTGTTAAATTATTCGTAAAGAGTATATACTATTTTTATGAATAGTTATTAATGTATTATGGGGGGCAAATCGTGGATGAGTTTGATATTTTGATTGAAAATGCAATGATTGTTGATGGAACTGGCATGCAGAGGTTTGCTGGATATATAGGTGTTAAAGATGAAAAATTAGCATACTTATCAGTTGAAAAGCCTGGGGTAGATGCGAAGCATGTTATTGATGCTAAAGGGTTAATTGCTTGTCCAGGATTTGTCGATATTCACGGTCACGCTGATGAAACTATTATCCTATATCCTAAAGCGGAGAACTATGTTTTACAGGGAGTTACTACTGTTGTTGGTGGTAATTGCGGCTTTTCACCGGCTCCAGTTGGCGATTATTGGTTGATGTCCTTTTGGGAGTTAGATTGGTGGCATGAGTTAAAGCCATTCAAGTATTATCCGCCGCTAATGCATCCGGTGGAGAAGGTTAATGAGAAGTTGAAGGAGAAGTTTGGCTTTACAATTGATTGGCGTACTTTCGGTGAATATTTAGATAAAGTTGAGAGTAAAGGCATGTCGATTAATTTGGTGCCGATTGTTGGTCATAATGCTATTAGAGCTGCAGTTATGGGCGAAGATTTCAAGAGGAAGGCTAAGCCTGAAGAAATTGAGAAGATGAAGGAGCATGTCAGGGAGGCTATGGAAGCTGGAGCTCATGGTTTGTCCAGTGGCCTCGATTATGCTCCAGGCTTTTACGCTGATACTCAAGAGCTAATTGAGCTTGTTAAGGTCGTTAAGGAATATAATGGAATTTATGCTACTCATTGGAGGAGAACTGGAATTAGAACCGAAACTAGAAGAGAAGTAAATCCTCCTGAGAAAATTAAGGGCATTATCGAGGCAATTGAAATCGGTAGGAAGACTGGTGTTCCAGTTCAAGTTTCACATATCCTAACTGGATATGTAATCTATCCTCCTCCACCACCTGAATTGCTTGAAGCTGCAGCAAAAGCTACTTTAAAGGTAATTGAAGATGCGAGGAAAGATGGAGTAGATATTGCATTCGACTTAATTCCAAATACGACTGGCGGAGTATTTTCTGTTCCAAGGCTCATAGCTCTATTAACTCCATGGCTTAGGGAGGCTGGCTCAGAGGAAAAGTTGATTGAAAACCTAAAGGCTGAGGATTACAGGAGAGAAGTTAAAGAGGCAATTTACGCTGGGAAGTGGTATTCAGTTAATCCGATAATAAACCCATATTGGATGAATGGAATTGTAATTAGAAAGTGTAAAAATGAAGAATACGTTGGCAAGACTCTTGGCGAGATTGCAAAAATTAAAAATGCAGATCCGGTTGACACGCTAATTGACTTGATAATTGAAGATCCTGGAACGCTTATTGAGCCCAAGATTGTGGATGAGCGTGAAGTAGTAACGTATGTTAAACATCCATTAGCAATGATAGGTATAGACACTTTTGCACTGGACTTTAAGTGGGAAGCTAAGGTGCCTCCATACTACCTTCCTCACCCGAATACCTATGGAGCATATCCAAGATGTATCAGGCGATTCGTAAAGGAATTAAAGGTACTTACACTAGAGGAGGCGATAAAAAAGGCGACTTACATGCCAGCGCAAAGAATGAAATTAAAGGATAGAGGAGCAATCAAAGTAGGTTACTATGCAGATATATTGCTTTTCGACTACAATTCCATAAGCGAGGGAGGAGATTACTTAACTCCAAGAAAACCGCCCAAAGGAATAAAATATGTCATCATCAATGGAAAAATAGTTGTAGAGAATGGGAAACATACGGGAGCCAAGCCTGGAAAACTATTGAGAAAGAAGGGCAAATCATAATTTAAAAATGATTAAACTACATTCTTTTACTTTAACAGGTTACGTGTAATATTGCTGCAACCCTCTTTCCTTCATTCCTAAGCTTATTAATTACTTCAATTACGCGTGGAGTAGTATCGATTATAATTTCTACTCCTCTATCCTTCACTATCTGGACGGCTTCATCTATTATGGGTAATGCTCCAAATTGTCCAGAGCCAATAACTATAACCTCGGGGCCCTCATCTAACAACTCTTCAACTTCGGGAGGTGCAAGTGGTGTATGTAACCCTCTCTTAAAAGGCTTTGAAAGTTCCTTTTTACGCTTGGAAATTTGGCCATCAACGTGAATAACGATATCATGATTATATCTTTTTCCATCAACAATGATATAGCCAAATCCAGTTTTCTCAAGCATAATTCCACCACAATCTAAATAATACATGGGAGAACAAAACTATTACCACTAAAGTTAGGTGACTGATAAAATTGAAAGCAGTAATATTTGATATTGATGGCGTAATAGCTGATCCATCGAAGCGCCTTGAAAAATGCTTAAAGGAGCTAGGTGCAACCGATATAAAAAATATGTTTGGAGCCAAGCGAAGGAAATTTTGGAAAATATTCCTAAGTAGCAAGTATATGCATTTAGACAAGCCTATTGCTGTAAACATTGAGTATATTAGAAAATTGAAGGAACAAGGATACTACATCATCCTGCTAACTGGAAGAAGAAAAGATACGCAGGGGCAAGCTACTCTTAAACAGCTGGAGAGGTGGGGCGTTCCATATGATGAGATATATTTTAGATATCCAATGGACTTTAGAAAGGATGTAACATATAAGGCAAACATAATTAAGAAATTAAAAAGTAGAGGCTATGAAATAGTTGAGATATGGGATGACATGGAGAAGATAGCTCAAAAATTAAAGAAATTGGTGCCGAATGCAAAGGTTGTAGTTTATGATTTTAAAGAAAAAAGAATGTCAATTTTAATTTAATATTTTGAAATTACAGTTCCTTCAAATTGTTTGATGATGAAAGTATTAGCAGCATTGAAAGCATGTTGAAATCAATTTCCACCTTGGAGCGCCAGCCAATCTTTATAATTTGACCATCTTGCTCCAGATAGCCGTATCTGACGAATTTATCTATTATATAGTCAATTCTCCATCGAGGAAGCTTTTCAGCTAATATGTCCTCAAGCTCCCGCCTATTAACTGAGCCGCCCCTCGAGTTTATGTAAGCCAAGGAAGCTGCTAGAGCGCCTATATCATCTATTCTCCAGCCAGCTGTTAATATATCAGTTAATTTAGCTGGATCCCTAAGAGTAACTATGAATAAAGCTTTATCATAATCTTCTATTGAAGCATTTTCAGGATTCACGTCGCCTTGAAAAACAACTTTAACTTTTAAGCCAAATTTAGCTAACTCTTCATCGAGAAGTTTAATTACATCCAAATATTTTCTGCCTAAAGATCTCTTAAGCTCCCAGCCCTTTACTCCTGCGCGCCTATGCCTTTGGAGTAAAAGTAGTTGAGCAGCTCTCCTAACTTTGCTAGAATAATCAATTTTCCTTCTGCTCATTTAAATTAATCCTCCTTCTCCATTCATCATAAGTTATTGAAATGGCAATAGATTTATTCTTAGAAACTTGGCTTGAACTACCCTTAGGAATTATAAGGTAGTCTCTCCTTTTAGGATCGAACTCCAAGGCAATATATCCATATGTGGCGAGAAAGCTAATCATGTACGCCTTTAAGAGGGAGATTTCATAATCGATATTCAAAACGAATTTCCAATATGAAATAGGTTTACCATTGGAATAGCTTAGAAGCCTTCTCCAAAACTCTTCAATCATATCATTAAATGATCCCTGTAAAGCAAGCTTCTCCTTTATTAAATCCTCAATTGAGGTCAATTCCACTCCGATGATAGGTGGAGGAAGCCTTCCCCACCTATCTTTTAAGGGTGGAAGATTCAACCAATAATTAATAGCTGCTTCAATAGCTTTTGGAGATATAGTCCTTATTGATGCTATTGGGTGCCATGCAGAAACGATAATTGAAGCTAACTTCTTTAAACTTAGAGTTTTGATTTTCCATTCAATAATCATTGGATCAAAATAGAGCCTAGAAGATCTGCTTTTGACCCAATCTCGCTGCAATTCCACAATTTTAGAAATCCGGTCTATTGCATCTAAATCTAAGGCTAAATCTTCAATGGACAATGAATCTTTCAAATAATTCCTTAATTTTGAAAGCAATTCTGGAACGTTAACTTGGAATGGGTCGGAGCCACGCTTTATGACGTAATCACAAGACTTAACTATCCTCTTAACTGTGCTAATATTCCTCCGCTTACTCATGGATTGACGCTCCTAACGATAGATTTTCCTCCAACATTTTGAACAACGATTATGTTAGCATTCTTAATCTGCGGTATTATTGGGCTTGGAGTTATTGCAATGCATTGAACATTGCTACCTTCAGAAAAGGATGATACTAGCAATTTAGATATGATCTCCCTATTTCTTGGATCCATATGAATGTCAAATTCATCTACAGCTCTGAATGGAGATTTTATGAAGCTTTGAGCTGCCAAAAGAAAAGCCATGACTGCAGTTGTTCTTTCACCACCACTTTGAGAATATCCATCCAAAACAACTGGAGCATTTCCTCTGAAGCCGATTAAAATTTCCAAACCAGCTTCATCAACATCTTCAGCATTGATCAATCTAACATACCCTGTAGCGCCAATTTCATTTAGAATATCTCCATAAATTTTGTTTATTTGGCTTAACACTTCACTAACAACTTTTCTCCAAAGTTTCACCCTTTCTTCAAGCTCATTTAATAGTAGTGCTCTATTTTGCTCAAGAATTCTTATTCGCTCAGATAGCTCCTCAAAGGTCTTAGAATAAGCTAAATACATTTGCTCAACATCTTCTGAAACTTCGCCAATATACTCCAAACGCAATTCAACCATCCTAATTTTATCCAAAATTTCAGCTGGCTCGCCAACTTTTCCAGGGCGAGGCCCTAATGCTTCAGCTTCACTTATCAACATGTTTAATTCATTTAATCCTCTTGATAGATCCCTCTTCAACTCGATTAATTCAGCTTTGGCAGAATCCAATTTAAATTGTAATAACTCCAATCTAACTCTACTTTCAATGTATTTTTCATATAAATTCTCGATAGTGAAGTCAAGATCATTGATTTTCACCTGAATTTCAGCCAATTTAGAATGTATTTCCTCTAAATCGATAATTGATGTTGACCCAAATAGCTTTACAATATTCTCTCTACCGATCTTTCCAGTCAATTTATTTATAACTTCAATTCTTCCGGCTTCCCTGCTTTTTTCAATAAGATTTAGTAGTAAGGTTTTGCGTTGCATAGTAAGTTCATTTATTTTGCCTGTTAGATTTGAGCATTCAAGATTTATTCTTTTAATTCTCATTTTCATGGATGAAATCCTTTCTTCCAATTCTCTAATCTTATCTTCAATGCTATCGATTAAGGCTTCCTTCCTGCAAACCTTTGCCCATGCATGCTCGATTTTAAGTTCATTAAGCTCTCTTTCAAACTTCCTTCTCAACTCAAGTTTCTCATACTCGCTCCTCCAGAAATCAAGTGTTGTTTTTGCTCTTTCAAGTAGTCTGTGAACGCTTTCCTCCTCCTTCAATATCTTCCTCAATCTATTTTTGATGTCATTAATTCTTTCTCTATAATGGGTTAAGCCAATTGCATCCTCAAATATTCTAAGCTTCTCCTTAGGTGGAACAACTGCGAATTCTTCAACCATGTTTTGATGCATGATTATTAGCATGTTATCTGGCTTGAATCCCAATGATCTTAATATTTCTTGAACTTCACTTTTCGTTTTAGTTTTACCATTAACTTCAAACCAGTACGACCCATCTGACCGTAAATACCTAGAAATTTTGATGGTATTTGAGTGGATTTTAGGATAAGGTCTTCTTCTACCTTTAGGTGAGTTGTCTATTATCAGTGAAACTCTCGCTAGCTTTTCACCCCACCTAATTAAATCGCTTAACCTTCGACCCCTCTCAGTATATGCTTGTCCAAGGGCAACTGATATTCCAAGTAGAATTGAAGACTTACCTGCACCATTTGGCCCACATATGAGATTTAGACCTGGCTTGAGCGGAATTCTGCCAAACTCATATGACATGAAGTTTTCAAGTATAACTTCCAGTATCATTACCAGCTGAACCTCACATTAACATAAATATACTTTCTACCTAAAAATTAATTGTAACATGTAAATTTGATTATTCATGTAAGGTGAAATCTTGGTAGTAGCAGGTAAAATATTCAAACTTCGAGAAGCTATTCCGCTAAGGACAATAACTGCAAAATTATTGGATTACAAGGTGGAAGAGACGGTTGAGGAGCCTCCTCAAGAATTTACATTGCTCACTGAAATCGTAAACTTAGATCTAGTTGGAGATAGGATTAGAGGCTTATACACCAAGGATATTCTCATAAAAATATCTAGGAGAGGAGAAGAGGTTCCTATAGTTAAAACCCTTGAAGCTCCATTCACATTTACAGTTAGAGGAAATAATATTCTATTGACAATTATTGGAAAGAAGAATTGGGCTAACTACGTAGCAAACGAACTAAGCAAAATTATATTCATTAGTGTAGGCGGAATTGTTGAAGCAAGAATTTCACCGGAGACGCTGAGGCAATATCATGAAGAAAATCCTGAAGGGACTAAAGTAATCTTCTTCGACAATGTTGACATTCCAAACATAGATAAACTTAGCTTGTATGGGCCAGATCTCAAAAACACAATGCTATATAGCGAGTACTTATCCCATGGAAGCATCTGGTACATAGTTGCCACATCTAAGAAACATGGGTACGTAGTTGGAATAACTAGAAACTGCGTGATAACCGTCTTCAGCAAAATTGATGAATACTCATTTTTCAGATTCGTTGAAGACGAAATATTTCCACTAATAGAAGTTTGAGCATTCTAGTTATTAACTACCAAGAAAATTAGCGATAACATTTATCCCTGAAGGTTGAGTAAACCTATTTCTAGGTGCATAGACATTGATCATTCTAGTCACGGGCCTTCTTCCATTTGAATCTGGTAAAACTAGCTTTGTAAGCGAGCTAATTCAAACTTTAAGCGAAGTTGGAATTGAAGCAACTCCATTCAAGCCCATAGGAGGGCATAATGCTTGGTATCAATATGAAACCCTACTGAATAGTATTAAGCTTAAATGTCTCGTGGGAGAGGATGCCTATAAATTAGCAAAAATGGTTAATCGAATAGATGAAGTTGACCTGCTATCCCCAATAGACATCTTACTGGCACCTCCAGACCCAATGAAACACCTCGAAAGCATGCATTACTTAATGGATGTTTATAGAAGCATGTTTAAACAAGCCGTAATGCTAAGAACAACTCTATTTTTAAATGGTAAAGCATGCACGAAGCACTACTTAATAGAAGACAACTACGATAATGCTATTCAAACGCTAAAAAGCGATATAGATGCTCTCATTGAAGTTATTGGAGATGTAAATAATATTAACTATGATGACTTTATGAACAAAATTTTAGATCCAAGCCTCTACAATGAAGTTGATAAAATATTGCGGTACCTTATATCAAGGGATAAGAATGTCATCATAGAAAGCTTTAATGATGCAGCATTACCTATTCCAAAAGCAATCAACTCAGACTACGTAATTATAGTATCTCCAGGACGCGTATTTCTATATAGGGGTGAAGTATATGCAAGAGCTGCAAGTGTACTAGAAGAATATAGAAGTCCACTATCAATCAAAACCCAAACAATAATGCCTTTATGCAGGCCACTTGCAATCATACCTTGGAAGCCAAAAAGCAAAGAAGCAATTAAGCCCTCTGAGGCAGCCAACCAAGTTGCAAAGATAATATTAAGACCTAGATAATCAACATTAATCACTTCATAAAGCCATATCTGTTGTGAAATTGCAACTAATATGCTTTAATAAGTATGGATGCATACTGATTTTAGGTGCCACTATGGCTGATTCATATAAAATTTTGAATGAGGAATTTTCAATTCAAGAGCTGATGGATTTTGTAAGCGATTTAAGCCGCTTTCATAGAATTCAAGGCTGCGATGAAATAGAGAAAGCTGGGAACTATATAAAATCCATTATTGAAAGCGAGGACGTACTTGATGTGGAGTTGAAGCACTATAGTTACGGTATTAGGCATGGTTCTTTTGGACCAGTTGTAGGCTGGTGGATTAAGGGCGGAGAGCTCAGATTGATCAAGCCCCGAGAAGAACTTTTACACAGCTTTAAAGATTCAAGGACGCTTGTAGCAGCTCATAGCCCTGGCGGAATAGTTGAAGCTGAAGTTTTGCATATTGGAGACGGAGAAGACCCATCAAGCTACAATAAAATCGATGTTGAAGGCAAAATCATTCTAGCTTGCGGCTATGCATACATTGTTTATAGGCAAGCCACACAGAACGGTGCAGCTGGAGTTTTAATTTATAGGAAAACAGGAATAGAAGATGCAGTTCCATATATGGGTTTATTTCTAACTCCGGAGGAAGCCAAGGAATCAAAAGCTCCAGCACTAGTAATATCCAAAAAAACAGCTAATAAACTTATTAAGCTAATTGAAAAGGGCGAAAAGCCAGTAGTAAGAATCACCGTAAATGCTGGTTATAGAGAGGAAGCTTGGATACCAGTAGTTACAGCTAAGATAGGGGAAAGTGAAAGCGAAATTCACCTATGTGCTCACTACTGTCACCCGGCTGGAACAGTCAATGATAATGTAAGTGGAGCTGCCTCTCTAATGGAATTAGCTCTAAGCTTAGCCAGGGCAATCAAGAATAAACGATTAGATAAGCCAGATAAACACTCAATAAGATTTCTATGGGTCCCAGAATTCGCGGGGACATTAGCGTATATGATTAATGATAAACCACAAGTGGTTTTCAGCGTAAATCTAGATATGATTGGAGAAGAACAGCAGCTAGCAGGATCAACCATAAACTTCGTAAAGCCTCCTCCAAGGCTATTCCACCCATATGAAGCCGTAATTTATTACAACTTGAAGAACGCACTATCACTAAGTGAAAGCTTCTCATCCCCAAGAAAAGCTCTAGCCTACCGATTCGACATCGTACCATACGAATTTGGAAGCGACCATGATGTATATGTGCAATTCAATGTGCCATCAATAATGATTAATCAGTGGCCAGATAAGTTCTATCATAGCGATCAAGATACGATAGACAAATTCGACCCACAGCTAGCTAAAATAATCTCAACCTCAATTGGCTCCGCAATTTACATGATATCAAAAACAGGACATGAAAAGGAAATTCAAAAACTAGTTAAAAGCTACTTCTACAATTACATTGGACTTGAACTATCTGCAACCCATAAGGAGCTATTCGAAGCAAGGTACAAATACATAATCAAATCAATTGGAAGCAAAGTATTAAGCGAAGTACCAGACAAGACAATCAAAAAGCTGATGGAAGCAATTGAAGAAGAATGCGAGAGCCAAAGTGATAAAGAGAAATACGTATATAAAGAGCCAATAGGCGTATTGTCCTCAAGGCTCATTTATAGGCGAATGGGCTGGGAAGGCTATAAAGCACTAAAGGAAATTACTGAAAAGGAAAAATTCATGAGAACAGTCATCAGCAGCTTAATTCCACTATACATGCGGAATCCAATTAGCATAAGTAGACTCGCAAAAATGATAGAAGAGGATTACGGAGTTAAAGTGAAATTGGATTTACTGAGAAAAACAATTGAACTATTAATCAAAGCTAAAATAATCGAGAAAAAATAATCATAATTATATTATTTTTATTTATTATAAGAGGATTAGAAGCTAATTATGAAAGTGCTTTTGAGCTGCTTTAACGAATGCATGCGCCAATTCCTCTTTATAGCCAACTAATATAACCTGTTTAATTGTTGTGCCACCATCAATATGGCGCTTCAATTCAAATACCATGACATTAGCAGCATTATCTGGAGACACACCACCCACACCAGTACCTAATCCTGGTTAGAGTAAAATCGAATTGTACCTTAATTTTTAAATACTCGATTTTGAGTAAAATATTTGGGGAATTATAATGCTTGAAATCCCCCTAAACCCATACTACCTCAAGTGGATTGAATCTGATGAAAGCCTTAGGAAGCTCGCAACTCGAGTCTACTTGAAAAGCGGAAGCACAAGCACAGTAAGAACATACCTCGACGGAGTAATAATGCTCAGCAAATTTCTGGAAATGAAGCCAAGTGAAATTTTAAAGGCAAAACTAGACTGGGAAGGCATATTGAATGAATTTATAGCCTACCTAATTTATGAGCGCAAAACTGCAAGGGGAACAGCGCTTAACTACTTCAGCGGAGTAAAAAAGTGGCTTGAAATCAACTTACCCAAAGAAGACTGGTACTCAATAGACTGGCGAAGAATAGACAAGCCAAGCAAATGGAAAGTAGAGCGAGACAGAATACCAACAAGAGAAGACTTAAGATTAATATTAAAAGCAGCAAATCCAGCCTGGAGAGCAATAATAACATTAGCAGTCTCAAGCGGCTTAAGACAAGGAACAATCATAAACCTCAAAATAGGAAACATAAAAATCTACGAAAACGGCAAAATCAAACCACTAACAGAATATTTGAAGGAAAATAAGCCGCTAAGCAGCGAAGCCCTGGGCATTATTTTGGTGGAACCTGAAATCGCAAAGGAAAGGCCAGAAAAATACCTAACATTCTGCACAGCCGAAGCCCTAAAACACATCCTAATGTACCTTAAAATCAGGATGAAGCGAGGAGAAAAACTAAGTGAAGATACACTGTTATTCGTCAACAGAAGCAAGCGCAAAATAAATCCACACACATTCAAATACAACTGGCTAGACATCCTCGCAAGAGTAGATAAAAACGTGAAGCACCGCAAATGGCACATCTACCGATTCCACACACTCAGAAAATACTTCTCAACATGGTGCAAACTTTCAGGTGTAGATCCCTGGGTAGTAGAAGCCTGGATGGGCCACAAAGCAGGGATCCACCAAGTCTACTTCCTATCAGGCATAGAAGACCTAGAAAACCCAGTCCTAATAGCCAGGCTAGCCGAAGAATACAGAAAAGCAGTTCCAACACTCACCATATTCACAGAAGAAGAAAAAATAAGAGAGCTGGAAAAGCGGCTTGAAGAGGAAATAAAAGCAAGAGACGAAATCATAAAAATGCTCAAAGAAGAACTAAAGCAACTGGAAGCTAAAATAGCTGAAATTGAAAGAAAAGCCAGAAACTCGAGCTATATGTGGTAACTAATTGTCCAAAACTATATAACTAATTATTCAGTGAATGCAGATAATGATGCAAATTACATGAATATATTTTATAGCATTAATGCTTATGGTGGCTTTAAAAGCAATAGCGACATTGAATCTTAAAATACCTAACAATAAATTTTTTACCGCCGCCGTAATAGGGCGATGACCTCATGTTTTTGTATAAAAAGTGAAGTAAAGAATTTATACGGTAAGTCACACAAAGTTGAATTGGGCCGGGAGGGTCTCCCGCTAAGGCAGGGGCGGGGGTCATCGGCTGTTAACCCTTTCATCACAGTTCAGTTAGCTCAGCATTCGTCCTTTGCTTCGGGCCCTCCGGCCCATTACCATCATTAATTTAAAATTAATGGGAAGGATATAAGTTTGCATTGACTATTTTATCGCAAGGTGATGATGTGAAACTTCCATCAAAATTTACATTTCACATGAAAAATTTAAAGACTAAAAATTTAAATAGGCATCATCAGTATGGAGGTTGGATTCTCCTCCAACCTTATAAAAGGAACTACAATCCATTCAAGCCCAACCCAATTTGCCAGCACAACCCTTTTTGTTGCCCTAACTGTTGCAGGTGGATCTCTAAAGAGAATTAGTAAATTTTAGTACTCTAGGCATCAAAAAGTTTTACATTATTATATCCAAAGAAAAATGAGGAGTTTAACTGGTCTTCACATCAACTTGCTGGAGAGTTTTAGCATTCTTTCTGTTCCTTCTTCTTCAATTCAGCGCACTCCATTATTATTTTCTTGATGCTTGGAAGGTATGGGCAATGTTTAGTTAAAACATCAAAAAAGCACTCTCTAACGCTGATGTATATGTCCCACAAGATCTCTTTCCTTACCACTTCAAGAGGTATTTTGTATACTTCCGCCATTTTAAGCACTTCAGCGATGTAGTCTAGCATTTGAAGCTGCGCTTGAAGCCAAATTACATCAATAACCTTTTCCTTGAGAAACATAAACATTATAATATCACCATATTAGAATATGAGAATAATTATATTTAAATATTATCATACAGTAATATTGGAGTAGTGATAGTTATGGCTAAGATAAAGACTTGCTTCACAATCGATGAGGATCTATACAAAAAGTTCCAAATCTTCGTGATAATGAAGCATGGAACTAAGAAGAAAATAAGCTTCGAAGTAGAAAACGCATTAAGAGAATACCTGGAAAAACATGAAAAATAAGTATAGTAATGGTGAAATCATGAGGGAGGATGATCAAAAACAGTACTTTCCAATCATTAAAGAATGGTTAGAGAAGAATAATTATAAAGCTATAATTACAGGAGATGCGCATCATCTAGTAATACCAATTTGGGATATATTCCCCATAAGATCCCATGTAATCCCAGACGTTATAGGATATAAGGAAAATCCATTTCCACACCTCACTATAGTAGAAGTGGAAACAAAATTGGATAAAATATTTGAGGCCATAGGAAAGTGCATGATTTGGAAGACAATAGCAAGCATAGTTTTTCTAGCCTATCCTGAAGGATCAATCAGAAAGTTACCTGCACTTGAAAAATTAGGCCTAGGACTAATCAGTGTATCCGAGAATGAAGTAAGAGAAATAATAAGCATTCTACCTAAAGAATCATTAGATGCTCATAAAATCTTAGAGTTACATCCCCTTTATCACAATAAAGAGCAAGAAATTATTAGACGGATCAAGAATATAATTGAATTATAGCTGAAATTTTATTTTGAGATTTATTCTTCAATCATTAGTCTGTAGAATGTTATGTATTTTTTCGGGGCTCTAGGGAATCTAATGTACATTTCGCGAAGCTCATTTTTTGCCAGGACTTCAGCTATCTTGGTTTTCTTTATCACTGGATCATCCCAGTATTTTTTTACTATCGCTTTTAACTGCCTCTTTGCAGATTCTAACTCTTTCCTTGTCAATTCATTTAGACTTTTATCGTAAAGCCAGGCTGCATAGTAGTGAATTATGCTTGGCTTGTGGTAAAGCTTACCTTCCTTCTTTAGTCTAGCCATTGCGTAGCGAGTTCTAAGGCTTACTTGTAGCTTTTCATAGCTGCTGAACCATGACTTGATGAAAAGCCATAATTCACGTAGAAGTGGATCTCCTATTTCAGGCTCTCTGGCAAAGTCGATTAAGACTTTGTAGTTTTCCATTATTGTTCTGAGCCTATTTAATGCTTCAATTGGACTTGAAGCTCTATAAAATCTCGTGAGATCGTACATAATGATCACATCAATATTGGATGTTTTAACGTACTCAAGCAATTTTTTGAAAATTGGTCTCTCCAGGGGATCTACGCTGCCACTAATATTTTCCTCGAAAATCTCGACCACTTCATAACCTCTGGATTGCGCGTAATTTAGCACTACTTGAAGCTGACTCTTGGGAGTTTGATCTTCGGTACTAACTCTAGCATAGATGACTGCCTTCAAGCATGTCCACCATTTACAATAGTACCCTATTAGAATAAAAATATTTCTAAAGTCTTACTAAAGAAATAAAATCATGATTTTACTTAAGGGGACCCTAAAGAAAGCTGGAACTTCGCTTTCGCTCCATATATTGGGGGATAGCTATGAGCAAGCGCAGGGAAGATCGCTTAGGCATAGTCTTAACATTATTTTTGTTGATAATTATTTCAAGCGTTTTAGTTTACATTTCAGCTAAATTTGCACCTAAAATTGCTGAGTGGGTTAAAACGTGGACTTTCCCATTTGGTAATGGACAATTAGTCATCACGGGGGTATTTAGAATACTGAGCGCTGATGGAAAAGTAATTGCTCAAGGGCCTATTGAAAGTATAAGTCAAGTAGAGTATGAGGGGAAGCCGGCAGCCACTTACCAGGCCACCTTTACGGTGCTCATGAATGCAGGAAACATAGACCCAAACACTGTTCAAATTTCAGTTAAATTCTTTATGCTGTCGACTAAAGGGTTGGAAAGGAACTTACACATCGAAAGCAAGCAGATATCATTAAAATGGAATGAAGATGGAACTTACAGCGGGTCGATTAGCTTCACATATGAGTACATCGTTAAAGATGCAGTTGAAGACATATTAACTGTAGATGGCATAGCATTGGATCAAGACTACCTGCTAGGCTTAACCCATCTATACCAATTCACCGTCACAGCAATGACAACTGATGGAAAACAGCTGAAAGCCGAAAAGCAACTAAAACACGAAGTAGCTTACAACGTAATAGCATATAAGCCCTTCCTAGACTTAGAAGTACTCTACGACTTCAAAATAACTCAAGAACCAACATTAGAAACGGAAACAACTACAACTACGTCTAGCAGTGGTGGAGGCGGTGGAGGATCTACTGGAACATTCGACTATAAAGCAATTAGCTATATTAAACCCTTAAGTGAAGTCCAAATGCAACAAAAACTCAAAACAGCAGGTATATTAACATTAGTGATAATCGCACTGATCATAGCAGTAACACTTGTAATGAGGAGCTACTCCAGAAGATAAAGCTAGGAAATATGCTAGACGTCTAGAAAACGACAGGCAATAAATCAATTAAAACTCAAACTAAGTTATTCGTACAAAGTACAAATATACAATAGCCACTAAAATTAGAAGTCATAAAGCGTTATTTTCATAAAAATACCTATCATCATTTTAATAAAGGCTGCAGTGTGTGGTGCTTCAAGGGTGGAGGGGCATATCACGAATTAGCTTAAACCACTTATAATAGCTTAAGATCAACCAGTCAGACTGAGTCATATTTCACAGCGTGTTCAATTCAGAGTCTTTAAAAGCAAAAAAGCATTCTTCACAAAGAAGGTAGAATTTACCTTCTATTTCTCCATGACATAGATCACATAATAATGATTTTCTACTTGAATTTGTAGCCAATTGAAATTGCCAGTCTGGAAGATAAACAAAGTTGAATCTGCTTACCTTCATAATCTTTATTTTGAGCTTCTTCCAACCTTTTAAATCTCTTACTTTAACTCCTTTTTCTAGGTCTCTTATTCTTTTAATGTAAGTGTTGTAGTTAAACTTGCTTTTCAATCTCCTTCTTAAGCGCAAGTATAAATCGTAAAGTAGGATAGGGCGGCCAACCATTTTTAATTCATCAATAATGTGCCCATATGTAAGCTCGGTCAAGCGGGTCAAAATAATTCACCATAATAGAAAGTTAACTTTCTATTATTTAAGCTTATGGTTCAAAGGTCATCATCAAAAAAGGATAAAATTTCTTGAAATATGTTCATACAATGAAAATTTTCAAATTATTACTTCAATATGCACTATTATTTTCAATCTGCTTATTTTTCGCTTCTATTTATGGGTGAGTAAGATGCGTAATTTAGGCAATTTAGAGGTAATTCGAATAAGTAAGGTGTCAAGCAACGATTCCGTCCCACTCATATATTTGCCGAAGAAAGCTGTCGAAAGGATTGGACTGAGAAAAGGCGACTACGTTGTTCTTGCAACTGATGGTAGGAGGCTGATCATCGAAAAGCTGGAATTAAACAGTCAAGGAGGCTGAAGTGCCATGCGCATGAAAGATAGGAAGATAATCACCATCAAAATTGACGATCTGAAGGCATTGAAAGAGCATGTTCGAAAGTGTTTGAAGCTTATTGAGAAGCTTGAGGTGATGTAAAGTGAGTACTAGCTTAAATGTTGAAAAGCTCAAGTTAGAGGCCCAGATCCATGAACTTAGGCAAATAATTTCAATACTTAACAATAGGCTGCAAGCGCTTGAAAAAGCTTTGAAGTCAAGTGGAGTTGAAATTGTCACTTTGAAAGTTGAGCCGCCAATTGATGTTGAGAGCAGGCTTTTAAAATGGCTATGTCGCCGAATTTTAGATCCTCATAAAGAGAAGCATGGAATCCAGTATAAACTACGATTTATCGCTGGGACAAACCTCGTTCAAGAGATCGTACTTTGGATTCCTCAAGGTAAGCAGGAACACCTCGACGAGATCAAGACCTGTTTGAAATGGGTTTGTAAAAAAGCTGCAAGTGCGGGGTGTTGAAGAGGAATGGGAAGGTGGAGTCCATTAAATAAGCCCAGCCCAGAAGAGGCCAGGCAATTCCTAGCTGAAAAAGGCTTCTTAATCGAAGTAAAATCTTTAAGTAATTCATTTAACGTATATAAGGTATTGCTGCACGGCCCAGATGGGAATCTCCATGAACAAAAGTGTGAGCACTTATCAGGCTATTCTCCAACAGCTATCATTAACTTTCTTAAAAGCTATAATATTAATGAAAATGACCTCCCTGATTTTTTAGCAGCCATATCCTCAATCATTGAAGCAATTTTACCTCAAAAGTTTAGGTTTGTGCTTGATGATGGCACAATAATTGAGCCTGAAGCCAGTGATGGCTTAGCAGTCAACCCCGCAATGTTGTTTGTAAGACACGAAAATTTCACGATTGTAGGTGAATTAACTTACCTTAAAAGTAAGGTGAAGATTCCTGATAAGCGAAGAGGTTTCAAGGAAATTATAGGTTATGAGCCTTTCCTAGTAATTGCGAGGTATGAAGGATCAGAAATTAAGAGGGATTTTAAGCCTTTGAGAAAGCTGGAATTTATTGATGTTGGAGACATCCCAGTTAGGTTAGATTGGCGCGGGAGGGCTTCAAGTCCTCTTAAAACCGTTATGAAGCTTGAAACAATTGGCGATTTCATGAAAGGTGCTATTTCTCCCCACTTCAAGGAGTTATTTGATGAGGCTCTAAGTAACATAAAGAAATTCATTGACTTTTGGTGGGATCAGCGCCTATATACTTTAACTGCAGTCTATTGTATGTCCACGTACTTTGCCGACTTCTTCACAGCATTTCCATTTCTCTACTTTTATGGTCCTCCAGGAACTGGAAAAACTAGGGCTGGCAAGACAATTACTTTAATGAGTAGAAGAGGCTTCATAGTAACTGATCCTACTGAAGCATCCATTTACAGAACTGCTGAAGCATTCAAGCCTACATTCCTCTTCGATGAATCCATTATGCGCAAAGAGCTTTGGAAGCTGGTTAGAGCTGCATTTAAAGCTGGGGCTCAAATTCCGAGAGTAACTAAAGTTAGGGGTGAATACTTTGAATTATCATTTTTTGATCCATACTCACCGTACATTTTTGCAAGCACTGAAACTCCTGAAGAGTTAGGTGGAAGTGAAGCAGACTTAACTAGAACTATCATAATAGTTATGAAATTTGGTCGAGATCCAAGTGGCAGAGATCCTGAACCTAACGACTTTACAAGATTCAGAGAGAAAATGTACTTGGCAAGACTCACTCGAGCCAATGAAATCATTGAAGCAATAGAGAAAGTTAAATGTTTAGCAAAAACACTTACAGGAAGAGAAAGAGAGGTTTGGCTTCCACTTCTATCTTTAGCGAGAGTTATTGATGAAAAAGTTTTCAATGAAATACTTAACCTCGCTGCAGAGCTTTTTGAGGCAAAGAAGCTAGAGCTGTATAGAGATGAAAGGCTGATAATTGAAGCACTAGAGCGGTTAATGATGGATGAAGCTCAAAAGAGCTTAGGAGATGATCTTTTACTGCGTTTTTATGCGAAAGATCTCAATGCAATACTGAAGGACATTCTAGTTTTTGAGAGGCAAGAATTAACTGAAAAACAGTTTGAGCGATTTTGGAGCACCAGGAGAATAGGTAAAATACTTAGTAGAATGGGATTCAAGGGCCGCCTATATAAGGGAATAAAAAGATATACTTTAACTAGAGCAGAGCTCGAGGACCTAAAGCAAAAGTACTTTGCCTTGAGCTCCAGTGGAAATGAGGGTGGATTTGGTGGGTTTGGTGTATTTTCTGGAGAAAGGGGTACCTCTGAGAAAAACCCACCCCAGCATGAAGCAGAACCATCAGAAATAATGATGGAGGGTGGATTTTCTGAAACCCTACCCCTTTTCCGAAAAAACCCACCAAATCCACCAAACCCACCCTTCATTCATGGACAAATATCAAAAAGCATTCCTCACCACATCCTCACACTAAAGAAGATTAAGCGCGGCGAGATCGATATTCCTGAAGAAGCGCTTCAAAGAGTTTACACTTATATTGAGAGGAATCTCCCACTTCAAAGAGACTTAATTAAGTTTATAGAGCTTAATGAGCTGCCAAAAGAGGCGCTTACAGTTCTCATCATGAAAGGCAGGGTAATTGAAAGAAGACTTCCAAGCGGTGAGGTGAGGCTTCTTCCATCCTACGTTTTGGGAGGATGGAGGTGTGGGTGATGAGAACTAAAAGTGTCATAGTATTCTGCTGGCATGGTTACAGAAATCCTCACTTTTGCACTGAGTGCCTGTGGAGGGAGATTTGCAGCATTTCCAATCCTACATTGACCTCTAGTGAGGTGAAGGTTTGTGCGTGAGCTAATTAACAAGCAGGGAATACTGGAGGTTGATGGAGACATATATCAGTGCACTATTGTTGGAGCGCAATTTCGAGCTAAAAGGGAAAACATCCTTTACATCGACGAGGAAGCGTACTGCAAGCTTCTCACAGGTTGTGAGAAGCCGAACATAGTCATTCTCCTAGTCAAGTTGAACTGCAAAAGTGCTGTCTGTGAGATCATGCAGAGTGGTAGTATTTGCATTAGAGAATCTAGAAGGAGAGATCAAAAATGCCGAGTGTGAAAGTTAGACTTTCAACTCTCGTTAAGCTCAAGCAACTGAAAAAGAAGTTGAAGACTGCAAGCAGCCTAGATGACGTGATAGTCAGACTGATTCACTTTTACGAGGAGAATAGGGGAGTGAGGAGTTGATGCCTGTCGAGCTATTTACATCACCTGAAGAAGTTGCCGAAAGAATTGTTCAGCGAGTTTGGGATGAAGGATGGTTTCTAATAATACCAACGAACTTTAAAACCATGACGTTCCTCGAGTGGCTAGAGTACAAGTACTACACTCCAGGAACTAAAGAAAATGCATTCTATGAGATCTCGTTGCTTCCGATGATGGCCATAATTAAGCCTAAGCCCCACTTCTACAACTTGTGGTTTAATGAACATGAGGAAGAGCTCATTCCCCTCATAAAGAAACACGGCTGCATAATAATTCTAAGAGACTTCCAACCAGCTGGGATGAACCGCGACTATAAGATAACTGGCAAGATCCTCTTAGTCTTCGAGGATAGGAATGACATGAGAAACTTCCTTGCAAAAATGATGATCTTTCACTTCATTAAGTTAAAGTTAAGATCTCCCTTTCGAGGTGTAAGTCTTGACTGAGAATATCGAGAAGATAAGAAAAGAGTTGGATTCAGTTTTAGTTGAGGCTGTTAGGCCTACAGCTCAGCTCGGAGTTGAAAACCTCATCGCCTGTGAGTTGGCTCGAGCAGTGTTCAGCAAGCCTCTTGAGAAGATTCGGCACATCTTGGAAGCCTATCTTCTAATTTCAAATGAGAAGAGAAGGGAGTTGCTAGGTATATGTGATGATGAACATGAGGAGCTTATAAAAATATATAAGCTGTGCCTAGACTTGCAAAGAACAATATTCATGGAAGATAGATACTGTGAAATGAGAACTGCAGCTATACCTTGGAGCTTCACTGCCAAGGAGATTTATAAGTACTTGGACTGGATCGGTAATTTTGTACCATACCATTACCCATTAGTCTCATATTATAAAAAGTTAGATTATATGAAGAAATTCTACTATGCAAGTAAATTAGGAAATCTAACATGGATGACTGCAAGAGAAGTTCAAACACGCTTCATACAATATGCAATGCCTAAAGTGATTCGCATAATGCGCTTATTACTCGAGAAGATCGTCACGCCAGAAATCTGGTGGCAATCACTTCAAATCATAAGTGGAAAAGTTAAGGTAAAGGAGCGAGATCAACGTGCAGCATTACAGAGTGAAGCCTAGCCTCATAGCAGTAAAGTGGCTCAGAGGAATAGAGCATATCAACTTTGGAAGCAAGCCAGTAGTCTTAATGGCTTTAGGCGTTAGAGGAGCAGGTAAAAGCGCATTCCTAGAAGCAGTAGCAGAGCATTTTTTGGCAAGCGGTCACAGTGTCCTAGACCTGTTTGGAGCCAGGAGCGGAGAAGGCTTAGCATGGCTTAGGTCACCATGGATACAAGAATTAGACCTCCCAGTACTGCTGATTAAAGGCAGAAATATAGATGTAACTTGCAGCTGGAACGTGAAAAGCTGGGATAAATTGACTCTCAGCGAATTTGAAAAGTACAGGATCATCATTTCAGCCAGCCCACTCTACATTGACAGGAACGAGGAGTTCAGAGCAGTAAACCGCATACTCGACATTCTATTCACGAGGTTAGGCTGGAGAAGGTACATTTACATCTTAGTGAGGGAAGCAGCCAACCTCATTTACTCAAGATTCAAGCATAAGGAAAACCAACTGCTAGCAAAAGCTGAGTGCGTATATTTGATAAGAGAGTCAAGGCATCATGGCTTAGCCATGGGGCTAGACACTCAGAAATTCACAAGCGTAGACGTCGATTTGCGAATACTGCTTGATTATCTAATAATTAAGACTCAAGGAGCAATAGGCTTACCTAGAGATCTATGGTGGGTTTACAGTTGGATAAAGCCAGAGTGGTTGCAGTGGGCTAAGCCTCAGTATTTTGCAATAATAAGTAGGAGGGGAAGTATAGGAATAGGTCTTTTCGAAATGCCGTCATGGCATAAAAGGCCAAGAGAAAACTTATTGAAAGCACTAGGAATTAAAGTGGAAAACAGACAAAATAACCTGAAATAGCCTTATATTCAGTAAACTACTCCTCTATACTGCAAATCCCAAATTCCCTTTACTTTTGTAAAAGAAATTCAGAGTTTAGGTACAATTCGAGTTGGTTCTAATCCTGGAAAGGCTATGCTTCTTAATCCTAAGCTTTCTGCACATTTCAATGCAGCTCTCATTGCCAATCTAACATTTTCAATACCTATTTTCATGGCAGGCCTCTCCATAGTTGGAGCGTGAATAACATATCTTGCTTTAAGCTTTCCAGCTCCAGTAAAAATAGCCTCACCAACCGGAATAGGAGCATGCTTACGCGCTTCCAATTCAATTTCAACTCCACCCACACGCTTAATAGCTCCAGCAACTCCTCCACCCATTATCATGTAGCTATTAGCTGGATTAACAATAGCTTCAACATCAACCTTAGTTATGTCGCCAAGCATAACCTTAATTTCAACACCCCTACACTTACATTCATAAAGCAGCATCCAACACACCCAAAATTCGAGAGAAAATAAAAATTATTAAGCATTACATGTAACCAAGTACATCAATAATATAATTACAACCTACCTATAATACTCAAAAATTATTTGGCTACAGTGCGCTTATATGCCTATAGACGTGTTCGAAACTCTTAAAGCACTGGTTAAAATCAATTCCGTAAATCAACCATAAAAAGGCTAAAAGACAACAATCGAAATCCCCAACTACATAAAACACGTTAAAAATACGATCTCCAAACCGAAATTCTCGAGAAAAAATCTACTACTCCGCTTTTAGAAGGTTTATTGAAGGATGTGATTGATTTGGCATTTTGCAACGAGATTTCCAGCAAAACCTAACAATATAGGGTTGACTACTGTTAAGTTAATTGAAAAGCGAGAGAATATTTTGATTGTGGATGTACTTGATGCGGAGAATGGAAATTGCCGCATTGAGTGAGAAAACATGTTAAAGAGCATAAGCACTTTAAGCATCGCAATTACGAGGATATCTTGAATCTTGTTGGGAGATATTATAATTCATAGAGCAGATTCTACTTTAATATTAAAAATAAAAGTGTTAAATTCAATTGGACAAAACGTTCTAATAATTTGAAATATTCAATTAAAAATAATATTTAAATTATGTGTCATTATTTTAATTAATGGGATAAATATGAAGTTTGAGAAGTATCTTTCAATTGCTATTGTAATTTCATTTATTGCGCTTAGTCTCTATAGTTGGATTTCGCGTTATGGATTAGTTTGGCCTCCTAATTTTTGGATGCTTATGATTGAGCCTGAAAACGTCTTTCTTGCCATTACATTCTTTATTGTTAGCTTAACGGCAATTGCACTATGCATTTTGAAGTTTAACTTAACAAGTTCAATAGTAATTGTTGGATGGGGCTTTTACCTACCCGTAATATGGAATATTACGATACCCATGTTCATAGCTTTCATGACTGTCATAGGCTTGTTTTACTCGCCTTGGTTACCATTAGAGAGTACTCAAGTAGGAAATCTACTTATAAACGGTGTCATAGTGTTTCCATACAGGCCATTAAACAATTTGTTGCCATCAATTGGGTTTTCACTAATATTCGTTGGCCTCGCCATGTACTTCACATCACTATATCAGCTTTTGACATATAAGATCAAAAACAACAAACTTCTAACAAAAGGATTATACTCGATAGTTAGACATCCCCAGTATTTAGGTATAATTTTGTGGACGTTGGGCGTAGCAATAGTTGGACGTAGGCCCATTAACTACATTGCATGGGCAACACTTACTTACACATATTTAGTTCTAGCTGAATTTGAGGATTGGAACTTAGAAAAGAAATTTGGAGAAGTCTTTGAGCGTTACGCGGAGAAGACTAGCTTTATTATTCCATTACCAGTTAGAATTAGCATAAAAAATAGGAAAATAAAGCTAATGCTTTATACAGCCATCTATATTTTAATGCTTATAATGATGATTTACGTGTTTTCATCAATGGCACTTATGTATCGTTTCACATAACCTCAAATCTTAGATTTTAAACCACTATCAAAATCCTTTAATGTTCAATGATTTTACAGTTATTCAAGGTGATTTTAATGGCTGAGCGCAAAGTCCTTCTTCATGAAATGACTCGAAGCGCCTTTGAAGAGTGGCTTCAAAGCGAGAAGAGGCCAGTTGCCTTGATCGCGGTAGGGTCGATTGAGCAGCATGGACCGCACTTGCCATTAGGCACAGACACCATCTGGGCTGTTAGCGTTTGTGAAGAAATTGCTAGGAGAACGAACTCAATAGTTGTTCAACCATGCTGGCCTGGATTCTCCCCACATCATATGGAGTTTAAGGGGACAATAACCTTCTCGGCTGAAACTCTCTTGAGAATATTGCTTGAAACAATCGGCTCTCTAGCTAAGCATGGTATTAGGCGCTTCATCATAGTCAATGGTCATGGAGGCAACAATGAAATAGTAGCTTTAGCAGCTCGTCTAGCTAAAAGGAAATTTAGGGTTTATGTAGCAATACCCAGAGGCCCAACGACAACTAAAACAGCCAAGAAGTATAGGGATAGAGCTTTAAAGTACTTGGAAGTTCACTCAGGAGCAAGGGAAACTGGAAGCATGTTAATAATACGTCCAGACCTAGTTGAGATGCAGCGCGTTGAAGATTGGCAGCCGACAACAAAGCTTGAACCTGAGCTTGAAGAGCTTATGAATCCTGAAAGGGAGGATAGAGAAGTAGCAGAGCAAGTTTTCTGGGCTTCAATACCAATAAATACGCATGAATTCACTTCGTCAGGCATATATGCTTTGACTCATCCAAAGGACGCCGACTTGGAGGATGCTAAAAAGCGAAGGGAAGAATTCATAGAATTCGTAGTAAAATTCATTAATTTATGGAAGAAGATACCGCTGGAAGAGCGGGAAGAGAAATTGAAGAAGCAGCCGACAATTTACTAGTATTAACATCTCTTCTCCATTTTATTAAATAATTGTGCTTAGTAAGATTTTTGAGCTGAGGCTTTTAGGCGCTTCTCAAAATCCATTAACTGCATAATTATCTCCGAAAGTTTTCTACCGGTTTCAGTTAAGCTATAAGCAACAGGCCTATACCTTTCATCTAAAACCCTTCTTTTAATTAACCTAAACTCAATAAGCTTTTTTATAGCTCTATTAGTTGTAGTGGAATACCCAACAATTTCAACAAGCTGCGAATATATTAGCAAGTCATTTTCGTAGAGTGCAATTAAAATTTTTGAAGCGCCTTTTAAGGCTAACAGCTTAAATATATCCAATGCATTTCCCAACTTAATTTAATTAAATAGTCTGAAAAAACAATTTGAAGTGTCGGAAATATATAAATACTGCACACGCTATAAATCACCTGAACGCTGGAGTTGTTTAAGTTATGGGGAGCCTCTCTAATAAGGTTTTGCCCTTAATAATTAGTGATGGCGGCAAGTTTGTTGAGTTTTTCATGATATTCAAAAACTGCGCTATTCAAAGTAGAGCAACTAGGTTTATTAGCGAAAATGGCTTCCGCATAGTTCACATGGAAACTTTTAGGGATAATGATGGAAAAATAGTCGTTAAAGGAATTGCTGAAATTTCTTCAGCAAAAATTTCAACATCAGGAATGAAAGCGGCCTTAATGAATATCGAGGATGTGCTTGATGTCAAAATTAGGATGATCCCATATGATGGAGTTGCATTTTTCCTCAGCTTTTATCCCCCAATCATGGCTGACATTCCATTGATCATATTTAGAGCAAAGCACTTTTCCAATATGATTAATGCAATAAAGGAAAAGTGGAGATCCGCTGGCGAAGCGGCAGTATATTATATTGGCGAAATGGCCGGCTATGAATCATACGACACGTTGAGCAGGCTGTTTAAGGAGAAAGGCTGGAAATTAGCTGAAATTGCTCTGTCACTCTCAAAGTGTTATGGTTGGTGGAGTAGAGCAGAAATGATTAATTTGAATGCTCAGAATGGCAGCATAATAATTAGGATACATGATTCTATTGAGTGCAGGTACGTTTCAACTCAAAGGCCAAATGGGCAGTATGTTAGAGGGTACTTGACAGGATTTTTCTCTAAACTTTTAAATTCTAAAGTTGAAGCCAAGGAACAGTTCTGCCTAGCGAAAGGAGACCCGTACTGTGAATATCATTTAACATTGTTAAAATAGACAAGCTGATTCAAGGTACCCCTAAAACAGCTTTCAAGCCCCCCTCTTCGCTCAACTACTTGTCTTTAAGAAGGTGTCTGTTAGGCCAAAGGCTTTATTGAAATTCTGCTCCCACCACTCAATAACCTTTTCACGCTTTCTCTCGGCTGAAGGAACCTCCAAGCTAAAACTATATTGTATAGATCAAGAGCCTCAAAGTACAAATTTAGAGCCTTTCTAAACATCTCAGGAGCCATCACTTCCAGCGAGAGTAGTTCAGGATTCTCCAATATAGCTTCTAGAAAGCAAACTGGATGAGCCTGTCGATAAGGGCTTTGGCTTCCTCAACCTCATTTTTGTAATACAACATGTATTACGGTGTATTGATTGGCTAGCGTCGTGGTGTCTGTTAGGATTCCTAGAGAGCTTAAGGAGAGACTCGATAAGTTGAACATCAATGTTAGTGAGGTTATTAGAGGTCTTCTCGAGGGATACGTCGAGAAGGCTGAGTTAAAGAGGCTCGAAGAACGGTTAATGAGGATTAGGAAACGCCTAGCGGCAAGGATTGATGCCAGTACCATAGCCGCTCTCGTGAGGGAGGACAGGAGAAGAAGATGAAACGTTTTCTCTTGGACGCTTCAGTGCTTATACCGTTACTCCTTAATTATGGTGAAAAGTTACTCGGTATAACTGGTGAGATATCGCTGTATTTAATGGACTTAACCATCTATGAAGTTGGAGATAGTTTATCCAGAATTCAGGTCATACCTCCCAGTAAATCCACACAACTAACCGCTATATCTAATAAGATATTTCAGGATCTCGAATTGAAAAACTCAAGGAATAGAATACTTAATATAGCACTTAGGACTTACGTCTCTCCCTATAGGAGGAGAGAAGAGAAAGATGATATTCGAGACCACCAATTAGTTTATCAAGTTTTCCTAGAACCTCCCCATCTATCCTTTCACTTTCTAAAATTTCTTGACACTCCCTCAATAATTCCTTCAACTCTTCCTTTGACATCTTTACACTCCTCACAATCCCCGCCTCAAGCTTTACAATCTTCTCAACAAGACCCCACTTGAAACTCCTACCCTTCCTTGGTTTTATCCTATTATAATACTTAATCAAATCTACCAATTTATCAAATCCGTCATCCCTCACATAACAAACCAGATTAACCCTCACCAGTTCTACCCACGTCATCGTATTTCTTGAATAACCAGAATTAATTGAGACTCTAAGAAGCACATACTTCTTACCCCTCAAATACTTCTCAAGAAACCTAACAAAATCACTATGCCAATCGCCCGTGAAATTCTTTATCGGAAGGACAACTAACCTCTTATCACTCAACAAGGTAACGTAAAGATCAACTCTTCTAAGATCCCAACTAAACGTGGAAGAAAATAAGCGGGGAATTGAAAAGAAGAACTTCTTCACAAACTCCTCAAAAGAGATCGGAACATGCACATCTCTTATTGTAAACCCTCTTTCATTTTTTTAAACCCTACCAGATAAGGAATCAAAGTAAACGAAAACCCTCCAAAACCATACCTCTTAAGACTATTTAGAAAGTAGGTAATTCTATACTTAAATGAACGAACAAGATCACGACTATCACCAATCTCAAAAGAGCTAAATTGTTTTCTACAAATCTCCTCTTACTTCCATTGGGTCTTCGACCACGAACCACGCCCTCTAATCCTAAATCCTCCAAATACCTCTTCGGAACCCTTAGACTATAGACAGCAAATGTATTGTCAACTCCGTAGTTAGGATAATTCGAGGAGAAATAGACGTATCCATAAGACTTAGTGTTAGCAGCTTGCACCCTCAACAGATTACTGTTGAAATATCCAGACATTGAATTTATGAATTCCCAAAGATCCATTCGTACACAAATCCACTCATTTAAAAACTGGTTATGGATAACAACAACGTCATAAGGCTTCTTCTCCGCTAAAACAAGAAACACAGCACGAACCCAAGGCTTAGCCCAGCTCCGCTCAGCCCATAGCAAAGCCTCACTAATAAATCCCTCCCTTAAAGCCCTCTGAAGAATATAAAAACTAACCTCCCTAATTTCTTCAAGATCCACCTTACTAAGCTCCTCAGGAGGAGATTCTTCCCTAAAAACTTCAACTAACTTACGTAGGAAACAACTCATTAATTATAAATTAGAATCACAGACTTCTCCAAATAGAGGGTTAACTGTCTGGAAGTGGAACGTAGTATACGATGCAACTCCTGAAGTAACATCTCTAATATATATAGGTATATACACCAAACTTTCCTAATCAGTATTGTCAACAAGTTTATGTTTACATACTTACATCAGCTAAATATAACTTCAAAAACAACGATGCCTTTAGGAGCAGAATATGGAGAAAGAGTTTCGACTATAAACTTCTTTAAAGTGGTTCTACCTGTCGAAGAATCAGCTAACGGAAACTATACTTATCTCCTTGATAGCTGGTATGTCTTTCCAAGAGAAATAAGGCTTTTTGCGAAAGGAAAGAACTGCTATGTTTTCAACCCTTCAAGTGGCAAATATGAGAAAGAAGCTCGTTTCATGGCAGGATCACCCAAATTACTTCTTATATCGGAAAACCCCAAAGCCTTATTTCCAGAAAAACCTAGCAACGCTACTGAAACTTCACCATATATACCTAAGGATTTCAAGGAAGAATACTCCATTAGTCAAAACTTCCCACTAAACCTCGTTGTAAACTTGGTTTTATGAGTAGCTATAATCCTACTCGTGAGCTTTGAAGTAGCACGTAGAATTAGTGAGAAGTAGAAAAACTTTTATAACCTCCTTCTAAAAGTTGGAAGGCATGACAAAATGAAGACCTATAGTTTAAGGTATCTCTCAATAACCATAATCCTGCTAATCATAGTTAGCCTAACCTACAGTATAATTCCTGTAGAGGCTTCAACGCAGGAAACTATAGACTACGATATATACGCTCCGCCACTCCTAAGGACATATCCTTATGGCTTTACTAGAGAGTTACCAATACCCCTCAACCTAAAAATCCTCGTAATCCCAGTACATTTAGCAGATGCTCCTCTTCCAGAGGATTATCTAGTGAAGCTCAACGAGTGGCTTGAATACGTTAAGGATTACTGGTACGACGCAACCAAAGGTAACGTTAGGATAAGCTTTAAAGTCTATCCAAAACCAGTTCTCGTTCCATATAGGGCTGAAGATATAGGTGATAACACCATAATCTTTTTGGACTTTATACCACCTGTTAAAGAGGAGTTCAACACATACATGTTTGTTCACGCATCAGTACCTTTCGAGGCTGGAAACAAGAAGGGTATCTGGAGTCAGACAATACGGTTTTCACCAGATGACAACAGACCTTCACTTGTTATTGTCTCACTAGCTGGATGCAGAGATACAATAGTGCATGAAGTAGGACACCTCCTCGGTCTCGAAGACTTAGTGGATGTTTACTTCAGTCCGATGGGAGTATTCATTGCTTCCGAACAGTTTAGAGCTAGACTGTTAGACCGAGAACCCTTACCAACACCATACCCTACTCTACCAGAGCTGTGGATAGCGGGACTAATTGACAGAAAATCATCTATGACCGTTGTAATACCTAAAACTTTAGAGGGAGAAGTAGAAACCGTTCTTCAACCCGTAGCTTTACCCAGTCCAAAAGGCATCTTCATACCTTTCAGCTATAAAGTTGAAGATAGAGGTTTCAACGTAACATTTCACAAAGCCTCTGGCTTCTTCGTTGAAGTCAGATTCCTTGAAGACCGAGATGAAGTTATAAAGGAATACGAGTTCGACAACCCAGCGTTAGGAAAGGTTATGGGAGCATTTATGGTAGTATATAACTATACGATGAGTGTGAAATATGATAGTTTAGGAAGTCCTTACGAAGCTAAATATGACCTCGTGGAAGAGTCCTATGGTGAATCTAAGAGCTTAACTAAAATCAGATATTTGCCCTTAGCTGTCGGAAATAAAGTGAACATTCCGATAAACCAGACTCATAGCGTAATTATCGAAATTACTGGCGTTGACTATGTTAACATGAAGGTATCAGTCAAAGTCTATGTTGAAGTAGTCAGAACAGCTATACTAGGAATAATGCAGGAAACATTTATAGAACCGACAAACCTCTTAGCTTACAACAAGACATTCTTCATAAAGCTAATTCCTAAAGACCTCAACGACCTAACTAGAGAAGCATATTATGACTACTATCTCCTACCTATTGTAGTAAGCTTCGCAAAAGCTGGAGACTACGAGCTTGAATTCTACATAGATGGAGAAAAAACTGGAAAGTATCTTGGTATGACAGCACCAAAAAGCGAATTCATCAGATTCGTGAAAGACTTTGGTTATGGTGAAGGTTGGGTTAAATTCACGGTGCATGATAAAACTACGGTTGCCTTCATATTTGAAGCGGAGCTTCCAGAAAAAATGGTTAGAGAATTTAAGGTAGTATTAAGAGACCTTGAAACGGGAGAGGCTGTTGATGAATATGAGTTCAAAATTGCCTCTGGAACACTTATCCACATCGAGGTTGAAGGGAAGGATTACTACTTAGAGTACAAATTTGCATCCTCATTTGCTCAATACTTTGGCTATGTGTTAAACACACCATATTCCTACGTTTATAGAACATCAGAGGAAAAACCTTACATAGTAACTGACTACTACATTCAGCCAGCCAAGAAAGGTAAGAGCGTAGAGTTTGTAACTCTTGGAGAAGAAATAGTGGTTAGTGGACACTTTGACATCCCAATTATTTTACCAATAGGTTACATACCGTCCGAAGAAACTAATCTATATGCAATATTGAATACATTTGAGTTTATGTTGATAAGAACCGAAGACGGGGGAATAACTTTTCCAAAGAAAGTAATCATAAAGCATAACGGTGAAGTTCTCAGAACATACGAAGTTAAACTCGACAGTAAACTAGGAATATTTTGGGATGATGAACAAGTTGACATATTTCAAATACTGGGAACATCGCAAAAAGTTTGTTCGGCTGATCGTGCATGTGAATTGTTCCCAGTAGGATATTATGAAGTCATAGTAAAGCCCTACGAAGTCCATAAAGTTAGAATAAAAGTTACAACTCCAAGCGGAGATCCCATACCTATTGATGTAGGCTATGTAGCTCCACCATACGGCTATCTCTATGCATGGTATATAGGAGCAATAGCAAATGTAAAGAACGATTCTACTCCTGCTTTAGCACCATTCTATCCAACGTGGGGAGGAGAATTTATTGCTCCAACAGTCTTTCCAGCCTTCGAATTCTTCAAGGTAAACTATCTTGGTAATGGAACATACGAATACTACCTACCAGAAGGCGTTAAAGTGCCAATATTCTTCATATACTCGAAACCCTTACTAGACGAGGAAGGTAGAATACTGGCTCTCGACATGCCTACTGTTTACTCGTTGACTGCTAACTCCAAAATATGGTTCATAGGCTACATAGAGGCTTACGAAGACATGAACGTTGCCTTCACAGTACCCCTATACAAGCTCACTATAAACGTAGCCGACCCAGAACTCTACCATAAGATACTGATTGTTCCCGCCTACAATGATATATTCCAGCTTCTATCAACAGATTACAAATATGCTGTCTGGAACTGCTATGAGAAAATGGAAAAACTTGTCCAAGAATACCTGAAAACAATATCGGCAATTGAAGACCCGAAGAAATTCATCAATGAAACTTTGAACTTCATTAGTGAGAGGGATAACTGGATTGGTGTACATGTTGCTCCAGACTTCTCTGGAGGAGTAAAGATATACTTTAAAGATAGAGAGCTATTTCCACTTCCAGACGCCACAGTTTACAGAGTAGGTAACACTTGGTATCTGCCACCAAACAAGTACCACGTTTATGTTGGAGGCTCAATAAAGGTTGCAGAGGACTTTTCAAGTATTAGTGTAGAAGATGGTGTATTAGTTGCTGAAGTATCACTTTATAAAGATGCGTACTTAAATCTCCAACTTACGAAGGAAGTAGTAGAAGAACTTAGTATAACGGTTTGGGATGCAATAGGGATGGGTGTAGCTCTCTGGCTAATTGCTGGTCTATCAAGTCTCATCGCTTCTCTAATTCTCTTTAGAATTTACAAGAAGAGAATAATGAAGAAAATAGAGAAGGCGGTAGCTAATGAAAACCAGTAGGATACTTTGGATTTCTTTTGTCGCCTCTTTTATACTATATCTGATTGTTCTTGGTTTCTATATACCAAGAATAGCTGTGTCTGGAACATGTTTACCTAAGGATATCTCTTTATCCGAAGTTTACCTAAAGAATACAGCTACCTTCCTAGGACACCTTTTTCTACCATTTCTCCTCCCAGCATTCATAATGATAGATATAAGTCAATTAGAAGCTCTAACAAAACTAATTTTACCGCAGTTCAACTTCACCGTGATAATTATCTTCTACATAATAGAACACATCCTCTGTAGCACAGCGTTTTCTTATGGTGTTCTTCTTTACGTAAAAAGGAGTTCCCAAATCCTAAAAGATAAGCGGTTGATTTCGGCTTTTATCCTAGTCTTCGTATTTAGCTTAATTGAAAAGGTTGTTCTATTATGGGGATGTGAGATATGAATTTCCCTATTTAACCTCTCATAAAAAAGAAGTGGTGGAACGTATGAAGATGAATCTAACTCAAGCAGTAATCTCGCTAGTTCTCATAACTATAATTATCGCTGGATTGACGCCAATATCGGTTCTACAAGAAGATACTGTCGGTGTAGTCAAAGGCACGTTACTTATAGATAAACTAGGGTACGTCCACGTAAACTTAGTTACAGAACCAGACTATAGTAGAAATGAAACTATATGTATTTAAGGTACAACAAAAAGAAAAGGGGAGAGCCGTGAAGATCTATAACCAGATATTAGGATATATAAAACCGACAACTCAAAAAATCAAATTACTCCTTAGAATAGCAATGATATTAATGGCTATAGCTTCATTGCCACTTTACATAGGTAGCATACCACTCTTATTCCTTAGAGTCCTATTGATTATAGGATTTTTGATTAGTGGCTCTATCTCGCTAGTATATCTAGGGTTCTTACACAGAAAAACTAAGTTGGGTAAAGCAACACTTATTCTGGGAATAATATCAATAACATCAGTTTTGGTATTTATAGTGGCAGATGTTATGCTTTCTTTAGTTCTACAGGAAATGGTTAACAAGTCAATTGGAGGAGAAACCGTTGAAGAGGAGCTAATCAACTACGCTTCTTCGCTTCTAATAGCAAGACAAATATCTGCTCCGTTCCTAATATTATCATCCTCGCTAATACCGTTCTTATCGTGGATTAACATTAAGAAAGCGAAGTATCTTGAAAACAAGATATTCACAATATGTTCGGGGCTAGCAATCATCTTCTTCGTGCTTTTCATCGGTCAGCTATTTTCAATCACCGGTTCTCTCTTCCTTAAAGAAACAACTCCAGAAGATTTCATACGAAGCATATATGAACTTCTGTTTGTTTCAGTACCAACTTTCATATTAAGTATCCTTTTATTTAGAAGCTATGGAAAGGTGAAAGGAGGGAGTTAAAATGTCCGTGCTTGGGAACGCAATCATTGTTAAGGGCAACAAATACTCTATAGAAGTAGCTACCGAAGAAGGATACTACCTCTACATTAAAGGTGCAGAAGAAGTTACTAAATCATTCACTTTATCATCGGTCTTTGACGTGCCTATAGTAGCTGTCCTTAGCGAAGAACAAGTGAAGGAATTAAACCTTCCTGTAAAAGGTGGAGAAGAGACCCAACCCAAGCCCACTATACATGGTGTTAGCCGTATTATTAGTTGGAGGTGCTATTGTTGGAGTAGGCTATGTGGGATATAAGGTGGTGAGAAAGTGGAGAAAAGAGTAAGAACTATCGGCATCATAATAATACTACTGTTTACGTTTTCTATCCTATTTAACAGCATAACTGTTTTCGGATCTTCGGAAAAAACAGAGTTTATAGGCGGATACGTTTACTACATAATACATGCTGAAACCAAAGCGGAAGACATAAATGATTACTTAATATTCCCTCTTCCAATAAACTACACGGACTCCTTGATGAGGCAAGAAGTTCACCTTGAGAAACTAGATGGAGACCTCGAAATATTGGAAGAAGAGGGTCTTATTTTCCTAGGTTTACAGTTAAACAAAACTGGAGGAGCTAAAGGTACAGCTTTCGTAACAATTTACGTAGCATATAACTGGTCAGTCATAACGGAGGGAAATGATAAATACATAAGACCTACAGTTCCCTCATTATCTGACTATGCTTCAAAAGATAACATACCGAAAGAGCTTATAGAAAAGTACGTTAAAGAGCCAGATGAAGCGATTAAAAGTATAGAAAGCGAACTTGACAGCTACCTTAAAAAACACAATGTTAATATGAACAATGTAATAGAGGTAGTGTATTGGACTGCTAAATACATTATGGAAAACTTCGAGTATGAACCTAAAGGGAAGCCTAGACTACTAGGAGAAGTCATAGCTACTAGAAAAGGAGACTGCGACGATTTGAGCGAATTATTCATAAATTTGATGTGGAAATATGGAATACCTGCACAGTTGGAGCGTGTAGGAATATATCTTAGCGGAGAGTACACAGAAATACCGTTAGGGATTTCAAAGATAATCTATAGAAACGTAGCTTATCATGGATACGGTATAGTGTACATTCCGGGTTGGGGTTGGATACCAGTAGATATAACTTTCAATGAAGCTGACAACCCATTCTTTAGCTCTAGATATATTACTGGAAGTGTAGTGCTCTTCGATAGAGTACTAGAGAGAAACGTTACTGTCTTCGAGGAATTTGAGTCATTTATGACGAACTATAAGACTATAATAGAAGAAGCTTATTATGATGAACGTTATCCAGCAGAAATAAGATGGAAAGAACTAATCGGAGAAGCAGAAGAACAAACTCCATTACCTACACCGAGTGAAGGAAAGCCTGTTGTCGAACCAGTTTATGTTGTAACTCCTTCAAACATAGAAGGCGAACCTTACATGGAAGTAAAGGTTGCTTGTGAGAGAATGGGACAATACATAGGAATAATGGCTCTAGTTTTCATAGGTTTATCCAGCATAACCCCTATCGTTACATGGCGTCTTTTCAAGAAGCTTGAAAAAGAGATTATGAAGAAGTTGGAAGAACTCTCAATAGAAAAATCTGAAAAAGCCTCCGTAGAGGTTGAGACCCATGAAGAAGTACAAAGTTGATGAACTAAAAGGAAAGCTACCTCTAAAGGAGAGCACTACCCTCTTTGTGAAGAGAAGGATTCCACTACTACCTCTTATTTTAATTGCTGTATTTTATTTCTGGCTTGCATCCCAAATAGGGATTTACGTCTTTCCTCATCTGTTTTCCTTCCTCTCTAAAGAGGTAGCTATATGTTTCTAGGCTTCTCGGATAATCAGTAATTCTATGTACTTTTGTGAGTATTTTGTGAGTATATCTGACAGTATATCGGCATCTTGAACTGTAATGTATCTATCTAGGTATATGATAGATGTTCTCATATAGTTCAAAAGGAAGTCTTTAACATCCTGTTTAAGATCTTCATCTTCAATACTTTCAAGTATGTCGCTTACCACAAGGGGTTTCTGATAGAAAGGTATCATCTTTGTAAACTGTTTCCTCTTCTTTTCCACCTCCTTAACTGCCTTGAAAAGTATGAGTAGAGCTAATTTTGGATTCAGTACGTGTATTCCATGCTTTCTTCGTGATAACGCATATACTATCAAGTAGAGCGGTCTCGGCAGTATAATCTCTTCGTACTCTTTGCAAATTATCGTAATTTTCATTACCTTTTCCCAATTTAAGATACTTCGAAGATGTCTTATATTCCGCCTCTTTCATTGAATGGTATGGCATATATTTAGAGTTTGAAAAGAGAATACATAGGTGGCTGGATTGTTGGAAAAAGAAAACAAGGCAAAAATGCATATCGCTAAATATGTTATGTCGGTGCAGGAAGCTCCAGAGTTCTCACATAAGAACAAGTATTACGAAGACGGGTTGAATGTGCTTAAAGGGAACGGCGGGTTGAATTCTTCTATTGTTTTACCGTTAACGTTTAAATGTCTAGATGATTTTCTAAAGATTTCGCCAGTACTAGAAGAAGCCGAAATCACCTTGAAAATGCCTCCACCACAGGCGAGAACGATTCTCTCCTTTCTAACTATGGCTTATGCCGATAGACTCTTCATGAAACACATTGATTTACTAAGAGAGAAAACGAAGCTTTCTAATGAAACAATTGCTGTTATGAGGGCTTCTCTCACAAAATCAGTTGCTTTAACATTAGCTGGTCTTACTGTAATGACCGACCTTAGAGAAGGAAGAATAACGACACAGGAAGAGTTTACGAACGCTTACAATAAGTACTTTAGACTCTTCTACACTAGATGTTTAGCATACGACATTTTCATGGGATATCTACTGGACACTAACACCCTCGATCCACTAAAAAAGATAGGAGTGGAAATCCCAAAAGGTGTTGCGAATTATTATCTCTCAATGTATTATCTTGCTAAGAACTTCAATGCAACCTACCTTAAATGGGAAAACGACGTTGTAAACTATCTTTCAAAAACTAATTTGAAAGCCTACCTAGAAGAAGCTACTAAACCGCTGACAAATGCTATGCCACAACAACTCTACTTCTTTGAAGACCTGAAACATAGAACATTCCTTCAAATCAAACTGTTAGGGCAGTTAGAAACTGGAATGTTCATCAAAATTGATTCGAAGGGTCAAATGTCTTTTTACCCAGCTTTAATGTATGCCTATGATTTAATGGAGAACCTTCGAAAAACTGACGACTACTTCATTATAGGTGGAGTGGTTTGGATGTGGGCTGAAGCTGATAGAACATTTGAAATGCTTGCAGAAGACCTCGGTAAAAGAGGTAAATTTCCAGAAACATCAGACGACGTTTGGAATGTCTTAGACAACATTAAGCCACCTCTAGTTGAAGGAATACTTGAAGGAAAACTGAACAACGTGAGAAGAGTAGGTGTAAAAGGACTATCCTACATATCCGCTTTAAGCTTAATAGGTGCAGAGTCGAGAATAGGGATTAAAGTGAATCCAGAAACTCTAACAGTCTACATTTTATCAGCTATAAACGACTCCAAAATAAAATCTTTGCCGATAGATGAGAAAAAAGGTAATATAGCGTATTGTCTTTGCAGATTCTATCAGTTCACCTTACAAAACATGTTCTTCCTAAGCAAAAGCGTTCCGTTTATAGTTAAAAGCGAGGAAGCTTTTGGTGTCCTAGAAAAGTTTTATGGACTAGAAAAAGACTTCAGCGAAAAGAAAGTTGAGAAATGGTGGGGTAAAATGTTTGGAACGAAGAAAGTAGACGTAGAATTCGATAAGTTCGTTAAAACTTTCCCCACAACTCCTCTAGGAGAGTATGTTAGATTCCTCTTAACACACGGAACATCTGTAGCATACAAAAAGAACGCTCCTTATAAAGTAATAGAACCTGAAGTTTTAAGAACTATGGAACAGGATTTGGAAACATTATATACCGGAATAAACGGTCTCTACAAGTACTTTTATGAAAACTACGAGAAAAGGTTTCTAGAAGCAGGTAGGTCATTAAAAGAAGGCTTACAAATAGGCGAACCTCTCCCGCTACTACAAGTGTTTCTAGCTACTTACACACCCACAGTTTTACTTATTAAATCGCATTTTAAGGAAATAATGGACATCCATAAGGATGTGGTTGAATTGGAACTTAAGCCTTACGGAGGAGATGCGTATAGAGAAGGAGAACTGAGAATGAAGCTTCAAGAAGAATCATGTATTAAAACGTTGGAAAAGCTAAAAACCTTTGGAGAGAACTTCGCCTTCACATCTCAATCCATCGCTGAAAGCCGTACTAAAGGAAACCTCTCGTATATGTAAGTTAAGTTGAAAGAGCTACTTTATACGGCTTTTTTATCCTGCAATTTTACCTTAATTAGTTATTATTTTCTCAAATAATTGTGTACCAATAACCTAATCCCTATAAGGACAGAGAACTCTTTTTCCTAACTTTCGTTTCCAACTATTAGAATATGGCTCTAAGGTACTATATGCAAAGACTACCTACTTTAAGATCTTCTGCTCATAGTGATCAAACTTTTCCCTAATTGTCTTGATAACATTTAGTGGTACTTCATGCCTAATCAACGCCCATGCAATTCTCATAATAAAATCTTCAATTGTAAGCTCAGCCCCCTCTATGAATAGTAGTTAGACTATACAAAAATGTATAAACAACTACTTACCAGGATAAAGGAACATTATAGGCGTAAGGCCTTCAAGCATTATACCTATGCTGTAATATTGTTAATTCAGCTAAGGAATGGTGCTAGGGTTTCTGAAGCTATTGAGGCTTTAAGGAAGTTTATTGAGACTGGAACTAGGAAGGTTGAGGTTAGAGTGCGTAAGCATAAGCGACCTGAGTTCCGATTAATGGTATTACCAAAGGAGTTGTCGCCTAGGGACTTGCTACCATGCAGTCCTGTATTGGAAGAAGCTGATGATAAGAAGTTAAAGAAGAGGGTACAGTTGTACGCTAGGAAGGAGCTGGGGATTAATACTCATAGTCTTAGGTATGCGTTCATAACTTACCTACTCAAGAAGGGAGTTAGCCCCAGCATAATTGCTAAGATAACTCACCATAAGAATCTGAATTACATCCTGACTTATACTCAGCAGAAGACGGCTGATAAAATACTGGAAGATCTGCCTTAATTGGATTTTTGTTTCGCTTTCGTATGCGAAGAAATATCTTCGAATATGGGCAAGAAAGAGAATGTATGAGTGTGGTCTCTATCAAACATTTGAATAAAACTCTCTCCCTATAATTAATAAAATGAATGTTAGTGTTAGGCTATGTATTCTGAAGAAGCATGTTTACAAGTAAGTAGACAGTTCCTAGTAAAAAATTATTTATTCTTCTCTTCTTTAGAAAAACTTATTGGAAGATAAGGATGAGTAAGTATGTTAAGTATGCTGAGGAGCATGTACTGAAGGAAGTAAGAAAGGCAAAGTCAACATGGAAGGGCTGGATTAAGAAGTATACACTATCTTTCACTCCACTAATTGCACTTGCTGTTTACCACATTCTTGTCATGGCTCTAAAGACATTCTTACCGCCAAGTTGGTTTGAAGGGTTAAAATTTATAGTGAAACTCTTAGGAAGCCTGTTCTTTTCATTCTTGAGCATACCCTATTCAATATTCCAACCATCGAGTGAAATAGACAAAATGGGAGCAGTCTTCGAAGAAATGTCTCTCATAGTTTCAGCACTCTTCTTCTTATTTGCAGTATTCTGGGTTGTAAGGAGCAAAGAGGCAGAAACATCGGTAGGTTTAGCGTTGCTATTTACTGTCGTGGGAGGTATAATTATAGGATTGTCAAGTAAAGCAGAAGGCTATGCTGTGTTAATCGAGATAGCTAAGGCTTCAAGAAACATAGTGTTGCCTTGTAGTATTATAGCTTCACTACTTACATTCGCTGGAACAGAGCTTTTCAGAAGGTCAATAACCTATACTCTTACAGATGTAGCCGTCGAGTTCATTGGAGGTATATGGCGAAGGCAGAGACATGCAATAAGCTACGAGGATATAGGTAGGGTTATTGTAGAGCAATCAGCCATAGGGAAAGCTCTAGGATATGGAACGGTGATTCCCGTAACTAAATCAGCGTGGGGCGAGGAGTACTATACAAGGGCTGTTGGAGGCGGGGTTGTTGGTAGAGGGATAGGGGCTGGAGTGGGTTATGCTAGAACATTACAGAAGATAAGTAGAGATCCTATGAAGGTACTCTACGCCGTTCCAAAACCATTCGAGATTGGTAGTTTTATTGAACAAATGATACATACAAAGTTCAGAGCACCAATAGACCAAGTCTACGAGCTGAGGGATATCAAGGGATTGCTAAAGAAGACTATTGAGGAGGAAGGAGAGTGGAGCGAAATTCGAAGAGAGGCTATGCAAGAACAACTTGAGGCTCTGAAGAAACAAATGAAAGAGAGTAAAAACGAAGCCTTCAAGGAGAATAGGGAGGAAAAGAAATGATGAACTAAATACTTGATTTGAGCGTTTTAAGAAACCACGATAACTTCTTTATCAGTTGTACGTTGAGATTAACTAGCTTTGCTTCCAAGCTTTTTTGAACTTTCGCGCGAGCCAGAGTCCAAAGGCTACGTAGCCTGGAAGAGAGAGAACTCCTAGTTGGAAATGGGTTTTAACCGCTAGTATGTTGTACCATGTTAAGGCTAGGAGGGTCTCAGGAGACAAAGGTAAGCCACTTAGGGAGAGAGCGATAGGAAGTAGCAGAAGCACATCTTTGATTAAGATTATAGTTGCTAAGATTCCACCGAAGATGATCGCCCACTTGGATTGGGGTTCCCGCCATCCCCAAAGTATTGTAGCTATCATGAAGAGAAGTGGATAGAGCAACCAGATAAATAGCAGGGGAGAAGTTAAAGTCATATATGCTCCTGGAGTGGTCTCAGGATTGAACGTTTTGTACTTCTCTAAGTAATTGCCTAGGAGAGCAATACCCCATGTTATGAAGGGAGCGCCTATTCCTAGGTAAGCAATGAACGCGTTAAAATGTCCACCTCTCTTTTTCAGTATTGTGTAAGCAGTAATTCCTCCGAATACTGGTCCTAGGATGAACCTCAATACCAGCAATTCCAGCTCGAATACTTTAAGTACAACATCATGCGTATTGATGATAATTCTGTTTATAACAGCACTCGAAGCAATTATATACCTACTATATAGGGGATGAACCTCCTTTATTACATCTATAACTTATTTTCTTATTATTCTTGTAAAGCCGCCTTCTCTATATTGTTTCTTCTCTTGAAGAGTCCTTAGGATTTGTTGAAGTCACTCTTTATCACCCCTCCTAATATCATTCAACAAACTCTTCAGGATCTATCCTTCTCCTAAGTTTCTCACTTTGCCTTACTAAGAATTTAGCTAGTAGACGTAAGTAGCTTTCAGCTGACTCCTCATCACCTGAGAAGAGATCAACAAGAATCCTATAAAACACTGCAGGCTCATTAACGAATGTTTGATCTAAGTCTCTCCCTCTTCTTCTAAAATGAATGCTTAAGATAGTTCCTGGATAGCAGAACGAATCTAATAATTCAGACAACCTAAACACTAAACCATGCCTCTCCCTACCCGAATTATAACAGGACAGCCCTTGCCCCTTACACCTAGCATAGGGAGATCCTTTCATATCCCCATCCTTCCTCAAACATTTCCTCCTCATGAGGAAGGAGAGGGGGATCTCCCTAAGTGGGAGTTTAGTAATTGTACTTAATGCCCCATGATAGTATTTTTGAATCAATTAATTATAAGGATTTAAAGTATCATATAGTTCCATTTTAGTTCCGGCTTTTATGTCTAATTGGTATGTTGTAGTATCAATGCAGAAATTACTTATAGAAGATGCACCGTGTATATAGAAGTTTATGTAATTGTGTTAGAGGAATATCGCTCATGCTGCCTTAATAAAGCCTTATAAAGGTTAAAGATCTTATAAATAATGAAGGCTAAAGGTTAGTGATAGGTAATGAATGTGGAGGTTTTTGAGAGGGAAGGGTTGAGGGTTGTAAGGGAGGGGGTTTGGAGGGGTTTTTCTGGTATAAAGCATTTTTCGATCTAATAATTGAAGATCCTAATAGTGGTAATAGGGTGGCAGTAACTATTACCGACAAGCTAGAACCTAAACATATTATGTCCATGGTGATGGCTAGAATAGATGCGAAAATACCTCATACAGTAATCACCTCTGGTGAAATAGATCCTAGTGTTGAGGAGTTGCTTGAGGACACTAATATTGTAGTAATACCTTTGAGAAAAGTCTCAATAGTTGGTATTTTATCCAAGGAATCAGGGGAGAAATTGCTAATAGAAATCCTCAAGATACTAGGAGGACTTAAGAAATAAGAATACAACTCAACTCCTCTTCTTATTTTCTTAAATGTTGTCATCATTTAAGAAGTTTTAATTAGACAAGGTTGTAAGATTACTGTGCGACAAGTAATAAAACTATTAAAATTATCTCTTTCTTACTGTGAGCCTACCTATTGCGAATCCAACTATGAATAATGCTACTCCTGTTATTACTGTTTTCGTCCAATCTATTTCTTCCGAAGGTACTGTTTCTGTTTCCTCTAGTGTTTGGTTAAGTAGCTGTTCTGTTTCGCTCTTTGTTGGCTCAGCTTCGCTTTCTGTTAGAAATACTAAGTCTTTATACTTGCTGAAGACCACCAACACCTTTGTGGGTTCTGTTTCGTACATGTTATCTGCGAAATCGAATGTTTTAATTGTGAATGTTAGGTTGAAGGCAACTACAGGGTATGTCTTATAATAAGTTTCTATCGTCTCCGGAACTGATATTTCATGGGTGTAGAACGTACCGTTAAAGTTAAGATAGTTCGTCCGAAAGAATATTTTTGTTACATCATATTTTTTAGTGATTCCTAAAATCGTGTCGTAATAAACTATTGTTGCATTAATTGGCACGATAAATACTGGCAAAGCTTGTCTTTCAAGGAAACTTAGTTTCTTGAATGTCTCTAGCTTAGTCGCAATCTCTATCTTGTATGGCTTATCTGTAACGATAACCTCGAGAGTCGGTTTTTCAACGCAGATTACTACGTTGAATTCTCTCCCTTTTGGAGGTGTTTTAAGCCAAGGATGAAAATCGATCTCATTACCTATTCCTTCTATTCTAGAACCCTTGCCTTCTTCGTAAACTCCGGGGAAATTAGGACCCGAAGGGTCTCCCCACCAGTTGTTTTCAGCAATATTTGTTTTTCTAGAGTACCTTACTGATACTGTTTGCTGGAAGAAGCTACAATTTGTCAGAATAAGTTCTGCATCTTCATCTGAATAGAGGTATGTTGATCCTAAGAAGAAAACCGAGTCTCTAACCTCCATCCTTCCCTCATTAGAATCGAGATCTGCATTGTTAACGAAAATATTCTTTAGTGTAACGTTGCCCCAACAACTTATTTCAAGATTCCTAAAAACAGCGTTTTATATTTTAACGTTGATGCCCGAAATAGATAGTCTACCTGCTGTTATATTAACTAACCTTATGAAGAACATTGGACTATCATGAGCATAAATTTCTATATTATTGTAAACTATCATGTTTCTAATAGTTAGTGTAGAGTTCCTTCCTTCATGCACATCAAAATCGTTTTTGACAGCAATATTTTCCAAAAGAATGTTGCTATCAGATATCTCTCCAAATGTAAGGTAGTTTTCGAAAATTACATGCTTAGCAATAAACTTTCCGTTATAGATATTAATTGCACTCCAAGGATCCGGCTTATAATATACAATTACCGGTTTTCTAGGTTCTCCTAAGAGTTCTACTGTCCCGTAGAAGTTTACTGAAAGTGCCTCTCCTATTTTAATTATTGTTCCTGGGAGAACTTTGAGGTGCCCTCTGACCTCAATATTCTTCGTTATAATGTATGGACTTCCTTCTGGACCCCAAACAACATCGCCTTCAACATCGGTCTCTATTATTGTTGGACCCTCCCCCTTAACATGTGTGCAATATGTTAATGTTGAGACCATAGCCAATATTATCGCTAGCACGAATATCTTCCGAGAAAACATTCTCCTCACTCCCTCTATCATCAAGAATAATTCTTCATTTTTAAATAGTTTTCTTTCAATTATCACATTTTTATCTAAAAGTAAATCAAGAAGAGGTTCGAGAATGAGATGTTGAAGCCGTTAAAGTTAGTAGAGCTTAGTGTCTGTATTGTTCTTGAGGATTTATGCAGGGCTTAGCGTTAATTTATTGAGTTTAAAGTAAGTAAAAGTTTAGACATGAGGGAGAGAAGAGGAGATGTTATATTTCGGTTTCCTAAAAATTAACTCGGGGGTGTTGATGAACCTCTTCACCAAAAAGTCAGCGACCAGAAACTTCCCTGAAAATTATTCAGCGACGATTCCATAGACTCTCTCCCAAGCTAACTAAGAGTTATTGCGGCAATATAATGCTCATGGCAGTAGTTTACACTATTTCACAGGTAAGACTTAACAAAATTTCTGAGATTCAAGACCAGTTATGTTAATTACTTGCCAACTTGTCGATTTTAGCTATCAGCTCTCTTTTATTTACTCTCCTTACAAGGATAGTGTCTATTCCTATACGCTCCGCATATATGGCCATAGGCTCATCATCCGTTATTAACGTCGCATTATAGAGCTTAGCAATTGTCATAAAATAAGTATCGAAACCACTAGCTCCTGTTTCAAGAGCCAAATCGACAACTGAATTCCTGATCTCCTCCTCATAAATCACTTGGTAATTCTCCGTAGTTCTCAGGGACTCTACTACCTCTTTGGCTAAGCTTTTCGAAGTAAGTCTTGTCAATACGCCTGCTACCTCCACGAGGGCCGCGGAAGGCAAAAGCACTTTTATCCGCTTCTCCTTTAGCAAACGTATCAGTAGCCTTGATTTCTCATGCGTTTTGATTTCACGCTCATAGATGTCTCTAGGTAGCCATCTACCAGGCTTTAGAATTGCCTTCACTATTATGCTCGTGTCGAGTACCACCTTACCCAACGTTCCCTACCCTCTTGGAGAACCTTTTCGACATCTCTTTTAGCCTCAATGTTACTTTCCCTAACGAGCTTGGTAAACTCCCTAGGGAGTATGATTATTCTCACTTCTTCACCTTCTCTAAGCTCAACCTCTTCTAAAGGCTTCAGAACACCTTTTTCAAACTTAGCACGAATAACCTTGGACACGCACATCACCTAGTAAGTAGTAGGATTAGACATTATTAAACAAACTGTTGTGAACACTTATTTTAAACGACGTGTTTAAATCTTAATAACTATTAAAGAAGACCGACTCGAAGACGAAGTATTTGAAAGGATACCTACCTCCATAAGAAGCTTCCTATCAGAGCCTACAGCTACGTTATTCTCAGACCAAAGCCAATTATCAACGTCATCCTTAAGTAATCCTTCCCACTCGCCCTCAATCTATTCCTCAGATTAACTAGCCTAAGAGTATCCAATGGTGTCTTAGGTCTCTTAAGCCTCTCCCTCATTTCCCTATTATGCTATCTGAGAAGCTTCAATGGGCTTCTCCCAAATGCTGAGATAGGAGGAAGCGATCCCCGTGAGTACTTATACAACTACAAGAAGTCTATTGAAAAACACTTCATACCAAGTGATACATCGATATGGAAGCTAGATAAGTTTGAGCAGTTTAAGGAAAGGAGAGTAAGGAAGATATACGAAGCCCTTAAAAGGCATTTTCCACTAGCCTTTAGCTAGGTAGCTCATATGAATAATTAAGGATTAAAGCGCTATAATATCGTTGTTTACAATCATTACAACCAAACTAGGCATCACGGATAGGGAAATGAGATTGGGGCTGCCAAAAGCAACTTCATGGATACATGTAAATAAGTTAGCTAAGCTGGGTTATATAGAAATTTTAAGAGAAGGAAAAAGCAACAAATTAATACTAAAGAAAAATATTTGAAGTGATATTAAATTATTTAACCTCAAAATTGTTATGCAAAGTACTGTCGAATACTAAAGGTTTATATTATTGTATTTTAAATAATGATTAGTTTAAGAAACGTTACATCGTGGTGAAATATTGATAATTTTATACCACTTCAGGTGGCTTGGAAATCTAAATGAATTAGAAACTTACATTAAAAATATTAGAGATATCGCTGAGAGGATTTATGGCGCTAAAGTAGAAGATGTGCTAATTCCCCCTGATGGTTGGAACTTCGTTATCATTTATAAAGCAACCGATCTTGACAAGATAATTGAAATTCACAGAACATATCAAGCTGAGTATGGTCCATCTAAAGCGTTACTATTTAAAATCGAGTTAATGTATACTCCGAGGGAGCTTGGAATGGTAAAATAAATGCATTGTATTTTCATGGTTTCAATGATTTACAGGAAATATGACATGATAAGTGGCGTGATGTAGGTTTCGATTATTGCTGCAGGAATTAGAAGTATTAGTGATACTTGCACAAATCTAAATGAACTCTTAAGTCCTGCTTTGATGCTATGCGAACTCTGTCTAAATAGGGATAATATTTTTTGTATTATGGATAGTCCAAGCTCGGCGCCTGCAGCACCAGCTAATATTATTGCTGGGATTTCAAGTATTCCATGTGGTAGTGTTGATGCTAATGCGAAAGTCAGTGAATATTTAACAGCTACAAATGTGGTCGTATATCCAATGATGTAGCCATTAAATCCCAATCCCCAAAGGGAGGGGATCATGAATATTGCTCCTAAGAGCCATATTGTGAAGACAGCTAATGCATTTTTAAGATAGATAAATATCACTGTCATTATGGTGTATGGCTTAAAGAAGCGAGCTAACTCTCCTAAAAATCCTAATGATGAGCTTGGTGGAACTCCACTATTAACAAATTCTATAGATCCAATGAAAAAGCCAATCACAAATGAAATGGTTGAAAGGAGTATGGCAATAATAGTTCTCTTTATGCTGCTCACGATACTAAACCCCAAATTTTTCTCCTATTACAGAATTATTAACTTCAACTATATTAATCCATATTCTTTTCTAGCCGCTTGATCTTCCGGACCGTCAATTTGAATAGGTGGAAGGGAAAAATATTCATGATTTGAATTGTTGGAGGAATATTTGTGAAAAATGTTCGTTTCCATTATTATGACCAAGATCTACCGGAATACTTCTAAAGTTTTGTGAGAATAAGGGTGTCATATGAAGATGATAAAGGTGTATTGGTGGCATTGCCATCAGGTAGGGATATTAAGGTAATATATGAAGTCGAGGCTGGAGGCGTCCTAAGAAAGACCTTGTGGGGAGCTTTAACTGGTGGAGGATTGGCCTCAATAGCTAGTAGCCTACTTGGTCGAGATAAAAATACCGTAACAAATGCTCTAGCAGGTGCAACGGCTGGAGGGGCTTATGGGTTTATAGATGAGTTTAACACCGAAACATATGATGAAACTGCATTTTCTAAGTTATTGGCACATGCAATAAAAAGTGTAGAAGAAGAACTTAGAGAAATTAAAATTGGAAGGGGGAATCGAATTAACAAGAGAGGAAGTTAGGGAAATTAAACGAAACTTGAAGAGGTTTATACTGAAGCCGTTGTAGTTGGGGATGAAATAGAAATATTGGTGGGTGAGAGAAAAACGTGTCTAAAGCTAGGAGGAGATATGAAAGGGCTATGAATCTTTAGGTGAGTCTAAAGAAGAGTTATCAAAAGGTAGGAAATTATTGGTACAAGGCTAAAATTAAATCAGCAAGTAGAATGATCGAAATGGCAAAGGAGATTTTATCTGAAATTGAATCTACACAATAAAATGCCTGCAAAATAATTTAAAGAAAATCACTTCACTTTTTATAATCACTTTTACGCAGTACTCTGCCTGGAAGTTTGCCAGTATGTTTCCCTCGATTTACAACTACTTCTCCGTTTACAATTACGTATTCAATTCCGACGGGAAATTGATGTGGATCTGTAAATGTTGCTTTATCAGTTATTTCGTCTGGATCGAATATGACTATGTCAGCCCAAGCGCCCTCTCTAATGATGCCTCTATCCCTAAAGCCCAATCTCCATGCTGGTAGATACGTCATTTTTCTAATAGCCATTTCTAAGCTGATTATACCTTTTTCACGGACATATCTGCCTAATACTCTTGGGAAGGTTCCATAGTATCGCGGGTGAGGCTTGCCTTTACCTAGAGCTCCTGTTGGACTTACAGCTCTGCCATCCGATCCAACCATTACCCAGGGTATTTTCATTACAGTCTCAACATCCTCTTCGCACATTCCGAATGACACCATTCTCACTAGGGTCTCTTCTTCAAGCAGTAAGTCTAGAACTGCATCTACAGGCGATTTACCTAGTAATTTCGCGATTTCTGATATGCTTTTGCCTTCAAACTCCGTGTGCTTATCTGCTTGGCTTATTACTACTCTATCCCAATAGTCTTCGCCTCTTAAGCTGTATGTCTCAATCATTTCCTCGCGTATTTTGCTTCTGATATTCTGATCCTTTAATCTCTCTATGATCTTCTCAGCTCCACCTTCTCTAGCCCATTTTGGTAGTAGAGCTACTAATCCTGTGCTTGAAGCAATGTATGGGTACTGGTCAGCAGTCACATCTGTACCTTTCCTTCTTGCTTCGATAATCATTTTAATTGCGTCTTTCACTTTTCCCCAATTTCTCTTTCCAGAAGCCTTAAAGTGGCTTATTTCAACTGGAATTGAAGCTTCCCTACCAATTCTAATTGCTTCTTTAACTGCTTCAAGCAATGTGTCTCCTTCTCCTCTAATGTGGCTAGCATAAATGCCATTGTACTCAGCAGCCACTTTAGCCAGCTCAATTATCTCTTCGGTTTTTGCATAGCAGCCAGGCGTATATATTAATCCTGTACTTAATCCGACTGCTCCATCCTCCATTGCTTTAGCTACTAGCTCTTTCATCTCTTCAAGCTCACTTGAAGTTGGCTCCCTATCATCGAAACCCATAACGCAAGTTCTAACGGTTCCGTGACCAACATATGATGCGATATTGACTGCTATTCCATTAGCTTCAAGCCTTTTGAAGTACTCGTCCATAGTTTCCCAGTCTAAAATTAATTCTTCACCTAGCATTGGCTTCAAGTACTTTTCGCGATAATCTCGAAGGAAATCGTTCATGGGCGCTGCTGATGAGCCGCAATTACCTACAACTTCAGTTGTCACTCCCTGCATTATTTTACTCATAGCTCTCGGATCAACAAGAACTGTGAAGTCAGAGTGACTGTGAATGTCGATGAAGCCCGGTGAAACGATTAGTCCTTCAGCGTCAATTACAACTTTAGCGTCGAAACTCTTTGCTTTACCAATGAACTCGATTTTGCCATTGTTTATGCCTATGTCAGCCCAAAACCAAGGATTTCCAGTTCCATCAAGTACCTTGCCATTAGTTATGAGCACATCAAACTCCAATTTTGAGCCCCCACATAGCTATGGCTTGTGAAAAATAAATGATTACCATGATTGTGGAGACGTTATTGATTGGCGGGAATGCCTTTTGCTAAGAACTGGTATGCTAGTGAAGCGTAAATGGCGGAGCCAATGTATAGCACTTCTTCATCAACGTTGAATTTAGGATTGTGATGAGGCTTATCCGTTCCTTTCACCGGGTTTCCGGTGCCAAGCTCTAGGAATGCTCCTGGAACTTGCTCTAAGTAGTATGCGAAGTCTTCTCCACCCATGCTTGGCTTGGGTTCAATCACTTTTTCTGAACCCACTAATTCGATCGCAGTTTCTCTAGCAAGTTTAGTTGCTTCAGGATGATTTATAGTTGGAGGAACACCATCAATCAAGTCGACTTTGCATTTTGCTCCAAGGGCAATGCAGGTGTTTTCCGCAATTTCTTTAATTCTCTTCTTAATGAGGTCCCTAACTTCAAATGTCAACGCTCTATATGTTCCAATTAATTTTGCACTTGGCGGTATAACGTTATAGGTTGTTCCTGAATGTACTGAGCATATGCTTACAACTCCCGACTCTATTGGATCCAAGTTCCTGCTAATGACTGTTTGAAGATTTAATATTATGCTTGCAGCCGCAACTATAGGGTCGACAGTTAAGTGCGGCGATGCACCGTGACCTCCAGCGCCTTCAACCTCAATTTCGATTCTGCCTGTAGCCGCTAAAATTGGGCCTTCCCTAACGCCAATAATGCCTGATTGCAAGATGCTCCACACGTGTATGCCAAATATTGCATCTACATCCGGGTCTTTTAAAACGCCCTCATCCACCATGCGTTTAGCTCCGCCAACTCCCTCCTCAGCAGGCTGAAATATGAGCTTGACACAGCCATTCAAATTATCCTTAATTTCGGAGAGAATTCTGGCAGCGCCAAGAAGCATGGCTGTATGCGCATCATGACCGCATGCATGCATAACGCCAGGAACCCTCGATCTATATGGAACATCATTTTCCTCTTGAATTGGCAGTGCATCCATATCAGCTCTCAAAGCAACAGTTCTCTCATCACTTGAACCTCTAAGCAATCCCACAACGCCTGTCTCAGCAATGCCCGTTGTAACTTCAAATCCCCAATCGCGCAGTTTTTCAGCAACTATTCTTGAGGTTCTCTTCTCCTGAAAGCCTAGCTCAGGATACATGTGAAAATCTCTTCTCCACGCAATAATTTCATCTTCAATTTCCTTTGACCGCTTCAAAATTGATTTCAACATGCTCACCAAAATCACCATAATAATTTAAGTGAGGAACAAGCTAAAACTTTTTGCACTATGAATTATGATGAATTAAGTGGAGTGAAGTTAATTGAGCAATTTAACTGAAATTATTGATAAAGTTAAAGTTCAAGTAGAAAGAATTTATGAGGAGAATTGGGGTAAATACCCGACATCCCACGACATGCTCCACATATTAAGAGTTTGTAATTTGGCGATGATAATAGCATTAAACGAAAATATAGGTGAAAGGGAATTACACCTACTTAAGCTAGCATGCCTACTCCACGACATAGCTTTGCCGATGAAGGGATGCAAGCAGGATCATGCAAGTGAATCCGCTAAAATAGCTAAAAAACTACTTGAAAATTACAAGCTTAATTCTAATGAAATTGAATTAATATGCAACGCAATAAGGGAGCACAGTTGGACTAGCAAAAAGAGGCCATCCACAATCATCTCTGCAATTCTTCAAGATGCAGACCGACTTGACGCTTTAGGAGTAGTGGGCTTCGCAAGAATGATATGTTACGGAGAGTACATGAAGAGAAAGTTGCACCACCCACTGGAAGTAATGCCTAAAAAGAGAAGAGTGGATGATGAAGCGTACACCTTAGACCACGTATTCGCCAAACTAGTAAAGTTACCTAAATCAATGAACACTAAAACCGGAAGAAAAATCGCGAATAAGCGCTTGAAAAAACTATTAAGCCTAATTGAGGATTTCGAAAGCGAAATTACAAGCTGTTCCACCTAATTAAATTCTATATTTTGTGTAAGCCTACGCTGCCCAATATTAATTTAATTTTCCTTTCTACATCTGGAGGTTCCAGATCAAGTGGAGGCCTAACGTAAGGCTTAACTGGTGCGCCTACCACCTTCAAAGCTGTTTTCACTGCAGTAGGAAATGTGGATGCAACGTCATAAATTTCAGCTAGCCTCACCAATTTCTCAAAAGTATTAACGGCTCCCATCAAGTCGCCGTTCTTCCAACATCTATAAACTTCAACGTGAATTTGAGGAGCAACATTTGCTAGAGCCATTATCCCCCCATCGCCACCCATTATTAGAGTATTAAGAAAGTGGTCGTCCAAGCCCGTTAGAATGGAGAAATCTTTCCTAACGCTCTTAACTTCATGTATAAGCCTTCTCATGTAGCTTATGCTGTCAAAGGTTATTTTAGCTCCAACAATATTGCTAAACTCATTAGCAAGATCCACATAAAGGCTCACTGGAATGTTAATTCCAGTTGCTGAGGGAATGTTATAGATTATCAATGGCAAATCAACCTTTTGAGCTACCATTGAAAAGTGGCGTTTTAGCTTCATATTGTCGATCTTGAAGAAAAACGGCGGAGTAATGATGGCTCCATCTACTCCTAGATCTGCAACTTCCCTCCCAAATTCAATGGAATGCTCAGTGCAATTACTGCTAATACCAGGCAAAACCCATACTCGCCCGCTGATTTCATCCATAACGGCTTTGACTAGATTTAAGCCTTCCTCCTGCTTGAGGTGAACGAACTCTCCAGTAGTTGAATATGGAAAAATCCCATTAACGCCGCGTTCAGCCAAATAATTAACCAGCCACTTACAAGCCTCGAAATCTATTGATAAATCCTCATTGAAGGGAGTTATTAAGGGCACTATCACTCCATGAAACTTTGAAAACACCAAATCAAGCCCCCGCAAAATAATATGCTAAATCACCTTAAAAGTCAATTTCACGCATATTGCTACACAAATAAATGCAATGAAAGCAAGTAGCAGGGATTTGAAAGCAATCATTAATTCAAATTTCAGATATTCTTGCAACCATAGTTAAAGTAAATCTAGTAATTCGATTTAAAATGTAATGCTATTTTCAGCTTAACACTTAAACATAAAGTTAAAGATGAGATCGAGCATAAACTCAAATTGCAAATGGAGGGAGTATTGAATTGGTTAAGGAAACTGCCTTTGAATGGATCGAGAAAAATGAGGGTCGAATTATTGAGATTAGTGATAAAATTTGGGAATTCGCAGAGCTAGGATTAAAGGAATTTAAATCATCTGCCCTGCTTGCAAGTGAACTTGAAAGGCACGGCTTTAAGGTTGAGCGTGGAGTTGCTGGTATGCCAACAGCTTTTGTAGCTACTTGGGGTGAAGGGAAACCAGTAATAGGAATAATGGGAGAATACGACGCACTACCAGGACTATCACAAAAACCCATACCAAGAAAGGAGCCATTAGTGGAGGGAGCTCCAGGTCATGGTTGTGGCCACAATATTCATGGTGCATCTGGAATGGCCGCTGCAATAGCCGTTAAAATAGCTATGGAGAAGCATGGATTGAAGGGAACGATAAAGTTCTTCGGATGCCCAGCAGAGGAAAACTTTAGTGGAAAAGTCTTCATGGTTAGAGATGGAGTTTTTGATGGGGTAGATGCAGTTATAAGCCATCATCCAGGAACAATGAATGCAGCTACATTAAAAAGCAGCTTAGCAAATTACTCTGTAAAATTCCACTTCTACGGAGTTTCTTCGCATGCAGCAGGAGCTCCAGAGGCAGGTAGAAGTGCGCTTGACGCTGTTGAGCTCATGAATATAGGAGTAAACTACCTTCGAGAACACGTCATTCAGGAAGCAAGAATCCATTACGTAATCGAGAAGGGCGGAACCCAGCCAAACATAGTTCCAGACTACGCTCGCTCATGGTACTTGATTAGAGCGCCGGAAAGGGAGCAGGTTGAAGAAATTTATCAGCGAATTCTGGACATAGCTAAGGGAGCTGCATTAATGACTGGAACCAGACATAAAGTTGAATTTATCAAGGGCGTCTCTAACAAAATTCCAAATAGAGTAATATGCGATTTAATAGTCAAGAATATGCGGGAAATAGGTTCACCAAAATATACTGAAGAAGATTTGGAATTTGCACGTGAAATAGCGAAAACAATTCCAAAAGAGCAAAAAATAAGGCAATTGCAAAAATCTGGAAGAACTGACTGGGAAAAACTTGTTGATAAACTATTGGATGACGAGTTTCCAGACCCATGGGGGGATGGTAAGGTAAGCTACGGCTCAACCGACGTATCAGATGTAAGTTGGATCGCGCCAACAGTAGAATTCAGCACAGCAACATGGGTTTTAGGCACGGCTGCACATACATGGCAAGCTGTTGCCCAATCAGCGTCAGGCTTAGGGCACAAATCCCTCATCTTCGCAGCCAAAGTAATGGCTGCAACTGCATTAGATCTGCTAACTAAGCCAGAGATACTTCAAGCAGCTAAGGAGGAGCACAAGAGGAGGCTTAGAGGTCGAAGGTATAAGCCGCCAATTCCACCAGATTTAAAACCGCCATTAGACATATGGGAAAGGTAAACAGCTTAAATCTTCAACATCACCATAATCTTTTATTTATAAATGAAAGTAATGAAAATTTGGATATTACAAGTTTCATTATCGATTAATGCTAAAATATTTTGGTTTACTTTTCGAAATTACTGCTTACAGCATGCGCTTATAAAATTACATAATCATAACGCTTATCTAATATGATTTAATCTAACTTATTTGCAAGCTAGGGGTGATTCGATGGTAAAGCTAAGCGGCATATTTGTACCTCACGTCACGCCATTTAAGAAGGATGGGTCCATAGACTTTGAGTCTCTAAAGACATGCATAAAATACTGGATTGAAAGTGGATTAAGTGGACTTGTAACGCTTGGAAGCAATGGTGAATTTCCATATCTAATGCGAGAAGAGAAGATCGAGCTTATTCAATTTGTCGTAGAGCAAGTTGATGGTAAAGTTCCAGTAATAGCGGGAACTGGAGAACCAAGTACCTTTGAGACTATTAAGCTTTCAAAGGAAGTTGAAGATCTAGGCGTAGATGCATTATTAATAGTTCAACCCTACTACTATAAACCTTCAAATGAAGAGCTAATTGCCCATTACAGCGAAATTCTAAACTCAATCGACGTACCAGTCATACTTTACAACATGCCCAAATTCACTGGATACAATATGGGCGTTGAAGTTGTTGAAAAACTGGTAAATGAATATAGCAATATTATTGGAATTAAAGATAGCTCTGGAAATATACATCAAATGATCGAACTAATAAGAACAGTTGGAGATAAAATTTCGATTTTAGCTGGAAATGCAGATTTAATACTTACAACATTAATGTTTGGAGGTAAAGGTGCAATAGTGGCCATAGCTAACTTCATGCCGGAAATAGCAGTAAACTTATTCACTGCCTTCAAGCAAGGAAATCATGAAGAAGCCAAACGCATGCAATTAATTATTAATAGGGCAACCTCAATCCTAAATAAATACAATCAAATAGCAGCTGTAAAAGCATTAATAAACTTGAGAGGGCTTCCCGGCGGAGTTCCAAGAAAACCAATACTTCCACTAAAAGGTGAAGAAATTAAAATCCTTCGGAAATTCCTAGAAGAACTCTATGAATCCAACTTAATAGTGATGCCATAGCCCTCCAAAAACTGTGATTTTTTCATGCAAACTAGACAGCGCCTTAAAATCCACTTTCTATCCTTAAGGTTTGAAAGAAAGTACTTTTCAGCCTCATCTATCGAGTTAAATTGCAGCCAGCCGCCATGAAGTTTTAATCTTCCCACACCTATAAATTTGGTTTCCTTCAAATTTTTAATAAATGGACAATCATCTGTGTGAAGAGTGCAAATCTTAGTTTGAAAATTTACGTTAAGCCAATATTTTCGCATACAATTTATTTTAACTGCGCAGAATATATAAAAAATTTAAGGAAAAGTAATATGAAAATTGTAAATTAAAGCTTGATGTAAAACTATACTTTTAATATTTCAATTAACCATTAACATATATTTTGAGGTGGATAAAATGCATAATAAAGTTTTGCTTCAAGAAATGACTTGGGAGGAAGTTGAGGAAGCAATTACTAGAAGTGGAGGAGTCATTTTAATTCCAATTGGAAGTATCGAGCAGCATGCTAGGCATTTGCCCGAGGGAACTGATACATATTGCGCAATTGGCGTTGCAGTTGAAGCCGCCAAGGAGACTGGGGCTGTTGTAGCTCCACCTTTATGGTATGGATGGAGCCCACAACACATGGCATATCCTGGTACGGTTAGCGTTAAACCTCAGATTTTAATCGACTTAATAGTTGAAATATGCAAGTCACTCTCAAAGCATGGCTTCAATAAGATAATACTCGTTAATGGGCATAGAATAAGCAACAATCCATGGATACAATTAGCAGCTGCAATAGCTAGTGAAGAAAGCAAAGCAAAGGTCGTTCCAGTAGATATAGCTTACATTGCTAGACAAGCATATGATGAATTGGGATTCGGCCCATTAGGTCATGGAGATGAAGCCGAGACATCCCACATGCTTCACTTACATCCAGAGCTAGTTTACATGGAAAAAGCGTTTGACAAGTATGTAGCGAAGCAGGAGCTATACAATCCAGATCCAAGATCAACTGAAGATACTGTACTTTACACTCCAAGTCCACCTGAAGTAAATCTTGCTAGGAAAGACGTAACTGGAGGTGGAAGTGGAAATCCAAAAGTGGCATCCAAGAAGAAAGGAGAAAAACTACACAAATACACTGTAGCTAAATTGATAAGGCTAATTGAAGTTTTGAAGAAAAGAGAGAGTCGACTGGAACTTTAAACCAATTATAGAATTAATGCCCCAAGCCAGTCTAAGCCTAGGTCTATTCAAGGAACCTATGAGCATCACCAGCATCCTTGCGGCCGCCTCACGACGGCCACTTAAACACTGGATATTCTCATAGGTTACTTAAATTGGCCTAAGCCTACTTCTGGCTTGGGGCAATTTAATAAGGTGACCGCCCTATTTAAACTTATTCATCTTCAAAATTGTAAACAAGATTAATTGCGGACAAATTACATAAGACCATAGCTTGAGCGCGTGAAATCATGAACAAAATGATAAATTCATTCAAGACATAGGTAAGGTCCTTAAAAAGCTCTGCAAAAATCTCAAGGCAGCACTTTCCATTCACTTGAAAAGCTTAAGGGGAAGCTTATTAAAATGCATGGCAAAGGACTGGTAAAAATCAATCACTCGGCAATGGAATTGGTGGTGTCTGAAGTTGACGTTGAGCATCAATTAACTAAAAACTAATTTGCGACGCCTATGGAGTTAAAGGAGACGGCAAAACAATTTTTGAAATAGAAATAGGATATACTCCTCCAGAGCATGCATTAAATCCAACAACCTACATTAAAGCTAGAATTGCAAGCAAGATTGCCAGATACAACAACTATGCAAATAAATTTGCATTAGCATTCCCCCAATTCTTCACGCCGGAAGTACCCATGATAATCCTTAAGCCACCGAGATTCAGAAGTCAGGAAGAGCTGCTGAAAGTAAAGAAGCTATGCGACTACTACCATAAAGATCCACCAATTAATTTAACTGAAATTCGCAATGCGAGGCTACATGAAATACTCATAATAAATGTTGATCAAGCGACAGCATATGAAGTAGATCCTGAGTTATATATTGAAATGTGCAATAACTATAGAAGTACATTGATGAAGCATCGCAATTCAATTGTTAGAATTTAAGTTAACCTTGGGACAACTTCCTCAAAGAATAGCTTAGCACCTTCAACGCTAGGAAAGTCCAGGAACCTAAGTATGAAATACGTCACTCCAAGATCAACGTACTCTTTAATCTTCTTAACAACTTGCTCGGGGTCACCTATAATGTAGTTCTCCTCAAATCCCTTCCTTATAAATTGGCTTTTATAAGCCATTTCAAAGGCTTCACGATCACTCTTAGCTATTGCCACAATATTAGCTAAAGTTTTAACTATCTCATCGAAATCTCTATTGACAGCTATGCAGTGCTCCTTTAAAACGCCAAGTTTATGCTTATATATTTTAGGCGAAACATTCGGTATATTCCACCAATCAGCATACTTTGCTACAACTCTCAAAGTCAATTTTTCACCTCCACCTCCAATCATTATCGGCGGCACGGGATTAGGTCTAGGCTCACAAACTGCATCAATAACTTCATAGTACTTTCCATGAAAAGTCGCTTTACCATTAATCCACATCATTCTAATTATTTGAACTGCCTCTTCAAGCTGCTTAATTCTAACTGAAGCAGTCGGAAAACAATAGCCATAAGCAAGGTACTCATCCTTCTTCCAGCCAGCACCAATCCCCAAAATAAACCTACCATTAGACAAATTTTGCAGAGTTGCACCCATTTTTGCTAATAAAGCGGGATTCCTGTAACTATTACATAAAACAACGTTACCCCACTTAAGCTTACGATACAATGCTGAAAAGTAGGCTACAGCCGTAAAACCCTCCAAATTTGGAACTTCTTTACTAACGAACTCAGCCCACGGAATAAAGTGATCGCAAATCCAAGCAGAATCGAAGTATCTTTCAAGCTCACCAATAAAGAAATGAATTTGACTTATGAATTCGCCAGTATCGCTTCCGTCAACAGGGAAGCTGGGAATTCTAAGTCCAAACTTAACATCAACCACCTAAATCACCTATAAATACTAATCCATGTACAAGCTAATTACTCTTGCTTGCAGTTCTTACAGATAGCAGAACAATTCGCAAAGTATTGTAAAAGCTTTAAAAACATCCAATATTACTTTAAAGTGCAAGGTGAACTGAAATGTGCGGAATTTTCGGTTATCTCAGCAGCCAGCCATTAAGCATAAACTTAGCTTTAAAAGTTCTAGAAGCTCTTGAAATAGATAAGCTACCCATAGATAAAAGTCCAGTTGGAGGTCATGGAGCCGGCATATCATTCATCTTCGACAATAAAGTTTACCTCTACAAAGTAGGTGGTAATAATTCGCCAGCTAAAAACCTTGAAAAAATAATTTTGAATAGATGCCCAATTAGAGAATCAAACATAATAATTGGTCATGTGAGGAGAGCTTCACCACAATTTAGCCACACCGTGAAGTATATGGAATGCACTCAACCTTACATAGCAAATTGCACTGAAAAGTTTAAAGTAATTTCAGTTCACAATGGTTTCCTTAGAAATTATAAAGAAATCAAAGAAAAATTCAAACTGAAGCATATTTATGAGTCAGAGAAAATAAGTTTCATAGATTCTGAAGTGTTTCCGCATTTAATGGAAGAATTAATCTGCCATGGAGTTAAAGAGTCAGATCTAGCTGTGGAGATCTTTAGAAAAATAGAAGGAAACAATGTAGCATCATTACTACTAATCAGAAATAACAAGCTTAGATTATTCATTATTCATAAAGGAGCTACAAGAGGACTTTACATCTGGAAGAACGAACAAGGAGACATCATATTCTCATCTAGAAGGCACATCATAAGGGACATTTTAAGTGAAGTACTTCAAAAAGGAAAATATGAACTAATATTCCATGTTGAACCTAAAAAGCAAGGTGAAATAGCACTGCTATTCGAAATCTAAGATCATATTATCCAAATGAATATTCTAAATATCAAGTAAAAATAAATTATTTTATATTTTGGTGATTATAAATATAGGGATGTTTAATAATTTCTTGTAACTTTTGATTCATGTCAACCTTCTTCGATGAAAATGTCTTTCGGGAGATGTGCAGTTACAATCCAGTTTGGCTTATCAACTATTTCACTTATCTTGAGGTCGGCCATTATACTAGTAAGAATGTATGCATCCTCTCTGCTTAGCTTATGTTTCGAGACTATTAGGTCTATCATATCTAAAACTGCATCTCTAGCCGCAGTCATTAGGTCACTACCTACACCTACAGTCAAATAGTATGTGTCGAAGGTTCTAATTGGATCTTTGTGAATTATGGCTTGAGGTCTCTTCAAATTTGCATTCTTAATTAAATCGAATTCCAGTACTACATAAAGCGGCGCTTCAATTGCAGTCACGCAAACTTCACCGTCGCCTTGAGCCGCGTGACCATCACCTACTGAGAATAAAGCTCCTTTAACAAATACTGGCAAATACAGTGTTGAGCCGCGAGTTAGGTGTTTACAGTCCATGTTACCTCCAAATGATCCTGGCGGCATAACTGGAAATTCGCCTTTCTCAGCTCTTGCAACACCCATTACTCCGCAAAATGGGTTTAATGGAATGATGACTTTATCATCAAGCATTGTAAATTCTCCAGAGGATAAATCCCATATACGCAAGTAATAGTCAAAGTATTCTACATCATTTAGCAGTCCATATCCTGGTATTATTGCACTCCAACCCCAACCTTTGGTTTTTATGTCAACCACCTTAACTATAAGTGCATCGCCGGGCTCAGCACCGTTAACGTAAACTGGACCAGCTAGAGGATAAAGTCTGCTCCAATCGAGATTCTTTAAATCTTCAACAGTTGAATTTGGATTTATTTGATAATCACTTACATCTCTTAGTTCGTAAACAACTCTATCTCCTGGATCAATTACAAGAGCAGGCTCAAGAGAATTGTCCCATTTGTAATGCACCTTATCTGGACTCATAAAATTTACCTTCAAAGTTTTCACCTTAACAAAGATTAGATACCAAATTATTTAAAAATTATGTATTATAATGGACAACATTATTATGTAGATTGAAATTTAGACAAAATTTAAAGAAATTATATTTTCAAAATATGCATTAAATATTAAGGATAGTATGTTTAGAAAAAATAGCAGACTTATTAAAAATATTTGTAGGAAGTGAAACGGAGGATAAGGAAATGTGATTCTTGAAGCTATGAGAAGAGCTGGCAAGCCGCCCATAAAGCAGCTACCAAGAGCCAGAGCAAAAATTGGGATAGTGTTTCAAGATCTCGACGGCCAGCAATTTAATTCCACAGTCTATAATGAAATAGCATTCGCACTCCGCCAACTTAGATTAAATGAAGAGGCAGTGGATCTTCATATGAGAAATATTGCAAGTAAATTTGGCATCATGGAAATTCTAAATAGACCTCCATACAAGCTTAGCGAAGGAGAGAAGAAGATTGTTGCTTTAGCCTCCGTATTAGTTTATAAACCCGAAATATTAATGCTTGATGAGCCCACAGCAAATATCAGCTATAAGTACGTGGAAAAAATTAAGCAAATTATTAATGAAATGAAAAGCACGGGTAAAGCCATTTTAA
>Ga0190363_1000005_pt1 | contig 237366 bp, 269 predicted proteins | sample 48721867_MG_FD_161272 | JGI IMG/M metagenome (GOLD analysis project Ga0190363, IMG submission 161272) | Hydrothermal vent microbial mat bacterial communities from Southern Trench, Guaymas Basin, Mexico - 4872-18-6-7_MG | ecosystem: Environmental > Aquatic > Marine > Hydrothermal vents >...
TTCAGCAGATTGCTGGATTTATGAGTATAACTATACCTTACCTTCTGATGCTGACATTGGAACTTGGACTGTAAATGTTACAGCAAATGATACCGAGCCTAACTATGCATCTAACTGGACAACATTTGTTCAAGCTGGAATTACAAATTGTACTGTAATAAAAGAAAGTGGTATCACCTATACTATAATGAATGATATATTTAACAATGTTAATGCTTGTATCAATATAACAACAGAAAATGTGACTTTGGATTGTGAAGGTCATCTCATAAATGGAACAGACTCTGCAGATACTTATGGAATTTATATCAAAACAGACTATACGATTTCAAACATAACTATTGAAAATTGTGTTGTGAATAACTGGTATGGTGGTATTTATTTCTATAACACAACTAATATTACTTTTTCGAATGTTACAGTAAATTCTAATACTTATGTAGGTTTGCTTCTCTCATACTCAAACTCTAGTAACATAACTAATTTAACTGCTAATAATAATGATTATGGTATTTATCTCTCTCATTCAAATGAAAATATATTAAACAATTTAACTCTTCTTAACAATACTTATTATGATCTTTTTCTCTTAACGGACGATTCAGAACTATATTGCAATCATCAATTCATGAATGTAATAGGGACAGATAATAAACCGATAATATTTTTCAATAATACTGTCACAATTCAAAATTGGAATAATAATGCAAGTGAAATAATACTATGTAATGCTGATAACTCTCTTATTAATAATGTAACACTCTATCATGTAGATAAAGAAAATAATGCCTTTCTTTTAGTAGCTGTTGACTATACGAACATTACAAATTCTAGTTTCAGAGATCTATATGTGGGGATTGCTTCCTACTACTCGGATAACAATATAATAGATAATGTTACACTTCAATCAAATAATAAGGGTCTCTATCTTGCCTTTGGTGATAATAACACTCTCAAAAATTCAAAAATAAGAGAAAATTCACAAGGTATATATCTTCAGTACTGCAGCTATGATGCTCCTAACTATATCTACAACAATCTTTTCAACAATACGAGAAACACTGTGTTTCTCGTAAATCAAGAGAATCATTGGAATGTTACAAAACAGACAGGAAGAAGAATATACCCCACTGCTGGGAGTTACATAGGAGGTAACTATTGGGGCAATTCAAGTGCTCCAGGCACAGGCTATTCAGAAACTTGTAGTAGCACTAGTGAGGGATTCTGTGAGACGCCCTATGATGTAGAAAATAATCAACCATGTACTCCCGGCGTAGACTGTTCAGATAATACAGATTATTTGCCACTTAGTAGGATTGTGCCAACAGTAAACCTTTACTTGAATGGTACAGACGGAGATAGATACTATCATTACGGTGAATTAGTTAATTCAACTATTACAATAAATACTGAGTATTCAGTAACAGTAGAATTATGGAATAACTTAACCGGGAGTTATCAAGAATGGGATTCTGGTTCATCTCCATTTCAGAACTTAACAACCCTTAATTATCCTCTAGGCCCTTACAACTTTACTGCAAACTTTACTGGAGATGAAAATTACACTTCCAGCTATGATTCTCATGTTCTAACAATTTGGGGTTGGGCAAATGTTACAGAAATTAATGTTGGTGGTTTATATAATGGAAATAAATTAAATAGGTCTATCTCAGCTATAACTTGTAAAGTAACAGATGCAAACACTTCCCAACCAATAGAAAACTATCCTGTTAACTTTTACAAAAACGATAGTTTTCAAGTAACTAATTATACTAACTCTTCTGGTTATGCTGTTTGGTATTATAATTCTTATCAAGACTTAGGGCCTTATACTTTGAAGTGTAATATAAGTGATAACGCTACATTGTATTACAATGATTCAATAAATGAACAATCTATAAATATAGAAGTATGGAGAATATTGAATCTAGATCTTACTCTTAATCCACCAGAAATTTATAGAAATAATTCTTTCTCTCCTTACATCTCAACATTTCAAGTTAACATTACAGATGAAAATGGAGGCGTAACTTTAGATACTAGTAAATATGTTTACTTTTATAAAAATGGAGCTTACCTCTTTTCTAATAATACTTATGTTACAGATGGTGTAAGAACAAGAAGTTATGATCCTCTACCTACAGAAGCTGTAGGTAATTATACTATATTTGCAAATCATACTCCTCTTGATTACTCTTATTCAGATGATGATACAGAATTTTTAATAATAAAAGGAAAGTTATATCCAACTATAACTAATCCTTCAAACAACTATAAAATTTATAAGAATGATACTTTAATTTTAAATTCAACTACAACAGATGATAATAACAATCCTCCTGAAACATCAGGAACACAAAATTGGACATTAGTAGAAACAGGTGAAAATCTTGGAACTACTGAGAATGCAGCATGGCAAATTCCTATTGATCATGCTTTAGGTAATTTCACTGTTAACTACTCAATTTCAAGACAATGGTACGATACCAATTGGACAAGTGTGAATATCTCTATTTGGGGTTACTCTGCTGTTAACATCACTGGATCAAGTGTTATTTACAGGGGTAATTCATTAAATTACACTGGAACTGTTTATGATTATTTGAATGATAGTGCAATAGAAAACTATGAGTGTAAATGGTGGTTAAATGAGAGTAACATTCAAAATATTTCAACAAACCAAAGTGGAAATTGTGTTTGGGAATTTGTAACCATGTGTCCAAATTCTACAGGGCCTTATTTTGTTAATGTTAGCATAGGTAATAACACTACCCTCTTTTATGATGTAAAACCAGGTTATAACTTAGCTTCCATATTAGTTAACTTAACAGGAAATCTTAGTGTAAACATTCTTGAACCTTCAGAATATGAAATATGGCATAAGACCGAAACGATTGAAATGAATTCAAGTGTGAAAGATGAATGTGACTTTACAGTTACAGGTTCAAATGTAAATTGGTATTTAGACGGAGAATTCTTAAACAACAGTGAAAATTCAACTTGGAAAGTTCCAGCAACCTATTCTAGAGGATTAAAAACTTTGAAAGTTAATGTTACAAAAGATTATTATGTAAAAGCTGAAAATACAACCTCTATTTACATATACGGATGGAGCAATGTAACAGAACTTTCACCTTCAACTGGTTCGTTTCCTGCTGGTACTATAGTTAATATAACTTGTAAAGTAACAGATGCAAACACTTCCCAACCAATAGAAAACTATCCTGTTAACTTTTATGCTAATAACACAACTTGGTCAACAAGTTTTACAAATTATACTAACTCTAGTGGAATAGCTATATGGCATTGGGATACTAGTACTAATGAAGGTTCCTATACTATAAAATGTAACATTACAGATAATGAAACTCTATTTTATAATTCATCTTCTCCCACAGAACAAACAACAACCCTTACTGTGACAAAAATATTATATATAGATCAAATTACGAAGCAACATGATACAATTTACAGAAAAGATGGACTGGCTTACCAACCATATACAACCCTTATAACAGTTCATGTTACAGAGGGAGCTTTAGGAGATTCGAATAATAGTAACGTTAGCTTTTACAATTCAACCCATTATTTAGATTCTTGTTTAACAAATTCCTCAGGATATTGTAATATAACTTTTAATCCACCTGACGATACAACACCACAAAACTATACTCTTTACTTAAATGCTACTAAAACTGGTTTCAGCCCCTCTGCTACAAATGAAACTTGGGTAATAGTGAAAGGTGTGTTAAATATAATTATAGATAGCCCAACTCCTGGAACTTCATGGCATAAGACAGATAGTTTATCACTAAGTTCGTCTATAACAGACGAAAATGGTGTTTCTGTGAGTGCAACTGTTAACTGGTATAACTCTTCTGGTGGTTTATTAATTTCAGGTGAAGATGTAATTTGGACTATACCAGCAGATTACATACTTGGCCCAGAAACTTTGAACGCAACAGCAACAAAAGAGTATTACGACTATGATGATGATACTGTTGGTATAACTATCTACGGTTGGTCTAATGTAAGTTTGTTATCTCCTGTTGATGGGAGTTATAACAGAGGGAGTGTTGTTAACATATTGTGTAGAGTAACAGATGCTAACAGCTCTGTTGGAATAAGCGATTATCAAATAAGATTTTGGAACGATACTTCTAATCCTTACAATGCTAGCTCTAATTCAACAGGATATGCAAACTATAGTTGGGACACTTCATATTTAGCAGTTGGGCCGCATAATCTAAATTGTACAATAACTGATAACTCAACTTTATACTATGATGCCAGTGTAAGTAATTCGTTCACAACTGTTAACTTAACAGGAAGTTTAACTACTTCTTTAGTTTCAGTGAGTGAAACGATAATTTATAGAAATGATAGCTATTCTCCTTATGAATCAAACATAACAGTTTATGTTGAAGATGAATACTCTAATCCAGTTGAAGGTGCAAATGTTAGCTTTTATCAAAATGAAAGTTATATTGGTTATTGCTATCCAACAAACTCTTCAGGTTACTGCACATACACCTACAACCCTTCTGATACTTTAATTCCTGGAAACTACTCTATTAAGTTTAATGTGAGTAAACAATATTATAGTCCTTCAAACACAGTTGAAACTTACATTGCTGTAAAAGGAATACTATATACTACTATAGAAAGTCCATTGGAAAATGTTAAGGTACATAGAGGAGATACGCTCTGGCTTAATTCTACCATAAAAGATGAAAATAACAATATAATTACAGGAGCAACTGTTAATTGGTATAATTCTACTCAAGATTTACTAAATACAACAACATCTCCAAACAATGCAACTTGGAAAATACCTTACGATTACATACTTGGCCCAGAAACTTTGAACGCAACAGCAACAAAAGAGTATTACGATCCTAGCTCAGCTACTAGGAACATAGAAATATGGAGATGGATAAATGTAACTATTACTTCACCACAAAATGAATCAAATTATGGAATTGGAGATATGGTTAACATTACTTGTAGAGTTTTAGATAGTAACACTAGTCAACCCATAAGCGGTTATTTGGCTAAAACTTACATTAATGGTACCTTAAAAGATTCTAACTTAACTAACTCGACAGGCTACACAAATTATACCTGGAATACAACAACAGAAGTTGCTGGAACTTACAACATAAAATGTAACATTACTGATAATGAAACTTTGTATTATAATGTAAGTGTGAAAGAATACGAAATAATAATCACTTTATCTTCAGGTTTACATGTTGAAAATATAATTACTCAATATACTTCTATTTACAGAAATGATTCCTTCTCTCCAAATAAAACTAACATTACAGTTCATGTAAGAGACGAGGCATATAATGATATTCAAGATGCAAATGTTAGTTTCTATAACTCTACAAGTTACTTAGGAAATTGCATTACAAACCAAACGGGCCATTGCTCTTATGAATATAACCCTCCAGATACTTTAACACCACAAGAAGTTACTATTTACATTAATGCTACGAAAGAAAATTATGCTGATTCAGCAACTCAAACGATAAACATTAACGTTACAGGGAAGCTTTATCCTAGTATAATTTATCCGTTAAATGAAAAGTTTTACAGAAATGAAACTATACAATTAAATTCAACAACAAAAGACGAAAATGGTAATACAGTAACTCCTGACATTGTAAATTGGTATTTAGACGGAGAATTCTTAAACAATAGTGAAAATTCAACTTGGAAAGTTCCAATAAATCATGCTACTGGTCAATTTACTTTGAATTATTCTGTTGAGAAGAATTATTATGATTCTAACTTTATCACAACTGGGCTTGAGATATGGACAAAAGCAAACATTACTCTTTACTCTCCTCTAGATGCAACTTATGATAGAGGAGATAGTATAACTTATTATGCTAATGTAACAGATCACTACAATAACACTCCGATTTCTGATTACGAATGTAGATGGTGGCTTGATGGAATTAACGTTGCTAATTCAACAACAAACTCAAACGGAACTTGTAGTTGGACTTGGAGTACAAGCTGTGTAAACCCATCAAGAGATTATGCTGGTTTACACACGGTTAATTCAACTATAGGATCTAATGCTTCAATATTTTACGATCCTAATGTTAATAACAGCTATACTTCGACAACCCTAAAAGGATTCTTAAGGATAGTAATAAATTCACCTCAGAATAATTCTATTTGGCATAAAACAGATAGCTTATGGTTAAATTCAACTGTGAGAGACGAATGTTCTCAAAATGTAATAGGACCAACAGTTAATTGGACATTAAATAATACAGAATATATTGACACTGGAGTGAATGTCAGCTGGACTATACCAGCAAATCATGAAAGAGGGAATTTCTTTTTGAATGCAACTGCAAACAAAACTTATTATTATTCCATTTCAAACACAAGTAACATAGAAATTTGGGGTTGGTCTAATGTAAGTTGGATTTCTCCATCTAGTGGGACATATAACCATACTCAAGTGTTAACTTTAGTGTGTAGAGTAACAGATGCTAATAGCTCAAGTCCTATTTCCAATTACAATGTCAACTTTTGGAAGAATGGAGAATTCTTTGGAAGCAATTCAACAGATGTTAATGGAAATACAAGTTTGAAGTGGGATACTTCTTCAGAAAGTTTAGGTACTTACAACTGGAAATGTAACATAACTGATAACTCAACACAATTTTATAATGTAAGTATTGGAGAAGCAACAGCAAGCATAACTTTACAAGATGTCACAGTTCCTAACATAACTGATATGACTTTGCTTCCAGTACCACCAATAGCAGAGATAAAGTCCATTTATAGTCCAGGAGAAAATATAACAATCCGATCAAATGTTACAGATAATATAGAAGTTAGTCATGTTTGGGCCGAAATAACTTTACCTAACACAACTAAAGTGAATGTAACAATGTTTTATGTAAATGGAAACAATTATGAAGGGAATTACACACCAGAAATAGGAGGAACTCATAATGTAACAGTATTTGCAAATGATACTTCAGGAAATGTGAATTCAAATTATACTGGCACTTTTATCGCTTACAATCAAACTACAGCGTACATTGAGCAAAAGCAATACATAATAATACCAAATGTGACAACAACTTATGCACCAAATGTTAATCTTAGCTTAACAGCCAAGAATATAGGAAACACGACAGCCTACAACACTTACTTAAAGCTTTACGTTCCTACTGGTTGGAGTGTAGAGCCTGCAGGAACTACTCCTTGTGGTAACATATCTAAAGGAGATAATTGTACAAAATACTTTAACGTTTCTATACCAGCAGGAACTTCACCAGGAAATTATACTTTAAATGGAACTTTCAGCTGGTACAATCCTGATGAGGAAATGTTAACAACTCAAAATCAGACTGTCGTTAACATAACTAGAAATCCAGTGTTGAATGTAAGTAAAACTGAACTTTCAGGAACAGTGGAGCATGGGAATGAAGAACAAATAGATAGTTTATATGTGAACTCAACAGGTAATTACAAGCTTGAAGAAGTTTACTTTAACAAAACTAGCGGAAACCTTTCTTCAGAATTTGTTGAATTTTTCAGTGGAACTTATATAAACTATTTCCCAAGCATAGAACCTACTGTAAATAAGCTTTTCTTGTTGAATGTAACTATTCCAGCTGGAATGGGCCCAGGAAATTACGTAGCTAGATATGTTATAAATGCAACCAATTCAACTTGTTCACCAATAGAAAATTGTTACAAATATGTGAATATAACTGTTAACGTTCCAGAAGATTGGAGTTGGAATAGAACTCAGGCTGTCTTAAGCAAAACTGTTAATACAGGAGAAAGTGGCTTCTTTGATAATATAACTATTAATAACATAGGAAACGTTAACATAACGTTTAGCATAACTAAAGTTGCAGGATACAATGGAAGTAGTTTAATAACAATTTTCCCAACAACTTTGTTAATTCCGAATTATACTTCAGATAACGTTATGATTAACTATTCTATACCTTTGAATCAACAGCCTGGTTATTATGAGGCGAATATTTCTATTTCAAATTCAAGTGCAACACCTACTCAAAACTTCACTAAAGTGAAAATATTTGTTGAAGATAACGTTTATCCAAATATAGAGAATTTAACTCTAAACACAACTTCCTTAGAAGCGAATTATGAATCTATAAATATAACAGTAGATGTTAGTGATAACATTGGCATAAGCAAAGTCTGGGCCAATATAAAGAGCCCATATTATGATCAAAATTGGGAAATGACACAACTTTCTGGAAATACTTACTATTTGATTTACACACCAACAAAAGGTGGTTTGCACAACATTACCGTTTACGTTAACGATACTTCAAATAATGTTAACTCGACTGAAAGCAATTTCACAGTTATAGGAACTACAACAGGTCTAGTAAAGCAGGACCCACAAACAACTATAGCTTCAGAGTTGACAATGGAGAATAATCATTCTTTCATAATCAATATAACACTTAACAATACTGGTTCAGGAACCATGAGATTCGTAAATATAACTTTAACCTCAAGTATAGGTAATTTACCTGCAGGCGGACTTTATTCAAACTCAACATTTGAATCTTGCCCAAATCTAACAACAAGCTCTACTTGTTCTAAAGCTTTTAGCATTAATGTTACAAGAGATGCAGCAGCAGGAACAACTCCTCAATTAATAATTAATGCAACTTGGCAAAATCCTGATTACTCTGTAGGTTATACTACTAACGATACTGATGTAAATATTTTAAAGAATACTGTTTTAAAATTAGATAAAGATGAAATTAAAGACAGTGTTTCTCACGGAACATCAAAAGTTATAGGAAATTTCACAATTTATCCTTGGGGTAATACACTTTTAGTTGATGTTTACTTGAATACATCTCAAGGCAATATGCCAGAGAGTTGGATAAGTTACATAACTTCTGGTACCATGCCTTGGGATATTTCAAAAACTTCAACAAAGTTTGTTGAAGTTAATATTTCTGTTCCTCCAGGACAAGATCCAGGAGTATATTGGACTAATATGACGGCAAACGCTACAGGTTCCTTTGGAGCATTAGGGTGTAATTGTACCCCACTTCACGAATGCTGGGATAGTTTAATTTTAAATGTGACAGTTCCAGAAGACAAAAGTTGGAATGTAACTCCTCAACATATGGATATAACAATACCTGTGCAAACAACGGGAGCATTTAATTTAACTTTAAACAATTCAGGAAATGTTAATAGGACTTGGTCTGTGACTCACGTTTGGTCCTATTCTTCTAATCCTGGAAATGAGCCAATAATTTCCTATCCTTCTTCAGTTTTCGTTGAAAAAGTTTCTCATACTAATGTTACTTTTAATTATGATGCTACCACAACTCCAGGAGGTATTTATACTCTCAAAGTTACTTTCACTAACAATTCGGCAAATCCTCAAAGCATAGATAGTTACATTAATATGACTGTAACTGATACACCACCACAAATAAACAATCCTTCTGTATCTCCAAGCACAGTGGACCAAAATTATGAAACTGTAACAATTTCAGCGGACATAGTTGATAATATTGAGATTGACATGGTTTGGGTAAATATCACTTGGCCAAATGGTACACAAGAAATAATATGGCATGATTTGAGTGGAGTAAGTAGTTATGACCTTTCCGACACTTACACTCCCACTCAAGCAGGAACTTACTATGTAAGAATTTATGCTAACGATACTGCTACCAACCCAAATGGCCTCAATTACACAAGTTTAATGAGTTTTACTTCTATAGGAACTACAAACGTTGAAATAACTTCAAATGTTTCAAGTGTAACAATTTACAATATAACTCAAGATAATGGAGGCTCATTTGGTATTAATATAACTCTAAACAACACTGGAAATGCAACTGCATATTGGACGAATAGAAGCTTTGAACTACCATCAGGGTGGAGTGCTAGCCCAAATGTAATAGATTATGGAAATTTAAGTGAAAAAACTACAGTTTCGACCGTTTCAACCATAAGTATTCCTTCAGGTACCTCACCTGGAAGTTACTCTTTGAATGCAAGAGTCAATTGGACAAACCCTGAAAATAGCTTTTCCACAACTACAACACCAATTACAGTGACAGTAGCTTCTAATCCTGTTCTAGATATAGTTGAATCTTCAATAAGTATGATAGTAAAACAAGGAAGCTCAAATCAAACTAACTTTACATTAAACTCAACTGGAAATGATGCTGTTCAAAATATAGCTATGATTTGTCAATCTGGAAATTGTTCAGAATTAAGCATAACATTTAGCCCAAGTTCTATAGCATCTTTAGAACCTTTAAACAGTTCTAACATTACAGTAACATCAACAGCACCTTTAGGTTATCCTCCTGGTGATTATTCGCTTATTTTAAATGCTTCAGGAGAACAAACTTCAGATACAACACAACTAACTATAACAGTTCCTGAAAATAAAAGCTGGAGCAGAAGTCCAGAAAGCTTTGCACAATTAACAGTTGGTTTGAATTCAACAGGAGATATTGGCATAATAACAGTAAATAATAATGGAAACGTACCTCTTACGTTCAATATTACAACATCAGGTAATGGAACTAGTTACATAACTACTAATGTTTCTTCTCTAACAGTAGAAAAACAGTCTTCTGACTATATAAAAGTTAGTTATTCTTCTCCAAGTGATATAGCTGCGGCAGAAGAGATTTATTATGTTAACATTTCAATTTCAAATTCAACCGCAGATCCTGATTATCCTTTAAATACATCAGCATCAATAAGAGTGATAAAACTTTCTACTAAGATAATCTCACCAAATCAAACGAATCCTGTAAACGTTACTGCAGGAGAGACAGTTGAAGTAAGAGCAAATGTTACTTATGGAGCTGAAATCTTAGGCGAGAATATAACATTTGAAGTAAAATTCAATGATACGGATTGTCCTTTAAGCAATTATGAGTTTAACTCTTCTCTTCAATACTGGTTAATAAATTGTACTGCACCTTCCATTGTAGATGCTAGTTATTACACGTTAAAAGTTATAGCAAATTACACAACTTACAATGCTTTAGCTTCTGATTCAGAAATAAATGCTATTTATTATCCTGATGTTACTCCACCTCAAATGAATGTTTCTGCACCTTCTGTTGAACCATTTAATAATGTAACAGTTGAGGTTAACGCTTCGGATAATGTTGAAGTTAGTAAAGTTATATTAGAAGTTAGTTATCCTAATACTACAAAAGCTAACTATACCATGGTGAACATTTCAGAGACTACTTGGCAGTATAACTTTACTAATCTAACCGATATTGGAGATTATGATTTAGTTATATATTCGAACGATACAGTAGGAAATTGGAATTCTACAACAGGATGGTTCGAAGTTTACTTACCAGTATGGTTTAATGGAACTTTAGTTGAACCTGATGGAACTCCTATTTCAGCAGAGTTCAACCTTTATAGAGTAAATACAACTCAGAAACTTGCTAATTTTACAACAAATGCTAGTGGAAAATATGCTTATAAATTACATAAAAGAAAATATGATTTCATTATAAAGGCATATGATAATACAATAACTCTTAGAAATGTTAGTATAACTTCTGATACTGTAAATTCAACTTTACTAGACAATATACCAACAACCTTAATAGGTGCTTCAGGTTCAAGAGCTTCAAAAGGAATGTTTATTGAAACTATTTTGAATTATACTAGTGCAGAGCTTGTACTTAATTATAGTGGGACTTCTTATGTTTCAGAAAGTGCTATAGGAGCTTACAAATGTTCTCAATGGTCTTACTCAACAAGAACATGCAACTCTACTTGGGATAGAATAACTTCAACTGTTAACATTTTCTCAAAAACAGTAACAGTAAGCACAACGAGCTTATCTGCATATGCTGTTGCAGAATTCATTTGCGGAAATGGAGTTTGCGAATCTGAATATGGAGAGTCTAATGCCATTTGTCCAACTGATTGTAAAGTTACGCAACCTTCTGCACCAACCGGAGGTGCTGTTACAGGAGGTGGAGGAATTTCAGTACCACCTACAAAAGAAGAAGTTTTACCACCTATAATGCTTTCGACAAACTTATTAGAAATATCACTTCATCCTGGTGAACATCAAGTAGCTTCTATTGGTATAACTAACAATAAAAAAACAGAGGCTGATGTTGAACTTTCTGTTGAAGGAAGCATATGGCCATTTGTTATGTTTGAAAAAACTTCTTTAAAGATAAAACCAAAAGAAACTGCTTATGCTAGAATAAAGTTTTACACAACTCCAGAAACAACACCAGGAATATACAATGGTAATATCATAGTAAAATCTGGAGATACTACCCAAAAAATATCAGTTATTTTAAGAGTTGAGTATGAAAGAGAGAAATTACTTGATATAAAAGTGGATGCTATAACCAAAGAAGTTAATCCTGGGCAAGCATTTAGATTCAAAGTAACTCTTTATAATCTAGGGTTAACTAAGAGAGTGGATGTTTTTATTAACTATACTATAAAATCTATTATAACGGATGAGATAATTGCAACAAGTAAAGAAACTATTGCGGTTGAAACTAGCATGTCATTCCTTAGAAGTATTTTAATACCAAAAGACACAGAAGAAGGAGTTTATAGCATAGAAGCTTTTGCTAGGTACGATAACAGAAGCGCTTCTTCCGTAACTTCATTCAAAGTTGTTAAACCATTCTGGTTATTCATTTTATTATGGCAAATATTTACCAATTGGGTAACTTATGTTATTTTGTTCGTAGCTATACCTAGCTTTTATCTTGGTTGGAAAGCTTACGAGAAATGGAAAGCAGAAAGAAGAGTTAGAGCAAGATATGTAAGGCCAGTTGATATAAAGAAGTTACCTAGAAAAGGTATATACATTGGAAAAGTTGCTGAGGCTAATGTTAAAGCATACTTCGATGAAAATAAGTTAACTACTCATATGATCATAGCAGGAGGAACTGGTTCTGGAAAGACTGTTGCAGGTATGGTAATAGCAGAAGAATGCTTAAAGAAAGGTATTCCTGTCATAGTTTTTGATCCTACTGCTCAATGGACAGGCTTTATAAGATCTTGTAGAGATAAAGATATGCTTAAACTTTATCCTAAGTTTGGAATGAGGCCAGAGGAAGCAAGATCATTCAAAGGAAGGATAATTCAAGTTAAAGATCCATTCCTTAAAGTTGAAGTTGAAAAGTTGATTAAAGAGGGTGAAATAACGATATTTGTTTTAAATAAGCTAACACCAGATCAGCTAGACTACTTTGTTAGGAAAACTATAGATTACATGTTTACTATACCATGGGAAGAATCAAGAAAGTTAAAGTTGTTAATAGTTTATGACGAAGTCCACAGACTTTTGCCTAAATATGCTAAAAGAAGAGGTGCAACTTTAGAGGGAGGAGGTTATCTTGCTATAGAAAGAGCATGCAGAGAATTCAGAAAGTGGGGTATTGGTTTAGTGATGATATCCCAAGTACTTTTAGATTTCAGGGGTGCGATAAGAGCTGTAATAGCAACAGAAGCTCAAATGAGAACGAAGTATTCAGGAGATATTAATAGAATAAAAACAAAGTATGGGTGGGAGTATAGCTCTGCAATACCAAAACTCGAAATAGGTACTGGTATGATTCAGAATCCAGAATACAATGATGGTAAGCCATGGTTTGTTAAGTTTAGGCCATTGCTTCATGATACTTTCAGATTAACAGAAAAAGAATTGAAATTATATGAAGATTATAGTAAAGAAATAGAAGAATTAGAAAAGAAAGTGGAAGCTTTAAAGAAAAAGAAGATAGATACTTATGATATAGAGCTTGAACTTAAGTTAGCAAAAGATAAAGTTATGATAGGACAATTTAGGATGGCCGAAACTTACTTAGAGTCAGTAAAAACAAGAATAGAAAGTTTGAGAAAGAGAAGGAGATAGAATGAATGGAAAAAAGAAAAAAACGGTGGAGGAAATATTAAAGGAAGAAGGAGTAATTAAAGAACCTCCGAGAGAAGAGGAAGAACCAGTAATAAAAGTTGAGGAAAAGATAGATTTAAGAAATGTTGTAATGAATGTAGAGAAACTTGCTGCTGAAGTTAAAGCTTTAAGGGAAGTAAAATTTCAGGCTGATGAAAGAATAAGAGAACTTGCAGAAAAGATAGGTGAGTTAAGATCTCTCATTTTTCAAAGAGAGAGTTTAGTTAAAGAGATAGAATCAAAAGTTAGATTATTAGATGAAATGGTTTCTGACATAAGACCTCAAAAAATAAAAAAAGAAATGGAAAAGAGAAGAGAAGAAATTGAGAAACTCGAGTTGAAAATTGAAAAACTTGAGGCAATGAACAAAGATATAATAAAAAATTTGAATAAGGTTAGAAATATAGTTGAAAACATTAAAAGCGTAGAAAATTTACAGAAAATGTTAGAAAAAATTGAAGATATGGTTTCAAAAGGAAAAGAAACAAAAGCTGAAATGGATAGGTTAGCAGGAAAAGCTGAAAGGTTTTACGTAGAAATAGAGAACAGATTGAAAGAATTCAAAAAATTTAAAGCTAAAGTAGAAAGTTTAGATGAATTAACAAAAGAAATAATGAAGACAGTTGATGAAATAAACATAAAAATTTCTGGCCTTTCTTCAAAAGAGGATGTAGAGGACTTTAAGAAAAAAGTTGATGAGCTTATTTCTTCAAACAAGAAAAAAATTGATGAAAGAATAAAAAGTATTGAAGATGTGTTAAGAATACCACCAGCTGATATTGTTGCTAAAACTAAAAGTTTAGAAAATAAGAAAGAAAAAATACTAAAGTTACTTAATAACGTAGAAGAGCAATATAGGAAAGCATTGATAACTCAAAAAGCTTACGAAGAAATAAAAGAAAAAAATAAAGCTGTTTTGAATAAAATAGAAAAAGAACTCAAAAAGTTAAAAGCAAAAGAGAAACCTCTTCTAAAAGATATTCCTTCTATAGTAGAAAATTTAGGTATAAGTGTTAAAACAACAGAAGCTAAAGTCATTGATCTTGAAAAAAGGATAGAAGAACAAAGTGAAATGATAAAAACTCTTATGGATAGAATACAAAAGCTTGTTGAAGAATTTAATGAATTTAGAGAAGGAGAATTATCAGCTCCGTTAAAAGCTCAAGTTGAAATGACAAGGGGTATATTAGAAAAATTCAGAGGATTGAATGAAAAATTAAGCGAATTGGAGAAAAATCTGAGCTCTCAAGAATATAGGATAAAATTTTTTGAGATTCTGAATATATTAACAAGAACACAAAAACCAGAAGAGATTTCTTCTCTCATTTCTCAATTAGACAAAATTATAATTGAGATGAAAGAAAATAATGTTTGGAATAAAGGCATGGAAGAGTTGGTAGAAAGTTTGTTAAGTGAAATAGGAGAAAATTGGAGAAGATATGGATACGAAGAAGTAGCAAGAATTTTTGATAGCGAAGTGGAAAAATTGAAAACAGAAATACATAAGTATATGTTAACATATTAACATATCATGAAACTTTCTTTTATAGACAAAAAAATTTTAGCCTTACTTAAAAACTCTAAAGCACCTCTCTCTACATATCAAATTGCAAAAAAGTTAAAGATAACATGGGTAACAGCTAGTTCTCATTGTTACAAATTAAAATCTATGAATCTACTTCAAAACAAATATGAAAAATCAAAATATGGTTCTAGAGGTAAGGTTATATGGTGGATAAGAAAGTAATACTTCTTTTTGCAATTTTTTTACTTCTTCCTAGCTTGGGTTATGCTGAAAACTGGTGGAACTCATCTTGGCACATGAGAATTCCAATTAACATAAGTTACACTTCTGATATGGAAAATGCTTCTGTTAAAGTGAATATAAATTTCACTCAACTTATAAGCGAGTTGAACGTTTCTGGAAATTTTGATCAAAACTCAATAAGAGTTGTAGAGTCTGGTATAGAAATTCCACATGATTTTGAAAATGAAACTTATGATAAAGGTAATGTAAGCTGGATTGCTAATGGGACAACATTAGCGAACACAAATAGAACATTTTGGATATACTTTGATATAATTGAAAATGGCCTTAAGGAAGAAGGAAAAATAATATCAGAAAAGCCGTATTGGAAATCTGGCTATACCGATGACATGGACGTTTGGTCAAATCAAACAACTTCTCCTGGGATTGGTTATGAGTGGAATAGAAGTTGGGCAGAGTCTTTGGAAGTAAGTTGGAAGTGGTGTACAGAAGCTTCAGCAGATTGGGCTTATTTATATGTTGATGGAGTTCAAGTTAGAAAAAAAGATGGTACAGGTGGCTCAGAAGTTGTTTTATTTCAAGGAAGTAAGTTAGCTTCAAGATTTACTTCTGATCTCTCCTATAAACCACCTGAATGTTCTGATTATGGAACTTATGTAGAATGGATAAAATTCTATCAAACAGCTAATTATACAACACCTCCTTTATCAGTGTTTCAAGGAGATCCTGAATTACAACCTCTTTCGATAACAGTTGAAACTGATAAAAACTCCTACAATTACAATGAAACTATAGTCATTTCTGGTGTAGTTAAAGATGCAAATGGGCTTGCTGTTAATGCTTCTAATGTAGATTTAAAAATTTTCTTTCCAAATGGTACTCAAGCTTATTCTAATACAATTCAAACAAACTCTTCAGGTTATTATAGCGATAACTTAACGATAACTTGGAACGATGCTGGAGTTTATAGTGTAAACGTTACAGCTTACAAATTTAGTTATTCTAATGGAACAAATTCAACAACGTTTTACTATACTGCAAATAGGGAACCTACTCTTGGGAATATGAGTGTCTCTCCAAGCTTAGGAGGTTGGGGAGAAAACTTTACTTATAGTGTTGATGTGTATGATTTTGAAGGTGATGTTGTTAATGTTACTTTATGGACAAATGAGAATGGCGTGTGGACTAAGCATGAAACAAAGAGTATTAGCCCACCAGGAACTTTAAGTTGGATAATATCACCATTCTCTTGTTCAGATGTTGGTATAACGAGAAGCTATAAATTTGAGTACAGAGACGGTAATCATAGTTTGAAAAATACTACTGAAAATTCTGGCCCAACTATAGAAAAAGATGATATAACTTTAGAATATCTTATAGGAAATGAAAGCACAGTAAATAGAAGCGGGAATTATTATGCTAAATTAGGAGTAAGGATTAAAGATATAGATAGAAATCAATATGTTTCTTCTGAGACTGTTAGCTTTTGGGTTTATTATTTCAATACATGGAATATTGTAGGTAGTAATGCGAGTGAAAGTGATGGCAACGCTACATTTAACTTCAATCCAAACTGTTCTGTTGAAGTAGGTTTGCATAATTGGAAAGCAAATTATAGTGGTTCATGTTATAAAAATAATGATTCTGAAACATTCACCTTAAATGTTATAGGACAACTTTTAAACAATTTGGAATTACCATTAAATGGTTCAATTTATCATCAGGGTGATACCGTTATCATTAGGGGAAATCTTACTGATGAGTGTTCGGTTTTAATAAGTGATGCAAGTGTAAATTTTTCTGTTATAGTTAATACTACTGAATATTATTGTAGTGTAAACGATGAAGGTTCCGGTTATTATAATTGTTCTTGGAACTCTTTTGCAAAACCTACTGGAAATTATAGTATTAAGATGAATTCTTCAAAAGTTAATTATAATTCTAATGAAACTCTTTGGATAAAAAGATTTGAATTATTACCTGGCCCACCTAGAATAACAATAAATATCACACCTTTAGAATTTGAACAACTTGGAGGTACTCAAATAAATGCAACTGTACTAGACCAATCTGGAAGTGGCATTCAATGGGTAAAAGTGAATATTACAAGGCCAAACGGAATAGTAGACAGTAATAATATGACCCAAATTGAAAGTAATGTATGGACGATAAATTACAATAATAGTTGGGGTAACACATCTTTAAGAGGAATTTACAATGTTACCGTTTATTCCATGGATAACAATGGTAACATAGGAAATGCTACTGATAGTTTTAAAGTTTATGCTAAGTTAGTAATTATACTTGAGACTTTATCTTCAAATTATTATCAGGGTGATACTGGAACAATTTATTATAAAGTTAAAGATTCTAATAACGTAAGTTTAGAAAATGTTTCTGTGATTTTATCTATAAAAAATCCCCAAAATCTAGAAATTTTTAGAGGTTCGTATTCTACAAACTCTAAAGGTCTAATTGAACCGTTACCTCAATTTACAATTTCCTCAGATGCTGCACTAGGAAATTATTCTTTAAATTCTTACTCTTCTTTTTATGACCCTCAAGCACTTTCTACATCACAAGAAAATTCATCTTCTAATTTTACTGTTCATACAGCTGAAGCTAAAGAGGGTATATTTACAGAAGTGGAAACAGCAGTAGTATGGTATCCTGACAATATAATGAGATTTTCTATAAGAGTTTATACTATTCAAGGAAATCCCACAGATCCTGATGATTTTAATCTTACAGTTTATGATCCAGCAGATAACATTTACTTTAAAGTAACTAAAAGCAACACAACAAGGGAATCAGAAGGTATATATCTTTATAAGTATGCTATGCCTGTAACAACAGCTACTGGTGACTACAGAGCGGAAGTTGAAGTTGTGAAAGCTGGTTTTGTAACGAAAGACATAAAGCCGTTTAGGGTCGCTTCTGGAGGTCCTTATGATGTTAGAATAAACTTATTAGAAACAGAAGTTTCTCCAGGTGAAAACTTACCATTTCAAATAGTTATAGAAAATAAAGGGGAAGTTGACCAAGATGTTCATTTAGAGTATTGGGTTTCTGACGGAAAAGTGTGGTACAATGCTTCTGAAGCTGTTTACGTTGCCTCTTTAGAAAATAAAACTTTAGAAAGGGAAGTTCCAATCTTTTCTCAACAACCTACAGGACTTTACTATTTAAATGTAAAAGTTACTTATAGCTACGTTCAACCTCCTATTCAAAAAGCTGCTACATTTAGTGTTGTTTCGGCAGCACCACCAGCTCCACCCGCACCACCAACAGGTTTTGCACCTCTCCCACCACCTCCAAAATTACCTATAGCAAGAATAGAGATCACTAATTATTCAGAAGAAATTTTGGTTGAAAAAGGATGGATAAAATATACTAGCTTTTTAATAAAAAACACTGGAGAAAAAGATTTACATAACGTTTATGTTAGCATTGAAGGTGAACATCCAGAATGGTTTAAAATTGAAACAAATAAAACAGAAGTTTTAGCTCCTAATGAGACAGTTGAATTTTTTGCTAAACTTTCTGTCCCTATGAGTGCTGAAGCGGGGGTTTACTCTTTTTATGTAAATGCCAAAAGTGATGAAGCAAGTGATAGGAAAAGTTTTATTGTAAGAGTATTTTCTTCTAGAGCAGAACTTCTTCTTTATCAAATACAAACACTAAGAGAAAAAATAGACAGGCTTGAAGAAAAAATGAGAAAAGCTGAAAGGGAAGGAAAAGATGTTAGTTTAATAAGAGATATGATAGATGAAGCTAGAGGAAAGTTGAACTCAGCAGAAGGTTATGTTTACAGAAAAGGATACGATAAAGCTATAGAATTAATAAGGGATGTTGAAGATTTGACAAAAGAGATAGAATATGAGATATCTGTTGCACCACCTATTAAACCTCCACCAATGTTAATTCCTGTTGAATGGCTTATAATTTTAATCCTCTTAACAATTCTTATTATGCTCTTAATATACAACTTTTTAAAAAGGAAAACACCTCAAAAAATACTTCCTGAAGTTAACTTGAAGGAAATGATAGTAGAAAAAGACAAGAAAGGTAAGATTAACAAAGAATTAGAAGAGTTAAGAGAAGCATGCTCTTTAATTGAAGAAGAATTCAAAGAAGGTTTATTATCAAAAGAAAGTTATGAAGAATTAAAATCAAAATATGAAGAAAAAATTTCTTTGTTAGAAAGAAAATTAAAGGGAAAAGAAATAAAGGGAGAAAAAGAATAAGATTTATTAGATGATTCAATGGAAAAAGACACGAGGTTTATAGGTGTCATTTCTGGGAAAGGAGGTGTAGGCAAAACAACAGTTGTAGCAAACCTTGGTGCCATATTGGCGAAGAAATTCAAAAAGGATGTAGTTATAATAGATTGTAACATAACCACATCTCACTTAAGCGTTTCTTTAGGAATGTACTATTGTCCAATTACTTTGAATATTGTGTTGAGAAATGGTAAAAATATAGCGGAAGCTATGTATGATCATCCTAGTGGTATGAAAGTCATTCCTTCGTCAATCCATTTGAGAGAGCTTGTTGGTGTTGATATAGCTAAGTTGAGAGAATATGTGAAAAAGTTGGATGGAAAAGTTGATATAGTTATCCTTGATTCTTCTCCTGGCCTTGGAAGAGAAACTTATGCAACTATTCACGCTAGTGAAGAAATATTATTTGTAACTAACCCTAACTTAGTAGCCACTTCTGATGTTATAAGGTGTAAGGAAATAATAGAAGAAATAGATAAAAAACCTATTGGTGTTGTTTTAAATATGGTCAGAAAGAAAGGCTATGAACTTACAAAAAGGGAAGTAGAAATTTTAACAGAATTACCTGTAATAGCTATGATACCATATGACAACAATGTTAGAAAGAGTTTAGCTGTTAAAAAACCTGTTGTAGTGTATAGGCCAAGGTCACCTGCGAGCAAAGAAATAGAGAAACTAGCAAGATACTTGCTTGGTGAAGAAAAGAAAGAGAGTTTCATCACAAGACTTCTAAAAGCGCTTAAGATTTAAATTTTGATTTTTAACTATTTTATATGGTTATTGAAATAACTACTGAAACTATTTTAATTTTCATAGCATTCGTAGTTATAGTATTTCTTATATACAAACTCTTCAAATTCTTAGTTAGAGCTTCAATTATTGTAGTAGCTGCATTTGTATTTCCTTGGGTTGCTCAATACCTTGGTTTGCCTCTTCAAGGAAATATAGAGAATGGGATAACTTTCGCTGTTATAGGTTTGGGTATATTTTTTGTTTATGAATTCTTTCATTTTATTGTTCAATTTTTCAGAATATTAGCTTGGCCTTTCAGGAAAAAGAAGTGAAAAAATGCTAGAGGTTAAAAGACAATGCGTACATGCTTTAGGTGTTTTTATAATTTTGTTAATACAAATTTTTGGAAAATGGATAGCTTCTCTTTTATTATTTTTCTCTTTAGTTTTTTTGTTCATTTTTGCAGAATATAGAAAAAGAAAGCATCTTTTCAGAATTTCAAGGCCTTTAGAAGAAATTGAAAGTATTGTTGAAAATGAGATAAAAAGTTATGAAAGGCCATATGAATTACCTTTTAAAGGTGCTATAACATTTTTATTGGGAAGTTTTTTATCTGTTCTCATTTTCAAGCCTTATGCCTCTATAGCAGCAATAGCTGTTTTAGCATTAGCTGATTCTATTTCAACTTTGGTTGGTTATTATTTTGGAAAACATAAACTTCCAATTAACAAGAAAAAGACGTGGGAAGGTAGTTTTGCATTTTTAATAGTAGCTTTAGTAATTCTCTCCTTTTTCACTTTACCTTTAAATGCTGTCCTGGTAGCTATTATAGCTACTCTAGTTGAGATGTTACCAAAAATTGATGATAACCTAACTATACCCCTCATTGTAGGTTTTTTTGTTTCAATCAGTTAAATATTTAAAGAAATGAAATCCAAATAAACTAAGTGTCACTATGTTAGCGCAATTTGGTAATGACTTGATATCAACAATAGTATGGTTTTTATTTTTGATAATTTTCGTTTTATTTGGACCTAGACTAATGGTACAGCAAGCTATATTAAAGTTAGAAAGAGAAGCAGTAGAGCTAGAAGGTATAGCTGAAAGATCAATGAATTATATTATAAAATCTATTTCAAAAAAAGGCTCAAAAAAGATAAGAGAAGCTGTTAAAAATTTTATGGAGTTCTTTATCATAACACCAGTTGATACTGACCCTTTTGGAGTTATGAAAAAGCTAGACCATGTCATAAGGAACTCTGATGAAAGGTTCAAATATTTTGTAAAACAAATCATTCCACAAGCGAGTAAAGAAAGACAAAAAAATATAAAAAATGCTTTAGGGGGAGCAATAACAACTTATCAAATAGCTAAGATAGTAAGACATTATTTGGAATTAATAAAAAAATATAAACTATTTCAGTTGGCTGTTGTTCTTCAAATGCAAATACCTTTAATAGCAAGGATGGCGAAAGCTTCTCAAAAAGCAACAGAAGCTTTCACAGATGGTATTCCAGTAGGAGACGGTATAGGATCTCTAGTTGCAGCAAGTTTTCTTAAGGGAAAAGTTAAAAAGTTTGAAGAGGAAGAGTTTGTAGTATCTCAAGTTTCAATAGATGGAAGAAAGATTTGGGTAGCCAAAGCTGATGGGCCTGGTGCCTCTACAGGTTATCCAGGAAAGTTTTTAACAAAGTTCTTGAAAAAGAATAAAATAAATAGGATAATTACTGTTGATGCAAAAGTAAAGCTTGAAGGCGAAAAAACAGGAAGTGTTGCAGAAGGTGTAGGTGTTGCTATGGGTGGGGTTGGTGTTGACAGATATGAAATAGAAGAGATTGCTGTGAAAAAGAAGATTCCATTAGATGCTATTGCAATAAAAATGTCAGATGAAGAAGCTTTAATGCCAATGAGTAAAGAGGTCTTCAACTCTTTACCTAAAGCAGTAGAAGCAATAAAGAAAGCTATAAAAAGAGCAAAGAAAAATGAAAAGATCTTATTAATTGGTGTTGGTAATACATGCGGAATAAAGAATTCGTGGGAAAGTGTAGAAGAAGTAAAGAAAATAGTAAAGAGATATGCTGAAAAGAAAGAAAAATAGATTTATAAATTCTAAAACTAATCTTTTTGTGTGATGTTTATGGCATTAAGGCCAGGGAGATGTTATCATAGAATTAAAGGAAAGCCTTACACAAGAATTTCAATAAGAAGGCCAAAAAAGAGTTATGTGAAAGGTGTACCTTCATCTAGGATACATCAATTTGAAGTTGGAGAAGATAAAGATTATCCTCTTAAATTTTATTTAGAAAGTAAAAATAATGTTCAAATAAGATCTAATGCTTTAGAAGCTGCAAGAGTTGCTGCGACAAAATATTTAACAAAAGGCATTGGAGAAAGAAATTTCTTCTTAAAAGTGCTAGTTTACCCTCACCATGTACTAAGAGAAAATCCTATGGCAACTGGTGCTGGTGCTGACAGGTTTTCAGAAGGTATGAGAAAAAGCTTTGGAAAGCCTATTGGCCAAGCTGCAAGAGTTAAAAAGGGACAAAAAATATTAATGGTGAAAGTTCCAGAAAATTTTGAAGAAATTGCAAGAACAGCTTTAAAAAGAGCGGCTTCAAAGTTACCTTGTAGCTGTAGAATAGTGAGGTGAGAGAATCATACTTGTAACAGGTGCTACTGGAAGAATAGGTAGACATTTAGTTGATGCTTTGTTAAAAGAAAGAGAAGAAGTTAAAGTCCTTATAAGGAAAAGAATGATAAATTATGAAAATGTGAAAATTTCTTATGGTGATCTTTTAGATAAGACTTCTTTAGAAAAGGCTGTTAAAGATGTTGATACAATTTATCATCTTGCTGCTGTAGTAGATTACCTTGCACCAAAAGAATTGATGTTTAAAGTAAATGTTTTAGGAACGAAAAATCTCCTAGAAGTTAGTAAAGGTAAAAAATTCATTTATTTAAGTTCAACTGCTGTAATGGGAAAAAAATTTAAGGAAATACCAGTAAATGAAGAAACCCCTTGTAAGCCTTCAAATTATTATGGTTGGACTAAGTACCAAGCTGAAAAACTTGTTAAAAAGAATAATGGAATAATAATAAGATCAACTGATGTTTTTGGAAAAGGTTTTAAGGAAGGTTATTACTTCATAATTTCAAAGTTAGAAAAAAATGAACTTCCTATTATAGGCAGTGGGAAAAATTTCATCCATTGGATTCATGTGAGCGACTTAGTACAAGCTCTTCTTCTTGCTAAAGAAAGAGGAAAACCAGGGGAAGTGTACTTAGTTGCTGGGAAAGAAGTGAAAACTCTTAAAGAGTGCATAGAGCTCTTATGTAAGTATTTGGGTGTTGAACCACCAAAAAAACACATTCCAATTTGGTTTGCCAAGTTAACAGCTTACTCCTCTATGATAAAGAAAAAAATTAGAGGGGTGAGGCCAGAATTAATTCCAGAGTATATAGACAAAATGACAAGTAACAGGACCTTTGATATAAGTAAAGCTAAAAAAGAGTTAGGATTTGAACCAAAAGTAAGTTATGAAGAAGCTGCAAAAGAAATGGTGGAAGAATATAAGAAATCAAAAGAAGAAAAGGAAGAGATCACCAAAGAATAATGTTATTAACAAAGTAATAGGAAAAACTATTCCATATCTTATCCCTTCTCTTATTATCACATATTTTCTAATTTTCTTAATTTTTTCTACTTCTTCTTTCTTTAGACCTCTTATGAACCTTTTTGATAAACCCAATTTTGGTATGTCTTCACCTATCATATCATCAACTTTCAATTCTTTTGTTGGAATTCTTTTATAAAATCCTTTTTCAACTGCTTTTGAAAATTTTTCAAGAAGAAATAAAAGGGGTATTAAAAAGAATAGAAATGATAAAAAGTATTGTGAAGTGATGAAAAAGACTAAAATTGGAAGAGTGAAAGAAAGAAGAATTGTACTAGAACTCCCTTTTATACTTTTGAAAAAAGTTTTGCTTATTTTAGGATTTTTATAGGCAAGAATTAAAGAATAAATTATAGAATAAATTGCACCTATTAGAAAGCTATTCACAAAAAAGCTTATAGCAAAAGGAAAATAAGTTTTAGCTATCGAAAGGTTTGGAAGTAAAACTCCTATTGAGGTTAACAATTCACCATCTCCTCCACCCCACCAACCAACTAAGTACATTCCTAAACTAAAAAGAGCAAACAGAAAGCCGAAAAACAAAGACTGAAATAACATAGTGAAATCGTTATTGAGAAAACCATTAATAGTGTGAATAGCTATTCCAGAAATTATCATAGTGATGCAAACTTTATCTGGAACATTAGAAGTTTTCAAATCATAAAGGCCTGCACTCAAACTACCAATTATAGCTATAAGCAATAATAGCAGTTCCATCATAATTATATGCGTCTAAGCCAAATTTATTAATTTCGAAAGTTTTAAATGTAGAAGCTAATAAACTAAAATCATGGATAGTAGTACTCTAACATTGTTGGGTATTATAATAATGCTTATAGGCTTCTTTTTAATTTTCCTTGGTCTTTTTACTGGAGCATCAAAAAGTAAAGTTGAAGGTAGTGCTATTTTCTTCATAGGCCCTATACCAATAGGATGGGCAAGCAGTAAAGAAATGCTTTACTTAAGTATATTTCTTTCCATAATAGTCTTTCTTTTCATAATATTGATGCTAAAGGGTATGCGTTTATGAAAATTTCTAAGGAAGATTTTATTTTGCTTCTTGGAGAAAAAAAGAGCTTTTTAGTTAAACCTCATCTCTTCTCTTGTGAATTTGGAAAAGTGGACTTAAGAAAATTAGTTGGAAAAAAATATGGAACAAAAATTAAAATTGGTAAAGAGAAATTTACTGTTGTTAAACCAACAATAATAGATCTTCTAAAAAAAGCAAAAAGAGGCCCTCAAGTTGTTTTACCAAAAGACGCTTCTCTTATAATTTCAATAACAGGATGTTCACCTGGTTGGAAAGTTGTTGATGCAGGTACTGGCTCAGGATTTTTAGCACTTTTTTTGGCTAACATAGGATGTAAAGTTTACTCTTATGAAAAGAGGAAAGATTTTTATGAAATTGCTAAAAAGAATGTCAAGCTTTTTGGTTTTAAAAACGTTTTCTTAAAAAATAAAGACATAAAAAAAGGGATAAAAGAAAAGAACGTTGATATGGTAACTTTAGATATGAAAAATCCAGAGAAAGTAATAAAGCATGCTTTCAAAGCTTTAAAACCAGGTGGATGGATAGCAATATATTCTATGCATATAGAAGAAGTGAAAAGCGTCATTAATGAACTCAAAAAATACAAATTTTCTGATATTAGAATTTTAGAAAATTTCCAAAGAGAATGGCAAAGTATAGGCAATTTAACAAGACCGAAAACTCATATGCTTGCTCACACAGGATTTCTAACTTTTGCTAGAAAATTGTGATGGGCTCGGCCAGATTCGAACTGGCGTCTCGAGCTCCCGTTAAGCCCTTGTAAGCTCGGGTCCTAGGCCAAACTAGACGACGAGCCCATATTAATTAAAGAAAAACTTCAATAAATGCTCCTACTAAAATCGATAAAACTGCTATTAGCAACATCATAACAGAATCTTTAAAAACAAGGAAGAATTCTTTGCTGAAAAATTTTTCTCTTATCATACCAACTGAAAGTATTCCTCCTGCTATTCCTGCTAAAAAGTAGGCAAAAATTTCTATAGGAGCATGAGGTATGAGCCCTACTGTTCTTACTAAAAACTCACTTATCAAACCTTTTTTCAAAAATGATGCCAAGTAAAGGGCAAGAATAGAAGCATTCCAGCTTAAAATGATTATAGCTCCAGTTCCTATAATGAAGGAAAGAATAAAAGAGAGAAACATTACTCTCAAATTATTTTTCACTATAACTGTTAACAAGTCAGAATATATCGCTGCTCCTGAAATTGAAGTTATTCTTTCAATTTCTGAAAGTTGATCGCTGAATATAGTTGAAACATAACTTTCTGGAAATGAAAGAGAAAATAAAAACACGGCTGCAAAATTTCCAAGAAAAAATAAAGTGAAAAGCCATATTACATCTTTTCTTCTTTCCCAAAAAGTTAAATGAATTTTATGCTCAGCTTCTTTTCTTTCCTCTTCCTCTTCTTTCTTAAAAATAGTATAGATTACGGGTGTCATTGCAACTGTTATAAAAAGTGTTATTATTTTTCCTATCCCACTCCCAGGGAAAATTAAATTTGCAAGAAAAATTGAAACGAATGAAATTATAAAGGAAAAAATGAACATATCAATAGGGTTTTTTAAAACTTTTTTAGCAGGAAAAAGAGATTCTAAAACCATATATTTTATTATGTTTCTTTTTAAAGTATTTATTTCTAAGATGATAAGAATTTAGTATGATTGAAGAAAAGAGGATAAGAAGGCTACCCGCAAAAGAAAAGAGAATTTCTGAAATAATTCCTGAAAGTGATGTTAGGGTTAGGTTAATAGGAACTGTTATTAACGTTAACGAGAACTCTATTGTCTTAGATGACGGATCTGGGAAAACTGAAATTCTTTTTGATGAGAAACCAAATGTCTCTCAAGGTGAAGTAGTGAGAGTTGTGGCTAGGGTAATTCCTTTACTCGAGGGTTTTCAATGTAGAGCAGAATGTATTCAAAATTTAAAAGATTTTGATATAGATTTATATAAGAAAGCCAAGAAATTAATAAAAAGCTTATAGGTGTTTGAATGTTCAGGGCAGTTGCTAAGGAACCACGATTGCTGAGAGATTGCATAGATACAGCTTCACAACTTATAGATGAAGGAATTTTTAATTTGAAAGAAGATGGAATAGAGCTTCTGGCAGCGGATAGGGCCATGGTTTCTGTTATTGATATGAAATTAAAATCTTCAAGTTTTGAGAAGTACATGTGTGATAAAAGAAGTAAAATAGGTTTGAATCTTTTAAATTTTTTAACTATTTTGAAAAGAGCAAATCCAGGAGACAAACTTATTTTATCTTTGAATGAAAAAGAGAGTAAATTGGAGGTAATTTTAGAAGGCATTTCTAAAAGAAAGTTTTCTATTCCTTTGTTAGAAATTTCTACAGAAGAAATCCCCCAAATAGAACAGCTAAAATTTTCCGCTTCTGCTGAAATTAAGTGTGATGTTCTCATTCAAGGTATAAATGATGCTGATGTGATAGCCGATTCTGTGATAATAGAGTTGACAGAAAATGAATTTAGAATGTTTGCTGAAGGTGATGGAAGTAAGACTGAACTGAGCTTGGAAAAAGGAAATGAAGCGCTAATAAGCTTAACTGCAAAAGATAAAGTGAGTTCAAGGTATTCTATAGAGTATCTTAAAAAAATGCTAAAAGCAGCCAGGATAGCTGAAAACGTTAAGGTTTTATTAGGTAATGATTATCCTCTTAGGCTAGAGTTTAAAAGTGAGCATGTTTCAATATGTATGGTTCTTGCTCCAAGAGTGAGTGAAAGTTGATTTAAATACTTTCTTTCTCGAATTTTAATTATGAGATTTAGTGTAGTTAAATATTATTCTAGGCCTGAAATACAAAATTCAATGTTAGACTTAGCAAGAGATAGAGAAGTTGTTGGTTGTCTTTCTAATGGTTCATACTTAAAAAGGCCAGATATTCTTCTTTACCCAAAAGATATAATTGAAAGGGTAAAGAATGGAGTAATCTCATTTCACTACTCTGTTGAGAGATGGTTTCAACCAATGCAGCTTTCTCCTAATTTAAAACAAGAAGAAATAGACTCTTTAAGGAAAGGTTTTGATATTATAATAGATATAGACAGTAAACTGAAACTTGAACATGCTTTAATAACAGCAAAAATAGTTTACGACTTTTTGAAAGATTTAGGGACAAAAGCTACCTTAAAATTTTCTGGAAGGAGAGGGGTACATGTTGGTATAGCATATGAAGCTCTTCCTAAAAAAGTGGATTTTGAAGATATTTCAAAGAGATATCCTGAAATTCCTCAAACAATTTCAGAATTCATAAGAGAAAAAATAAAAGATTATCTTTTAGATGAATTAGTTTCCTATGAAGGAGGAGTTGCATCTTTAACTAAAAATTTGCAAGTATCAGAACTTTCACCTTACGAATTTGTTGAAATAGAAAAAAATTGGGGTAATAGACATTTGTTTAGAGCACCATTCTCTATTCATGAGAAGACTGGTTTAGTTTCTTTACCTTTGAAGGCAGAAGAATTAAAAAAGTTTAAGACAAAAGATGCTAGGCCAGAAAGAGTAAGAGTTTTAAAGAAGTTTTTAGTTAATAAAGAAGGCGAAGCTACAGAATTGTTAATTCAAGCCTTAGACTGGAAAGCAAAACAACCAAAAATCCAAATTGTAAAAGTAAAGGAAGTAAAGTATAAATTTAAAAGGCCTATACCAGAAAAGTTTTTCCCTCCTTGTATCAAAAATATCTTGAGTGGCCTTTCAGATGGTAGAAAAAGATCTCTCTTTACTTTGATCACATTTTTAAGAAATATGAATTGGAAAGATGAAGATATTGAGAAAAAAATAATGGAATGGAATAAAAGAAATTCTCAACCTTTAAGGGAAAGATTCATAAAAACTCAACTAAAATGGCATTTTAGGCAAAAAAGGAAACTTTTACCAGCTAATTGCAGCTCAGATTTATTCTATAAATCTATTGGAATTTGCCAGAGAAATAAGTTTTGTGGGAAAAATCCTGTAAACTATCCGTTCAAATTTATGAAAAAATATTCAAAATAATTGAACATTTATTAATTTTTGTTCCCATACATTAATCACTAAATTTATTAGTGATAAAAATGGAATTAATAACTTATGAAACTATAAGAAATGCTCATAGGGCTGAAAAGGAAGAGGAATTGCAAAAATTACCTCCTGATTTTTTTGAGTCTGTAAGAAATTGGTTTTCACATAAGGAGAAAATGAAAGATACAGTTTCTCTTCTAGAAATAGAAAATGCAAAAAAGTTAATAGATGATATAATCAATAGAAGAGAAAAGAAAATTGTGTTAGCAGCTCTTAGAACTATGAGGGGCGACGTGCCTCCTCAAAATATGACTAATGAAGAAAGAGTGTTATTTGATGAAATAATAAAGATATTGAAATCTTATAAAGAAAAATTGGAAGAAAAAATAAGGAGTCCTATTGAAATAGTTGAGGAAAAAATAGAAGAAGTAAAAGAAAGTATAAAAGATTTAAAGGTAGAAGAAGTAAAAGAGAATAAATTTATTAAGCCTAATGGGAAATTATTGGTTAAAATATTGACTGACCTTCCAAGGTTTGTTGGAAGCGATTTAAAAGCGTATGGACCACTAAAAGCTGGAGATTTAATATTAGTACCAGAAGAAATAGGAAATTTATTGATTTCGAGAAGAGTTGCAGAAAATGTCATGGAGTGAGAAAATGAAAATTCCAAAAGTTCAAAGGAGGTATTGTCCTTATTGTAAAAAGCACACTTTGCATGAAGTTAGAAGAGTTAGTGCTAGCAAGGTTAAAAGAGCTTTAGCACAAGGACAAAGGAGATTTAAAAGAAAAATGAAAGGTTTTGGTAGTTTTCCAAAATCTAATCCAAAAGGTAGAGCTAAACCAACAAAAAAATTAGATCTGAGGTATAAGTGTAAGGAGTGTGGGAAAGAACATACAGTAGGAAAAGGTTTCAGAGTAAAAAAATTCGAATTTAAAAGAGAAGTGGTTTAATGAAGGAAATAATTCCAAAACCAAAGAGTAAGTTTTTGAAAGTTGTATGTCCCAAATGCAAGAACGAACAAATAATTTTTAATAAATCTTCAACTTTAGTTAAATGCTTAGTGTGCGGTACTGAATTAGCTGTACCAACAGGTGGAAAAGCAAAAATAAAAGCAAAAGTTATTCAAGTTTTGTGATCAACTTTTTAAATTTGCGATTCTATAAAGTGTTTATGCCTAGGAAGCCAAAAGAATGGCCTGAAAGAAATGAATTAGTAATAGGGACAGTCACAAGAGTTAATCCATTTTCAGCTTTCATAGCTCTTGAAGAATATGGAAATAAAGAAGGTATGGTTCATATTTCTGAAGTGGCCGGAAAATGGGTAAGAGATATAAGAGAATTTGTGAAAGTTGGTAAAAAAGTAGTTGCAAAAGTTTTGAGTGTTAACAAAGAGAAAGGATATATAAACCTTAGTTTAAAAAGAGTTAGAAAATACGATGCAGAAGAAAAAATAAGAGAGTTTAAGAGGGAGCAAAAAGCTGAAAAGATGTTAGGAATTCTTGCGAAAAAATTAAACATAAGTTTAGATGAGGCTTATGAAAAAGTTGGTTTTAAATTACAAGAAATATTTGGTGAAATGTTTAAAGGGTTTCAGTCTTCTTTAACTGAACAAGGCTATAAATTTTTAATTAAAGAAGGTATTCCTAAAAAGTATGCTGATTTAATAAGGTCTGTTGCTGAAGAACAACTTAAGTTAAAAGAATTTGATATAAAAGGGGAAGTTGAAATAAAATGTTATAAATCAGATGGAGTTGAAATAATAAAAAACATTTTAATAAATGCTAAAAAGAAGTATAAGATAAAAATAAAATATATCTCAGCACCAAAATATAGAATAAGCCTAACGACAAGGGACGCTAAAACTGGAGAAAAAAAGTTAAAGGAAATTATGGAAGAAATTGTTGAAAAAATAAAAGAGGCAAATGGAGAGGGGTCTTTCAGGATGGTCAAATGATCCTAAGGAAATGTTTAAAATGTAGAAGATATACAATGAAAGAAAGATGCCCTCTCTGTAAATCAAAAACGGTAACAGCACACCCACCAAAATTTTCACTAGAATGGGAAAAAAAGTTTGGTAAATACAGGCAAAGATTTAAATTAAAGGAAATCAAAAGTGTTTAACATGCTAGAAACTAAAATTGTTGTGAAAGAAAAACCGAAATTAAAGAATCCAATTTGTATCGTAGGTTTACCTGGAATAGGTAATATAGGGAGAATAGCTGTTGGTTACATGGTCCATGAGTTAAAAGCAAAAAAGTTTGCAGAGCTTTATTCCCCATACTTCTTTCCTTTCGTTATGGTTCATAACAACATGATACACACACTAAGAAATGAATTCTATTATTATAAAAGAAAAGAAGGAGATTTAATATTTTTAATAGGTGATTGTCAAACTTATGACCCAAAAGGCCATTATGAAGTAGTGGGAAAAATATTAGAATTCTTAAAAAGTTTAGGTTGTAAATTCATAATAACAGTTGGAGGGTTTGGTACAGGTTCTATTTCTGAAAAACCAAAAGTTTTTGGTGGTGTTACTGAGCAAAAAATGATAAAAAAGTATAGAAAATATGGCATAGACTTTAGCATTAGTGGGCAAATAGGAAGAATAGTTGGTGCTGCAGGTTTGCTTGTAGGTTTATCAGAGTTGTATGGAATGAAAGGAATGGTTCTTTTAGGAGAAACGACAGGATTTCCAATTATGACTGATCCTACTGCTGCTGAAACTGTACTCCGAGTCTTACAAAGAATATTGAAGTTGAAAATAGATTTGACTAAATTAGAAGAAAAAGTGAAAGCAATGCATGATTTTATTAAAAAGCTTGAAGAAATTCAAAGACAAGCCCTTAAGCAAATAGGAAAAGAGGAAAAAACAACAGAGTTGAAGTATATAGGTTAATCGTGATCTTTTATGATTAAAGAAAAAAAGAAGTACACAAGATTTGAAAGAGCAAGAGTGATAGGTGCTAGAGCGCTACAAATAGCAAAGGGTGCAACTCCTATGGTAAAAGTGAAAGCTAGTGATCCTATAAGAATTGCTGAAATAGAATTTGAAAAAGGTGTGATTCCTTTAAGTGTGAAAAGGAAATTGCCAAAAAAGAGACCTAACGGGTACTAGTGATGATAAAGAATCTTTACATCTCTCAAGTTTACAATTCTTTTGGGGAAAAAACGTTGAAAGTTTCTATAAAAACAGAAAAAGGAATATATAGTGCTCGTTCTCCATGTGGAACTTCTAGAAGTAAATATGAAGCTAAAACTTTGAAGTTAGAAAAGATAATAAAAAATTTCCCCCAAATAAAAAAGAAATTTATTGGAAAAAGAGAAGAAGATGTAGATAAAATTATTCACAATTTAGGAATTAATAAAATTGGCGCGAACTTGTCAATAGCTCTCTCAATTGCAAGTTGGAGAGCAAGATCTGAAAATAAAGTATATGAAATTCTTGAACCTAAAGCTAGAAAGTTTCCATTTCCTGTGGGAAATGTTATGGGAGAATGGCTTAAAGGTTCTATACAAGAGTTTTTAGTTATACCTACAAAAGCGAAAAATATTAAGGAAGCTATTGAAACGAATTTCTTGATTTGGAAAGATGTAGGAGGGATTTTAAAATATTTTAAGATATGTAAAGGAAAGAACTATGAAGGTGCATGGATAACTAATTTGGATGATATTAAAAAGCTTGAATTACTCAGTGACGTTGCAAAAACTTATGGAGCATCTATAGGTTTAGATATGGCTTCAACTCACTTTTATAAAAAGGGTAAATATGTTTATTCAAAACTAAAAAAGAAGCTAAAGCCTGATGAACAATTGGAATTTGTTATAGAGCTTATAAAAAATTATAAAATAATTTATGTTGAAGATCCTTTTCAAGAAAATGATTTTAAAAGGTTTTCGGAGTTAAGAAAAAAAGTAAGATGCTTCATTGTAGGTGATGATTTATTTGCCACACAACCTCAAAGGCTAAAAAAAGGTGTTAAAAAGAAATCTGGAAATTCTATTCTAATAAAACCTGATCAAGCTGGGACAGTTTCAAAAACTTTAGAAACTATAAAAATTGCTAAAGAATATAATTTTGCAACTATCATTTCTCATAGATCAAAAGACACTATCGATACTTTTATTTCGGATTTAGCTGTTGGAACAAAGTCACCTATGATAAAGTGTGGGATTTGGGGGAAAGAAAGAAAAGCTAAATTAAAAAGATTAGTCGAAATTTGGGATAAGGTCAAAAAACCGAGTATGCAAAATTTGAAAGTTTTTATATAAGCTCAAAAATTATAAAAATATGGTAAAGAAATCAAAAACTGAAATATATGAAGAGCAACAAGTCCTCCTTTCTAAAGAAAGGACAATTCTTTCTTTCATGAGAACTGGATTAGCTTTCGTGGCCACTGGGACTGCTATCATAGGTATTTTCAAAGGAACGCCAACTCATATAATAGGATACATTCTCATAGGTATTGGTTTTATTGAAGTTTTCGAATCAATAAGGAGACTATTAGTGAAGCAAAGAGAAATGGATAAATTGAAGAAAAAATTGAGAACTATTTGACTTTTTTCCACTTTGGGCCTTCTGGAGTGTCTTCAATTATTATACCTTTTCTTCTGAGTTCTTCTCTTATCTTATCAGCCATTTCAAATTCTCCTCTCTTTCTGTAACCTTCTCTTTTAATTATTAGGTCCATTATTTCTTTTGGCAACTTTTCTTCTTTTTTTATCTCTTTTTGGAGAATACCAAAAATATATCCTAATTCTCTGAAAGTATTAATTACTTCCTTTCCAAGTTCTTCACTTATCCCTTTATTCATATCTAAAAACTTATTAACCTCATTAACTAAAGCAAAAAGGGATGATAAAGCTTGAGGAGTGTTAAAATCATCTTCCATAGCACTTATGAACTCTTTTTTAATTTTTCCTAAAAAAATTCTCAATTCATCTTCACCTTTAACTTTTTCTTTTTTCATAAAATTTGAAACTCTGTTTAACAAATTGTAAAGTGTTTCCAAGTTTGTTTTTGCTCTCTCTAATCTTTCTTCCGTAAAATCTAAAGGGCTTCTGAAATGTGCTGTCACAAATAAAAGTCTTAAAACTTCGGCATCATACTTCTTAAGAACATCTCTTACTTCAATGTAATTTCTTAAAGATTTTGACATTTTTTCTCCATTTATAGTTAGGAAGCCAGTATGATACCAATATTTGACAAAAGGCTTCTTACCAGTTGCTGCTTCACTCTGTGCGATTTCGTTTTCATGGTGTGGGAATATTAAATCTCTTGCGCCCCCATGAAGGTCAAACTGTTCTCCTAAATATTTTTGGGACATAACGGAACATTCAATGTGCCAACCAGGCCTTCCTTTAAGGATTACTTTTCCTTCTTTTGTTTCAAAAGTTGCATTCCAAAATGGCTCTCCTTCTTTCCAAGCTTTCCATAAAGCAAAATCAAAGGGTTCTTCTTTATATTTATCAGTCTCTATCCTTACCCCAACTTTCATTTTTTCTAATTTTATATGAGATAATTTTCCATAATCTTTAAATTTAGAAATATCAAAGTAAACAGAACCGCCAGCAATATAAGCGTAACCTTTTTTTAATAAAATGTTTATGGTATTAATAATATCGGGTATATGCTCAGTGACTTTTGGATAAAAGTCAGCCTTCTTTATTTTTAATTTTTCCATATCCTCGAAGAAAATTTTAGTAAATTTTTTAGAAAGTTCAAAAACAGATGTGTTAAGTCTTTTTGCTTCTTCTATAATATCATCGTGTACATCTGTAATGTTCATCACAAATTTTACATCATAACCTAAATATTCTAGAAATCTTCTAATAATGTCAAAAGCAATGTAAGTTCTTGCATGACCTAAATGGGGTGGGCCATAAACAGTAGGGCCACAAACATACATTTTGACTTTTTTCTCTTTCATAGGAATGAATTCTTCTTTTTTCCTTGTTAATGTGTTGTAAATTTTTAATACCATAAAATCACCATAAGCGGGGGGAGGGAGTCGAACCCTCCTCTGTCGCTCTGCAGGTTCGGCTTCTTAGAATCGACCGCATAACCGATCTGCCACCCCCGCATGTTACACACTTTTATAATGTTTGTGAATTCTTATATTTTTTAAATACTTTATAGCATTCAAATAATTCTCTAAAGTAGGAGGAGTTATTTCTAAAGTTACAAATTCATTTCTTACGAATTTTAAGAAAAAAGGTATATCTAAATTTCCTTTCCCTAAAGGTAAATGAGAATCAACTTCTTGCTTTGCAATTCCATCATATAAATGAAACATTGTTGGTTTTAATTTATACATATCTCTAATGAATTTTTTATAATTTATCTTGTATGAAACAGAGGCATGATAAGCATGAGGAAAATCTAAACAAAAACCACAACCAGTTTCTTCTAATATTCTTTTTATTTCTTTTGAGTTAGAACCTAATTCTACATGGGCTATAGATTTTAAAGGAACATTTTCAACTAATAATTTTACTTTATATTTTTCTGAAAATTTATTCAATTTTTCTATAACTTTAATTGCATTTTCAATATAGAGATCTTTATCTTTTGTCTGTTCTTTATTTAAAAAACCAATATGAACAATTGCATACTTAGCTTTTATTTTTCCAGCGAACTTAATGCTACTTTTCACATGACTAATTCCTTTTTTTAATGCCAAATTAATTTTATCTTCATGATGAGGACAATGAACAACCCAATGGTTAAAGAGCTTATTAATTGTAGAACTAAACAAATGATGTTGAGTATAGTAAACTTCTATAAACTCATAAATTTTTACTAATTTCTTAATAATTTCTAAATCATCTCTACCTAAATGAATTTTGATCCCAAGTTTCATAATTGCTCACAAACTTTATTATCTTTTGCTTTATTTATTTTGCAAACATTTATCCAAATAAGCTTATATTTTAAAATATTATTTGTAACAATCATTTTTTCACCAAGAAGAAAAGTTTCTTTCTTAAATCACTAAAGTTTGGTATTTCTTTTATTAATCCTTTTTTCTTTAGGATCGAAATGTTATATCTCAAAGTTCTTTCGGGTAATTTTGTTATTTTTATCAATTCATCCTTAGATTTTGGACTAGAAGAAAGAGCCTTTTTAATCATTGATAAAGCAAACTCGTTCACCGGCCATACCAACCCGATAAGAATTAATAGGAAGAAATATAAAAAGTTTTTCATACTGGCAAAAAATAATATTAAATAAGATTTAAGTGAGGTGATAATATCACTGTTGCCAAAATAATTGAAATAGTTGGAAGTTCCGAGAAAAGTTGGGATGATGCAATAAAAGGAGCATTAGAAAGAGCATCAAAAACTATAAGGAATATAAGAGGGGTTGATGTTATAGGAATGAAAGGGGTTGTTAGAGAAGGGAAAATAGTGGAATATAGAGTTGTTCTAAAGTTATCGTTTGGCGTTGAATAATTTTTCACAGTTTTTGCAAAGCTTCAAATTTACTTTTTTCGTCTAATCCTTCAAATCTTTTTTCTAGTTCTTCACTTAATTTAAAATCTGGACATCCTGGTATGTAAAGATACATTTTGCCATTCTCCTTTAGTTTGATATCCTTGATTGAGTAGATGCAAGGAAATATTCTCCCTTCATGTAAGTGAGCAGAACAATCAGTTCCTTCTGGATTTTCTTGTGTTGCAATATGCCAATAACAAAATTGTTTGATCTCTTTCATTTTTTAATTTAAGTCTGAGAAATTTAACTTGTTTTCTTTGATTTATCATTTATCTTGGGACATATATAAGAAATTTTAAAATAGGGATGATACTATAATAGCATTATGGTAATTTCTGAGATAAAGAAAAGGGATGGAAGAATAGTAAAATTTGATCAGAAAAGAATAACTGATGCTATTCATAAGGCCTTCGTTGCTGTAGGAGAAAAGGACGGAAAAACAGCGAAGAAATTATCTGACTATGTTGTGAAAATTTTGAATAAAAGATTTAAGGAAAGGATACCTACAGTCGAAAATATTCAAGACATTGTTATAGAAGTCTTAAATAAAAAAGGGTTCAAAAAAGTTGCAAGAGAATACTCTCTTTATAGAAAGAGAAAAGCTGAGATAAGAGAGCTAAAAAAGCTCTTTAGTATTGAGAAAGAACCGAAACTCACTGTCAACGCTTTGGAAGTTTTAAAGAAAAGATATTTGTTAAAAGATGAAAATGGGAATATAATAGAAACTCCTGAAGGGATGTTCAGAAGAGTTGCTAGAGCTATTGCAGAAGTTGATAAGATATATGGGGATGACTACAGGAAAAGTGAAAAGGAATTTTTCGAAGTTATGACAAAATTGGAATTTCTTCCAAATTCACCAACTCTCTTTAATGCTGGAACACCATTGGGCCAACTTTCAGCTTGTTTTGTTATTCCAGTGAAAGATTCTTTAGAAAGTATATTTAATGCAGTTAAAATTATGGCTCTTATAGAACAAAGCGGAGGAGGAGTAGGTTTTGATTTTTCAGAATTAAGACCAAAAGGTGATATAGTAAAATCAACAAAAGGAGAAGCATCAGGCCCAGTTTCTTTCATGAGAGTTTTTGATGTTGCTACAGATGTTATAAAACAAGGAGGTAAAAGAAGAGGAGCTATGATGGGTATTCTTAGAGTTGATCATCCTGATATTTTAGATTTTATAGTTGCAAAATCAAAAGAAGGTATCCTTTCTAATTTTAATATTTCAGTTGCTATAACGGATGAATTTATGGATGCTTTAGAAAAAGATAGGAAGTATGAATTAATAAATCCAAGAACAAAAAAACCTGTTAAAAAATTGAAAGCAAAGAAAGTTTGGGATTTAATAATTGAAAATGCATGGAGAACAGGAGATCCAGGAGTTATTTTCATAGATGAAATTAACAGACATAACCCAACCCCAGAAATAGGAAAGATAACAGCAACTAATCCATGCGGAGAACAACCTTTACTTCCTTATGAAAGCTGTAATTTGGGAAGTATAAATTTATCAAGAATGGTTGAAAATGGGGAAATAAATTGGAAAAAATTAAAAGAAGTTGTTAGAGTTGCAGTCCATTTCTTAGATAATGTTATAGATGCAAATAAGTATCCGTTACCAGAAATAGAAAAGATGACAAAAGCAAATAGAAAAATTGGTCTTGGAGTTATGGGGTTTGCTGAGTTATTAATAAAATTAAAAATTCCATATAACTCTGAAAAGGCCTTGAAACTTGCTGAAAAAGTGATGAAGTTCATCTCTGAAGAAGCTAGAAAAATGTCAGTTGAGCTAGGTTTAAGAAGAGGCTCTTTCCCAAATTTCGAAAAAAGTATTTGGAAGAAAAGATATAAAGCTATGAGAAATGCTACTGTAACAACAATAGCACCAACAGGTTCCATAAGTATAATTGCTGGTTGCTCTTCTGGAATAGAACCCTTGTTTGCTATCTCTTTTATGAGAAATGTTTTAGAAGGTACAAGACTTTTTGAAGTGAACCCGATTTTTGAGAGAGTTGCAAAAGAAAGGGGTTTTTATAGTGTTAAGCTGCTTGAAAAAATCACTAAAACTGGTTCAATCCAAAAATTGAAAGAAGTTCCAAAAGATGTGAAAAAAATATTTGTGACAGCTTTTGATATAAAACCAGAATGGCATGTAAAGATGCAAGCAGCATTTCAAAAGTATGTTGATAATGCAGTAAGTAAAACTATTAATTTACCATTTCAAGCAACTAAAAGGGATGTGGAAAAAGCATTCAAACTTGCGTATAAATTAAAGTGTAAAGGTATAACTGTTTATAGATATGGTAGTAAATCAAAACAAGTTCTATACATAGGTAAACACTTAACAGCTAATTTTGATTACTCTGGAGGTTGTCCAAAAGTTTGTCATTTGTGATATTATGAATCTAAATGAATTTCAAGAAGAATCAACTAAGTTGATAAAAGAAATTGATAAAAAATATGGAAGAAATCATGATATAAAAGTAACTTTAATACACTTAGTAGAAGAGTTTGGAGAAATTGCAAGAGAAATTTATAATCAAGAAGTTGGGAGAGGAAAAATGGATAAAGATAACTTGAAAGGAGAAATTTCAGATGTTTTAATGTTATTAGCTCACTTAGCAAATTGTTTTGATATAAAAATAGAAGAGGCAATAAAAAGAAAATTTTCTGAGTTGAAAGAAAGATTTGGTTTGAAAAAATGAGTTTTATCTTCATTTATGTAACTACTAGAAATAAAAGAGAAGCAAAAAAGATAGCTACTCATTTATTAACAAAAAAGTTAGTAGCATGTGCTAACATCTTTCCTATTGAATCAAATTATTGGTGGAAGGGAAAAATCGAAAATTCGAAAGAATATGCTTTAATATTAAAAACTAGAAAGAAAAATTTCAAAAAAGTTAAAGATACGATAAAAAAGATACATTTTTATTCGATTCCATGTATAGCAAAAATTGAAGCAGAATTTAATGAAAGTTTTCAAAAATGGATAAAAGAAAACACTATCTAACTTTCATTCCAAGTTTAAAAATTTCTTCGTTCATTTCAACATATCTTTTAGGAATTACCTTTCTTATTGCTTCCAAGACAAATTCTTTCTTTATAGGTATTAATTTTTTTGAAATTGCATAACCTAACATATAAATATTTGTTGCAATTACATCACCCGTTTTTTCTTTAACTTTTTCAGAAGCATTCAAAATTATAACTTTTTTGGAGAATTGTTTTAAAAGTTTGGTAATTCTATTTATAGAAGGATATTTTTCTCCTAAAACTGAAACGGAAATTGGCATTATTTTATGGGTATCTATAAGAAATATTGTTCCATACTTTTTTGAGCCGTAATAACAACATCTTAAAGCTTCTAAAGGTTCTAAGCCTATGATTAAGTTGGCTTCACCCTCTAAAACTAAAGGAGAGTAGATTTTTTTGCCGAATCTTATGTGACAAGGAATTGAGCCTCCTCTTTGAGCTAATCCATGCAACTCAGAAGTTTTAACATCATAACCTTGCTTTAGGGCAGCTTCAGCTATAACATTAGAGAGAGTTAAAATTCCTTGACCACCTACTCCAGTAGCAACAATATTAAATTCTTTTATCATTCTACCACCGGTTTTATTGCTTTAGCAGGACATAATTGAGTACAAACAGCACAGCCTGTACAAATGTTTTTATTAATATAAAACTTACCTTTTTCTTTGTAAATTGCAGGGCATGCAAATTCATTTAAACAAATCCCACATTTTGTACATTTTTCTTGATCAATCTCAAATTTCACTATTTTTATTCCTTTCTTTTTCTTCTTTCTTGTTGCAAGAAGTTGACACTCTCTTTTAGCAACTATAACTGAAGTTTCATCTTTTTTCAAAAATTCTTTAATAGTTTTTATCATTTCTTTTAAGTTAAATGGGTCAACAACTTTAACATTTTTTATACCAAAAGATTTGGCTATATCTTCTATTGGAATAGCTTTTGTTTCTTCACCCATCCCTGTAATTCCAACACCTGGATTAGGTTGATGGCCTGTCATGGCAGTTATTCTATTATCTAAAACTATGATTAATTGTTTTGATTTATTGAAAACAGCATTGGCCATTCCAGGCATTCCTGCATGGAAAAATGTAGAATCACCTAAAAAAGTTATAGTTTTTTGATTTGTAACTTTTCTTATACCATGAATTATACCTTCTGATGCACCCATAGAGAACATAAAATCTTGAGTTTCTAGAGGAGGAAATATTCCAAGAATATAGCAGCCCACATCCCCACCAAAAATTGTATCTTTCCCAGAAGCAACTTTGGCTGCATAAAATGTTGCTCTATGAGGACAACCTGGACACATCAAAGGAAACCTTTTTGGTATTTTTATTCTTTGATATTTTTTCTTATGAGAAAGTAAGTTTACAGCAAGTTTTTTACCTGTTATTTTGCTCAAAGCATTAACTATAATCTCTTCATCATATTCACCAGCATGAGGTAAATAACCTTTTCCAAGAACTTTCAACTTTGGATTTACATCTTTAGCAATAATTTTTACTTCATTTTCAACTATAGGTTCCAATTCTTCAACAACTAAAACTGCCTTTAATTTTTTGATAAAATTCTTAATTTTATTTTCCGGTAAAGGGTAGGTAAAACTTAGTTTTAATATAGGAAGTTTTAGCTTGAGATCATCTAAAGCTTCTATAACATAGTTGAAAGAAACACCAGAAACTATTATTCCCATTTTACTTTTATTTTCATTAACGAAATAATTCATTCCACTTTTGTCAGATAACCTTTTTAATTTCTCTAATTTGTTATGAAGTTCTTCGTGAGTTTTCATTATGTAAGGAGGGAAATTCTTAAATTTTATATCTTTTATGAATTTACCCTTTATTTTACCTTTTATAATTTTTCCAAGCTTTACAACACCTTTCATATGGCTTACTCTTGTTGTAGTTCTTATGAAAAAAGGTATTCCAAATTTTTCTGAAAGCTTAAATGCATTTTTTGTAAAATCTTTGCATTCTTGTGCATCAGATGGTTCTAGCATAGGTAAATGAGCAATTCTTGCAAACAATCTTGTGTCTTCTTCACTTTGACCTGAACTATGACAGCTTGGATCATCTGCAACAACTATAACCATTCCAGCTTTTACACCAGTATACGCTAAAGGAAAAACACTCTCTGAAGCAACATTTAAACCGAAATGTTTGAAAGAAACTATTGATCTTACGCCAGAAAGAGCAGCTCCTCCTGCAGCTTCCAAAGCAACTTTTTCATTTGAGCTATACTCAAAATAAATTCCTGCTTTTTTTGCAATTTTGGAAAATGTATCTCCAATTTCAGAAGAAGGTGTTCCTGGATAAGTAGATGCAAATCCTACTCCAGCTTCTAAAGCTCCTCTTACTATAGCTTCATTACCTAACAAAAGTACTTTTTTTCCAGATTTTTCGAGTACTTTCATTTCATCCTCCTCTTAATTATTTTAGCTAACCTCTTTATACCAATTTCTATCTTATCATCATCTGTATTGCTGAAATTTAAACGCATTTCATTATAACCTTTTCCATCAACACAAAATGCTGCACCATGAACATAAGCAACTTTTTCTTTTATAGCTTCTTTAAACAATTTTTTTGAATTAATATTTCCTGGTAGTTTTACCCAAAGAAACATACCTCCATTAGGTTTTGTCCATTTTGTACCTTTTGGAAAATATTTTTTCAGAGCTTTAAGCATAATATCCCTTTTCTTCTTATACATTTTTCTTATTTTTGGTATTTGTTTATCTATTAATCCAGAAATTATGTACTCATAAGCTATATATTGAACAAAAGTGTTTGTGCACAAATCAACTCCTTGTTTTGCAATCACCATTTTTCTTATTATTTCTTTATTACCAATAGCCCATCCAAGTCTAAAACCTGGAGAAAGAATTTTCGAAAATGTGCTAGTGTAAATTACAATACCATTTTTATCAAATTTCTTTATGGGAGGAAGAGGTTTTCCTGAATATCTTAATTCAGAGTAAGGATCGTCTTCGAGAATTATTAGGTCATATCTCTCAGCTATTTCAAGTAAATGTTTTCTCCTTTCTAAAGACATCGTTATACCTGTAGGATTCTGAAAAGTTGGCACAGTGTAAATGAATTTTATTCTTTCCCTTTTTTTGATTTTTTTCAGCTTTTTCTCTAATTCATCCGTTTTCATTCCATTTTCATCCATAGAAATTGGAATGTATCTTGGTTGGTAAGCATTAAAAGCAGTTAACGCACCTACGTAAGTTGGAGATTCTATTACTATGAAATCATTAGGATTTATTAAAATTTTTGGAACTAAATCCAAAACTTGTTGGGAGCCTGTGGTAATTATGATTTCTTCTCTTTTACATTTTATTCCTTTCTTTCTCATCCTTTTTATTAAAGCATCTCGTAATAATCCAAAACCTTCTGTAGGGCCATATTGTAAGGCTATTTTTCCATGTTTTAGTTCTACATCATCTGTTAACTTATCTATCATCTTGAGAGGAAAAGAATGAGGGCTTGGCATCCCACCTCCAAAAGAAATTATTTCAGGTTTTTCTGTAATTTTTAGTAGTTCCCTAATCTCAGAAGCTTTCATCATTTTAGTTCTCTTTGCATAACGCATAATATCATATTTAAAGAAGTTAAATAAAAGCTTTTTCCTAAAAAGAAAGAAAGGGGAGGCTACTGTGAAAGCAAAGCATTTTCTACTTCTTCTTCAGTCATGTTCGCAATGGCATTTTCCATCTCTTCTTCTATAGTAGTATAAGCTATTTCTTCTGGACTTTTAAATTGTGGTGCTGGTCTTGGTAAAAAGTAAATGGCAATAGATAGTATTATGATCACAACAACAAGGGCTATTATTACTCTTTTCATTTAACCACCTAACTCACTGTTACATTAACTTCTGTTTCATTTCCTATTCTTTTGACCTTTATTATCCTCTTTATAACTTTGCATTTTTCTGGATATTTCAAGCAGAAGTTTTCCGCTTTTACTTTCACATATCTGCAAGCTAATGAAGTTGGATGTTCTTTGCAATAGTTTTTAATAGCTATTCTACATCTTGAATCATTCAAATGAGTTATACAATATTTCTTTAAAATCTCTTTACATCTTACATCTTCAGGATTATTCTGACAATATTGTTCTATTTTTGTTCTACAATTTGGATCTCTTGGATGCTCTCTACAATAATCTGAAACTTTTTCTCTTAGTTCAATAGGCCTTATTGGTCTACGAGCTTCAAGTATATAAATGTAAAATGTTTCTTTTTCTAATTGCAAAGTTCCGAACCATATTGTTGTATCATCTTTAGTCACTGAACTAACATCTAAAGAACCAACTTTTGTATCATTAAGGTATAAATCCCCTGTAACACTTTCATTACCAATTTCTAAATTTTTTAGTCTATATCTTTCGCCATCAAGGAACAAAACACCTACTGTTAACTCCGTTTCTTCTCCTGCCCATGAAACTCTCACTATTCCAACACCAGCTTTCACTAATTTGAAATTCAATGGGTCTTCAGGTGTAATTGCAACACCCCTACCTAAAAAGCCTATGAGTTTTATGTAAGGTTTTGGTAATCCTTGTTGCCCTATTAAAGGTTGGGCCATTGTTGGTACTGCTATAAGTAAGCTTACCAATCCAACTATTATTTTATTTGGTTTCATTTTCATCACAAAAAATAATAATTTGTTTCATTGATATAAAATTTTCTTGAAACAATTTGAAACAATTACTTTTTCCAGAAAATTTTATTTGTTCTACCAATTTTCTTTCTTTCTATCAATTTTTTTGTTTCTAGTTTTTTGCATATTCTTGTCATTTTAGCTCTTGAAAATTTAAGTTCCTTTTCAAGTTTGTTTTGATATGCTACTTTCCTTTTCATCAAAATGTTTATCAATTTTTTCTCATCTTCTGAAAAACCTTTTAAAAATTCTTTTCTTACTTTGTGCCTATAATAGTTTGTAATGATTAAAATAAGGAAAATTGAAATTGGAATGAATAAAAAAATCAATTCCATTTTATACGGGTTATAAAATTGAATTGAAATTGGTATTTCATCTTTCCAATTTTCAAAATTCCATTTTAAGTATATTCTTTTCCCATCACTTTCTATTTTAACATTATCAGGAGATATCATGTTTCTGTAAATTACAAAACCTTCAGGAAGAGCAATACTTATAGAAAATTTTTCTAATGTTTGTGGTGGTTTGAAAATTGTGAAGAACTGAAAAACATTTTCATGAGAAAATATTAAATCTTTTGTTGTAAATGATATGAATAACTTTTTTGTTCCATTAGGTATCGTAAAACTTATCTTATTTTCTTCACCTATTTTTTTTATTGTATAATCAAGTTCTTTCAAACTGTTATTTATTTTAAGATTACTTATTTCGCCTGTAGTAATGTAGCTGAGCTCTGTTTGATTCAAACTTTCGGAAAATGTTATTTCTAGTAGTTCATTTACAATTAAATTTTGAGAGATGCTAAACTCTAAATTATATTCTTGAATTTCATAAGCTTTTGTTAAATGAGAAAATAATAAAAATGAAATAAATAAGAGTAATATCTTAATACCCATAATATTTAATATAACAATAAAATTAATATTAGTGAAAGAATGGGCCTAATTTATCTTTACACAGGAACAGGAGCAGGAAAGACAACAAATGCTTTAGGTTTAGCTTTAAGAATGGTTGCTCATAAAAGAAAAGTTATTATAATACAATTTATGAAATGGTGGAAGAAAACAGGAGAATATAAGATAAGAAAAAAACTTGCCCCTTATTATGAAATTTATCAATTTGGTAGAAAAGGCTGGATAGGTTTGAAAAATCTTGATGAGAGAGATAAAAAATTAGCTAAAAAAGCTTTGGATTTTGCAAAAAAAATTGTGAAAGAGAAAAAACCAAACCTTCTTGTTCTTGATGAAATAAATTTAGCTTTGCATTGTAAACTTCTTGATTTAAATGAAGTTTTAGATTTTTTAGATAACATTCCAAAAAAGACACACGTTGTCTTAACTGGAAGATACGCTCCTAAAAAGTTGATAAAAAAAGCTGATTTTGTTAATGAAATAATAGATTTAAAACATCCCAAGAAAATACCTACAACAAAAGGAATACAATATTAAAGATTATATTTAAATATGTTATATTTTAATAAAGTTATATGTCTGAGAATGAAAAAGAAGAAACAAAATCAAAAATACCCAAAATAATTAACATATGGAAAATAACCACAATAATTCTTATTCTCATTCTTTTCATTTTACTTGGCGCTCAACTAACAGGAATGTTTTTATCTAAAAGCTATTTAACAAGTCAAGAGGCTGGAGAAAAAGCTTTGAAATATATAAATGATAATTTTGTAAAACCAGGAACTCAAGCTTCTCTTGTTTCAGTTAAAGAAATGAGTGATATTTACAATGTTACTATTTCTTACATGAATAGAAGTGTACCAGTCTACATAACAAAAGATGGAAATTACCTTTTTGTTTATCCTCCTTTTAATACGGCTGAAAATTTACAAAGAGAAGAAGAACAACCTCCTCAAAAATTTGATGCACCAGATAGGGAAAAACCTAATGTAAAGTTTTTTGTGATGAGTTTTTGTCCTTATGGTAATCAAGCTGAGAATGCTTTAGGGCCAGTTTTTAAGTTATTCAAGAATAAAGTTGAGTGGGAACCCCATTATGTGATTTATTCAAATTATGGCGGTTATCCAGATTATTGTCTTGACGAAGAAGAAAAATATTGTTCTATGCATGGTATTCAAGAGTTAAATGAAGATGTGAGAGAGCTTTGTATTTGGAAATACTATGATCACTCAACTTGGTGGGATTTTGTTCTTCAAATAAACGAAAACTGTAATGCAAGAAATGTAGATACTTGTTGGGTGCCTATTGCTAAAAGGCTTGGAATAGACACAGAAAAGATTAAAAATTGTCAGAAGACTGAAGCTATAAACCTTTTAGATGAAGAAATTAGATTAAATCAAAAATATGGTGTTAGAGGTTCTCCTACTGTTTTTATAAATGATGTTTCTTATAATGGTGCTAGAACGCCAGAAGCTTATAAACAAGCAATTTGTTCAGGTTTTGTAACAGAACCTGAAGAATGTAGCAAAACTTTAAGCACTACTGGTTCAGCTTCTGGGCAATGCTAACCAAGATTCTTTTCTATCCATTCTCTTACATACTCTTCTGGTAATGTACCAATGAACTCATCTACAATCCTACCATCTTTAAACAATTTTACATTAGGTATTCCTCTTATATTATAAATTTCTACTAACTTAGGATTTTCATCAATGTTAATTTTAGCTAAAATGAACTTGTACTCTTCAGTAAGTTTTTTTAATATAGGTTCTAACAAGAAACATGGCTCACACCACTCAGCCCAAAAATCAACAATTACTGGAACATTCTTAGATCGTTCTATTACCTTTTCTCTAAAATTTTTTTCATTAACTTCAATATGCACTAGTATACCTCCTTATGAACTATGTCATCAATTTTTCTTCTTGATGTTTTTAAAGGTTTTTCAGCAGGATAACCAATAGGAAGTATGGCAACTGGTTTTAAATCTTTTGATGCTTCAATTACTTTTCTAACTTCATCTTCATCAAATGAACCAACCCATACACTTCCCAAACCTAGAGCTGTTGCTGCTAATTGAGCATAAGAAGCTGCTATAGTCGCATCTTGCTGAGAGTAAAATTTGCCTTTTTCGCCATATCTCCATGCCCTCTTAAAATTTGCACAAAAAACTAGAACTAAAGGAGCTTCTTTTATGAATTCTTGGCCATAAGCTGCATTCACTAATTTTTCTTTTCTTTTTTGAGTTTCAACCAAAATTATTTCATAAGATTGAAGGTTTCCAGCAGAAGGTGCTCTGTTTACAGCTTCTAACAATTTTCTAATTTTTTCTTCTTCAATTTTTTTATTTTTAAATTTTCTAATAGACCTTCTTTTCTCAATTACATCAAAGAATTCCATACTCTAAATTTATTTCTTTTTATTAATAACTTTATTTAATTCTTTTAAAAGTGATTTTAAATCTATCCCATGAGAAATTGCTCCTTGTTCAAGAGTCTCATTATATGCAATATGACACATTGCACAAGGTAATCCATATTTTAGAAATACTTCTATAGTTTGAGGATACTTTCTAACTATCTCTGCTAACAACATATTTTTTGTTATTTTTCTTTTCATTATTTCACATGAATGCATTCAACGGGACAAGTGTTAGCTGCATCTTTATTACAACCTGCATCCTTAACTTCCAATTCATAAACTTTTCCTTTCTTTTTTGAACCTTTTAAATGAGATTTTCCATCATCTTTCATTTCCCAAAATTTTGGACACACTGCAACACAAGCACCACAGCCTATACACTTTTCCCTTTCATGTGTTATCTTAACCATACTCATGTTTTAGAACTTTTCTCTATTTAAATTTTAACTATTACTTTTTCTCTCTTAAAATACTTTTTTCAAGTTTCAAAAATTCTTTATGTTGTTTTTCTAATTTTTTTATAGTTTTTACAATTCTCTCATGCTTTCTTTTCAGTTTTTCAGGTATTGACAAATTGTTTTTGAGAAAGTAATCATATATTGCCTCATGTAAGGCATCAACAGCCAAGACAGAACAATGAATTTTTATAGGTGGTAATGGCCCAGATTTTTTCAAGATATCATCTTTTGTTATTTTTATAGCTTCTTCTATTGTTTTGCCTTTCACGATCTCTGTTAACATACTGCTTACTCCTATCGCTACTATACAACCAAAAGTTTGGAATTTTATATCTGAAATTTTTTTCTTTCCTTTCTTATCCTCCTTAACTTTAATATAAAGTTTCATCACGTCTCCGCAAATTAAATTCCCTGCCTCACCAATTCCATCAGCATTTTTTATAATTCCAACATTCTTGGGATTCTTGAAGTGTCTTATTACTTCTTTAGGATAAGGTAATTTGAATTTCAAAATCTCACTCCCATTTTCCTTTAAATGGAGAAATTTCCCTTAATTTATTAACGACTTTAGGAAGAATATCTAACACATAATTAACATCAGATTCTTTTGTCCACTTTCCTAAAGTTAATCTTAAACTTCCATGAGCTTCATGAGGTTTTAAACCTATAGCAAGAAGAACATGACTAGGTTCAAGTGTCTCAGAAGAACAAGCTGAACCCGTAGAAGCAGCTATTCCATACTCATCTAAATATATTATCAAAGACTCCCCTTCTATGAATGCAAACCAAAAGTTAGCATTATTAGGCAACCTTTTCTTTGGATGGCCATTCAAATGAGAATTTTCTATTTTTAAAGTACCTTTAATTAACTTATCTCTAAGTTTAGTTAGTCTTCTCGCTTCCCTTTTCATTTCCTTTTTTCTAAGTTTTACAGCTTCTGCCATTCCTACTATTCCAGCAATATTAACAGTTGAAGATCTTAAACCAAATTCATGACCACCTCCATGCAATATAGGTTCTATTTTCACCCCTTTTCTTACAAACAAAGCACCAACACCTTTAGGGCCATAAAACTTGTGAGCTGAAATAGAAAGTAAATCAACATTCATTTCATTAACATCAACGGGAATTTTACCAAAACTTTGAACAGCATCTGTATGAAAGTAAACTCCTTTCTCTTTACATATTTCTCCTATTTCTTTTATTGGTTCTATTGTTCCTATTTCATTGTTTGCATGCATTACAGAAACTAGTATTGTATCCTTTTTTATAGCATTTTCAACATCTTCTGGTCTAACAAAACCATACTTATCAACTGGAAGTATAGTTATTTTAAATCCATGCTTTTTTAACCAATTAGCAGATTCAAGAACACAATGATGTTCTATGGCACTAGTTATTATATGTCTACCTTTTTTTCTGTTTGCAAAAGCAACACCTTTTAAGGCCAAATTATTTGCTTCCGTTGCACTGCTAGTAAAAATAATCTCTTCTGGTAAAGCATTCATAAAATTTGCAACTATTTCTCTAGAATTTTCTAAAGCTTCTCTAGCTTCTCTTCCAAAAGAATGTAAACTCATACTATTTCCAAATTTTTTTGAAAAATAGGGTTTCATAACTCTCAATATTCTTGGGTCTAAAGGAGTAGTTGCTGCATAATCCATATAAATTCTTTTCATAATAGAATATAACAGTGTTATTTTATTTAAAATTTACTTTTCATAAGATTTAAATAGAAAAAATTGATAAAAGATTGCTATGCCTTATGAACAATATTTATCAGCAGGGATGCATATTGGAATGAAACAGCAAACGAAACACATGAAGAGTTTTATTTACAAAGTTAGAGAAGATGGGCTTGCTATATTAGATCTACAATCTATAGAAAAAAGGATAAAAATAGCAGCTAAGTTTTTATCAAGATTTGAAAGAATAATGGTTGTTTGTAGGAAAGTTGTAGGTTGGAAGGCTGTTAAAAAGTTTGCTGAAATTGTAGGAGGTAAAGCTGTAACAGGGCGTTTCTTACCAGGAACTATAACTAACCCCTCTTTTCCTGGATATTATGAGCCTGAAGTTCTTCTTGTTACAGATCCTTTATATGATTCTCAAGCAATGAAAGAAGCTGTAAAAATGCATATTCCTATAGTTGCTTTATGTGATACTTCTAATGAGACAGAACTTGTAGATCTTATAATACCTGTGAATAATAAAGGGAGAAAATCTATTGCTATGGTTTATTGGCTTCTTGCAAAAGAAATATTAAAGGAAAGGAAAGTCATAAAAGAAGATGCTGAATTTAAGTATAAACTAGAAGAATTTGAAGCTAAAGAAAGGAAAAAAGGATAAAAATTTTAAATTTCTAATTGAATCCATGAAAAAACCATATTCATATTTTGCTAGGGCCATTAGAGGTGGAAGAGAAAATCTTGAAAATTCTAAAATAATAGTGTCTGAAATGGAAAAGTATTCAATAGTTCTTAGTAAGCACACTGTTAGCAATAATGTTGAAAAATTTGAAAAAGAATGGAGAAAAAAACATCCTGAAATGAATGTTTTTCAAAGAGATATGAAATGGTTAAGAATGTCAAAATATTTTGTTGCTGATATAACTGTAGAGAGTAGTGGCCTCGGTTATGAAATATGTGTAGCTTATGAAAGGAAAATACCAATGGTTTTATTTTCTCATGAAAATACAAGGAATAGGCCAACAATTAGATTACATATTGAAGGTAAAACAATGGAATTAACTCTAGAAAAGTTATTAGATTTTCATAACATTCAGATTCCAACAATTTTTTATAATGATGAAAATATAAAAGAAATTGCAGAAATAGAAATTAGAAATCTTTTCACAAAGAGGATATAATTTAAATCTAAAAACCTTAATTCTTTTTATGAAAATAAGAAATCCTGTAGTAGCTGGAACTTTTTATCCTTTAAGTAGTGAAGAATTAAGGAGAATGATAAAAGATTTCTTAGATAAAGCTGAAGGAAGCGAAAGAAATGTTATGGGAATAGTTTCACCTCATGCTGGTTATATTTATTGTGGGAAAGTTGCTGCTTCTGTTTACAAATTAATTAAGAAAAATTTTGATACCGTTGTTTTATTAGGCCCTAATCATAGTGGTTCTGGTTCAGGAGTTGCAACTCTAGGGGGCATATGGAAAACTCCTTTAGGTTCTGTTGAAACAGATGAAGATTTCATTAGAGAAATAACAGAAGATTCTCTCATAATAGAAGACTTTAGATCTCATGTTATAGAACATTCTATAGAAGTTCAAATACCATGGCTTCAATTCAAATTTCAAAAGTTTAAGATAGTTCCTATAACAATAAATCCTATTTACTTTGATGAAGAAAGTTGTAAAGAAATAGGAGAAAAAATAGCAAATGCTTCAATAAAACTTAAAAGAAAGATTTTGTTGGTTGCAAGTAGCGATTTCACTCATTATGGCTCTATGTATGGCTATGTTCCTTTCCGAGGAACATCTTCTTTCATATTAAAAAAAATAAAGGAGAATGATATGGAAGTTATAAAGTTAATAGAAAAAATAATGCCTGAAGAAGTCATAAAAGTTTGTAAAGAGAAGAACTTAAGTATTTGTGGTTATGGTTGTATTGCTTCAATGCTATTTTCTTTAAAAAAACTGAAAGCAGAAAAGGGAAAACTCATAAAGTATTCTACTAGTTTTGAAGTTTCAAGAAATGTTGATGCCATAGTTGGATATGCTGGAATAGTAATTTATTAAGCAAAAATAAAAAGTTTTTTATTCATTTAATTTTATATGTCCGTTTTCAGAGAGGTCCTGGAAAATTACGCAGACAAAGTAGCTATCCTGACAGCAGATTTTATAGAAGAAATAGATTCATATGCAGAATTTGATGAGTGTGTAAGAGAAAAGGCAGAAAAATTCCAAGAAAATATAATGGGAATAACAAAATATTTTATTAAAGGCCTGAAAGTTACAAGGCCCATTACAAGACTCTCTGAAAATATACATGAAACAGTTGTTGATTACCTGTTGGGAAATAAAGAAATTAAAGAATCTCATAATTTAGTTAGCGTAAAAGAAATTTTAACCGAAATAGAAGAGTATTTTATAAGTAAGTTTGAGAACTTTCCAACTCTTAAACGTACACACAGAATTTACTTTCCTTTAATTAAGAAAATCCTTGAAGAAAACATTAGAAAATATAGACCTGATATATTTCGAATGATGAACCCCGGGCAAAAAACATTAGAATAATAACTAAATTAGTTTTATTAAATTCGATTTCTAAAATATAAGCTATGAAAAAAATCATAAAAAAGCATGCTCTTTTAAATGCTGTTGAATATAAAGGGAGAGCTCAGGTTCAGGCCGTATTAGGTAAAATACTTGCAGAAAAACCAGAATTAAAAAAAGATATTAAAAAGTTGAAGAAGGAAGTTGAAAAGATAGTTAAAGAAGTAAATAAGTTATCCTTAGAAAAACAAAAAGAAGAACTCAAAAAATTTGGGAAAATAAAAAAGAAAAAACCAAAAGAAAGAGTTGGTTTACCAGAACTTCCAAATGCGAAAAAAGGAAAAGTTATTACAAGGTTTGCACCAGAGCCAAATGGTTATTTGCACTTTGGCCATTTAAAAGCTGCTTTTTTGAGTTATTTGTACGCAAAAAAATACAAAGGGAAATGTTATTTAAGATTTGAAGATACTAACCCTCAAAAAGAAAAGAAAGAGTATTATAAAGCTATAAGAGAAGATTTGAAAGCTTTTGGAATAAAATTTGACAAAGAATTCTTAGAGTCGGATTATATGGAAACTTTTTATAAGTATGCAGAAAAACTAATTAAAAAAGGTTACTTTTATGTTTGTAATTGTCCTCAAGAAAAAATTAAGAAAATGAGAGCTGAAGGAAAAGCATGTTCTTGTAGAGAAAGAAGTATTAAAGAAAACTTAGAGTTATGGAAAAAAATGTTGAAAAATGCAAAAGAAGGTTCAATGATAGTTAGGTTTAAAACTGATCCTTCTCATGAAAATCCAGCTTTAAGAGATCCTAGCATGTTTAGGATAATAGAAGCACCTCATCCTTTGAAAGGTAAAAAGTATAGAGTTTACCCTTTATACAATTTTGCTTGTGTTGTAATGGACCATATTTTAAAAATCACTCATGTTTTAAGAGATAAAGGTTTCGAAAATGATGCAAAGATACAAGAAATGCTTTATAAAGCATTAGGGTGGAAGATTCCTGTTATAATCCAATTTGGTAGAATAAAAACTGTTGCTGGAATTCCAATGAAAAAGAGAAAAATAAAAAAGCTTATAGAAGAAGGAAAGTTAAAGAGTTTTGAAGATATAAGGATACCTACTCCAAGGAACTTGTTAAAGAGAGGTTTTAAACCAGAAGCTATAAAAAGACTTATAGAAGAGATAGGCCCTAGTAAAGCTGATATAAACATAAGTTTTGAAACTTTAGCAAGTTACAACAGACAAATAATAGACCCTATAGCTAATCGTTACTTTTTCATTTCAGAACCATTTCAAATAGAGTTGGATAAATTAGTTGCAAAAATTATAAAGGCCCCTTTACACCCTAATAAAAAAGTTTATAGAAGAATTCCTGCTACTAAAAAAATTTTTATTGAAAAATTAGATTTTGTTCAATACAAAAATAAAGAAGTAAGGCTAATGCACTTTTGTAACATTTTGTTAGGAAAAAAGTCGAAAGTTACTGGAAAAAAGTTGAAAAATATTCCTAAGATTCATTGGGTTAGTACTAAGAATTTTAAAGTAAAGTTAATAATGCCAGATGGTAGAGAGGTAAATGGCCTTGCTGAGCCAGAAGTTAAAAAAGTGAAAAAAGATGATATAGTTCAACTCGAAAGAGTTGGCTTCGCGAGATGTGAGAAGAAAGGATTATTTTATTTTGCTCACAAATGATATTATGAAGAAAAATATTTTAATAGCAATTTGGTTACTCATCATAGGTTTAATCACATTCATCCTTGGGATAAATTCGAGTGAAATGTTACTTGAGATAATAGGTGCTATCCTCATAATATTGTCTACATTCTTCATTTACGTTGAGCTAACTAAAGAGAAAGAAGAAACTGTTATAATATTTCCTGAAGAAGGTTATAAACCAATCCTTTCAACTAAAAGAAAAGCCAAGAAAAAAATTAGAATCCTTTTTTTCATGTCTTTGTTAGTAGGAACTATAATCGTAATTATTTTAGGAAATTTAATAAACACTTATGGTTTTTCCCATCCTTATCTTTCTTTACAAGATGCTGTGAATAGAGGGTGTGTTGAATTATCGAAAAGGGGTTGTAAAGATCCTTCATCAATAATTGTTTTATATGATGTTAACAACGATGGAATAATTGGAGGGAAAGAAGATACTCTTACTAACTTGCTTGCAAAGTATAATTGTACTGGAGATTGTGTTTTATTAAGATGTGGTTGTCCTATTAACGTTTAAATACTTTACAAATAGAATAAAAATAAAATGAACCAATGAAAAGAGGTGAGTTTTATGGATGAAGAAAAAATTTTGCATGCTGTTGAAGTAGCTAGAGATACTGGGAAAGTAAAAGTTGGAACAAATGAAACTACAAAAGCTGTTGAAAGAGGTATAGCTAAACTTGTTATTATTGCTGAAGATGTTGATCCAAAAGAAATAGTTATGCATTTACCTCCATTGTGCGATGAAAAGAAAATACCTTACGTTAAAGTTAAGAGTAAATTGGAACTTGGAAGAGCAGCTGGTATAGATGTTGCTGCTGCTTCTGTTGCTATAGTTGAAGAAGGAGATGCTAAAAAAGATATAGAAGAGATAGTTAAATCTAAAGAGTGATTGAATGGAAGAAGCTATCCCTGCTGAAGTTGTGCAAGTGTTAGGGAGAACTGGAATAAAAGGTGTAGTTCAAGTTAGATGTAAAGTTCTTGAAGGAAAAGATGCTGGGAAAGTTTTAGTTAGGAATGTTGTTGGCCCAGTCAGAATAGGAGATATTCTAATGTTAAGAGAGACTGAAATGGAAACTGCTGGAAAATTGGATGTGAGATGATGAAGTGCAGTTTTTGCAAAAAGGAAATAGAGCAAGGAAGAGGATTGATGTTCGTTAAAAACGATGGGAGTATTTTTTATTTTTGTAGTTCAAAATGTTGGAAAAATTTCAAGCTTGGGAGAGATCCTTCAAGAGTTAAATGGGCAAAGACTCAAGAGAGAAGATGAACATTTCCTATCCTAACTTTTTCCAAATATTCTTTCGCTATTTTAAAACATTTTTCTGCAAATTTTCTGGTTGTAGTTGGTAAATCGCTCATTTCATAAGCTCCATAAAAAGCTAAAAGGGAATATGGTATTGAAGGATCTAAATTCGATATGAATTTAACTATTTTTTCAATTTCTTCTAAATCAACATAGTAAGGGATAAGTAAAGTTGAAGCTGATAAAAAGGGCTCCTCTCTTTTCTTATGAAGTTTTGAAAGCAAAGAGAAGTTTTTGTAAACTTGCTTGTTTGAAGTACCACTTAAGGCTATAGAAAGCTTCTCTGACCAAAATTTTAAATCAAATTTTATTGTTCCTCCACTTTCAAAACAAAGCTTTGCAATCTTTTTGAGTAAGTATGGATTTTCTAATCCATTCGTTTCTAAACAAATTCTAACTTTTTTCTTTACTATTTTTGCAGTTTCTATAGCATGTAAAATTTGGGGTGAAGGATCACCACCAAAAAAGCAAATGCATTTTGTTTCCTCATCTACTTTTTTTGCTAACTCTTTTGCTGAAATTAGAGGTTTTAATTCTTTAGTTAAATATTTGAAATGCCAGTTTTGGCAAAACAAACAAGAAAATGAACAAGCACCATAAAAAATTGCTAAGTTTTTTCCATTTTCTTTTGAGCTCTGACAAAACCAAGAATTTACACAGTTCGTGGGTAAAGGATCATAATACCATTGTAACAAACCTTTTTCAGGAGTTCCAGCTAATCTAACTATTTTGTTGTTAACGTTTTTAACTAAACCACAATACCCTTTTCCGCCTTTTGGAATTCTACATTTGTTAGCGCAAATTCCACACAACAAGCCATTTCTTGGTGGAAAGGTTGGTAAACCAAATTTTCTTCTTGCAATTTCATGAGCTCTTTTGATGAAAGGTTTTGCTTCTTTCCATTTCTTTTTTATACAATTTCCACAAACTTTTAAAAATGAAGATGCTTCTCCTGAGCACAAAGAACATTTCATGTTAATTAATTTAAAAAACTAATTAAAATTTTTATCGTTTTTTGTCGAAGTTAAATTTAAGTTATGACGTAAATTTAAATAGATTTTATTATAAATAAAATTGGTGAAAAAATGGGCAATTTAGCTCCAAGATGCAGATTAGAAGTTCTTTATAATATAGCTAAAGAACATGGAATGTTTGAAGGAAAAAGTGAAAAGGAAGCATATGAAATTTTTGAGAAAGAAGTCCTCACTCCTGAAATAATAAGAGAATATTGTAAGGCATGTGGGGATATAGAATGCTCAAGGAAAGACTCATTAAAGATTTAAGAGAGTTTGGACTTACAGAATATGAAGCAAAAGCATATTTGGCTCTCACTCTCTATGGCCCTTCAACTGCTTCTTTGATTTCAGAAAAAAGTAAAATACCTCAATCAAAGATTTATAATGTCTTGAAATCTTTAGTTTCAAAATCTTTGGCAGAATATTGGGATGGAAAACCATTAAGGTATAGGGCTGTAGAGCCTCTCATTGCTTTAAGAAAAATGATAGAAGAAAAAAAGATGGCCATTGAAAAACTAAAAGAAAAATCTAATTTCATTGCAAATCAGTTAAAGCCTTTAAAAAATGAAGAATTCGATTTATGGTCTTCAAAAGGTAAAAAAGCTTTTCTTGAAAAAGCTGCTGAAATGGTGAATAGAGCTAAAAAATTCGGAATTGCAACAACTTCAAGATTCTCAAGGTATCCTATATTAGATAGAGCTTACTTAAAGGCTTTAAAAAGAGGAGTGAAAATAAGGATGCTTGGAACTTCTTCATTAGACGAGGCAAAAAAAGCTAGGGCCTTATGGTATTATAAAAAAGGAGCAGAAATAAGGATTTTACCAATGAGTGTACATCCTATTCTTGGAATAGTTGATGACAAAGAAGTTTGTGTAAGAATTGATAATTCTCAAGAACCGGATTTCATCTGGAGTAACAATCCTGCTTTGATCAATGTTTTTAAAACTTACTTTGAAGAGTTGTGGGAAAGAGGGAAAGAATTTGATATTTATTTAAGTTAAAACAAAAATATTCAATGCCTTTTATACTTTTAGTCACTGCTTTGATAAAAAGAAGAAACAAATTGCTTATTTTGCAAAGGAGCAAGAGAAGTAAAGTTAACAAAGAAAAATGGCAATTTCCAGAAGGGAAGGTAAAATATTCAGAAAACCTCATTGAAGCTTTAAGAAGAGAAATAAAAGAAGAGACAAATTTTGAATTAATAAAGGCTAGACTTTATGGAGTTCATTTAGGCTTTTTGAAAATTGGATATGGAAAAATAAGAATATTAAGAATTTTGTTTGAATGTAAAGTTAAAGGGAAATTAAAACTATCAAAAGAACATCAAAATTTTTTATGGGTTTCTCCAAATGATCTGGAAAAATTTGATTTTGTAAAGAGTTTTTCTTTCAAAGATGTAATAACAATTTAAGTGAGAAAAAACAACTAAAAATAATGAAAAGGTTAACACAAAAAAGGAAGGATGAACAAATTAAGATCATTTTAGAGAAAGATGTTGAAGAAGGTAGAAATGGTTTGGATGATGTTATTCTTATTCATAATGCATTGCCTGAATTAAATTTTGAAGAAATAGATACTAAAGTTAAATTTTTAGGAAAAGAGTTAGAGATGCCTTTGTTAATTTCTGGAATGACTGGTGGGACTGAAGAAGGATATAAAGTAAATAAAGCTCTTGCAGAAATAGCAGAAGAAAAAGGAATTGGAATGGGCCTAGGCTCTCAAAGAGTTGCTTTAGAAAATCCTGAAACTTTGTCAACTTTTTATGTTAGAGATGTTGCCCCAAACATATTACTTCTTGGAAATATTAGTGCTCCAAGATTAAAAGAATATGAATTTAGGTTAATTGAAAAGTTAATAGAAGAAGTAAAAGCTGATGGAATAGCTATTCACCTTAATCCTGCCCATGATTTCTTTCAAAAAGACGTTGAAGTTGATTTCAATTGGAAAGGTTGTTTTGAAAAAATAAAAGAGTTTTGTGAATTTACAAAATATCCTGTTATAGTGAAAGAAGTTGGGTGTGGAATTAGTAAAGAAGTTGCATTAAAGTTGAAAAGTGCTGGAATTAAAGCTATAGATATTGCTGGATGGGGTGGTACTAATTGGGTTTTAGCAGAAAGTTATAGAAGTGGGAAAGAAGTAGGAAAATTTAGATTTTGGGGAATTCCAACTTCTTGTGCAATAATAGAAGCTAAGAAAATTGGAATTGATATCATTGCTAGTGGTGGTATAAGAAGTGGTTTAGATATAGCAAAATCAATTGCTTTAGGAGCAAAAGTTTGTGCTATAGCAGCTCCATTTTTAAGAATTTTAAAGAAAGAAGGAAGGGAAGGTGTTAGAAGATATATTGACAAATTATTACTTGAGCTAAAAGCTACTATGCTTTTTACTGGTTCTAAAAATATAGAAGAGCTGAGAAAAGTTCCATTTGTCCTTACTGGTTTGACAAAAGAATGGGCACAACAAAGAACTTAAATTTCATTAATGTAAACTTTTTCCCTTTCTATTTTTAAAATATCTCCGCTCTTTATTTTTTCAATATCAATTTTGTCAACACAAGGAATATTTGAAATTATAGAACCTACTGCAACAATAGTTTCACACTCTTGGTTTATTATAGCTAAAGGGGCTACTCCATTCTTTTTTAACCTATAAATTACATAAGAACCTACAGTAGAACCTTTGCCTGTAGGAAAAACTAAAATTTTTCCTTTAATACTTTTTCCTTCTAATTCATGTTTTTTCTCTATTATTGTACCAGTTTTTGGATCAACCCCACCAAAAAATGAAATAGGTTGTGTTGTTACTAAAGCTTCACCTTTAACTTTTCCTTCACAAATTACCCTGCCTTTTAAAATCATTTTGTCACCATTTTTACACATTCTCTTAAACTAGCAATTTTAGTTTTCATTTTACTTCTACAATAGTAACAAGCCTTTGCTGAATTAGTTAGCAGAGTCTTAAATTTATCTTTTAGAGGAGAAACTACCATACAAGTATCACAAATTATTTTTCCTCCAGCCTTTTCTATAATTTTAGTGTAGCCTAAATTATCGGAAATCTTTTTTATTTTCCTAGCAGTAGCAATCCAGAATTCAGCATCCTTTATTTTCTTACCTTTTAATAAAGAGGCAACTTCTTTTATCTCGTTTATAGAAGCATGAGGACAACCTATACAAACAAAGTCAAATTCTTCACAAACATCACTCATTTTCTCTTTTGCTTCTTTTAAATCCTTTTCATCCACTTCAACCTTTTCTTTTGGTAATTCAAATTTATTCCATTCTGGAGTTAATTTTTCTATGTGAAATAAAGGTTTTGAACCATAAGTAACAGTAGAAGCAGATAAAGATTTCAACTCTTCTAAAGAAGCATTTTTTATCCCTTTTATAAAAGCAACTTCATTTCTCGCTTTTTCACCAATTATATAGCCTAACGCTCCAAAATCTGAAATTTCTTTTAAATGAGTTTTAACTTTAACTAAGATAGTTGGTATTCTTTCTTCGTCTAAATGAAAACCATAAAGGGGTGTTCTTCCTGTTAAAGCTGCTGCTAAAGCTGAAGGCCCTCCTTCTCTGTTAGTTCTAGCACCTATTATTGAGTTAGCATATGTGACAGCAGAAGATTCTGACCATGCGATATGTTCTTTGTATTTTGGTAAGTTTCCTATCAAATATGGTACACAAGTACAAGTAACTTCTATCCCCATTTTTTCATAAGCTTCTATTATCCTTTTTTGTTTATCAACAAAATTTTTTGGGAAATTAAATTCTTTCCAATTTTTAAGGTCAACACCAGCTGGATTTAAAGTTGTCTTTACTTTAACCTTTCCATCTATAGCCATTTCTTTAAGAAATTCTAGGCCTACATCTCCAATAGTTAAATAAGAAACTCCAGCAACTTGGACTGAACTTACTTTTATCAACTTTTCAGCATTGTATACTTTTGCTAGTGCTACTAAAATTTTCATTGCCTTTTGTGTTGCAAGGCCATATTCTCCATTAAGCATTTTTTCTTCTTCTTTTGTCAAATACATTTTTCACCCTTTCGTATTTCACTCTTTTAAAACTTTTATCTTTCTTTTCCCATGGAATAGTTGCATCAATTCCCATTTTACATGTTCTTGCTTTTTTACCTTCAGTTAAATCTGCTGAAGGATCTAAAGATGAACCCTTTTGATTTGGAAGAATAATCAGATCTTTATCAGCTTGGAATCTTGTAGCTATGGCCCACTCTACTTCCATAGGATCATAAATGTTAACATCTTCATCCACAACAATGCAATGTTTCAATGAACTATGGCCTTTGAATGCAGCTCTTATTGCTCTTTTCCCATCATCTTCTCTTTTTTTATTTATTTGAACAATAGCATGTAGCCAACTACAACCTCCAAGAGTTAAGTAAACATCTTTACAATCACAAACTTTATTTACTTCATTAAAGATTGTTGGCTCTCTAGGCATTCCCATCAAAAGCTTATGTTCTCTACCGCCTGCTAACAAAGTTTGAAAAATTGGGTTTTTTCTATGAGTTATACATTTTATTTCTATCACTGGTTGTTCTCTAATTTTATCATAAGTTCCAGTTAAGTCTAAAAATGGGCCTTCTTGTGCTTTTTCTTTTATTATTCTTCCTTCAAGAACAAATTCACAATCCCTTGGAACTTCTATGTCAATTGTTTTACATTTAACTAACTCAACTTTATCAAGGGCGTTAGCTAAACTAAATTCATCAACACCTTTTGGTAAAGATGTTGCTGCAGCTAGGAGAACAGCAGTAGAGTTGCCTATGCATATAGCAATATCTAACTCACCTCCAGCTTTTTTCAAAGCAGTATCAGTTCCTCTCTCTTCAACTATCCTAGCTACAAACCTTTTTTTATCTAATAACATCAGCCTATGAAAACATACATTCCTTCCCAACTCAGGATCTTTAACGACAGCAATACCAGATGTGATATATCTTCCTCCATCTTTTTTCATAAACTTCATAATAGGTAGTTTAGTCAGATCAACATTCTTTTCAACAACTTCTTGACATTCTCCTTTTTCAACTATAGTTGGAGTTTTCAAATTGTTTATTGCAAAAACCATTTTCCTTAACAATTCCTCTTTTTTTATACCAAGGGCTTTTGCTACAAGCTCTCTTCTAGAAACCAAACCACCTACTACAGGAATATTATAACCTTTAACATTTTCGAAAATTGTAGGTTTTTCATCAAGGGTGTATAAAATATTAGCTATTTCGTAAATTGGTGAAATTTCTTTTTTTATTCTTATCAATTCACCTTCTCTTTCTAGTTTTTCTAAAAAATCCCTAAAGTTCATTTTTTCCACTTATACAATTTGTTTTTAATGTTTAATAAATCAAGGATTTTTCAGCAAGTAGGCAAGGAGAGAGCAAAGTGTCATAACCCCCTGAAAACATTAAAAGACATTTTTTATCATTTATCATATTCGGATTTAATAAATTTTTCTATTCTTTTTATCAATTTTTCATCGTGAATTATGTTTACGCACTCTTTATCCTTAATTCCTAAATTTTCTATTGTTTCTCTTATTTTGGGAAGTATGTAATCAACTTCATCTTTAAATATTTTAACAATTATCATTGCTTTTTTAATTTTCATCTTTTTTAATTTGTATTCAAGCTTTTTTGCTATCTTTTTACTCCTAAGAGGGGTGAAAAATCTTTATAAAATTTACCAAGGTAATACTAAGTCAAAAAGATTAAATTTAAATCACATCTTTTGTTTGTATTAAATATGGAAAGGTTCTTCTCTCGAATACTAAGAAAAAATAAAATGACTGCTTTGATTGAGTTAGGAAGACCATGGAATGCTATACTTGTAGTATTGCTTTCTATACTAGGAGCGTCTTTAACCTTAGGCAATTTACCTAATTTATCTACAATTTTAATCTTGCTCTCGGTCATAACTCTTATTTATATTGGTAGCTCAGCAATTAATGATCTTTTTGACATGAGAGTTGACTCTATAAATATGCCTTTTAGACCTCTCGAAAGAGGTTCCTTAAGAGTGAAAGATGTTATATACTTTTCACTATTTTCTTATAGCTTAGCTATTTTCGTTTCATATTTAATATCCTTTCATTATTTTCTTTCAATAATTCTAATGGCAATTTCAAGCATAATATATTCTCTGCCTCCATTCTCTCTGAAAGATAGAGGAATACTAGGCAATATAGATTTGGGATTTACTACAACTTTTACCACTCTTTATTCGGGTTCAGTCTTGATAACAAAAACTTTTTCTATTCCAGAAATAGTTATTATTTCTTCTATCTCTCTTACTGCATTTTTTACATTCTTTTCCATATTGAAAGATTTTAAAGATATGAAAGGTGATAAGATTCATCATAAGGAGACTGTGGTAATAAGATTCGGTTTGAAAAATGCCCTAGCTATGAACATCCTAGGTACATCAATTTTCTTACCTCTCACAATTTATCTATTTTACCAATTTGTAACTCAAAGTTTATTATTCCTAATTTTTTCAGTTTTGTTGTTTATTTTCTTATTGTTAGAAGAAATCAAGTTATTTAAAAACCCAGTTGAAGAAGCAGGTGAAAAAATTTGGGGAGAAAGTAGGTTAATTTTTCTAATTTTTGTAGCAATTTTATTAATATTCTAATTATGGTTTTATTTCTTTAAAACCCATTTCTTTGATAAATCTCTTTTTAAGAAATTTTTAAAGTTAAGTTAAAAGTTTAAATCTATATTTTCCTTCTTTAACTTTCCAACTCCATTCTTCTACGAGAGTATAAGTTATATCAAAAGATAAAAATGCAAAAAAGTAATAAAGTTCAAAAAAGCCTGAAATAACCATCAAAAACATTACAACTTTTACTACACATCTGTAAAGGAAAAACTTCTCTAAAAAACCTTTAAACATACCCTTATCAGCCATATCATTACCTATTTCATCTAAGATAGCTCCTGAGACAAGAAATATAACAGGTATTATTTGTGTATCTATTGAAATAGTTACAGGTGAAAATATTACCCTCATTATGATTAAAAAAATACAAATTAAAGTTGCTGTAATAAATGCATTATTATCTATTTTTCTTGTAATTACAAGACCTAATAGGATTGACAAAAAAATGATAGAAGTAGGACCATCAGCTGCTATCATCATCCCTCCTATCACTCCGCAAATTAAACCTATTACCAAGGCTTTTTTCTTTGGAAAAATAAATTCATCAAAAGCTTGATCAACATACTTTATCCCACCACCCACAAAAATATACCCTAAAAAGAGTAAAATCTTATCTAATATCATATTTTACTTTAGCCTACTTGGATATAAAAACTTATATTTACCCTGTGAATTTATTAATATGAAGAGTGAAATAATTAAAATTCTAGATGATCTTCAAAGATTGGAAGATGTTCAGGCTTGTGAATATGCAGAAAGAGGTTTGGAATCAATAAGACCAAGTGTAAAAATTAAAATAAAAGATATAAATTTATGGGACCTAATAAGCAAAACAACTGATAAATTTTTTGAACTCGCTTCACTTTTTTACGAATATGGTTTAAGAAAAATTTATTTTGAAATGGGAAAAATAGAAGTGATTTTAACTTTAATTGAACCCACTGTTGGCTTACTTGTGATTATTTCTAGTTTAGCAAACAAAGGTTTGATAGAAGTTGAGATAGAGAATGCAAGAAGAAGAATAGAAGAGTTGAGGAAAGGTTAATTTTATGGAAAAAACTGAATTCAAGGCCGCAGTTGAAATTAGCAGAGAATGGGATGGAGGAAAAGTTGCTGAAGAAATAGTTAAAAAACTAAAGAAAAAAACTCCAAACCCAAAGTTTATATTATTATTTACTACAATTCATTATGAAAAAGAATTCAAAAAAATTCTTTCTGGAATTAAAAATTCTTTTCCAAACTCTCCTTTAGTTGGTGGCACTGTAGCAGGATTTATTACACCAGAAGGTTGTTTCACAAGAGGAGTTACTGCTTTAGCCGTTGAATATCCAAATATGGAAGTAGCAATAGGAATTGGACATAATACTAAAAGAGATCCAAGAAAAGCTGTTGAAGAAGCTTCTAAAGCTATTAAAAGATGGATAAAAAAGAATAAATGGAAGAATAAATTGATTATTACTATTATTTCTGGAGGAATAGTGCCAAGATTTCCGGGAATAGGACAAGCAAATTTAATACAATCAGAAAGACTTGGAAACCTTGCTACAAAGATGTTAGAAATGGGTTTATTAAAGAATACGGGAGTGGGAAGAGAAGATGAAATAAATTTTTATTTAAGTAAAATATTTAAAGATTTCTATCGAATATCATTGTCCTCTATTGATGACAATAAATTACTGAAAAATTTTCAATTCAATAACACCAACATTCTAACTAATTCAATGATTATTGTGGCTATATTAACAGATAAAAAAATAAGTGGTACTTCTCTTATACCTGCAAAAAAAATTGGAATAAAGTTTATTATAACTGACATTTCTAACGATAAAAAAATCATAAAAAAATTAGATAATCAGCCAGCAACAGAAGTTTTATTAAGCTCTTTGAAAACAAAAATAGATAATATATTACCGTTAGATAAGTTTTATAGATATTCATTTTATTTTCCTTTAGGATATGAAAAAAATAATACGTACATTCCTGTTGTAATAGGGGGCTTTCTAGGCAAACATATAGCTGTTGGTCATAAAATAAATAAGAAAGATATTTACATACTTTCCCTATCTTGTGATTTATTAAAAAGGGAGATAAATAAAGTCAATCCAGGGGATGTTGACATATCTATAGGAGTGTCTTGCTCCGTTATTCTAGAGACTATAGGAGATAACATTTTTGAAATAAAGAAAGTAATTGATAAAAAAATAAAAAAATATCTCATAGTTTTTTCAGGAGGAGAAGGCTATTATGATAAACGCGTAGATCGATATATGAACGAATCTTTAAATTTTATATTTATAAAGTGATTTAATGGGAAAAAGGATTTTTGATGTTATAATCATAGGGGGTGGTATTTCTGGATTGTATTGTGCCTATCTTTTAAAGGTATCAAAAGTCTCAAAAAGCCTGATGATACTTGAAAAAGAAAATTACGTAGGAGGTAGAATAAAAACGTTAAAATATAAAAATAAACTTCTCGATGTAGGAGCACAATATATTTCTGAGAATGTAATTAAACTACTCCAAAGAAAAAGATTCCCGATTAAATTTAAAATTATACGTGAGCCTTCAACAGTATTATTTTTCGGAGATAAGAAAATTATTTGGAAAAATAATCTTAAAGTCTTATTAGATTTGCCTTTGTCTATAAAAGCTAAGATATTTTTATTACGTGATATTCAAAGATTAATGTTGCTTGGAAATAAATATGATATAGAAATAGAGAAATTTGTTAGTAGATCTACTATAAACTTATTAAGGCCCTTTGTGACTGGCATTACTTCAGAAAAGATAGAAAATTTTTCGACAAGTTATATATCTTTTTTATTAAAAAATGTATATCAACGTGCTTATTATAGCCCAAGCAAATTCATCTTACATCTTTGTAATTTTTTAAAAAAAGAAATAATAAAAAATGCCGAAGTAGTTAAAATAAAGGATGCTGGAGAATATTTTAACGTATTTTATAAAAATAGAAAAATTCTTAAAAAAGTTAAGGCAAAAAAAATTATTTTTTCAGTTCCCCCTGATGAATTAATAAATAAATTTTCCGAACTATTAACAAAAAGAAAGATAAAAAGTTTAAAGGAAGTGAAATATTCATCAGGTATAGTAGTTTCTATTAAAATAAACAGAAAATTACCCTATTTTGCATATTTCTTCGATGAAAAGCCAGTATATGTAATGACAAACTTTTCCGACAAAAAAATTGTTAATTTATTCATACCTGGATTTTTTTATAAGGATATGATAAATAAAGGAGATGAAAAAATAAAAAAATGTATTATAACTATTTTGAAATCTCATAAATATTTGAGGTGTATTATGCCTGAAAATAGTATAAAGAAAATAGTTGGAATAACAAAATGGAAGAAGTATTTACCAATCTGGAAAGAGGGGTATGGAAAAATTATCAACAGTTTAAAGGAGAATATCAATGGTAGAATATTTTTTTGTGGAGATTATACTGATATGCCATCCATTGATGGTGCAATTAAAAGTTCCATGTGTGTATTTGACCAAATGATTAATGCTTAATCAGAATAGCTTTTCTTCAAAAATTTTTTACTTTACCTAAAAATTTGTGAAAAAAGAAACAAAATTTTTAGAGCGTTAAAAGAAGGAAAGATTGTTCTTAATGCCTTTAAAAAATCTTTTAAATTCGTTTCATTCGCTATTAAACTTAGGCTTTTAATAATAAAGTCAAAATCTTTATTATTCAGTTTTCTAAAGACTTTCCTATTCTTAATTGCACTCTTAAGATAGGGTATAACTTGTTGTATATAAAATTTTTCGAAAAGAGAAAGGTCTTCATCATTTTCTAATGCTTCATTAATTATACGAGCCCCTTTAAATGCTGAGAATATAGCATAGTTTAATCCATAACCAAACAAAGGATCAATAAATAATCCTGCCTCCCCTACCAGAATTAAATTCCCTTTCGTAACATTATTGAGAATACCGTATTTCACCTTTCCACCAAAATAATTTAAAATCTTTTTATCTTGAAGGAGCTTTTTGAACATAGGATTATCCCTTTTATTCTTAAAAAATAGTTCTTGAGAATTTTTATCTGTAATTTCTTTATCAATAATTATTGTCAAAATACTTTGATTTTTAACTGAACCACAATAAATATAACCTCCTGGAGCAAATAAAGAATTGAAAAGTATTGTTGTTTTATCAAGTATTTTACCCTTAATTAATGCGCCAAATCCTTCAAATAAATGACTTTCTACCTCCTTTATTTTAGCTAGTTTTCTACATTGTGAAAAGGAACCATCAGCACCCACAACAATAGATGGACTCAATTTTAATTTTCTACCTTCTTTCTTTATTGTTACTTCTCTTATTTTTTTATTTTTAAAAGTGAATTTTATTAGTTTGGAGCCCTTAATAAAATTACATCCCTCATCCTTTGCCTTTTTCATAATTTGGCAATCTAATGAGTCTTTAGAAGGTCCTCTTTTAAAATAATAATCATATACGTTAGATTTAAAAGTAAAGCTCTCGTTAAGAGAATTCCAATTTGAAATTTTGACCCTCTTAAAAGGCTTAACACAAAGCTTTCTTAAAATTCCGTCAATTTTTCCAAATGGTAATTGAGACTCAGTTATATCTATCCGTGGGTTAGTAAATCCTCCTATTTTTGAAACCTTATCAATTGTTATAATATCGTATCCCATCTTAGAGAGTAATAGAGAGATAGTAGAACCTGAAGCACCAGCCCCCACAATTAAAACATCACATTTTAATTTTGGCATATTAATTTTTAAAAAGCCTAAAATTTAATATATTATGAAAGTTTTAAGATGCGATGTCTTAGTAGTTGGTGCAGGGCCTGCAGGCTCATCAGCTGCTAGAGTAGCCACTAATTTTACTAAGAATATTTTATTAGTTGAGAAGAAAGGATATCCATACAAAGCAGGTTGTGGAGAAGCCTTAGTGCATTTTTATTAAAAAATTCCCAATCGAAATTTCCAATTCTCAACTAAAATGGGTAGTAAAGGGTTTTGTAAAATTGCTGTTATGAGTATTAAAAAGAACATTTCTTTAAACAAATATAATACATTTATCATGAAAAAGTTCAACTTTTTATCCATTTCCCAAAAAGTAGCAAATGCACAATTAAGATATTTAAACATAAGGGAAATAAAGCTTATCTTGTAGCACTTGGACTTTTTACTGAAATTTTTAAAGCCGTGAAAATTGATATGTTACTTCGACTTGATAAATACGAATTAATAAAAAGATTACTTTAATGAACATTACTATCAGAATTTTAAATCCTTAAAGACGATCTTTTATTCAATTTAAGCATATTTTTTATTTCAGAGTAACTACGCTTTTTAATTTTTTTAACTTCCTCATAAGAAAATAAATTTGAGACCCTGATTATTCTTTGCTTCATTTTTCTCTCACTGATGATATAAGACAGATAAGTAATTATCAATTTTATCAATCTAACGTTTTAAAAAATGCATTTTTTACTAGTGAGATTATCGACCACTTTAAATTTCGGTATAATTACTACATATGAAGTTTATATTACTGGAAAAAATTTCAAATCACTAACATATTGGCTGAAAGAATAGTTAGTAGTATAAATGAAAGGGCACTCTTTTACCAAGCAGTTTTTTGGAAGGACTAACTATTTTAACTAATTCATCTCTGGTAACTTCGTTCCTTAAGAGTCTAAATAGTATTCTCATCTTATTTTTCTTTTTTAGAAAATTAAGTAAGACAATAAATTTATCCCAAAACTCATCACTTTCCACTTCTTCTGTAGTTATCATTTTGAATTGTTGTTTGACCATTTCTTCACATTTTTTTTGATAAATTGAAAGGTAACTTTCAGAAATATTATTTGCTTTAATAGCTTGGTAAGCAATGTTTCCTGCTAATTTTCCAAAATGAAGTGCGTATCTGATACCTTCCCCAAATAAAGGTGATGCTTGAGATGCTGCGTCGCCAACTACGAGTAAATTTTTAGAAAATATTTTTTTAATTAATCCACAAAGTGGAGTAAGTCCCATATGCTCTTCAATAGGTTGAGCTTTTTCTAAATAAGGAGAAATGCATTCGCTGTTTAAAAATGCTTCTAAATAGTCAGAAATATTTAAAATATCTTTTGTTTTTTTCCAACTTTAATAGAAGTAGCAATACCTATTCTCGCTGCCTCTTTTCCTAAAGGGAAAAACCAACCGTAACCTTCGGGAATTATTTCTTTCTCTCCTACAAAGATTTTAAAGGTGGTTGGAGATTTGACTTTAACATTGTAATATTCTCTTTCAATACCAATTCCCAATTCATATTTTTTAGGAAATAAATTTTCTTTCCGAGCTAAAACAGCAGAGGGGCCAGATGCATCTATAAAAATTTTAGCTGTGATCATTTTTTTATCTTTTAGATATACTTTATTTTTTTCTAACTTACTATCTACTACTTTTGCATTCAGTATGATTTTAGAACCAAATCGAATACTTTGAAGAGCTAACTGCTTTAAAAATTTATGGAAATTGACTGTACATGCTATTCTCCTCTTGAAATTAATGCTAGCTTTCATTTTAGAGTGAAGAGAGGCAATTTCAAAATTTGTATACCACTGGACAACGCTTCTTTTTAATTTCCATTCTTTTATCACATCACTCCAGGTGAGTGCAGAAGTTTTAACGGGATATCCTATTTCTTTATTTTTTTCTACAATAATAGTATTTAATCCGTGTTTAGCCGTAATAATACTACAAGCTAAGCCTGCAGGCCCTGCACCAACTACTAAGACATCGCATTTAAGCATTTCTTTACCTCTTTATAATCATCTTTTTTCATTATTTTAATTTTTTTAGAAGAAAATAAATTTGAAACAAGAGCAAGAAGTAGTAGATATTTCTTTTTACTTCTCAAAGAAAATAGGTCATATATCACTTTTGTAATTTTTTTTGATTCCTTAAAAAACTTTCCAAATTTTTTATTAATTTCATTTTCATATGAATTTAAACTTATACCTTTTTTTAAATGCAAGGCTGCTATCCTTCCGCAAATATCTCCACATATCATTGCTGGTAAAATTCCCTCATCATAAGGTTTGAGATTCTGAGCTGCAGCATCCCCCACAACTAGTATGTTACCATACACTATTTTTGTGAGGAATGAATTTATTAAAGATTTTCCACTTCTTTCAATAATTTTTTTTCCATTCTTCAGTTGTTTCTTAACGAGATCTAGTTCCAAAAATTTCTCAAAACAAACCTTTAAATTTTTTCTTTTTACACTTCCTACCCCCACATTGGCAACATTCTTTGATTTAGGAAAGATATAAGCATAACCTCCATCAGAGTAATCACCAATATAAATCTGTTCCATGTAAGGATTTTCTAATTTCAGATTATGCATTTCCCAACTGTAAATTCTGGCAATATCATATTTTTTTGGTTTATATAAGTTTAATAATTTTAGAGTTGTTGATTCAGCTCCATCTGCAGCAATTAGAACTCTCGGCCTAATTTCAATAATTTTTTTTCTTCTTTTAATAAAAGCTTTTTTCACATGAAAACTTTCATGTTTTAGCTTTATTAGTTCTGCATTCGTGATTAGTTTTACACCCTTTTTAATTGCTTCCTTAGCAAGCCAGAAATCAAATTTTTTTCTATCTATGCTAAAAGTTTCCCAACCTTTTCCAATTTTTTCTATTTTTATTCCTTCAGAATAAAATCTTATTCCTCTTGTTTTCCAAAGCAACTGTCTTCGAGGTATTCTTATAGGTAAGTAAGGTAATAAATAAGAACTTATAGCTTCTCCACACGCAACTTTCCCTGGTCTCCTTTTCTTTTCTATTAAAATTACATTAGCTCCATTTAAAGCAGCCGCTCTAGCAGCTGATGAGCCTGCAGGCCCTGCACCAACTACTAAGACATCGCATTTAAGCATATAAAGAATTGGATATTTTGATATTAATTTTTACTTTTTCGGGCTCTTTAAACTTATTCCATTCTCTGTTATTTCTAGCACAACACTTCTTCTAAAGTGTTCAGTCCTCCTCATTTTTCTCACAACTAAAGTTAAGGGATTTGGAGAAAGATAATCATAACGTAGTAAAATTACTCCATCAACAACAAACTCTTCAACACCAAATTTTGCTAAAGTTTCATATTTTTCGGGTAATTCAGAAGTTATCACACTTGTTGCTCCCGATTCTTTTAAACCAGATAATAATTTAAATAACTGTTTCCTTAATTCAAAAGATTTTTCATAATATAAACCAAGAAGTGTAGTTGAATCAACAGCAACTCTTTGAATTCCATTTTCTTTTATTTTATCTATTAAAGGAGAAGTGATATCAACTACTTGAAAAGGGTCATAATATTCCAAAAACAACTTTTTCTCATCAATATACTTTTTCAAATCCCAGCCAAATCTTTTAACATCATTTACAATATCTTCTGTTTTCTGTTCGAGAGTAATAAACATACATTTTTCTCCTCTTTTCAATCCTTCCATTAAAAATTGAACACAAAATATAGTTTTTCCTGTTCCAGTAGCACCCGAAACTAAAACAGTAGAACCTTTTACAAAACCACCTTCTATTAATTCATCTAAACCTGGGATTCCAGTAGGAACTCTTTCGAAATCGAACCTTTCTTCTGGCATATTTTAAAATTATAGAAATTAATATATAAATTTAATCTAAAATTTCAATAGGTTTTGCTAAAGCTTTTGGGGGTAAAGGCCTTTTAAACTTAACTTTTATAGTTCCTTTTCTTCCATGTAAACCAGAAACATAACCAACATACTTATTTCCTTTTTCATCTATCCATATAGCTTTTTTTCCTATCAATTTTCCAGCCTCTCTTTTGCTCTTAAATCCAGGTACCTCTACCAAAACTTCTTTTGTGTAAGCTATATGGTAATTTACTATAATACCTCTAGGATCCATTAAAAACACCAAGTTACCAAACATGATACCTTTTACTAAATTGTAGTTCTAAAATATATCTTTTACTTTAAGAAAAGAGTAAAATTATTTTTTCTTTTTCCTAGCTTTCTTAACCTTTTTTTCTGGTTTTTCTATGAATCTCCTAATATCTAACAAAAATCTCCTTACGTACTCTTTACTCATGTAAACGTCTCTATCAGTTATTTTATTTATTTTCTTTTCTTCAAGTAATTTTCTCATTTCTATAACTTTTTCAAAAACTTCTGAGTATATTGGGTTAACTAAGCCAGAATCTACTAAATATTTCTTAAAAGCTTCTGCCAACTTTTCAGGCTTTTTTGGAAGTTTATTTATGCTCTTTAAAGCAGCAACGCTAGCCTTTATCATTACTTCATAACTTTTCTTTATGTCATAAGCTTTTTTCTCTAACTCTAATTTGCTTAAAAGCTTTTCAAATCTTTTCACATATTTTTCAGCCTTTTTTATCCATTCATCAACTTCCTTTCCAGAAATTTTCTTTATCTCTTTATGTTCAACTTTTTTCCTAAAATTTATAACATCTTCTAGCATCTTTGCATACTCTTCTTCAAGCAGGCCAGCATCAACTAAATGCTTCCTAACTTCTTTCACTATAACTTTTGGAGCTGGAGGCCCTATTCCCAAATACATTAAAACAGCTTGAGCTGCATCTATCATTGCATAATAAAGATCTTCTGCTATCATGTAAAGTTTAACATTTTTAGCTCTCCTTATTCTTGCAGGGACATTTTCCATCCTTAAGTGAGCAGCTTCAGTAGTAGCAGGAAACTTGCCCCATTCTAGCAATTTTCTCATTGGAATGAAAAATCCGGTATCATAAATAGCATAACCTTCTCTAACTATATTGTAAAATAAAGGATTAGTATGCCTTATTCCATCCCAAAATTCTGTTAAAGCTAAGATTGGTTGAGGATGCAACCTAGGATCTATAGAAGATGCTATTTTGAATATATCTTTATCCAATTTATCTCTTAATTGATTAAATTTTTTTAAACTCATTTTAGTATCATCAAATATTATGTAAATATCAATATCACTTTTCCCTGTAAAATCTCCTCTAGTTATAGAGCCCCATATGACTATAGCTTTAATATAATCTTTGAAAGTCTCTAATATTCTTTTTTTAAATTCTTCTGCTGACCTTAACCTTGTTTCTAAAGAGAATTTTTTTAACTTTTTCCCTATTCTAGCCATATTACCACTAATTAGTAAATATTTTAATCTTTATTTAAATTTATCTATACTTTTCTTTTTCCCATTCTGTTCCTTTACCTTTTTTAACAGCAGCTTGGCTTAAAAATGTGTACTCTTCTTCAGGGATGGCAAGCATTCTTTTTAATGGTTCCAAAGCATGCTCTCTTATAGCAACTTCTTGCCTTTTTATTTCTGCTCCTTTTTCTTTAACACCAAAAAATTCTAATGGAAGCTCTTTTGGAGGAATATCTTTTTCTAAGAATTTTATCACTAACCTTAAAGCAATTATGCTTTGTTTTATAGGATCAGCTCCTCCTCCCCTTTCAAATATTATCACACCATTTTTGAAACCTTTTTTCCTTAATTCATACAACCTTTCATAAATGTAAAGTTGGGCTTCTGAACCAACAGGAATTGGCCTGTGAGCAGGGTTCAAAGGTGTTGGAACTCCTACATGAATAACTTTAACTATATCACCACTTTTGTAAGGTAAAAGCTCTATCTCCTTTTTTGGATCTAAATTACAACCAAGCATGTGTTCAAAATCAAGTGCTATACCAACATGTTTTGATTTTATTGCTTTTGCTAAGTAAAACATGTGTAAAGGCCTTGGTAACCTCATTAAAGTTTCGTAGCCTGGAGAAGCCATTGGAGTTTCAAAAACAAAATCCAAGTTATATTTATCTAAAAGATCCTTAGGGTTAGAATAAATTTCTGGAACTTTTGGATTAAAATGTCCCCAGATGTACTTTGCAGAAACAGCAGGAACCCATTTTTCGTATTTTTCTCTGAAACTTTTATCATCTATACTTTTTCCTCCTGCTATGTTTTTCCATAATGGATCATTTTCTTCTTCCATCCATTTTGCAATTATGTAATAAGCTATCCTTTCTGAACCATAATGGAGGTCTGTTGAATTTAAGTAGTTTCTAAAAACTTCTTTAAATCTTTCAACTGCTTTCTTTTCAATTTCTTTTCTTTCTTGAGGAGAAGGTTCCCTTTTATTTATTTCTCTAAATTCTCTTTCTTCTATTTTTCTATAATATTCTATATCACCTATGTATCTGCTTACTATTCCTACTATGAAATCTTTTTTTATTGCCCAATCAAGAAGTTTTGGATTCTCTTTTAGAAAGTCAGATAAATTTCTTCCCCAAACATCAACTAAATCCATTGGTTGTAAATGCTCTCCTAACCTTATGAAAGGTTCTGATTCTGAAGAATGGATTAAAAGGTATTCGGCACCAATTTCACCACAACCTTTTATATGATCTATTAACCTTTGATGTGCCCTTTTGTAAGCATCTTTTATAGCAGAATCTAAAGGTAAAGTGTTCATTCCTATGGCAGCACACTCTCCATGAACTCCAAATTTCAAACCTAAACTCTTTATTCTTTTTATCTTTTCTAATAACTTAGGTTCTTTAAATTCTGTTATAGATTCTAAATCTACTTGAACAAATCTGACTCCTTTAGTTGCACCCCAAAATATTTTTAGAGGAATTCCAAGTAACTCTTCTCCTTTTTCAGGAGAAACACCATGGGCAATTTTCCAGTATCCAGTTGAAACTCCTAGAGTATAAGCCATTATCCAACACCCATTTTACTTTTCAAAAAATCCATAATAGAAAAAAATTCTTCAGCAGCAGGGGCAAGATAAACTTTTGGTATTCTATCTTTAAAATCTCTTTCATAAGGCCCTGGTTTAATGAACATTAAACTTTTCAATTTTGGTAACTTTAAACTTTTAAAGAAATCAGAATAGCTTTTGCGAATTTCTCTCAAACCTTTTAAGAACTTTTTTCTCTCACTTAATTCTTTTTCTTTTCCAAAAAGCTCTGGGAACTCTTCCCTTAAGATTTCACTTATATCTTTTTCTTCGGATCTTATACCAAGCATTTCATCTATATATCTTTCAAGTTCTTTATCTCTACACTTCAACTCTAATAACTTAACTAATAAAACATTCTGAGAAATAACAAAGTTTCTACAAGTGAAAGTTATGTCTTCTATTTCACCAACTGGTATTCTAAAACCTATTCTAAGAACATCGATATCAAGGAAAATATAGTATAATTCAAAAGGGTCTAAATTCATTTCTCTCCTTTTCCATGCAGGCAATATCTCTTTTTCAACTATTTCATCTGCTACAGTTTTACTCAACAAATTTATTGAACCACATTTCTCACATTCTATAGTTCCAGAAGGATAGTACTCTTTGCATTTAGGGCAATACTTTCTTTCATTTCTTAACCAAGGGTAAAGAGAAGCTAAACCTTTGAAAGGATCTAAAATGAAATTTTCTCTAACAAAATCGTCATAAGGGTTGAATATGAACTCTCCTCTCATTTCTGCAGCAGGTTTTCTAAATTCAACCCTTTTCAAAGGTTTCCAAGCAAATAACCTTATCCCATTAGCAAAAGCTGCAACTCCAGTTGGCTCATAAGGTAACCTAAGAATTTTTGCTCTTATCTTTGATTCTTCTGTTCCAAGTTTTGTCATTTTGAATCTTGCTATGTAAGGTTTTAACCACTTTCTATACTCATCAATAGACTTTTTTCTGCTTTTAACTAAGCCTAAAAGCAATTTGTATCTTTCTCTAACAGCATTTCCAAAAAATTCTTTCCATTTTAAGTAAAGCCTGTTTTTAGTGGCAAGTATCACAGCTTCTGCCTTAGAAACATCAAGTTTCTTTGCTATATCTTCAGGCTTTAAATCCTTTTCAGTTAACTTCATAAAGTCTGCTATTATAGTTGGCCATCTTGTTGCTATAGAGCGCAAACTCATAGGTTGACCTGGTAAATCAGTATGAACATCAACTTGATCAACAAACATGGCCCTTAGAGAATGCTCATCCTTTTCTTCAAAGTATTTCATTATTTCTTTATACCTTCTTATATCATGGTTCATTAACTCAAAATCTGCAACAGCTTGAGCAGCAGAAGTTAAACCAGTTTTTATAGTTGATTCAAGCATTTGTTTAGTTGCAACTGTTCTTTCATAATACTCTTTATGAGTTGGAGAAACTTCAATCCATTCATCAGCTTTTTCAAGCCACCATCCCCATTTTGGTAATTGAAAAACTAAGGATTGATAAATATTAGAAGCTGTTCCAGGCCTTCCAGTAAAATTTAACTCAAGTATTTGATTACTTTCTTCTTCTCTTCCAACGGGTTGAGTTGGTCCTGCACATAAAAAAATACCAAGAGTAGGTAAATTAACGTTAACAGGAATTCCAGGTTCCCTACCCAATTCAAAAATAGGTTTATCTACCATTTTCATCCAAATACTAAGAGACCTATTCCTATTAAAAGGAGTATGATCCCTATTAATATTCCTGTCATAGTCATTTCCCTTTTTTGATATCCAGAGATATCAGGAAAATACTTAAGGAACCAAAAACCAACCAAGATAGCAAATACTCCAATCAGCTTGTTAAAGATTAACATAATTATAATTAATGTAAAGTTTATAAAAACATTTTCACAATATTAGTTTGATTATAATGGTATGGGCAAGGACAAAATTGATGATTCATGATGATTTATTGAAACCTGTACCAAAGATAAAAATAAATTACAAAGGGCCTAATCCAGAAAAATTTTACAAAGAAATTTATAAACTTCTTCAAGTAACTTTTAGAGTTTCAGAACATTCTATTCAAGAAAAAGAATTTCATTGGATAGAAGGTGAACCAAAAAAATTTAAAGTGAGATGGGAGGTTAATAAAGATTTGGATAAATTTTCTTATTATTGGATACAAGTGACCCTTTCTGGAGAATCGTCAAAAGGCTATGGAAAAGCTGAAATAGAAGTAGAAGGTGCTTTAAGAACAGAATATCCTCAAGACACATTTTGGCAAAGAAGTTTGTTATATGAAGTATTGAGAATGTTTTGGCATACTACTTTCTATGCACCTGCAAGAGATAAATATTTAAGGGAAGGGAGAATGATGCTTTCTTCTCTTGTAGACCATCTCAAAAGTCTGACAAGGGTTTAAAATGGAGTTAAGACTAAAGTCTGATATTCTTGCCCCTCAACATGTTAAGGTAATAAAAATTTCAGGACATAATCCTTCAAAAGCTTTGAAAATAATTCCTTCTTCGGTGAAAAGAATATTTAGGTTAGGGCCGGCAGATTTTTTTGAAGATAGAATAAAATGGGATACTTCTGGAGAAAAAATAACTTTTTTTGCTCAATGGAGGGGAAGAGTTAAGAAGGATGTTAGAACAAACATATGGGTAAAAGTTAGAGTACAAGGGAAAGAATCTTTGAAAGATAAAAAAGGAGATTTAACTGTATGGATAACAGGAGAACTTTTAACAAAATTTCCTTATACTAATTTTTTGGAAAAATTTATAGCTAAATCTTATTCTTTCTTTTTCTATTCTGAACATGCTAGGAAGTATGTTACAGAAGCAAAAAGGTTGTTTGATATGCTTGAAAATGAAATAAAAAGAATGCTAAAAATTGAAATAGGTGGTTAAATGTTTTTTGATAGGTTTAGAAAAAAGAAAAAGGAGAAAGAAGTTAGCTTGCCTGTTCCAACTAAATTGCCAGAAGATTTAGAAAGATTTAGAGTTAGAGAAAGGTATGAACCAAGTTTACCTCCAGTTGAAACTCCAAAAGTTATTCCAAAATCAATGGATGACAAAATTGAATTAATTTTGCAAAAACTAGAAACTATAGATGCAAGACTTAGACTTCTAGAAGAAAGGTTAAGTTGATTACCTTTTTCTTTTACTTTTTATTCCTTCACTATAATTTTCCTTTACTCTCTTTTCTATTTCTTCTTCTAAACCTAATTTTTCACACAATTCTTTAAACCTATTCCTTATAGTTACCTCAGTTACACCAATAGCATCAGCAATTTCTCTCTGTGTTCTTTTTTCTCCTTCTAAAACAGCTGCTATATATAAAGCAGCTGCAGCAACACCAGTTGGGCCTTTTCCAGAAGTTGCTTCATTTTTCTTTGCTTCTTCCAAGAGTCTTATTGCTCTTGCTTGAACTCTATCACTCAAACCCAACATGCTTGCAAATCTTGGGATATAGTCTTGAGGTAAAGCAGGCAATATTCTCATTCCAAGCTCTCTTGCTATATACCTATAAGTTCTCCCTATTTCTCTTTTTTCTACACCTGAAGCTTCAGCTATTTCTTCTAAAGTCCTAGGAGTTCTCATTTCTCTACAAATAGTGTAGAGCAAAGCTGCTATCACAGACTCCATTGATCTTCCTCTAACCAAACCTCTATCAACTGCTTGCTCATACTTTTTTGCTACTTCTTCATGAACAGATTTTGGTAATCCTAAGAAAGAAACTAATCTTTGTAATTCTGAAAGAGCAAAAGACAAATTCCTATCTTTTGATTCTACTAATCTTTTTTGCCATTTTGTGAGTCTATAATATTGGGCTCTTTTAGAAGGTGTAACTTTAAATAATTCTCCTCTCCCTCTCCCTATTTCAGTTGTTAAACCTTTATCATGTTTTGTAAAAGTTAGAGGAGCTCCTGTTCTAGTCCTTCTTGAAATTTGTTCTTCGTCAAATGCTCTCCATTCTGGAGAAGTATCTATCATTTCTTCTTCTAAAACTAGACCACATTTTGCACAAATTATTTCTCCTCTAGTAGGATCTTCTATGAAATGAGTAGAACCACATTCAGGACATCTAAAACCTTTTTTCTTCTCAGGTTTTTTCAATTTTTTCTTTGCTTTTCTTTTTTTCTTTGCCATTTTATTACCTTCTTAACAAGTAAGCATCAAAATCTTTTTCAACTTCTTTCAAAAATGAATAGACTTTAGTAGGTGGTATTGATGCAATTAAAGAGGAATAATCCCCATAATCTTTTGCTGAAATCACATAACCTGAATTTCCATGAATTATATCTAAAGCTCTTTTAAATTCAGCATAACTACTAGGAGCTTTTACTTTAGCAACTGGAACTATTCCAGGGTTTTCATTTAGCTCTGCTAAAAATCTTAACCTCCATTTTGGATTTTCTCTAATCATTTATATTCACCATTAGGTAGTAAACAAAACACATAAATATTTATACTTTTTGGCCTATTTAAAGATTTCGGTTTGGCCAATAGGCCTTGAACCATCAGTAAATCTCTTTTCAAAATAAATAATAGAATTTCATACCTCAATAATCAAAACATGAAAAAAGGAAATAATCCGGGCTATCATTTTCTGAGGTTATTTAACTTTGCTCATTACATCAAAGTTTCTGAATTCAAGAGAAAGATTGTAGATGCTCTTATATCGCTCACAGCAAGCACAAACTGAGTTACTCTGTTTAAACCAATTCCACAACCTGAATGAAGGTTCATCTTAGTATTCTTAACACACTCAAGATACCATTCAAAATCTTTTATGCTACCACCCTTTTTAATCAGATTCTTTAACATTTCTGAATTCTTTAATCTCTCTAAAAGTTTTTCATACCTGTACTCTCTTTCTGCTGCACCAACTGCTTCCCCACTTATTGGCAGTATTAAATCTGTGCTATTCACTATTTCTGGTCTCTCATCATTTTCTCTCATGTTAAAGAACTTTATAGCCTTTGGAAAATGGGTTATGAATAAGGGCCTGTTACCAAGCATTTTCACTAATAACTTCTCGTGTTCACTTTTCAAATCATCTCCCCATTTTACTCCATGCTCTGATAACATTTCTACTGCCTTGTCATATGTTATCTTTTTAAATGGTTTTTTCACATCCCTAAGTCTTTCTATCTCTAAACCATATAATTCCTTTTGCCTAAGAACTTCTTTTATCATTTTGCAAATGATGTTTTCTATATGTATTAGAAGCTCTTTGAAATTCCCTTCAAACTCCATTTCAATTAAAGGGAATTCAGTTAGATGCCTGTTATCGGATTCTGGCTCTGCTCTGAAACTAGGGCCAATACACCATACTTTTTTGAGTGTAGGGATCATTGCCTCTAGGTACAATTGCTGTGTTTGACTTAGATAAGCTTTCTGACCAAAATAGTTAAGAGCAAACAGAGTGTCTATATTTTCACATGCTCCAGTGGCTTTTGTTATATGTGGTGCATTAATTTCTATGAAGCCATTTTCCACGAAATAATCTCTTGCACCTTTTAATAAAGCTGCTTCAACTCTTGCAATAGTTTCCAACTCTTTTGTTTCAATAAACTTATGCCTATTTTTAGTTTCCTTCAATTTTTCCCACATAAAACCCTCCTCCAGGGAGGGAGAAAAAGCCTTCCATAATTAAGCTAAAATAATTTTTATCTTTTTCTATTTAATGAAAAATATTTTCTATCCTAAACTTTTATGAGAATAACTGAAATGTTGTCGGGAGATCTTCTTGATTTTAAAGCATTGTTTATTAATTTAGAAACTGCTAATTCTAATTTTTCATTTAATAAAATTTTTCTTATTTTTTCTTTTTCAAGGTTATCAATCAAACCATCAGAGCAAAGGAGTACTTTATCGTTTTCTTTAATTTCAAATTCGTTTTCATGAATTTTTTCTATATTAAAACCGACGGCTTGAGTGAGTAAAAAACTGAAATGGCCCCTATCTAAAGGAGTGAGCATTTTCAACTTCTTCTCTCTTAAAAGAAAAGCAGGACTATCACCAACATTAACTACATAACCTTTATTATTTTCAAATTTCACAGCAACTACAGTAGAGCTCATCCCTTCAAGAGAAGGTTCATTTTCTATCATTTTTCTTATCCTTTCGTGAGCAAGTTTAACTAACCTCAACAATTCTTCTTTCGGATTTTCATTTTTATATTCTTTGAAAGTTTCTATTACTATCTCACTTGCTTTTTCTCCAGCAACTTCACCACCTAGACCATCAGCAACAACATAAAGTTTCTTCTTATCATCAATGAGAATTTTATCTTCATTATTTATTCTTAAACCCTTTACACTTTTTCCAAAACTTTTCATAGTATCATCAAAGATAAAAGAAAGCCAGAAAGAGTTCCCAAAGTTATGAAAGGTAAAGCAGGCAAAACTTGAGGTTTTTTGATAGTAAAAGTTATTAGAAAGAAAAGGGCTATTAAAGAACCTATCATAGTTATTATTGAATTTAAAATGCTAAATTTGCTTAATAATGAAACTGAAAACATTAAAGGGATTACCATATCTCCAACACCTAATTGAAATACATGAACTTTTTTCTTAGTTTTTTTGAATGGAATGTAAACTGGTTTTTTAAATTTATGAGGAGCTGCTATAGTAAAAGCAGTTGGTTTTTCTGTAACTATTTTTGCTAAACGTACCATATGCTTTGTTATAAAAACTGAAATAAAATCGTAAATAGAAAGAATTATAATAAATATTAAAGATGGAAGTAAGCCTAGAGAACCTCCTAACAAACTTCCAACACCTGCTCCTGAAATTACAGCTGCTACATTCTGACTTAAAATACTAGGTTTTAAAACTTTCCATATAGTTAAAAGTAAAGCAAGAAAAAGGCCTATTGAAAACATTCCTATTCCAAAAGGAAACAAAAAATCAAAAACGAACCAAGAAGAAAAGAAGACAACAAAAGCTTCTAAACCTCTCACAACACCTTTCCATATTCTTACAGTAAATAAAATTATAATTGTAACAATTATTATGTAAAGGAAAAGGATAAAAGAATTCTCAACTTTCTCAGGTTGAGGCAAAGCAGGAGCTAATTCACCCCTCTTTATACTTCTCATGTATTCGTTACCAACATATAAACCAAGGAATTGTGTTGCTAAGAACATCAAAATGATCAAAAAAGCTCCACTTACTCTCATTTATCTTAGTTTATCCTTTTAATTTATAAGTTTTCTCTTTTCAAAAATTTGTTTTCAAAAAAAGATTTTCTATAACAAAAATACTTTTAAATAAAGTTTCAAAAATAAAATTACCTCGAAAGAGGTCTATTTTTGACCCAACGGCTCAAGAGTGGCGAGTTGGGTCTTCATTCTTAAATTCTAAAGATAAAAATAGAAATATGGGAAGTAGAAAAGGTAGTAGAAGAGAAAGAGAACTTCTTGAAATGCTAACAAAAAAAGGTTATGTAGTTCATAGAGTAGCTGGTTCTGGCCTTGGAGAAAAAGCTATTTGTGACCTTGTTGCTGTTAAAAAAGGAAAAGTATTTTTTATAGAATGTAAGTCAAGAAAAAGAGTTTATTATCCAAAAGAACATTTAAAACAGTTAAATGAACTAAGGAAAAAAGCAAAGAGTTGTAAAGCAAAACCTATCCTTGCTGTTAAGTTAAACTATAGAGATTGGAAGTTAATAGATATTACTAAAAAAATACCAAAAAAAGTTCTTTAACTTTTTACATATTTCATAATTTTCTTATCAACTATTATTCTTTTTTCTTCTATTTTTATTAGCCCAAGTTCTTCTAAATCTTCTAAATCTTTTTCCAATTTTCTTATTCTTTTTTTATCAAAAGGAGAATATACTATTCCTGAAACAACACTTAAAAAACCTGCTTTGTTTATAGGAGAGGATGCATTAAAAGAACATTCTGCTAACTTATCTATAATACTTTTATACTTCCTTAATTCTTTCATCTTTTAATTTAGAAAATAAAAGCTTAAAATTATTTTGTTTTTCTCCCTCTTTGTATCTCATAAATCCTTTTTATCCTTTCTATGGTATCAGCTTCATCAGGCCCTTTGTCCCATCTTATCCTTAAGAATCTTGGAAACCTCAAAGCGAAACCAGAAGAATAAGTTGGACTTTTTTGTATTTCTTCGTAAGCAACTTCAATCACAACTTTCGGTTTAATTTTTACCTCATTTCCTTTTTCAGATTCAATGTTAGGCTTTAATAATTTTGTCAAATCTTCAAAAGTTACATCATTTGGATTAGTCTTCTTCTCTTTTACTCCTGTCCCTAGCATTCCACACTCTAAAAATTTCCCAGTAGAAGGATCTCTACATCCTAATATGTAAGAACCTAACCAGCCAGTTCTTTTCCCAGTCCCCCATGTTGCACCTATTATGACTAAATCTAAACTCTCGAGAGTTGGTTTCACTTTTAACCATCCACCAGCAACCCTCCTTCCTGGCTGATATATTGCATCTAGATTTTTAACCATCAAACCTTCTTGTCCTTCTTTTAAAGCCTTTTCATAAAATCTTTTAGCTTTTCTCATATCTTTTGTAACAATTTGTTCACTTAACTGAAACCTTCCAGGTATAACCTTCACTATTTTTTCTAGTTTTTTCCTCCTTTCTTTCAAAGGAAGAGAAAAGAGAGTTTTTCCATTTAAGTAAACTATGTCAAAAAGGTTTATTTGAATTGGTATTTTCTCTATCATTTTTTCAATATCATATTTCCTTTTAATCCTTTGAGATAACATTTGAAATGGTAAAGGTTTCTTTGTTTTAGGGTCAATAGCTAAAGTTTCACCTTCAACTATACATTCCCTTGCTTTTAAGCCTTTTTTACACAATTCAACTAAATCTGGAAAAGCTTTCGTAACATTTTCTTGTCTCCTTGTAAAAATCCATATTTTTTCTCCTTTTTTGTGAATTTGAGATCTCATACCATCATACTTAATTTCTAAACCAACATTCTCAAAAGATTCGATAGCATCTTTCAAAGAAGGTGCTTTTTCTGCAAGAAGAACAGCAATAGGTCTCCCTACTTCTATTTTCACTTTTTTTAACCCTTTTTCACCTTTTTCTTTCGCTATTTTTGCAACTTCTCCATAATCTTGGTTCAAGAACCATGCATTTTCAACTAAAGTTGAAGAAACTTTGAATGCTTTTGCTATAGCATCTCTAACTATACCTTCAGCAACACCTACTCTCAATTCTCCTAAAATAGTTCTAACTATATACCTAGCTTCCTTAGGGCTTGATTGAGATAAAAGTTCTGCTATCAAATTTAGCTTTCTTTCTTGAGAACCTTTCCCAGTTTGTTTTGCTATCTTTCTTAATATTTCAAAAACATCTTTAACTAGCAAAGTCTTCTTTATTAAAGGTTTTTGCTTTCTATTCTTCACAAAATATTCTGCTGTTAAGCCTAAGTCTCCTGTTTCCTTAAATTTTTTGCTTATTTCTTCACTTTTCACTCCACAAGCTTTAGAAATTGCTTTTATCATTAGTTGATTAGCAACTCCTAACTCTTCTTCACTCCAACTTGGGAAAACAACTCCTTTAAGTAAGAGAACTATTTTAGGTAAGATATCAGAAGGTGTTTTTTTTAGTAATTCTGCTACAATACTTATTTTTTCCAATTTTGAAGAAATCTTTTCTAGCCTTTCATAATAATCTGCTAAGGTAGAATACTTCATATAAAGGAATTATCACTTTAAATATAAAATCTTTTTAATTCTGACTACCAATTTATCTTTATGCCATTCAAAGTTTTAAAGGAATTTGGAAAAAAGAGAAAAATAGAAGAATTTGAAGAGCCAGTAGAAGTTGAAATATTTGATATAATTTATGATATCATAAAAAGTAGGAGAACAATAAGAAAGTATCTTGATAAAAAAGTTGATGATGAAACTATATTAAAAATATTAGATGCAGCAAGATATGCCCCTTCAGCAGGAAATCACCAACCATGGGAGTTTATAGTTGTAAGAGACCCTAGAACAAAAGCAGATTTAGTTGAAGCTTCTTATGGACAAGATTGGATGCTTTCAGCCCCTGTTTTCATAGTAGCTTGCATAAATACGAGGTTAGCTGGTGCTGTTTATGGAGAGAGAGGATTAAAGTTATTTGGAATACAAGATGTTGCTGCCGCTATTCAAAATATTCTTTTGGCTGCAGAAGCTCTAGGGTTAGGAACAGCTTGGGTTGGTATGTTTTCTGAACCAATGGTTTCTGTTATTTTACATTGTCCAGAATACGTTAGACCATGTGCTATAATAACTCTTGGCTATCCTGCTGAAGAACCCAAACCCCCTGTCTTGCAAAACCTTGATGAATTTGTTCATTTTGAAAGATTTGGTCAAACTATTTTAGAAAAGAGAGTAGAAAAAGAGAAGAAACCATATTATATGAAATTCAAATAATGTAAAAAGTTTAGAACCTATTTCTTCTTTTATACTCGCTTATGAATTTCGAGAAAAATTCTATCTAAGTAACCAAGAATTTATAATAGAAAACTCAAAATAAAGGTATGATATTTTTTGATATTTTACTGTTTTTGGTTGGTTGTATTCTTCTAGGAACCAGTGGCCATTTAATGGTCAAAACCTTGAAGAAACTTACAGGTTACTACAAGTTAAAAGAATTTGTCGTGAGTTTTATACTAGTCTCAATTCTTACCTCGTTTCCAGAACTCTTTGTCGGTATCTTTTCTGCTTTGAGCCATGTACCAAAATTATCCGTTGGAGATGTAATTGGTGCTAATATAGTTGATTTAACTCTTGTCGTTGGTATTGCTGCATTACTTGGAAAAAGAATAAAAATTAAAAGTGAAATAGAGAGAAAGGATATCTTTTATACCTCAGGAATAGCAATCCTTCCTCTCATCCTTACCCTAGACCACTTTCTTTCAGAAACCGATGCAATAATTCTTCTTTTCATATTTCTTTTAAATCTTATGATCCTCTATGGTGAGAGAAAACAATTTAAAAAAGAGGTTACAGACAAGATTAGGAAAAGAGAAGTTTTGAAAGATTCTCTCATATTCATCATAGGCCTTTTTATACTTCTAGTAAGTTCTGAAATTATAGTTCAAACTGCGACCAAGTTAGTTGTAGATCTTAACCTAGCACCTCTTCTTATTGGTTTGACTCTTGTTTCAATAGGAACAACACTTCCAGAACTCTCTTTTGAAGTTAATTCTGTTCTCCGAGGGCACAGTGGTATGGCCTTAGGAGATCTGCTTGGAAGTGTTGTGACGAACTCGACTCTTGTTCTTGGTGTTACAGCTTTGTTAAGCAATGGAATAGAATTCTACTCACACTCATTTTTTGAAGGTATTGTGACTATGATATTAGTTTTGGGAATGTTCAATATATTTTCTAAAACTGAGTATGAAATAACTTGGAAAGAAGGATTGATACTTCTAGGCATATATATAGTTTTCATAATTACAAGTCTTTTGATAAGATAAGAAAAAAGAAAGAGAAAGTTAGTTATTCTTGCTGAAGAATATTAAGAAGAAAGGAGCTTCTTCCAACTCTTTTTCGCTCCTTTCCTTCTTTTCTTCCATTTGGACTACCTCAAAATAACTGGAATACCAAGCTCACTCTCTGCTGCTTTTGCCATTTCTTCCTTTTGAACAGGACCCAAAATGTAGGGTGATTTTACTCCTGTTATTATAGCAATAACTTGAACTTTTCCTGCATAATCTTGCAAAACTCTTGCACCCCATATTACTTGAGCATCTGGGCTCAATCTTTTTGAAATTAGCTCTCCTGCTTCATTTATTTCTGCTAATGTGCAATCTGGCCCACAAATTACATGAATCAAAGCACCTGCTGCTCCTGTATAATCAACCTCAAGCAATGGGTGATTCAAAGCTTTTAACACAGCGTCTTTAATTCTTTGTTGAGAATCGCTTTCTCCAATACAAATAGCTGAAACTCCTCCACACTTCATTATTGTTTTAACATCTGCAAAGTCTAAGTTAACTAAACTAGGTATTGTGATAGTTTCTGTTATTCCCTTAATCATCATTGATATTAGTTCATCAGCTAAGGCGAAAGCTTGAGCTAATGGCATTGAACCTGCATATTCTAATAACTTCTGGTTTTCAATAACCACAACAGTATCTGTAACTTGCCTAAGTTTTGATAAACCATCTTCTGCCTTTTGAATTCTGGTACCTTCCATCTTGAAAGGCATTGTTACTGCACCAACAACTATTGCTCCCAAACTTTTTGCTATTTCTGCAACTACAGGAGCTCCTCCTGTTCCTGTTCCACCACCCATTCCTGCTGTTATGAAAACTAAATCTGCCCCTTCTAAAAGTTGTTTAATTTGAGTTCTTTGTTCTATTGCTGCCTTCTCTCCAATTTGAGGATAACCTCCAGCTCCAAGACCTTTAGTAGTATCTTTTCCAATTAACAATTTTTTATGAGCTTTAGTTATTGCAAGATGCTTTGCATCAGTATTCATTGCTATTATATCAGCGCCACTAACACCCATTTCAGTTAATCTTGTTACAGTATTACAACCTGCTCCACCAATACCGACAACCATTATTTTTGCTTTTCTCATTTGGATATCAAATTCTTCAGCAACTCTTGCCTCCCAATCAATATTTTCCATTTCTTCCAACCTTCCTTGAACGCCGGGAGACAAGGCTTTTTCTGTTCCAAAACTTCTATTAAAAGCAGACCTAACTATACTTTCCATCCTTTCACCTCATTTAACGCTACATGTTTTTTCGAAAATATATTTTTTGAACGCGAAATGCATTTATAACATCTCGCGTTATCTATTTTTAGAAGTAGATTATTTACACTATCACAAGAAATTTCAAATTGTTACCTCCCCCAAGGTAACGTGAAGTTAACGTTAAAATTTTGTGCAATTAATTTTTTCTAAAGTTTTATTTATAAATTTATGTATAGTTAAAAGAATATTTTAAAGAACAATTTGATCATTTGAAAATTGATTCCAATTTTTCTTCAATTTTCTTAAGTTCCCTTATTTCTCTATTTAAACAACCATCTTCAGATTTTGGTTCATAATGAGGACAGCTTCTCCCACAGTTTTTACACTTCTTCATTGGTTCATAAAGTAAATTATTTTCCATAAAATCACTTTAACTCTAATATTAGAGTAAATTTACTATAAAAAGATTATGCTTAGAGAAAAAGAAAACTTTATATGTTATGAAAAATTACTTTTGTGTAGCCCAGGTAGCTCAATGGAAGAGCGGCTGATTAGTGTCGAAGCTGTTAACCATTGAGTAGAAACCAGCAGGTTGCAGGTTCGAATCCTGCCCTGGGCGCTATTCTGCAATAGTATGTTGATAACTTAACAATTCTGGAGGTAATTCCATTCCTCTTTCTGTTAACCTTTCACAAATAGAAGCAGCTATAGGGCTTTGAGCAAAGGCCGAATAAACATAAAACCATCTAGGTGTTCCATCTCTCTTTTTCTCTTTGAAAAGAATAGAATAATCAGATGCTCTTTCTAGGGGTGAATTTTCAGTTCCAATCATAGAATAAACTCTCACACCAAGATTCCTATAATCTTCTGCCCATTTAACTATTGAAGATCTTTCTTCTTTTGTCTCTCCAGGATATACTATTTTTCCTCCTGAAAATGAAGTGAATATTGCAACATCTTTTGCCCTTGGCCTTGGTGTGTTTGCTCCTCCTATCATATACACTTCATCACCAAGGAAATGCTTGATATGAGCTAACCTTATAGCAAGCATTTTAGAAACTTCACCTGCTACTATTCTTCCTGCACAAAATACATCAGCCCTACTTTCTATATCATTTATTAATGAAGAATACATATCTGAAGTAACAAATTCATCAACTACACTTCCTATTTTTGGAAGTTCTTCCTCCATTATATCAAAAAATCTTTGAGGTTCTGAATTTTCACAGAGCATTTGACTAATACCTTGTAAGGTAACAAGACTTCCAAGCTCATAAATATCTTGCATTATTCCAACATCCCTATATTTTTCTAACTTTTCATTTTCACCTCTTCCCTTTAACTCAAGAACAACCCCATGTCTTTTTCCAATTTTTCCAATAGGAGAATCAGGCTTAGATGTTATAACATCTATAGTAAACTTATCTGTTTTTCTTTTCTCAATATAATTTTCTATTTGCCTAGTTATGCTTTTAGGCCCTTCTGTTTTGCCACTACCACTGTTAACTATCACACTTATTTTCTTATACTTTCTTTCTAATTTTGGAGCTGCTTCATAAACAGTAGCACCTGGGAATCCTATATCTTCTTGAGTTATAATAGTCATATCGTTCCTATTCTTTGCAAGTTCACTTAAAGCTATTTTTAAAGCACATAATGACCTTCCAGCACCAACTGCAACCCAACAATCAGAAGAAGCTACGTCATAATAAAATTCTTCTAATTGTAAAGGATCAATATCAAATATGTTATCTTTTATCTTATTAATATAACCTACTTCATTGCTTATTTTTTCTCTCATTTAAAAGAGAATTGATACCAAAAGATAAATAGTTTTCCCATAATTTTAAATACTTTTTCAAAAAAGCTATTTATAGTGATAAAATGGGTGTTCGACAAAATAAGGTCTAAAGATGCTTTAGATTCTTTTAGTTTTATTGCTCTTTCTGATGAAAGAGAAAGAATTTTTATACCAGCTTTTAGGAAAAAATTAAAAATAAGGCCTAGCTCACCTTTTCTAGTAGAAAAAAGAATTAAATATGAAAAAGAAAAATAAGGATAGTGGTTTTATGGATTTTTTACATGTTAAAGATGTGCTTTCAAAAGAAAAAGAAGGAAAAGAAGTTAAGTTAAGAGGGTGGGTTTACAGGAAAAGAGAACAGAAAGATATAGTGTTTATAATTTTAAGAGATTCTACAGGGATAATTCAATTAACATGCAAAGATGAAGTGTTTAAGATAGCTCAAAAAGCTACTATAGAATCTTCTATTCAAGTAAAAGGAATAGTTAAAGAAGATAAGAGAGCTCCAGGAGGTTTTGAAGTAGAAGTAAAAGAGCTTGAAATAGTTGGGTTAGCTGAAAGATTTCCAATAACTAGAGACAAAAGCGAAGAGTTTTTAAGAGATGTCAGGCACTTATGGATAAGATCTCAAAAAATGACAAAAATTTTTAAGATAAGAAGCGAAGTTTTTTATGCTATTCATGAATTCTTTAGAAAAAGAGGATTCATAGAAGTTCAATCACCAAGTATAATAACAGCTGCTTGTGAAGGAGGAGCAACTTTATTCGAGATAAAATATTTTGATAAGAAAGCTTATTTAACACAAAGTTGGCAATTGTATGCTGAAGCTATGATTTACTCTTTAGAAAAGATTTATACTATAGCTCCAAGTTTTAGGGCAGAAAAAAGTAAAACTTTTAGACATTTGGCCGAATACTGGCATGCTGAAGCAGAAGCAGCTTGGATGGATATGAAAAGTTGTATGAAACTTGCTGAAGATTTAGTATGTTTCATATGTGAAAAAATAGTTGAAAAGTGTAAAGAAGAATTGGAATTTTTTGGAAGAAAACCAAAAGATTTGTTAATAAAGCCTCCTTTTGAGAGAAAAAGCTATAGTGAAGCTATAGATATCCTGAAGAAAAAAGGTTTTAAAATAAAGTGGGGAGAAGACCTTGGAGCTGATGAAGAAAAAGCTTTAACTAAAGGTTATAAAAAACCTTTTTTTATTTACGGCTACCCTGTTAAATGTAAAGCTTTTTATCATATGCCAGACCCAAAAGATCCAAAAATTACAAAATCTTTTGACTTACTAGCTCCAAGAGTTGGGGAAATAATAGGTGGTGGACAAAGAATTCATGATAAAGCTCAATTAATCAAAAAAATAAAAGATTTTGGTTTAGATCCTAAAGATTATGAATGGTATATTGATTTAAGAAAGTATGGTAGTGTTCCTCATTCTGGGTTTGGTTTGGGTATAGAAAGACTAATAATGTGGATTATTGGCCTTCAGCATATAATGGATGCTATACCCTTTCCTAGAACAATAAGAAGGTATTATCCTTAATTTTAATTACTTTGGAAAAAAACTACTATTTGGGGCCTATAGCTTAATGGATAGAGCGACAGGCTTCGGACCTGTTGGTGAGGGTTCGAATCCCTCTAGGCCCATTGTGATAAAATGGAAATAGAATCTTATTCATTTGGAAGAGTAGTGATAAATGGAAAGGTCTATGAAAAGGACTTAATAATTTTTCCCAGAAGAATTAAAGAGAATTGGTGGAGAAAAGAAGGTCATGAACTAAATCCTGAAGATATAAAAGAAGTATTAAAAGAGAAACCTAAGATGTTGATAGTAGGGACAGGTGCTTACGGCCTTTTAAAAGTTAAAGAAGAAACAAAGAAAATTCTTGAAAGGAATAATATTAAACTCTTAGAATTAGAAACAAAAAAGGCTTGTGAGTTTTATAATAAATTGAAAGACAAAAATGGCGTTATCCTCGCGCTCCACCTGACTTGCTAGTTTTTTCTTTATATCTCAAGTTGGAAATTACAAACATAGTTGCTAAGAAAAAACTCCATAACATTACTGTAAATCCTAGGTTTTCCCACACTCTGAATAGTAAGAAAATAACAAAGTAAATGGTGAGAAAGGGTAATGAAGAGCCTAAAACTATTCCAAGCGGTAGTTTTTTGCCCTTGTTTTCACGCTTTTTCTCTTTTACTAATTCCTCCAAAGGTTTTGTGGATTCTATGTTAAATATTTTAAGCAATATAACGATTGGTTTCATAAAACCATAAACAACAGCTAAAGGATCTGCAACATTTGCAATAATATAGAAAAGAAAAGATGAAAGGAATCCCTTGTAAAAAGATTGTGGGGCTGGAAATATTATGAACCTTTCGAATGCTATAAAGAGCATTATGAATGCTGCAAAAATTATGATTATGAAGAAAGATATTGACACTGCTCTTATAACTTCTCTCACATTAGGTTTCTTCAAAAACCAAGGCTGTTCTTGAAGTAAAAGGGCTTGAAACAGTGAGAATAACCCAACCATTGGCAAATAAAAGAAGAATAGAATGCCAAAGTTTGAAGAGTTTATATCTCCACTTAAATAAAGATAAGTTAATAGAGTTAGAAGCGATAAAATAAAAATGGTAGCTTTCATCTTATTCATCTTATAGTAAATTTTTAAAGTAAAAAAGATACTGAGAAGAAAAAATGACAAAAGCAACAAGGCTAATACTATTTCAGTTAGGATTAGAAGGGGTGTAATTATTATACTAACTATGATAAAAAAGATGAATAACAACGTGAATGAAATCTTTCTTCTCTTTCTCATATTAGAATTTTATTTCTGTTATTTTTATCTTTAAGAATGACAAATAATCTTTATGAGGTATGTCAGAAAAGATATTTTAAACCAAATATACAAAAAGAGAAATAAATGGATTCACAAGGGTCAATTTGGAAAGCTTGTTGTTATCTCTGGAAGCAAAAGACATACGGGTTCTCCTTGTTTTGTTGGTATGGCTGCTTATAGAGCTGGTTGCGACTTAGTTTACATAATAGCTCCTGAAAGAGCCGCAAACGTTGCTGCAAACTTTTCACCATGTTTGATAACTGAGCCTTTAAAAGGAGATAAGTTAACTAAAAAACATGTGAAAAAAATAATTTCTTTAATTAAAGAAGTGAGAGCAACTTCAATAGCAATAGGCCCTGGATTATGGAGAGAAAAAGAAACGTTTAAAGCTATCTTGGATATAATAAAAAAAGTAAATTTACCTATGGTTATAGATGCTGATGCCATAAGAGCAATCTCAAAAAATAAAAATATTTTAAAAGGAAAAAGATGTGTCTTAACTCCTCATAAAAATGAATTTGAAGAATTTCTAGGTTTTAAAATAAAAACATTTAGAGAGAGGATAAAATTTGTGAAACAAGAAGCTAAAAAATGGGATTGTACAATTTTACTTAAAGGTCACATAGATATCATTTCTAATGGAAAAAAACTAGTTTTAAACAAAAGTGGAACACCTTTTATGACAAAAGGTGGTTGTGGAGATACTTTAACAGGAATATGCGGAGCTTTTTTAGCAAGGAATGTTGATAAATTCACTTCAGCTTGTGCAGCAGCTTACATAAATGGAAAAGCAGGAGAGTTAGCTTCAAAAAAGTACGGAGAGGGAATTTTACCTACTGATTTAATAGAATTCATACCGAAAATTATTAAAAATTAATATTCTTACTTCTTTTATGAAAGAAGAATTAAGAAAGCATTTATTCAAAATGGTTCTCATTGCATCATCAAACGATATGGACTTATTACCAAATGAATATCAATTCAAAAAAAGTAAAATGAATAATTGCAAGAATAAAGATTTTTGTGTTAATTACCTCTTGGAAGAATGGAAATTTAGATTCGTTAATTTTGCTGAAGGTTTTCTTGTAAGTCATGTTTGTGAAACTTGTAGATATTATGAGAAAGAATGAGCAAGTTTATCGCAATAAACCTTCACATTCATTTTAAAAGTTAAATCTTTTGATTCTTTATGTTCATAAATATTATCTTTATCCAAAATGTGAATTATTTTATGGCCAAGTTTATACAATTCATTAGCAATATATTTTCTATGACAACGCCAAAAATATTTCTCAGCACACAAAATGACTGAAGTGTAATTATTAATTATGTTCAAAAGCTCTCCCAAAGCTTTTTTAAATTCTTCTGTTTGAGAGAATGTTTTATAACCTTCTTTTCTAAAACCTCCTAATTCAGGAAAATGAACATACTTAATACCATTCTTTTCTAATTCTTTCTCCAAGCTTTCTTTATTAAAGTGGGGAAATTTTTTACTGGAAGGAAACCTTCTTACATCAATAATTAATTCAATTTTATAATATTTCACTAAATCAATGAATTCTTCTAGACTTCTTGTGCTATGACCTAGAGTGTAAATTAACATAATTATTCTTTATATAACATAGTTAAAAACATTAATTCCAAAAATTTTAATATGAGAAAAGATGATCTTTTCTTCAATTTTCTAAGATCCCAGGATGCTGAGGCGCTAAAAAAATTGTTAGCAAACAAGTATGCGATAGCTCAAAAATTTTTGAAAAAAATGAATTATAATAATGCGAAAATAATACACTTCTTAGCAGAAGAGTATTGTGAAAACAATTGTAGCAATTCTTTGAATCCATTAGTAACTTGCTACGATTGTAAAATATGGAAAGTTAAAAATGAGGCTTTAAATCTAATTGAGAAATAAATTAGTATTATGCCCCCATCGTCTAGCCCGGTTAAGGACACGAGCCTCTCGAGCTCGAAACGAGGGTTCAAATCCCTCTGGGGGCATCTTTCTTAAAGTTAAGAACAAAAGTTTTAGAAATAAGTTTTAGTTATGCTAAAAGTTGGTTTGATAGGTTGTGGAACTATAGGAAAAATTTTATCAAAAGCTGTTGATGAAAATCCTAAAATAAAAATGGAAACAATTTTTGATAAAGAAATGAAAAAAGCAGAAGAACTTTTTAAACAATTAAAAGAAAAACCAAAAATAGCAAAGAGTTTTGAAGATTTTTTAGAATATGAATGGGAATTAGCTATAGAAGCAGCGTCTCAAGAAGCTGTGAGAGATTACAGCGAAAAAATTCTTGAAAAAGGAGATTTAATGGTAATGAGTGTTGGAGCATTTAAAGATGAAAAATTTTTTGAAAAAGTTTACTCTAAGGCCGAAAAATACAATAGAAAAGTTTACATTCCAAGTGGAGCTATTGCAGGAATTGATGGCATTAAAGCCTCAAGTTCAGGAAAAATTTATGAAGTTAGTTTAAAAACTACTAAAAACCCCATTTCTCTTGGAAGAACTGACAAAAAAGCAAAATTGATATATGATGGTTATGCTGAGGAAGCTGCTCAGCTCTTCCCAAAAAATGTAAACGTGTGTGTTACTTTAAGTTTAGCTTCTCTTGGTCCAAAGAAAACAAAAGTAAAAATAATCTCAGATCCAAAAGTCAAGAAAAATATTCATGAAGTTTATGTGAGAGGTGAATTTGGAAATATTTATGTGAAAACAGAAAATTTGCCTTCACCTTCAAACCCAAAAACTTCTTATTTAGCGCCCTTTCAGCTATAAAAACTTTAGAAAAAATAGTTGAACCAATTCAACTAGGAACATAAAGTTTAGCATGCTTTATCATTTCATCAATTTTCTTAAAAGTTAATTTATCCCATTTTTTCCATCTTGTTGGGCCATATTTTTTATAAGCTTTTATAACCATAGGTTCTTTTCCAATTTCTTCAGACGCTGTTTTCACATTTTTTCCCAATTCTTCTGCTTTTTTATAAACTTCATAATATATTTCCCTATACCTGTAATCCCTTAGTAAATGATGATCCATTATATATAATTCACAATTTGTATTCTCTAATATCTTTATAGTATTCTTTATAGCTTTCTTCAAATTCTTATAAGATGCTATAAAGCCTAACAAATAAGAAGGGAATGCATCTAGAATCAGAATATCAGGATTTTCTTTTATTATCATATCAGCGTATTCTTCTAAGTATGGTCCATCTAGGTCAGATGTGTAAAGGATTTTCTTTTCTTCTATTATAGAAACCATTAAAACCTTCCCAAGCTTTGTTCTTCTAGCTCCATGCCACAAAGCCTTTGAAAATTTTATTTTAATATTGTCAAACTTAAAATGCTTCCCGTCTGCTATCTCAATTTTTTTTGCTTTATTTTTGATTAATTTTAGAAAATAGTTAGCTCTTCCAGCCTGGCTTTTATTTATGTTCTTTTTAGGGTCTTTTATCAATAATACTTTCCCTTTATAAATACTACCTTCAGGGATGTGATGATCCCAATGATAATGAGTTATGATTATAATGTCACTATTTTTACAAAAATTTCTTATTCTTCTCTTATACTTTTCTTTTAAGAAAATCCTTTTTATCAAAGGTAATGGAAAGGAATCTGTTTCTATCGCTACTCCAGGGTCTATTAAAATTGAAATATTTCCTATTTTTACTTGTGTACACATACTTTTAACTCCAAAAGAATCAAAGGCAACAAATTCAATCTTCATTTTAAATATATTTATAAAAAGTTGAAATAAATTTCAATATGCCGGAGTGGCAGAACCAGGTAATGCGCCAGCCTCGAGAGCTGGTGGGGCTTCGCCCCTTGCAGGTTCGAATCCTGCCTCCGGCGCTGTCTGTCTAGATGAAGTGAAAAAATGAAATATAAGAATCCTATACCAACTGTTGATGCATTAATAGAGAAAAATGGTAAAATACTTTTAATCAGAAGAAAAATTGAGCCATTCAAAGGAAAACTAGCTTTACCTGGAGGCCATATTGAATATGGGGAAACTGTTGAAAATGCTATTAAAAGAGAAGTAAAAGAGGAAACAAATTTAAAGATAAAGCTAATTGACATTCTTGGTGTTTATTCTGACCCCAAAAGAGATCCAAGAGGTCACAGAATCTCAATTGTTTTTATTGCAAAACCAATAGGAAAAAAATTAAATGCTGGAAGTGATGCTTTAGATATAGGGTTTTACAATCCTGAGAAATTAAAAAAAGAAGACTTAGCTTTTGATCACTTCAAAATTATAAAGGATTATTTAAAGTATAAAAAATATAAGAAAGCTTATTAATTTTATGCGCCGATAGTCTAATGGTAGGACACCAGCTTGCCAAGCTGGCGATCCGGGTTCGAATCCCGGTCGGCGCATTTGCACTTTAAAAAGTATGAATTCTTAAGATGAAATAAAATTTTTTAGTATAACTTTCCAAATAACTTATATGGCATTCATAAAAAATTGGCTCAAAAAAAGAAGTGCAGAATCAACTTTGCAATATGCTGCAACTTGTGCTGTGTTAGCCAAGCAAACAGGAGAAAAGGAGTTTTTACTTAAAGGAATAGAAGCTTTGAGCAAAGAAATAGAGAAAGGTTATGAAGAACCTACTTCATCTAAATTACATTGGGCGAGGGCAACACTTTTACTTCAACAACCTACTACAAAAGCAGATTATGAAAAAGCTAGAGAAGATCTTAAGAAAGTATTATTAAACAATGAAAAAGTTCTAGAAGAGACTTCTAAGGAGGGTATTGACATAAAGAAAGAAATCTATGAAGATTTAGCAGAAGTAGAATTTCGCCTGGGAAATTATGATGATTCAGCAAGATACTTTCTAAAAATATGTTTAGGTGAAAGTGTAGCTGATGAAATAGAAAGCCCCGAAGTTCTTCATTATACCAAAGGATTTATGTTTGATAAACTTGGGAAGAAAAAAGATGCCTTAAAAGAATATGAAAAAGTGATAGAAATTTCCCCTGATTTAGAGAGCAAATCTCTCGAACAGTTATCATCTCTTCAATCTAGTGCTCCTGAGTTCACTTCTAGAATAAAAAAGATAAATTCTTTTTAAGAATGTCTGTTCTTGAAGGTGAAACTGGAAATCTCGATAATGCAATAAAATATTGTAGAAAATCCTTAGAATTCAACCCTTCTAATGAAAAAGTAAGAGAATTGCTAGAAGTACTTTTAGCAAAGAAATTCTCTAAGAAAATACCGAAAGAAGGGCTCATACATTCACCAGAAGAGTTAGGATATGAAGCTTTTGGAGAGTCAAAAGATATTATTTCTTTAGCAACTGGTTTGCCAGTAGTAGAAGAAAAAGAGGGAGAATATAAAGTAGAGGATGCTTCTGAAAGAATTGCATATGGAAAAACCGCTGAAGAAGCTTTTTCTAAATATCTCCAAGAGCTCATGGGAAAGAGTGAAATTACACATATACCTGGTAGAGAATCTTTAGCTGTTCAAGATGCATTGACAGGTAGGCTTCAAAAATATCGCTCCTATGTTTCTGAGCACCCAGAAATTTTGAAAGAACCTCCAGAAGTTAGAGTCGCTCTTTTCGAAAGAGATGTTTTTGGGAAGAAAGTAGACATAGAGAAAATTAGAAAAAAATATTCAAAATGTTAAAATTAAACTATTTAAACAAGTTTCACAGTATTTAATAAATGATATTTCTAAATTTACTAATCCTTTTGATTTCTCTAGCTATTTTAAATATTCTTAGTGATAAAGTCATTTTTTATTCAACTCAGCTTTCTTCTTACTTCCGTCTTTCTTACATTTCTGCTGGTTTTATTTTACTTTCAATAACAACATCTTTACCTGAATTGTTCGTTTCAGGAATAGCATCTTTCATTGGAGAAGGTGGTATTTCTATTGGTAACGTTTTAGGCTCAAATATAGCAAATTTAACTATAATTATTGGTTTCTCTGTTTTACTTACTAAAAACAAAATAAAAATAAAAGCTAGTTCTGGAAAGGCCCTTGCCCAATTCTTATTTCTCTCATCACTTATTCCTATGTTCATACTTCAAAGAGGAAGCTTAGGACCAATACTTGGTTTTGTTTTACTTATTTTGTTCATTTATTTTACACTAAATATTTCAAAAAAAGTTGCTAAAGTTACACCTTTAAAGTACATGAGGAGAAGAGAAGTTAAAATTACCACAATAAAATTTTTAGTTTGCTGCTTTTTGCTCGTTATCCTTTCAAAATTGATAGTTGATAATAGCATATTCGTAGCTCAATTTTTGGGTATTCCCACAACTATCATAGGGGCCACTTTAGTAGCTATTGGTACATCACTTCCAGAGCTCGCTACAACTCTTCAAGCTTTGAAGAAAAATTTGTATGAAATGGCTTTAGGTAATTTGTTAGGTAGCTGTATAACAAATTTAACTTTAGTGTTAGGTTTATCAGCTCTTTTATCCTTTTCTTCAATAAACATTTTAACAACAGGAACTATAATCTTTTTCGTTCTTTTATCAACTTTAACAATTTGGTATTTAATAAGTACAAGAAAGTATCTTAAGAAAAGTGATGGTATAATACTTTGCCTCATTTATCTACTATTCATTTTACAACAAATTGGTTTCTCTATCTTAATTTTTTAATGAAGAAAACTTATTAATTAAAATGAAAGAAAGAAAAGTTAAAGTTTGTCCTGTATGCAATAGCCAAAATATTTCAGAGTATAAAATTTTCAAATTTGAGCAAAGGTGTGCCCTTTTCAAAGATAAATGTAATAATTGTGGTTTTGTTGGAACTATGAAACTCATGAGAAAAAAAGATGCTGATAAGTTGAAAGTAAAATCTAACCATTAGAAATAAATACAAACTAAAGAAATTAACTAAAGTGGTGTTATGGACGAGCTGGAAGAAATTAAAAAAACTGTTTCTTCAAGAAAATTTCCAGAACCTTTAGGAAGCGAACCATTACCTCATGAAGTAATAGATTTGGAAAAAATGATAGAAGAAACTCCCAGGATCACTCCAATTTTCGTTAGGATTGATAAATATAGAGATATTTTAGAAAGAGTAAACGATTTGAAAAAAACTGTTAATAATATTCAAAACTTATTAAAAATAAGGAAAGAAATGCACATTGTAAATTCTAAATCAGATGAAATTCTTGAAAGAGCTTTAGAAAAGTTTTGGGAAGCAACGAACCATTTTAGTAGAGAATTCACTTTTCCTAGAGGAATAAAATACGTGAAACCAAAAATAGAAATGAAAGTTGATGATTCTATTTTGAAATTAAGTCAGGAATTAGAAAGATTGAAATCAGAGTTAGAAAGATTAGAAATATAACTTTTTTAAATTCTATCATTAAAAGTTAATTATGCGGGGGTAGCCAAGTCTGGTCAAAGGCGCAAGATCTAGAATGCGAAGCTTAGGATGCGACGCTCAGAGTAATGAGACACCTTGTGGGTTAGTCCCTTCGTCGGTTCAAATCCGACCCCCCGCACTTCGAAATGGCCGCAGTGGTGTAATGGTTAGCATAAGGGCCTGTGGAGCCCTTGGTCCGAGTTCGAATCTCGGCTGCGGCCCTTTTATTCAATTTACAATTAAGAAGTAATCAAATTTTCAATTTTCTTTCTAATCTTTCTATGACATCAAAAGAACATTTTAAATTTTTCACATTGAAAACGTAATCTTCTACAGCTCTCCGTCTATTCAATATACCAGCATGCGTAGGTGTATAGAATGTTAAATCTAGAAATATATTACCATAATCCTCATCAATACTCACCACATCACCTGCGAAAGTTGAAGAGTAATGGGTAATATATAGTTGTTGATTAAGACCAAAAATTCTATTTTCATTTTTCCTTACTCTTACGGCAGGCATTATAAAACAGTAATTGTTACGTTTTCTACATTTTAGTTGAACATCAGCTATCATAGCTCTCAATGATGCTCTATGCATCAAAAAAGGCACTTCCTTTTTCAAATCTCCTTCTTTACTATTCTTCAAGAAAATTTTTTCTAGTGATTTGTAATAATTATTTCTAATATTTTCTATTGAAATATTCCATCTCTCATTTGAAGGAAAAATTAATAAACCTAAACTTACTTCAAAGGGCCTTACCTTGTAACCCTCCTCTAAAGGAAAATATTCAGCAATAGCATCTAAACGTTTGAGAAGAGCACTATCCTTACTTTCATCAATACCTCCACTCCTCACAACACTAAAAAATATTTCATTGAATTCTCTTAATTTGTTGCGAAACAATGATTTTTCCTTTTCAATCTTTTTTGGCATTCAATTTTTTTATGAGATAAAAAATTTAAATTTTTCTTTTAAATTTCTTTAAACCTTAATATATCAGTTTCACAATAATAACATCAAATGAAATGGCATACAATGAGCGTTAATACTGTTCTTGAACATTTGAAAACTAGTAAGGAAGGGTTAAGTAACGAAGAAGTTAAAAAGAGAATTGAAAAATATGGTTTAAATATAATAGAAAAAAAGAAGAGAAGAACTGCTTTGAAAATATTTTTTTCTCAATTCAAGAGCATACTTGTAATTCTCCTTTTAATAGCAACTTTGCTAACTCTTTTTTTAAAAATGTATTTGGATGCTGTTGTAATAGGAGCAATTTTACTAATAAATGCTTTTTTAGGATTTCATCAAGAATATAAAGCTGAAAAATCTGTTGAAGCATTGAAAAAGTTAATAGTTTCAAAAGTTTTGGTTATAAGAAATGGAGAAAAAATTGAAGTTAAAGCAGAAGAGTTAGTTCCAGGAGATATAGTAATTCTTGAAGAGGGAAAGAGGATTCCAGCTGATTTAAGGTTAATAGAATCTATTAACTTAAGAGTTGATGAATCAACTCTTACAGGAGAGTCAGTTCCAGTAGAAAAAAGTACAAAAATTATGAAAGATGTTCCTCTTTCAGAAAGAAAAAATATGGTCTTTTCTAGTACTTTAGTTGTTTCAGGAAGAGGTAAAGGTGTTGTTGTAGAAACTGGCCCAATGACAGAAATAGGAAAAATAGCAAAAATGATAGAAGAAATAGAAGAACCAACTCCCCTTCAAACAAAATTGCAAAACTTTGGTAAATTTTTGAGTTTAATTATTATTTTAATAGCACTTCTAATTTTTTCTCTAGGTTTTTTAAAAGGAATAAACACATTTGAAATATTTTTAACATCAATAAGTTTAGCTGTTTCAGCTGTTCCGGAAGGTTTACCTGCTGTTGTAACTTCAACTTTAGCTATTGGAACAAGAAAAATGGCAAAAAGAAATTGTATAGTGAAAAGGCTTGCTGCTGTTGAAGCTCTAGGTTCTGTGACAGTTATAGCTGCTGATAAAACAGGAACCATGACAACTAATGAGATGACTGTAAGAAAAGTTTGGTATGATTGGAAAGTTGTCGAAGTAAGTGGAGTTGGCTTTGAAAGAGAGGGTGATTTCAAATTAAATGGAAAAAGAATTAATCCTAAAGAAGATGAAAATCTTTATCTTTTGCTAAAAATTTCAAAAATGTGTAATAATTCTATTCTCAAAAAAACTCACCTTATAGGGGATCCAACAGAAGGTGCATTAAAAATCCTTGCACTTAAAGGAAAAGTTGATGAAGAATATGAAAGGGTTGATGAAATTCCATTTTCTTCTGAAAGAAAGATTATGACGACTATTCATAAAATTGATGAAAAGTATGTAGCTTACACAAAAGGTGCACCAGAAATTGTGTTAAAACTTTGCGATAAAATATATCCAAATAAAAAGTTGAGTAAAAAAGAAAGAGAAAAAATAGAAGAAGTAATAAAAGATTTAGCAGAAAAAGGGCTAAGAGTTTTGGGTTTCTCTTTCAAAAATTTGGAGAAAAGTTACTCAAAAAAAGAAGTTGAAAAGAACATGATTTTTGTTGGTTTAGCTGCTATGATAGACCCTCCTAGAAAAGAAACAGCTCATGCTATAAAGCTGTGCAAAGAAGCTGGTATAAGAGTGATAATGATAACAGGTGACCATAAGCTAACAGCAAAAGCTATTGCCTCAGAAATAGGCTTAGAAGGAGAAGTTATGACAGGAAGTGAATTAGAAAAGATAAGTGATGAAGAACTTGAAGAGATAGTTGATGAAATTACAATATACGCTAGAGTTTCACCACACCATAAATTGAGAATAGTTAACGCCTTAAAGAAAAAGGGCCATATAGTGGCTGTTACAGGAGATGGAGTAAATGATGCACCAGCATTAAAGAAAGCTGATGTTGGAATTGCTATGGGAATAAAAGGGACTGATGTAGCAAAAGAGGCTGCTGATATGATACTTCTAGATGATAATTTTTCAACTATAGTTAATGCTATAGAAGAAGGGAGAGGAATTTATGATAACATAAAGAAATTTGTTAGGTTTTTATTATCTGCTAACTTTGATGAAATAATGATTGTAGCTTCTAGTATACTGTTAAGTTTGCCTCTTCCATTATTACCTCTTCAAATTCTTTGGATAAATCTAGTTACAGACAGTTTACCAGCTTTAAGCTTGGGTGTTGATCCAAAAGAAAAAGGTATAATGAAAAGGAAACCTAGAGATCCAAAAGAAAGTATACTTTCTTCTTCATTACTTTTCTTATTTGTTGCAAGTATTCTTGCATTTTTTGCAACATTTTACATTTTCACAACAGAGTTAGAGAATGGAATAGAAAAAGCAAGAACTATGACTTTAACAACAACTATATTATTTGAGATGTTTTTCGTTTTTAATTGTAGATCTGAAGAAAAATCAGTTTTTAGAAAAAACCCTCTCACTAATAAAAAGTTGATAATTTCAATATTAATTTCAATAATCCTTCAAATCTTAATCATTTATTCACCATTTTTCCAAGAAATATTTAGCACGACACCATTAAACTTACAAGATTGGTTTAAAATAATAATGCTTTCAGCTCTTGGATTGTTAGTTCTTCCAGAAATTTTCATAAAACACTTTTATATTAAATAAAAAATAATATTAACATGCCTATAGAGCCTTTAAGTATTCTTACTCTATTAGGTACAACAATAGTTCTTGGATATATAGGACTTTTAATTTTTGAAAAAACTAAGATACCAGATGCTGTATGGCTCCTCCTCTTTGGCCTAATTGTTGGTCCTTTATTAGGGCTTGTTGAGAGGAGTATATTCATTGCAGCTTCTCCTTTACTTGGTGCAATTGCTCTTTTAATAATACTTTTTGATGCAGGCCTTAACATGGATTTTTACAGGATAATAAGAGAAATTCCAAGAAGTTTATTATTAACTGTTCTTGGTGTTGTTTTTTCAACTGTAAGCATAAGCTTAATATCTTTCTTTATTTTGAAAATGGATTTTATGAGTTCTTTTATACTAGGAGTTATAGTTTGTGGAACATCTAGTGCTGCTGTTGTTTCTTTAATTAATCCTTTAAAAATAAATGAAAGTGCTAAGATGATATTAGAGTTGGAATCAATTTTTACTGATCCTATAGTAATAGTTGTTGGTGTTACTTTAATGGAAGCTGCAATCTCAACTATACCCTTAACAAACCTTGCTAACACTTTAGTTAGTGCTTATTCTGTTGCTATAGTTGTTGGATCTATAGCAGGAATCCTTTGGTTAATAGTTTTGGATAGAATTAGAAGAAGAGAATTTGATTATATATTAACTTTAGCTGTAACTTTTTTGCTTTATGTTGGCACTGAGATGATTGGTGGTAGTGGTTCAATAGCTATTCTTGTTTGCGGTATTGTATTAGGAAATGGTGTAATATTTTCTAAATTCTTAAAATTTAGGAAAAAATACAAAATAAAATTCATATTTAAAAGATTTCAAAAAGAAATAGCATTTTTCATAAGGTCATTCTTTTTCGTTTATTTGGGCTTAATAGCAACTGTTAACTTCACATCTTTGTTATATGGAATGTTAATAACTGCTGTTATAATTCTCGTAAGATTTTTAACCGTTCAAATAAGCACATACAAAATGGGTTTAAATGATATGGAAATGAACGTTATGAGAATAATGACACCTAGAGGTTTAGCAGCTGCAATTTTAGCTCAAATGATGCTAGCTTCTAACATTCCTGGAGCAGAAGAAATATTAAATATCACTTTTGTTGTGATACTCCTTACAACTCTTTTCACAACAATATCAATAAAAGCGTTATATAAACCTAGTAAAACTCAAGACCGTAAAGTTTAAAAGAAGTAGGCTATATTTTTATATTAGTTGTTTTTATATTCTTTAATGCCACAGTTTTGGCGTTAGGTTGGATTAAAAATGAAAACCCTTTCCAACTGTGGCAACATATGAGGTCAAAAATTTTATTTTTGGCTGATGTAGTAAGATGTGTGAATCTCTGTAGGAAATGAGCAGGGTGTGCATTCCCGCTCAATTCCGGTTGATCCTGCCGGAGGGCACCGTTATCAGGGTCCGACTAAGCCATGCGAGGCGTGAGTCTTCGGGACTCGCCGCACTGCTGAGTAACACGTAGCTAACCTACCCTCAGGTGGGGGATAATCCCGGGAAACTGGGGCTAATACCCCATAGCTGTTGATTGCTGGAATGCGTCAACAGCGAAAGCTCTGGCGCCTGAGGATGGGGCTGCGGCCTATCAGGTTGTTGTGAGTGTAACGTACTCACAAGCCTATAACGGGTAGGGGCCATGGAAGTGGGAGCCTCCAGATGCCTTCTGAGACATGAAGGCAGGCCCTACGGGGCGCAGCAGGCGCGAAAACTTTCCAATGGCTTAACGGCTGAGAAGGGGACCCTGAGTGGCTATGCTCTGCATAGCCTTTTGTCTTGCCTAAAAAGCAAGACGAATAAGCGGTGGGTAAGACGGGTGGCAGCCGCCGCGGTAATACCCGCGCCGCGAATGGTGTCCACGATTATTGGGTCTAAAGCGTCCGTAGCCGGTTCAGTAAGTCCCTGGTGAAATCTGCTAGCAAACTAGCAGGCTTGCTGGGGATACTGCTGGACTTGGGACCGGGAGAGGCCAGAGGTACTCCATGGGTAGGGGTTAAATCCGTTAATCCATGGAGGACCACCTGTGGCGAAGGCGTCTGGCTGGAACGGGTCCGACGGTGAGGGACGAAAGCGTGGGGAGCAAATCTAATCCTTTGACAAAAGGATGAGAGCTCAAACGGGATTAGATATAGGACAGGAATTTATTTTTTATTTTTTCCTGTCCTACTAGAAACCCCGGTAGTCCACGCCGTAAACGATGCCCGCTTGATGTTGCAGGCCTTACGGGGGCTTGCAGTGTCGGAGCGTAGGTGTTAAGCGGGCCACCTGGGGAGTACGGCCGCAAGGCTGAAACTTAAGGGAATTGGCGGGAGAGCACACAAGGGGTGGAGGCTGCGGTTTAATTGGATTCAACGCCGGACACCTCACGGGGGTTGACAGCAGGATGAAGGTCAGCCTAACGGGCTTACCAGACAAGCTGAGAGGAGTTGCATGGCCATCGTCAGCTCGTACCATGAGGCGTGCGCTTAAGTGCGTTAACGAGCGAGACCCACGCCGCCATTTGCTACCACACTTTGAGATCCAAAAGATCAAAAAGTGTGGGCACTATGGCGGGACCGCTGGCGATAAGCCAGAGGAAGGTGTGGGCGACGGTAGGTCCGTATGGCCCGGATACCCCCGGCTACACGCGGCCTACAATGGTTGGGACAGTGCGTTGCGACGCCGAAAGGCGAAGCCAATCGCCTAAACCCAACCTCAGTTCGGATTGAGGGCTGCAACTCGCCCTCATGAAGACGGAATCCCTAGTAAGCGAACGTCATAATCGTTCGCTGAATACGTCCCTGCTCTTTGCACACACCGCCTGTCAAGCCATGCGAGTAGATCCTTGGCGAGGCCTTACTATTTGGTAAGGACGAGCCAAGGGTCTGCGAGTGGGGCTAAGTCATAACAAGGTAGCCGTACTGGAAGGTGCGGCTGGATCACCTCCTTAATTTCCTACAGAGCACAAAACATCTTACTACATCACCCGCTATTTCTACTACTCAATTATAATCATAAGAATAAGCTGTGGACCGGGTGGGATTCGAACCCACAACCTCTACCTTGCAAGGGTAGCGATCTTCCATTGATCTACCGGCCCGTATAAAATTCTTAGAAAGCTACATTATAAAAAGATTAACTATTAGCGAGGGGATGCTCCGCTACATCTATCCCATGAACATCTTAACTGTCCATCATTAGGATTACAACCAGAAGGGAAACAAGTATATTCTTGACGCCAGTAATATACTCCTCCAAACAAACAATTGCATGCAATATTTTCCCAATCACAGAGACAAGTTTCAGGAGGGTAAACTGCTAAGTCAAAGTTAGCACTTCTCGTTATAGTACCATCTGTTGCACTTACTGTTATAGTATAATTTCCAGCGGGTGTAGAAACTCCTGTGAATATCCACATAGTTGATTCACAGTTTGGACTACAACCACTAGGATCAAAAGATACAGTTGTGTTTGGTGGTAAATTTGAAGCACTTAATGTTACTGGTTGAGAAGTTCCACTCAATAAAGTTAGATTAATAGTAACTGGTATTGAACTTCCTGCAGTTACTGCACCACTTGTTGGATTTAAATTTATACTGAAATCAAAATTGCTTAAACAAAAACAACAACAGTAACTCCCGCACTCACTATACCCTGGTTCGCAAACAAAAGATGAAAAACCACTGCCAAGACATATACTTCTGCATCCTGACAATGTTGGGGTACAGAAACCGCCAGTAATTGTACAGTCACCAGTTAATATTTCTTTACTACTTTTTTCATAATACCAATTAGTTGGTGAATAACTTGCTCTTATTCTACTTGTACCAGAAGGTAAAGTGAAAGGATAAGAGAAAGAGCCATCTGTAATAGAAGTTGTTACATAAGAAATATTATGCCAAGAGCCATCATAATACTCTAACAAAACGTCTCTATCTACATCAACAGGATTTAATATAGAAGAATCTTCACAAACTGGGTGATAATTTCCTGGTCCTGCTATGAGAGGGTTACTACTTTCATCAAGAAGTTTTCCAAATATGGTTGAACTATTATAATTCAACTCTATATTAGTTAAAACTTTGTAAAAGGCTACTATAGTTCTCTCCCTTTCATACATTGTGAAAGAGTAAGGATTTGAAGGGGTATCAAGATAAAACCCTAAATTATTTTCATCACAATCCTGATCCCAGAAATGAGAGAAACTTCTTGAAGAAATTTTACTAGGAACTGAAAGTTGATGCTCTCCGTAAGTTAAAGAAAATGTTGCTATCCCATTTGAATCTGTAGATTTGGAAATATCATCAACAACTACATTAACATTGGGTAAAGGTAAATTTAACCTGTCTATTTTCACCTCAACTTTCAATTGATAAGTATTCCCAACACAAGCTCCATTAATACATGTAGAGCCTGATGGGCATGCTTCTTCACTACATTCACATAAAGCACCTGAACAAACAAATTCGCAAATATGAGTTTCATTTATACAATAATCTTCATGAGAACCACTAGAGTCAAAACATGTTCCTTTTGTAGTTTTATCACTTTCATCAGGATCATTACAACCAGTTGGAGTAAGAGTATAGTTAATATAAAGGGATTGGAGTATTGCAAATCCTTCATCATACTCAGAGTAACTATTCCAATTCTCATCAACAGCGTTCCCAGGATTTATCACATTGCCTGTAGTCCAAAGATAGCTATCTTCAGTATCATCCTCTACATAGGCACTTCCCTGTAATCTCCATAATTTTTCCTCATAAAAACGCGGTCTGTTAGTAACATCTTTTTTAAATGCCCAGCTTGTCATCAAAACAGGGCCATTCAGACAACTTTGAGGTATTGTCACATTTTCATGAGTTATTCTATCTTCGTTTCCTCTAAATACAAGATTTTTTGTCCAAGAATGCTTACTATAATTATAACAACTCATTGCTATGAAGTTGTTAGTACCAACACCTGGATTTATTTTGTATTCTATCATTGCTCCTGTGAGAGCTCCTGTACATGAAGGATCATCAACACATTGTTTTTCTACATCACAACCTGCAGGATTACATATTCTAGTTTGATACATTTGGTTAGGAGGACAAGCACCTAAACCACAACCCACATCTTGCCAATCTTCACAAGAACAAGAAGTGCAAATATTACCAACACAATCTAAACCAGAACAACAATTATCAAAAGCACAAGATTCCCCTTCTAGGCCACATTCACTATCATCACTCAAATCAGAACAACCAGAGTCATCCATATCAACTAAACCATCTCCGTCATTATCTATTCCATCATTACATTGAGTTACTGCTGGTGGTGCACCGCCGCCTCCACCACTAGGTGCTCCAGAACATTTACAAACTTTAGTTTTACATTCTTCTTCAGTTGTTACTCCATAATAATTTTGACATAAAGCTAATAAATTATCACTTCCATCAGGATCATTTATACTTCCATCTTTATCAGCATCAAAATCTCTAACAGGAATGTCAGCTGTACTTGGAAAACAGTTTGCTGAAAGTAAAGCATTACAAGCACTATTTTTTGCATTTTCTAAAGTTGTTCCTTGAGTTTGAGAAGGCCATACTCCAGAAAAAGTTGCAAGATAAGAAACAAGGACAGTTGCTCCTAAAACAATAACTACTAAAGTAGTTGTTGCAGGTTCTATTCCTTTCAAATTATCACACTAAACTCCGACAACAGGACAGCCACACAAAGCTTTACACTCGGCCTCACTTTTTTTGTTGTAAAAACAAAAACAGAGAGATGCTAAATTGTCACCAATAGCATTAATTGCTGACCCCTTACAACTTGCTGGAGGATTTGCCCAATCAAATCCTGAACCGGTATCAGCAGCACCTATAGCACCATCTTGATCTGCATCAAAATCGTCTATAGTAATAGTGTTTGTATTTACATTACAACCATATCTTACTAAAGTATCACAAGCATCATTCTTAGCTGATTCAACTGTGATGGCTGTGGAGAATGGGTTAAAACCACCAAAGTACAAAGCAACTAAACCTAGCAATACGATAACTGCTATTGCTACTATAACTAAAGCATTAATTGGAAGTGAAATACCTTTCATGTTAAACATATAAAATTCTATCAATTTGAATATATAAATGTTAAAGAAATTTAAAAGGGCAAAAAGCCCTTGAAACAACTATTTCTTTCCTAATACTATTTCAATGCTGGAAACATTCAATTTTTCTCCACTTTCTGTTGTCACTTCCTCTGTTCCTATTTTCACATCTTTGACTTCAGTGTCTGGCAAAAACTTGTTTTTTACTATCTCTGCAACATCCACTGCATGACTTATTGCTCTACCTCTTGCTCTTAAAATGACTTCTGACTTTCCATCATTGAATTGAGTTATGCATGCTAACACATAACTCATTGCAGGTTTTTTACCTACGAACACAACATTGTTTTCAGCTTCTGCCATTTTATACACCTCCGATTTTACTTGAAATTCTTTGAGCTATTAAGATAAAAATATTTATAACAAAAAGAATTTAAATAAGCTTTTTCTTCAACTTTCATAGTTACCTTGATTCTAAGCAGTTACCGGGCAGCCACAAAGTGCTCTACAAGCAGATTGGTCTCCCGGAGCAACACCGAACCATCCTTCACATAAAGCTTGCAAAGTATCTCCTGCACCACCTACTGTTCCATCGCCATTACAATCAAAGTTAACAGTTATTGCAGTAGTATCGCCACAACCTGTTCTTACTAGTTGGTCACATCCTGCATTCTTTGCTGCTTGATAACTTACTGCACCACCAAATGGACCAAAACCTGCAAAGTACAAAGCAACTAAACCTAGCAATACGATAACTGCTATTGCTACTATAACTAAAATGTTTATAGGCAATTCAATACCTTTCACTCTGTTTCACCTCTATTTTTTTATTGGTATTCCTATATATAAAGGTTTTGTTAATCTTTCTTAGGACAACCACAAACCTTTATTATACAACTCGCAATATTATAGCATTTATAGCTGTTACAGCTTTCATGGACAGTTGCACACTTCTGTTTTACACAAATTCTCACTGTTTAAAGGATCAGTAGGATCATAAATACCATAATAATTATAACATAAAGCTGCTAAGTTGTCATGATTGTTAGAATTTGTAGGAGAAGGATTACTCCAATCAAATCCAGTTTGTGGATCTAAATCTCCATCTTTATCAGCATCAAAATTCTTAACTACAATATTCGAAGTTTGTTCTTCACAATTAAAACTTAATAACATATTACAAGCATTATTCTTTGCACCTTCTAAGCTAATACTTTGAGAGCCAAAGGGCCATACTCCAAAGAACAATGCTAAAATTGCTATTAAAATTATTAAAGCTAATACAATAATAACTAAAGCATTAATTGGAAGTGAAATACCTTTCATGTTAAAAATCATATGCTTTCTTATTTAAATTATTATACATAGGTACATCCCTCAGTTTGATAACATGGTACCTTCCAACAGCCAGATATGATGGATCCTTCGTCATTTAAACAAACCATATCCCATGTATCGTCTTCATGAATGAAAGGGGAGCATCCTCCCTCTTTATTATCCCACCCAGCCTCACAAATACTACAATCTTTAACCGCTTTTGAAATACCAGTCCAGAATCCCCAACTGCATGTCACATCACAAAGAACATCGGGTATGGGTTCAGGGCCACCATCTTCGCTATAACACCTATTTCCGGCTACACACAGACGACCACATTCTAAACTATCAAAAGCACAAAAATCACATTCATCACTACCTGCTGGAGGTTCACAATCTCCATAGCACCAGCCTAATTGACTAATTCTACATCTTGCTCTAGTCTCCTCACACCATAGACCAGCCCAGCAATTTACATTATCTTTACAACCATAACGACATGTTTTAATGGAGTTATAAGAACAAGTAGGTGTACATGAACTTCCACAATTTCCCATTCCATCACATGCAATAGAACATGTTGCTGTTGGAGTTGTTGGTTCTCTGTATTCTCTACCACCTGAACATTTATCTGAACAACTTATTGTAACAGTACCACACGCATTACCAGGAGGAACATAACCAGCTGGAAGATTTGGTCTATCACAATATGCATCTGCCGTTCCAGGAAACCTACATTTATCAATTCCGCCTTCTGTTTCAACACCTGTGCACGGATTTCCATCGTCGCAATCAGAATCGTCATAGCATTCTGGAGTTATGACATGTAATACAAAAGTTTTTGAATGAGAAACTCCTCCCCCTGAAGCAGTAATGACTATAATATAATCTCCGTCAGGGGTCGTTTCTTGCGTTGTTATAAGGATATCTGATGTGAAATCTGGTTCACCTGAAGCAGGTGTAAATGAAACTGAAATAGTAGGCTCATCTGGGCTCATGGAATAAGAAAGAAAAACTGTTTTACTTATCATATCAGGATCTTTTAAAGTTAGAGTGACAGTTAGAGAAATGCTTTGAGTTGCAGCTATAGTCTCTTCATATTGTGATAGTTCTAAATCAAAATCAAACGGCTTCGCAATAGTTAAAGTGTAAGTTGCTTCTTCTCTTGAACCTCCTCCTTTTCCTGAAACTTTAAAAGTGTAAATTCCTGGTTCTATAGAATTATCAGTAGTTATACTCATAGTTGATGTACAAGTGGGTGTACAGCTGTTAGGAGAGAAAGAAACACTAACATGATTTGGTACATTTAGAGCGTTTAGAACAACAGAAGACGGTGTTCCACTTGCTAAATTTATATTAACAGTTGAAGTTGTACTACTCCCTATATCTATTTTATCATTATCTGGGTTTAACGTTAAGATGAAAAACATAGACGGATTCACAGTTAAAGTGAAAGTTGCTGTTCTAGTTATCCCATTCCCACTTCCTATTACAGTTATAGTATAATCTCCTGCCATAGTCATGTCTGTAGTTGTAATCGTCATGAGTGAAGTGTAAGTTGGTTCACCTGAAGCAGGTGTAAATGAAACTGAAATAGTTGGTTCTGGTGGGGAAATAGAATAGGAAAGAGAAACAACTTTTGTTTCAGCTCCTAATAAATTCACTTTCACAAAAGCTTGAGTTGATTCTCCAGATTTTATTGAGTCTGTTTCTGGATTAACTTGAATATCAAAATCAAAGTTTATTGGTGTGTTTCCAGTTTGTTCTGCTTGGAACTTAAATTTTAATTTAAAATAATCATAAGGAATTTCCTCTCCTGTTGTAGGATCTATTATTCCAGTTTCTTCAGGCTTTAAAGGAGCAAGACAGTAAGTTTCTGGAGGGTAACAATTTTCTACTATAGTCATTTCAACAACATCTCCAGAAACAGTTGCACTAAAATCTAAACCTTGAAATCTCGGATCTCCTGCTGCTTTTGCATTATATAATTCATTTAATAAAGCACCAACATCATTAAGATATTGATTAAATTGAGGATCTTCCATTATAGCTCTTCCTGCATTTAAAAGTTTGAAATAATTGGAGTTTATTTGGGAATAAAATTTATGTGGATTTAAAGAAACTCTAGTTTCAATTGATTTATCATAAATAATTATATCTTTAGTTCCATTAACAAAAAAACATTTGGAACTTTCTATTGGGCCACAAGGAAACTCATCATATTTAATAACATCTACACTACCTTCCCCAAAAGTTATCGTTTTAGAATCTTTTATGTTTTCTGAAGGTAGTCTATTTTTTATAACTTTTTCTAAACTTCTTTCTAAAACATCTATTTTAGGGTAAAAGGAATCCCAATAAACTTCTCTTTCTAATCCTCCTGTTTTTCCAAGGTCATAAGCTGCTCTTTGAGAAATGAATTCAACACTTTGATCAAATGTCTTGAGTAAAAGGTGTACATAATTTGCAAAAGAGAGTAATTTACCTTCTATTGTAACAACATCACGTCTAACATCACTTACAGAAGTAATATAAGCAATAAATAAACTTAACATTACCAACATCAATAACACACCACCATATGCTAGAGCTGACCCTTTCATATTATTCAAAAACAAATAATTGCAATTCTGCGGATTCACCATTTAGTAAAAATATTTCTGTTACTATTTTTTGGGTAAAAGTAAGCTTAACTGGTGGGCGGGCCGTTGTTCCTTTTTTGCATACTATTATTTCTGATGATCTCTTCGGTTTTATTTTTAATATAAAATCATTGCTTATCATTTGAGATAAATTTTTACAAACATTTTCAGTGTCTATAAACTTACCCAACCATACAACAGTAGAATTTTGAATAGGAATTGCATTAATTATCTTCTTAACTTTTATTCCTTCATACTCTAACTCTAAGAATGCTAATAATGTGTTATCGTATTTTACTGGTCTAAAAAATAAATTTAATTCGACTGTCCTAGGAGTAATCATACCCAAACGTGATTCAGCTTCAAAAGTAATTATAAGTGACCACGCAAAAATAGACATAAAAACTATTACAGCTAGTAATACTATTAACAAAAAAACGTCACTTAGCAAAGTTATCCCTTTCATACTTTCACTACCATTCTTGCGATTTTATTTTTGTTATTATTTAGTTTAATCAAAACTAAAAATTCGGCCTCACCACCTAATTTTAAGCCACCTAGTGAAAACTCCCAAGGAGGGATGCTACCATCTACAACAGAAATTTCTACAACACCATAAGGATATTTAAAGCAAGATGAATCTCTCACCATTAGCTCTATCTTCTCCTGAGAAAATAAACCTTTCGTATTATTTAGAGTTAAACAATCACTCGATAATAAAGCATTTCCTAAAACGAATGCCTCTCTTTCTGCCCCTTTATTACTTACAATAATGTTATAATTTATGTAAGTGAAAAATATAGAAAGAACGCCTGCAACAATAATTGCTATTTCCATGAGCTTAAGAAAATCTTCCGTTAGTTCCATTACCATATATTCACCTATCTTAGCAAACACCACCTACGCAAATAAAAATTTCACATGTGTTTTCTTTTTGTATCTTCTTAATTTCTATATTCTGCACCAATCCTTCTTTTAATTTTATTGTGTTTTTATGAACTATACAATTAGTTAATAAGGCTGTAGGTTCGATCTTTGCAAATTCTGTTTTTAAATATTTTTCCTCCGGAGGAAGGACTTCTATATAAGGAACATCCGTATAATAAATCTTTATTATATAAGGTTCCCCTGAAGTTCTTATCTCACTTTCAAAATTGCCAGGCATTTCGCTAGCAATTTCAACTGCTGTATATATGTAATTTTGGAGTAACATGGGCTCAGCAAAAATCATATAATTATAAGTATTTTGTGCAATTCCTTCTTCACCAAATATAACAGAAAAGATAATTAGTAATATGATAACTTCTGCTATGAATTTTATAAAATCTTTAGTAATTTCAGTCATGTTCTCATTCGGTTTTATGTAATAATTCTTGCGAAACGCTAGGTGTTGCTCTCACTATATCCTCATATGTGAGCGGCGCGAAGGGATAACCTGGCCAACTTATAGCACCTTCAAGTATACCCTGGGCCAGTGTAACAGGATCTGCAATTCCTATTATTTTGTCAACAGTTTTTGTTAATTTTTCTGCTAACCCCAATTTGCCGAGAAAACTGGACCATGGCATAAAGCTTAGAATGTCACTTATTGCCCATATTGCTACATATTGATTAATCAAATTACTGTCAGCATAACAATAATTGGAAGATCCTGGTGTTTCTTTTTTTTCAGGATAAATGAAAATTGTGGGTTCGCCATTATATATAGTTTTCCAGACTTTTGCTATTGCAAAGCACGGGCTTACAACATAGAATCTTGGGTGTTGAGGCACATGCATTATTGCTGCTTGAATACCAGCCCATTGTTTCCATGCTTCAACAGGCCTCCAAACCCTTATAAAAAATTTATCAGCACTTTTATTCAAATAAAAAGGTGTTTCTAGATTATTTTTATTTAATAAGCAAATTGAATTTCCTCCACAATGACTTAGTATTGAACCTATAAAAAATGGTTGGGCATACCAACCGGCTGGGTTAATTAATGCACTACCATCCAAATAAACTACTTTTTTAAATTCTTTCTTTATACCATTAGCTGCTGCAGCTTTAAAAGTTACAGGAAATGTTGCTGTGTTTTGTTCTAAAACACCTATCAAAAGCCCCAATTCTTTTGCTGCATCTTCCTTTGTTTTAAATATAGTTCCATCTGTAAGACCTTTCAAACCATTTTTAACTCTATCCAAGTATCCACCAGGACCACCAAATGTTCTAGCAGTAAAAGTTATTTCAGCATCTATACTACCCCTTGCTAGGTCATCTTCTAAACCCGTAAGGGCCGGTATTATATCCATGTCAACAACTTGCCTAACAGCATCTTCACCAAATTCATCTATAATCTCTGGTGCAACACTACTAATTTTAGAAACAATATCGTCTAAAAGCAAATTTTCTCCATTTTTGGCCATATCTATAACTGTATCAATTGCGACTTCATATATTTCCCATTTTAAACCTTTAGGTATAAAGATGAAACCCCCCATTTCTTTTTTTAAAGAATTTAAAAATTTGTAAACATGTTCTTTTTTAATTTGCTCTTCAGAAACTAATTTAAATTTTGTCATTATTTTTTCTTTTATTGTTGGTTCTTCTATGAAGAAATGGTAAATTTCATCATCATCTAGTCTATTTTCTAGACCATCGAGAATACCTCTTATTCTTGCTGGTTCCCCTTCTGTTAATCTACCTCTATAACCTGCAAATTCAATTCTCTTTATAAATCTTTTTATTCGTTCCTCAACAGGTTTAATGTAAGTACGAAACCAATTTGTATCTCTTATTTTATTCGGAAGGTTTTTTATTTTATCTATTATTCCTTGAGTTTCACCTTCCACTACATAAACAGACTCCAGATACTTTTTCTGTTCCTTATTTATCATATCTAAATAATCTTTATATACCTCAGCAGGATTCACTTTGAACTCTTCATAACCTTCAGCTATTTTACTTGCATCAGTTGTAATGTCAACTATTTCACCATTAACACGTTTTACATATAATTGAGCTTCATCTATAACATTTCCATATTTATCCATGATAGGAACTTTTAGAGGTATACCTTCAACTCCTTCTTTGGCTGTATTTTTTATTACAATTCTGATTTTATCTCCCACTTTTTCCACTATTACATCTCCATTTTCATCCACAGCTAAGAAGCCTGCTTTTTTGAGAGCTTCTATTATTTCATCTCCCTCATATTTTTTTAACATTTCTACTAAAAGCTCTCCTGGCCTCCCTTTTTGTAAGAATTCTACACCCAACTCTTCCTTTAAACGCACCAAAATAGCTTGAAGTTCAGTAGGTCTTCTAAATTTAGACACTATTGAACCTTTAACTTTGGAAAATGCGCCTTTTATCTTTTTTAAAAAACTAGTAGCTATGCTAGCTGGAGTAACTTTACCAATTGCCTTTAAAAACCCAGTACCTAACCTGATAGCTATCCACATTTTAATTGTACCTGCCGCTCCTCCACTCCACGGATAAGCCTCTGTCCATGCAACTCCTCCTTCAGGAAAAACTTCATAGTAAATTTGGTATTCCGGTGGTGCTCCAAAAAAAGCTTCCCAGAAAGATGTACCTCTTTCTTGACACAATCTAATTGGTACCTCTTTATAATAAGTTGGATCCTTAGGAATTTCATTACTTCCCCAAGGGAAATTATCTTGGGAAACTTCATCTATAGCCAGCTTCAAATAGTATGCGGTAGAATTGGCAAAAGAATCACAATTAAGAGAGCCAAAAATTTGTAAAAAAAAGAAAACAACGATCACAAATATTGCTAAAGAAAGTAAAATAGTTATTGGTATTTTAAGCAATTTCACCACCATTAGATATTAGGACAATTACAAAACTTTTTTAATTTAGAGATGTCATCTTTCATATTTAATGCAATAACTATTTCAGCAAGAGTATGTTTTTCGCAATTTATGTTACTGAGTTCAACTAAGTTCTCAGGACAACCATAAGATCTGTAAATTTGACAACAACCTCTCAACTCACTTTGTAAGTTTAATTGTTCGATAACTGGACTTCCACTGAAAAGGATAATAAGAGTAGCAAGTAAAATCACAAGAAAAATAACAAGTAAAATTAGCTTATTTATAGCTATCATACTTCACCTCTACATATCTTTCTACATTGTTCCACTTCATCAGCAGAGAGTGGAGGAGCTAATTTTCCGATAGCTTGTGCACACATTTCGTCTACCAATTTTGGTTCACCCCCTACCATGACCCACTCACCTGGACCTTCTTTATAATTATGCATACTCCAAAAAATGCAGAACTCTCTAAATTCTTTACTTTTTTCGGTTTCCTTTCCAAAAAGAAGGGAAGGATTAACTATCAAGACTATTACAAGCAAAACAACTATTATGACAGTAATAAGACCAAGAAGAGTTTTATATTCTATTCCTTTCATGATTAATAATAATCAAAATTACTATTAAAATTTATGGTAATTTTATAGTTAACAAATTTGAAAGTATATTAGCTGCGTTTTCTACAAAATTAGTTTGAGTTGCCAGAATAGTTATTATAATGGCTATGATAATTATCGCAACTACTATAATAAGTAATGTGCCAGCTGCAATACCTTTAAATGCATTTATTTTCTGGCCCACAAACACCACTTCTTCTATTTTCACAATCCTCATTAGTTAAACAACCGCAAAATGGTTCTAAAGTTTCAGGATAAATTACTAAACATCTCGCCCCATCAAGGTCATTTTTACAATCAACATTACTCCTACAACTTTTTTTCTCAATTTCTACAGGCTGTGCTTCAGGTGGAGATTCTCCTTGTAATGCACTCCAAAATATTAAAACTGCAATTGTGAAAAGAATAACAGCAACCATTAAATATATAGACCATTCAAAACCTTTTTTCATATTAGGATTAACCTCGTCCTAAATTAATACCCTCAGGTAGACCTGCAATACAAATAACTCCATTCTTCCTTGCTTGGTTATCATTCCAAGGAGTGTAAGTTGTTACAATACCTCCATTGAGCGCATGGTTTGGCATTATTTCTGTAATGTAATCATCCTCATAATTATCATCATTACTGTTTGTTTCTGTCAGAATTTGGGTAGGCACGCCTTGAGAACATTTGTATGCTTCTCCTACATTCCAATAGGTGAGTTTCGAACCACTGCTTTCTGCAGTTACTGAAGAAAAATCAGAAGGGTTCCTCTCAATACTGTATTTAGTCGTATTGGCACACATCACATCCACTCTAACTTTAAACTCGGCAGCTCCATTAGTATCGAGAAATGTAACATAACATCTTTTATCATCTGCTTTTATAGAAGTAGGGTGATCTTCTCCATAAGCGCCAGGATCTCCTCCATTCCATTCAGTATGAAAACCACAAAATATAGGTACAGTTCCTGGGTCGCATTCAGGACTTTGAAATGTTGCTGAGTGACGGTTGTTATAGTTTATACAAGGATCTGTACATTCACCAGCATTACTAACAGTTTTCAAAGTACCCATTTTATATACAAACCCGTCACCACTAGTACATAAGACTCCTACTCTTCTTTTTTGTTCATCACCTCCTATTGTATCATGCGCCGCTACATGACAAGTTTGTGTACTCGTATCTATCCACATATCATTAATAGGATCTTCACCATAATTATCCCATGATTCTGTTGAAGCTGTGTCAGTAGCACAAGCTATTGCTTTTCCGCTTGGGCAAGAAATTGTAAGCTCAATAAAATCATCATCTCTTCTTCTGTAATCTAAAGAAGAAGACCAATGATAAAGTTGTTCAGCACATAAAACAGTTACTTTTCTTCCGCTACAATCGTGGTCTGCGTGTTTGACGCTGCACACCCATCTTTCATTTCCCAAATATGGGAATATTTCAGATACCCAAATTCTATCAGCAGCAGGTGCCGGACAAAGATTCCAACCTCCATGATATTTACTGAAACATGAGATTAGATGGGAATCACCTGGACATGACTCATAGTGACGATAGTAGCAATGTGTACATTCCCAACAAAATCCATGGTCAATCCATTCAGATCTGTAATAATGATAAACAATCCCTGAACTTGTATTACCACAGATAGCATCTACTTTCCTTTGTTGATTATCATCATCAGGAGGATCATGGTCTACTGTCTCGATCCAACAATTTTTTGGAGGATCAGAAGGATCAAAATAGTCTGGATCAGGATTGCTTAACCTATAATCTCGATGAGTATCATCTTTATAGTCTTCACTAGAACCTTCATTTGACTTAGAGTTACAAAAAAGAAGAAATTCATTTGAAGTAGGATCACAAGTAGGAGTTGTCCAATCTTCCACTTGATTAGAAGAAGTTTCCCAACTTCCTTCTTTTCTAGTTAGTGTAGTATCATAAGAACAAAAAACAGCTGCTTTTCTCATTTGTTCATTATCACCAATAAAATCTCTACCTGTAACGACACATGTTCTTTTATCATCATCTATATACATACTTATAATTCCATCATCTTCATATTGTCCACGACCAGTACCTCCTGTGATCGTATCACATTCACCGCCTTCTACGTCAGGAACCTTTGTTCCACAAGCAGCTGCATATACCTCATCACCCTCCTCATCTGTTGAAGGACAAGCACATTTAGCTATAATATTCCCATCTGAGGTTTGTTCCCATGAACAATCAAGTGACCAAAACCCAATTTTATTCCCGTTTCTATCTCTGAAAATCACACCGCTTCCTTCTTGTGTTTCTGGAAATTGGTAAGATAATTCTCCTGGCTCACCTAAAATAGGTCGTAAGCCAAAATATTTTTTCACATCAAATCCGGCAACGGGCAAAAGAAGAAACACAGCAAGAGCGACTATTGCAACAACAATAACAACACTAGCTAGAAAAGACCATGCAAGTGCTTTCATAAATATTGTTTACATTATTTTATATTTAAAATTATGCTGGAATGTTAAGACACATTTGTGTCAAAGATGTAAATAGTGCACCAAAAGGAATCCAAAATAACATGCTACATACTATGTTTTTGATTAAGTGGCCTCCAGTTGCTTGATTTAAAAGATAAATAAAAAGAAGTAAAACTATTAAAATAATTACAAAAATTGCAACATATTTTAATACATGTTCAGGAACTTCCATACTTTCACAAAGGTAATAAATCACAAATAGAGTTAATACCAGCTTCTGTTAAAACACCTGTTATCGGTAATCCATATAACCCTAATCCCTTCAAAACATAAAGACCTACAAATTTACAAGTTGCTCTTCCTAATTTTACATTAAAAAGTAATTCTACAAGAAAGAATAAAAGAATTACTATAACTACTAGGATTATAATTATCATTGCCGGGGATTTTATTGCTTCACTCATTTAAACCACTGGGGTAAGTAACCATTGTATCGCTTTTATGAGTGCATAAAGCCATCCTCCCTCAATTTGAGGCCTAAAATGAACATAAAACATTATCATAACTGCAACTATAGCTAATGCTAATATCAACACCCAAACTAAATTTATTCCTTCTTCAAATGCCATTATATCACGGAATAAGACTAACATCAATTTTTAGCATATTAGCGATTATTTGATTAGTGAACAACACCAATAGTACTGCTACTAAAATCCCAACTATAATCCAAAATAATAAACTTTGTGGTTTCATTTTTTCACATCGGTTTTAATAATTGTTCTATAGATGGGCCAAACATTGAATAAGTAATAACCCAGCTTATAATATACATTATAGTTCCAAATAATAAAATATTCCATATATAATTCCTCATTCCTATAGGATCTTCTCCATAGTGAATTCCATTTAAAAATATTGCTAATAAAAATCCTGTTTCTATCATGTAAAGGCCAACTATTATTTGGAATGCTGCTGGAGTTATAGGTAAAGTTCCGCCCATTGCCCAAGGAACTAAAAAGAAAGTTTGATAAGCATTCATCCCTCCAGCCATAGCAGTTATTTTTTCCATTGCAGCTCCAAGCTTTTCAAGAATTTGTAATATTATTACAGCTAGAGTTACTGTAACACCGGCAACCATAGGTGCTAAAAACATAGCTAAAAATTTCATACTAGAAGCAACTTCTCCTAATATATCGTTTATCTCTTCTCTAACATCATGAACATCTTTTAAGTATCTTGAAATGACTATCATAGAGTCAGCTGCAGTTCTAACACTTTTTTTAGCAGATTGTATAACAGCTTGCATTACAGAATGAATAAGTTTTGAAGGATAATACCATAAAGCTCCTACTCTCTTGTCAAACAAAGCTTGCTCAAAAGTATAGCCAAATTTTTTCATGTTTAAACTTATTATTTCAAAAAAATCAGCTATTTTTAAATTCTTCAAGTTAACTTTTGCTTTATCTATAGCGATTTCCAATGGGTCACCACCAGAAATGTTATTACCAAGTTGGAAAAGAGCAATAGCAAACTCGTCTTCTATCTTTTCTATATCTTTTCTTATTTTGATTTTTTGAAAACTATCTAAGAAAGCGTAAATTATAACTACCAAAGCTAAGCCTAACACTATCAAGACAGAAAAATTCACAGAAAGGTAAACATCTGGATTTGACAAACCAAAGAAACCTAGGAATATTAAAGGTAAAGAAGAAATGAGAGAAATTGGCCATATTGGAATGAACTTTCCTCCTAAAGAAAACTTCCCCATAGGAGGAACACCTTTTGCTTTAGAAATATCTGGAGGAGAAAAAGTTGGAGGTTTTGATGAAAGAATATGACTAACTATAAAGTATAAAAATGCAGGGAGCAAGATATCATAACCAAAAAATACAAAGGCAGGCTTAACTATATCCGCTATAAAAATCAATACTATTGGAAAAAGAACTAAGCCCATTACAGGTAACAAAACACCTAAAGCGTAAATTAAAGTCATTGGCATCCTTAAGCTTGCTGCATAGTGTCTTGCTCTTTCTCTAGTTCCATTCAAAATAACATTTATAGTTTCTTCATAAACCATTTCTCTTCTACTTTGTTCAACAACAGAATTCCTTAGTAAATTTAAAGCTTCTGCAAACTCTTTATTTTTAGTTTTCCATTTGTTTATGTAATCTATTAAAGCTAAGTTTGCTGAAGCATATTTCCCAACTTCAATATCCCATAAAAGTTTTCTCAAATCCCATGCTAATGGACCTTCAAGGTTTTCACTAGCAAATTTAATAGCACCTTCAAGATTAGGAGATTGCCTCATGTAAATTATCATGTAAAGTATTGCTAATACAGCATCAGCTGACATTTTTACTGACATGCTCTTTGCTCTAGAAGAAGGATAATTATAAAAGTACCAAAAAGTAATGCCAACTAAAGCGAAACCAAACAAGCCAAAAACAAAACCTATATTTAAGAATAATACAGCGAATAAAACAATAAATAATATGGTTATTGTAGAAAGAATGGTAAGAGAAAAAACTCCTTTTGGAGTTACATTCAAATAAGCAGCTTTTATAGATTCTTCCAGTTTAATTTTCGTCTTTTCATCAGGTTCAATTGGAATTATCTTTTCACAAAAAGAACAAGCTTTTTCATACCAAGTAGCTGGCTTTCCTCTAATTTCTTCTAGAAAAGCTAAGTATTCACTTGGATATGGAATAAATTTTTTCTTTTCAGGTAGTTTTATCTCACTAGCTTTTAAAGCTTTTTTTATTTCTTCTTTCCTTATTTTTCTAGCTTTTTCTTCTATTTCTTTAATTTTCTTCTTTTTCTTAAATATCATTAAAACGCCTTAGCGTAATCTTTAAACCATTTTAACCATTCTTCATAAACTCTTTTACTATCAACAAAACCTATATCTTTCCTACAATTTTCAGAAATTATATGAAACATTTGATTAACTTTTACTGTTGTTTCGGCTTCTAACAAATCTCTCTTTCCTGTTTTTTTAGCAATTTCTACAATGGTTTCCAGAATTTTTGCTCTCAAAAGTATGTTATCCCAAACTCTATCCCATCTTCCTGTCCATCCAGGAACTCTAGAAGCTATTTGATTCAAAACGTAAGATTCTCCATTTAAAAGTGTGTCTGTTGGTTTCAAAGAATCTTCACTAGCATTATATTCCATCAAATTTATGAAACCTTTTTCCTCTACTGGATCAGACTTCCAATGCTTTCTAACTTCTGTAACTTCAGTTATTCTTCTAAAAGTTTTCAAACCGTCTGGAGTTTTTAGTTTGTTACAAATAACTACAAGGTCAACTGCTTTAAAACTTGTTGGAGGAACACCAAGATCGTTAACTATTCTATCAAAAACACCATAAGCAGATTCTCCATGAACAGTTCCAGCAACAACATTAGCCATAGCACCTATTCTCATAGCTTCAAACAATGCTTTTGCTTCTACTGATCTTATTTCTCCTATAAACAAACAAGAATCGCCTAACCTTAAAGCTGTCCTTATAACTTCTTCTGCAGGTAGTTCTAACTCAACTCTTGTTATAACTGATCTAGATTTTAATCTTTCAATATTGTAACCCAAATTTCTCAATTGTTCAACAGGAAGTTCCAAAGTGTCTTCACTAGTAAGAATTCTGTAATAGGGTAATATTTGAAGCATAAAGCTTCCTAAGAAAGATGTCTTTCCTGCACCTCTACTTCCAGCAACAAGAACTGTTCTCCCATATGAAGCTATTAGCCACATTAAACCTCCAAATAATGGGTTAAAAAATTTACAATCTAAGAATAAAGGGAATGTCCATGGCTTGAATCTGTGCCTTCTTAAAGCAAAAGCAAGGCCATCAGGAGAAAGTCTTGGGTTTATAGCTGCAACTCTTGCGACACCATCTGGCAAAACAAGCTCTGCATCTAAAACAGGGTTTGCCTCATCAAGAGGCCTACCTGATATTAGTTTAAACCTTGTGGCCCATCTTTCTCCATCTTGTCTTGTTGGAACTAAATTAGTTTCACATTCTTCATAATCTTGATGGTAAATATAAATTGGCAAATTTCCTAGGGGAGAGTTTATGTAAATATCTTGTATCTTTTCATCTCTAAGTAAAACTTCAATTATACCTAGGCCTGCAGTATACCTTGTTAAAATGTTTGATAGCTTTTCTATTTGCTTTGGCTTAAAAGTTTTTCCCATTTCTTCTGCTAAGTCTCTTAACAAATCTAAACTTAAAGTATGAAAAAGTTCTCTCATCCTTTCTTGTTCTTTTACTTCCAACTCTCTTGGCCTTCTCTCTTCTAAAACTCTTCTAGCAGCATCTAAGAGGGTATACTCATCTTCACTCAACTTGAATTCAGGTGGAGTAACATGGTAAAAGTATCTAACTTTTCCAGGAACTTTGAATATTTCAACATCAGTATCTCCAAGAGAATATCTTTCAATCGTTTCTCCAGGAGGGGGTTGGGCCATAAACTTAGTGTACATGAAATTTGGCCTTACAGTTGGCTTGAAAATTTTTCTGTAAAGACTTCTATCTCCTATATGATAACCTGCAAGATAAGGTTTAGCTATTTCTATAAGCTTACATTTTTCTAGAAGTTCTTGTAAAGGTAAGAGAGCATTAGTAAGATAATGTTCTATGCACTTTCTATCTCTTTCCATAGCTTTTTTAAGCTTAGTTCTTAAATGCCTTATTTCCCTTTTTAAATTTAAGTATGCACCAATTGGATCTCCTCTTAATTGTAAAGTTACTAAGTCTCTTAACCAAGGATACCATTTTGGTAAGTACCTACTACAAACTCCTGTAGCAATGTTTTTAATTGATAACAACTTCTTTTCTCTTAGAATTTCAGTTATCAAATTAGCAATTTCCATTAACATTTTAGTTTGTTCATAATCGTATTCATATTCTCTAGTTTCAGCAAGAATTATACTAACTATTTTTTTTTCTTCTATTAGCTTATCCATAACTCTTGCCATAACTACATCGCTATCTTCTAAAGTGAAACCAAAAACAGAACCTAAACAATTCATTCTTAGAATTCCTTCTTTAACTTCTGTCTCAAAAACCAATTAAGACACCTTTAATTTTATATAAAACTCAATATTATATATTAACATCTTAAAATAATATTTGTGATTTAATGGTTGAGAGAGAAGTACAAACAATTCTTAGTGAATTGATGAGAAGAGCAAATGAAAGCAGTAGAAGGTTAAGAGCTTTAGAAGAAAGATCTTCTCTTTTAGAAATGAGATTAGGCTCTTTACAAGATTCAATTTTAAAATTAACACAAGAAAAAAAAGATGAAATAGAAAAAATAAATTCTAGATTAGGAAAAATTGACGATGAAATATTAAAAATTAATAATGAAATATCAAGAATAAACAAGAATATGGAAAAAATGGCTAAAAAAACAGAATTGAGAGAAATTGAGAATTTAATTTCAATATTTAACCCATTAAAATCAAATTTCATAACTAGAGAAGAAGTTGAAAGAATGATAGAGGAAAGGATAAAATGAAGCTCTTTCCATTCAAGAAAAAAGTGAAAAAAATTTATATTCCTGTTGATTTAGTTTTGGAATATGCTTCTCAGGGCCTTTCAGAATCTGAAATAATAAGTAAATTGCAATCACAAGGTTTCCCTCCTGAACATATAGACAAAGCTTTAAGAATTGCCTTAAAGAAAAAAGTTGAAGCTCCTCCTAAACCAGCTCCAACAATAACCCAACCAAAACCAACTCCTCCACCATTACCTCCTCCTTTATCTTTACCTTCTGCTCCTACACCAAAAACTCCATCTCAAAAACCTGAACCTCTAGGCCTTCCTATTTCTAGACATCCTTTAGAAACTCCACCAGAAAGAGTTGCCCCTTTAGCCCCTGAACCAAGAGTTGAAGCCCCAAAACCTGAAGTGCCACCCCTAGAAGAAATAACAGTTGAAGAGATAATAGAAGGTATAGTTGCTGAAAAATGGGATGAGTTTGAAGAAAGACTTTCTGATTTTGAAAAAAGAGATATGCAATTACAAGCCCAAATTGAAGATTTAAGGAAAAGGATAAGAGAGGTAGAAAATTTGCTAGAAACAAAAGAAAAAGGGTTAGTTTCTAAGCTTGAAGAATTTGGGGGTTCAATTGAAAATATAGAAGGTAGGATAGGGTCAATAGAAAGAGTTTTTAAAGATTTTCTTCCAGAATTAACACAAAATATTAGAGTTTTATCAGAAATTGTGGAAAAAGTAAAAGAAAGTAAAAAATAAAGTCACTGGCTTACTGTTCTGTTACTAGCCAGTAAAGAGCTGCAAGTATAACTATTACGAATATTACTGTTCCCCAGTTAATTGAAGGCACTGTCACTAAGCCAAAGAATGATGGCCCACCTGCTGATGCGAATACCCAAATGCCAAATGCTAATACTGCAAGAGCAATCACTGCAGGAATCCAAGTTCTGGTTATTTCATGCTCAACTATCTTTCCTGTTTTAGGGTCTACGGTTCTCTTCACTGTTTTAAATATATGGGTTCTAACACCCACAACTTCTAAGAATACTATTATTGCTAATATTCCTACTAATCCCACTAATAGCCCTGTAGACATTGTTGCCATGTAACTTATCAAAGCTGCTGGAACTGCCATTAATACTAAGAAACCTGATGCAATTCCAACTATAGCTGAAACTGCTTTTGACTTGAAAACTGTTTTACCGATCCAAAATACCACTGCAAATGTTATTAACCATAGCAATATCTGTGCAAATCCTAGGCTTTGAAGGAATGCTATTGTTGAAGTTATTGGCCCTTGAGCAAATGCTGGTGTTATTGTTACTAAAGTTCCAACCAAGGTTGCTAACGCATTTTTAAAGTTCATAAACTCACCTTATTTTTATTCATATTATTTCTTCTCAGTTTCTTTAACCAAAATCCAAATAGATGTAATCATGACTATAAGGAAAAATATTAAAGCTATTAAAGGATCAGATAAAACAATGTGAGGTAAGTGAAGAATAGTTAAACCTCCTGCTCCTATAAAGATCAAAATTCCTAAGATTATTATTGCACTTGCAAAGAATCTAGGGTGTTTAGCAAAAACATGTTCCCCTGCTGATTTTGTTCCAGTTATCTCTAAAAATATCATAGTCATTAACAAACCAAATGCTACCAAAACAGAAGAAGTTATTAAATTGCTTATGAAGTTAGCAGCTTGAGTTCCAGCTGCAGCTAACAAAACCATAAAAGCAGAAACTATTGAAATAACACCTCTAGCAGATATTGATTTTGGTATTTCAACATGTGAAAGAATTCCATAAACTATAGCGAGAGTTAAGAGCCAAAGTAAAACTAGTTGGAAACCAGCAGCTTTCAAATTTAAAACTAAAGTTTCTATAGGATTTTGTGCAAATGCTGGAGTTACAACTAACAAAAATCCAAAAAGCAATGATGCCAAATTTTTTACATTCATTTTATCACTTTTACTACTTTACAGTAAATATTTACTCTGAACCCCCTTATAAAGCTTTCGGTTACTATTTTGGCACCATCACAACTTTCTTCTCTGGTGGTATTTGAAAGGCACTCCAAAATATCATTATTACAAAGAGTATGGAAAAAAGTAATAAGACGTTCTGTCCCCTTCCTATCACGGGTAAGTTTGGGATCATATCGCTGAATATGTAGCCTATAGAAAGTAGTACAAAAAGAACAACACCACACACAAATAGTTTTTCTCGGGCTTTAGCCCCACCACGCCTTAATCCAAATGCCTCTAAGAAAAAGAGGAGGAAAAACATTGCAATAAAAAAAATCGTCATGTTCCCGAACTGTGACCATAAGAGACTGGTGAATTCTGGATTCGTTATCGCAAAAATAGTTAAAGCTAGGGATATTGCAAAATTTGTTGCTCTACTGAAGACACCAGCTAGTTGTAAAGCACCAAATATAATAGCGAAAACGAAAAGGAAGGGAACTAAAAATTCTGTCGATTGGAATGTTGTAATATCGATCATTTCATCACAGTTTCTCTAACTTCTTTTTCAAATCTTTTTCCACCCTTTTATATTCTTCATACTTAATGGCGGCAGCTGGATTCGTGGCTATATATTTTTCTAAATCTCTTAGCCTTTTTCTAACGAAATTTAACTCTTTTTCCAAATCTTCTCTCTCTTTTTCCTTACCTATAGTGTGCTTGCGTACACTTTTACCTAGTTGGCCACCAAGTCTCACTAACTGAGCTCCCCTAGCTGGATGTATAATGACACTTATTAAAAACACAAATAAACCTATAAAGAGAGCAATATATAACCAGTTTAAAAATAGAGGAACTAACATTGTTCCATAAAGACCACTATAAACGAGATAAATATAGATAACTATGCCCAGAAGATATTGAAATGACTTATGTTCCCCCACAACTTTTAGAACAACACTTCTGGAGACTGCAAAAATGAAAAGGAATAGAATGACGTGAGGTATTAAAAGAAGGTATAACACTTTATCCTCCATCGTTATATATTTTGATAGTAAAGTTGGACTTATCTTTAGAATTTCTTGAAAGAGAAGCCTCAAAAGGTCGATTTCAGCCATTTTTATCTATTATAAAATGGATTATACTACATATAAATTTATTGAGCGTACTTTTTCCACCAATCTCTTTTTGCTTTTAACTCTGCCTCTTCTAGGATAAGCCATGTCCATACAGTTTTTGGATCTTTAACATGTCTCATTATTCTTTGGGCCCTTTCTTTGATTTTAGTACCTTCTGCATCGAATGCATAAGTTTGGTCGATACTTAGTATATTGTCTATATCAAATTCGCTTAATTGTGGTATTTCATCAGCGATCGCCTGGACAAAACATGCGTTTATAAAGGTATTGAATCGTGCAAGATTACTATCATCTATTCTCATGCCTCTCGATCTTAAATATTCTTCCTCGACCTGTATTTGTTTTTTTATGGCTTCTGGTTGATAACCTTTTGAGCTTAATTCAAGTATTCTTCTTGTAGTATAAGGCATGATACCTTCTGGGAAGAGGTCTTTTAGTACATCTGGTTTAAATTTGTTCAAAACACTTCCTTGTTGTGCTGTTTGAGCAACCAAAGGAATGATCGACTGATTGATTATAGCATCTCTCTGTATCTCACCCATTAAACTATCTTTATCACTGTAATAAGATTCTAGTAAACTCATCCTTACTCCTTTTCTTTTTATTCTTTCTTTTTGTTGTTCAGTGAGGTTTCTTTCGTCAAATTGTTCCATTAGAATTTCAACATTTTCATATATTCTCTTCAAGAAATTTGGCTGATTTATAATCTCATTTTCTATATCATCATAATTTAATTGAGTATAGTAATCCTTAGCGTCCCCTAAACTCCTGTTATTCTCAGCATCCGTCAGGCCTCTTATTATAAATTGTGGTGTAGGGCCTAAATCTCCTATCACTTGAGAAGTATACCCATCAATATTTTTTTCTCTTGCTATTTTCGATGTCATGAAAGCTCTAAACCAACCATCCTTGTAAACATCTTGTTTAATATTTTTAGCTTCATTTCTAACAATATTTTTAAATTCTTGAGTAAGGTATTCCTTTACCATTTTAATCATTCTTCTTTGCTATTTTTTCTGTCAAATAGCTACGCCAAGCTGATGGGAAGTCCAAACCTGCTCTCGCAAGTTTGCTTCCTCTTTTGTAAGGCGCAGGTAGTACAGGGCCAAGCGTATCTTCTAAATAGCTTATATCATGTTGGCCAGTAGCTTGATTTACGTAACCTAAAAAGAATGTTGTCATTTCTGAATCATGAGCAACTTCGCTTAACCTTTTTCTCATCATCTCTATTTCATATCTCCTCTCAGCCTCTTCAAGTTTTTCTTCTTTGCTCTTCACAGGCTGTATGATTCTTGGTTCTCTTTCAGGTTTTGGCGGGAGAATTAACGTTTCCACAAACCTTGCAACAGGTGCACCTACAAACATTGAAACACCAACAAGATCCCAAGTGTACATTTCTGATAAAGGTAATGGTTTCTCACTTTGTCTGTCTATCAATCCTGGTAAAAGCGTACCATCTGGCATTCCAAGACCGAAAGGCCCTAAAGAATTGTAAATATCGTCAACTACCCCTACTTTCTCTGGAGGTCTCAAGTACCTCATTCCTTCTTCTATAAACGTTATGAGTCTATCCCAGTTCCAGAAGTCCATAACAGCTACTTCCCTTTCTGCCATAAAATCACTACTACTTATTAGTAGAGAAAAGAATTTAAATCTATCGCTTTTAGTTATCACTAATATGTAGTAAAATATAGAAATCTTTATAAAGGGTAGATTTTTAACTATTTATTGGTGATAAAATGTTTGATGAAACTCAAGCAAAAATGTTTCAAAAACAAGATGCTCAGTGGAAGAGAGGAATGATTCCAAGTTTAGATAAAGTATTTAAGGATTAGTCTCCTTTTTTATTTTAAATATTTTTAAATTCTCACATAACTCAAAAATTGACCATGCCCAGACTATAGCTTCAAAACTTCTTACAAGATCACCAGTTTTCATGAAGTACTTGCTATCTTCTAAATAAGCTTTCATATTTTCAAACATTTCCTTCGCTTTTTCACCCTTTAAATCTACTTTTTCAATTAAAGGTTTTAATTTGCTTATTAAACTTTCTATATCCCTTTTATCAATTTTATCTTTCATAAAACCTCCAAGAACTCTTTCTCCCTAAAATGAAGTCTTCCAGGAACTACTAAAACTGCTGGTAAAGAAAATTCTTTTTTAATCAAATTCTCTATGGAATCGTAAAAAACTTCTGATTCAAAACCTGCATTTGAAAGAACTATTAGTTTATCTTTTTTTGTTAGAATTTTTTCTTTTAATAGCATTTTCAAAGCTTCAGAAACTTTCAAGTAAATTCCTGTTTCTTTATCTAAATCTAAAAGCAAAAGAGTATGTAAACCAAACTTTTTGTTGTTCTTTATCGTATTTTTAACGTTACTAAGTTTTCCTGTTAATGGTACAGTTGCTGATTTTCCAAATTTATAAATTTGAAGGCCCGTTTCGCCTATAGCAGAATATATTGAAGCATTATGAATAACTCTAGTTTTTACTTTTTCCTTTTTTGCTTCTAAAATTAAGTTAATGTGAGTAGTTGCAACTAGAGGATCCCCTGGTACAAAAATTGCTATATTTTCTCTTTTTGCTTTTTTTAGAAGAATTTGAAGATTCTCTTCAAGATCTCTCCTTTTTAATTGTTTGACTTTTTTTCCTATCAAATTTTCTAGCTTGGATAAAGAACCTTTCCATATAGAAGTGTAAAGTTCACAATAGCATTCACAACTTTTTGCTACTTCTAAGGCCCTTAAGCTCAGATCTTTCTCATCTTGAAGGCCTAAACCAATTAAATAAAGCATAAGAATAATTACTCCTAAAAACTTAAAATATGAGGATCGCTTACGATATCATAGGTAGTAGAGAAAAAGCTATTGCCCTTTTAGGTGTGAATGTAAAAGATCCTGAAAAAGCCGCTGAAGAAATAATGAAAAGACATAAAAATGTTAAATCTGTTTTGCAGAAACTTGCAGAGAGGAAAGGTACTTTTAGGTTATATCCTTGTAAGCTAATAAAAGGTGAAGATAATACTGAAGTTATTCATAAAGAGTATGGATATTTGATAAAAGTTGATCCTCGAAAAGCCTATTTTTCTCCTAGAGAAGCAACAGAAAGACAAAGAATTGCAAGCATGGTTAAACCTGGTGAGAACATTTTAGTTATGTTTGCTGGCGTTGGGCCTTTTAGCATAGCTATATCAAAAAAAGAACCAACTTGCAAAATAGTTAATGTCGAAATAAATGAAAATGCTGTTAGTTATGCTGAAGAAAATATTAAGTTAAATAATTTGAAGAATGTGAAAAATGTCTGTTGCGATGTAAGAAATATGAAAGAAGGGAAGTTTGATAGGATAATAATGCCTTTAGTGGAAAAAGCTATTGAATACTTGGATGTAGCTTTTTCTCACTCTAAAAAAGGGTCTATAATTCACTTATATGGTCTTTCCGACAATTTGGAAGAAAGAGTGAAGAATATAGCCCAAAAAATGGGGGTAAATTATAGAATAATTAAAAAACAAAAAGTTCTTCCATATGCTCCAAGAATATGGAAAATTAGATTAGATATAGAGATAATTTAAAGTTCAACTAGGAATTTTTCATTTCTCTTAATTATAGGTTTTTCCTCACCCCAAACTTTTTTTGTTCCGTAGTAATGAGAATTTTGACACTCTACTATTACAGTTTTTCCATCTTTGAATTTGTAAATTATTTTGACTTTGCCCCCGCATACAGGACATTTCAAATATTTCAAATCTTTTTTGAATATCATGAGTATTATAAACTAGGAAAGAAATTTATGCTTTTTTAATTTTCAAATCAAGAACAAAATGCCATACCTTTGGAGAATAAGATTTTACCTTCTTCATTTTAATTACTTTTACTTTACATTTTTTCTTTTTCCCAATGTTAACTAACCTTTCTACTATTTTCTCAATTTCTTCTTTTTTGGCTATTCTGTGAAAATGGATAACACAATTCTTCTTCGCAATTTTTAAAGCATAAGGAAAGAATTTTTCTGTTTGAAACAAATAACCCATTATTATTCTATCTGCTATATTTTCCAAAATTTTAGAAAATTTTCTACAATCTCCTTCCAAAATTTCAATTTTGCTTTCTACACCATTCAACCAAACATTTTTTCTTAAATATTCTGAAGCTTTTGGATTAATGTCAATTGCATAAATCTTTTTTGGTTTACAATACTTTGCAATAAATATAGAAAAGTAACCAATGCCAGCGAACATATCAACTATAATTTCATTCTTTTTCACTAACTTAATTAACCTCTTCCTTTCTTCTTTATTTCCTTTTGACCACATTACTTCAGAAACATCAAGCAAAAATTCACAACCATGCTCTTTATGTAAAGTTTGTGTTGATGGTGCTGGCCTCTTCACTTTACAACCTCCAATTATTTCTATTTCAGGCTTTCTTGTTTCACTTTTTATTCTTTTCAACAAACAAACTGTATGAACATAAGGAAGAATTTTTATTATTGCTTCGCCTATCTCCTTTTTATATTTTAGCAACTCAGGCCTAAGCTTTATCACTAGAACTTTACCTATTAATTGATAACTTCTTGGTAAAATTTCGAGGAGTCTTTCTTCAATACTACCTTTTAACTCATTTTTCAACTTAGAATAAAAGCTCATAGAAATATTATGTAAAAATAAAATAAAAAGGAAAAAAGGAAAAACAATATCACTTAAACAAATTTGCTATTATTATTATAGCTCCTACTAAAGTTGCTATCAAACCTATTATGCTGAATATAACTGTTCCGTAAGCCAAGTAACTACTTGTTCCATAACCAATGTCATACATGAAAGCTGCTGCAAGTAAGTACATCACACCCGCACCAGCTAGCCATTCAAAGCCTCTATTTGCCTTCTTTTTTACCTTGCTAAACTCTCCAAAAACAGGTGTTAACAAAAGTGCAATCCCAAGCCATATCAAGTCTATTGCCATCTTTTTCACCTATATTTAAGTTAGTAGAAAGGGCTTTAAAAAATTTCTTCGTCAATTGTTGAATAGAAAGCTTTAAAAATCTTCTATAAAAACTTCAGTTTCAAATTTATAAATTTCAGAATTAGGATCTGCCCAAGAATCTGGGGTTAAACCAGCTTTGAAACAAAGATTTTCAAGATACTCTTCCACACTCCAATTAAACTCAATAGGGACTTTCGGTAACAACAAGCCAGAAAAAATACCTTTTTTTATTATTAGACCATGTTTTCCTATCTCTATTTTTTCAAGATACTCTTTTGGGTTTTTAACTTTAATGAGTTGAGGTTTTGATAAAATGGAAATTTCAATAAAAATATCATTTAATTCTTTTTCATCTAAAGGTTTAAATCTAGGGTCTTCACATGCTGCTATAGCTGCTTCTATTATTCCTTTTACTAGAGGTAATTGAGGATAAGGAAAACCAACACAACCCCTTAATTCTTTTGTGCTTTTCTTGTAAATAGTCACAAAAACTCCTTTCTTTTCATCCAACTCTTTAGGATACTCTTTAGGTAAGTCTATCACTTTCTTTTCTTTTACATAACTTTCTATAGCATTTCTTGCAAGTTTTAAAATGAAATCTTTCATATTCAATTTTAAAGAAAAAAACTATTTATTTTAGTTGTGAAATTATTCCTCTCGCAGCTATTATACCTGTTGCAGCAGCTCCCACTATTCCTCTTGAAACACCCGCTCCATCTCCTGCCACATAAATATTTGGAACATCTGTTTGAAGCATCTTATTAGTTTTGACTCTCATAGCATAAAATTTTATTTCAGGAGCGTAAAGGAGAGTTGAATCAGAATCAACCCCAGGTATAACTTTTCCAAGTCGTTCTAAAGCTTCAAGAATGTTGCTAACTATCCTATAAGGATAAGCCATGGTTATATCTCCTGGTGTCACATCTTTTAAAGTTGGTTTCACATAACTTTTTTCTATTCTCTCCCACGTTGATCTTCTATGTACCCTTAAATCACCTAGTCTTTGAATAAGAGGTTTTCCCCCACCTAGAGTGTTAGTTTGCATAGCTATAGCTCTTCCATATTCAGTTGTATTTTCTAAAGGTTTGGTTAATTTCACTCTCACTAAAAGAGCAAAGTTACAATTTTCTGATTTTTTATCCCTCATAGAATGGCCATTAACACCAAAAACATCTTTCTCATAATATTCCTTAACTACAAATCCATAAGGACAAACACAAAAAGTTCGAACAAAATCGTCGTAAGAATGAGTGCGAATATGAAATTTTGGATCCCAACATTGAAATCCGTTAACTATTTCGTCCATAACATCATTCAAAATTTCAACTCTCACTCCTATATCAACTGGATTAAATTTCATTTTCAAACCTAACTTTTTACATATTTCACTCAACCATAAAGAACCTATTCTTCCTGGAGCAAGAATGAGAAAATCTGCTTCTTCATCCCCTTCATTAGTCTTTACTTTAAGTTTCTTCCCATTTTCCACATCCAAAACTTTTGTGTTTAACTGAAACTCTATCCCTTTTTCCTCCATCTCTTTTTTCAAACTTCCCATTACTTTTGGTAAGTAATCAGAACCTATGTGGGCTTGTTTTATTGGTATAAACTTTATTCCAAAGTTCATGGCTCTAACTTTTAACTTGAACAATTTATCCCAATCATTTTCTGAATACTTCATCCCATGCTTTTTAAAAATGTTTTTTATCTTTTCTATCGTTTCTATTGCTTCTTTTTCTGTCAAAAATTCTAATAAATTCCCCCCAATCTTTGGATGAAAGTTCATCTTTCCATCAGAATATAAACCAGAACCTCCTATGTAATTTTTCTCTTCTATTATTTTCACTTTGCAAAAGTCTGCTAACTCATATGCAGCAAAAAGGCCTGCTGGACCAGCACCGACTATAATAACTTTTTTCAGAACTATCCTCTCTTTATTTAGCCTTTTAAAAAATTTAAATTTTTCTTTTTAAAGCTTAAAAATAAAAGGCGACTTTAATAAAATAAAGATATGATTCCAATTTTTTTCTCAGTTTTGATACTAGTTTTGACTATTTCTTTTTCTACTTACTTCTTTTTTTATGAAAAAAAGAATTTCTTCTATCTATTTCTTTTAACAGCTTTCTCTTTTTTATGCATTCTTTATTGGCCTATCTCGCTTTTAATCATTCTCCCCCTTATATTTTATGAAAAGTTAAGTTTTGGTCAATTTATTTCTACTAACATGTTTGCATCTGTTTTGTTAGCATGGTTCTTCTTAAATTTTTTTGTAATAAACTTACCAATTTATTTTTATCTCGCTTTTTTATCTCTAGTAATATTATGCTCACTTTCTATAGTTGGAATATTTGAAAGAAGGATAAGAAAATATCTCCTAATTTCTAACTTCATACAAATAATTTTCATAGTAGTTGATTTAATTATTGCAAAAATGTTAGGAGAATTTGGAGTTTTAAATTTAGTTCAAGTTTTCAACTATACTATAGCTGGTACAACTCTCTTTTTAACTGTTGGAATATTTGCAAGAAATAGGAAGTATGTTTATGAATTAGAAGGCTCTTACTTTACTAATAGATGGAATGACATCTTTGCAACTATAGCATGTTTGTCGTTAGCAGGATTACCTGCTTTTAATATGTTCGTTTCAGAATGGATGTTTTTCACTAAAAGTTTTATTTTACATCCTTCTATAACAATTTTGGGAGTTTTCACAGCTTTGCTACTTTTCGTAATGTACTACAAAATTATTTACTTTTTGTTAACTGGAGAAGGAAAACATAAAGGGATACCAAAAGTTATAACAATAACTAATGGGATATTTGCATTTTTTTGCATTTTGTTTGGGATTTTACCTCAATTACAATTAGGAATATTAGAAGGTTTAGTATGAAAAAGAAAAAGCATATATTAGATGTTTATATTGGGGGAGAAGAAGATTCACCAGAAGATCTTAGTCCTGAAATGATAGATAAATTCTTTTCAAAAAAAGAAATAATAGTTGTTTTCATAATTTTAGTAATTATGCTCTTAATAGCTGGTGTTTAACTTGAAAAGAATAAAAAAGTCTCCATGGATTTGCAATTTTGATGTTGGTGGTTGTAACGGATGTATTTTAGAAATTTATGCCTTATTAACTCCAAGATATGATATAGAAAGGTTTGGTTGTGTATTTAGGCCAAGTGCCAGACATGCTGATATACTTTTAGTTAGTGGTTTAATAAATAAGCAAAATAAGAAAAGGTTGAAAAAAATTTATGAACAAATGGCAAAAGGAAAAAAAGTCATCGCTATTGGCTCTTGTGCCATAAAAGGAGGACCTTTCAAAGATTCTTATAACTCTGCTGGCCCTGTTGATAAAATAATACCTGTTGATATGTACGTTCCTGGTTGTCCTCCAAGACCAGAAGCCATAATTCAAGGGATATTAAAAGTTCTAGGGAGATGGAATGATAAAAAAAGAAATAAGAAAATTTAAAGATCAAAGATTAATAGCAATAGTTGCTTATAAAAATGGGAAAAATTTCATTTTAGAGTATTTCTTTGATAAAGATGGGAAGATTGAAGTAAAAGAGTTTAAAGTCTCAAGAAAAAAACCAATTATTGAAAGTATAGTAGAAATATTTCCTAATGCAGATTACTATGAAAGAGAAATTTTTGAATTTTTTGGGATAAAGTTTAAAGGAAATCCGAATTTAAAACTAAAACTATTTTTACCAGATGAATGGAAGAAAAAACCGCCTATGGTGTGAAAATGAAGGATTATTTAATTCCTATAGGGCCCCAACATCCTGCATTAAAAGAGCCAATGTGTATAAGGATTGTTCTTGAAGGCCATTACATAAAAGATGTGAAAATAAGGATGGGCTATATGCATAAAGGTATAGAAAAAATTTTAGAAGGTAAAAATCCTGATTCTGCTATTTACATTGCCCAAAGAGTTTGTGGTATATGTAGTTCTGCTCATGAAAATGCTTATACAAGAACAGTTGAAAACATAATAAAGTTTGAACCCGAGAGAAAAGTTAAGTTATTAAGAGCACTTATGATGGAACTTGAAAGAATAAACAGTCATTTAATTTGGCTTGGCATAATTTTCCACGAAATAGGTTTTGAAACTCTTTTCATGTACTTTTGGAGAGAAAGAGAAAGAATAATTGATATATTTGAGAAAATAAGCGGAGGGAGAGTACACCATAACTTCAACAAAATAACTACAGTAAGATATGATTTAGAAAAAAATGATAAAAAGTTCATAAAGAAAAACTTGAAAGTTGTAAACGAAAAAATGAGAGCATATTTTTCTGATATAGTTTCTAATCATATAATTAAAGCGAGACTTAAAGAAGTTGGTATAATAACAAAAAATGATGCAAAAAAATTTTGTTTAGTTGGCCCTAATGCTAGAGCAAGTGGAATAAGTTGTGATATTAGAAAATATGACCCCCCTTATGGAATTTATAAGGAGTTTGATTTTGAAGAAATAATTGGAGATGAAGGTGATTCTTTTGAAAGATTATTAATAAGAATAAAAGAAATTTTTGAATCTATAAGGATAATAAGACAAATTTTAGATTTATTACCAGAAAAGAAAATTCCAAAGTTTTCTCTAACTTACATAAAAGAAGGAAAAGGAATAGGAAGAGTTGAAGCTCCAAGAGGAGAGTTATTTTATTTTTTGAAAATAAAAAACAATAAAATAGAAAGGGCAAAAATAAGAACTCCAACTTTTGCATTTTTCAAAATAGCAGAAAAAATACTTTTAAACCATAGAATAGGAGATATACCAGTGATAGTTGGCTCATTAGACCCATGTTTCTCTTGTTTAGAAAGGGTTATGATAGTTAAAGATAAAAAAGCTGAGTTACTAGATGAAATACAATTTAGGAGGAAGTATGTATGCAAGAAATAATATTCTTTCTCCTTATCCCTTTCATTGCCTTAATTTATGAAGGTATTTATAGAAAAGTTAATGCAAGAATTCAAAACAGAATTGGCCCTCCTATAATTCAACCTTTTTACGACATTTTAAAACTCTTTTCAAAGAAAAAACTGAAAACACAAAATGATCCCTTTTTCAAAGCTTCACCATTTTTTTACTTTCTTGCTACTTATTCTCTTTTCTTATTCATACCACTTTCTATAATAAAATTCGAATACGATTTTTTGCTTTTACTTTACTTAACAATCCTTTCTAGTGCTTTTTACATACTTTGTGGTTTATCTTCTGATAACCCTTTTGGAATAGTAGGTTCTATGAGAGAAATGGTATTAATGATAATTTATGAAATAACTTTAGTTCTTAGTGTCATTAATTTTATTTTAAAATCTAATGTTCTTTCACTTGCTGATTTCAACTCAAGCTTTCTATTCCTTTCTTTACCTTTATCTTCTTTAGGCCTCATTTTGGTGTGTTTAGTAGAACTTCACATAACTCCATTTGACACGACTGAAGCTCAAACAGAAATTATGGCCGGGAGTAAAACAGAATATACGGGAAAAAAGTTGGCTTTCTTAGAGCTTGCCACTTATATGAAAAGGCTTTTCTTCACTTTTTTCATACCGTTTCTAATTTTTGGAAAAAACTTAACGATAATTTTACCTTCAAGTTTTTTCTTTTTGTTTCTTTACACATTCCTTCAGGCAACAACTTCAAGATATAGAGTTGATCAAGCTTATAAGTTTTACATAGTAGTTATGCTCTTAGTTTTAATAGAGTTCGTTTTAATAATGAGAGGTATATTATGAAGATTGAATTAGAAGCTTTAAAGAATTTATTTAAAAAGCCCTTCACAAAAAAATACCCAAAAGAAAAAGTTACTCCTTTCCCTAGATTCTCAGGAAGGCTCCATTTTTACCCAAAAAAGTGTATAGGTTGTAGATTGTGTGAAAAGTATTGCCCTGTAAATGCAATAAAGTTTCATAAAAAAGGAAAAATAGATTTTGATATGGGTTTATGTATATTTTGTAAGCTCTGTGAAGATATATGCCCTACGAAAGCAATAAAGTTAAGTAATGAATTTGAATACGCTGATAAAAGTAAAAAGAAAGTTAGTAAGAATGTAATAGTTGGAAAAAATGAAAAATAATTCATAAGTGGTGTATAAGAAATTCAACTTTCTTAACTATACTTTCAACTTTACTTTCTAATTCTTCACTAAGTTTTGTTCCGAATCCAATATTCTTTGGTTGTATTCCTATTATTTTTATTTTACTGTGAGGAAGAAATTTTTTTAATAAGTTTATTGGTATAGAATGAGTTGAAACTGAAGGTTCTTTAATTTCATCTAAGTTAAAAACTTTAACTTCACCAACTTCTCCACCAAAGTTCAAAGCATCCAAAAGTATTATTTCTTCACAATCTCTTAGTTCTCTTAAAAAATTTTCAGGAGTTATTTCACCTTTTATCTTAACCATACCTTCAACTTCTAATTTTTCAAGAATAACATTCCCCACATTATCATCAGATTTAATAGGGTTTCCTATACTCATCACAGCTTTCATAAATTTTATTAACCTTTGAATACTCTTAATTTTTATGCTTAAAAGGGACAAGATAAGGCTTTTGAAAATTGGGCTTTCATGTTTAAGGAGAAAAGAAGATAAAAGGCCAATTTTTAGTCCAACTTCTCCTACAAAAAAAGAAATTGAAAACATTAAAAATTCTCTTGAGAAAGGGAATGTAGAAGAAGACTTATTAAAAAAATTTTTCCCTATGGCTTATGACGGTGTCAATAAGTATGGATTTTTTAAGTATTTCTTTTATGTGCATAACAAATTAATAAGAAGTTTGGAAAGATATCAAAACAAATTATATGAATGGTGTACAGCTTATCCTGCTGTAATAGTTAGTAAGATTAATTCTAAGTATGTAGTAGAAACTATAGATAAAAAAAGGTTAGTAACAGATTCTAAAGTTTACCCTGGGATAATAGCTGAAAAAAACCTGAAAATAGGAGATTTTGTAGTTTTGCATAGAAATAAGATTCATATGAAATTAAATGAAAAAGAGTTTAAAATAGCAATAAAATTCTATAATAAATTTAAAGAAGAATGTAATAAGTGAAATTATGTGTATAGTTCAAAAAGGGAAAGTTCTTGAAGTTAGAGGAAATATTGCTCTTGTTCTTGTTAATGGAATTAAAAAAGAGGTTAGGGTTGCTGATGAAGTAAAAGTTGGAGATGTAATAAAAGTTTTCCAGAATATAGGATTTAAAAGGTAGCGGACGTATACTTCCATTCGCTAAAAAATTCTTGATTATTTCGAAATAAAGAAAATATAGCGGGGGTAGGATTTGAACCTACGACCTCTGGGTTATGAGCCCAGCGGGCACTCCAGGCTGCCCTACCCCGCTATGTTTAAATTATACGTTTTTAAAAGTTATATAAAGATTGTAGGTCTTTAAATGAAGATTTTAGGTATAGATGAAGCAGGAAGAGGAGCAATTATAGGTCCATTAGTTATAGGTGGAGTTCTTGTAGACAAAAGAGGAGAAAAACAACTCATAAAAATTGGTGTGAAAGATAGCAAAGAGTTATCACCTAAAAAAAGAGAATTACTTTACAAAAAAATAAGGAAGATAGCGAAAGATTACATTACATTAAAAATACCAGCAAAAGAGATTGATGAATTAAGAAAAAGGATAAATTTGAACAGAATAGAAGCTGAAAAGATGGCTCAGATTATAAAAGTAATGAAGGCTGATGTTGCTTATGTTGACACACCACAAGTTTCAACTGAAAAATTTAAAGCAGTTTTATTAGCTCTTGCTAAAAACAAAACAAAAATAATTTGTGAAAATTATGCTGATGTTAAATATCCTGTTTGTTCCGCAGCTTCCATACTTGCTAAAGTTGAAAGGGATAAAGAAATAGAAAGAATTAAGAAAATTGTTAATTATGATATAGGTGTTGGCTATTCTCATGATTATAAGAGTATTGAATTTGTAAAAAAATGCCTAGCAGAGAAAAAACATTTAGAATTTATAAGACATTCTTGGATAACTACAATAGCATTAAAGAAAAAAAGAGAACAGAAAACATTAAAAGAGTATAACAAATAATAAATTAGAGTGAAAATATGAAAAAAGAAAAACTTTCAACGTTAATTTACTCTGTAGCTGGGATTTTAATGGGTTATGTAAGTTATCTTGTAAAAAATAACTATTCTGCCCTTTTATTGACAATAATCTTCCTTTTCCTTATTTCTGCTGTTTTAAGAAAAGTGTTAAAAATAGAGGAAAATTTTAAATGGTTTTGGTCAAATGGTGGCTGGATTTACTTGTTTTTATGGTTCATCACATGGGTAGTTTTCTACAATTTGTGATTTTATGAAATTTGAAAAACTTCCTTGGAAAAGAACACATTACAGTAAAGAAGTGAAACCAGAAATGGATAAAAGAGAAGTTATAGTGATGGGCTGGACAAGGGAAATTAGAGACATTGGAAAATTGAAATTCATTAAATTAGCAGATAGAGAAGGATTCGTTCAGATTACAATAAAAGAAAGTGAAGTTAGCCCTAACATAATGAAAATTATTGAAAAAATTGGTAGAGAATATGTGATAGCTGTTAGAGGGATAGTGAGAAAGAATGAAGAGGCACCAGGAAAAAGAGAAATAATACCAAAAGAGATAAAAATTTTAAACTATTCAGAAGCTCCTTTACCATTGGAAATAGAAACGAAAAAAACTCCTGCTTTGCTAGATACTAGATTAAATCAAAGAGTTTTAGATTTAAGGAAACCAGAAAATCAAGCAATTTTTAAGATACAAACAAAACTTGTTGAAGGAATGAGAGATTTTTTGATAAAAAATGGGTACTTAGAAGTTTTCACTCCATGTTTAATTGGTTCTGCTTCAGAAGGTGGTGCAGATTTATTTAAGATCTCTTATTTTGAAAAAGAAGCCTTCTTGAGGCAAGACCCACAATTACATAGAGAATTGTTAATCATTTCTGGTTTTGATAAAATTTTTGAAATTGGACCCAATTGGAGAGCAGAACCTTCTCATACAACTTATCACCTTTGTGAACATAGAGGTTGTGCTGTTGAACTATCTTTCATAAAAGATGAAAGCGACACTATGAAAGTTGAAGAAAAAATGATAGTTTCAGCTTTAAAGTTTATTAAAAAAGAGTGTAAAGAAGAGTTGGAAATATTGAATAAAAAAATTATAATACCAAAAATACCGTTTCCTGAGTTAAAATTTCCAAAAATTTATGAAATCCTTGAAGAACTAGGTTATAAAATAGAGTTTGGTGATGATTTAAATAGAAAAGCAGAAAATCTTTTGTGGAATTATGTGAAGAAAAAGTATAAAAATGATTTCTTCTTTGTAAATAGGTTTCCATTTGCTATAAAACCTTTCTACGTTATGAGAGTTGACGAAGATCCAGAATGGGCGAGAAGTGTTGATTTAGTTTATAAAGGAATGGAACTTTCTTCTGGTGGTCAAAGGGAACATAGGTATGAGAACTTAATGAAAAATATAGAAGAAAAAGGCCTGAAAAAAAGTAAATTTAAATGGTTCACAAACTTTTTTAAGTATGGTGCTCCTCCTATGGGTGGTTTTTGCTTAGGTATAGAAAGGCTAACTATGAAATTGTTAGAAATTCCTAATATAAGGGAGGCTGTCCTTTTTGCTAGAACACCAGAAAGGTTGCTACCTTAAATTTATATTTTAAAAAAACTAAAGTTTTACAAGTTTTTAAAAATTATAAAAGTTGTTTTTTATGTGGGAAATAGACAATAAAAAATGTTTAAAGTGTGGGGGCTGTGTATCAGTTTGTCCTTTTGGAGCTCTTGAATTAAAAGATACTATAATACACGATAAATCTCTTTGTAACCTTTGTGGTTTATGTGAAAAGGTTTGTCCTGTAAAAGCTATAAAAGTGAGAAAAAATGAGTTATGATGTTATCATAATTGGAGCTGGCCCTGCAGGAGCAAGTTGTGGAAAAGAATTAGCAGAAAAAGGATTTTCAGTAAAAATATTTGATAGAAGAAAAGAAATAGGAACACCAAAAAGATGTGGTGAAGGTGTTAGTGAAAGCATAATAGAGCTAGTAGGTGAAATACCTTCAAAATGCATTGCAAAAAAGATAAAAGGTGCAAGACTTTATGCTCCAAATGGAAGGTACATAGAAATAGTTCTTGATAGAGGAGGTTATATATTAGAAAGAAAAGTTTTCGATAAATGGATGGTAGAAAAAGCAATAAAAGCTGGCGCTGAAGTTCAAGCTGACTCTTTCATTTTTGACTTAATAAAAGAAAAAGAGTTTTTTGTTGGTGTGAAAGGGGAATTTTTAGGAGAAAAATTTGAAGAAAGGGCAAAAATTATAGTTTGTGCAACAGGAGCTGAAAGTGCTATAAGAAAGAAAGCATTAGGAATTTCGACTAAGTTAAATATCATAGATTCTTGCTTGCAATATGAAATGTCTGGCATAGAAATTGACTCTGATTTCATCCACATTTACTTTGGAAATGAAACGAGTCCTAGAGGTTATTGTTGGGTTTTTCCTAAAGGAAGGAATAGAGCGAACGTTGGAGTTGGTGTTATCCCAGGAGAAAAAAGTGCAAAATTTTATTTAGAGAAATTCATCAATTCTCATCCAGAAATTAAAAAAGGCTCAATTATAGAAGTCAATGGTGGTTGTGTTCCAGTAGGAAACTTGCTGAAAAATATGGTTACAAATGGCCTAGTAGTTTGTGGAGAAGCTGCCCACCATGTGAATCCTGTTCATGGTGGGGGTATAAACGAAGCTATAATTTCTGGTAAACTTGCAGCAAAAGTTATTTCAAATTGTCTAGAAAAAAATGATGTTTCTGCTAAGGCCCTTTCTAAATTTAACGAGTTATGGTGGAAAGAAAGAGGAGAGTTTTTAAGAAAAGTTGAAAAATTTAGAGAAGTTTTGGAAAAGCTTAGTGATGAAGATTTAAATGATCTAGTAGATGTCTTAAAGCCAGAAGATATTATAGAATTTTCAAGAGGTAAAAAACTTTCTACATTTGCTAAAGTTTTAATGAGAAAACCAAGATTAGCGTTGTTAGCAAGACATCTACTATAATTGCTACCTTTTATATTTGATAGACATTTTAATCTGATATAAGACAATTTATAATATTAATTGAAATGTGATCAAATGGTAAGGATAGAAAAACTTGAAATGCAAAATTTCAAATCATTTGCAAAAAAAACTATCATAACTTTTCCTGGAAACTTTTTAGTGATTTGTGGGCCGAATGCCAGTGGAAAGAGCAATATTCTAGACGCAATTTGTTTCGTCCTAGGAAGAACATCAGCAAAGAGCTTGAGAGCTCATAGAATGCTTGAAATGATATTTCATGGTAGTAAAAGTAAACCACCAGCTGAATTTGCAAAAGTATCAATTTATTTTGACAATTCTGATAAGACTTTTCCCGTGGATGAAGAAAGAGTTTGTATAACAAGAAAAATTAACAGAAAAGGTATTTCAAATTATAAATTAAATGGAAAGACCGTAACGAGAGAAACTATCTTAGAAATTTTAAGACCTGCTAGGATAAGGCCTGATGGCCATAATATAATTTTACAAGGTGATGTGACAAACATAATAGAAATGAGCCCTTTAGAAAGAAGAGAGATCATTGATGAGATTTCAGGAATTAAAGAATTTGATGAAAAAAAGAAAAAGGCTGAAAATGAATTGCTAACAGTTGAAGAAAGGTTAAGAGAAGCAAGTATAATTCTTAATGAAAGAAGATCTAATCTCGAAAGACTAGAAGTTGAAATGAAAGCTGCTAAGAAGTATCAAAACCTAACTAAAGAGTTAGATAAGTTAAGAGCATCTCTAGCAAAACAAAAGTTGAAAGAAGCTGAAAAGGCAATGAGTAAGCTAGATGAAAAAGTTAAAAAAATTGAAGAAGAAAAGTTTGAAAAAGAAATTGAAGATGTTGAAAAAGAGATAGAGAATGTTGAAAGAAGGATAAGCGAAATAAACGAAAAGCTGTTAGACAGGTCAAAAGATATAGCAATAATAAGAGAAATAGAAAGAGTAAAATCTGAAATAAAAAGAAAAGAAGACAAAATAAGCTTTAATAAAATTGAAATAGAAAGGATAGAAAATTTAATAAAAAGATTGGAAATATTGAAACAAAGAGAATTTGAAAGTTCTTTAGGGAAAGCTGTACAAAAAATTTTAAGTTTGGGTTGGGAAGGCATTTATGGTACTTTGTCTTCCCTTTCAAAAGTTCCAAAAAAATATCAAACTGCTATAGAAGTTGCTGGGGGCCCTCATTTGAATGATGTTGTAGTTTCAAATGAAGATGTTGCTATAAGATGTATAAAATATTTGAAAGATAAAAAAATAGGAAGAGTAACATTCCTACCTCTTAATAAAATAAGAGAAAGAGATAACACATACCTGAAAAAGTTTTTAAGTGAAGATGGTGTTATTGGGATTGCCCTTGATTTAATAGATTTTGATAAAAAATACTATAAAGTTTTTTCATTTGTTTTTGGTGACACTTTAGTAGTGAAGGATATTAACGTTGTTAAAAAAATTGGTATTGGAAAAGCTAGGTTCGTCACTTTAGAAGGAGACCTTGTAGAAAAGTCAGGCCTTATGGTTGGTGGTTATCACATTAAAAAGAAGGTATTTTTTGAGAAAGAGGAAATAGAAGCTTACCAAAAGAAAAAAATAGAATTACAAAAAGAAATTGAAGAATTGAAAAAGGAGATAAAAAAACTTGAAAAAGAATTAGAGTACTTATCTGCTGAAGAAAAGTTAGGTGGTAAAGAGCTTAGAAAGCTTCAAGAAGAGAAAGAATTGCTTGAAAAAACTTATGAAAAATTAAAACTTAAGAGGAAAGAGTTGCTTGAAAAGAGAGAAAGATCTAAGGAAGAAATAAACAATTTAAGAATTAAAAAAGCGAAGTTAGAAGCTGAATTAGAAAATCTTAAAGTAGAATTTCAAAGTTACGAAAGAAAAGAAACTTATGATTTATCACCAAAAATTTTGGAAAGAAAGATAAAGGAGGTTCTTTCTGAAATAAATGCTCTAGGGCCAATTAACATGAAAGCTTTAGAAGAATATAAAGATCAAAAAGCTCTTTATGATGATTTTAAAAATAAAGTTGATAAATTGACAGAAGAGAGAAATAAAATTCTAGAAATCATAGCTGAAATAGAAGGTAAGAGAAAAGAAACTTTTATGAAAACATTAGAAGGAATAAGAAAACAATTTAAGATTGTGTTCAAAGACTTGACTGGAGGTGAAGCTGACTTAAGGCTTAGTGGTGGTTTGGATTCTGGATTATTAATTGAGGCTAATCCTGCAGGTAAAAAACTTTTGAACATTGATGCCATGTCAGGAGGTGAAAAGACTTTAACAGCTTTAGCTTTCCTTTTTGCTATTCAAAGGTATAAACCTGCACCTTTTTACATATTAGATGAAATAGATGCTGCTTTAGATAAACCAAATACAAAGAAAATTACAGAGTTAATTAAAAAATATTCTAAAAATTCCCAATTCATTGTCATAACTCATAATGATATCACAATACAAGCAGCAGATTGTGTTTATGGAGTTTCTATGGAAGATGGAGAATCAAAAATAGTTGGAATTAAAATGCCTAGCTAATTTTTCTTAAAAATTTCTTTAAAATATCTTCTAAGTTTGGTCTTCCAATTTCTCTTAATTCATAAGAAACCTTTGCAACTGGTTTATTTATATTTAAGAATCTTCTCAAATCAGCTGGAGTTCCTAACAAAACAGAATCACAATCAACTGAGTTTATAGTTTTTTCCAATTCTTCCATTTGTTTTTTGGTATAGCCCATAGCAGGTAAAACTGCACCTAAATGAGGGTATTCAACGTAAACATTCTTTATGCTCCCTACTGCTTTTGCTCTTGGATTTATTGTAAAAGCTCCCAAATTTTTTGCAACTAGAGAAGCAGCACCTATTTTTGCACCCCCATGAGTTAAAGTTGGACCATCTTCTACAATTAAAACTCTCTTACCTTTAATTAATTCTGGTCTATCAACAACTATAGGCATTGCAGCTTTTATTATAGTAGCTTTTGAATTAACTTTTTTAACATTATTTATTACAAATTCAACGTCCATAGGATTTGCTGTATCAATTTTATTTATTATCACAACGTTAGCCATCCTAAGATTAACTTCACCAGGATAGTATGAAATTTCGTGGCCTGGTCTTGTAGGATCTGCAACAACTATATGCAAATCAGGTTTAATAAAAGGTAAATCGTTATTCCCACCATCCCACACCAGAACATCTGCTTCTTTTTCAGCCTCTTTTAATATTTCTTGATAATCAACACCAGCATAAACTATGTTACCATCTTCTAGATGAGGTTCATACTCTTCTCTTTCTTCTATAGTAGATTCGTATCTATCTAGGTCAGACTTTGATGCAAATCTTTGAACTTTCATCTTCTTAAGATTACCATAAGGCATAGGGTGTCTTATAACAACAAAATTTATCCCAAATGATTTCAAAATTCTACAAACTTTCCTTGTTGTAGGAGATTTCCCTGCACCTGTTCTAACTGCACAAATTGAAATCACTTTCCTTTTTGATTTTAACATAGTTGTTTCAGGGCCCATTAATTTGAAATCTGAACCGCATGCTAAAACTAGAGATGCTTTATGCATAACTTCAGAATAAGATAAGTCTGAATAAGCTAAGATAACTTCATCAACTTTATACTCTTTTATAATTTTTGGTAGCTGACTTTCTGGATAAATTGGTATTCCTTTAGGATACAACTTTCCTGCTAACTCCCTTGGATACAATTTGTTAGTGTAAGGAAGTTGAGCGTGAGTAAAAGCTACAACTTTGTACATTTTATTTTCTCTAAAGAATACATTGAAATTATGGTAATTTCTTCCAGCCGCACCCATTATTATTACTTTTTTCTTTTTTACCATGTTCCTCAAGATAAATTTATAAGGATTGATATAAAAGCTTTACATAGTGGTAAAATGTTAACAAACAAGCAATTAATAAATTTAATGGTTTCAGAACCAAGTTGGGAAGATGTAATAGTAAAAATTGTTGCTGAAGAGAAAATGGACCCATGGTCAATAGATATAGTAAAACTTGCTGATAGCTTCTTACTTTACTTGAAAAAAATGGAAGAATTGGATCTAAGGATACCTGCAAGGTTTATATTAATAGCTTCAATCCTTTTAAGAATGAAATCAGATGTTTTGGCAGAAAGGAGAAAAAGGATCTATATCCCTGAATCAGAAAAAGAAGAAGATGAAATGCTAAGAATTTTAGCTTCAGTACCACCTTTACAACCTCCAATTAAAAGAATACCATTAAGGAACGTAACTTTAAATGAACTTATAGTTGCGTTGAAAAAAGCTTTCGAAATTAGAGAAAGAAGGCTAGAAAGAAAGAGGAGAGTTAAAAAAGCTGTTGAAGTTGTTTTACCTACCGAAACTGAGGATATAACTGAAAGGATAAGTAAATTGTTAGCTCAAATTGAAGAAGCTTTAGCTGAAGTTGAGAATATAGAATTTTCAAGGTTAGTTAGGAGATGGTGTAGAAAAGAAATAGTAAAAGCTTTAATTCCTTTATTACATTTATCACAAGAAGGTAAAGTTAGTTTATATCAACCAGAATTGTTTAAGGAAATTTTTGTGAGGAAAAGAAAATGAAAGGTGAAAAGTTAAAAGCTGCAATAGAAGCTGCTCTTTTCATGGCAAATGAACCTGTAACAGCAGAAAAGCTTTCAAGGATGTTTAAAACTAGTGTATTAGCTGTAAAGGAAGTGCTGGAAAAGCTTAAGAAAGAATTTGAAGGAGAAAATCACGGAATATTCATTTTGGAAACACCAAAAGGATATCAAATAAGAGTTAAACCTGAATTTGCACCTTTAGTAAGAAGCTTAACACCTTACAAAGATCTTGGAAGAGGGTTACTCAGAGTTTTAGCTTTAGTTGCTTATAAGCAGCCTATAACTCAAGCAGAAATAGTAAAAGTTATAGGTAATAGAACTTACGAATATGTTAGAAAGTTAGAAGAGAGAGGGTTAATAAGAACAGTTAAGCATAGTAGAACTAAAGCCTTAATACCAACTAAAGAATTCGCAAGCTATTTTGGTTTAAAAAGTCCAGAAGATGCTAAAAAACTTTTTGAAAAAATTACAAGAGAAGAATGAATTAAAATGAGGGTAGGGATTTGTGAATTAGCTGATGAAAAAGAAAAATTTACTAATGACCTTTTGAAAAAAATTGTAGGTAAAGTAGCCAAAATAAAACCATTTGATGAATTTTTTGATGAAAGAAAAATTCTTCCACCTATTTCACTTCCAAAGAAAGAAAAAAATAAGTCTCAATTCTATGAAAATATTTTGAAAGAATACGGTGTTGATGTATTAATAGTAATGAATTATGAGCAAGAAAATGTAAGTTTTTTAGATTATGGTGGTTCCTTCCTCAATTGCAAAAATGGGAGTATAATAGAAGTTGAATTTATTTATTATAAACCTAAACCAAATGAATATGTAGTAAAACAAGCTTCGAAAGTTATTGTTCATGAATTTGGACATCTCGCTGGTTTGACTCATGAAGATGGGCTAAAGGAAAAAGATGTTATGGCATTGTATGGAAGTTCTTTCTCCAAAAAGCATGTAAAAATACTAAAAGAACAACTTAAGCAAAAATTTTCTTAAACTTTTCACATTTTTCCTTTCCCCATTCGTAGCATATCCCTTCTGTTTCACATCTTGGCCCCAATTTTTCTCCAAAATTTTTTTCAACTTTTTTAGCTACTTTGAGGAATCTTTCTCTTATCTCTTCTTGCGCTTTTAAACAAGTTCTTAACATGAATGTATATTTAATATTAGCCCTTCCATGAATAGTAGAAATTACATCCATTTCTTTTCCTAACGGTTGGCAAAGAACAGCAGCTTCATAATTTCCTTCTTTCCACATTGTTCCTGCTACAATATAAGAATGATCATAAACATCCCCTAAAGTTCTAGCTCTTTTCTTCAACCTTCTCGGAATAATGCATTTATCATTAAAAACAACTTCTTCCCAAGATGGCCAACGTAATAATTCTTGTCTATCTCTTACTTCTTGATGAAAGCTTGCAATAGAACCTTTTATTCTCATCACTAAAGTTTCTGTTAAAGTATCATAATAAGCATCTCCACTTTTCAATTTAGTTTCCATAATTTTTCGTGAAAAAGATTTTTCTTCACTTTTTAAAGGCATAAAATTTTCATCAGAAGGAATCTCTTCAACTCTAATTCCAGTCATTTCATAATTCCAGAAATATAATGCTTTACCAACTTCTCTTGTTTCTTTAAATGGTAACCTCATAAGGTAATTACTCCATTTTCCTAACTCTCTACCTAAAGGTATTTGCATTATTTCTTCACTTTTAGTTGATAAAGGCAATACATATCTAGCATCTTCTTCTGGTAATTTAGAATTTACAAGTTCTTGATAAGTTTGAAAAGCATTTTCATTAAAAAAGTTGAGTTTAGGATTAACTTCTACATAATTTCTTGGTCTAGTCCTCCTTAAAGATTTTTCGGTACCAACCCCTTGTACTCCTCTTGGAGCTCCTATTGGTATCCATCCCACAAAATTAAAAAGCCTTGAAGTATCTTTCAAATATATTCCAAGAGTAGAGAACTCTCCTATACTTTGGTGTCTGTATTTTGAATAAACTCTTTCTACAAGTTTTTTTGCTTCTAAAGGGTTTTTGTTAAAGTAATCTATTGCCTCTTCTATATTTACTTCCCTCTTTTTTATTTTACCTGTTGATATTACACATCTTAAAGCTGGTATTTCAAAAAATTTGTCTGCTTCTAAAGAAAATATTTTTCCACCATAAGAAGTTTTTCCTATGATTTGTAAATCTATCATTTTCTCAGCTTAAATATGAAAGTTAAATTATAAATTTGTGAGATTGTAGACTTAGCGTAGTGTGAATAAAACCTTTTCTGTTATCTTCTTTATATCTTCAAAAACTTCTATTTTTGATTTTTCACCATTTATTGTTACCCACTTACCAAAGACATTTTGATTAGCAAGTCTTTTATAGAATTTCACAAGTTGTTTTAAAAATTTTCTATTTTTTTCATGTCTATCTATTTTTCCACCTTTCTCTTTAAGTTTTCTTTTAATGCTTGTTTCAGGGCTGACTTCCAAATAAATTATCAAATCCGGTCTCACAATACTGAATATCTTTGCATACTCTAACCCTTTTCTTATTGGAAATCCTTTGAGACCTTGGTATGCAAGAGTTGATGTAAAATACCTATCAGCAACAATTATCTTTCCAGACTTTAACGCTCTTCGAATTTTTTTAATATCTTTTATCATATCTGCAGAATACAGCAAAAATTGAACTTTTACATCAAAATCGTATTTCTTATGCAACCATTCATGTATCAATTTTCCAATCGGCTTCGTTGGTATTTCTTTATTAGGGCCGTAATCGGGATAAGTTATGAATAGAACTTTTTTACCCTTAGACTTTAAGTATTTAACCAATTTTTTACTTTGAGTTTCTGTTCCAGCACCATCAATTCCTTCAAAAACTATGAATTTACCTTTCACAGAATTGAGTTGTTTTCTCTTTCTTTTATAATTTTTGATTGAAAAAACTATATAAAAAAACATTTAAGTTAAAGCTAACTAAAACTTGAGTATGCATGAATGGGCACTAGGTGAAGCTATTATTTCTACAGTTTCCAAAATAGCAAAAATAAGAAAGTTGAGAAAAGTAGAGAAAGTAGAGATAAGAGTAGGGGAATTGCAACAAATAGAAATGGACGTATTTAAATATGCCATTTCTCAATTAAAAGGTAAGAAATTTGAAAAAACAAAGTTTAATATAAAAACAGTAAAAACAAAGCTGAAATGCAAATTTTGCAACTATGAATGGGTTTTTAAAAGAGGAAAGCTGAAAGAGAAGGAATCTGAATTTATTCACTTCATTCCTGAAATTGCTCATTCTTATTTAAAGTGTCCTAAATGTGGTAGTCCAGATTTTGAAATAGTAGAAGGTAGAGGAGTTTGGATTGAAAGTATAAAGGGAAAAAGATGATAGATCCTAGAAGAGAAATAATAAATGAAAATTTGAAAAATATTAAGAATATAATAGCTATTTCAAGTGGAAAAGGGGGTGTAGGAAAAAGTGTTATAGCTTCCACTTTAGCACTTCTATTAGCAAAAAATAAGAAAGTTGGATTACTAGATCTCGATTTTACAAGCCCTTCTACGCATGTTATTCTTGGAGTTAATAATGTTTTTCCGGAAGAAAAAAATGGTCTTATTCCGCCAAAAATTTTTAATTTGGAGTATATGTCAATAATTTTTTACTCTAGTAACAAAGTTTCACCTTTGAGAGGAAAAGAAATTTCAAATGCTTTGATTGAGTTATTAGCTATAACAAAATGGAATACATTAGATCTTCTATTAATAGATATGCCTCCAGGAATAAGTGATGCTACTCTAGATATTATGAGACTTGTTAAAAAGATAAAATTCATTATAGTGACTACTTCTTCTTTGTTATCCTTTGAAACAGTTAGAAAGCTCATAGATTTATTAAAATCTCAAAAGATGCCTATTATTGGTATTATTGAAAATATGAAGAATGGAAAAAGCTTTATTGAAAAGAGAGTTAAAGAAAAAGGTATTTCATATCTAGGATGGATACCTTTTGATCCAGAATTAGAAAAATGGATAGGAAAAGTAGAAAAATTGTTAAATACTAGCTTTGCTAAGAAGCTAGGAAAAATAAGTGAAAAACTGATATGAAAAAAATAATAGCATATTGCGGAATGATATGTTCTGAATGTCCAATTTTTATAGCTACAAAAATGAATGATAACAAAAGAAGAAGAAAAATAGCTCAAATGCTTAATAAGAAATCTAAGAAAAAGTATAAAATTGAAGATATTAATTGTGAAGGTTGTTTAAGTGAATCAAAAATTTTCCATTTTTGTAATATTTGTGAAATAAGAAATTGTGCAAGAAAAAGAAAAGTTAGAATTTGTACGGAATGTGAAAAGTATCCATGCGAAAAACTTTCTAAAATATTTAAAAATTATCCTAAATCTAAAGAAAGGCTTGAAAAAATAAACTTAGCTAGTAAATTCAAGTAAAGAAATGAATTTTTAAATGATTAATGAAAGAATGTGGGCCCGCCAGGATTTGAACCTGGGCCGCCGGCTCCCAAGGCCGGAGTACTAGACCAAGCTATACTACGGGCCCGTATTTGAAATTATGAATAGGAAATATAAATATCTTAATAGGGTATTTCCCATTTTTCAAAAAATTGTAATTAAAAAATAATTCTTTCCTTAAATAAATTAAAATTTTTGAGCCCCGGGCGAGATTTGAACTCGCGACCTTTTGCTTACCAAGCATTCGCGGAAGACCTAACGCTCTACCAACTGAGCTACCGGGGCATATAAGAATATGATAAAAAACTTAATTTATTCTTTTCTCAATTTAGCTATTTTTATCAAAAACCCACATTTTGGGCATTTTGTCTTGAATCTGTATTTAGCTGCTTTAGAAACACTCTTCCATTCTTGAGTATAATAGCTATACTTTCCACAATTAGGACAAATCAACTCAATATGCACAATTTTTTCTCCTTTCAAAACTAAAGCTCTAATCTTTCCATTATTTTCCAAATTTCTCAAAGTATGATAATCACAATCTTTTATAGTTAATTTCCTACTTTTTATCATGTTTTCTATTTCCTTAAACATGCTATAATTTTGAGAAAAAGAGTTAAAATCTTTTTCTATATTGAACCAATTAAAAATGAGAAAAGAGCTATAACCATTGCTAACTTCATAATTTTTTGAGATTTGTAAGGTGATAAAAAAGTTGTAAAACAAGAAAATGCAAACAAAGCATCTGCTACTATCACTAAATATAAGTAATGCACATTAAGCAAACCAAAAATATAAGGCAAAGGGCTAAATATTACAGCAAACATAACGAAAATTGATGCTACTAAAGCTGAAAAACTTTTTCCTGCAACTATAGGTAAACTCTTAATGTTTGCTTTTTTATCTCCTTTTATATCTTCTATACTTTTGGCAATTTCTCTCCCTACGTTAGCAGAAAAGGCCATTAAAAAAAGTATAAAAATTGTTAAAGTGATAGTTTTACTTAATAAACTACCAAAAATAAAAGTTGAAGCTACAAACCAACTTACACAAAAATTTCCTAGGAGGGGCAACTTCTTAAGTTTCCAGGAGTAAAGAACTAAACATATTGAGTTTAGAACCGATAAAATGAACATTTGAAAGTTTAGAAAAATTAAAGTAATAGTATTTGCTATAAAAAAGAGGGAAAAAGAGTAAATTAGAGCATTCCTTCTCAAAATTCTACCCGAAGGTATTGGCCTCTTTGGCTTGTTTACCTTGTCAACTTTATAATCAAAATAATCATTTATGGCCATTCCTGCACCAGATATTAAAAAAACAGCCAAACATGCTAGAAATAATTGAAACGGTGAAAAAAAGCTAACAAGTATAGCAGAAATTAAAACAGCAAGAGAAGCCATTAAACCATTCAAAGGTCTTAATATTTCTAAATACGCAAACATCATATCTTCCTTTCTTTAGATTTGGGCCTTAAAGCTTTACTACCACATCTCCTACACTTAACCTTTTTTAAAGCAACTTTCCTTGGATCTGCTCTTATCTTCGCATTACATTTCATACAAACAAAAACTCTCTCAAAAAGTCTTTTAGTTACAGCTTCAACTTTTGGTTTTGGCATGTTATCCCTTAGCTAACTTATATTTTATATTATTTAAAACGTTTACATACTTCTTAATATTTTTATTCTTTCATCAATAGGAGGGTGAGTTGCAAACAGCTTATCTAAAGGACTTCTATTAGGGTCTGTGAAAAAGAGATGAGAAACAGCTTCACTAACATTCATCTTTCCCTGATTCAAATTCTTAATTTTTTCTAAAGCTGATGCAAGACCTTCTGGATACCTTGTTAGTTGAGCAGAACCTGCATCAGCAAGGAATTCTCTTCTCCTAGAAATAGCAGCTTGAATTATCCTTGTTACAAAAGGAGCAAATATCGCTAAAATTATAGCAATTAAAAGCATTAGAAAAAAACTCCCTCCTTTTTCTCTTCTTTCTCCTAGGCCATATCTTATTGACCTTAAGAAAGTATGACTAATTATAGCTGCTAAACCAACCAAAACTGCTATGAGAGTTGCAAACCTTATATCATAATTCCTTATGTGAGAAATTTCATGACCTATAACCCCTTCTATTTCATCTCTCTTTAAATTTTTGAGTAATCCAGTAGTTACGCAAACAGAAGCGTGCTGAGGGTCTTTGCCAGTTGCAAATGCATTTATGTCTTCACTTTCCATAACATAAACTTTTGGTGGTGGTATACCAGCCGCTATTGATAAGCCTTCTACAGTATCAATAAGATATCTATGCTTCCTTGGATCAGCTGGTTTTGCCTTAACAGCTTTTAATATTATTTTATCTCCATAATTATAAGAAAAGTAAATGTGAGAAATTATAAGAAAGAATGCAAATATAGTGATTAACAAAGTCAAACTTGGTGCAAGAATTTCTGATATTAAATAAATAAGAGAAAAAAGGATTAAAAAAACAAAAAGGCTTAAAAAAATGGAATTTCTTTTATTTTTTTCTATTTGATCAAATATGTTTACTTTTTCCATTCTTTCACTAGAATTATTCGAACCTGACTTTAACAACTTTTCTTTCTCTCTCTTCTATCTTTAGATATTCTCTCTGTTTATTTTTACCTAAGAGTGAAGCAAACCATCTTCCTGGAATAGTTGATATCATATTGTTAAACGCTAACACAGAATCGTTATAAAATTGTCTGGCATATGCAATTTTATTTTCTATTCCTTCTAGCTGCTCTTGTAAAAGTTTGAAATTTTCGCTTGCTTTTAAGTTAGGATAATTTTCAGCTATCGCAAAAATGCTCTTCAAAGCAGCTGCTAATTCTCTTCCTGCTTTCATCTTTTCATTTGGAGTTGCTGCTTTAAGCATTCTTTCTCTAGCTTTCATTGCTTCTTCCATTATTTTTCTTTCATGCCTTGCATAACCTTTAACAGTTTCAATTAAATTAGGCACTAAGTCTGCTCTTTTCTTTAATTGAACATCTATCTGAGACCAAGCATTATCTATCCTGTTAGAAAGAACGATTATTCTGTTTATATAGTAGACCACTACTAAAACCGCTATTACAATTATTGCACCAGATATTATCCACAACCACATAAAAATCAATTTTATAATTCATTTTCTATAATTTAAATTTATCGAAAATGCTGAAAATTGATGAAAAAAAGTTAAAAAGTGCCTCCAAAATCTTATCTAAAAAACTCTTTTTCTCTAAAATCTCTATCTTTTTTGAGATTGATGTTGAATAATCTTGAGAGGAAATGAAAACTTGTATCAAGTTATCATTTCTATTTTGAGGAGAAAAGTAAAATGTATAATTTTTTACATCACTTAGATTAAAGGTTATTTCCTTGCCCTTAAATTTGATTTTTATAGTTTGTGGTGAAGCAAGATTGTTTCTCACCTCAATTGTTATTGGTGTAGTTTCTCCTATGTATGCACTTTCATTCGAAATGAGACTTACTTCAAAAGGCTTCATTAAAACTACTGAAATGTTTTGCCACACAAGAGAACCTGAATTGTAAGCAAAAATTTTAAAATTATAATAAGGTGCTTTAATTTCTGCTCTCTCCTTAGCAAAAAATCCGAAATCTGTAAAAATGTAGGAATCTTTTGATTCAGCATGAATCACTTCGCCTGGTAAAACACTAGTCTTATCAACAAAAAGCTCAACTTTTTTTGATTCTCTAGGAGAAATTTCGAAATTTAATACTTCTTGTTTTCCTGCATACGGCATAACACTAAGAGGACAAGAATAAATTTTTCCCGGGTCTAAATTACTTGGTAACTTAAAAATAGAAAAAATAGTCTTGTTATCACAAAAGTAAACAATCTCTTCAGGATTTAAATTTTTTAAGAATTCTTTGCCAGAACTATCTACACAACTTTTAGATTCTACTTTAGTTAAAATGCAATAATTGCTAAAAATGTCAGTTTTAACAACAGCATAACCTTCCCATAATTTTTCATCAAGAAGTTTTGAACTTTCTCTAACTAAAGGTTCCTCCTTAAAATCTAAAATTTTAATGTTTGTTTCAACATCATTTAAAACAGCTTTAAATTTTCCAAATCCTTTTGCATGTATGGTGTAAAAAACCCAATTACTATCTGGAAAAGTTGCAAACTTTATATGAGTAGCATCTAAAAAACCAACTTCGGCCCAAGTAGGGTCTGCTATTATACCTTTGCCAACATAAATTTCAACCCAACCATGAGGCTGAAATTTTTCTCCTTTATAGATCTTGCCAGGATAAACATAGCCAAGCGCTACAGAAGAAGGATAACCCAAATTTCTTAAAAATGAAACAAGGAGATTTGAGATTTCGTCACAAACCCCTCTTCTTTTAGATAATATCTCCTTTGCTGAGAGATTAACATTTGAATAAACTTTGTCGTACTCTATATTCTCGTTTATCCACTTAACTAAGTAAGAAACTTTCTCAAAATCATTTCCCCTTGCCTTTGAAGCAATAGCAGCTATTTCTTCATCAGTTGATTGAACTAAAGGTGTGGGCATTAAGAACTCCGGTATTTTCTTAATTTCAACATTCCTCCTTCTTTTAACGTAAACTGTAAGCTTAACTTCAAAATTTATATTATCTTTAGGGTTATCCCATTTTATATTAAGTATTTTATTTCCATACTTATCGAAAAGAAAACTTTTCTTACATGAATTTATGCATGGCAAACCAGAAGAAAAAACTTCTAAGCTTTCAACATTTTGATAATCATCAGTTTGAGGTATTGAAAGATTTAAAGACACTTCATTCACATTTCCAAATATATTTATTTCCCCTTTCTCCACTACTTGAACCCTCATTTCACTTACAATTTGAGAATTAGTTATGTTTACAGCTAAGCAACAAGATGGTAAAAAAAGTAAACCTAATAATAAAAAAACCTTTTTCATAAATTTAAATTACTGCTTCCCTAATATATTTGTGATAACATGTCTAACTTAGAAATCTGGGTAGAAAAATATAGGCCAAAAAATTTGAAGGAAATAGTAAATCAAAAGCATGTAGTTGAAAGGTTAAAATCGTTTGTTAAAGAAAAAACTATACCTCACATGATCTTTGCTGGACCACCTGGCACAGGAAAAACTTGTTGTGCTATTGCTTTAGCTAGAGAACTTTTTGGTAAAACATGGAAACAAAATTTTCAAGAGACTAATGCAAGTGATATGAGGGGTATAGATGTTATAAGAACTAGGATAAAGAATTTTTCTAGGACAAAACCTGTTGGTGCTTCATTCAAAATTATTTTTTTAGATGAAAGTGATGCTTTAACTCCTGATGCTCAAAATGCATTGAGAAGGTTAATGGAAATGTACGCTGATGTAACAAGGTTCATTTTAAGTTGTAACTATTCTTCTAATATAATAGCTCCAATTCAGAGCAGAGCAGCTTTATTTAGGTTTAAGCTTTTGTCTAAAGATGATGTTTTCACTTATTTGAATAGGATAATAAAAGCTGAAAAGTTGAAAGTAGAAAAAGAAGCTTTAGAAGCTATATACACTATTTCAGAAGGTGATTTAAGAAAAGCTACTAACATATTACAAGCATCTGCTATCTTAGGCAAAAAAATAACAAAGAGTATAGTTTATGAAGTTTCAGCTCAAGCAGAGCCAAAAGAAGTTAAAGAAATGATAGAGTATGCTTTAAAAGGTAAATTTTCTCATGCTAGGGAAATATTAAAAGAGTTGTTATTAAGAAGAGGAGTTTCTGGCCAAGATATAATAAAGCAGATTTTAAGTCAAACTCACAAGTTGAACATTCCTGAAAAAGAAAAAGTTAAACTTATAGAAAAGATTGGCGAATTTGAATACAGGTTGCATTTCGGAAACGAACAGATTCAATTAGAGGCCCTTCTAGCACAATTTGCTAGTGGATAAAATGCTATTAGAAAAATACAAACCAAGAAATTTAAGAGAAATATTAGGCCAAAAAAGTGCTTTAAAAGAAGTGGTAGAGTGGTTAAATAAGTGGAAAAAAGGTAATGCTTTAATAATTTGTGGGCCTATTGGAACAGGAAAAACAATTATTGCTGAAACAATAGCAAAAGAAAAAGGGTATAACTTAATAAAACTAGATGAAAATGATTTTTCTCAGCCTAACATTAAGGATGTGCTAACTTCTGTAACAAGAGATGAAAGTTTAGTTGGTAAAAGATTGATTTTGATAGATAGTGCAGATGAACTTAATTCAAAAGAAATTTCTGAAATAATTAAAATCATAAAAGATAGTTTTTATCCTATAATTATTACAGTAAGGAATATTTACGACTCTAAATTGAAAAGACTTAAGAGTATTTGTAAAATTGTTAGGTTAAGAAAAATTTCTTCTTCACTCATAGAAAAAAAATTGTTAGAAATTGCTAGAAAAGAGAGAATGAAAATTAGTAGAGAAGTTATAAGAATGATAGCAAAAAATTGTAATGGTGATTTAAGATCTGCTATAAACGATCTAGAAGCTTCTTTTGGAAGTTTAATGGAAAAAAGGGAAAGAGAAGTCAACATTTTTGAAGTTTTAAGGGCCATATTTCATAGTTCGAGTATAGAAAAAACTTTAAAACTTATGAATGATTGTGATAAAGATATTGATGAAATATTTTGGTGGGTTGAAGAAAATATTTGTAAAGAATTTAAAAATCCAAAAGAAATTGCTGAAGCATTTGAAATGTTAAGTAAAATTGATTTATTGAGAAATAAAATAATTAAAACTCAAAATTTTAGATTTAGGAGTTATATGAAAAGTTTAATTGCTGGACTTTCAACCTTAAAGAAAGAAAGATATGGCAAATTTATACCATATCAACCACCAAGCAGAATTATCATGCTTGGAAGGACAAAGAATGAGAGGAAAAAAGAAGATGAAATTTATTCTCAACTAGGAAGAATTTTGCATTGTTCTAAAAGAAAAGTTAAAGAACAGCTGCCTTACCTTAAAATGATTTTGGGAAATACTATTGATACTTAAATTCAGTTAAAGTGTAAAGGTTAGAAGTTCTCAAAGAAAAATTGAAGTAAATTTCAGGAGGAGGACAACTCAATATATTATAATTCACTTCTAAAGAGATCCCCCTTTCTATCATCTTCCCTTTAAGAAAACTTATAGTATTATTCAAATCGGCCTCTAACTTATTACAATCTCTACTCACAAAAGAAGAATTTACAGAATTTATTAAACTTTCTTTTATAAATTTTATATAATACAGCTCCCCCATTTCTTCCAATTGAGTTAAATCTATGTAAGTAAAGCCATAAATATAGCGTATCATCATAGTTAAAGTGTATACCATTATCACACTACCAATAATGAAGAACTGAGCTTTCATATTTTCACTTTATAGGCTTAACAGAAGATTTTGCACCGCAAGCTTCACATTTTAGAAAAGTTATTCTATCTTCTTTTATAAGTTTTGTGTCAGGCCTTCCACATTCTTTGCATAAAACATACTCTCTTATATAAGATTCTAGCTTTTTTTGAATGAGTTTTGGATAAATTTTTGATTGGAAAATTGCTCTAGTACCATCGAAGCCTGCTGGTGTTGCTAACTCTCTCATCAAGTACTTCAATAAATGCTTTGGCTCTCTTCTCAAACTCTCACATACTTGAGAAAAATTTTTGACTATAGTTTGATTTCCTTGTATCAAAATTTCAAAGTGCGGCATTTGAAATCTTTGAGTAGTAGAAACAACTTCAGGAAGCTTTTCATAAGCTTTCTCTAAAAGCTCTTCATACTTCATTTTACTCACATAATAAGTAGGTTATATACTTTTTATTTCTATAATTTTTTTATTTTTCCTGGTTTAGGTTCGAAGCAAATACCACTTTCAAGAAGTTCTTGAACAGCAATGTCAATATCTCTTTCAGAAAAACCAGATTTTTCTATAATTTCTTGATAATCAGCTCCTTCTCCTTTATCTAACCTCTCTATCATTTCTAATATCTTATTTTTGATTTCATTCATAGTTATTTCTTTTTCCTCAACTTTCTTTTCCATCATTTCTTGAGCTTCTAATATACCTTCAACTTCTTCCCAAGGTATTACATTTTTTAAGGCCATTTTCAATTCATTTAAGTCAGAAGTTTGTTTTTGAAATTCAGAAACTCTCTTAATTTTTTCTTTTTGTTCTCTTAATATTTCTTCTAGTTCCAAAAGTCTTAGAATTTCAAAATTGCTATCAACTTTTCTTATTATTTCAGGAATAATGTAAATTTCTCCATTATATTCTCTCAACTTTCCAAAAACTTCAACCAAATTACACTTTTCAATATCGTCAAATATTTTAGTGTTTATGAAAGCTTTACATCTTATAGTTTCTGTAGAATCATCAAGGGTTATAGTAGCATACTTTTCGTCAGGACTTACAAATTTATCAACAACTAAACCAATTATTCTTACTCTTGATATTTTTCTTCCCAAGTCAGTTAAAACATAATTACTTTCGAAACCTGGTTTTCTTATATATTTTCCATTAACAATTTCTCTTATAAATGCTTTTTTTGCTGTAAGTCTTCTAGTTTCCATGTTTTTACCTTATTCTTTCAATATAATTTAACCTAGGTTCAAATATAGAGCCTTCCGCTTTTAATCTCCTTAATATATCTTCTGCATCTTCTACCTTTATTCCTTGTTCTTCTGCTGCAGTTATGATCTCTTCTTTAGGAACTGGCTTTCCTAATCTTTTCTCAAGCATATCAATAATATCAAGAATAGTATGAATCTTACTTCTTTGAGAAGCAGGAACACCTTCTGTTCTATCGATATCAATTTTCCCAGTTTCATAATCATAACCTAGTTGCTCAATTGAATATCTCATAACGTTTATAGCTCTCTCAGCATCTTGAACTTCAACTTTATCAGAAAGTCTTATTTTTGCACTTGCTTCAGCAAGTCTCATTAATGCTTCATGCTGCCTTAAAGTTATAGGAACAGTTTCACCACTGTACAAGTTTCTCATTTCAATGTAGAATTTTTTTATTCTCTCTGCTGCTTCTCTTGTCATTTTAGGGACACAATTCTTCCTAGCGTAAGCTATATACTTCCTTAAAAATTGAGGCGGAATTAGAGGTTCAACTCTTGAAGGTGAAAGTCTTGTTTCCATCACATGAGTAGCTAACTTTTCATCCCTTTCTCTGTCTGGTACATCTCTTAAGGCAAATTTTAGATCAAATCTAGCTAGTAAAGTATCAGGAATATCAATTTGTTCTGCTATAGGCTTATAAGGATCAAACCTAAAAAATTTTGGATTTGCACCTGCTAAAACTGAAACTTGTGCTGGTAGTGTTGCAACAATAGAAGCTTTCGCAACGCTAACAGTTTGTTGTTCTAAAGCTTCATGCATTGCAACTTGATCTTCTTTAGAAATTTTATCAAACTCATCAACTGCTAAAATTCCTTTGTTAGCTAATACCATAGCTCCTGCTTCAAGTATCCAACCCCCCATGAATTCTTCATCTCTAACTACTGTAGCCGTTAAGCCTGCAGCTGTTGCGGCTCTCCCAGCCACATATTTTCCTCTTGGAATAATACTTGCTATGAGTTTTAACAATTGGCTCTTACCAGTTGAAGGATCACCTACAAGCAAAATATGAATATCACCTCTTATTCTAGTTTTATCTGGAAGCTCATGAGGAACCCCACCAAACAACTGCAACATTATGGCCTCTTTTATTTTTTCCAAGCCATAAATTGAAGGTGCAATAGAAGAAATTATCTTATTGTAGATCTCAGGGTCTTTTGCCATCTCTTTAATCTTTTTTTCATCTTCAGGAGTTATTTCAATTTCTTCCCATTCTATTTCAGTTGGTTCAACATAGTTAGCTTCAACATAAATATCCATCTGTCTTCTCAATTTGCCCCTAGAAGTCCTCTTTAACTCTTTAACTATCCCATTCACTTTAACTCTGTTTCCAGGGTCTGTTTTTCTTTGCATTTCAGGCCTTGTGAGATCCCCTTTAAGGTAAACGGAAACTTCTCCAGGCCTTTCTCCTGTTATTATTTCAAATGGCTCTTCTATGAAAATCCATCTAACATCTATTAACTCTTTATCAATAAGTTGAAATTGACTTTTTCTCCCACATTGAGGACAAACTGATGGTGGTTTTATGAACCTTTCTTTTTGTTCAACACGAAGCTTACTACCACATTCTGGACATTGATATACGGCTATTGCTATTTCAGGTTTAACTTCAGAAGCTCTCCTTACAACTCCATCTAAACAAACAAATTTTCCTATATGCTCTGACCTCAAATTTCTTATTCTCAAGTTAAATCTTTCTGGTAAGTTTTTAAATCTAGGCTCTATTTCTTTTGGGCCACCAGGAATATCAAGATTCTTTAAAGCTTCTTTTGCAGATTCTAATAAAGCTTCAGGATCATTTAGTAATTTATCTGCGAGTTCAGGATCAAATTTATCCAAAAGAGAAAAATCTATGATTAAAGATTTTTCACCTTTTGAAGCTAACGCTAACAAATCTTTTTCATAAAACTGTCTAAAAAACTCTTCAAATTTTTCAACTTCCATAAAAACACTTACTTTTCTAAACTTCTTAACTTTTTGTCTAGCTTGACTATAGCTCTCTTTACATCTTCTATTGTCCTTCCACCAGTACAAATAATCTTACCACTACCAAAAAGAAGAAAAGTAACACGTGGTTCATCCATCCTAAAAACTAGGCCTGGGAATTGTTCTGGTTCGTATTCTGTATTTTCTAAGTTAAAAGCTATGTTATTAAGATTTAGCTCCCTATTAAGCTTAGCTGAAGCAACTATGTTTTCCATTCTCACCTTGTAATTCTTTGGTATTTTTATTCCTATTTTTCTCATCTTTGAAACTATCTTTGCTACAACATTTTTTGCCTCTTTTGGTGATTTTGTACCTGTACACACTATCTTACCAGAAGAAAAGATTAAAGCTGCTGCCTTTGGACTTTTTAACCTAAAAACTAGGCCTGGGAATTGTTCTGGTTCGTACTCAATGTTATCCAAACTAGAAACAAGTTTTTCAAGCTTTATATTAACTCCAAAAGAAGAGGATGCAACGACATTTTCGATTTTTATTCTGAAACCCATGATATCTCCTGAGTATAAATAATTGCAGATAAAATATTTAAATTAAAGGTGGTTTTTTGGATCTTGTTGCACTTTTTAGTGGTGGGAAAGATAGCACTCTAGCCATAATTAGAGCTATTGAAATGGGTCATAACATTAAATACCTAGCTACAATCCATTCTTTAAATCCTGAAAGCTATATGTGGCATACCCCTAACATTGGTTTAACAGTTATTCAATCAAAATGTATGGAAATTCCTCTAATTTCAAAAGAATCTATGGGAGAAAAGGAAAAGGAGATTGAAGATTTAAAATCTCTTTTAAAAGGAATTGATGTAGAAGGGGTAGTTTGTGGTGCTATAGCAAGTAAGTACCAAAAGAAAAGAGTTGAAAAAGTTTGTAAGGAGTTAAAACTAAAAATTTTAGCACCTCTTTGGAAAAATGATCAAAAGAAGTTGTTAGAAGAAATTATAAAAAGGAAATTTGAAGTCATAATTACTGCTGTTTCTGCTGAAGGTTTTGATGAGAGTTGGTTAGGAAGAAAAATTGATGAAAATTGTGTTAAAGAGTTACTTGAATTGGAAAAAAAGTTTGGTATAAACTTAGCATTTGAAGGTGGTGAAGCGGAAACTACAGTTTTGGATTGCCCTTTATTTAAAAAGAAGATAAGGATTAAAAATTTTGAAAAAAGATGGGAAGGAGATAGAGGATTTCTTGAGATTAAAGATGTAGAATTAGTTAAGAAGTCACACACTTAAGACTTTCAAGATCAACTAAAATTTCTAAAGCAGAACTTTCTAAGCCTTTTACAGCATAAGGAAAATGCTCTTTGAAAATTTCAGCTGTATCTAATATAGCTTCTTTAATTCTTTTTTCAACAAAAGACTTTCTTTTTTCTTCAAGCTTATTTATTTGGTAAGAATTCCATTTTTTCTGTATTTCATCAAAAACGTAAATTGAAATTATTGCAGTTCCTAGAGATGGCAAATGGCCAAAATGGAAGTAAGTTATTTCTCCTGTTGTGAATGCACTTGCAGCTTTAAACAAAATATCTACAACTTTTCTAGAACCTTTTAAGTTGCTAAGTTTTTTCTTTTTTTCTCTCTCAATCAAAAAATTGTTTTCGGCCATATCTCTTCCAGCATCAAAAACTACATTGTTAAACTCTTCTAAATAACTTTTAGATAAAGGATCTTTTTGTCTTTCTATAACCTCTTCTAACCTTTTTATATGAAGTCTTGATCTATATTTCCTCTTTTCAATTTTACTGTTTAAAACCTCATAATGTTTAGCATAAAAAGGTGACCATTCTGGTGTGAATCCTAATAACTCAAAAGATAACTTTTCTCTCTCCACTTCAAATTTAGCTTCTTTTTTTAAGAATTCTCTTGCACCTTTCACAGTCATTAAGTTGTAAGAGGTTGTTTTTGAATAGAACATATAATCACTATAAAATAGTGAAATAGAAAAAGATTTAAGTGCATACTATACCCTACTTAAAATATTTTTTCCTTTTTTATCTCACTTTTAATGGTTTCTCTTTAAACTCTATGCCAAAGTATCTTTGATAAGCTCTCCTCATTTTTTCTTCAGCCAGACTACAATGCCTTTCTATATTTTCTTTTGTTGTTCTTTCTATCCATGCCATTTTTTTATCATATTCTTCTTCAACTTTTCTCATCTTTTTTGCATATTCGTCTTCTATTATTTCTTGTTGCTCTCTATAATTGTATAAAATACCTTCTATTTTGCTCCTTTCTCTTGAATAATAAAGAGTAAATCCAGTGTAAGTTGCAGAACCTACTAGCAAAGAAATGCCTAAAGCAGCTCCTAGAGGCAAGTATTCAAGACTTATTAACAAAGAACTTATAGCTGAAGGTAAAGAACCAACTAACTTTTTCCCTATTTTTTTCTTATCCTCTATCTTCCCTAACTCTTCTCTTACTATTTCATCAGCTTTTTTCAACTCATAATCTCTAAGCTTTTTTAGTTCTCCTATCTTACTTTTCTTTTCTTTTTCAGCTCTTTCTACCCTTTTTTCATATCTCACCTTGTTTTCCTTTATTTTTTTAGCAAGATGCCTTGCTGTAGCTAAGAAAGTTTGCATGTAGGCTCTTTCATTATCTTCATAATTTGACCATGGTGAGCAAGCAATATCAAGTAACTTAATAAACCTTTTTGCTCCATCAATATTCTCATACATACCTTGATAGCAGACAGCTGCCACATCACCTATTGAAGTAGGTTCGAAAACCCTTGGCAAATGAGGGGTTTTTTGCATTTTTACCCCCAATTAATAGTAAAATAGAAAAAGTTTTATTTTTTACGTCAATATTTAAAATTAACTACGACAATTTTTCGAAAAGTTTTAAGTAGAAAAATCTAATTTGTTATATGATACACACAAAAAAGATAAAAGTTAAACTGAAATCACAAGGTTTTCATAACATAACTAGAGAAGTTGAAGATGCAGTAAGAGAGTCTGGAATTGAAGATGGTGTTTGTCTCATTTTTTCTATAGGTGCTACAAGTGGATTAATAATTAATGAAGATGAGCCCATGCTTTTAGAAGATTTGAGAAATTCTTTAAATGAAGTTGCAAATGAAAATAAAATATACCATCATGTAGAAAATGCATATTCTCACATTAGATCAATTCTTGTTGGAAACAGTAAAGTTATTCCAATAAAAAATAAAAAACTTGTTCTAGGAACTTGGCAAGAGATAATGGTAGCGAACTTTGATACAAGAAGCAGAGAAAGAGAAGTTTTTATCATGATTTTTGGAGAATAATTTAAAATTTAGATGATAAAGTTATTCTATGCCTAATGTTTACATAGAAACTTATGGTTGTTCTGCTAATCAAGCAGAATCGGAAATTATGGCAGGATTGTTATCAAGAGCTAATTTTAACATAGTTGAAAATATAGAAATAGCTGATGTTGTTTTAATAAATTCATGCTTCGTAAAAACTCAAACAGAACAGAAAATAATTTTTAGGATAAAAGAAATTCAAAAAAAATATCCTGAAAAAAAGCTTATAATTGGAGGTTGCTTGCCTGAAGGGAATTATGAAAAGATTGTTGATGTTGCACCTAAAGCAAGTCTTATTAGCACTCATCACATAACTAAAATTGTAAACGTTGTTAAAGAAACTTTAGAAGGGAAAAGAGTAGAGTATTTAGGAAAATCTAGAGAAATAAAGTTATGTTTGCCAAGAATAAGAAAGAATCCTATAGTTGATATAGTTGAAATTGCTGATGGTTGTGAAGGTAATTGTTCTTATTGCTGCGTACGTTTTGCAAAAGGAATAATATTTTCTTTCCCTCTTGAAAAAGTAGTGAAAGAAATTAACTTAGCAATAAAAGAGGGTTGTAAAGAAATATGGATAACATCTCAAGATAATGCTGCTTATGGAGCAGAAGAGGGAAAAAGATTGTTGCCTGAACTCTTGAAAAAAATTTGTGAAATTCCTGGAAATTTTTATGTAAGAGTTGGAATGATGAATCCAAAAAATGTTTTAAAAATTCTTCCTGATTTGATAAAAGCTTATAAGAATAAAAAAATCTATAAGTTTTTACACCTTCCTCTTCAATCAGGAGATAATGAAATTTTAAAGAAAATGAAAAGAGGCTATACTAGAGAAGATTTTGAAAAAATAGTTAAAAATTTTGAAGATAATTTTAGATTCCAATTATGGACTGATGTAATAGTAGGGTATCCTGGAGAAACAGAAAAACAATTTGAAAAAACAATTGAAGTCATCAAAAAAGTGAAACCAGATTGGGTTAACGTTTCAAAATTTGGAAAAAGACCAAAAACTGAAGCAGAAAAGCTCAAACAACTTGATTCAAAAATTGTGAAAGAAAGGAGCAAAAGAATTTCAGCTATAGTTGAAAAAATAGCTTTTGAAAAAAATAAAGAATGGATAGGTTGGGAAGGAAAAGCTTTGATTTCTGAAAAAGGAAGAAAAGGTAAGTGGATAGGAAGAAATTTTGCATACAAGCCAATAGTAATAGAAAAAGGTTCACTTGGGAAGTTAGTTAAAGTTAGAATAATTGATGCAACACCTTCTTACTTAATAGGAAAAGTTTTAAGTTAGAAAAGATAGATTTAAATTTAAGGAGATTCATTTAAAAAAAGGTGAAAAAATGGGCTATTGGAAGAAAATTTTGACTGCTGCAATAATATACATTATTTTGGGTATCTTGATAGGCTATTTGTTTGCAGATTTTGCAGTTTATGCAGCAATGATAGCAGCTTTGATAGCGGGCATTTATGTTGGAAGAGGAACATCGCCAATCAAAGGAGCAATTAATGGATTCATAGCTGGTTTGATTGGAGGAATAATAGCAGGTTTTATAACGCCTTATGTACCAAACATCATGGGAATTCAAATGGCAATTCCAATGGGCGGTTGGCTAAATGCTTTAGTAGTAGGTGCTGTTACTTCAGCTATTCCATGGCTTGCTGTTCCTTCTATGGCAATAGTTGGCTTTGTCTTCGGAGCAATAGGCGGTTTCATTGGAGCAAAGTTGAAGAGGTAATTTTTTCTTTTTATTTTACTGTAACAGATTTTGCTAGATTTTTTGGGAAATCAGGATTGTTACCTTTAAGAATAGCAAGTTGATAAGCTAGAATTTGTATTGGGATTATTTGGCATATAGAATTAGCTTCTTGAGCTTCTCTAACTTTTATGTAAAAATCAAATAACTCGTTATTTTTTGGGCCTATCCCGATAATATATCCTCCCCTTGCTTTTAATTCCGAAGCATTTGAAAGGATTTCTTTTTCAGTTTCTTTTGAAGTAAAAACAATGCAAGGAGTATTCTTTTCTATTAAAGCTATGTTTCCATGCTTTAATTCACCACCAGCAAAACCTTCAGCATGAATGTAAGAAACTTCCTTAATTTTTAAGGCTGCTTCTAATGCAGTAGGATACTGCAAACCTCTCCCTATAAGGTAAATATGTTCACTTTTCTTTAACTTTTTCGCTAACTTTTTAATATATTTTCTTGTGTTTGCTGAAGTTAGATAATATATATAATTTATCAAATCTTTTAACTTCCTTTTTCCTTCTTTATATTTACCAGCAACAGCATAAGCTAGTAAAGTAAGAATGGCTAATTGAGAAGTATAAGTTTTTGTTGAAAGAACACAAATTTCAGGCCCACTTTTCATTAAAAGTGAATAATCAGACTCCCTTTTTAAAGAAGAGCCAACAACATTGACTATTGAAATAACTTTTGATCCTTTCTCTTTTGCAGCTCTAACAGCGTCTAAAACATCTGCAGTTTCACCAGATTGAGAGACTGCAATTACTAAACTTTGAGGTATTAAAAAATCTTTATAATTATGGAATTCTGAAGCTAAAGCAACATTGACATGCATTTTTGCTATTTTTGAGAATTTGTAACTTGCTGAAAGGCAAGCATGATAAGATGAACCGCAACCAACTAAGTAAATTCCTTTAGCTTTCTTTATTAGCCTGGCAACCTTTTTTATTATTTTTTCATCTTGTTCTATTGCCCTACTTATAGCTTTTGCTTGTTCTGTTATCTCTTTTAACATAAAATGTTCAAACTTCCCTTTCTTAACTTCTTCAATACTCCACTCAACTGAGTCAATAGGCCTTTTAACAAATTTCTTTGTCTTTAAGTTGAATATTCTTAATTTTTCATCTAAAATGACCATATCATTTTCAACAAGGTAAATGACTTTATTAGTGTGATTAAGAAAAGCTAAAATATCAGAAGCGATAAAATATTCATCTTTGCCTATCCCTACAACTAAAGGCGATTCTTTCCTTATAGCTACTACTTTATCACTATCTTCGCATATAGCAACTATAGCATAGCTTCCTTCCAATTTTTCAAAAGCAGATTTGCAAGCATTTACAAAGTTTTTTCCTTTCATGTAATATTCGATGAGATTTGGTATAACTTCTGTATCAGTCTCACTATAAAATTTGAAACCTTTTTTCATTAGAAAGTTCTTTAACTCTTGATAATTTTCTATTATACCATTATGTACAACAGCTACTCTTTTATTGTTTGATAAATGCGGGTGAGCATTATTTTTTGTGACTTTTCCATGAGTTGCCCATCTAGTATGAGCTATACCAACCTTTCCTTTCATTTTTTTAAAATCTAACTTTTTATTAACTTTCTCTATACTACCTACATCCTTTTTCAAATGTATCTTACCATTAAATAGTGTGGCTATGCCACAAGAATCATAACCCCTATACTCCAACTTTTTCAAACTATTTAGTAAAATAAAAGATGCTTTCTTCTTTCCAACATAACCTATAATACCACACATCATTTAACCTTTTCTAACTCTTTTTTCAATAATTCAGAAACTACTTTACCTGGTATCTTGCCTCTCACTTCTTTCATAATTTCTCCCATCAAAGCCGAAAAGTATTTCTTTTTTACAAGATCTGGGTTTTCATCAAAAACTCTTTTTATTATATTCTTTAACTCTCTTTTGTTTATTGCTTTTAATCCACTCTTTTTAATTGCTTCTTTTACTGAAATTTTACGCTTACAGGCAATTTCTAAAATATCTTGCAAAGCTTCTTTTGAAATTTTTCCTTTTTTAATAGATTCAAATAAATATTCAAAATCATTATAACCAAGGAAGCTTATGTTAAAACCTCTACGCTTTAAATCTTTCAAAATTGAAGTGAAAACATTTGCAACAAGAACAGGATCATACTTCTTAGAAAATTTTTCAAAAAAATCTAAATATTCGCTCCTTAAAATTTGATTTATCATTTCTTTTGGCAAAAACTTAGAGAATCTTTTTGATTTTTGTTCCCAAGTTTCGGGTAACTTAATTTTTGATAAAATTTTTCTGGTTATTATAACGCTTTCCGAATCAGTTTCAGGATAAAGCCTTTCTCCACCTGGTAAAGGCCTCATATAAACAGTTGAACCATCTTCTTTAGCTGCTCTAGTTTCTTCTTTTGGTTTTTTTCCTTTTGAAATTAAATCAAGTTGTCTCTTGACCTCATTTTCTATTATTTTTGGTATCAAATCTAATTCTTGAACACCTTTAATTTCAACTCTTGCCCCTCCTCTTATGCTCACGTTCAGATCTTGCCTAGTTACTCCTATCCCTCTTTGACTTTTTCCTGTTGATCTTATTATCATCCCTAACTTTTCAGCAACTTCTTTAGCATGTTGCGGATTTTTTATATCAGGTGCTGTTCCTATTTCGATTAAAGGAATTCCTAACCTATCTAAACGATAAATAACTTCTTTACCTTTTTTCTCAACTATTCCAGCAGATTCTTCTTCTAAACAAATGTTAGTTATTCTCACTTTTCCTAAAGAAGTTTTTAGCTCTCCATTTAACCCTATTATGGCTGTCCTTTGAAATGCACATGTATTAGAACCATCTATGACTATTTTTCTCATGACGTGAATTTCATCTGGTATTTCTGCTCTCAACAACTTAGCAATTTGTAATGCAACTTCTAAAGCTTCTTTATTTATAGTTCTAGGAGGTTCTTCATCCATTTCTATTAAACAAGTTGTATCATGAAAAATTTCATAAAAGAAGGTTCTATCTCTTAAAAATTCGAACATAGCTGCAATATCTATTTGTCCTAATTCTCCTGCTACAGCTCTCAACTTTCTTTTTATTTTTTTAAAGGGTTTTTCATTTGAAAATCTTGCAGGGCAATTGCAAAAAAGTTTAGTTTTTGTGGCTAACCTGTTATGCAACTCTAATCCACACTTAAAACCTATTTTTTCGTAATTTATCATTCTTTCACCAAAACAACTTTAAAGCATTTTTGTAAAATATTTTTTCTAATTCAACTTTTCTAAAATTTAAAGATTTCACGAAATCAATGTAAGGTTTCATTTTAATTAAAGGCCAGTCAGTACCAAACAAAACTTTTTCAAAACCTGCATAATCTGTTATGAATTTTAACCTTTCTTTCATAAATTTAGCATAATAACCATTCACTTCATTCAAAAACCATCCAGAAATGTCTAAGAAAACATTTTCATTTTTATAAGCTACTTCACTAGCATCTATTATCCAAGGGTTTCCTGAATGAGCTATAATTATTTTCAAATCAGGATGTTCAACTGCAACATCATCAATAAACAAAGGGTGTGCATACTTAACTTTTGCATTTTTAGTTGAAGGAGTTATCCACACATCTCCAGAATGAAAAATTATTGGAACTCCAAATTTTTCAGCAATTTTGTAAATCTTATTACATTTTTTGTTATTAGGATAAAAATGTTGGTAACCTGGATAAAGCTTTATGGCCTTGAACTTTTCTTCTTTTAAATCCTTTTTTAATTTTTTTAAAATTTTTTTGTTTTTTATGTTAAAGCAGAAAACTGGAAGTAAATTTTTGTTCTTTTTTGAAAGTTTTACTGTTTCTTCATTATCTTTTTCAAAAAGAGATATAGAAACAACTTTCTCAACATTATTAGCTTTCATTTCTTTTAGCAATCCTTCAAAAGAAAAATCAATTTTGTTTTCTTTTGCAATTTTCTTCAACTCTTTATTTTTAAAGCAAGCATGTATGTGGCAATCTATTATTTTCATTTTATCAAACCAAGAAAGTTTCTAATTCACTCCTTTTAGTTATTTCTCCAGCAATGTTAGTTAGCATAATTTCCCTAACTTTTTCTAGACTTTTTGTATGGCCAAGGGCCCAACCTAATTTTACATACGCTACTTCAGGAAGCATATCTTCTCCAGGAATTGCTTTTGCTTCATGGAACAATATTCTCAAATTAGTGTAAACTTTTGTATTAACTCTTCCATAAAGAGTTTGAGTTGTTATGACAACAGGGATACCATCTTTTATTAGTTTTTTTATGGTTGGTATCCAACTTTTTTTAGCAAATGTTGGAACATGACCCATTCCAGTTCCTTCTACCACAAATCCTTTGTAACCTTTTCCAACTAAAAATTCTAAAATTTCAGGCTCACTTCCAGGATAAGCTTTCAACAATGCTACTTTAGGTTCGAATTTCGTATCAGCCACAACTTTTTCTTCTTTTCTTTTTTTGTAATTTTCATTCAATATTTCAATTTTTCCATTTGGCCAAACTTTTGCTAAAGGCAATTCGTTTATACTTCTGAAAGCATCTCTCCTAGTAGAGTGCATTTTTCTACATTTAGTTCCTCTTATGAAATAACAATAATCATCACTAGTTGAAGCATGCATACAAACTCCAACTTCTCCTATGTTAGAAATGGATAAATGAGAAGCACATATTAAATTCATGAAAGCATCACTACTTCCTCTATCAGCTGATCTTTGAGCTCCTACAAGAATAACAGGCTTATACAAATTCTTTAGCATAAAAGAGAGAACAGCAGAAGTGAAATGCAAAGTATCAGTTCCATGAGTTATTATAACACCTTCACTTTTGTTTACTTCTTTTGCTGTTAACTTAGCTATTTTTTGCCAGTCTTTGTAATCTAAATCTTCTGACATTTTTTTGAAAGGAGAAAGAATGTTTTTTATATAAACTATATCTTTTAATTCTGGAATGTTAGTTAGTAATTCTTCAGGTTTTTCTAGAGCAGAAACTCCACCAGTTCTATAATCAACTCTAGAAATTATAGTTCCTCCAGTAATAATAAGGCCAACTCTTGGTTTTTTAGGATCAAATTTCAACTTTCTGAATTTTTCTTTACCTAATTCAAATTTGACTTCTTCTTTCAATTTCTCCTTTTTAAGCTTTTTTATTTTAACTCCCTTTTTGTATCTTATCCCTATATTATAGCCGTTATCAAGTTTTAACACTATGCAATTTCTGTCTCCAATTTCACTTCTTGGCATTAATAAACCTTCATATTTCAATTTGCCTTTAGAAACGCAAATTCTATCTCCAACTTTTATTTTTAACTTCTTTAGAACCTTTTGAATTTCTTTAGAATAATTCTCTAGCATACTAATAGAATTTATATATTGGTATTTAAAATATAGTTCTACTTTAGAGAAACTACTTTAACTTTCTCTTCCTCTTTTCTCATCAATTTTTTGAACTTACACTTAGGACAAGTAAGCCATCTTACAAATCTTCCTTCTATAATTAAGGCCTCTTCTCCACATCTTGGACAACGAATTTTCTTATCTCCCTCAGATGAAATTTGCTTAATAGCCATAGAATCAACCAAAAGCATTCCTCCTAATTTTTACATGTACATCTTCATGAATTTCAGGAAATTTTTCAGATAATTCTTCCAAACTCATTATCATTTGAGGCTTGCTAACAAAACAAAATTGCTCTTCACCTAACTTACTTTCAAACTTTCCATTTATTCCATATTTTTCTGGGTTTTTCAAAGTTAATTTACAAAATGGGTATTTTAATCTCCATAACCTATCAACACTTACATCTTCAAGTTTTCCAACTATTATGGAAGTATTTAAGTCAATAGCTACTATTTGATTTAATAACCTCTTGGCCTTTTCTCTACTCTTTTCTATATTAGAGTACCATTTTTCTGGTAATTCGGAAGTAGAAATTTTCATATTAGATAGTTTATCAAGAAACTATATAAGTTTATTATTCTCTACAACCACAAACTAAAGTACCACATTCTACAGGATCATTAATTCCATAATAACATTTGCAAAGCATGAGTAGGTTATCTTCTTCAGCACCACCTTCCCCGCAATTTCCAGTACCTTTTCCTGGATCAATTGTTCCATCTTGATCAGCATCAAAATTATTTACTATTATATTTTCAGGAGAGCCTGGACAGTCTAGAGAGACATAAGCTTTACAAGCATCATTTTTTGCTGTTTCTAAATTAACTCCTATAACAGCAGGATTGTAAGAACTTAGAAAAAATATTACAATTGCCATTATGGTGATAACTGCAATTACTAAAATTATTACAGCATTTATAGCTGTTATAGCTTTCATGATAATATTTTGAAAAGGAAATATAAATCATTTTATATGGATTTCTAAAATATCTTTGTCTTTTAATTCATAATCTAGACCAACTTTTTCTCCAGGATACTTTGAAGAACCCCAAACTCTTGCAAACTTAAAGTACTTTATAAAATCTTTATGAAGCTTTTTAGCAACATCCAAAACAGTTGAACCTTTTTTAAGAACTAATGGTTTCTTTTCTGGTTCTTTTCTTAGTTCTTTACAAAACACTCTTATAAGATTAAGCATCTTCCAAATTTTTTCTTTAATTTTCTTAACATCTTCATTTTTATCAACTACTATGAAAGGCTTTTTTATTCCGAATTTCGAAAGTATTTTTTTCAACTCTTCTTCATCCCTTAAAAGTATTAAACCATCACAACTTTGGGCCACACTCATGTACATTGGTTTAAAAGTAGAAGGTATTTCAACTATTTGAATTTTTACACCTTCATAATCGCATGTTCCAATTTCTGGTTTGGTTGTAGTGTAAGGATGAGAAGAAATTTTTGGTTTTGCATTCGTTAACTTTGAAAGTAAAGTTGATTTCCCTGATTGAGTGAAACCTATTATGCAAACTTGTGCATCTCCTTCTTTTGGTATAGAAAAAGTTTTTCTCTTTACTTTACGTTCACTTTGCTTTTTTAGCTTAGAGAGCTTTTTCTTTAATATAGCTCTCATATTTTCTGTTCCTTTATGCTTTGGTAAAGTTGCTAGCATTTCTTCTAAAGCTCTTATCTTTTCTTCTCTACTCTTTGCATTTCTGTACTTTTCCTGAGCTTTTACAAATTCTACTGTTAAATTTGCTGGCATAGAGAATCAGTAGTATTCTGTCCTATAATCTTCTGGCATATAATAAATTTCTTCAACTTCTTCTTTTTCCCTCTTCTTTAAAGCTTCTTTTATCTTTTTCCTGTATTTGAAAACAGTTATTCCAATTATTATTAAAATTATAGCTATTGCGAAATCCCATATTATGAAACTATAATCTGGAATTTTTGTGTAAAGTTCACTAACTTTCATTTTTAATGAACTTAGCTTTGTGTTAGCTTCTTCAAATTTTGACTTAGCGTCTTCATAATTCTCGTTTTCATAATTACTCTTTACACTTTCGAAAAGGCTTTTAGTTTCATTTAACAAAACTAAAGCTTCGGAAACGTTAACCCATTTTTCTTTTAGATATGTTATGTTCCTTTCTATTAAACCAATTTCACTTAACTTATTCTCAGCTTCTAAGTAAAGGTTTCTTATTATCTCTATGTTAATAGTTAGTTGAGCACTTCCTACTTGGCTTAAGAAATTTATTGAACCTGAATAAGTTCCTTCAGAAAGGCCTGCAGTGCTAATAGTGAATATTAGCTCCCCTCTACTTTTTGCTGGTATTTGTTTTGGCTGCGATTTTATTTTAACTATGTTAGCTAAAGTTGAAGATACGTTAACTAAAAGGTTAGTTACATCAACATTTTCAGCAGAATTTTCTATGAAAGCTTTTTCTTCTATAGTTTTTCCACTTATAGTTACTTTAGAAATTATTGGAGGTGTAATGTGAAGACTTGGAGGTACTGCTGTATAGTTCATTGAAAAGTTTAAGTGTAAAGTTGCATTCCTCTCATAAGAGTCTACTATTTCGACTTCAACCCTTGAAACTCCACTTTTATAATCTCCTGGAATTAAATATTCAGTCTCAAAATTCCCATTTCCTTTTATAGAGCCCGTCGCTGTGTAAGCTAATTTTCCTTCTGGATCTAAAATTTTTGCTTTTATAGAAAAATCTAATAAATCTGAATAACAATCGCTTATTTTAACAGTTAACTTTAAAACTTCATAAATGTTAAAAGAATACTTGTTCAAATAAGCAAAAGGTTTCCAAGTAATAACATCAATTTTTTTCTCAAATTCTATAGTTTCGTTAATTTTTGAGGCCTTTACTTTTATAGTGTAAGTTCCATTAAGTGCTGCTTTTCCTAAAGTGTAATTTTTTCCCCAATGAGAAGCACTTATTCTCTCCATTGGTATTGGGGTAGGTGTTTCAAAAATTCCATCAGGTTTTATTATAGTTAAGTTAGCTTCTCCTATTGGTTCAGGAGGGAAAAACTCTATAACTATCATTTCACCAGGTTTATACAAATCTTTGTTAGTAGTTATTGGCTCTTTTTGAATTATTTTAAAGCTTCCACCTCCAATGTTATTAGAAAAGGCTGTAACTTCCAAAATCAAACTTTTAACATCTGGCATTTTATCAACATAACCAACACATTCATTTTCTTGACATGCTAAAGGCCCGCTAAACAGAACTTCATAAGTTTCTGGATCTCTTATCTTATAGTTTGCTTGGGCCGTCTCTATGAAGAAGTTTGCAGAGAGGGTTGCTTTTATAGTGTAAGGTGAATTTGGTTTATAATTCCCAGAATCTATGTTAACGTTTAAATTCCCTGCAGTTATTGAAAGAGCAAATGTTCCTCTTAGTCCAGAAGGAGAATAAGCATTTATAGTTAAAGTGTAAGTCTTTTCTTCGGGAAGCATAACGTTAGTATTTTTCCACAAACCTTTTTCATAATTTAAAGGGCCACTAACCCCATCTGCAGTAAAATTCACAGTCCCGTTAACTTGTTTGCCGAGTTGTGTTACATTAGCTAGTATCCATATTGGTTTGCCAGCAGTTACAACTGTTGGAATAGTGAAAGCATCTATAAACCAGGTAGTATCACCCATAGCTTGTAATAAAGTTTTATCAAAAATATTCCAAGCATCTTTTGTAAAGTTTGATGGATTATCCAAACCCCAAAAAACTCCTTTTTCATTTAAACTTATAACAGGATAAAAGTCTATTGGCCCATTTGGAGGAACACATTCTGCTGTTAACCATGCATCAGAAGAAATATCATGAATTTTCACTTCTCTTTCTAAAGAGTATAAGTCTATATTATCTCCTAAAGAGTAACCTTCTGTTATATAACCTTCTTTAGCTACTTTAAAAGTTTTTTTAATGCAAACATTATCATCGTAACTAAAGTTTGCAATTGCTATTGAAGGATGAAATGCACATCCTTCTATATTCATTGTTTTATTTAATTTAGTGCTAGAAAAAGCTAAAAATAATTTTTTATTTGCTAAGCTTAAGTTACCACAAAAAATATCTTGAAATTCACTCTTATTAACCATATCAAGGCTTATTTCACCCAAAAATATCATTTCTGAAGCTGAAGAATAATCTTTCCAAGTTTGAGAGTTTTCTTTAACATGCTTTTCGTTTATAACTTTAACATCATAACCAAGGTTTACAATTTCTTCACAATAAAGCTTTTCTTCTTGAGAAAGCAAAGAGCAAGGAGAATCTGTTGATTCTTTTGTTACAAAAAGGATAGTTTTAGCTTCAGCAAGAGGTATAAAAATTAAGAATATAAAAAGGATTATGCCAAGCTTCTTCATAAAATCACTATTATTTTCTACATTTATATTTAATTTTTTGATTAATATTGATATGGAAAATTTAAGAAAAATAGTTATTGGTTTTCTTATTTACTTTTCTATAGTTGCTTTGATGCTATTTTTTTCTAACCCTATATTAAAAGCTGATAAGGATCTTTTCTTGTTAATAAACCAATTTTCAAACCCTTTTCTTGACAAACTTTTCATCTTTTTGACTTACTTTGGTTCAAGTATATTTTGGCTTTTCATAATAGCCATCTTATGGTTAAAAAAGAGGAGAGAGTTATCCGTTAAACTACTTTACGCTTTCATAATAGACTCTTTATTTTTAGTTTTCATGAAATTTTATTTTTTAAGAGAAAGACCTTTGAAAAGGTTTGAAGATATAGAAATATTAACAACTGGAATAGGGCCAAGTTTTCCTTCTGGCCATAGCGAAAGGGCATTTTCTAGCACAATAATTTTGGCAAACTATTATAGAAAACTTGCCATCCCTCTCCTTTTATTTGCTTTTCTTGTAGGTTTTAGTAGAATTTATACTGGAGTTCACTACCCTTTAGATGTTTTAGCTGGAATGTTGAATGGCATGTTAGTTAGCATAATTTCTTTAAATTTACCAACTAAAAGATTTCAAAAAATTTTGGAGAAAATAGGGAGAAAAATAAAAAGTTAACTTTCAAAAATCAATTCAGCTTTCATGTTGAAAAATTCTGAAATTACTTTAGAAAAATCTTTTGGTGTTATCATTAAATGATTTTTTTGTAAAGAAGGGACTCTAACTCTATAAATTTCTTCCTCATTTCTATAAAGAGTGTTTATACCATAAAGAGTAGCAGGAAATATTAACTCCTCAACAAACTTCCTGAAATCTGAAGCTTCTTCTAGTATCCTTATTGGTTTTTTATATTGTTTTGCTATTTTTTTAACAACAGAACCTCCTTTTCCAACAAGTTTTGCAGCATCTCCTCTTCCAGTTATTATAATCAAAGCTCCAGAATCTATAACTTTAACTATTTTAACGTTTCTAATACTTTTCATTTTTTTACTTAACTTGAACAAAAATCTAGATACTTCTACATCACTCTTGCTTATTTCACCTTTATCTAGCTTTTCTTGACATGCTTTACACAAAAACTCAGATTTTAGGCAAACCTCACAAATTGGAGTTTGCATAAAAAATTATATTGTTATAATATAATATAAAGTTTAATCACTTTAAGAAGTGTTAAAATGCAAATTGGGTTAGTAGGAAAGCCTTCATCTGGTAAATCAAGTTTCTTCAAGGCTGCAACTTTAATAGATGTTCCTATAGAAGCAAGGCCATTTACAACAATAAAACCAAATATTGGAATAGGTTATGTAACTTCTCCTTGTCCTTGTAAAGAATTAAACTTAAAATGTAATCCAAAAAATTCTCAATGTATTAATGGAATAAGGTTCATTCCAGTAAAACTTTTAGATGTTGCTGGCTTAATACCTGGAAGTCATGAGGGTAAAGGTTTAGGGAATAAATTTCTTAATGATTTGATTCCTGCAGATATTTTAATTCACATAGTTGATGCTTCTGGTAAAACTGATAGTGAAGGGAATCCTTGTGAAGAGCATGATCCATGCGAAGACATAAGATTCTTAGAAAGAGAAATAGATTTATGGTTTAGTAGTGTGATAAAAAGAAACATTAAGAAGATAAAAGACGAAAAGAAAGCTGCCGAAATACTATCAGGCTTAGGCATTAAGGAAAGACATGTGAGAGAAGCTTTTGACAAAGTTGGTCTTGATCCTGAGAAACTTGCAAAAGAATTGAGAAAACTCTCAAAACCAATGATCATAGCTGCAAATAAAATTGATCTTCCTAGCTCAGAAGAAAATTTTAGGAAAATGGTTAAAGAATTTCCAAATTTAACTATAGTTCCATGTTCTGCCCAAGCTGAAATAGCTTTAAAAACAGCAAGTAAAAACGGTTTCATAGAATATTTACCAGGAAACAATGATTTCAAAATTAAGAAAGAGCTGAACAAAGAACAAAAAAGGGCCTTAGAATTGATAAAGGAAAAAGTTTTGAAAAAGTACGGCTCAACAGGAATTCAAGCTTGTTTAAATAAAGCTGTTTTTGATTTTTTAAAGTATATAGCAGTTTATCCTGTTGAAAATGAGCACAAATTTAGTGATAAAAAAGGAAATGTTTTGCCTGATGTTTTCCTTATGCCTCCTAATTCAACTGCTCTAGACTTAGCTTTTAAGGTTCATACCGAGATAGGAGAAAAGTTCATTGGTGCTATAAATGCAAGAACTAAGAAAAAAGTTGGAAGTGATTACATTTTGAAACAAAATGATATAATAAAAATTCTAGTTCATTAATAACCAACAATTTCAACAATTTTTTCCATTGTTCTCTCACTAATTCCCATCCTGTTTCTAATGTACCTTCTCAAGTATGGATTCGAGTACATTCTTTGTTCTTCTAAACCATTTCTCCTTCTCATTTCATTCACTTGTTTCTTTGCATTATCAAACATAGAGGAATAATAAGTGTAAGCAAAATCTAGAGTATAATCTTTTATTTCAGGAAATTTGTTTATAACATCAATGAATGATAAAACATAAGGTTTCATGAATTCTAAGCCATCGTTCAAACCTAAAGGTTTTACTCCTGCTATTTTTCTTAAAGAGAAATCGATAGCACATATATGAGGGCATGTTGTTTCAGAATAATATTTTCCTTCTAAATTCCAATCGTTTAATATAGCTGGAAACCAAACTCCACTTGGAAATCTTCTTTTTTTATGTTTGCTACAATCACAAGTTAATTCAAATTTTTCGAAATTGTGAGCGCCTCTTATTTCTACAGAATGGATAGGAACATCTTTAAATGACATGGAACCAACTACTCCACCATATTCTCTTGAAAATCTTATATTTTCACAAGGCATGACTTCTATTACTTTTGAATTCAAAACTTTCTTTCTTCCAGATTTTTCCAAAGAATTTTCAAGTTCATTCAGAGAATAAGGATAAATCAAGTCTTCTAAACTATCATCACTATTTGAAGCTATTATCACCCCTTTTATAATATCAGTAGGATGAAATCTTCTGAATTTTTTATCTTTAAAACTATAATAAGAAAAACCAACAAGTTGATCTATTTCTCCTAGATATTCTCTTCTCATGTTTACCTTAAAAGATTTTTTATAAATCTAAGTTATTACTTTCTAGGATATGCCCTTCTTCTTAATTTTCCTATCTTTCTGTAAATGTTTATATTGACTATTGTTAGTATCAATACTATTATGAACATGACTGCAAGAAGGTAATAAGAATTTTCGCTCACAGCGAGAAGTGCTCCTGTTGGAGCTTCAATTTTCTGAGGAGATTCTACCACTTGCGAAACTATTATACATGCTTGTTCTTCTGGTGGTTTGTTTTTTTCTGTCCCACAGTTATTTTTATCAACACAAACCCTTTTTCTTGTCCCATTTATACACTCGCTCCAATCTGTACATTTCCAATTTTCTTCACAATAAGTATCAGTACTGTATGCAATAATATCATAACCAAATTTCTTTGGATCTGTTCTTACATACACTGTAGAATTTTTCCCACACTTGACATAAGTCAAGTTGTACTCTTTTAAAAATTGTTTCTTAACTTCACAGAATGCCTTGGGAGCAACATCTTCCATTGTAAGTTCTAGCGCTCTTATTCTCATCTCCAGCTCATTTATCTTATTCGCCAAGATCCAAATATCCTTGTCACTTGCAAAGTAACTTTCCAAAGCACTTCCAATTTCTTTAAATTCATCAGGTGTTCCACTTTTTCCTAATAACCAGTTAATTGCACCTTGAATATAGTAAACTAAACTTTCTGGTGTAAGTCCAAGTTTATCAGATAACCAATCAGGTTCATTTTGAATGATGTAATTTCCTATATTATTAATTTCCTCTCCTATATTTGTTCCATCAATCCAAACTGTAACATTTCCTGTGGTATTCACTTCAGTGTCTAAATTAACATCCCCTGTGGTATCAATGTTTATAGAAACATTTGCATCTGCAAATGCTATATTTGTTACTATCAATAAAGTTACTATAGCAATTGTCAATATTTTCATTCTACTCACATTATACCCTTTACATAGTAATCTATAAATACTTTTTTCAGGATTTCCAAAACTTAAAAAATTAAAAAATGGGCTGACGCCCAAAATTCTTTTTACTCCCCTTTTATACCTAAATCTGGATAGCTCCAATCTCCTGCGTATCTTACATGTAAATCGTAAGCTGCTGAATCATCACTACCATCACCTGGGATTGTCCATCCATGACCACAACAACCAATGGTTAACTCATTGTCTGCCCATCCATGAAGATAGAAATCACCCTTTCCTGAACCTTCGAAATCAGCGTAGTGATCATACCAAGCACATCCATCTCCACAAACGGGTAAACTACCGAAATTAAAACTACTTCCCCAAGACTCACTACCCATGAGCCTAACCTTGCTGCTTCCTACCGCATCAACTATCAACGCTGCTCCATCTCCATCTGAATCCGTTAGCATATGGTATATGTAATGATTACCTGTTGCCTCAAACTGCCTACCCTGAGTTGTTTTATTTCTTGAATATTGACAATCTCTTAACCTTGCATAATTTGTATTCGTTCCAAAGGCCATTTCTGCCGATTCGTTTGTCCATATGTAAGTGTAAGATATCTGTCCCGCTCTCCCGTACATTCTTTCATGACTGTCCTTTCTTTCATTTAAAAATTCCATGAACCCATCACTCACTGATGCTTTCACCCATGCATCCACTGTATCTATACCATAACCATAAGGATTGTCATCTTTGTCAATTGCGTGATATTCTCCTTTGATATAACTACCAGTCGTCCAGAAATCAGAGTTAGCATCATCTCCAGCGACGAAATGTGTTTCGAAATGACCACTGCCTTCCCATTCTGTATCTACTGTAGTTTGTGCCAGAACTGGTGTTCCTATCACTAAAATACTTACTAACATCACCAATGTTTTTTTCACATTTTTCACCCTTTAAATTTATGAACCAACTAAAGTTGGTTTTGGTTTGATATTCAGAATTTTTTAATTTCTTTACTTATTCTTAAGAAAGTAAAAATAAATTTTTAACTGGCATTACGAAGAGGATACAATTTTCTTTCTTCTGAAAATATAAATTATACAAAAAGCGATTATTATTCCTCCTATTATACCTCCTATCCATTCCACAACAGATAAACCTAAGAAAAATCCTGTTGGACCTGTAATTTTTGCCTGTGAAGCCTTTTCTTCTTTTGAACATGGCTGAATTTCAAGAGGTTTATTTAAATCGGTTCCACAATTATTCACATCATTACAACTCCTGGTTTGGAATCCATCTTTACATTCTGACCAATCCGTACAGACCCATCTCTCCTCGCAAAATTGAGTTTCTGTTTTTTGTGCGGTTTGATTTTGCGTGGTTTGATTTTCTTGAGAAGTTTTTTTAGTTGTAGGGACACCGCCTCCAAATCCTCCACCGCCTCCTCCACCGCCTTGACTCTGAGAAATAGCCAAATCTATTTTTGTAACACAACCATTACAAAAATATCTTGTTTGCCCAGTATCAACCCCATTCACGAAAAATCTGATTTCTTCTCCACTCCTGTCATGATTAGGATCGTCTACATAAAATGAACCAATAGGATACCCATATTTCCCATCTGAAGTTACTGTTCTTGCTACTTCAACTCCATTTATTTTTGCTGTGATAACTGTACCATCTGGTGCTGGATTTCCATTAACAGTTACGGAACCATAAAAAGCATGTGGTACACCTGGAGCAATAGCTAAAACTATATTACTGAATATTAAAAAACAAGTTAGTATAGTCAAAATTTTTAGATTCATTTTACTACCTAGCTAATCTTAGGAGAGTAAAAGATTTAAATATGTTTACAGGCCTCTGCAAAGCATGTCCCAAAGCTCAGAGGGACATGCTGTTGCTATAGCATACTCATCTTCTACTTTCATCCATATCCAATAACCTGCCCCTGGGTCCATCCTGTCGCATCTATCTAAACCTATCCATTGATTTGGATTGCGAGGCTCCCAGTAAGTTCCTAATGCTGTCCATTCTGTTAATATTGGACCTTCTAAATTCACTAGAGAGTAAAGAGCACAATATGCATACTTTCCATGACCCCAAGGTTTATGATTCTTTGGCCCATAATATCCTGGAAGACCATAAGTTCCATAGTATCCTATCAAATTCCATCCTTTAACTAAATGCCTGCTTGGTGGCACATTTGGCCCAGGTTTAACTATGCTCCCTCCTATAACTAGCATGTCATCTTTGTTCGCTAGCACCCAATAACCCCAACCTGGTTTGATATTTTCCAAGGTGCCACTTTCATCTGGTACATAAACACACCAATCATTTTCACAAGTTTCGTGTTCTGGGTCATAAGTCCAAACACTTTCTATACTATCTTTAACATCTTTGAACACAGCTTCTGGAGTATCATTTAATAGCTCAACTGGAACTGAAATTAAATTCCATTTTTTATTAAGTTTAATTTCAAAAATTTTTCCTTCTACTTTGAACTTCTCTTTATCTATAGGACCTTTATTTCCCAGAGCATCTACACAATAGTATTCTAGTTCATGGTAAGTCTCTTCTATGAAGTAAAATTCATCTATCGTTCTATTAACACAACAAAAACCATCTCCAGTTAAATTATAATTACCTCCATACCAGCTACAATACTTTTGGGTGGCATCTTCTCCATCTAGCTCCACTCTAAAGCAAACTCTATTATGGTCTACTGGATGGGGCCCCTCGTCAATACATTCTAATCTAACTGGAGTCTTTAGTGGTATCTTCCAACATTCTATATAATTTCCTGAATTCTCATTCCAACACTGTTTTGAAATTCCTGGATAGAATATTTCTTCATCTTGAGTTGGATACCATTTATCTTTAGGTTCACTTACTGTTTTGTTTGGAATTGGCGGGGTGTTATCAACGAATACACATTGATGTTTCACTTCTTCAACCTTACCTACATTGTCATAACTGTAGTACTCTATTATGTGACATGATTCATTCTGTAGTTTAAACGGCCCATCATAAAGCACAAAGCCATGGCTTGATGGATTGTATGGCTCTGGTGCTGTTGGTAAACCCCATACTGTAGCTCTTGTATCATTTGTCCAATTATAGCAGTCTTCATAACAGTAGTGCCAATCTTCCTCATCTGGTAAGTAAACATCTCTGTACCAAGTCTTGTTAACTCCTGATGGGTGTGATTCTGGATCATACGGATCTAAAACAACCAATGTTTCTGAGGAAATCCATTTAGGTCCATCATCATTATCTTCTGGCCATTGTGGTCCTTCATAGTATTTATTTGTTACTGGTGGTGTTTTATCTACAAAAACACATTGCCACTTTATATCTTCTGTATTCCCGAGTTTGTCTATGCTTCTGTATTCTATTACATGACAGGATTCTTCAGGTATTTTGAATGGTTCTGTATAGGTATTCCATTCTCCTTCATAATTTGGATTCCATTGTTCACATTTTTCTTCACACCAGCATTTATCTAATGGACCACTCACCCTATATTGTATCTTATCTACACCAATAGCGCATATATCTCCACCATCTTCCGCTTTCAAACTTACATTATGTATGGTGTCTATGTACTCATATCCTGTTTCTGGATCAACATATGCATCTGGTATGTAAGTCTTTGTTGTAGTTGGTGGAACCGAATCAACTTTGTACCACTGTATATGTGGTTTTCCGTCCATCGGATCTCTTTCATCATTTCCTAAATAATCAACACAATAGTATTCTAAATTATGACAGGAATCCTCCAAAAAGTGGAATGTAAATTTGTTTTCAAATTGCCCTGGTTCTTCTCCTACATATACACAGCAGTAGCCTGTTGTTTCATTATAGGTTCCTCCGAACTCACTACAGTACTTATCTGTTATGTAGGTCAATCCATCATCATCCAAGGAAACCTTGAAACAAAGAGTCTCTTCACTTACCGGATGTGGCTCTGGATCTTCGCAGTCCAGTGTAATGAGCGTTTTATTGGTTATCCAGTTAAACCCATCCCCTTCGATTAATATGCCATCATGTTCTTTAACTGAATGAGGTGGTGTGTTATCAACATATACACATTGAGATTTAGTATCTTCCACGTTCCCCAACTTATCAACTGCATAATACTCTATACAATGTTCAGATTCATTTGGAATTATGAAAGTTGTCTCTATACTGCCTACTTCACTATTAACATCACCAACGCCATTATCTTTTACAGTAGTCCAATTACCCTCTCCACAATCACAGTCACAACCTCCATAACATCCTGAATAAAGACAATATCTATACTTGATATAATCAACACCAACCTTTTCGTCTGTAGCAGTTAGTATAATTGGTGTTGAAGAAGTTATCCAATGCTTACCATCTTCCTCTTTACTTGGTTCGCCATAGGTTTTGGTTGTAATTGGTGGTTTTGAATCTACTAAAAATGTTTCTACGTCCATCATTTGATTACCTAAAAGATCCCAACAAGAAATATATAGCTCATGCGTTGAATCCTCTGTGAAGTAGATGTCTTTTCCTTCTTCACCAAAGATTCCAGTATCAACTAAACATTTGTAACCATCCCATGCATCATTACCATATTTATTTTTACAAGTAGTTTCATCTGTATACCACCAAAGACCATAATTACAATAATCTACACCAACTGCACACTCTGGATAAGTTTGATTGTCTTCGACATCTATATGAACACCATTCTGGCCGTCATCTTTTACATAACAAATGTGAGTAGTTCCATCTGGTTTATATTCTGGTGGACAATCTCCAAGGTGGTCGTCACCAATCATAGTCTTTGTAATTACAGGTGGTTGTGAATCTACCTTAAAGTATTCTATATCAACTTCATTCTTATTTCCTAAAGCATCTACACAATAATATTCTAAATCGTGGAAAGAGTCTTCTTTAAACTTGATAGTTATAGGAGAATCCACACAACACCATCCGTTTTTCAAAAATTGAGGTTCACAATACTCTCCTGTTATATAGTTCTCGGGGGAGTCAAATGAAACTCTATAGCAAACTTTTTCATGATTGACTGGATGTGGCCAAGGATCTGTACAATTTAAAGTTATTGATGTATTTTGAGTTACCCATGTTGGTGTGGTGAACGGTTCAGATAAGATCGTTTTTCCATTAAGTATAAGGTCATCTGTATAGGCTATTGTGTTATCCCAACCTGTCCCGTAACCTACTTGAACAACTATTCTCTTGACAGGATAATCTCCGTATATATTTTGCCAGTAATTTAATGGTTTTAAGGAATCTACGTTTCCGTCCCAATTTATATCAAACCAAACAAGACTGGGAGTTCCAAATGATCTCCATTCATTCCATCCAGGTGATGGCCCGGGATAGCCATAATATTGCCATGCATAATAAGGTTCTGCTTGAAAGAGATTGGCTCCACCTTCACTAAAATCATAAATATCTCCATCATCATCCATATCAATCCACACTTGAATATAAGGATGATACCCTAATTCTCCACCTTCAAGATATGTCCAATAAGAGAGTTCTGTTATATCACTAAACTTTCCAAAGTCACGAGTTATTCTAGCTAAAGCTACATCTGATGGGCCAACAGGACTAGTCAATTTAACAGAATAATCTCCTGAGTGAGATTGATCTCTTGTCCATTTTGCTTCACCATTACCTAATGATTTAAACTCTACACCTGCTCTTGGATCGCCTACAATTTTTGTTCCGACAGGTGGTGTATTATCAACAAAAACACATTGCCATTTCATTGGTTCAGTATTTCCCAGTGCATCCACGCTATAAAATTCAATTACATGACAGGATTCTTCTTCTTTGTAGAATGGTCCAGTATACTTTTTGAACGGTTTACTAGGATTAACATATTTCCCATAATTTTCTGGGTGACATAATTCATAACAAATTTCATCATGTTCTGGCAACCAAAAATCTCTATAATAAGTAATTACACCACCAACATGGCAAATGTCACCGCCATCTGTTGCTGTCAAAGTGATCGGTGTTGAAGAATTTATCCATTCGGCTCCTCCATTAGAATAGTATGGTTGTCCGTAATCTTTTTTTGTTGTTGGTGGTACACTATCAACTTTAAATTTCTCTATATCTTCGACCTTATTACCTGCAATATCCATACAGGTTATATTTAGGATATGAACTGAATCTTCATCAAAACTAAATATATATTCCCAATAATTTTCTCCATTTAAATCTTGGAATACTTCTTGATAAGGACCTGTACCGTCAACAGTATAAGTTATCTCACACCAATCGAGGCCACTTATCCCACAAACACCCTTCTCTTTTACAGAAACATTTATCTTGGTAGTTTGTGTGATCCAACACTCGCCACTTGCTCCTGGAGGACAAGTTCCACTTTGTGCTCCTATTATGGTTTTCGTTATTTCTGGCTCAACATCATCAACACTTGTATTATCATATAGAAATTTCCATTGTTCATTCACATCTCTGGTTTCGAATCTCCAAGCTAGGTCACAGTATTGAGGACCAGATGGAGGTGTATGAGCAGAGAAAGTGAAATTTTCACACTCATTGTCATCATCAAGTGGATCATAATAGGGTGAAGAGCTGTTAGCAACATAAAAACAAGCAGGATAACTTCCTATGTATAGTAACTCCCAACCAGGCTTTTCATCACACTGAAAATTCGTATAGTAAACTGAACCATCATAATTCTTATAAATCCTAACTTCATTAACAGTATCACCAGTAATTTTACAAAATGTTACAGTGTAATCTACTTGTGAGTTTGCGGGTGACCATTCAGGTTCAAGTGATGCCGTGCTCGTGTGAGTAGCATAAACAGGATAGCTAACGCTAGCAACAGTAAAGACAAGTGTGAGAATTAACATGAAGATCTTGATAGAACCACTTCTAAAAAATTTAAACGAATCCATTCTCACACCTCCTTTAGAATTATTCATAAAATTACCTAACCTAATTTAGAAACTTAATTTCTTATTAGATGTTGAAACAAAAGTTGAACATAAACTTAACATTTATATTACAGAAATAGTACAAATTTATGACAAAAATATGACAAAATCTTACTACTGCTTACTCCTAAAACTTTTATTCTTATTAGTTATTCTTTTCAACTCATTCTCAGAAAAAAAGTAAGCTCTTATAGCTTTATAGCACTCTAAGATCCAGTTAGGATGTCTTAAATCTAAGCCCCAAATACTTCTCCTCTCCTTTTTCCCATATTTTTGTTTTTTCTTCACATCAACAAGTTTCCACTCTTTTAATTTTTCTAAATGATAAATGCACACAGAAGGCCTTATTCCTAATCTATAGCAAAGCTCTTCAACTTTCATGCTATGCATTGTTTCAGGAGTATTTATTAGCAAATGCAAAATGCCTGCTCTTATTTCATTGCTACAAATAATGTTTATTTCAGGTAAGAATTTTGTTAAAATGTCTAAATCAACATTAGTATCAACTTTTTTAAGAACTCTCAAATATACCTTTTTCACACCTCTTATATTAAATTTTTGTTATTTATTTGTTTTTTGCATTACGAAAGCATTACGAAAAATTTAAATTTCTTTCTATGTAACTATTAGTGAGTGATAACATGATACCAATTCAAGTTAGATTAACAAAAGAGCTAATAGAAAAAATTGATAAGCTAGTAGAAAAAGGGATTTATCCTAATAGATCAGAAGCTATTAGAGATGCTGTTAGAAGGTTAAGAGCAAGATAACTCTTCTATTTCTTCAGGCTTTTCACCAATTCCTCTTTTTAACGCTTCTTCCAAATAAAAAACTTTTTCATGGCCTAGCAACTTTGAAGCAAAAATGTCAGTTGCTAAAGCATCGTTTCCAACAATAGTTAAATCCATTCTCTTAAGCTTACCATATAAATGCGAGCCATACATTGCTGTAGTTCCATCTATAACTGCTAAATCTGGCTTAAATTTTTTTAATAAATCGCAAAGCCTTTTTGCCCAAGTTTTGTTAGTTTCATAAAATTTGTGCATGAAAGATTTGTTAGGGTAATAACCTTTTGGCTCCAAAATTCCCATCATATTCTTTAAAGATAAAGTCACTTTGAATTCGTGCTCTTTCAAAACAGCTGCTGAAATTATGTAATCTGCTTCTAAAGCAAATTTAGAAACTTTAATTTCTTTCCATTTTTCTCCATTTAACTTAACAGAAATAAAATCATTTTCATCAAAACAAACAATTTTAACTTTATACTTCTTTTCTAAGTAAAAGTATCCTGCTTTTTCAAAACATTCTCTAGTTCTTCCAGTGTAAGCACAACACTCTCCTATAATTATTTCAAATTTTCCTATTCTTTTCAAATACTTTATTATTCCTTCTACAACTTCTGGCCTTGTTATAGCACCAGAATTTTTTGGCATAGGCTCTACTAAATTAGGTTTTATTAATATTTTTGGCCCTTTTGGTAACTCTTTTAATTTCTTCAAAGCTTTTTCTGTTCTTTTTACTATGTCTTTTCCTTTTACAACAACAATTTTATTCATTTTCTCAATATTTTTAGCATATTTCTTGCATTCGAAAGCATGTTATGGTTATTGTTAAAATAAATGTAAGCTTTTTTTGGTTTTATTTTTTCTATATTTTTTGCAATTTCTCTTAACTCTTCACTAGAGTAATTATGAGAATACCATGAAGTCCTACCATGCATTCTTAAATAAACAAGCTCGTTAGAAAGAAATATTTTTCTTGGAAATTTTGTAAAATCTGGAGCATCAACACTAACCCAAGTTATTTTCAATTTTTTTGCCCAATTTATCCATTTTTCTTCAAACCACTTAATATTTCTAATTTCTAAAGCAAACTTTTCTTTCAAGTTAACTTTCTTTATAAATTTTTCTAAATTTTTAGCTGAATTTGGAGAAAAGGAAGGGGGAGTTTGAAATAAGTAAAAGTCTATGCTTTCTTCTAAAGGTTTAAACAAGTTTTTAAATTTCTTCCAAGTTTGAAAAGCTTTTTCACTAAACTTAAAAACATGAGTTACTAACCTATTAACTTTTATAGCCCATCTTAATTTTGGATTTAAGTCAAGAGTTTTTCTAGCCCAAGATTTTACCATATTTGAAAATGGAAAACGATAGAAACTTGCATTTAATTCAATAGAATTTAAACCAGAATTTTTAGCATACCAATCAAAAGATAACTTAGGATTCCAAGAATAGTACCATCCACTAGTTCCCACAAACACTTTCATAATTACCTTGAAACGAATTTGTTTCCTTTTATAAAAAATCTCAAATTTCTCTTTAAGTCTTTAGTAACTCCAATTCTATGGGAAGATAAAATTTCAAATTTCTCTTTGTTATCTAATATTGTTATTTCTTTGTTATTCGTTATATCTTTTCCATTCAACTTTTTAGTTATTCCTAAAGCTTTGCTTAACTTTCCAGGGCCATTAGTTAAATCAAAAATTCTTTTCACTTTTCTATTTTTCTTCATAATTTCAATTCCTTTTAAAGGTTCTATAGCTCTTATTAAAACAGCTCCAACTTTCCCTTTTTCATGAGCTACAACATTAAATAACCAGTTGTTGTGAACATTGTAAACTAAAGTCTTCCCTGGTTCATCATAAAGCAATTTTGCACAATACTTTGGCCTTCCTGAATAAGCTCTAGAAGCAGGATCTCTTTTCCCATAATAAGCTTCAGTTTCAACAATTTTACCAGATAAAATTTTAGAGTTTATTTTCCTTAACAAAATTTTTCCTAGCAAATCTTTAGCAACTAAAGCAGGATCTCTTTCATAAAACTCTTTTGGCAAAACTTTCATGATTTAATTTTCTCGTTAAATATTAAAAAATTCATGATAAATTTTTTAATGAATGAGAACTAAGGGTTTTGTATCTAAAGTTAGAGAATTTTTAAAAGAAAATGGCCCTTCTCCAAAAGAAGAAATAAAAGAAAAGTTTGGAAATTTGATAAACAGCTCCCTAGGAAAAGTTCTTTACCAAGTGAAAGATATTCATTACTTAGGTTCTCCAAGAACAGGAGTTTACTATTATGAAGGTCAAGAAGAAGAAGCAAAAAAAGTTTTAGAAGCTTTGAGAGAAAAAAGAAAAGAAGAATTTAAAAAGAAATGGCTTGAGCCTAAACCGAAAACAGGTAAAAAAATAATGGAAATTTTTAGAGAAAATCCTGATTCTCAATTTTCTGTTAAAGAGATATGGGAAATGGTTGGAGGTTTTTATGAAACTGTTAGAACAAACTTGAGGAATTATGAACTAAAAGGAAAATTAAAAGGAAAATTTGTAGGAAGGGAGAAAGTTTATGAACTTGTTAAAATTAAAATTTTGAGTAAAGAAGAAATTAATAAAGATTTAAAAAGAAATTTAGTTGGCTTAAAAAAAGATTTCAATAATTTGTTTAAAGAAGCTAATAACTTGATATTTCTAAAAGAAAAAGAAATAAGAGAAAATTATAGTTGTGGTTATTATTTAAGAGAATTTATAGATATAGAATTTAGAAAAAGAGATGGGAGAGTTTCTTATGCTGCTAAAGAAATATTACCTGTTGTTTTCACTCCTATGCTTAGTGTGAAACAACTTTACAATATAGTTTCACAACAAAAAGGTGCTCATGGATTAACTGAACTAAAAGAAATGGAAATAATTAATGTTGGAATGTATAATGGAATTAGAACTTCGATCGCAATAAATGATTTTGAAACTATAAGAGAAGGAATCATAAAGTATCTCGGGAAACAAAAAAGAATAAGAAGAAAAAACATTGCTGAAAAATTTAATGAGAAATTAAAGTCATTAAAAGAAAATATAAATATGTTATCCGAATTTTCAACTTCAATTTATAACAATTTTGATTCGTGGTGGTGGAAAGAAAAAAGAAAAGGTTATCCCCCAAAACTTTTTGAAGATTTTGTAAAAAATACAACTCATGAAATAATTTCTTATGAAATTTTACTTAAACAAATTTCTTAAAAGCTTTGTATAGCTTATCATCAAAAGCTATAAGCCTTATTTCCAAATCAACAAACTTTTTACATTCTTCTACCATTATCTTAGCTGCATCTTCTGCTTTAATTCCCCCAACTCCAGTACCCATTCCTGGAAATGCAAGACTTTTTATTTTTAATTTTCTTGCTAACTCTAAAGCAGCCTTAACAGAAAGTCTAACTTTTTCTAAAGAAGTTCTCATAGCTGGCCTTTCCATAGTAGGAGAATGAATTACATATTTGCACTTAAGTTTTCCAGCTTTTGTTGCAATAGCTTTACCTAAAGGAATAGGAGCTTTCTCTATAGCTTCTTTTTCTATTTCTTTTCCTCCTACTTTTTTAATAGCTAAAGCAACTCCTCCTCCCATTATTCCTAGAGAGTTAGCAGGATTAACTATAGCATCACATTCTTCTTTAGTTATATCTCCTTTTTTAACTAATATCATTTTAACCAGTTTTTAAGAATTTCATGAAATTAATTGCATCTTCTTTCATATACAAATTATTAAAAAGAATGTAACAATCTTCTACTTTTAAATTAATTACTTTACTTTTTAATTCTTTGAGCTCTTTTTTGGAATACTTATGTTTATAATTTATCCTACCATTTTCATAACTTCCATGTAACCTAAAGTAAGCTATCTTTTTTCTAGAAAAATGAAGAGGATTGGAAATAAAAGGATCTACACAAGAAATTAAATCAAACTTTCTACAAATTTTTTTGAAACTTTCTTTACTCCAACCTCTCAACTCTAAAGCAATTGAAATTTTTTCTCTTTTTATTCTAGAAAAGAATTTTTCAGCGTTCCTTAAATTCTCTTCACTTTCTTTAAAACTTCTTGGTAATTGAATTAAACATATAGGAGAAGATAAAACTTTACAAATTTCTACAATTTTATTCCAGAATTCAAATACTTCTTTTGTTGGCCTTAAATAACCAACTTTATTTTTAAGCTTTTTAATTTCTTCTTCTTTTAATCCTGACCTTCTCCAAGTCGGGCTTGAAACAGGGTGAGTAATAGCTTGATGAGCTTTCACAGTAAAAATAAAATTTTCAGGGGCTTTTTCCCTCCATTTTTCAACAGTTTTCAATTGAGGTAGTTTATAAAAAGTTTGTTGAACTTCAACTAGTTTAAACAATTCAAAATATTTTTTCATTCCAATAGGAAAACCACAACAACCAACATAAATCATATTAATAAATAAAAAGAGGAAACTTAAATTATGGTAACTTGTAACTTTTGTAAAAAGGAAAAAGCTGAAGTAAGAATTGAATATGCTAGACTTAATTTATGCAAAAACTGTTTTATAAAATTCATTAATAAAAAAGTAAAAGAAAGTGTAGAAAAGTATAAAATGTTTAAACCAAATGATATAGTAGGCGTTGCAGTTTCTGGTGGAAAAGATAGCACAACTTTAATTTATTCTCTTAAAGATTTATTTCCAAAACAAGAAATTAAAATAATTCATATTGATCTGGGAATAAAAAATTATTCTGAATACGCAAAAGAAAAAGTAAAAAGCATAGCAAAAGAATTGGGTGTTGATTTAATAATTTATGATTTAAAAAAAGAGGAAAATTTTGTTATAGAAGATTTTTTAAAAACTCCTTATAGAAAAAAGATATGTTCTGTTTGTGGAACTATAAAAAGGTATTTATTTAACTACATAGCTTTCAAAAATGAGATAGATGTTATAGCTACTGGCCACACCTTAAATGATATGGTAAGAATACTATTTTCAACTTTCTTAGCTTCTGATTTTTCTCAAATGGTAAGAATAAAGCCTGTCCTTCTTTCAACACATCCAAAACTAAAGAAAAAAGTGAAACCACTGTTTAAAGTTTCTGAAAAAGAGACAAGCTTGTATGTAAAAATAAGAAAAATAAAATTTAATGAAAAGAAATGCCCATTTCATATTAAACCAAAATTTGAGAATTTATTAAAGAATGAAAATTTAGCTTATCAGCTCCTCTCATCTTTTATGAAATTAATTTCTTTGCTAGAAGATAAAATTCAAAAACCTAAGCTAAAAGAATGTAAGTTATGTGGTTTTCCCTCAACTAATGAAATTTGTTCAAAATGCAAAAGAGTATCTTTGTTAAAAGCTTAAATTTTTATTTAATAAAAAAGTTTTATGAGTCTTTTAAAAATTTATTGTTGGAAATGTCCTCATTATTGGGGCGATTCTATTTGCGATTTTGGGCCTGCAGATCCTACAGAAGATTGGTGTGAAATTACTGCTGGTGAAATTGATCCAGAGCTATTAGAAAATGATTTTGAACCTGGTTCTGAAGAGTATGTTAATCAACGCTTTCAAAGTTTAATGTCAACTTTATATTTTACTGAAGAAGAAGCTATGAAAATAATTAAGGAAGAGCTTGATAAATTTTTAACAAAATAGATTAAGTGAAATTTTTAGTTCTTTACTATAGACAAATAGCAAGTTTTATTTTTTTGAATTTACATATATTATGGGCGAAACATGATAAAATTTGTTAATACGAAAAAATTGCCCAAAGATGAAGAAGTTTTAGCTTTACTCAGGCCTTATGTAAGAGAGTGGTTCAAAAGAAATTTTAAAGAACTCACTTTACCTCAAAAATTCTCTATTCCCTTAATTCATAAAGGAAACAATATTTTAGTAACAGCTCCGACAGGAATAGGCAAAACTTTATCAGCATTTCTTGCAATCATGAACAAACTTTTTATTCTTGGTGAAAGAAAAAGGCTAAAAAATCAAGTTTATTGTGTTTACATATCTCCACTAAAAGCTTTAATAAATGACATAAGAAAAAACTTGATAATTCCTTTAAAAGAAATAAGAGAAATAGCAAAAGAAATGAAAATTGAGTTACCTGAAGTTAGAATAGCAGTAAGAAGTGGAGATGTTACTCCATATGAAAAACAAAAACAATTAAAATATCCACCTCACATCTTGTGCACAACTCCTGAAACTATTGCTATAATTCTTTCAACAAAAAAGTTTAAAGAAAAATTTAAAGAAGTTAAGTGGATTGTTATAGATGAAATCCATGAATTAGCAAACAATAAGAGAGGTGTTCATTTAAGTTTAAGTTTAGAAAGGTTGCAAAACTTTGTTGGGAAAAGGTTAATTAGAATAGGATTAGGAGCAACTTTGGAGCCATTAGAAGAAGTAGCTAAATTTTTAGTAGGATATAAAAACGGAAAGTTAAGAAGTTGTAAAATAATAGATGCTAGGTTTGTGAAGCCATTAGATATTAAGCTATTATCTCCAACTAAAGATTTAATTAGAACACCTGCAGAAGTTACAACTAATTTAATGTATCGTCTCTTAGACAAATTAATAAAAAAGCATAGAACTACTCTAGTCTTCACTAACACTAGAAGTGGGACTGAAAGGTGTGTACACCACTTAAAACAAATGTTTCCAAATATTTATACTGATGACCAAATAGGTGCTCATCATAGCTCAGTTTCAAGAGACATAAGGTTAGAAATAGAAGATAAATTAAAAAATGGGAAGTTAAAAGCTGTAATTTCTAGCACGAGTCTTGAACTCGGAATTGATATTGGTTACATAGACCTTTGTGTGCAATTAGGCTCACCAAAAAGCATTACTCGCTGCATACAAAGAATTGGGAGAGCAGGACACCGCTTACATGAAGTGTCAAAAGGAAGAATAATTTGCATGGATAGAGATGATCTTGTAGAATGTGCTGTAATGATTCAACAAGCTTATAAATATTTTCTTGATAAAATTCAAATACCACAAAATTGTTTAGATGTTTTATGTCAACATTTAATGGGTATGAGCTTAGAAAAGAAATGGAATGCAAAAGAAGCTTTTAATTTAATAAGAAATTCTTACTGTTATCATAACTTAACTTGGAACAATTTTATCTCAGTTTTAGAATTCTTATCAGGAGCTTACCATAGCTTAGAAGAAAGGAAAGTTTATGGAAAAATTTGGTTTTCCCCTGAAGATATGATGTTTGGAAGACGTGGGAAATATGCAAGAGTTATTTACTCTTTAAACATTGGTACTATACCAGATGAAGTTAAAATAAAAGTTAGAACTTTAGAAGGAAGATATATTGGTTCAATAGAAGAAGAATTTTTGCAAAGGCTTATGCCAGGAGACATTTTCGTTTTAGCAGGAAAAACTTATGAATTTAAAAGAGCAAGACAAGTAACTGCTTATGTCTTACCAGCTAAAGAAAAAAAGCCAACAGTACCAGCATGGTTTTCTGAAATGCTTCCTTTGAGTTTTGAATTGTCAGAAAAGATAAGAGAATTCAGAGGAAAAATGTTTAAGCTTTTGAAAAGAAAAAGGAAAAAGTATGTTATTTCTTGGTTACTAAAAAATTATTATTTAGATAAATGGAGTGCAAACTCAATTTATGAATACTTTTATTGGGAATATAAATTCTTAAGATCTTTAAATTGCAAAAAGTTTCCAGATGAAAAAACTATTTTAGTAGAGAATTACATTGATGAAAAAGGAAAACAAAACATAATTTTTCATACTTTATTTGGAAGGAGAGTAAATGATGCTTTATCTAGAGCTTTTGGTTATCTTCTAACAAAAAAGTTGAAAAAGTCTGTAGGAGTAACAGTAAGCGATAATGGCTTTATTTTATCAATCCCTTATGAAATTTTTCCTAGAGGTTGGCTAAATTTAAAGGAAATAAAATCAAAAACAGTTGAAAGGTTTGATCCTAAAAAGATTGTAAAACTGTTAAATTCAAATAACTTAGAAGAAGTTTTGAGAAAAGCTTTAAGAAGGACAGAGTTAATAAAAAGAAGGTTTAGACATTGTGCAGTTAGAAGTTTAATGATATTGAGAAATTACAAAGGCCATGAAATAAGAGTTGCTAAACAACAGTTAAATGCTGATCGTTTGTTAAGAGTTTGTGAAAAGTTTGATAACTTTCCAGTAATAGAAGAAACTTATAGAGAAATATTAGAAAATTTTATGGATATAAAGCATGCAAAACAAATATTAGAAGAAATAGAAAATGGAAAGTTAAGCTATGAATTTTTGCCTGAAAGTGATGTACCAAGTCCATTTGCTCACAATTTAATTGCTATTGGAGAAAGTGATGTTGTTTTAATGGAAGATAGGAAAAAATTGTTACTTGAACTTCATAAGAAAGTTATGAAGAGAGTTAAAAATGAATGAAATTGAAATATTTAAAGGAATTGAAACGATAAATGGATTTCCAGCAATTTTTATTAAAAATCTAAATTCTATTGCCATAGCTGATTTACATTTGGGTTACGAGTTAGCTTTAGCTGAACAAGGAGTTTTCGTTCCTCAAACTCAATTAAAAGAAATCATAGAAGATTTAGAAAAAATTTTTAGGATAAAAAAAGCAAAAAGTTTAATTATTGTTGGTGATGTTAAACATGAATTTGGTGAAGCTTCAAAACAAGAATTGAAAGAAGTTAAAGAATTGGTGAATTTTTTAAGAAAAAAAGTTGAAAAAATAATTTTAATAAGAGGAAACCATGACAACTTCTTACTTACAATTTGTTCTCACTTAGGAATTGAATTATATGACCCTTTTTATTTAGAAAGAAAAATTTGTTTCATTCATGGCCACAAAAAAATTGATTTACCTTTTAGAAAGTTTGATACTTTAATAATAGCCCATGAACACCCCAGCTTATTGTTAAGTAGTGGTTTTGATAGAATTAAAGTCCCTTGTCTTCTTTATGGTAAATACAAAAAGAAAAATTTCATTTGTTTACCAGCAATTTCACCTTGGGCGAAAGGAGTTGTTGTAAATAAGTGCTCAAAAGATGAACTTTTGTCGCCAATATTAAGAGAGGGTGATTTTGAGAACTTAGTACCAATTGCAATTGATAAAGAAGCTGGAGCTTTGAAATTTCCAAGAATTGGAGATTTAAGAGATTTTTAAATTAAAAATAGGATAATAAGAATATGTTTAACCCTTTACAACTTGCTAAAGAAGTTGAAAGTATTGTTTGTAAAAACTTAAAAAGAAAGTATTATCGCTTTAGGCCAGCAAAATTCTATGGAGGTATAGTGACAGCAGATTGTGTTGGTTGTTGTTTAAGGTGTATTTTTTGCTGGGCTTGGAATGTTGTAAATAAACCAAATAAAATAGGAAAATTTTATTCTCCTGAAGAAGTTGTAGGAAGAATATTGAAAATTTCAAAGAAATATAATTTGAGACAAGTCAGAATTTCTGGAAATGAACCAACTTTAGGAAAAGAACATTTAATTAAAGTTTTAGAGTTATTGAAAAATTCAAACTTAACATTCATTTTAGAAACGAATGGAATTCTTTTAGGTTACGATTATGATTTTGTGAAGGAGTTATCTAAATTTAAAGATATGATTCATGTAAGAGTAAGTTTAAAAGGTTGTAATGAAGAAGAATTTTCAAGGTTAACCGGAGCAATTCCTGAAGGATTTAAATTACAACTCCAAGCTTTAAGAAATCTTGTTAAAGAAAAAATTCCATGTCATCCTTCTGTTATGATATCGTTTTCAAGGCCAGAAGCTATAAGTAATTTAAGAGAAAGATTAGAAATTATAGACTCAAGATTTTATGATTTTGAAGAAGAGGAATTAATGTTTTATGGAAACGTTAAAGAAAGGTTAAAAAATGCTAACTTGATTTAATAACAAAATTCATATTTTATTTTGGCTTTTTTTAAATACTTTTTTAACCTCTTTTTAACTTTAAGGTAATAGTTACTTCTTGAAAACAAAATTCTTTCCCACTTTTCAACTAAATTTGGATAATTTTTTTCAAGGACTTTTTTAATTTTCATCCAATGTGAAGTACTTTTTATGTTAAGTTTATCTATTAAAATGTAGTCTGGTTTAACTTCACTAAATGTTTTTATAGTATTTGCTAACTTCTTATCACTCAAAAAAGGCAAAATAGGGCCAAAGAAAATGTAAGTTGAAATCCCAGCTTCTTTTAACTTTCTTAAAGCTTCTAGCCTTTCTTTTATCGATGAAGAATTTGGCTCAAAAACTTTCTTAACATTTTCATCTAAAGTTGTTATAGTAAATCCAACTTCACAATCCATTTTCTTAAGTAGATCGATATCCCTCAAGACCAGAGAAGATTTTGTTTGTATGGAAACGAAGAATTTCGTGTCTTTGAGGATTTCTAAAATCTTCCTAGTTAGCTCATATTTCTTCTCCAAAGGTTGGTAGGGATCAGTAACACTGCTTATGTAGATTACACCCCTCTTAGCTCTCAACAGGTCCTTAACTAAGATTTCGGGTGCATTCACCTTTACATCAACAAAACTTCCCCATTCTCTTTGTTCCCTCAAGATATAAGGAGCATAACAGTAGATACAAGCATGCTCACAACCTCTATAAGGATTTATAGAAAAATCACAACCATAAAGCCTTGACCTGCTTAAGATAGATTTACAGAAAATTTCATTTACTAACATAAAGAATATTTGATGAAAACAAATTAAAATGATTCTAGATCTTAGGTTTTACTTGATTTTCATAGAGTTTCCACACGATTTTTCCAATACCCCTACCTATCATTCTTTTCGAGAGTTTGGGTATTTCCGAAGGAGGGAATGTAGGGTACAGACAGTTCTCTACACCTTTTACTTCAAATCCTGATTTTTCAAATTTCTCAGCAGCACAACCCACACATCCCATCCCAGCATCCCACCAAACCCATTCACCTGCCATCCTTACTTCCTTAACCCCCACATTTTTTAGAAAGGAGTAAATCTCATCCCATTCTATTTCAACCTCTTTTTTAGAGATTCCTCCTATTTTTATTGTTTTCAATGGACGATGAGTACCATTCTCTGTAAAAAGGATTAAACTGTTTTCTGGTGGTAGAAAATCATCTGAATACTTTCTCTCATATTCAATGAAAAAGATAGATAATTCGTTTGAGTTTCCCAGATATTTGATCAACTTCTTAATCTCTGAAGAGTATTCAGGATAATCTTTCCCATCTTGAGATATTGCAAATCTAAATTCTTCATCAACCCAAGAAGATGAAAAACCTGGGTGAACCACAACATAGCAATGATCATAGTTCAAATATGGAAAAACTTCGGGGTGGTTTGGTAGGAATACCATTTTTTTAGAAAAGGATGGTGTCGAAACTTTCATCTCTGGTTTTAACTTTCTTCCAAATATTTCTCTTGCTCTCTTTGCTGAAATCATACAACATATAAGAAAAAAAGAGATTTATTTTTTTCTTTCTATGAAATCTATGATTTTCCTCTGTTGAATTGTATCTTTCAAAACATTGCTATGAGATAGCCATTTACTAATTGATATTTCTAATTTTCCTGAGATATAACTCAAGGCTTCTTTCAAGGTTTCAAACTTTCTTGGCTTCTTTTTCACAGCAGCTCTGACAGCCTCTCTAACGTTCCATACCCCAACTGGCATTATATAGCCAGGATGTGCTTCTCTCAAGATAACAACTCCAGCCTGTCTTCTCTCTTTGTTCAGGGCCTCATTAACAGCGAGCCTGGCGGCATAATAACAGCCCCCTATATCTGCATACTCTTTTCTCCCATCATAAAACTCATGATCAGAAAACATTGCAACATCTCTTCCTTTTGGGTTCCACAAAGTTTTTGGATACCAAGCTTCTATTAACTCATAACACCACTCTCTTGGAATCATTAATATTATCCACTTGTTATCTAACTGAGTATGCTCATAAACTCTGAACTCATTTATTATAGGATAATTTTTTGTATATTCTATCAAATTTTTAGAAATGATATCATCAACAGCTGTTATACTCCATCTTGTTGGAACAAACTTTCTATTTCTCTTCAAACCAAAAGCTCCAACAGAAAAAGCTTTTTGTATTCTTGAAATCAAAACTCCTTTTTTATAAAGTGTTATAACAGCATCTACAGCTTTTAAGTCAGTATCATAATAAGCTTTTTCTATTCTTTTATCCATTTTGTAATTTCCAACATCAAATTTCTTAATAGGAGCAGAAGGCCCAAATGGTTGTACTTCTGAGCTTAAAGTTATTTTAACAACTGGTTTCTTCTTGAATTCAGCTTCTGTTTCAATTGAGCTTTTAGCTAAAGCTATTTCTCTAGTTTTTTCAATTATCCTATTACCTTCAACTTTTTTAACATTAGTTAAATACATTCCTCTAACTAATTGAAACCTAAACTCTACTATCTCATCTATACTTTTATTAACCCAAAATTCTGGAGTATCAAGTAAGCTTGTGTCACCATAAAGAGGTGGAATTAAAGGCCCAACAAAGACTTTTGGATACCCAAACCTTCCAACAAAAACGCCAGGAGGAGAAGATCCATCTAACTTAGTTGAATTTATTAACGGCCTTACTTTCATTTTAGCATAAAATTTCACAAGAATTGGACATCTACTTTTACCACACCACAATCTTCCTTTGCATACTGCACATAAAGAAGAAAGCATAATAAAAATTAAACTCAAAGCTATTTATTCTTAAACTATCTCCTTCTTCTCCTTGATTTTGGCCTCTCTATCTTTAGCTCTTCCGCTTCTATCCACACTAGAATAGCTCCTAGGAAAACTAGAAATATTGGAACTACACCTTTAATCACTAGCCACAATTCCTTCCATAAGCCTAGGCCTGACCATGAAATTGGAATTATTGCCCATATGCCAATTATTACCAAAATTACTCCAAGTATTATTTTTCCTACACCCATGGAAAACACCTAAAACCTTTATAAACTTTCGTATATAAATAGTTTTCGATAAAACTCGAAACCTTTTGGTGATGTGAGAGGGTAAAAATGGGTTTGTATAAATATTTAAAAATGTTATGGAAAAGCCCGGAAAGAAAAAAAATAATGAAAGAAAGACTAATTTCTTGGAGAAAAGAACCTTCAATAATAAGAATAAAAAGACCAACTCGTTTGGATAGAGCACATTCTTTGGGATACAAAGCAAAACAAGGTTTTGTTTTAGTTAGAGTTAGAATAAGAAAAGGGGCAAGAAAAAGAGAAAAACCTGGTGCTAGAAAGCCAATACATGCAGGCCAAACTAGCATAACACCTAAAATGAATTTACAACACATAGCAGAAATGAGAGTAGCAAGAAAATTTCCAAATTTGGAAGTTTTGAATTCTTATTACGTTGCCGAAGATGGTAAACATAAATGGTTTGAAGTCATTTTAGTTGATCCTAATCATCCTTGCATAAAAAATGATCCGAAGTTGAATTGGATATGCTCTCCTTCTAATAGAAAAAGGGTTTTCAGAGGATTAACCTCTGCTGGAAAGAAGTCAAGAGGGCTAGGAAGAGGTAAAGGTTATGAGAAATGAGTTTTTTAAGTCAAAAACTTCAACTATTAGTATGCGAACTTTGTTAATTTTATTGGCTATAATTTTAGTTTCAGGTTGTGTTGGTTTAAGTGAAGTAACAAGTTTAGTATTTGGTAAACCTGCTTTCGGAGATTATCTTTATTGCAATGATTCAAAAGAATGCGTTTTCTTTGCATGTGTAGGAATTTATGAAAATAAAGTTGGTTTCATAGAAGGAAATTGTATTAACAGTAAAGAAATAGATAATGCAAGAAAAGTATGTGATGAATTTTTAGAAAAACATCCTGATGGAAATTGTTTATGTTTTTCTCAAGTGAAAGAGTTCAACAACTTTCTCAAAAATTACGGGAGAGAATCTGATATAAGTGATAACATGATATGCGTTTGCCAGAACAACTTATGCAAAGTTCCAATTTCAGGTGCTATAAAGTGTACGAGCACAGAAGAATGTGAGAAATTGCTATGACTTCTATAAAAAATTAAAAATCAATATTTTAAGTGAAGAAAATGAAATTTTACGACCTTCACGTTCAAAGTAATTTTTCAGAAGGAGAAAATAGTATAGAAGAGTTGGCCAAATTTGCAAAGAATTTAGGTTACTCTGGAATAGCTGTATGTGATTATTTTGAAAGTATGGAAAAACTAAGGAAATTAAAGGAAATTATAAAAAGTATGGATATTGACATTGAAGTGTTTCCAGGAGTTGAAATAAGAACAAAGAGTGTTGAGGAATTGAAAGAAATTATAAAGAAAGTTAGAGAAGAAGTTTTGATTGTTGTTGTGAGTGGAGGGAATTATTTAATAAATAGGGCAGCATGTGAAGATTCAAGAGTTGATATACTAGCCCATCCAGAACTAGGAAGAAATGATAGTGGTTTAGATCATATTTGTGCAAGAGCTGCAGCCGAAAACAATGTTGCTATAGAAATAAATTTCAGAGAAATGCTATATAGTTTTAGAAAACCTAGATCTCATATTTTTGCTCACATTTCAAGAAATATTAAGTTGTGCACTAAATTTAATACCCCTCTAGTAATATGTTCTGGGGCTAGAAGCATTTGGGATATGAGAGGTGCTAGAGAATTAGTTTCAGTTGCTAACACTTTAGGTTTAGATTTAAGTAAAGCTTTTGCAGCAGTTACATCAACACCACAACAAATAATCGAAGATAATAAGAAAAAATTGGAAGGAAAAAAGATAACAGAAGGTGTTGAAATAGTTGAGGATAATGGATAAAAAGCCAAAACCTTTGCCACCTAGTTTGAGGGGAAGAAGAAGATACATAGCTTATAAAATAATATCGGAAGAAAAAATACTTTTTTCAGACTTGGTTAATACTATATGGCACTCTATTTTGAATTGTTTGGGAGAACTTGGAGCTTCTGAGTCAGAAGTTTGGATAGCAAAGGATACTTATGATGAAAAAAAGCAAGTTGGAATAATTAGATGCTCACACAAAAATGTTGAGAAAGTTAGAACTGCCTTAGCTTTAATTCAAAGAATAGGAGATATTAGAGTTGTTGTCAAAGTGTTAGGAGTTTCTGGTACTATGAAAGCTGCAAAAGTAAAATTCTTTGGAGAAACGAAGTTAACAGAATTTACAAAATAATTATTTAACTGTCAAACAACTGAGAAAATTTCTTTTCATCCTTTTTCTTGGAGGGCATTAAGGTTTAAATCTTTTTCGTTGAATATTTAAATCATGCCTTGGAGAAATGTGAAAAGTACATTAGAAGAAGAAAGGAAAAAAGTAGCATGGGACAACTTGTCTGCTCTTCTAGGTTCTCTTCTTTTGAGGGTAAGCACAGAAGATATTAAAAATCTTTCTGTGAAAGGTAAAAAAACTGAAATATTAGCTAACGTCAAAGGTTGGAAATGGTTTAAAAGTTTTGGAATCGGTATGACAACAAAATTAGAAGAAAAAGAGATGGAAACTTTTTATGAAAAGGTTCCAGATTTTTTAAGGAAAACAGAAAATGGAAACTTGAATATTTTGATTTCAAAACCTCTTTCACTCAAAAGAAAAATAACTTATACAATAAGTTTTGCACCTGGTTATGTATTTGAAAAAAATTTTCATAGAGATCACAGTTATTCAAAAAATTTAGTTGCGATTGCTTCTTACCCTGAAGCTTATCCTGGTAAAGAGTTAGACGGTTTCTGGGTTCGTGAGAAAATTGATGAAGATTTATTCACAAAATATATGAGATTGAAAGGAGAAGCAGAAAGGTTAGGATTTATTACAAGTGTGATAAGGCCTAAAGAGAACAAATGTAAAGCTTTTGTTTGTATAGAACCATGGGAAATGGAAAAGGAAGAATTCATCAATTTTACTAAAAATTTGATGGAAAGAGAAGGAACTAAAGAGCTTACTATAACAGATAGTAAAGTAGGTTATAAATTCAAGCCAATTTACGAATATAAAGCAACGGTTTATCCTTATTCAAAAAATGTTGAAATGGCCATCATTAGCAAAGATTATACTAGTAGTGTGAGTAAATTATTCTTTGAAAGTTTGGATTTATTTAGTGTTGAATTAGAAGGAAATGAAAAAGTAACTTATGAGGAATTCTATGAAACTGAAGGTTATTTGACCGAGACTCTTGAAGAAATAGGGAGCAAATTCAGTAAAGCTGTCAAAACTCCATTCATAAGTTTAAAGAAAGGTTTTGAAAAAGTTGGAAATGCTATAGGTGAAAAATGGAATGAATATAAAATGAAAAAAGAAAGAGAGACAGAAGAGATTATAGAAGAGCTAAGATCTTCTGGAATACCACCAAATGTAGATAGAATAGGATCTTGTTATATAGCTTACGATAGAGCATGCTTGCTAAACGAAATTAAGAAAAAGAAAACAAAAAATTAATTAAGAAAAAGTTTATAAATTTGGAACAATATAAAATTATAAGCTTTAGAGGTGATTTTATCGAAGCTATTCCTGAAATGATGGGTTACGATAGAGCTATAGTAATTTTCTCACCAGATGGAAGGTTATTTCAAGTTGAGTACGCTAGGGAAGCTGTTAAAAGAGGGACAACTTCAATAGGCGTTATTTATTCAGAAGGGGTTGTCTTAATAGCTTCAAGGCCGTTAACAGAACTTTCTGTTCCGAATGTTGGAGATAGTAAAATTCATGAAATAGATGACCATCTTGGAGTTGCAATTTCAGGTTTTCTTGCTGACGGTAGAGTTTTAATTAACAAAGGCAGAATAAAAGCTCAAGTTTACAGATTAACTTATGATGAGCCTATAAATGTTTTAGGAATGGTTATGGAAATTTCAGATTTAATGCAATTGTACACTCAATATGGAGGTGTTAGGCCTTTTGGTGTTGCGCTTTTGCTAGGAGGTATTGATGAAAAAGGGCCTCAGCTATTTGAAATTGATCCTTCTTCAACATTTTATGGCTGGAAAGCTCAAGCTATAGGAAGAGGAGCTCCTGAAGCATTAAAAGTTTTGAGAAGAGGATGGAAAGAAAAAATGAGTAAAGAAGATGCTATTAAACTTTCAATTCAAGCTTTGAAAGCAGGGGAAAAAGGAGTTAAACCTGCAGAAGTTGAAATGGGTATAGTAGATGAAAAAGGATTTAAAAAATACTTTGGTGCTGAAGGGGCTAAATTCATTAAAAAATACTGGTAATTATGATTAATTTAAAAGGTAGATTACGTGATTTCTTTAGAAAAAGCAGTTATAGCAAGACTTACGAAAGCAGGGGAAAGATTTGAAATACTTGTTGATCCTGAGAAAGCTCTAGAAGTAAAAAGTGGTAAAGAAATTCCTTTAGATGAACTTATAGCTTCTGAAGAAATTTACGAAGATGCTAAAAAAGGTTTAAGGTGTTCTTCAGAAAAAATAAACAAAGTTTTTGGAACAAGTAATGTAAAAGAGGTAATCAAAAAAATAATCAGAGAGGGAGAAATACAAATAACTACAGAGCAAAGAAGAAGAATGCTTGAAGAAAAAAGAAGAGCAATTGCAACCATAATTTCAAAAAGAGGTATAAACCCGCAAACTGGTCTACCTCACCCTCCAGAAAGAATTTTAAGAGCTATGGAAGAGGCGAAAGTAAGAATAGAATTGGGAAAAAGAGTAGAAGAACAAGTTGAAAGTGTTTTAAAAGCTATACAAACTGTCATTCCAATTAAATTCGAGAGAATTAAGCTTGCAGTTAAAATTCCTGCTGCTTTTAGTGGTAAGGGTTGTAATTTAGTAAGAAATTTTGGTTCTGTGTTAAAAGAAGAGTGGAGTTCGGATGGTAGTTATTTATGCTTAATAGAAATTCCTTCTGGCATCCAACAAGATGTTTATGATAGGTTAAATAGTTTAACTCATGGTCAAGTCGAAATTAAAATTTTGAAAAAAGGTGATTAAATGGTATCTGAAGTTTTAGTTAAAGAAAGACAATTAGTTATCCCTGGAGAAACCTTGGCAATAGGACTAGATTATTTACCTGGAAATGGGTGTTTTAGAGAAGATAATAAAATTAAAGCGAAACTTTTAGGTTTAGCAAGGATAAAAGATAGATTCATTAGCGTTATTCCATTAGCAGGAGTTTATAAGCCTAGACCAGGAGATGGTATCATAGGTTTTGTTGAAGACATTCAAACAACATTTTGGATTATTGACATTAACTCACCATACAGTGCAATATTACCTTTAGGAGAAGCTGTTAGTGAATACGTTGATTTAAGCAAAACTGATATTTCGATTTATTATGATATCGGTGATGTAATTTATGCAAAAGTTCTATCAGTTTCAAAATCTAAAATAGTTCAGTTAACTATGAATGACTACAGAGCAAGAAAACTTTTAGGAGGAAGACTTTTAAAAATAACACCAACTAAAGTTCCAAGATTAATTGGAAGAGAAGGTTCTATGGTAGAATTAATAAAAAGTAAAACTAATTGTCAAATAATTGTTGGGCAAAATGGAGTAGTTTGGGTAAAAGGTGAAAAGGAGAGTTTGGCTGTAGAAGCTATTTTAACAGTTGAAAGAGAATCTCATACTATCGGCTTAACTGATAGGATATCTAAGCTTCTAGAAGAAAAACAAAACTATTAAATGTTTGTTTTTATAAATAGAAAGGGTTGATAAAATGACTAAAGTTGGAAAACCTGAAAAGTTAATAGTAAATGGAAAAAGATTAGATGGAAGAGACTTAGAAGAATTTAGGCCAATAACAATTGAAGTTGGTATTTTAAAGAAGGCAGGAGGTTCCGCTATTTTTAAATTTGGAGGTACTTATGCCCTTTCAGCTGTTTATGGCCCTAGAACTCTTCATCCTAGACATTTACAAGATCCTAGGAAAGCTGTCTTGAGGTGTAGATATGCTATGGCCCCTTTTTCTACAACAGAAAGAGTAAGACCAGGAATAAGTAGGAGAAGTGTTGAAATTTCAAAAGTTTTAAAAGAAGCTTTATCTAATGTCATATTTTTTGAAGATTATCCTAAAACTGGAATTGATGTTTTTATTGAAATTTTAGAGGCTAATGCATCAACAAGGTGTGCAGGACTAAATGCAGCTTCTTTAGCTTTAGCAGAAGCAGGAGTTCCAATGAAAGATTTAGTGAGCGCATGCAGCGTGGGGAAAGTTGATGGTAAAATAGTTCTTGATGTAGCTAACGAGGAAGATATGTATGGAGAAGCTGATCTTGCAATAGCAACAGTTGGTGGTGAAGATAAAATAGTTTTATTACAAATGGATGGAATAGTAACTAAAGAAGAATTTATGAAAATGCTTGAACTTGGTAAGAAAAGTTGCGCTGAAATTTATAAAAAGCAAAAGGAAGTTTTGAAAGAAAAGTATAAGACTGGTGAAGAGGATGTTAGCGACTGAAAATTATGTGAGAAAACTTATAGAAGAAAATTTGAGAATAGACTCTAGAAAATTTGATGAATTTAGGCCAATAAAAATAGAAACTGGTTTAATAAAAAATGCAGAAGGTTCAGCGAAAGTTTTACTTGGAGACACTCATGTTCTCGTTGGCGTAAAACTTTCTGTTGGTGAGCCTTTTTCTGACATTCCTGATGAAGGCGTGCTCATAGTTGATACTGAGTTAGTCCCTGTGGCATCACCAACTTTTGAACCAGGACCTCCTGATGAAAATGCAATAGAAATAGCGAGAGTTATAGATAGAGGCATAAGAGAAAGTAAATGTATAGATCTTGAAAAACTTTGCATAGAAAAGGGAGAAAAAGTTTGGGTAATTAACATAGATGTTCATGTTTTAGATCATGATGGGAATTTGATAGATGCTGGAGCTCTAGGTGCTATAGCTGCTTTACTAAACGCCAAGTTACCAAAGTATGAAGATGGAAAAATAATAAGAGAAGAAACTCAAGGAAAACTCCCTATTAGAGATATTCCTATTGCTGTGACAACAGGGAAAATATTAGATAAACTCTTCGTAGACCCTTGTTTAGAAGAGGAAAATGCTATGGATGCAAGAATTACAATAACCACAATGAAAAATGGAGAAATATGTTCAGTCCAAAAAGGAGGAATAGGACATTTTACAACAGAAGAAATTGAAAAAGCTATAAATTTTTCAATAACAAAAGGTAAAGAGTTAAGAAAAATAATTTTAGGTGAGTGAGTTGACGAAAAAGATAGGTTCAGCTGGAAGATTCGGAGCTAGGTATGGAGCTAAACAAAAGAAGGTAGTTGCTCAATTAGAAAAGTTAAAAAAAGAAAGTAAAGTTTGTCCTTTTTGTGAAAGAAAATCTTTAAAAAGGATAGCTCCTGGTATATGGTATTGTAAAAAATGTAAAACAAAATTTGCTGGAGGAGCTTATTTTCCAAAAACGTGAGGTAAATGTATAAATGTTTAAAGTGTGGAAAGAAAATAGAGTTAAAGCAAGTGAAAGATAAAATAAGGTGTCCTTATTGTGGATATAGGATAATAGTTAAAGAAAGGCCGAAAACTGTTATAAGAGTTGGGACGGATTAGTGATACTTTTGAAAGCTACAATTGAAATAAGCTGTAACGAACCAGAAATAATTTTAAAATCAATTCAACCTGAGTTAGAAAATGCAAAAAACTTTAAAGTTAACTTAAAAGCTCTTAAAGATAAAATAATAGTAAATATTGAATCTGAAAAGATATCTGGGCTTTTAGCTGGAATAAACTCTTATTTAAGACTTGTGAAAGTTGCAAAAGATAGTTTGGAGATTTGAATGGTCGAGATTGAATTAACACCTGAAGCACAAAAGATTTTGATAGAAATACAAGCATTTCAACAACAAATGCAGACTATTCTCATACAAAAAGAGACTTTAAATTTACAAAATGCTGAAATAGACAAAGCTCTAGAAGAGTTAAAGAAAGTTAAAAATGAAGATGTTTACAAGGCTGTAGGGCCAATATTAGTGAAAGGAGAAAAAGGAGAATTGGAAAAAGAGTTAAATGAAAAGAAAGAAACAATAGAACTTAGGTTAAAAAGTTTAAAGAGGCAAGAAGAAAGGATAAAGGAAAAATTGAAAGAATCTCAAGAAAAGCTAGAAGAAATAATTAAAAAACAAAAAGCTAAATAACATTTTCAATAACTTTTATTCTCCCAAATTCATAATAAGACGAACTATCTAATTTATACCTACATGACTCACTAAAGGGACACTTTTTTTGTACTGCTTCTTTACAATTGTTAAGAATACAAACTTTAGAACCAAGTATCCATTGAGCATCAGTAAATTCTCTTGGATCAGTTTTATCTTCCATAAAATTTTTCTTAAAATTTTCTTTAGCAAAATTAATAAATTCTCTTTTATGCGGTTCTCCAAAAACTTTAATTATTTCATGTCCAACAGAAAAGTTAATAGCATGTTTATCAAAAGGAACCTCTATACTGTAAATATCAAATTCTTCTTCCAAAAAACCTCCTCTTGAAAACCACATCAGTAATAAATTTCCAGTTTTTTGGCCAAAACCTCGAAACCTATTACTTTTCTTCTTGTTTACATCTAACTTTTCTAGTGCATCCTTTGCATTAAAAACATTTCTAAAAATTTCACGAGGGTCTCCTGCATAATCATTGTAAAGCTTTAAAGAATTTTCATACCATCTAAGTGCTATTTCCGATGAGAACCCATGATGCAAATTTTCAGCTATAACACTCTTTAACTTTCTTTTCCTAGAATCAATTATTTTTCCTTCAGTTTTGAAAAAGTTTTCAACTATATAGTTAGGGTCAAAAAATTCTGGATGTTTACTATAAAAATTTTCAAAATTTTTCCACAAAACTTCTGAATCAGCATAATAAGTTGCAGGTGCTACGAAAAATAAGTATAGGGCATGTTCTTTTGAACCTTTTTTAATGTTTGGGGGTAGCTTAAAAGTTTCTCTAAATTCTGAAAATATGAAATTCTCATTTTCATAAGCCTCTAAAAGGATGCGTTTACTTTCATTTAATTTAGCCTCATTAAATTTCATGATTAAATTTATATGGAAAACAATTTAAACATAAAAACATAAACTTATGAAGTATGATGCTTATGAAAAGGTGTTTATCATGTTTGAGAATGTCATCTCTCTTTTACAACAAATTGTTAACGATAGGTCTGTTCCAAGAAACATTAGGGCAAAGTGTGAAGAATCTATAAAAATTCTTAAAGATGAAAGCCAAGATGCTGCAATAAGGATTAATGCTGTTATATCTTATATGGATGAAATAACAAATGATCCTAACATACCTACTTACACTAGAATTCAAGTATGGAACATAGTTTCTATTCTAGAAAGTTTGCAGAAATAATGTTACTCCTTCTCAAAACTTCTATAAAATTTGAGAGAGTCTATATAATCTTTATATTTTTCACTTGTAATTTCCTTTTCTTTAGAAAAAGCTATTTCTATTGCTTGCTTGAAAGCATTTATTGATCTCTCTATACTAAAGCCTACTTTTTCAAGCTTAATTACATCACAAGCCCGAAATTTAATAGCAACATCTTTACCAAGATTTTTAATTAAAGTTAATGTATTAGCTGGAGTTATTTTACCAAATAAAACTGGGAGTGGAGATTTCAATTCTTTAAAATACTCATTTAAAATAGTATACCGAATTTTTGTTTCCCACCATTCATAATGTCCTCGAAAAGGTGATTCCAAAGGGATTTCATCCGCCCCTAGTAACACAAAAAATTTAAGTAACACATTTATACTTGCCCCAAAGCCTGGAAGTAATTCGCCCTCTTTTGAAATTCTCCTTTTAGCATACTTAATAAAAGGTGCAATCAAGGTCAAGTGAATCTGAACGGGGTAATTACAATTTTTTATAATCCTAAATGCTAGGGGAAAACCAACAGTAATTGGTGAAACCATAATACCAATATTTTTACTTTTTACTTCTTTCAAAATGTCTAATCTTTCCTCATATTCATTGCCATAAATATAAAAATAATAAATTTTTTGCCCACAGTTGCTTTTTATTTCATCAAGTATTTGAGTAATCGTTTCAACCCTTTTCCTAAAAGTTTTTAGATCGTCTAAAACTGCGAAACTTTCTGAAATTTCATCAACACCAGCAACAAATAATTTTTTAATCGAGTCTTTAATATTTTGAACATTAAAGCTTTCTTCAGGTAAAAGGCCAGCTTGCAAAATTGGCCTATCTTTTATATTAAGTAGTTTCCTTATTCCTTCTTTCCCGAATTTTGGACCATCGAATTTTTTGATAAATTTTTTAGGAAAGTTTATATCTTCGATTAATAAAGAATCAAAAACACGCCACCCATGTAAATGAAGCAAGTCTAACAATTTCTGTAAACATGTAATATATTTTATTTCATAAGCAAGTTTTATTGTATTTTTTTCATAAGAATGAAGTAGTTTTACGCGTGTCAAATCAACTGAACCACAAAATTCTTTTAAGATGTTATCAGTTATTTTTTCAATCTCAAAATGGGAAGTATAAGAACAAGAAATGATTATATGATTTTTAATTAAATCCTCCTCTCTCCAAAATTTTTTCTTTTTATGTTTTTCTGTCTCAAACAAATCTAAAATTTCAACTTCTTTTTCTTTGGGAAAAGTAATAGATCCTGAAATTGAATCATAAGAAATATTCCTAACTAGCTCTGTGTATTTAGAAATAAGTAAAGAAAGTTTTGACAAATCAACTAAGGGAGAAAGAGCATAACTTCCATCTTTTTGAAGAATTAATTTGTTTTTCATAAGAAAATTTATTGCTCTAAAAAGAGATCCTTCATTAATTTTCAGTTCTTTTTTCAGTTCTGAAAATTTTTTTGGTTTAATTAGGGATAATAGCACCTTCATAGCAAGGTAAGATTTGGGTATAATAACTAATTTACTTATTCCACTCCAAATTTGCTTTCCAAAATTTGTAGCCATATAACCTTTAGTAGTATACTTAAGAAGGCCATAATCTTCCAATACTCTTAAGTGATAAAGTATTTTTGGATTTTTATTGAACTCTTGGGGTGAATTCAAACATTCAAAAAATATTTTTTTCCTAGTAGGATTACCTAATATTTTTATTGTTTTTGAAATACAATCGATCATAAAATATTTGCTGTTCACATCCTGTTTTTTCCCTTCTATTATTTTTCTAATTAATTTGCTTGGTAAATTTTTTGCAACTTGCATATTATATAATTAAAAAATAAACAATTTAAATTTTTTGAATCAACTACTCAATAGAAGTAAAAGGAGGATGAAAATGGAAGGAGATAAAACATACTTTGAAATTATCACTAACGATACTCCAAAAGAAGATTATGAAAAAACTGAAACGGTATATGGTAGCAATCAAGAATCTTATAATCAGCCTAACAAAAATGAAACTTTAAAAATACCTTATGAAACCATTAAAAGTTCAAAAAACCCAAAAGTTCAAGAGGTGGTTAAAAAATTGGAAGATATGACAACTTTGGAACAACTCACTTCCTATTCAGAAGTACATAGTGAATGGGAAGATTCCGGAGTTTGGTAGTTTTCTCAAAAATATACCAAAATTAATCAAAAATGGAACTGTTATTGCTCTACTGTTGGATTGATAATATGAAAAAGGAGGTTCTGGAAATTAGAAATTTATGTTTGGAACATATGGACATCGTTTTTTATGATCTAATAAAGAAAGGTTTGATACATCCAGATAGTAAATTTTTTTCAGAATCTAGAAAGTTTACATGGAGAACTTGTTTTCAAGTTCTTTATCCTTTAATAGAATTTTTTAATGGCCCTCTAGAATCTAGTTCCGATTTCTTCTTACATAATTCTTTTCTCTATACCTCTGCTTTTTTCTTAGATAAAACACTTGATTCTTTAGAAAATAATTCATCTACGAGAGCTAGAGCTTCCCTAATATATACATATCTCCTTATCCGCTATTTTGAATATTTAAAATCATTTAAAATGGATATTGTTTCTCTCTTTTTTGAGTACTATAAGAAACAAACTCATTATTTGATACTTGAGAAGAAATGGTTAAATCCACAACATTATATTTCAAAATATGGTTCAAAAAAGAAAATTTATAGAAAAAGTATTTTACTATTATTTCCTTTGGAATTATGCAAAAAAGACCTAAAAAGATATAATCCTTTAATTATCAAAAAATTATTCATAAATTATTTTTCTTTCATCTTACTCGCTGATGATTTAGCCGACCTAAATTTTGACATAACTCACCGCTGCTTGACTTATCCGGTAGCGCTATACTTTAAATTAAAAAGGAAACTGCCACGAGACCTTAAGGATATGGAGCCTATAATTCCACAAATCATAGAAATTCTACGAGAATTTCTTAAAGATATAGAGAAAATTGAAACAAAAATTGGAAAGCATTCGTTAATAATTGATGATACAATAACTCGTATAAAACAAGAATTAAATAAGAGGGGTTTTGAACTATGAATTACCTCACTCCGATAATACACATGACAGATAACTGTAACATGGCGTGTAAATATTGTTATGCGGGGTCAGCTTATAAAAGTTTTCCGGATATTGAAAAACTTAATGAAGAATTTAGTTTAAGAATTCCTTTATTGTTTAAATTCATAGATCAGGTTATGAGATATAATAAGTTTACTCCTACAGCCTTCTTCTTTCATGGAGGAGAACCTCTTCTAATTAATATTGAGAATTGGGAACGTATACTAAATTATTTTAAAGAAAAAAATTATTTGATTGAACCAAAAGTACAAACTAACGGCACTTTAATCAATAACAATTTTATTCGTTTATTCAAAAAATTTAAGGTAAAGGTTGGAATAAGTTTAGATGGTCCAGGTTTAATAAATGATCAAAATCGAGTTTTAAAAAATGGTAAAGGTTCTTTTTCTCTAATATTTAGAAATCTCAAAAAGTTAAGAAAAGCTGGTATCCATTTTGGCTGCCTTGTTACCTTGAGTAGAAGTAACATAAATAATGTAGATATTATTTACAAGTTTTTTAAGAAATATAAAATCCCATTTAACATTAGACCAATTTCTCAAACAAAATATTCCCTTTCTAGAGATCTTCTTATTTCCCCATTGGAGTATGCTACAGCATTTTGTAAACTTTTCGATATTTGGTTCGAAGATACTGAGACAAAAGCTTATTTAATTAGCGATTTTGCTAATTTAATTGCTCGATTTATAAAACCGCTTGAAAAATTAACTATCTGTAGTTTTATGAAAAATTGTTCTAACCGTTTTGTCTCTTTTGATATGAATGGTAATTTATGGCATTGTGCTCGATTACGTAATATACCAGACTTTTTATATGGCAATATAAAAAAAGACGATTTAGTGTCTCTTCTAAACACCCCTAAAGCAAAACAATTCTTAAAAAGATGGAAAATTCTTTCAAGGAAAGATTGTAAGAATTGTGAAGTTTCACATTATTGTTTTGGTGGGTGCCCCGGCCGAGCTCTTTATTATTACGGTAATTATTTCAAAAAAGATTATTATTGTGCTGCTTTCAAAATTATTTTGAAACATGTTTATGAAAGGGTCCAAGCAACACTCTGAAAATAAATGGATAAAAAAGCGTGTGAAAGAAATAAGAGAAATTGAGAATTTAAAATATTTAATGCAATTAAAACCAAAATTGATACCTCACGTAAAAAATATCACAAATGAGTATTATTATATAGAGCGATGTAAACCAATTGAGCCCAAAGATTTTGAACCCTATAAATTCCGCAAAATTTACCTTAATCTTCTAATACCTCTACATAAAACCAAGAAAGAGGTTTTTACTGAAGGAATTTATAAGTATTACGGAGCTTATAGTTTGAAAAATACGGTTAATAACCAAAGATACGTCCCATATATTTTTAATAAATTTAAAAAGTTGATTAGAAATACATTGATTCAGCAACCTCCATGGTCATTATTAAAAGATAAAACATTCACTACTCTGCTTAAACATCTTAAAAATATGACAAGACGTTTAAAGGATTGGAAACCAACCAACGGATACAGTCTCTTACATGGAGATCTCCATATTGGAAATATTGTAAAAAGAAATAACAATTTTCTTTTAATTGATTTTGAATATTTACGTTATGGCGCAGCAGAACTTGAAGTTGCAAATTTAATTATCAGCTGTTTGATATGGTATCATAAAAAGAATTATAATAGTGATCTAATTCAAATGAATAGCAAGTATTTCCAACTATACAATACTTTACCTTTTCTTGATGCTGAAACATTAAAATTATTTTTTATTTTTTCATTGTCTCTTTTTTATTTTAGTTTATACTTAAGGCGGAAACAAAGTGAATTAGAAATTCTGCAAAAAATTATTAAACAATATCTAAATGAAGTACTTGGAAATAATCACATTTAAGACAGTTAATTTGAAAATTACAATATCTATTTATATCTTTAGATATAATTAAAATTATAATATTTTTTGGAGGGATAAAGAATGGTCTTTGAAAGATTGTTTGGCAGAGGGGTTAAAGAATTGAAAGAGGAAGAGTTTATTGAATTAGATACGAGTAGTGTAGAAACACCTTCTGGAAAAATACCTATAAAGGTTGATAAACTTGACGATTTTTCAGACTCAGATAGAATACAAAAATTAATCAGAGAGGGTTCAATAGTTTTAGTAAAAATAAAGGGTTTAAGAGAAAAAGATATTTCAGAATTAAAAAGAGCTATAGACAAGCTAAGAAAAACTTGCATTGCTATGAATGGTGACATAGCAGGAATAGATGAAGATTGGGTTATCGTAACTCCAAGTTTCGCTCATGTTGCTAGGGGTTAATTTTTTTGAACAATATCTCTCCTCTTTTAATCTTTTTTCCAGGTTTTAGACGGCCCCATTTCAAATTCTCTAATAAGAAAACTTTTTCTAATCCAAGCTGTTCAGCTATTTTTTCAGATGTAGAAGGCATGAAAGGGTAAAGAAGAATAGAAATGAACCTTAAAGATTCTAAAAGTTCGTAAAGTATCCCTCCAAGTTTATCTTTTTCTTTTATTTCCCAAGGTTTTGTTTCATTTATATATTTGTTTGCTTCGTTTATGAAATACCATAAATCGTTAAGTGCATTGTGAAACTGAAACTCATCCATAGAATTTTTTATTGCTTTTAAAACATTCAGAGCAACTTTCTTTAATTTTCCACTTCCATAAGGCTTAGGTATTACACCATCAAAATTTTTCTCAACTAAAGCTAAAACTCTGTTAACAAGATTTCCGAGATCATCTGCAAGTTCAGAGTTTATCCTATTTTTAAGAGCTTCTTCTGAAAAATTACCATCTTCTCCAGAAGGTATTTCTCTTAACAAAAAATATCTCAGAGGGTCAGCACCATATTTTTCAACGAGATAAAAAGGATCTACAGTAACACCAAGAGATTTAGATAACTTTTCTCCTTTGACTTTTATGAAACCGTGAATAAAAATAGTTTTAGGCAACTCTAAGCCAATTGAGAGTAACAAAGAAGGCCATATTACTGTATGAAACCAGTTTATATCTTTTCCTATAACTTGAACGTCAGGAGGCCAATACTTCTTAAACTTTTCATTCGGATAACCTAGAACTGAAATGTAATTTAAAAGAGCATCAATCCATACATAAAGAATGTGTTTAGAGTCGAAAGGCAAAGGTATTCCCCACTCAACTGAAATTCTTGAAATGCTTAAATCTTTTAAGCCTTTTTTAAGCCTATTTAAGATTTCATTTTTTCTCTCTTTTGGAATTATGAAACTCTCGTTTTTATTTATATGATTTATAATCTCTTTTTCATATTTACTTAATTTGAAAAAGTAAGATTCTTCTTTTAATAATTCTAGCTTTTTCTTATGAATTGGACATTTGCCATCTATAGTATCTTTTAGAGTGTAAAACGCTTCACAAGAAACACAGTACAATCCTTCGTAAAAATCTTTGTAAATATCACCATTTTCAAATATTTTCTTAATTATTTCTTCAACTACTTTTATATGTCTCATTTGAGTTGTTCTTATAAAATCATCTATAGATATATTTAGCTTCTTGCACATTTCCTTGAAGTAACCAGACATTTCATCAACAAACTCTTTGGGAGCTTTCCCAACATTTCTTGCTGCTTTTTCGATTTTTAAACCATGTTCGTCTGTCCCAGTAACAAAAAGAACATCTTCACCAAGCATTCTATGCCATCTTGCTATTACATCTGCTATTATCTTCTCATAAGCATGTCCTAAATGAGGTTTTGAGTTTGGATAATCTATCGCAGTTGTTATAAAAAATTTTTTGAATTTGACCACCTTTCTATTAATTTGTCCAAATCTTTTAAATTTTTTATAATAAAATCAGCGCCAGCTTTTTTTAAATCTAATTTTTTCCCCCATCCTGTTAAAGTGCCTATTGCTATACAACCTGCACTTTTTGCAGCTTTCATATCAAAAGGGTGATCACCAACAAAAATACAGTTTTTTGGTTTTACTTTTAACAATTTACATGCTTTAAAAACTGGTTCAGGATCTGGTTTTCTTTTTTTCACATCATCATTACCAACAATTATATCGTAAGGTATTTTGTAACCATCTAATATTGCTTTAGCTTCACTATGTTTTTTTGTTGTGACTATCCCTACCTTAATTTTTTTTCTTTTCAAAATCTTAAAAGTTGGCTTAACATAAGAAAACGGTTTAGCATACTTTTTATATTCTTTAACATAAAGTTTTTCATAATACTTCGTAAATTCTTTTATAAAACCTTTTGTTTCTGGAATAAGAAGGGGTATACTTTCAGTTAATTTGTAACCTATAGTTTTTTCCATTATCTCTTTCTTTGTTAAAATTCTCACTTTAAAATGTTTGCAAGTATCTTTCAAACATTTAACAACACTATCTAAAGGAATTATAGTTCCATCAACATCTGATAGTACAGCTAAAATTTTCATAAAAGGAATTTGTTGAATTAATTTATAAGTTTTTTATATATTTTTATGGAAAAAGTAACACACATTATATTCGCTTTCCTAGCTTTCTTAATTTTAGGTTTAGTGCTAAATTTCCCAATTTACATGGCATTTTTTGCATTTTTTGGTGCTTTACTTCCAGATATTGATATGAAAATAAAAGGTATGCATAGAAAAATTTTTCATAATATATGGTTTTTAATAATAATTTTATTTCTTGGATTCAAACTAGGCTTAGATAAATTTTCTGCTATTGCTTTATCTATTGGTTTTATATCTCATTTGATTTCAGATTCATTAACTCATAGGGGAATCATGCCTTTCTGGCCTATAAAAAAGCCAAGATTTAATGGCCCTATAAAAACTGGTGGTTTAGGAGAATACCTTATAATTGCATTACTTCTCTTGTTAATTTACCTGCTAGGAAGTGTTTTATGATAAATTTATAAGCTTTAAAACATCTATTTACTTGGGTATTATGAAAATAGCTGAACTAAGAAATGGGATGAATAATGTAAACGTTAAGGCCAAAGTTGTAGAGTTAAGCGAAGAAAAAGAGATCCTAACCAGATTTGGAACAGTAACTACTTTAACTGAAGCTAAGATAAAAGATGATAGTGGAAGTATAAAGTTAGTTTTATGGGGAAGACAAAGTGAAGGAATAGAAGAGGGAAATGAAATAGAAATAAAAAACGGGTTTGTAAAAGTATTTAGAGATGAGTTACAACTAAGTATAGGAAGAAATGGATCTATAAAAGTTATTTAAGTTTGTCTAAACTTCCTAAATAGGTACCATCCAAAAGGTAAACTTCAGCATTCTCCCATTTCAAAATTTTATTTTTAAGTAAAGGTCCTAAAGGCTCAAAGTTTTCAGAATTAAAGGCCATGCCACCAATTAAATGGTTAAAGGCAGGCATAATTATACCGTGCTTTAAATTACTCTCAACTCCATACTTCTTTTCTAACTTTTCTTTATCTATTTCGCAACGAAGCCAACAAGGTTCTACACTCCTGAATCTACCACTCCAAAACTCTATAGCTGGATGAACATGAGCAATGATAAGGTACTTACATTTTAATAACTTTTTTGATGGCCAAGCATGGCCATGAAGGAAAGCAAATTCACTAAAGGAAAAACCTTTTGAACTGTATATTTCAACGTGTTTTGGTGCAAGTCTTTCTAAAAAGCTGTCATGATTTCCTTTCACACAAATTACTTTCAACTTTGAAAAGTGTTTAAAAAAACTCGGTATTTCTTTGTATTCTTGCCAAGTTATTCCAGGAACTTTATGTTTTATGTCTCCAAGTATTATAAGTTTCTTCGCTTTAGTTTTTTTAATCATTGAATCTATTCTTTTTTCTAACCTTTCAACTTGTGAAGGTATCACAATACCATTCTTAAACATTTCATACTCTATTCCAATATGCAAGTCTGCTATAACTAAAGAATTCTTAATGAATAAAGCACAATCATCTAAAAATTTTATTTTCATAATAAATCAGGAGTGCTTACCAGTTTTACTCTAGTAAAACCATCTTTCTCTTTATCCCTTTCGAATCTGTAAAGATAACCTGAAACAGCAGATTCCAAGGTAGGATCGTGAGTAATGATGAAAACTTGTTCAACGAGATTAGTTATTCTTTCTCTTAAAACGTTAGCAAGTTCTTCTACAGCTTTATTATCAAGGTTATGAGTTGGCTCATCTAGAACAAGCCACTTGAGTTGAGGAGCTAAAACAAGGGAAAAAGCTATCCTTAATGCAAGACATGCTATACTTCTTTCACCCCCGGATGCAATACCATCAGCAGGTATCCAACCAGTAGAGTCTTGTAATTGCAAAACGTAATCACCACTTTCTATGCTTAGCCTTATATTATAAATATCTTTATAAGGGTAAAGATCTCCCCATATAGTTTGCATAGCTTGGTTAACAGCCAAAACAAAATCTTTTCTAAGTTGCTCTTGCGTTGCTATTAAAGCATTTTCCAAAAGCTGCAACTGTTCTATTATACCTTCAATTTTCTTTATTTCTAACTTATAATTTTCCAGCATTTTCTTTTTGTTTTCAACTTCGTTTAAAAAATTCTGTTTATCTTCCAACCTTTTTGAAATTTCTTCTATTCTAGTTTCAAGTTCTCTTTCCAAACCAACTAAAGCTTTAAGTTCTTTATCAGATTCTTCCAAAAGAGAGGGTGAGAATGATGAGAATTTTTCTTTCTCTATATTAAGAGAGTTTAAAATTTGTTTATATTCTTTCAAAAGATTCAACTTTTCTTCAACTTCCTCTTTCTTTTCTAAAAACTCTCTTAATTTTTCCTTTTTTTCTTTCAATTCTTTCAATTCATTTTCTAATATTGAAATATTTTTTTCAAACATTCTCCTTTGAGTTTCATAAGTTCTAACGCTTGATTTTAACTTTTTATGTTCTTCTGTAAGCTTTTTGAGTTCTTTTTTACAATCCTTTATTTCTTCAAAACGTCTTTGAAAATTTTCACTTTTTTCAAGCTTTTTCTCTAATTCATCTAAACTTTCTTTCAATTTTTCTATTTCAGGCTTTAATTTTTTGATTTCTCTTTTAAACTTTTCTATCTCTTTTTTCCTTTTAGTTAATATCTTTTCTTTTTTTCTCTTAGTTAATTTTGAATCACAAACAGGACACACACTACCTGCAACACTCAAACTATTAACACTATCTTCTAATTCTGTAACTTTAATAGAGCATCTTTGAACTTCTATTTGTTTTTTCTCTAGCAAAACTTTATTTTTAGAAATTTCAGACTTTATTTTTTTCACAGGATGTTTCTTCAAGTAAGAAGAAATATTTTCCAATTCTCTAACAAATTCTTCTAAGCGTGGGATTTTCTCTTTTTCCAAAAGATTTAATAAAGCATCTTCTTTAGCATAATTTTCTCTTAATTTTTCAAGCTCTCTTTTCTCTTTTTCCAAGTTAGAAGATAAATCTGAAATTTTTTTCTCTATTTCTTTTAGTTCTCTTCTCAAATCTTCATCAGTTTTTTCAGCCACTTCCACAAGTTCTTCCTTAATTTTTTCTATTTCTTTTTCTACAAGTTCTGAAAGTGCTGTGAATTTTTTTACATTTTCTTCTATCTCTTGTAACCTCTTTTGAATTTCTTTTAAAGAAGCTATTCTGTTTTCAGCTTTTTCTTTCCTTTTTTTAATGTTTGTAAGTTCTTTGGCCATTTTTTCTCTTTCTTTAACTAGCTTAAAGAATTCTTCTTTTAGAGAATCTAGTTTCTTTATATTTTCATCTAATTCCAAATTTTGCACCATTTTGAGCCTTTCGTTTAATGAAGTACGGAATTTATTTATTAAAGATTTAGTGTTTGCTCTAGCGATTTCAAATTTATCTATAGATAAAAGTTCATCAATTTTCTTCATCCTTTTTCCTTTTGGTATAGTTAAAAACATATCTAACTGGTTTTGTTCAGAATAAATGGCCCTTGAAAAGAGCTCATAGTTAACTTTAAGTACTTTTTCTAATTCATTTGTAACTCTTGAAGGTTGAGGGCCTTCAACTAATTCTCCATTCTTCCTTAACTCAGCTGTTGTTCTTCCCTTTCTTATTATCCTTTTTACACTCCATTCATCATTATTTATTTCAAAAACTACTGAGACTTCAGCTTCATCTTGTTTCACAGGTTTCTTCATTATCACATCTTCTAATTTAACTTTCCTTTGTTGTAACTGAGGGAAAGTTCCAAAGAATGCGAAACATATAGCATCAAGAATAGAAGTTTTTCCTGTTCCTATTGCTCCTACAAAGCAATTTGTTCCTTCGCTTAAGTTAAGTTCAGTATTTAAGTGAGAACGCCAGTTTTTTAGTTTAACTTTTGTTATCACTTCTTTCACCCATTAAAAGGTTAAATAAAAGATCAAGGTTACCATCTACAAGATGCTCAAATATTTCTTCAATTTTAATCCCACAGTTAACTTGCTTCAAGTTCTCTTGTAAAATTTTTAAACCATGTTCTTCTGGTGAAAGATTTTGTCTTTTTAACATTTTTAACAATTCTATTTGCTCTTTTATCTCTTCTACTTGAATATTCTTATTTATGTTTAAGATGAATTTTTTGCTGAATTTTTCTTCCAAATCAGCAAAACTAGGTAAGACTTTATCTTTTGGAAGCTGGCCCTTAACTCTTATGTTAACTATAGGTTTAGGTTTAGAAGAGGGTATAGTTGACAAAAAGTCTTCAATACTGTTTTTTATACCAGGAATATAGTCAAATTCTTTCCATATTATTTTTCTTTGATTTTCCAAAGGAATAGAAATTAAAGAACCGTCAAACTTATGAATAAGTTTCTTTTGTTCTGATTCAATTTTGTGAATAGTTGTTGGTATTAAACTACCAGGTAAAAGAAGTTTACCTTTTCCAAAATCTTTTAAATCATGCCAATGGATATGGCCTAGAACATAAAGATCAAAACCTTTTGGTAGATCTTCCAATTTGAGAGAAGGTGGTTCTAAAGGGGAATAAATATAAGGGGAAATACTTTGATGAAGCATTATTATATTGACAGCATTTGGAACAGGTTTTGGATTCCATTCTTCTAAACAATCTTTAGCATACCTTTCTGGCACACCACTCATTCCATGAATAGCAACTTTTTCACCATTTATCTCAAAAATTGCAGTAGCACAATGAAGATAAATAAGTAAACCAGCGTGCTCCAAGGCTTGAATTGGGTTAATCAAATGTCTACTTCTTCTTTCATGAGTTCCATGAATTGCTATTATGGGTATTCCTCTTAAAGTGGAAGGAGATATTTCTTTTTCATCTTTATTCAAAAAACTTATGAATTTTGTCTTAGTTGGTATATTTTGTGCCTTGTTAAGTATTCTTGCTACTTTTGCAAAAACTTCAGGTTTTGGAACCCTCTTATCAAACAAATCTCCAGCAATAAGTATTAAATCACAATCTAAAGTTTTTTCTATAGCTTCGTTTAAAGCAATGAAACTGTCTTCTCCTCTTTCTTCTCTGTACTTAAAACCACAATGAGAGTCAGAAAAAATTCCAATTAACATAAAACCACTGAAAATAAAATAGGAGGAAAAACTAATAAAGTTTTATCGATAAATTTATAAGATTCAAAATAATAAAAATTTTAGTGAGTGTGATGAAAAGCCAACCATTAAACTGAGAGTTCTGATTAAAGTCCTTTATAAAATAATTTTTAGTGATTTCTATGAAAGTAGAAGTTGAAGATAGTTTAAAGGGGAAGAATCTAAAGTGTGGTTACGTAATCCTAAACGTTAGAGTTAGAGAATCGCCTGAAAAATTGAAGCTTTTAATAAAAGAAGAAAGTCTCAAGTTAAGGAAAAAGTTAAAAGTTGAAGATTTGAAAGAGGATAAAATAGTTAAAGCTTATAGGAAGCTTTGGTGGGAGTTCAAAATGGATCCTACTAAATTAAGGCCTAGTAGTGAAGCCCTTTTAAGGAGGATTTTACTAGGGAAAGATTTGTACTTTATTAATAACGTTGTTGATTCTTTTAATTTAGCTTCAATTCAAACTGGTTTATCAGTAGGAGCTCATGACTTAGAAAAAATTTCAGGAAATTTAAAAGTAAGGAGAGCTAAAAAAGGAGAAAAATTTGTAGCAATTGGAAGTAAGGGTGTGATGATACTAAATGGTAACGAGTTAGTGGTGAGTGATGAAGAAAAAATCTTGGACTTAGGATATTCTTCAAGCTCTTGTGAATTGACAAAAATAACAGAAGAAACAAAAAAAGCTTTATTAACGTTTTATACACCCCCAGAAATAACGATAGAGTATATAAATGATAGTTTAGAAAAATTAATAGGCTATTTAATAAAATTTTCAAATGCTAAAGTTTTAGAAAGGGGAGTTGTAGTTTTATGAGTAAAGAATTAGGTTTAACTGTTAAAAAAGATGAAAATTTTGGAAAATGGTATTTAGAAGTTATAAAAAAAGCAAAATTAGCAGAGCAATCACCAGTAGAGGGTTGTATAGTTTTTACTCCATACTCTTACTCAATTTGGGAAAATATTAAGAATTATTTAGATAAAAAAATAAAAGAAACTGGCCATTCAAATGTTTACTTCCCATTATTTATTCCTGAATCTCTTCTTGAAAAAGAAGCAGAGCACTTCTCAGGTTTTAAACCAGAATGTGCATGGGTAACTATTGGGGGAAATAGCGAACTTGGAGAAAGGCTTGCTATAAGACCAACATCAGAAACTATAATGTACTATACTTTTTCAAAATGGATAAGAAGTTACAGAGATCTTCCACTCTTAGTTAATCAATGGTGTAACATAGTGAGATGGGAAACAAAAGCTGCAAAACCTTTCTTGAGAACTAAAGAATTCTTGTGGCAAGAAGGCCATACAGCTCATGCAACGAAAGAAGAAGCAGATGAAGAAGTGATGAAAATGTTGAACATTTATAAAGAATTAATTGAAGAACAATTAGCAATTCCTGTTATTATAGGAAAAAAGAGCGAAAGAGAAAAATTTAAAGGTGCTCTCTATACAACAACGCTTGAAGCTATGATGCCAGATGGCAAAGCTATACAAATGGGAACTTCTCATTGTTTAGGGCAAAATTTCTCAAAACCTTTTGAAATAACCTTTTTAGATAAAGATGAGAAGAAAAAGTATGTTTGGCAAACTTCTTGGGGTGTTTCAACAAGATTAATAGGTGCCTTGATAATGGTCCATGGTGATAATAAAGGTTTAATAATACCACCTAAAATTGCCCCTTATCAAGTAGTTATAATTCCTATATACAAAAGTGATACAAAAGAAAAAGTTCTTGAGAAGTGTAGAGAAATTAAGAAAAAAATAGAAGAAAAAGGTATCAGAGTTTTTCTCGATGAAAGGGAACAATACACGCCTGGATTTAAATTTAATGAATGGGAGCTAAAAGGAGTTCCTCTCAGAGTTGAAATAGGACCAATTGATATAGAAAAAAATTCTATAACAATTTTCAGAAGAGACACAGGAGAAAGGAAAGTGATAAAAGAAAGTGAAATTGAAAAAATTGAAGATTCGCTAGAAGAAATACAAAAAGATCTTTTTAAAAGAGCAAAAAAGTTTTTTGAAGAACATGTTTATATTGCAAAAAATTTTGAAGAATTTAAGGAAATAATGAAAAATAAGAGAGGCTTCATTAAAGCATGTTGGTGTGGTTCAGAAGAGTGTGAAGTTAAAATAAAAGAAGAAACTGGTGCAACTATAAGATGTATACCTTTTGAAAAGGAAAAAATATTTTCTAATTGCGTATTTTGTGGCAAAAAAGCAAAAGAAGTTGTATACTTTGCTAGAGCTTACTAAAATTAACCATAATCTTTATATATGTTAATGGTAAATAATCATAATTGTTTACGGGTTCTGGTGAATTCATGGAAGCCCTAAAAACTGGAACAACAACAGTTGGAGTGATTGGAAAGGATGCTGTTGTTATAGCAGCTGAGCAAAAATCTACTTTAGGAGGTATGGTAGAATCAAAAGTAGCCAAAAAAATATATAAGTTGGATGAGCACATTGGCATGACAATAGCTGGTGTTGTCGGTGATGCTTTATCTCTTGTCAGGCTATTAAAAGCTCAATTCAAACTTTATAAGTTAGAAAGAGGCCCCATAACTTTAAATGCTGCGGCAAATTTACTTTCGAATATATTACAAGGTTCAAAATACTTCCCTTACTTAAATCAATTGATACTTGCTGGTTACGATACAAAGCCGGGCCTTTATTCATTTGATCCTTTTGGTGGGTTTGATGTAAAAGATAAGTATTATTCAACTGGTTCTGGTTCTCCCTTTGCTTACGGTGTTTTAGAAGCTGAGTTTAAAGAGAATATGACAACAGAAGAAGCAATAGGACTCGTTATAAAGGCTATTAAAGCTGCTATAGAAAGAGATACAGGATCTGGTGGTAAAGGATTTAGCGTTGCTGTAATTGATAAGAATGGTTATAGAGAGTTGAAAGAACAAGAAATAAAGAAGTATTTATGAGAATAAGCTAAAATTCTAGGCTTAAGTGATTTTATGGTAGAAGAAAAAGCTAGTGAGCTATTTAGTAAAATTAAGAATAGCTTACCGAAGGATGCTAACATTTCTGATATTAGGTTTGAAGGTTGTGAAATTGTCCTTTATACAAAAAACAAAGAATTTTTTGCTTCAGAGCCTAAAGTGATAAAAGAGTTAGTTTCTAACTTGAAAAAAAGAATAATCTTAAGGCCAGATCCTTCCATATGTGTAGATCCAGAAGAAGCCTTAGAATTAATTAAAAAAATAGTACCACCTGAAGCAGGTATTCAAGACATAGAATTTGAGCCTGAATTTGGAGTTGTAACTATAGAAGCAGAAAAACCGGGCTTAGTGATAGGGAAAGGTGGAGAAACTTTAAGAGAAATAAAAAAGAAAATATTCTGGTCACCTATAGTTAAAAGAGCACCAGTCATAAGTTCTGATGTAGTAAAAGTTCTAAGAAATTTAATACATAAAAATTCAAAATTTAGAAAAGATTTTTTGAACAAAATAGGTAACTCGATTCATAGTGGTTGGAAACCTACAGAATGGATAAGATTAACTGCTCTTGGTGGGTTCAGAGAAGTTGGAAGATCTGCAATATTATTACAAACACCTGAAAGCAAAGTGCTCTTAGATTGTGGTATAAAGCCTGGAACTAATGAATACCCCTACTTAAATGTTCCAGAATTTGATGTTAAGCATTTGAATGCTGTAGTAGTTTCACATGCTCATATGGATCATTGCGGTTTTGTTCCTTATTTGTATAAAATTGGCTATGATGGACCAATATACTTAACTGAACCAACAAGAGATTTGATGGTACTGCTTTGTATGGATTATATAGAATTAATGCAAAGAGAAGGAAAAACACCACCTTATTCTACAAAAGATATTAAAGAAGCTGTGAAGCATTCTGTCTGCTTAGAATATGGAGAAGTTTCAGATATAACTCCAGATATGAGATTAACTTTGCTAAATTCAGGCCATGTTTTAGGTGGAAGTTTAGTTCATGTTCATATAGGCGAAGGATTACATAATGTCTTGTACACTTCAGATATAAAGTTCGATAGGACAGCTCTTTTCGAACCTGCAAGCACAGATTTTCAAAGAGCTGAGACTGTGGTGATAGAAAGTACTTATGGTTCGAAAGAAGATATACAACCAAGAAGACAAGAAGCAGAATCTCAACTAGTAGAAATATGTAAAAGAACGGTTGAAAGAGAAGGTATTTGTTTAATTCCAAGCTTCGCTGTAGAGAGAAGCCAAGATGTTATGGTCATACTTTCAAGAGCTGGTTTTGAGTACCCTGTTTATCTTGATGGTATGGTTTGGGATGCTACTGCAATTCATACTGCTTATCCAGAATATTTTAATAAAGAGTTACAAAGACTAATTCTTCAAAAAGGGATAAACCCTTTCACTAACAAAATATTTAAGAGAATAGGTTGTGAAGAAGAGAGGAGAAAAGTTATAGAAAGTAAAGAACCTTGTGTTGTGATTGCAACCTCTGGAATGTTAACCGGTGGGCCATCAATCTGGTGGTTAAAGAATATAGCAGAAGATAGCAGGAACTCTCTTGTTTTTGTTGGTTTCCAAGGAGAAGGAACATTAGGAAGAAGAATACAAAAGGGATGGAAGGAAATACCTATGGAAGAAAATGGAAAAACTATAGCTATACCAATAAACTGTGAAGTTTTAACTGTTACAGGTCTTTCTGGTCACAGTGATTATAAACAATTGATCAATTACTTGTCAAGATTAAAACAGAGACCAGAAAGGATAATCGTTAACCATGGTGATAATAATAAATGTGTGGAATTTGCAAGAACATTGCATAAAATCTTTAGATGTGAGACAATAGCACCCAAATTATTGGAAACAGTAAGATTAAAGTAATTGAATCTTAATTGAAAGTTTAATCAAACTGTTTTCTTAACTTTGTACATTTTCCCATGTCCTGGAATTATCCAGTCTGCCATTTCTAAGACCTTTTTTCTACTTTCTTTCAATTTTTCTTTATCAGTAGCATAAGGATCATCTTCAGGAAAATTCTCTTTCCAAAAAACGTCCCCACATATAGCAACAGTTCCTTTTTCTGTTTTTACTAAAAAGGTAATACTATCTTGACTGTGCCCAGGTGTTTTAATAACTTTGATATCTTCTGTAACATTTTCATTGGCTTTTTTCCAAACATCTCCTTCCCACCAACCCCAGTAATCTAGAACTTTGGCTTTTGGAAACATTCCAATATTTCTGTAGTGATCCATATGAGAATGAGTAATAAAAACCATGTTTATATCATCAACATTCAAACCTTCCTCCTTTAATCTTTCTTTAATTAAATTTTGATCAGGCACGGTTCCTGGATCAACGATTATTTTTAAATTCTTATCCTTTACCAAAACTATAGTTGAACAAGAATGGCCACCAGTATCTGCTGATATATAACCTTCTACTAAGATCTTGACTTCTGCCATATTCTCACCAGTAGATATCAACTTCATCTGTTCTCCATTTTGGCTTTATCATAGTTTCTTCAACTCTCCACCCCTTCTTAATTTTTTTATAAGCTAGAAGGCCTACCACAGCTATCATTACTCCATTATCACCTGCATACTTTTGTGGAACAACATAAAATTTTGCTCCCCTTTCTTCACACATTATTCTAATCATTTCTTGTAATCTTTTGTTAGCAGCAACACCACCAACTAGTAAAACCTCTTCTTTATCAGTATGAGCCATTGCTCTTTCTGTCACTTCAGTAAGCATAGAAAAGCATACTTCTTGAAAAGAATAAGCTATATCTTCTCTTTTAGCTCCATTTTTGTACTTTTTCACTGCTTCTGTAACTATACCAGCAAATGATAAATCCATTCCTTTAACAACGTATGGCAACTCTATATACTTCCCTTTCTTTGCTAATTTTTCTATTTGAGGCCCACCAGGCATATTAAGTCCTATTTCCCTTGCAAGCATATCTAATGCATTACCTATAGGTATATCTTCTGTTTCTCCAAAAATTCTGTAACGGCCTTCTACAAAGGCGATAACCTGAGTATTACCTCCACTCAAGTATAAAACAACAGGATCCTTACAACCTGTTACAAACCTCCCTACTTCAATATGAGCAACACAATGATTAACAAGAATTAAAGGTTTTTTATACTTCAAGGCTAAACATCTTGCAACCGTTGCACCTATTCTTAAACAAGGTGGCATTCCAGGCCCAGCAGTGAATGCTATAACATCAATATCCTTAATATCAACCTTATCAAGAACCATCATTAGAATTTTTCTCAAATTCTCACAATGATGTTGGGAAGCTTCTCTTGGTATTATACCCTTTCCTTCTGCTGGTATGTAGACAGACCTTTCATCAACTAGGATATCCTTATCGCTTATTACACCTATTCCAAGGGTGTGTGCACTAGATTCAATTCCTAATACCATCATTCTATCTTAACTCCTAAAACATTTTTCATTAGCTTTAAAGCAAATTCACTTTCTTTCTTATCCAAACCTGCAACACAATCTTTCTTCACTATTACTTTGTAACCTCTTATAAAAGCATCAAATGCTGTGAAAAGTATACAAATATTTGTTACACAGCCTGTTAATATTAAGGTATCAACGTTGAGTTTTTTCAAAACATTCTCTAATTTGGTTTTATAGAAACCCGAGTAAGTTTTTTTCTCTATTATGATGTCATTCTTTTCTGGTTTTAATTCATCTACTATCATTGCTCCATGTTCTCCTTTCACACAATGTCTAGGCCACAACTTGAATTCTTCATCATCTTCATCATGTGAATCACAAACATATATTATTGGAATCCCTAGTGCTCTAGCGTTCTCAATTTCTTTCTTGATCAATGGTATTATCTTTAAGTTATCCGGCACAAAAAGGGCCGATTCTTTATCACAGAAATCATTTAGCATATCAATTATAATCAAAGCCTTTTTCATAAAATTGTTTAAATTTCAAAAAAATAAATAAACGAGGGAAGAAAATTTAAATCTTCTAATAGTAAATTATGCTTGATGAAGAATATTGAAGTTGAAGTAAGAAGCTTCATTTCAAAAGAGAAGTATGAAGAACTCTTAAATTTTTTCAAAAGAAAAGCTAAATTTTTAAAAGAAGATTATCAAATAACTTATTACTTTTCTGGAAATAACGATTTAAGAATTCAAAAAAATAATTTCTTTTCAAAAATATGGTTAAAAAAAGGAAAAATTCACGATAAGTACAGAGAAGAAATAGAAATTATATGTAAGAGAGAAGATTTTGAAAAACTTTATGAACTATTTTTAGCTTTAGGATATGAAGTTGAAATAAAGTGGTTTAGAAAAAGACATGCGTTTGAATGGAATGGAATTAATGTAATGGTTGATTATACCAAAGGCTATGGATACATTATCGAATTAGAAAAAATGTGTTCGGATGAAGAGAAAGAAAGTGTTTATGAAGAGTTAAAACAAAAATTAATTCAACTTGGAGTTAAATTAACACCGAAAGAAGAGTTTGAGAAAAAGTTTGAGTATTATAAAAAGAATTGGAAAAAATTAATAAAAGAAAGTTCTTGATGTTATGAATAAATTGATTAAAAAATTGTTGAAAATTTCTGGTTTTAAAAAATTAAATCCTGTTCAAGAAGAAGCATTAAAAAATGGTTTGCTTGAAGGTAAAAATTTAGTTATAGCTTCTCCAACTGCAAGCGGAAAAAGTTTCATTTTTGAGATAGCTGGAATAAACACTTTAGCTAATGAAAGAGGTAAAGTTTTGTACATTGCTCCTTTAAGAGCTTTATGTTGGGAAAAATATCAAGATTTAAAAAGAAAGTATGAAAAAGAATTTGGAATTAAAATTGCAATTTCTACTGGTGATTTTGATTCTTCAGATTTATGGTTAGCTAGATACGATTGGATTATAGTAACATGTGAAAAGTGCGATTCTTTAATAAGGCATGGTGCAGAATGGATAAAAGATGTAGGTCTAGTGATAGTCGATGAAATTCACTTAATAGACCAAATTGAAAGAGGGCCAACTTTAGAAGTAACTATAACTAGATTAAAAGAAATCATTCAAAAAACACAGTTTTTACTACTTTCTGCAACAATAAAAAATGCTGATGAATTAGCAGGATGGATTAACGGCAAAACAATAGTAAGTAACTATAGGCCAGTAAAACTTTATGAAGGAGTTTGTTACAACTCAAAAATAGTTTTTTTAGATAAAGAAGGTTATAAGTTAGACGAAGATTTACCAGTTGAAGATTCTATAGTAAAAAATACTTTAAGATTTAAAAAGCAAATAATCTTTTTTGTTGGAACTAGAAAGAGAGCAGAAAAGTTAGCAGAAAAGTTAGGAAAAACAGTCAAAAAATATTTAACTCCTAATGAAAAAAGAGATCTTAACTTTTTATCTGAAGAAATTTTAAATGTTCTAGAAGTACCAACTAAACAATGTAAAAAGTTAGCAGAGTGTGTGAAAAATGGTGTTGCAAGTCATCATGCAGGTTATTTATCAAAGCAAAGAATTTTAGTAGAAGAATATTTTAGAAAAGGTTTATTAAAAGTTATAACAGCAACACCAACTTTACAACTAGGATTAAACCTTCCCGCATGGAGAGTTGTTGTAAGAGATTTAAAAAGATATCATCCTGGTTTTGGAGCTCTTTACATTCCCGTTATAGATTATAAGCAATTTGTTGGAAGAGCAGGAAGGCCATCTTACGATTCCTGGGGAGAATCAATAATCATAGCAAGGAATGAAATGGAAGCAGAAGATTTGATAGAGCACTATATTTTAGGTGAACCTGAAAAAATAACTTCTAAGTTAGCAGTTGAACCTATATTAAGAGTTCATACTTTAGCTTTGATTGCAAGTGATTTTTGTAAGTCAAAAGAAAGTTTAATGGATTTCTTTTCAAAAACTTTTTACGCTTACCAATTCCAAGATATAGAAAGAATTAAAGAGAAGACTTTTGAAATAATAAAAAATTTGAAGAAATGGAAATTCATTGTTTCAAAAAAGAGAAAAATAGAAGCTACAAGAATTGGAAAAAGAGTTTCAGAATTATATATAGATCCTTTGACAGCATACTTTTTCATAAAAAGTTTAAAGAAAGTCAAAAAAATTGAACTGTTTGGAATTTTACAATTAATATCTAACACAGTAGAAATGAAACCTTTGCCAAATGTAAAAAGTAAAGAATTTGATGAATTAAATGAAGTAATAGCTGAAAGAGAAAGCTGTTTCTTGCAAAAAATTCCTAGAGAATGGGACCTTGAATTTGATGATTTTTTAAAAAGTGTTAAAATGGCACTCGTATTTGAAAGTTGGATAAATGAAGCTACAGAAGATGATATTCTTACTAAATTCAAAATCACTCCTGGTGAATTGAGAGGTAGGCTTGAGATAGCAGATTGGCTTTTGTACTCCTTACATGAACTAGCTTTACTATTAAGAAAAAAGAGTATTTTGAAAGATATAAAGAAATTGAGAGTTAGAATGCATTATGGCGTTAAAGAAGAATTATTGCCCTTAGTTAAATTGAAAAATGTGGGAAGAGTTAGAGCTAGAAAGATATGGTTAAGTGGTATAAAGAGTATAAAAGAATTGCGAAAAGTACCAATAGAAAAACTTAGCAAAATTGTAGGGCCAAACATAGCAAAAAATATAAAAGACCAACTAAAAGGGAAAAAAGTTAAAGAAAGAAAAGTTTTAACTCTAAAAGATTTTAGCTTTTCTTAATTTTTATTTCAGAATAGCCACACTTTCCACAAGTTATTCTGTTACCGTGCTCTGCTAAAAAATAACCTGGGCCACATCTCGGGCAAAATCTACCTAAAGGTTTTCCATCTTTATACTTTTTCCATCTTTGAACATTTTTATGTTTGCTCTTGCTTTTCGGTTTTTTCGGCATTTACTTCCCCCTTCTCCTCCTTAGTTTCTGCCTTTTCAGGCTTAGTTTCTTTTTCACCCTTTTCTTCTTCACTTTCCTTTTTGGCCTTTTCTTTAGTTTCTTCGATCTTCTCTCCTTTCTCTTCCTCCTTTTTCTCTTCTTTCTTTTCACTTTCGGCTTTTTCTTTCTTCATTTCACTATAAATTGGAACTTTTTTCTCTTCCCATATTTTTATCCATGCTTTTCCTTTCGGCATTCCTATTTCAGAAAGTATTTTGCTTACTTCAACTCTTTCAATCTCAACTTTTAGTTCTTCGGCCAAGCTTTTTTGTAGTTCAGCTTTACTAGGTGTTGCACCACCATCATAATCTAAAGCTACCAATAACTCTTTCCTTTTTAACAAAGGGTTTTCTTTTTCCTTAATAACTTGAATTTTCATAAGAATCACATTATTTTTATGACGGCTAATTATATAAATATTATGTCTCTTGTTAAGAAAATTTTATCAACTATTTTTTCTTTTTTGTTCTTAATATTTTTGTTTCTTTCTATAAACTCTTACACTATAGGAAATTTAATCAAAAAAGAAAATATTAGGAATTTTGCAAAGTATGAGCTTGGGCCTGAAATAATAAAAAATGAATGTGAAAAATATTGTTCTGAGATCGAATTAAAAAAAGTTTGTATGGAAAAATGTTTTTCAAAGCTTTCCAACAAAACAGATGAAATGATAAATTCTTATCTTAATGAGTATTATAAGAAAAAATTATTTGGCTTTTCTCTTGATGAGTTTTCAAACTTTTTTTCTAACTCCACTTTATTCATTTTCCTTACCATTATTTTTTTAATTCCCCTCTTTTTCGTTTCCAAAAACCCCATAAAAGTTGTGGGCCTGAATCTTTTAAACACAGGAATTTCTATATTAGTTACTTCCCTTCTAGCAACTTTCTCTTTAACAAAGTTCATTTCTTTACCAACAGAAGTAAAGCCAATTCTCGATTATATAGTTTCTGGCTTGAAAAATAACATATACATCTCAATTTTCTTGCTTACTATGG